>Ga0209257_1000036_pt1 | contig 616006 bp, 559 predicted proteins | sample AraplaCvi_mCL_r2_FD_184277 | JGI IMG/M metagenome (GOLD analysis project Ga0209257, IMG submission 184277) | Arabidopsis root microbial communities from North Carolina, USA - plate scrape MF_Cvi_mCL_r2 (SPAdes) (version 2) | ecosystem: Host-associated > Plants > Roots > Endosphere | place...
CGACACCGTCGACGCCCGCTTCTGGGGTCCGGTGACGCTGGCGGCCAATGTCGAGAACCTGCTGCTGAACTCGGCCGGGTCGACGGCGGGGACCGGCAACGCCCTGAACAACATCATCGTCGCCGGCGCGGTCGGCGCGACGCTGGACGGCCTGGGCGGCGACGACGTGCTGGTCGGCGGCGCGAAGGGCGACCTGTTCAAGGTCGCGGCCGGCAACGGCTCCGACGCCATCCTGAACTTCAAGCCTGGCAGCGACGTCATCCGGCTGAGCGGCTACGGCGTCACGAGCTTCGCCCAACTCCAGACCCTGGCCACCCAGAACGGCGCGGATGTGAAACTCAGCTTCGCCAACGGCGAGAGTCTGGTGATCCGCGACACCGCCTTGTCCAGCCTCACCGCCTACGACTTCGGCCTGAAGGCCGACCCCGCCGCCATTCCGGCCGGCTACTCCCAACTGGTCGGACCTGGCGCGGCCTGGACCGCCCACGGCTGGTACGTGCTCAACAACGTCTGGAATCCCGGCAGCCTCGTCTATAATCAGGACTACGTGATCGACAGCGCCTACAGCGCCGCCGACATGACGGCCAAGACCACTTTCAACTGGTCGTTCCCGGTGGTCACCGAACCCTATCCGACCATCCGCGCCTATCCCGAAGTGATCTTCGGCCCGGCTCCGATGAGCGGCGGCCACAAGGCCAGCGACATCACCACGGTCCTGCCCGCCCAGGTCGGCAGCCTGACCGCCCTGACCGCCGACTACGACGTCAGCTACAAGGGCAACACCGGCGGCTTCAACGTCTCGTTCGACATCTGGCTGACCAACACCCCCAACGGCGGCGCCAGCGCCGTCACCAGCGAGGTGATGGTCTGGGTCCACAAGGGCGATTTCGATCCCGTGGGCGAGGTGGTCGGGACCTATTCCAACGGTTCGGTGACCGGCAAGATCTACGCCAGCAAAGCCGGCGACTGGACCTACACCGCCGTCGTGCTCGACCAGGATACGCCCAAGGGCCAGATCGACATCGCCGGGATACTGACCACGCTCAAGGGCCTGAACCTCGTCTCCGCGAGCGACTACGTCGCCTCCGTGGAACTGGGATCCGAAGTGGTGTCCGGCGCCGGATCGCTGACCGTCAACAATCTGGACCTCGACGTTCGGACCCGGAACCCCGACGGCTCGACCAAGGTCATGCACGTCGAAGGCTCGGGCGTGACCACCACGACGGTCCTGGCCAGCGCCGACTCGGTCGTCACGTCGGAGAAGGCGGCGCCCGACCTGTCCGGCGACGACACCCTCACCTACGACAGAACGGCGGTCGCCGTCACGGGCGGGGCGGGCCACGACACCCTGGTCCTGACGGTCGGCGCGACGGTCAATCTGGGCGACTTGGTCAACCAGGTCGCCGGCGGCGGCGTGGTCACCGGTTTCGAGGATGTCGACGCCTCGACCGCCAGCGGGGTGGTCGTCCTGAACGGGTCAGGCGCCGACAACAGGCTGACCGGCGGGGCCTTTGCCGACACCCTGATGGGCGGAGCGGGCTCGGATGTCCTCAAGGGCGGGCTTGGCGCCGATGTCCTCGACGGCGGCGCGGGCGTCGACCAAGTGCGCGGCGAGGCGGGCGACGACCGCATCGTCTACGACGCCGCCGACACGGTCATCGACGGCGGCGTTGGTCGCGACACCTTGGTCCTGAACACCGCCGCCACGGTGAACCTGGGTAACTTCTCGACCAGCCAGATCAGCGGCTCAACCTATGTCTCCGGCTTCGAGGACGTCGACGCCTCGGCCGCCAGCGGGGCCGTCGTCCTGAACGGCTCCCAGTACAACAACAAGCTGGTCGGCGGCGCCTTCGCCGACACCCTGATGGGCGGGGCCGGCTTTGACGTGCTGAACGGCGGGGCCGGCGCCGATGTTCTCGACGGCGGTGCGGACGCCGACCAGCAGCGCGGCGAGGCGGGCGACGACCGCATCGTCTACGACGCGGCCGACACGGTCATCGACGGCGGAGCGGGACGCGACACCCTGGTCCTGAAGACGGCCGCCGTGGTGCACCTGGAAAACACCTCCTCCAGCCAGGTCAGCGGCGGCTCGGCCTATGTCTCCGGCTTCGAGGATGTCGACGCCACAGGGGTCTTGGCCGGGATCACCGTCACCGGTTCCCAGGCCAGCAACAGCCTGACGGGCGGAAGCGGCGCCGACACCTTGATGGGCGGAGCGGGCTCCGACGTCCTCAAGGGCGGGCTTGGTAACGACGTCCTCGACGGGGGCGCGGGCGTCGACCAGGTGCGCGGCGAGGCGGGCGACGACCGCATCGTCTACGACGCCGCCGACACCGTCATCGACGGCGGGGCCGGTCGCGACACCCTGGTGCTCAACACGGCCGCCACCGTGAATCTGGGTAACTTCTCGACCAGCCAGGTCAGCGGTGGTTCGGCCTATGTGGCGGGCTTCGAGGATGTCGACGCCTCGGCCGCCACGGCCGGAGTGCGGTTGAACGGTTCGGCGTTCAACAACACGCTGATCGGTGGAAGCGGCGCCGACACCCTGGCCGGGGGAGCGGGCTTCGACACCCTGACCGGCGGGAAGGGCTCCGACCTGTTCGTGTTCGGCGCCTTCAATGCGGGTGACGTCGACAAGATCACTGACTTCTCGCACGCCCAGGGTGATCGTATCGACCTGTCGGCCATCGACGCCGTGGCCGGCGGCGTAGACAACCCCTTCGCCTTCATCGGCCAGAGCGCCTTCCACCACCTGGCCGGGGAGCTTCGCTACGACGTTGCCGCGGGCGGACTGACGGTTCAGGCCGACATCAACGGCGACGGCCACGCGGACTTCTCGATCCTGGTGGCCAACACGACGTCGCTGGTCCACGGCGATTTCATCCTGTAGCCGGCGCGTGGCGGCCTAGAAGTCCACCGCCACGCCCTTGCGCTCCCAGTCGCCGAACCGGGTCGGCTCGGGGCCGTCGCGGCCGCCTTCCTCGGTCGGAAGGGCGGCGGCGCGTTCGGCCGCGCGGCGGGCGGCGGCCTCTTCCAGGGCGCGGCGGGCGGCGGGGGCCAGCGGCTTGTCGGGCGCCGCGCCGGGCGGCAGGTCGGTCTCGGACATGACCGCCTTCCTAGCATCGTCGACGCCAAAAAGCTTGCGCTTGTCGCCGCCTTTGGGCACGGCGGGCGGGTGACTCAGGAACTCAACGACGGCCTCCCCGCACGGGAAGGCGCTCTCGCCCTCATCGACGCGGCCCTGTCGCGGCGCGGGGGCCTCGACGAGGCCGCCTCGGCCAACGCCTTCCGCTTTCTCGAACCGCGGGAGCGGGCGTTCGCGCGCGCCCTGGCCATGGCCGCCCTGCGCCATCTGGGGCCGATCGACCGCGCCCTGGCCGGCAAGCTGGCCAAGGAGCCGCCGCCGCGCGTGCGCAACCTGTTGCGCCTGGGTGCTACCCAGGCCTTCTTCCTGGACGTCCCGGCCTTCGCCGCCGTGGCCACCAGCGTCGAGCTGGCCGGCGCCAACAAGGCCAGCCGCCCGTTCAAGGGGCTGGTCAACGCCGTGCTGCGCGGCCTGCTGCGTGACGGCGCCCCCTCGGCCGAGCCCGAACACCTGGCGCCGCCGTGGCTCTACGCCCGCTGGGCCGGCGCCTGGGGCAAGGAAACCGCCGACGCGATCGCCGCCCAGATCGGTTTCGAGCCGGCCACCGACCTGTCGCTGAAACCCGGCGCCGACGCGGCCGCCCTGGCCGCCGAGCTGGAGGGCGAGATCCTGCCCGGCGGCACGCTGCGCACGGCGCGCCGCGGCGACGTCTCGGCCTGGCCGGCCTTCGACGACGGGACCTGGTGGGTGCAGGACGCCGCCGCCGCCATCCCCGCCCGCCTGCTGGACGTCCGGCCTGGCCAGACCGCGCTGGACCTGTGCGCCGCGCCCGGCGGCAAGACCCTGCAGCTGGCCGCCGCCGGTGCGGCCACCGTCGCCGTCGATCGCTCGGCCGCCCGCCTGCAGCGCGTCACCGAGAACCTGGCCCGCCTGAACCTGGCCGCCGAGGTGGTCGCCGCCGACGCCGGGGCCTGGGACGATACCCGGACCTTCGACGCCGTGCTGCTGGACGCTCCCTGTTCGGCCACCGGCACCTTCCGCCGCCATCCGGATGTGCTGTGGGCGGCCCGCCCGGGCGACGTGGCCAGCCTCGCCGCCGTCCAGGGCCGCCTGCTCGACAGCGCCGCCGGCCGCCTCAAGCCCGGCGGCCGCCTTGTGTATTGCGTGTGCTCCCTCGAGCCGGAAGAGGGCGAGGCCCAGGTCGAGGCGTTCCTGGCCCGCCGTCCGGACATCGCCCTGGACCCGATCGCCCCGGAGGAAGGCGGCGCTCCTGCCGCCAGCCTGACGCCGCGCGGCACGCTGCGGATCCTGCCCCACCACCGCGACGGCGGGCTGGACGGCTTCTTCGCGGCGCGGTTCGTCAAGCGCTGACCGCGCTGCGCGCTTGTCCGGGAAAGCAAGTTTTTGATGCAATCCCCCGACCGGCGACGGGCTCGCTTGTAGCGCGAGCCTTAGCCCGCTAAGCCATGGGCATGACCGCGCCGCTGATCGCCCCGTCCATCCTCGCCTCCGACTTCGCCAAGCTGGGCGAGGAGGTCGCCGCCATCGAGGCGGCGGGCGCCGACTGGGTGCATGTCGACGTGATGGACGGCCATTTCGTGCCCAACATCACGCTGGGTCCCGACATCGTCAAAGCCATCCGGCCGCACGCCAGCATTCCGTTCGACGTCCACCTGATGATCAGCCCGGCCGATCCGTACCTGGAAGCCTTCCGCGCCGCCGGGGCCGATTTGATCAGCATCCATCCGGAAGCCGGCCCGCATCTGCACCGCTCCTTGAAGCGCATCCGCGAACTGGGGGCCAAGGCCGGGGTGGTGTTCAATCCCTCGACCTCGATCGACCACGTCGAATGGATCCTCGAGGACGTCGACCTGCTGCTGGTGATGTCGGTGAACCCCGGCTTCGGCGGCCAGAGCTTCATTCCCGGCCAGCTGCGCAAGGTCGAGGCGCTTCGGCGGATGGTCGACAAGGCGGGCGCGGACATCATCATCGAGGTCGACGGCGGCGTCACCCCGGTCACCGCCCCGCAATGCGTGGCGGCGGGGGCCACGGCCCTGGTCGCCGGATCGGCGGTGTTCAAGGGCGGACCCGCCGCCTACGCCGACAATATCCGCGCCCTGAAGGGGGGCTGATCCAAAGGCATGGAGGGGGCTCCCGAGACAGGTTCCGCCCGCAAGTCCTCCGCCCTGGCCGGCGGGCCTAAAGCCCGTGGCCGCGGCAAGCGCACCAAGGGCGTGTTCCTCAAGGCGCTGGGCGCGGCGATCAAGGGCAACATCGAGCGCGAGTGGTTCGGCTCGCCGCCGCATCGGGCCGCGATCAGCCGGCCGCGCCCCGTCGGCCTGGCCGCCCACCCGCACGACCCGCGCCCCGTCGATCCCGAGCGCGGCCGCCAGCTGCTGGAAGGCCTGATGGTGCTGGATGGCGGCGCCCTGCGGCTGGGCGAGACCGGCGACCCGTTCGACCAGCCCAGCCCGACCCGCCAGTTCGCCGCCGCCCTGCACGGTTTCGACTGGCTGCCGCACCTGCTGGCCGCCGGCCCTGGCTCGGCCCGCCTGGCCCTGCGCCTGCTGCAGGACTGGCGGCGGGTGTTCGGGACCTGGAACGTATTCTCGTGGAGCGGCGAGCGCCTGGAGCGCCGCACCTTCCACCTGGCTTGCGCGGCCCGGGCCCTGTCGCCGGAGGCTTCCGACGCCGAGATCTCGGCCATGGCGCTGGACATCGCCCGCGGCGCGCGCCAGCTGCTCAAGGCCTCCGACGCCCCCGACCGCAAGCTGGAACGCGCCGTGGTCGCCGCCATCGCCGGCTGCGCCCTGACCGGCAAGATCAGCGACCGGCTGATGGTCCAGGGCCTGAAGCGGGTGGCCGCCCTGCTGGACGCCACGGTCCTGCCTGACGGCGGCCACGCCAGCCGCTCGCCGCAGGCGGGGCTGGAGCTGCTGTTCGACCTGCTGACCCTCGACGACGCCCTGGGCCAGCGCGGCCGTCCCGCGCCCGAGGGCCTGGGCCGGGCCATCGACCGCCTCAGTTCGTCGGTGCGGTTCTTCACCCTGGCCGATGGTTGCCTGGCGGCGTTCCAGGGCGGGGAGGCGGTCGAGCCGCGGCGGATCGCGGCCGCCCTGGCCCACGACGACCATGGACCGCGCCCGCCCCAGGCCGCCCCACACGTCGGCTACCAGAAGATGCAGGGCGGCAGCCTCCAGGTGATGGCCGACGCCGGCCCGCCGGCGGTCGGCGCGCTCAGCGTCGCCGCCTGCGCTCAGCCGGCCGCCGTCGAGATCGTGTTCGGCAAGGACCGGCTGATCACCAGCTGCGGCTGGAGTCCCGAGGCGGCCGGGGCCAACGCCTTCCGGCTTTCCGACGCCGCCTCGACCGTGTCGGTGGGCGACGGCTCGGCCGGCCGGCCGCTGTCGGGCTGGCGGGCCGCGGCCCTGGGACCCTGGCTGATCGACGGCGCCACCGACGTGGAGGTCAAGCGCCACGACGCCGACGTCGGCGTCTGGCTGGACATCATCCACGACGGCTGGCGCCGCCTGGGCCTGACCCACGCCCGGCGTCTCTATCTCGACATCAAGGCCGACGAACTACGCGGCGAGGACAGCCTGATTCCGATCGGCTCGGCCAATCCCGACGGCCCGCGCCGCTACCTGCCGTTTTCGGTCACCTTCCACCTGCATCCCGACGCCCGCGCCTCGCTGGCCCGCGACGGCAAGAGCGTGCTGATCAAGGGGCCGTCCAATGTCGGCTGGTGGCTGCGCAACGACGCCGTCGACGTCGGCATCGCCCCCTCGGCTCATTTCGACCACGGCCACCCGCGGCGGGCCGGGGCCATCGTGCTCAAGAGCCAGGTCCGTCCGGAGAAGGGCGCCAAGATCCGCTGGAAGCTGGCCCGCGCGGCCGACCACTAGGATCGGCGCGGGCCTGCGACATTAGGCCCCACGCCCGCGCCGGGCGGTGGAATTCACAGGTCCCGGCTCGTCCTGTAGCTGTTTTCGACCGCGTCAGCCGGAGGGAGGGGCAGATGTCGAAGCTCGCCGCCCTGCAATCCATCCTGCGGACCGCGATCGATCCGGTGGTGGTCATGGACCCCCGGGGCGTCCTCCTGGACTGGAGCGCCCGCGCCGAAGCGGCCTTCGGCTGGCCGCGCGAGGAGGTCCTGGGCCGGGGCCTGATCGAGGTGCTGGCGCCGCTGCGCCACCAGGCCGCCTATCGCCAGATCCTGACCCGGCGGCTGGCCTCGCCCGAACCGCCGGTCGAGCGCCAGAAGTCCCAGCTGATGGCCGTGCGCAAGGACGGCGTCGAAGTTCCCATCGAAGTGTCGCTGGCCGCCTTCGGGGAGGGGCGCGCGACGGTGTTCCTGGGGTTCATCCGCGACGTCACCGATCGCGTCGAGGTCCACGACCGGCTGGCCGCCAGCGAGGCGCGGTTCCGGGCCGCCATCGGCGCGGTGGACGGCATCCTGTGGACCAACGACGCCTCGGGCCGGATGGTCGGCGAGCAACCCGGCTGGTCCGCCCTGACCGGCCAGACCCCGGAGGAATGCCAGGGCTTCGGATGGGCCGCCGCGGTCCATCCCGACGACGCCGAGCCGACTCTCCGGGCCTGGAAGGCCGCCGTCGCCCAGGGCGGGCCCTACACCTTCGAGCATCGGGTGCGTCGCCACGACGGCGCCTGGCGCGACTTCGCGGTCCGCGCGGTCGCCGTCCTGGAGGCCGACGGCTCGATCCGCGAATGGATCGGCGTGCACACCGACATCACCGAGCGCAAGCGGGCCGAGGAGCGCCTGCGCGAGGGCGAGGCCCGGTTCCGGGCCATGGCCGACTCGGCGCCCGCTCCGGTGTGGATGACCTCGGCCGAGGGCGGGATCACCTTCGCCAACGAGGCCTTCGCCGAGTTCGCCGGGTTGGAGGCCGAGGCCCTGCTGGGCGACGCCTGGATCGGCATGATCCATCCGGAGGATGTCGCTGCGGTCGGCGCCAAGCGCGCGGCCGCGCGCGGCGCGCCGGAAGGCCCCAGGCCCTGGAGCTTCGAGGCCCGGTTCCGGTGCGGCGACGGCAGCTATCGCTGGATGGTGGCCAACGCGCGGCCGCAGATCGACGCTCGCGGCCAGTTCCAGGGCTATATCGGTATGGCCATGGACATGACCGAGACCAAGACGGCCGAGGCCCGTCAGCGCCTGCTGATCAACGAGCTCAACCACCGCGTCAAGAACACCCTGGCCTCGATCCAGTCGATCGTCCGCCAGACCCTGCGGGCCGATGAGACGCCCGTGAGGGTGCGCGAGCGGCTGATCGAGCGGCTGCTGGCCATGTCGGCCGCCCACGACGTGCTGACCCGCGAAAGCTGGGAGGGGGCGGCGCTGGACGACATCGTGCGCCAGGGCGTCGCCCCGTTCGTCGATGATCGCGAGCCTGGCCGGGTCAGCATCGACGGTCCCAGTCTGCGGGTCGGGGCCAGCACCGCGCTTTCCCTGGCCCTGGCCGTGCACGAGCTGGCCACCAACGCCGCCAAGTACGGCGCGCTGTCGACCCCGGCCGGCAGGGTGGTCATCGCCTGGGACCAGGCCGGCGACGACGGCGCGGTCCTGACCTGGACCGAACGCGACGGACCGCCGGTGAGTCCTCCCGACCGCAAGGGCTTCGGCACCCGGCTGCTGGACCGCGGCCTGTCGGCCGATCTCGGCGGCCAACCCAAACTGACCTTCGACGCGGAAGGCGTGCGCGCCGTGCTGCCCGTCAGGCTGGCCTGAGGGCTTTCGGATCGACGGACGAGGCGGCGCCGATCGCGCCTTGGGGCCCATGTCGCCCTAAAACCCAAGCCAGAGGCCCCTTTTCCGCGAAAAATTTTCGCTGCGGCGCAGCGCGTCGTTTCGCCACGCCGGGACGACGGTTCCGGAGTGGGGCTTCTGCAATGGCCAAGCTTAGCAAGTGTCGTAGGGCGCCAAGCCGCGCTGACGCGACACATCGACAAAAGTTTGCTCCAGATCTCGCCAATCGTTAACGCGGTCAACCACACCGAACATGGCCGCTTTGCGAGCGTAAACATTCTGCGCTTTTCACGTGTTAGAGCACAATTGCAAGAACAGTAACAATTAGACCTTGCGCGGTCAGGTCCACTTGGCTTTTATTCATCCAAAATTAATTTAACAAAACGTTCAAAGCGTCGAACCAAGTCCGCAATCCATCCGATCCTAATCTTGTTAGGACTCTTTTATCCGAATTTCTTAAACGCGAATATAGGACGCCTGGCCATTTTCCCCACGGGTCGGGGAGCAAGACCATGAATTCGGAAAACCAAGTCTATTACGAGCAGAACGTCGGCAAGGCCTGGAACTACCAGGTCGCCAATGGCGTCTCGCGATTTGAAGTGCGGGCCGGCGACAACCTGGCGGGCGATGGTCCGACCAAGGAGCGGTCGGAGATCGCCAGCGCCGCCAAGATGCAGTCCGGCCAGACCTACGAAATCAGCTTCAGCGTCATGATCGAACCAGGCGCGAAGAATACGGCCGACTGGATGACCCTGGTTCAGCTGCAATCGACCTTCGACAAGGGCGAGGCCGGCCACAGCCCGGCGTTCGCCCTCGAAATGGTCGGCGACAAGATGCGCATCGTCACTCGCGATTCCGCCGCGGCCATCTCGACCGAAGCCGACATCCGCTATGTCCGTCACTACACCGACACCGCGGACGTGGTCCGCGGGCAGTGGTACGACTTCAAGATCCAGATCAAGTTCGATCCGTTCGGGCAAGGCCACCTGGTGGTCTGGCGCGACGGCGCCCAACTGGTCGATTTCCATGGAGCCCTGGGCTTCAACGACCTCGTCGGGGCCTATTTGAAGGAAGGGGTCTACCGGGAGTCCTCTCCCGAAACCTTCGCGGCGGATTTCAAGGGCCTGTCGATCAAGACGATCAGCGACACGGTCATCCCGCAGCCCTCGTCCAGCGTCGCGTTCGCCGACAGCGTCGCAGCCGCGCCGGCGACGCCCGCTGCGCCGGTCCACGCCGTCATTTCGGGCGGCGCGGGCGCCGACATCCTGACCAGCGCGTCCAAGACCGACATCCTGCATGGCGACGCCGGCGCCGACATGCTGATGGCCGCCAACGGCGCCTATCTGCTGGATGGCGGCGCGGGCGTCGACACGGTCTCGTTCAAGGGCCTGACTAGCGCCATGGTCGTCGACCTGGGCGTGACGACCGCCCAAACCACCGCCCTGGGGTCTATGACCTTCATCAACATCGAGAACCTGATCGGCGGATCGGGCGCCGATAAGCTTTCGGGCGACGACTTCGCCAACGTCCTGGACGGCGGGGCCGGCAACGACGTCCTGTACGGCAAGGCGGGGGACGACGTCCTGCACGGCGGCGCGGGCAATGACGTGCTCGACGGCGGCCTGGGCCGCGACACGGGCGACTGGTCCGACGTCACGACCGCGATCGTCGGCAATGAGGCGACCGGCGTGGTCAACACCGGCGACGGCTTTGTCGATACGGTCAGCTCGATCGAGGTCTGGAAGCTGGGCAGCGGCTCGGACACCCTGGTGACCAAAAGCGCCAGCACCGTCTATGCGGGGGCCGGAAACGACACCCTGTCGGACAGCGGGGCCCAGGCCAACACGTTCTACGGCGAGGCGGGCGACGACCGCATCGACGGCATGGGCGGCAACGACTTCATCAGCGGCGGCGACGGCAACGACCGCCTGCTGGGCGGCAGCGGCAACGACATCCTGGTCGGCGGCGCGGGCGCCGACACGATGGACGGCGGCGCCGGCAAGGACCTGTTCCAGTTCGTGGCCACGACCGACCTGCCGATCGGCAAGTACGAAACCATCAACGCGTTCGAGTCCGGGATCGACAAGTTGGACTTCAGCGCCATCGACGCGGACGGCAAGGCCGCCAACGGCGACACGGCCTTCACCCTGGTGAGCCAGTTCCATGGCGTGGCGGGCGAACTGCTGGTCTCGCACCCTGCGGGCGCGAACTACTACACCGTCCAGCTCGACAACAACCTCGACCACATCGCCGACGCGACCTTGATCGTCTACGGGCCGACCCTGGTCGCCAGCGACTTCATCCTCTGAGACAGGCCAGCGGGCCGGCCCTCGCGGCCGGCCCGACCCGGCCGAAGACCTGCATTGACTCCCCCGCCGGCCCCCGTATTTTCCGCGCCGTCCGCGTGACTGGCGCTAGTGATGGGCAACCATCGGGGAGCGCGGACCTCGACCGCCGCGCGCCTGGGCTCCGTTCCGTCGTCAACAGACCCGAGGAGTCCGCCGTGCCCGCCGCCCCCGACTATCCGTCCGCCCCCGATCTCGTCGCCCCCAAGCGGGCCCTTTTGTCGGTGTCCGACAAGACCGGCCTAGTCGAGGCCGCCCAGGTGCTGCACGCGGCCGGGGTCGAGCTGGTCTCCACCGGCGGCACCAAGGCGGCGATCGCCGCGGCCGGCCTGCCGGTCAAGGACGTGTCGGACCTGACGGGCTTTCCGGAGATGATGGACGGCCGGGTCAAGACCCTGCACCCGATCGTGCACGGCGGGCTTCTGGGGGTGCGCGACGCCCCCGAGCACGCCCAGGCCATGGCCGACCACGGCATCGGCGGCATCGATATCCTGTACGTGAACCTCTATCCGTTCGAGGCCACGGTCGCGAAGGGCGGGACCTACGCCGAATGCGTCGAGAACATCGACATCGGCGGGCCGGCGATGATCCGCTCGGCGGCCAAGAACCACGGCTATGTCGCCGTCTGCACCGATCCTTCGGATCTGGCCGAGGTGCTGGAGGGCCTGAAGGCCGGCGGAACCACCCTGGCCCTGCGCCAGACCCTGGCGGCCCGCGCCTATGCCCGCACTGCGGCCTATGACGCGGCGATCTCCACCTGGTTCGCCGCCCAGCTGGGCCAGGACTTCCCGACCCGCAAGTCGATCGCCGGGACCCTGCGCCAGACCATGCGCTATGGCGAGAACCCGCACCAGAAGGCGGCCTTCTACACCTTCCCCAATCCGCGTCCGGGCGTGGCCACGGCCACCCAGCTGCAGGGCAAGGAACTCAGCTACAACAACATCAACGACACCGACGCGGCCTTCGAGCTGATCGCCGAGTTCGACCCGGCCGACGGCCCGGCCGTGGCGATCATCAAGCACGCCAATCCCTGCGGCGTGGCCGTCGGCGCCACCCAGCGCCAGGCCTATGAGCGCGCCCTGGCCTGCGACCCGACCTCGGCCTTCGGCGGCATCGTGGCCGTGAACTCGCGCCTGACCCGCGAGGCGGCCGAGGCGATGGTCGAGATCTTCACCGAGGTGGTGATCGCGCCGGAAGCCGACGACGACGCGGTCGCGGTGTTCGCGGCCAAGAAGAACCTGCGCCTGCTGGTGACCGGCGGCCTGCCCGACGCCCTGTCGACCGGCGACACCTTCAAGTCGGTGGCCGGCGGCTTCCTGGTCCAGTCCCGCGATGACGCCCGGATCAGGGCCTCGGACCTGAAGATCGTCACCCAGCGCCAGCCCACGGACGAGGAGGTGCGCGACATGCTGTTCGCCTTCACGGTGGGCAAGCACGTCAAGTCCAACGCCATCGTCTACGCCCGCGCCGGCCAGACTCTGGGTGTCGGGGCCGGCCAGATGAACCGCAAGGACAGCGCCCGCATCGCGGCGTTGCGCGCCGCCGATTTCGGCCTGGACCTGCAGGGCTGCGCCTGCGCCTCGGAAGCCTTCTTCCCGTTCGCGGACGGCCTGATCCAGGCGGCGGAGGCCGGGGCCACGGCGATCATCCAGCCCGGCGGCTCGATGCGCGACCCCGAGGTGATCGAGGCCGCCGACAAGCTGGGCCTGACCATGGCCTTCACCGGCGTGCGGGTGTTCCGCCACTAGATCCGGCCATCCGACGGTGACGGGGACAGGCGCCTGCGCCTGCCCCCGAAGGTCCTAGAAGATCTCGAACAGCCCGGCCGCGCCCATGCCGCCGCCGATGCACATGGTCACCACGCCCAGCTTGGCCTTGCGGCGCTTGCCTTCCAGCAGCAGGTGGCCGGCGCAGCGGGCGCCGGTCATGCCGAACGGGTGGCCGATGGCGATCGAGCCGCCGTTGACGTTGTACTTCTCCGGATCGATGCCCAGGCGGTCGCGGCTGTAGAGGCACTGGCTGGCGAAGGCCTCGTTCAGTTCCCACAGGTCGATGTCGTCGACCTTCAGGCCGTGGCGCTCCAGCAGGCGCGGCACGGCGAAGACCGGGCCGATGCCCATCTCGTCGGGTTCGCAGCCGGCGATGGCGAAGCCCTTGAACAGGCCCAGCGGCTCCAGGCCGCGCCGGGCCGCCTCCTTGGCCTCCATCACCACCACGGCGGCCGCGCCGTCCGACAGCTGGCTGGCGTTGCCGGCGGTGACGAAGTTGCCCGGACCCATGACCGGCTCCAGCTTGGCCAGGCCTTCCAGGGTGGTTTCCGGACGATTGCACTCGTCCCTGGTCACCACGTAGTCGACTAGGCTCTCTTCCTTGGTCTCCTTGTTGACCACCTTCATCTTCGTGGCCATCGGCACAATCTCGTCGTCGAACAAGCCGCTGGCTTGGGCCGCGGCGATCCGCTGCTGGCTGCGCAGCGAATATTCGTCCTGGTATTCGCGGCTGATGTTGTAGCGCTTGGCCACGATGTCGGCGGTGTCGATCATCGCCATCCACAAGGCCGGCTTCTCGCGCATCAGCTTTTCCTCGGTGATGTGGAAGCGGTTCATGTGGCCGCCGCCCTGGACCAGCGAGATCGACTCCACGCCGCCGCCGATGGCCACCGGCGCGCCGTCGTTGCGGACGTAGTTGGCGGCGGTGGCGATGGCCTGCAGGCCCGAGGAGCAGAAGCGGTTGACGGTCTGGCCCGAGGTGGTGACCGGCAGGCCGGCCCAGATGGCGGCGTTGCGGGCGACGTTCATGCCGGTGGCGCCTTCGGGGCCGCCGCAGCCCAGGACGACATCTTCCACTTCCGCGCCTTCCAGGCGCGCCCGGCTGACCGCGTGCTGGATGGCGTGGCCGGCCATGGCCGCGCCGTGGGTGTTGTTGAACCCGCCGCGGTTGGACTTGGCCAGGCCGGTCCGGGCGTAAGAGACGATGACCGCTTCGCGCATGGGCGCTCTCCCCTTTAAACGTTAGTTTGAATTGGCGGCCACCCTAGACCGGGATTTCCGTCCGCGAAAGGTCACGCATACGTAAAGCGAGGACGGCGCCGAAAAGGCGGTTTGTAGGCGGTAGCGCTAACAATTCCAGGCAAAAGCTCAAAGCTTGACCGTAAGTAAGCGGTTCTGAAAAGACCATCTCGGCATTGTTGCACTGATCTCACGCTCCTCGCGAAAGATCCGATGTTTCTAAGCGCCTGTTTCGTTTGGTGTTGACTTTCGATGATTCGGCCAAGAACGCTCAGGTTGTGGCTAAAAATTGAAAATCCAAACACCGCAGGGATCGTGGAACCGGAGGAACTCATGCGTCTTGTGACCCATCGCCCGAGCGCGCGACACGCGCTGCTGGCCGCCACGGCGCTGGCGGCGCTGGTCGTCCCGCCGGCGGTCGCCTCCGCCCAGGACCGGGCGGACGTGGTCGAGGAGATCATCGTCACCGCCACCAAGCGCGACGCGACGATCCTGGACGTGCCGTTCTCGATCAACGCCCAGAGCCAGGCCGACATCCAGAAGTCCGGCGCGGTGACCCTGGAGGACCTGTCACGCAACGTCGCCGGCCTGACGATCCAGAACCTCGGCCCTGGCCAGAGCCAGGTGTCGGTGCGCGGCGTCTCGGCCGGCCAGGTGGTCCGCGACCAGCCGGGCGTCAAGGAGCAGGTCGGGGTCTATCTGGACGAGTCGGTGATCTCGTTGTCGCTGTTCACCCCTGACATCGACCTGTTCGACCTGAACCGTGTCGAGACCCTGCGCGGGCCGCAGGGCACGCTGTTCGGCTCGGGCTCGGTTGGCGGCACGATCCGCTACATCACCAACCAGCCCAAGCTTGAGACCTACGAGGGCACGGTCGAGGCCAACTTCAACACCCTGAAGGGCGGCGACGTCGGCGGCTACGTGAAGGGCGCGGTCAACCTGCCGCTGTCGGACAAGGCCGCCCTGCGGGTAGTAGGCTACGACACCGAATATGGCGGCTTCGTCGACGCCCTGGGCGAGGGCGGCGCGCGCAAGACCAACGTCAACGACGGCTATCGCCGCGGCGGCCGGGTGTCGCTGCTGTTCCGGCCGACCGAGGACATCAGCATCACCCCGCGCCTCGTCTACCAGAAGATCCACGCCGGCGGCTTCAACCGCCAGGAGGCGTTCAACCTATTCGCCAACCCGTTCACCACCACCCGTCCGGCCATCACCCTGGGCGAGCGCGAGCAGTATCTGCTGCTCGACGAGAGCTTCGGCGACAAGACCTTCCTGGGCGACCTGACCGCGTCGTTCGGGTTCAACGGCCTGAAGCTGACCTCGGTGACCAGCTATATCGACCGCAAGATCGCCGTGAACCGCGACGCCAGCGCCCTGACCGGCAGCGTGTCGGTGGACCTGGGCTTCCCGGCGGCGGCGGTGACCCTGCCGTCCAAGCTGGTCGACACCACCGATCTGGAGCAGTTCACCCAGGAGGCGCGCCTCGGCTCCGACGGCGACGGGCCGTTCCAGTGGCTGGTCGGGGCGTTCTATTCGAAGGTCGACCGCGTCTATAACCAGCGCCTGCCGACCCCCGGCTACGACGCCTATACCGACGCCACCCTCGGCGCCGGCACCTCGGCCGCCGTGGCCAACGGATTCCCGGCCAACTCGCCCTACAACGCCTCCCTGCCCTACAAGATCAAGCAGAAGGCGGTGTTCGGCGAGGCCAGCTACGAGATCCAGAAGCTGACCATCACCGCCGGCGGCCGCTACTACGACTTCAGCGAGAACCGCCGCTTCACCTCCGGCGGCCTGTTCGCCAACGGCGACGACCAGGTGGACAAGACCTCGTCCGACGGCTTCACCCCCCGACTGCTGGTCAGCTACAAGGCCAATCCGGGCCTGACCTTCAACGCCCAGGCGTCCAAGGGCTTCCGGCTGGGCGGGGTCAACGACCCGCTGAACCTGCCGCTGTGCACGCCGGCCGACGCGGCGATCTTCGGCGGCTTCCAGTCGTATGACGACGAGACGCTGTGGAACTACGAGGGCGGGGTGAAGACCCGGGTGGGCGGCGTCACCTTCAACGGGGCGGTGTTCTATACCGACATCAAGAACCTGCAGACCACGCTGGACGCCGGTTCGTGCTCGTCGCGCGTGGTGTTCAACGTGCCCAAGGCCCACACCAAGGGGATCGAGGGCGAGCTGTCGGCCCGCCTGGCGCCCGGCTTCGACCTCAGCGTCTCGGGCAGCCTGCTGGAGGCGGAGTTTGACTCTACGGTCCGCGACGGCACGGGCGCGGTGATCGGCGGCATCCGCGAAGGCAACCGCCTGCCGTCGGTGCCCAAGTTCCAGATCTCGGTCAGCGCTACCTATACGCGGACCCTGACCGCGACGATGGATGGCTATGTCACCGCCTCGTTCCAGCACGTGGGCAATCGCTACACCCAGGCCAGCGACCAGGAGAACAATCCGCGCTCGTTCGTCTCGGGCCTGCCGTTCGGCGGGGCCTCGGGCGCCGACGCGACGGTGCTGGACCTGCAACTGCCCAGCTACGACCTGATCAACCTCAGCGCCGGGGTGCAGATGGACAACGGCCTGGACATCATCGCCTACGTCAACAACGTGGCCGACGAGAACGCCCTGCTGTCGTTCGACCGCGAGCGCGGCGGCCGGGCCCGGCTGGGCTATTCGATCGGCCAGCCGCGCACGGCGGGCCTGACGATCCGCAAGTCGTTCTAGGCCGCGCCGGGGACGCGCCCTCGGGCGTGTCCCCGATCTATTGTCCCGGCGGCCTGGCCTCGGTCAGGAAGTCGGCGTGGCGGTGGATCACCTTCCAGGCGCCGTCCTCGCGCCGGAAGATCTCGGTCACGCGCAGGTGCATCTGGGCCGGTTCGTCCTGGCCTGCGAAGCGGACGGTGGCGTGCTGCAGGCCGGTCCAGTAGGCCAGGTCGCCGCTGGCCTGGCTGTGCAGGATCTCCAGCGTGGTCTCGCCGCCGGACGCCATGCTCTTGGCGCCGCGGGCGTTGACGGCGGTGACGTGGCCGGCCCCTTCTTCCCGCCCGCCGGCGGGCGGGAAGAAGGTGGCCGGATTGGCTTGGGCGGCGATCTCGCCCAGCGGCCCGGCGTCGCCGTTGACATAGGCCTGGGCGACGCGTCGGCGCTGGTCGAGGAAGGCGGTGAAGTCGTCCTGGTCGCTCATGGCATCCTCCTGCGTCACGCCCACAACGCGTGACGGGAGCAAACGCACCCGGCCGGCGGCGCGATCACCCATGATCGGAGACAATTGTCATCCCGGACGAGCGCGTAGCGCGAAGATCCGGGACCGGGGCGTGAGCTCAGAGCTTGCGGCGGTCCCGGATCGGCGCTCGGCTTCGCCGAGCTTGTCCGGGATGACTTCTTCTTCTCGGTGGATCCCTGTGCGATCGCCGTCGGTTCCCGGAGGCCAAGTTCTCTAGCGCGGCAGCACCGTCAGTCCGTCCGGCAGTTCGTTGCGGTCGTCCGGCCGCGGCGGGGCGTGGGCGGCGAGGATCGCGCCGGCCCGGGCGACGGCCGCCACGAAGCCATCGGCGATCGCGCCGCGCTTGAGGCCGGCGACCAGGTCGGCCACCACCTCGTCCCAGACCCCGCTCGGCGCGGCGGCGTGGACGCCGTCGTCGGCGATCACCTCGACCCGGTGCTCGGCCAGGGCGGCGAAGATCAGCACCCCGGTGCGCTCGCGGGTCAGGTGCAGGTCCTTGGCCATGAAATAGTCCAGCGCCGCCTGGCGCACCCGGGCCTTCTTGACGGCGGGCGGGATCAGGGCGCGGCGCACGGCCGGGATCGAGACCACGGCGGCGACCACGGCGAAGATCGCCGCTTGCAGGCCGATATAGGTCAGCAGGGCCGAGAGGATGGCCACGTCCTGGGCGGCGGCGTGGCCGATGCTCCAGCCGCCGAACAGGCGGCTCAGCATCTCGGGCCGGAAGCCGGCCAGCAGGGCCAGGGCCGGCAGCAGCAGGGCCGCGCCGGTCGCCCAGACCAGCGGAACCACGCGGTCGTCGCCGACCTCGGGGGCCAGCACGCAGTAGATCTCGCCGGCGGTGGTCTTTTCGGCCTGGGCCACCGCCTGGGCGATGCGGTCCTGGTCGGCTTGCGAAAGGGTCTTCATCACCAGCTCCCCGAAGATCCGCCGCCGCCGAACGAGCCGCCCCCGCCGGAGAAGCCGCCGCCGCCGCCTCCGCCGCCGCTCCAGCCGCCGCCTCCGCCCCGGCCGCCGCTCAGCATGCCGTTCAGGATGATCCAGGGCAGGGCCGAGCCCAGGCCGCCGCCCCGTCGTCCCCGACGGCCGAACACCTGGCTCAGCACCACGATGACGACGAACAGGACCAGCAGGGCCAGGATCGGCGAGGCGCCGGCGCTCCGCTCGGCCTGCTGCGAGACCTTGAAGGCCTGGGCCGCCTTGGCCTTGGCTTCCTCGTCCGGCAGGGCCAGCTGGGCGATGACCGCGTCGGTCCCCGCGACGACCCCGCCCTCCAGGTCGCCGGCCTTGAACTTCGGCAGGATGGCGGTCTGGATGATGACGCTGGACAGGGCGTCGGTCAGGATCGGCTCCAGCCCGTAGCCAACCTCGATGCGCACCTTGCGCTCGGTCGGGGCCACGATCAGCAGGGCGCCGGTGTTGGTCCCCTTCTGGCCGATGCCCCAGGTGCGGCCCAGCTGGTAGCCGTAGTCCTCGATCTCGTAGCCTTGCAGGCTGGGCACGGTGGCCACCACCAACTGGCGCCCGGTGCTTTTCTCCAAGGTCTCCAGCTTGGTCGTCAGCTCAGCCTCGACCCCCGGTGACAGGATGTCGGCGCCATCGACCACGCGCCCGGTCAGGGTGGGGAAGGTGGGGGCGGCGGCCAGGACGGGGAGGGCGAAGAAGAAGGCGAGGGCCGCGAGCAGTCCGCTCATCCCGGCGAAAGCCGGGACCCAAGCCGAGCGGGCCGTGCTGGCGCGGCGCTTCGGCGGGACAGTCAGCTTGGGTCCCGGCTTTCGCCGGGATGAGCGGATATCAAACACCCTACTGCGCCGGGCCGGGCTGGGTGTTCACGGTCGGGGCCGGCGGCGCGTCGAAGTTGACGTTCGGCGCCGACTGGGCGTTGGCCGTGGCCTGGAACAGCTGGGCGGGCTTCTGCGAGCCGTACAGGGTCTTGGCCCAGATGATGCTGGGGAAGGTGCGCAGGGTGGTGTTGTAGATCTGGGCGGTGTTGTTGTAGTCGCGCCGGGCGATCGAGATGCGGTTCTCGGTGCCTTCGAGCTGGCTCTGCAGGGCCAGGAAGTTCTGGTTCGACTTCAGCTCCGGATAGCTTTCCTGGATCATCATCAGCCGGCCTAGCACGCCCGACAGCTTGTCCTGGGCGGCGGCGTACTGCTGGAACTGGGCCGGGTCGGTGATGGTCGAGGCGTCGACCTTGACCTGGGTGGCGCTGGCCCGGGCCTCGGTGACCGCGGTCAGCACGCCCTTCTCCTGGGCCGCATAGCCCTTCACCGTCGCCACCAGGTTGGGGATCAGGTCGGCGCGGCGCTGGTACTGGTTCTGCACCTCGGCCCAGGCGGTCTTGGTCGCCTCGTCCTGGGTGGGGATGGTGTTGATCCCGCAGCCGGCCAGGAACAGGCTCACGGCGATGACGGGGGCGAGACGGGTGAGGGTTCTGAGCATCCGCATGAAGTCCCTTCGGGCCTGATTGGATCCGGGCGTAGCGCCGTATGTCGATCTTGGCGGTCGTTGGACGCACACTAAGGGCCAGCTTCGCGTCGATGCAAACGCGATGACGACCTGCGCGTGCATTCTCGCGCAATGCGCGCGTTTGTCATCCGGGAAACGTCACGGTGGCGCCGCGCCCGGTGATTGGCGGGACCGTCTTGCGACAATCCGTCGCCGACCCGCCTTAACCACGCGCTCACCTTGGGCGTGGCAACATGAGGCCATGATCATGATGGCCGCCTGCGCCGTACTGGGAGCCGTGCTTGGCCTCTACGCCAAGCCACGCTGGCTGGGTGTGGCCATCGCCCTGGTCCTGGTCGCCGGGATCGAGGGCGGCGAGCGCTTCTTCATCGACCTGATCGACCAGCAGCCCAATCGCGAACTGCTGATCGGCCGCCTGCAGGCCATCTTCGGCGAGACCTGGCTGGACGCCGTCGGGCCGATGGCGGCCGCCGTGGCCGGCGCCGCGTTCGCGGCGATCATGGGCAAGGTCCTGGAGCGCGAAAGCCGGACCGTGGTGATCAACGCCGACGAGATCCGCCGCAAGGCCGGCAAGGACGGCCGATATGCTCGCCTGGACGGCATGATCGAGGATCGGCCCGTCCAGGCCGCGGCCAAGAGCCGTTTCGATTCGATCCTCGGCCTCTAGCGCCTCTTTTTTCGGCTCGCCTCGACGCGGCCGGACGCCGAGAGATACAGCCTTGGCGCGTCCGGGACGCCAAGGCTAGGGTCCGCCCGTGTAAAGCTTCCAGAGGGCGGGCCATGAGGATCACGACGAGCAGCCGACGGGCCGTGCTGGCGGGCTTGAGCGGCCTTGGCGCGACCAGCCTGGCCGGATGCGTGACGCCGGGCGGGGCCTCGGCCCGCCGCGCCCCCGGCCTGATCGCGCCCGCCAACCCCGCCTTCGTCGTCCCGCCGCTGGCCCCGCTGCGGATGAGCGCCGACCGCATCACCAGGATCACCGTCTGCCTGCGGCCGTTCCGCGCCGCCGGCCCGCGCCTCGACGTCGAGACGGTCGGGGACAAGCGGGTGGTCCACAACTACGGCCACGGCGGCAGCGGCTGGTCGCTGTCGTGGGGCTCCAGCACGATCGCCGCCGGCAGGGCGCTGGAAGGCGGTACGAAGGCGGTGGCGGTGATCGGCTGCGGCGCCCTGGGCCTGACCTCGGCCCTGCTGCTGCAGCGGGCCGGCGCCAAGGTGACGATCTACGCCAAGGAACGCACGCCCCAGACGCGCTCGTTCCGCGCCACCGGCACATGGTCGCCGGACTCCCGCGTCGCCGACGCCGACAAGGTCGCGCCCGGCTTCCCGGCCCTGTGGGAAGAGATGGCCCGCACGTCCTACGCGACCTACCAGACCCTGCTGGGGCTGCCCGGCGAGCCGGTGTCGTGGAGCGATCGCTACACGCTCTTCGACGGCGCGACCCAGGGCGGCCCGTCCCCTTCCAGAAATTCGGCCGAGGGAGGCATTCACTTCGCCGAATACGGGGATCGCCTACGCGATATCGTGCCGGGGCTCCACGACCTGCCGGCGGGCGGCCATCCGTTCCCGGTCGGCCGGGTCCGGCATGGGACGTCGATGCAGTTCAACGTCACCGACCTGGCCCACATGCTGACCAACGACTTCCTGATGGAGGGCGGCCAGATCGTGGCCATGACCTTCGACACCCCCGCCGACCTGGCGCGGCTGAAGGAGCCGGTGGTGGTCAATTGCACCGGCTATGGCGCGCGGGCTCTGTGGAAGGACGAGTCCATCACCCCGGTACGCGGCCAGATCGCCTGGCTCGCCCCGCAGCCGGAGGTTCGCTACGGACTCTATTACCGCCACGTCGCGGTCCTGCCCCGGCCGGACGGCATCGTCGTCCAGTACACGGGCGACAGCGACATGTGGGGCTACGGCGTCACCGAGGAACGGCCCGACCGGGCGGAGGCGGAGAACGCGGTGGCGACCATCGCCGAGCTCTACGCCAGGGCGTCGTCGCGCGCCTGACAACCTAGACTCGAAACAAGCGTTTCATTAAAAAATGCTCACGCGAAATAAAATCCGCTTGCGCAATTTCTGAACGCTGATATCTAAGCAGTGCTTAGTTCTGAACCGACGCCCCGGTGGGGATACCGGCGCCGACATCCCCGGTTCGGAACGACCAGTACAGCTTATCGCCGATCATTCGATCCAACTCCCCTGTACACGCTGGAGGGCTCCCATGAAGCTCCAATCCCTGGCGGCTGTCGCCGCCCTGACGACCTGCCTGTTCGCCGGCTCGGCCTTCGCCGACGGCCGCATCGCCGTCGCCCTGGAAAACCCGCTGGCCGCCAAGACCAAGGTCGTCGCCGGCGGCGCCGTCTTCGTCTGCGAAGGCGCCGAGTGCGTCTCGACCGCCGCCCCGTCGCGGGCCCTGACCGCCGTCTCGTGCAAGGCCCTGGCCAAGGAAGTCGGCCGCGTGGCGGCCTTCGGCGGCGAGACCAAGTCGCTGGACGCCGACGACCTGACCCGCTGCAACGCCTCGGCCAAGGCCGGGGTGCAGACCGCCGAGAAGTAGTCTCGGCTTCCAGTACCCGGACGCCTGGGGCCCTCCCGCCCCGTCCGGCTGTTTCCTCGAACATTCGCCTGATGGGGCGGCGGGCCGGTTCCGCCGCCCTTTTTCTTCCGGCGGGTTCCGACTAAGGGATCTTCCATGACCGCCTCGACCGCCGCCCTGCTGGAAGACGCCCTGCGCCAGGCCGCCGGGTCGGACGCCGCACCGGCCTCGATGACCGTCGACTACGCCGCCGCCGCGCCGGTCTCCACTCACAAGGCGTGGATCGAGCGCGCGACCCGCAGCCTGGTCTTCGCCCAGGCCGAGGCCCGTACCGAGGATGGAAATCTGGTGGCCACCGCCTCGGCGGTGTTCCGCAGGGTCGCGCGAGGTTAGCGGACCGCTTTTCCGAAACACCGCCGCTCCTTACGCATTGGCCTTGGTTGCGACTGCGAAGGCTGCGTGTTATCAGGCGCGCGGCTTCGGACAGGGCAGCGCGTCAGCGCCGGCCGTCCATGCGCTTTTCTAGAGCGCGCTCAAGCCTTTAAGCCGGGACGAGGGTTAATCTTCTTGTCCGCGGCGATTGCAACGCACCGGGCGGAACAAGTGGCGGACGAAACCAAGGCGACGGATGCGGGTCAGCGCTATGCGCAGTCCCTGTTCGAACTGACGATCGAGAGCAACCAGCTGACCCAGGTCGAGGCCGACCTTAAGGCGCTGCGGGCGATGGCGGCCGAGAGCGCCGACCTGCGCCGCCTGATCGACAGTCCGGCCTTCTCGGCCGAGGACAAGGCCAAGGGCCTGACCGCGGTGGCCGCCAAGGCCAAGTTCCAGCTGCTGACCGCCAAGTTCCTGGGGCTGGTGGCCAGCAACGGCCGCGCCGGCGATCTGCTGGGCGCGATCAGCGCCTTCGTCGAGTTGTCGGCCCAGCACCGCGGCGTCGTCACCGCCGAGGTGACCACCGCCAAGGCCCTGACCGCCGCCCAGCTGAAGGGCGTGTCGGCCGCGGTCGCCACCGCCGTTGGCAAGACCCCCGAAATCTCGACCCGTGTCGATCCGTCCATCCTGGGCGGCATCAAGGTGCGCGTCGGCTCCCGCCTGTTCGACGCTTCGCTCCGTTCGAAGCTCGATTCCCTGAAATTCGCCCTGAAGCGCGCCTAAGCGTATAAGCGCGCCCAAAAGATAGATCGCAGAGAGCCCAAACAGCCATGGACATCCGCGCCGCCGAGATTTCGGCCATCCTCAAGTCGCAGATCGCCAATTTCGGCGAAGAAGCCGCCGTCTCGGACGTCGGCCAGGTGCTGTCCGTCGGTGACGGCATCGCCCGCATCTACGGTCTGGACAACGTCCAGGCCGGCGAGATGGTCGAGTTCCCCAAGGCCGGCGTGAAGGGCATGGCCCTGAACCTCGAGCGCGACAATGTCGGCGCCGTGATCTTCGGCCAGGACCAGGCCATCAAGGAAGGCGACGAAGTGCGCCGCCTCGGCGAGATCGTCGACGTGCCGGTCGGCCGTGGCCTGCTGGGCCGCGTGGTCAACCCGCTGGGCGAGCCGATCGACGGCAAGGGCCCGATCGAATACACCGAGCGCCGCCGCGTCGACGTCAAGGCCCCGGGCATCATCCCGCGCAAGTCGGTGCACGAGCCCGTGCAGACCGGCCTGAAGTCGATCGACACCCTGATCCCCGTCGGCCGCGGCCAGCGCGAGCTGATCATCGGCGACCGCCAGACCGGCAAGACCGCCGTCGCCATCGACACCATCCTGAACCAGAAGGCCGCCAACGCCGGCACGGACGAGAGCGCCAAGCTCTACTGCGTCTATGTCGCCATCGGCCAGAAGCGCTCGACCGTCGCCCAGATCGTCAAGACCCTGGAAGAGCACGGCGCCCTGGAATACACGACCGTCGTCGTGGCCTCGGCCTCGGAGCCGGCTCCGCTGCAGTACCTGGCCCCGTTCGCCGGCTGCGCCATGGGCGAGTGGTTCCGCGACAACGGCCTGCACGGCCTGATCATCTATGACGACCTCAGCAAGCAAGCCGTCGCCTACCGCCAGATGTCGCTGCTGCTGCGCCGTCCGCCGGGCCGCGAAGCCTATCCGGGCGACGTCTTCTACCTGCACTCGCGCCTGCTAGAACGCGCCGCCAAGCTGAACGAGGACAACGGCTCGGGCTCGCTGACGGCGCTGCCGATCATCGAAACCCAGGCCAACGACGTGTCGGCCTACATCCCGACCAACGTGATCTCGATCACCGACGGCCAGATCTTCCTGGAAACCGACCTGTTCTACCAGGGCATCCGCCCCGCCGTGAACGTCGGCATCTCGGTGTCGCGCGTCGGCTCGTCGGCCCAGATCAAGGCGATGAAGCAGGTCGCCGGCCCGATCAAGGGCGAGCTGGCCCAGTACCGTGAAATGGCCGCCTTCGCGAAGTTCGGCTCGGACCTGGACGCCTCGACCCAGAAGATGCTGGCCCGCGGCGAGCGCCTGACCGAGCTGCTCAAGCAGCCGCAATACGCGCCGCAAGCCGTAGAAGAGCAGGTCTGCGTGATCTACGCCGGCACCCGCGGCTATCTGGACAAGATCCCGACCAGCAGCGTCCGCCGCTTCGAAAGCGAGCTGCTGGCCCGCCTGCACAGCCAGCACAAGGACCTGCTGGACGGCATCCGCACCAAGAAGGCCCTCGACAAGGATCTGGAGAACACGCTGAAGAGCGCGCTCGACAGCTTCTCGGCGACCTTCGCCTAAGGTCATCGATGGCTGACCAACCCAAATCCTTGGACGCATGGTCCGGCGAGTTCGGCGACCGCTACACGCAACGTAGCGGCGCCAGCGCCGAGGCCGTTCGCGGTCGCGTCCGGGTTTGGGGCGAGGTTCTTCGGCGCATGGCCGGCGACATGCCGAGAAGCGTCCTGGAGGTGGGGCCGAACGTCGGCCTCAACCTCCTGGGCATCCAGGCCCTGTCGGACATGGAGCAGTGGGCCATCGAGCCCAATGCATCGGCCCGCAAGCAGCTGATCGAGGGCGGCGTCCTGCCCGCCGAGCGGCTGTTCGAGGGTTTCGGTCACAGCATCCCGCTGGCCGACGGCGCGGTGGACATGGCCTTCACGGCCGGCGTCCTGATCCACGTCGATCCCAGCCAGCTGGAAGCGACGATGCGCGAAGTGCACCGCGTGGCCGCCAAGTACGTCTTCTGCTCCGAGTATTTTTCGCCGAAGGCTGAAACGATTACCTACCGTGGCGAGCAAGATCTTCTGTTCAAGAACGATTTCGGCTCGCTCTACATGGATATGTTTCCAGATCTGCAGTTGGTCGATTACGGGTTCTTCTGGAGAAGAGCGACCGTGATGGACGACAGCACCTGGTGGTTGTTTAGGAAGGTCTGATAGGCGGATGGCAAGCCTAAAGGAAATGCGCAATCGGATCTCGAGCGTCAAGGCGACGCAGAAGATCACGAAGGCGATGCAGATGGTGGCCGCGGCCAAGCTGCGGCGCAGCCAGGACGCGGCCGAGGCCGCGCGTCCCTATGCGCGCCGGCTGTCGAACGTCATCGCCAACCTGGCGAGCGGCGTCTCCGGCGACGGGGCGCCCGCTCTGCTGGCCGGCACTGGCCGCGACGACCGTCACCTGGTCATCGTCGCCGCCGCCGATCGCGGCCTGGCCGGCGGCTTCACCTCGTCGATCGTCCGCGCCGCCCGCGAGCGGATCGACGCCCTGGTCAACCAGGGCAAGGATGTGAAGATCGTCTGCGTCGGCAAGAAGGTCACCGCCCAGCTGAAGCGCCCCTACGGCGACAAGGTCATCGAGAACTTCGACCTGTCGGCCTATCGCCAGTTCACCCTGTCGGTGGCCCAGCCGATCGCCGACGTCGTCACCCGGCTCTACGAGGCCGGCGAGGTCGACGTGGTCACCCTGTTCTACAGCCGCTTCAAGTCGGTGGTGCAGCAGGTCCCGACCGCCCTGCAGCTGGTCCCGGCCGTGGTCGAGGGCGCGGAAGCAGCCTCGGGCCCCGCCGCGGTCTACGAGTACGAGCCCTCGGAAGAGGCCATCCTCGAGACCCTGCTGCCGCGCAACCTGACGGTCCAGATCCTGTCGGCCCTGCTCGACAACATGGCCGGCTTCTACGCCAGCCAGATGACGGCGATGGACAACGCCACGCGCAACGCCGGCGACATGATCAAGCGCTACACCCTCGAATACAACCGCTCCCGCCAGGCTCAGATCACCAAGGAGCTGATCGAGATCATCTCCGGCGCCGAAGCCGTCTGATCCTGAACCCAACCATAAAACGCCCGCACGAGCCCGCACGAAAGACCCTGAACGCCATGGCCAAGACCCCCGCCGCTAAGGCTCCCGCCGCCGCCGCCAAGCCGGCCGCCGTGAAGAAGCCCGCCGCCCCGAAGGCCGCCGCCGCCGCGGCCGCTCCGAAAGCTCCCGTCGCCAAGAAGCCGGCCGCCCCGAAGGCCCCGGCCGCCGCCAAGGCGACCACGCCGATCGCTCCGGCCACCATCGGCGCCGCCACCGGCAAGCTGGTGCAGGTCATCGGCGCCGTCGTCGACGTCGAGTTCGAAGGTCCGCTGCCGGCCATCCTGAACGCCCTGGAAACCGTCAACCAGGCCTCCGGCCAGCGCCTGGTGTTCGAAGTCGCCCAGCACCTGGGCCAGAACACCGTCCGCGCCATCGCCATGGACGCCACCGAGGGCCTGGTCCGCGGCCAGGCCGTGCGCGACACCGGCGAATCGATCCGCGTTCCGGTCGGCCCCGGCACCCTGGGCCGCATCATGAACGTCATCGGCGAGCCGATCGACGAGCAGGGCCCGATCCAGTCGGACATCTTCCGCACCATCCACCGCGACGCGCCGTCGTTCGCCGAGCAGACCAACACGGCTGAAGTGCTGGTCACCGGCATCAAGGTCATCGACCTGATGTGCCCCTACACCAAGGGCGGCAAGATCGGCCTGTTCGGCGGCGCCGGCGTCGGCAAGACCGTGACGATGCAGGAGCTGATCAACAACATCGCCAAGGCTTACGGCGGTTACTCGGTCCTGGCCGGCGTGGGCGAACGCACCCGCGAAGGCAACGACCTCTATCACGAGATGATCGAGTCCAACGTCAACGTCGACCCGAAGGCCAACAACGGCTCGACCGAAGGCAGCCGCTGCGCCCTGGTCTACGGCCAGATGAACGAACCCCCGGGCGCCCGCGCCCGCGTGGCCCTGACCGGCCTCTCCATCGCCGAGTACTTCCGCGATGAAGAAGGCAAGGACGTGCTGCTGTTCGTCGACAACATCTTCCGCTTCACCCAGGCCGGCGCCGAAGTGTCGGCGCTGCTGGGCCGCATCCCCTCGGCCGTGGGCTATCAGCCCACCCTGGCCACCGAGATGGGCAACCTGCAGGAGCGCATCACCTCGACCAACAAGGGTTCGATCACCTCGGTCCAGGCCATCTACGTGCCCGCCGACGACCTGACCGACCCGGCGCCCGCCGCCTCGTTCGCCCACCTGGACGCCACCACCGTCCTGTCGCGCGACATCGCCGCCCAGGCCATCTTCCCCGCCGTCGACCCGCTGGACTCGACCTCGCGGATCATGGACCCGCTGGTCATCGGCGAGGAGCACTACAACGTGGCCCGCTCGGTCCAGGAAGTGCTGCAGCAGTACAAGGCCCTGAAGGACATCATCGCCATCCTGGGCATGGACGAACTGTCGGAAGAGGACAAGCTGACGGTCGCCCGCGCCCGCAAGATCCAGCGCTTCCTCAGCCAGCCGTTCCACGTCGCCGAGCAGTTCACCAACACGCCCGGCGCCTTCGTCCAGCTGAAGGACACCATCCGCTCGTTCAAGGGCATCGTGGACGGCGAGTACGACCACCTGCCGGAAGCCGCCTTCTACATGGTGGGCCCGATCGAGGAAGCGGTGGCCAAGGCTGAAAAGCTGGCTGGCGAAGCCTGATGACCGACGAGCACGAGCTGATCAACTTCTGCTGCGAAGAGCTCGAGGATGCGGTGTCTTCGGACCCCGAGGCCTCGCTGATCGAGCATGACAGCGGTCTGATCCTGCTCAACCTGGGTCACCGGGAAGAGGATGGCGAGACGGGCACGGTCCTGACCACCATCCGCTTCTGCCCGTTCTGCGGGACCGAGATCCAGACCGACGAAGACATCGAAGCGGCCCTGGGCGCCGTGGAGACACACGACTGATGGCCAAGCTGCACTTCTCCCTCGTCGCGCCCGAGCGCGAACTGTTCTCCGCCGAGGTCGACCAGGTCGACGCTCCGGGCACGGAAGGCGACTTCGGCGTCCTGCCGAACCACGCGCCGTTCATGACCACCCTGCGCGAAGGCCGGGTCACGGTCCGCGACGGTTCGACCGTGCGCGTGTTCGACATCCAGGGCGGCTTCGCCGACGTCGGCCCGGACGGGTTCACGATCCTGGCCGAACACGCGGTCGAGGCGGCTTAAGGGCTCTCCGGTCCTTCGACGAACATCACGGCCCGGGCGTGAAGGCGCCCGGGCCGTTTTGCGTTTTCGGCCGCGGCCGAGGCTTGCCGCCGACCGACGCAAGGCATGTCGGCGGCCCACCCGTCACCGACATTCATGAGGTCACATCCGGCTTCCCGCCGTATCCCCCGACGGCGAATGGACGGCGCCCGTTCAGTTCAACCGCAGCCGCATCCGCTCGCGCGCCGCGCGGGCGGCGATGGTGGCGCCGCCGTCCAGGACCTGGGCGCGGGACAGGGCCTGCAGGGCGCCGGCCAGGGCGCCCTGGCCTTCGCGGGCGGCGGCGACGTCCAGCCAGGGATGGTGGTCGGTCGGGTCCAGCAGGGCGCGGCGCAGGGCCGAGCGCTCGGCCCGGGCCCAGTCGCGGGCCTGCTGGGCGCGGGCGAAGATATTGTTCTGCAGGCGGATCAGGACGGCGCGGTCCGGGATCGGGCTCATCAGCACGTCCAGCTTGGCGGCGACGTCGGGCATCAGGCCCGTGCGCAGGGCCCGGCGCGACAGCTCGGACGGCAGCACCACCCGGCCCTCGCTGAACGGGTCCAGGGCCAGGGGGCCCTCCTCGGTCTCGATGCGCAGCAGGAAGTGGCCCGGGAAGTCGACGCCGTGCAGGTCCAGGCCGCAGGCCCGGCCGGCGTGCAGGTAGAACACCCCCAGGGTGACCGGCAGTCCCTTGCGCCGCTCGGCCACGGCGACGACGTCGGCGTTGTCGGGATGGTCGTAGGTGATCAGGTCGCCCGACAGCCGCAGGTCCCCGGCCATGGTCTCGGCCAGCGCCTCTTCCGGCGACTCGCCCTTCAGCCGCTCGCTCAGCCGCTCGATCGAGGCCTTGGCCATGTCGAGCACCGGGGCTAGGTCGCGGTCGGGGTCGTCGTGCACGGCGCAGGCCAGGGCCGCCTCGAACAGCGGGAAGGCCTTGTCCGAGCGCTCGCCGGCCTGGGTGAGCAGGATTTCGGCCTCCTCCCGGGTCATTGGTCGTCGTTCCAGCTGTTGGGCCAGGCGTCGGGAACATGACGCGGACGGCGGCCAGGCGCGAGGGCGATAAGGTCCAGCCGGACCACGGTCCCGCGCAGGCCGGCGCGGTGCGCGGCGACATGGGCGCCGGCGCGGCGCAGGCGGGCCCGCTGCTCGTAGGTCACCGCTTCCAGCGCCGCCTCCAGACTGGTCCTGCTCTTGACCTCCACAACGGCCAGCACGCCGCCCCGTTGCGCCAGCAGGTCGATCTCGCCCAGCGGCGTGGCCAGGCGGAAGCCGAGGATGCGATAGCCCTTGGCCATCAGCCACAGGGCCGCGACCACCTCGGCGCGGCGTCCCGACAGCCGGGCGGCCGCGCCCCGGGCCTGTCTGCGGGCCTGCCGTTCCGGACGGACGGGCCGAACGGCGCTCATCCGGCCGCCTTCATCGCCAGGGCCTGGCGATAGAGGTCCTTGCGCGACAGGCCCAGGGCCTTGGCCACCTCGGAGGCCGCCTCGCCCAGGGGCAGACGGCCCATGGCCTCGCGCAGGGCGGCCTCGGCGTCGTCGGCGGTGGCGACCTCGTCCTGGCCCGGCCCCACCAGGATGACGATCTCGCCCTTGGGGGCCTCGAACCGCGGGTCGGCGGCCAGTTCGTCGAGCGGACCGCGGATGCAGGTCTCGTAGAGCTTGGTCAGTTCGCGGGCCACCGCGCCGGGCCGGGGGCCGAACACGGCGGCCATGTCGGCCAGGCTGTCGGCCACCCGCGAGGCGCCCTCGTAGAAGATCAGGGTGGCGCGGACCGTGGCCAGCTCCTCGAAGAAGGTTCGGCGCGCGGTGGTCTTGGTCGGCGGAAAGCCGGCGAACAGGAAGCGGTCGGTGGGCAGGCCGGCCAGGGTCAGGGCCGCCAGGGCCGCCGAGGCGCCAGGGATCGGGAAGACCGGGAGGCCCGCGGCGATCGCCGCCTGGGCCAGGCGCAGGCCCGGGTCGGAGACCATCGGCGTGCCGGCGTCCGAGACCAGGGCGATCCGCTCGCCCGCTTCCAGCCGTTCCAGGATGCGCGGCGTCTCGCGGTCGGCGACGTGCTCGTCATAGCGCTGCAACCGCTTGGAGATGGCGTAGGCGGCCAGCAGCTTGCCCGACACCCGGGTGTCCTCGGCCAGCAGGACGTCGCACCCGGCCAGCACGTCCAGGGCTCGCAAGGTGATGTCGCGCAGGTTCCCGATCGGCGTCGCCACCAGATACAACCCCGGCGCCAGCGGCGCGTCGGACAGGATGGGCGGGGTGGGCTGGCGGCTCAAGGGCGGACTTTCCGACGCGAACTGAGCGCCCACGAAGCGGCGCGTGCACAAGGAATATCAGGTCGCGAGCGTTCCTGTCAGCCGGTCCAGCACCAGGCGTCCGGATCGGGTGGCCCGCAGGCGCAAAGGATCATCGACCAGAAGGTCGGACTCTACCAGAGATTTCACCTTCGGCGTGTCTGGCGACAGGTCCAGGGCGGCGACTTCGGCGAAGGCCACGCCGTCGTCGATGCGCAGGCCCAGCAGCAGGCGCTCCTCGGCGGCCTCCAGCGGCGTGAGGGCCTCGCGCTCGAAGCCGACGCCGGTTTCGGCCACCGCGCGGATGTAGTCGGCGATCCCGCGCCGGGCCGTGGTGGCCAGCTTGCCGTCGACCAGGGTCAGGCGGCCGTGGGCGCCCGGGCCGACGCCGACATAGTCGTGGCCGCGCCAGTAGACGAGGTTGTGGCGCGAGCGGGCCGCCTCGCCCCGGGCGTGGTTGGAGACCTCGTAGGCGTCGAAGCCGGCCGCCTCCAACACCGCCTGGGTGGTCTCGAACAGGGCGGCGGCCAGGTCCTCGTCGGGTACGACCAGCTTGCCGCGGCCGACGGCGCGGTCGAAGGCGGTGCCGGGCTCGATGGTCAGTTGGTAGGGCGAGACGTGCTCGGGCCCCAGCGCCAGCAGTTCGGAGAGCTCACGGGCCCAGGCCTCGACCGTCTGGCCGGGGCGGGCGTAGATCAGGTCGGCCGACAGGCGCGGGAAGGCCCTGGCCGCCACGGCGATCGCCCGCCGGGCCGAGCCGGCGTCGTGGTTGCGGCCCAGCAGGGCCAGGGCCGCGTCGTCCAGGGCCTGGACCCCCAGCGACAGCCGCGCCACCCCCGCCGCCGCCAGGGCCTCGAAGCGATCGGCCTCGGCGTCGGTGGGATTAGCCTCGAGGCTGATCTCCAGGTCGGCGGCGGGAGTCCACAGCGCCTTGGCGGCCTCGATCACCCGGGCCACCTGGGCCGGGTCCATCAGCGAGGGCGTGCCGCCGCCGAAGAAGATCGACAGCAGGGTCCGCGGCCCGGTCAGGGCGCGCTGGGCCTCCAGGTCCGCGACGATGGCGTCGGCCAGGGCGCTCTGTTCGTCGGTCCTGCCGCGATCTCGCACGACGTTGAAGTCGCAATAGGGACAGATCCGGGCGCAGTAGGGCCAGTGGACGTAGACACCGAGGGGGGGAGCGCCGGTCACCGCGGCCTCCCGCAACGAAGGAGGGGGCTACTCAAACAGCGCCGCCTTCAGCTTGGCGAACGCTACGGCCCGGTGGCTCATGGCGTCCTTGGCGGCCGGCTCCATCTCGCCGAAGGTCTGGTCGAAGCCGGCCGGGACGAAGATTGGGTCGTAGCCGAAGCCGCGGTCGCCGCGCGGCGGGAAGGTCAGGGTTCCGTGGACCTCGCCCTGCACCACCACCGCCGGCCCGCCGTTCGGCCAGGCCACGGCCAGGGCGCAGGTGAACCAGGCCGAGCGGTCCTCCGAGCCGGTCTCCTCGATGCGTTCGGCGACCTTGTCCATGGCCAGGGCGAAGTCCTTGCCGGGACCGGCCCAGCGCGCCGAATAGATGCCCGGCGCCCCGTCCAGGGCCGCGACCGACAGGCCTGAATCGTCGGCCAGGGCGATCTGGCCCGACAGGTCGGCGGCATGGCGGGCCTTGAGCAGGGCGTTGCCGACGAAGGTCGTCTCGGTCTCGTCCGGCTCGGGCAGGCCCAGGGCCCCGGCCGCCAGCACCTCGAACCGGCCGTCGAGCAGGGCCGCCAGCTCCTTGGCCTTGCCAGGGTTGTGCGTGGCGGCGACAAGCTTCGTTCCAGCTTCCAGCTTCAGCGTCATCGCGCGACTCCTTTCCGGGACAAGACCATGCAGCTTCTCTACTCCCCCATGTCGCCCTTCGCCCGCAAGGTTCGCGTGGTCGCTTTCGAGCTGGGTCTGGCCGAGCGGCTGGCGCTGACGCTCGCCAGTCCCTTCACCGACGAGGGCGTGCGGGCGATCAATCCGCTGTCGAAGGTCCCGGTGCTGGTCCCGGACGACGGCCCGCCGATCTTCGACTCGCCGGTGATCTGCGAGTATCTGGAGCATCTGGCCGGCCGGTCGCTGACGCCCGCCGCCGGCCCCGACCGCTGGGCCGCCCTGACCGTCCAGGCCCTGGCCGACGGCATGGGCGACGCGGCCGTGGCCATCGTCCGCGAACGCCTGCGCGAGGGTCCGCACCGCCAGGACCTGTTCGACCGCCAGGGCGCGGTGCTGACCGCCGCCCTCGACCGGCTGGAGCGCCAGCCCCCGCCCAGCGATCGCTTCGAGATCGGCGAGATCGCGATCGCCGCCCAGCTAGGCTATCTGGACGCCCGCCAGGTCCTGGACTGGCGGGAAGGCCGTCCGAACCTGGCCGCCTGGTACGAGGCCGCCAGCCGCCGGACCGCGATGGTGGCCACGGCGCCACACCTCGCATAATCCGTTCGGTGAGCGCGATCATTGCTAAAGTTTAATATCGTTTATCGATAAGCGACATTGGCGGCCGGGAAATCGGTCCCTATCTTCGAGGCCTGGGAGACACGCCATGCCGGCGCGGTCCCGCACCCGACCCGAAGGCCCGCCATGCCCGCCGCCAGACTGATCCGCATCATCGACGCCGTCGCCACCCGCATGGCCACGCTGACGCTGATCGCCGGTCTGCCGCTCGCCGCCGTGACCTTCGCGATCAAGACGTTCTGACCCGGGATCCAGCCCGCCTTTGACCGGTCCCGATCCGCCGGGGCATGGTCGGCGTTTCTGCGTGAGGGGAAGAGCGGATGCGCGCCTTGGGGCCTGGCTCGGTATCGAGTTTCCTGAAGATCATTCTGGACGTGATCTATGTGGGCCTGTGGGTCTGGGTCAGCCTGCTGGCGATCTTCACGATCGCGGTGCTGCTGCTCAGCTTCAATCCCGAGCTGATCACCGCCAAACTGCATATCGGCAGCTCGATCGACGAGCTGATCAGCAAGGGACCGCTGTTCGCCGGCGCCCTGGGCGCCTGGGCGCTGCTGTCCGGCGGCTGGATGGTGATCGTCGAGCGCCTGCGGCGGGTGTTCTCCACCCTGACCGCCGGCGATCCGTTCCATCCGGACAATGTCCGCCGCCTGCGGGTGGTGGGCCTGGTCCTGGCCGCCCTGGAGATCGGCCACTACATCTTCGCCGCCCTGGCCAAGTGGCTGGCGCCGGACACCAAGATCGTCGACGGCTCGTTCAGCCTGAGCGCCTGGTTCCCGGTCCTGGTGGTGTTCGTTCTGGCCGAGGTCTTCCGCGAGGGCGCGCGCCTTCGGCGGGAGGCCGAACTGACAATCTGACGACGCGGAGACGAAAAACCCATGGCCATCCGCGTGCAACTGGACCGCATCCTCCTGGAAAGACGGATGTCGCTGACCGAGCTGTCGGACCGGGTCGGCGTGACCATCGCCAACCTGTCCATCCTCAAGACCGGCAAGGCCCGCGCCGTGCGCTTCACCACCCTGGACGCCCTGTGCCGCGAGCTGGACTGCCAGCCAGGGGACCTGATGACGTACGAACCGGGACCGGGCGAGGCGCACGAGGAGGACTGAGGGGCGGGCGCTCGTTCTCTTTGCGCGTAGTCTTCTCGGCCTAGACAGGGGCCTCGGAACAAGTCTGAAGATAACGGGCGCGGGGCGTTGAAAGACTGCCCGCAACGGCGAGGCCTCGCCTTAGACCCTTGATGGCCAGACGCCAGAGCTCCGATCCACCAAGGGTTAAAGGCGGGGCTTCATCCGCCGGGGCGGATGGGGGCAATGAACAAAAGCAGCAAACACCAATTGCGCTACGTCATCTGCGCAACGCTCCTCATCACGCTTACACAATGCGCTAAGAAGCCGGACCGGTGGAAAGCTTGGCTTTACCCAGATCGCAACGATCTTACTCACTCGGTTGAGATGGGCAGCTTTTCGACTTTCGAACAATGCCAAGCCGCATCGATCGAAGGATTGCGCACCATGAACTTACAGGAGAGCGGCGACTACGAGTGCGGCCTGAACTGCAGATTCGATACGAGCATGGGCATCAACGTCTGCAAAGAGACTAGAAAATAACGTCCCGTCGATCGGGCATCCACCTTCCCCCCACAGCCCCGCTAACACCGCCCGCACCCTTTCCCCATTCCCCCGCCGCCCCAAAGCGCCTAGGTAAGCCTCACTCTGAGCATATCGGGGGAGCATCCGGGATCGGAGGATGGCGATGGATGACGCGGGCATGAGCTTGCAGGCGACGATGACGGCGATGGGGCAGGCGGCTCGGCACGGGGCCCAGGCCCTGCGCGTGGCCACGCCAGCTCAGCGCACCGCCGCCCTCCAGGCCATGGCCGCCGCCATCCGCGCCGACGCGGCGGCGATCCTGGCCGCCAACGCCCGCGACCTCGACAAGGCCGGGGCCGGCGGCCTGACCGCGCCGATGGTCGAGCGTCTGATGCTGAACCCCGAGCGGCTGGAAGGCGTGGCGGCCGGGGTCGAGGCCGTGGCGGCCATTCCCGACCCCCTGGGCGTTGAGACCGCCCGCTGGACGCGGCCCAACGGCCTGGACATCGCCCGGGTGCGCACCCCGATCGGCGTGATCGCCATGATCTTCGAGAGCCGTCCGAACGTGACGGCGGACGCCGCCGCGCTGTGCGTGCGCTCGGGCAACGCGGTGATCCTGCGCGGCGGGTCCGAGTGCCTGCACTCCAACCTCGCCATCCACGCGGCCATCGCCAAGGGGCTGAAGGCGGCGGGGATCTCGACCGACGCGGTGCAGATCGTCCGCACCCCCGACCGCGACGCCGTCGGGGCGATCCTGGGCGGCCTGGACCGCACGATCGATCTGATCATCCCCCGTGGCGGCAAGAACCTGGTGGCGCGGGTGCAGAAGGAGGCGCGGGTGGCGGTGCTGGGCCACCTGGAGGGCCTGAACCACGTCTTCGTCCACGCGGCGGCCGATCCGAAGAAAGCCGTCGACATCGTGTTGAACGCCAAGATGCGCCGGGTGTCGGTGTGCGGCTCGGCCGAGACGCTTCTCGTGGACCGCGCGGCGGCCGGTCGGCTGCTGCCGCCGATCGCCGACGCCCTGATCAAGGCCGGCTGCGAGCTGCGCGGCGACGGTCCCTCGCGGGCCATCGAGCCGGGCATGAAGCCGGCGGTCGAGGCCGACTGGTCGACCGAGTACCTGGCGCCGACGATCTCGGTGGCCGTGGTCGACGGGGTGGAGGGCGCGGCCGCCCACATCGCCGCCTACGGCTCGGGCCACACCGACGCGATCCTGACCGAGGACGCCGCGGCGGCCGAGCGGTTCATCGCCCTGGTCGACAGCGCCATCGTGCTGGTCAACGCCTCGACCCAGTTCGCCGACGGCGGCGAGTTCGGCTTCGGGGCCGAGATTGGCATCGCCACCGACAAACTTCATGCCCGCGGTCCGGTCGGGGCCGAGCAACTGACGACGTTCAAATATGTGGTTCGCGGGACCGGCCAGACTCGTCCCTGAAGCCGGCCGGCCTTCGGCGCAGAGGCTGGGGTTCCACCTGGAGCCCGGCATGCGTGTGGGCCTGTTCGGCGGCAGCTTCAACCCGGCGCACGAGGGCCACGCCCACGTCGCCGAGACGGCGCTGCGACGCCTGGAACTGGACAAGGTGATCTGGCTGGTCTCGCCGCAGAACCCGCTGAAGTCGTCGTACGAGACCCGGCCGCTGGCCGAGCGCCTGGCCGGGGCCCGGCAGTGGGCGCGCGGCGCCGGCATGATCGTCTCCGACGCCGAGACGCGGCTCGGCTCGCAATACACCATCGACACCCTGCGGGTGCTGCGGGCGCGGTTCCCGGGCGTGAAGTTCGTCTGGATCATGGGGGCCGACAGCCTGGCCAGCTTCCACCGGTGGCGGGGCTGGACCCAGATCATGCGCGAGGTTCCGGTGGCGGTGATCTCGCGGCCGTGGATCGCCCTGAAGGCCCGCACCTCGCCCGCCGCCCGCCGCTTCGCCTGGGCCCGCAAGCCGGCCAGCGCCGCCGCGATCCTGGCCGACGCCACCGCGCCGGCCTGGGTCTACCTGACCGGCCCGCTGAACTATGCCTCGTCGACGGCTCTGCGGAAGCGGCAGACGAAGGGCTAGATACCCTTCTCCTGGCAAGAGGGCGCCCTCGAATCCGCCCGCGACCACGTTCCCCCTCATCATTTGGAGTCATCCATGCTATGGGAGGGCTTGCGCGAACCCATCAAGGAGCATTTCCGCTGCGTAGCGACCCCGCGCCAAGTGCGCACGAGGGAACGGTTTCCCCCGAAACCTCGACCAAGAACGAGTCCGAGCTGGACCTGAGTATCAAGGCGCTCGAGACCCTGATCCTGTCGCGCCTCGACGACGACAAGGCCCAGGACATCGTCCACATCGACCTGACGGACAAGAGCTCGGTCGCCGACAGCCTGATCGTGGCGTCCGGCCGGTCGCACCGTCACGTCGGCGCCCTGGCCGACCACATCATCCGGGCGCTCAAGGAGAGCGGCTTCGGCAAGGCGCGGGTCGAGGGCCTGCCGCATTGCGACTGGGTGCTGATCGACGCCGGCGACGTGGTGGTCCACCTGTTCCGCCCTGAAGTCCGCTCGTTCTACAACATCGAGAAGATCTGGGCCGTCGACGCGCCGCACCGGATGGCGTCGAACTAAACACCGTCATCCCCCGCTTCATGCGGGGGACCCAAGCCGAGTCTCCGATCCGAACTCGGCCAGCGCCGCTTAGGTCCCCCGGACGAGCCGGGGGATGACGGCGCGGGGCAGCCATGAAGATCACGATCCTCACCGTCGGGAAGCTCGGCCGCATGGCCGAGGCGCAGCTGGCCGTCGACTACGCGTCGCGGGCCACGGCGTCGGGCCGCGCCCTGGCCCTGGGTCCGGTCGAGATCGTCGAGGTCGAGGCGCGCAAGCCCGGCAAGGCCGCCGAGGCCGAGGTGCTGCGCCCGCACCTGGAGGGCGCCTATGTCATCGCCTGCGACGAACACGGCAAGGTGCGGCCAAGCCGGGCCTTCGCCGAGCATGTCGGCCGGCTGCGCGACGACGGCCAGCGCAAGGTGGTGTTCCTGATCGGCGGGGCCGACGGGCTGGACCCCTCGATCCTGACCGCGGCCGACGAGACCCTGGCCTTCGGACCCCAGACCTGGCCGCACGCCCTGGCGCGGGCCATGCTGGCCGAGCAGGTCTATCGCGCGGTCACCATCCTGGCCGGCTCGCCGTACCATCGGGACTGAGGGCCGGGCGCGATGACGGGGGTTTGGGTTGTCGCTGAAACCCAATCCGGGCATTGATCGCCCCATGTCGCGCCGCGTCGCCCTGATCACCGCCAGCCTCCTGGCCGCCCTGCTGGGCGCCGGCGGTCTCGTCGCGGCCCAGGGGGGCAAGCCGGCCAGCCAGCGGGCCAAGGACGAGCAGGCCGCGGCCGACACCCGCCGCGAGATCGCCGACCTGCGCGGCGAGCTGGACGCCCTGGGCCGCCAGCGGGTCGACGCCGGCGACGACGTGGCGGCCAAGCGCGCCCGGCTGGAGGCCCTGCACCTGCGGGAATCGGCCCTGGTGGCCGAGCTGGGCCGAGACCGGGGCCAGCTGGCGCGGCTGCTGTCGGCCCTGCAGCTCTTCCGCCGCGATCCGCCGCCAGCCCTGCTGGTCAGCCCGGGCGACGCCCGCGACGCGGTGCGGGCCGCGATCCTGATCCGCGCCATGACCCCGGAGCTGCAAGCCCGGGCCGAGGGCTACGCCCGCCAGGCCCGCGCCGTCTCGGCCCTGCGCCGCGAGGCCGCCGCCGCCTCCGAGCAGTTGTTCACCGCCGAGAGCCTGGTCGCCGACCGCCGGGGCGACCTGGAACGGATGATCGTCGAGAAGACCCAGATCGAGCGCGCCTACGCCCAGGAGGCCCTGACCGGCGACGACCAGGGCACGTTGGGGGCCCTGACCGACGGCCTGGCGCCCCGGCCGGCGACCGGCCCCCTGAAGCTGAGCTCGCCCGTCCCGGGACCGCTGGCCCGGCGGTTCGGCCAGGCCATGCCCGCCGGCGGGCGCGCCACCGGCCTGACGATCCGCACGGAAAAGGGTCACGCCGTGACCAGTCCCGCCGCCGGGGTGGTCGAATACGCCGGACCGCTGAACGGCTGGGGGACGGTCTTGATCCTGCGGGCCCAGGGCGCCTACCATCTGGTGTTGGCCGGCCTGGACCAGGTTTCGGTGGCGCCCGGACAATCTGTCGCACCCGGCGCGACGGTTGGCCGGATGGCGGACCATGGCGCCTCGGAGCCAGAACTCTATTTCGAGGTTCGGGAAGACGGCGTCCCGGCCGATCCGGAGCGCTGGCTTAAGCAAAGATCGCGGTAAGGGATCGCGGTAAACGGCTTTTTCAGCGATGATGGCCGTCAAATGAACAAGGGTCCGCTGCACTTAGGCGGAATGACGAGTTTTCAACGCGGCGCCGCGGCGCCGTCAGGGAGCCATTTCGGCCACATGCGCAAGTACCTGCTCATCGGTGTTTCGGCCTTCGTCCTCGGTGCGGGGACCATGGCCTATGTCAGCCCCATCGCCCAGGCGACCAGCGCGAGCAAGGGCCAGACCTACAAGATGCTGGAACTGTTCGGCGACGTTCTGCAGACCGTCGACAACCAGTACGTCTCCGAGGTCGACAACAAGAAGCTGATCGAGGCGGCGCTGGACGGCATGCTGACCAGCCTCGACCCGCATTCCGGCTACCTGTCGCCCGACAGCTTCGAGGACATGCAGGACACCACCCGCGGCGAATACGGCGGCCTGGGCATCGAGGTGACCAGCGAGGACGGCGTGGTCAAGGTGATCTCGCCGATCGACGGCACCCCGGCCATGCGGGCCGGCATCCAGGCCGGCGACTACATCACCGCCGTCAACGGCCAGTCGGTGCTGGGCCTGACCGTCAACGAGGCGGTCAAGCAGATGCGCGGCGCGGCCGGCGAGGCCGTGACGCTGACCATCGCCCGCGAGAAGACCGACCCGTTCGACGTCAAGCTGGTGCGCGAGGTGATCAAGCCCAAGGCCGCCATCGCCCGCATGGAGGGCGACTACGGCTATGTCCGCCTGCCCGGGTTCAACGAGAAGGCCACCGACGCCCTGACCGCGTCGATCAACGAGCTGAAGGCCAAGAACCCCAACATGAAGGGGCTGATCTTCGACCTGCGCAACAATCCCGGCGGCCTGCTCGACCAGGCCGTGGGCGTCTCGGACGTGTTCCTGGACGGCGGCGAGGTGGTCAGCCAGCGCGGCCGCGACCCGCGCGATATCCAGCGTTACAACGCCAAGCCCGGCGACCTGCTGAACGGCCTGCCCGTGGTGGTGCTGATCAACCAAGGCTCTGCGTCAGCGGCTGAAATCGTCGCCGGCGCCCTGCAGGACCGCCACCGGGCCGAGCTGGTGGGCATCACCAGCTTCGGCAAGGGTTCGGTGCAGACAGTGATCCCGCTGCGCGGCGGGGCCGACGGCGCCCTGAAGCTGACCACGGCCCGCTACTTCACCCCGTCGGGCCGCTCGATCCAGAAGACCGGCATCGAGCCCGACCTGGAAGTGGCCCAGACCCGCGAACAGGCCCAGGACATCGCCAACCGCGTGTGGTTCAGCGAGGCCAGCTTCAAGAACGCCCTGAACGCCGACGAAGGCAAGAGCCGCCAGGGGATCCACACGCCGGCCGAGGCTCCGCCGCCCGGCTTCGACGACAAGAAGGGCGACTTCCAGCTGCAGCGCGCCATCGCCGTGCTGAAGGCCGGTTCGGTCGAGGCCGTGCCCAAGCTGCCCAAGCCCCAGGCCAAGATCGCCGAGGTCACCGCCAAGGCCGCCGCGGCCGCCGGCAAGGGGCCGCCGGTCGAGAAGAAGTAGCCGCCTCTTCCTCCTCCCGGACTGATCCGCCGCGTCCAGCCTGACCGCTGGGCGCGGCGGTTTCGTTCTTGGACCCCTCACTCGTCGCCTTCCGGACGACACCCTCTCCCGCAAGGAGAGAGGGAATTCGAACCATTCCGCCGCACCCTTCATTAACCATATATTCGGCGCTCGCCCTTAAGGCTCGGACCATGGCCGTGACCTTCTCCCGCAAGCCCGCCTACAGCGCCGACGCGCCCGCGCCAGGTCGTATGGGCGGACGCGAAGACGGCGACCTGCGCGCCAGGATCCTGGCGGCGGCCGCCAATCCGTTCATCGGCGCCAGCGCCGCGGCCTTCCTGTTTCTGCTCAGCCTGGCCCTGCTGGTGCTGGTCACCGGCGACCCCAACAAGGGCTCGCCCCTGGTGCGGGTGGCCCTCGACCAGGTCGGCGCCACCAAGAACGTCCCGCCCGGCTGGCGCGAGGCCCTGACCGGCGAAGGCGAGGAGGAGGCCCCGCTGCTGCCGGGGGCCCTGGACCTGTCGAACCTGCCGTTCCTCAGCCATGCCGACCCGGCCGCCGACGCCGAGGCCGGGGCGATCGCCGCCCCGCCGCCGGTCACCTCAACCGACGGCCCGCTGCCGGCCGCCCCGATCGCCGGCCTGTACGCCCCGGGGCCTGGCGGCGGCTCGCTGCCGGTGATCGCCCCGGACGGCCGCACGGCGGCCGAGGCCTACGCCCGCCCGTTCACCGCCGACGGCCGCCCCAAGGTCGCCCTGGTGATCGGCGGCCTGGGCCTCAACCCCCAGACCACCCGCGCGGCCATCGAAACCCTGCCGCCCGAGATCACCCTGTCGTTCGCGCCGTATTCCGAAGGCCTGCAGGGCTGGATCGACCTGGCCCGCAGCCATGGCCACGAGGTGCTGCTGGAAGCGCCGATGGAGCCGGTCGACTATCCGGCCAACGACCCCGGCCCCTACACCCTGATCGCCGCCAACCGGCCGGAGGACACGGTGCGCAAGCTGGAATGGCTGATGTCGCGCGCCACCGGCTACTACGGCCTGACCAACTATCTGGGCTCGCGGTTCGTCACCAGCGACACGGCCATGACCACCTTCACCCTGGCCCTGAAGGCCCGGGGCCTGGCCTTCATCGACGACGGCCAGGCGTCCCTGCGCGGCGGCCCGATCCCCCGCGCTTCGGCCGACCGGATCATCGACGACGAACTGGCGGCCGGCGCGATCGACGGCCAGCTGAAGATGCTGGAGGCCGGCGCCGCCGGGCGCGGCCAGGCCCTGGGCTCGGGCTTCGCCTATCCGGTGACGATCAACCAGGTGCGGCTGTGGGCCGCCGGCCTGGCGGGGAGGGGCTTGCAACTGGCCCCCGCCTCGGCCATGGCCAAGCGATGAGCGCCAGCGACCTCTATCCCGATCATCGCCCCAATGTCGGCGTCGTTCTGTTCCACCCGAACGGCCGCGTCTGGCTGGGCAAGCGCCACGGCCAGCCGCCGCCCCACAACTGGCAGTTCCCGCAGGGCGGGGTCGACGACGGCGAGGACCTGCTGGCCGCGGCCCGCCGCGAGCTGGCCGAGGAGACCGGCGTCACCTCGGTCGAGTATCTGGGCCGCACCGAGAACTGGCTGATCTACGACTTTCCCGCCGACTTCGCCTCGTCGAAAAAGGCCCGGGGTTTCAAGGGCCAGAAGCAGGTGTGGTTCGCTTTTCGCTTCCTCGGCGACGACTCCGAGATCGACCTGGAGGCCGACGCCCATGTCGAGTTCGACGCCTGGAAATGGGGCGCTCTCGACGAAACGCCCGAACTGATCGTACCCTTCAAGCGCGCGGTGTACGAACAGGTCGTCGCCGCGTTCGGCGGGTTCGCGCGCGGCGGCTGAAATCTTGCCGCATTGGGGAGCATGGAATGGCGGACACGATCCTGCTGATCCACGGCTACGGTTGCGCTGGAGACGTGTGGGATCCCCTAGCCGCGCGGCTACGGGCCGAGGGCTACCGCGTCGTGTCGCCGACCATCCGCTCGGCCGTGCGTACGGTCGACGGCCCCCGGGCGGGCCTGGCCGGCCTGACCCTGGCCGACTATGTCGCCGAGATGGACGCCTTGGCCCAGGCCCTGGCCAAGGAGGACGGCAGGAAGCCGATCGTCTTCGGCCACTCCATGGGCGGACTGATCGCCCAGAAGGTCGCCGAGGCCGGCCACGCCGATCGCCTGGTGCTGTTCGCCCCCGCCTCGCCGGCCGACGCCCGCGGCAAGCCCAAGCTCTCGCCGGTCTTCACCTTCCTGAACATGGCCCTGCAGTCCAAGCCCGAGACCCGGGCGGGCAAGATGTGGAAGACGGGCTTCAAGTTCGGCGTCATGAACGCCGTGCCGGCCGCGCGCCACGACGCGCTGTACGCGACCATGGTGCACGACAGCGGACAGGTGCTGGCCGACCTCGCCTGGCCGCACAAGGATCCGAACCGGGCCGCCCATGTCGACGCGACGAAAGTCACCGTCCCCGTGCTGGTCCTGGCCGGCGCCCTGGATCGCACCACGCCTCTCGAGGACGTACGGCGAGTCGGCCGGAAATATCCGGCCGCCGACCTCAAGATCTACCCCAACAACGCCCACTACCTGATAGATGAGCCAAACACGATGAGCATTCTCGACGACGTGATCGCCTGGCTGACGGGCAAACCGAAAGCCGCTCCGGCCCCGCCTCCGGCTCCAGCCCCAGCTCCCGCCCCAGCGCCCGCGCCCGAACCCGTGAAGGCCGCGGAGCCCTCACCGACGCCCGCCCCGGCTTCGATCGAACCCGCGCCGACCCCGGTCGCCAAGGCCTCCGCCGCGCCGACGGCGATCACCCCCGAGCCGAAGCCCCCCAAAACCAAGGCGAAGGCCGCAGCCAAGCCCGCTCCGGCCAAGGCGACCGCTCCCAAGGCGCCGCCGACCCCCAAGGCCGCCGAGACCGCGCCGGCCCCGAAGCCGGCGGCTGCGAAAGCCCCGGCCAAGACCACGGCGTCCAAACCGGCTGTCGAGAAGCCCGCGGCCAAGGTCGCTCCGGCCGCCAAGGTGACCGCAAAGGCCGCTCCGAAAGCCGCCGCCGCGCCGAAGACGACAAGGGCCGCGCCAGCCGCGAAGGCGTCCGCCAAGGCCAGCGCCCCGAAAGCCACGCCCGCGCCGAAGGCCGCCGAGGCGCCGTCCGCCGCCAAGCCGGCGGCCAAGCCCAAGGCCGAAGCCAAGCCCGTCGCCGCCAAGGCGCCGGCCAAGACCGCCGCGCCCAAGCCGGCCACCGCTCCGAAGGCGGCCAAGGCGGCTCCGGCTCCGAAGCCGGCGGCCAAGTCCAAGGCCGAAGCCAAGCCCGTCGCCGCCAAGGCGCCGGTCAAGACCGCCGCGCCCAAGCTGGCCACCGCTCCGAAGGCGGCCGAGGCGGCTCCGGCTCCGAAGCCGGCGGTCAAACCCAAGGCCGAAGCCAAGCCCGCCGCCGCCAAGGCTCCCGCCGCCCCGAAACCGGCCAAGGCGCCCGCGACGAAATCCACCGCCAAATCTTCGCCATCACCGAAGAAGAGCGTGTAGGCTTGAGGTTCGGCGCTTTGGCCGACCGTAGCGGCGAGGCGCGCGTGACGACTCCAGTGATCATGGTGCACGGCGCCTTCTGCGGCGGCTGGACGTTCGACACGTTCCGCCGCCCCTTCGAGGCCGCCGGCCATGTCGTCCAGACCCCGGACCTGCTGGGCCATGGCGACGGGGCCCTGGTCGCCGGCCGCTCGATGATCGACTACGCCAAGCAGATCGCCGCCCTGTGCGAAGCCTGTCACGAGCCGCCGATCCTGATCGGCCACTCGATGGGCGGTCTGGTGGCCCAGATGGCCGCCGCTCGCGCGACCGTCTCGCGGCTGATCCTGCTGGCCCCGTCCCCGCCCTGGGGCGTCACCGGCTCGTCCCTGGAGGAGGCGGCTTCGGCCGTCAGCCTCTACGCCCTGGGTCCCTACTGGCTGCAGGCCGTGGCCCCGGACTACGGCGTTGTCGAAAGCTACACCCTGGACCGCCTGCCCCGTGACCAGCGCAAGCGTCTCTACGCCAAGATGCACGCCGAGAGCGGTCGGGCGCTGTGGGAGACCCTCAACTGGTTCCTGGACCCGTTCATGACCACCGGCGCCAGCCCCGTGGGCGTTCCGACCCTGGCGATCGCCGGCGGCAGGGACGTGATCCATCCCCCCGCCACCGTGCGCCAGACCGCCGCGCGGCTGGGCGGATCGTGCGAGGTCTTCCCGTCGATGAGCCACTGGCTGCCCGGCGAGCCTGGCTGGGAGGAGGTCGCCGCGACCTGCCTGGACTTCATCGCCGCCGAGGATCGCGCGGCCGCCTGAGGCCGGATTTCCGTCGAAGTCCGCTGCCTTCCAATTGCGGCGCTTTCGCGGCCGATCTTCGGCTCCTGCGCGGCAATCGGGCCGGTATTTGACAGTATTCGAAGCTGCTTTGCCCAGAAATTCAGCGGCGATACACTAATGTCATCAATCGTCTGAACTTCCGGAACCTTGACGCACGGGATGAGTTTTCGCGCGGAAGAGGTTTTCATGCACGCCTATACCCAGCCGCTACAACGACGCGAGTCGGAGCACCGTTCCTTCGGGGACTCGGAGCAGATTCCGGACGCCGCCGCGCCGCCGCCGGCGCCCCTGGCCATGCCCGACCAGCCGCTGCACCGCGCGGCCGAGCCGCGTCGTTTCTCGCCGGATCCGGGCCTGGGACGGCGGCGAGCGGCCCTGGCGGGGTTCTGCGCCCTGGCGACCGGCCTGGCGGTGTTCGCGGTGACAGCGGCCATGGCCAAGGACGGGCTGGCCCCGCTCGAGGTCGTGCATGCGAGCCTGATCCTGGTGCTGTTCGGCTGGATGGCCTTCTCGTTCGCCGCCAGCCTGGGCGGGCTGTGGCTGTCGCGCCGGGCCGACGCCTGGGAGCGGGCCATGGCCCAGGCGCCGCTGCCGGCCCTGACCACTCGCACGGCCCTGCTGGCCCCGATCTATCACGAGGACGTCGGGCCGTTCTTCGCCCGGCTGGCCACCATGCGGGCCGGGCTGCACGCCCTGGGCCTGACGCCGATGTTCGACATCGTCGTGCTCAGCGACAGCCGCCGGCCCGAGGTGGTCGCCGACGAGCAACGGGGCTTCGCCGCCTTCCGCCGCGGCGGCGTCGGCCCGCGGGCCTACTACCGCCACCGCCCCGAGAACATCGACCGCAAGGCCGGCAACATCGCCGAATGGGTGCGCCGCCACGGCGGGGCCTATGACCACATGGTGGTGCTGGACGCCGACAGCCTGATGGACGGCCTGACCCTGTGGCGGCTGGTGGCGGCCATGGAGGCCGATCCGTCGCTGGGCCTGATCCAGACCGCCCCGACCATCGTCGGACGCCGGACGGTGTTCGGCCGGCTGGAGCAGTTCGCCAACACCCTCTACGGCCCGTTGGCCGCCTGGGGCGTGGCCTGGTGGAGCGGGGCCGACGGCAACTATTGGGGCCACAACGCCATCGTCCGGGTGGAGGCGTTCGCCCAGGCCGGCGGGCTGCCGCACCTCAAGGGCAAGAAGCCGTTCGGCGGCCACATCCTGAGCCACGACTTCGTCGAGGCCGCCTTCCTGCGCCGGGCCGGCTGGGGCGTGCGGCTGGCCCCGGCCCTGGGCGGCAGCTTCGAGGAGAGTCCGCCGACCCTGATCGACCACCTGGTCCGCGACCGCCGCTGGTGTCAGGGCAACCTGCAGCACCTGGGCGTGCTGGGCGCCCGGGGCCTGCATCCGGTCAGCCGGCTGCACCTGGCGCGTGGCGTGCTGAGCTACGTCCTGGCGCCGCTGTGGATCGCCCTGGTGGTGACCGGCGCCCTGCTCTCGGCGCCCGACGCGGCGACGGGCGAGGCCGGCGGCTATCCGCTGGCCGGGGCGGCGGTGCTGGCCGTCAGCCTGGGCTTCGTGCTGCTGCCCAAGCTGATGTCCTACGCGATGATGTTGGTCGAGGGCCGGGCCCGGCGCTTCGGCGGCGCCTGGCGCGCCCTGGCCAGTGTCGGGCTGGAGACGGTGGCCTCGACCCTGACCGCGCCGATCATCATGGCCGCCCACACCCGCGCCCTGCTGTCGGTAGCCCTGGGCCGTGACGCCGGCTGGTCGGCCCAGCAGCGCGACGAGGGCCGGCTGAGCGGCCGCGCGGCCCTGGCGTTCCACTGGCCCGAAATGCTGATCGGCCTGGCCCTGGCCGCGCTCGGCCCCGCGATGGGCGCGGGCCTGTCGCCGTGGCTGGCGGTGGCGGCCGCCAGCCTAGTCGCCGCGCCGTTCATCGTCTGGTGGACGGCCAGCATCGCCCGAGGCGTGCGCCTGAGGGACGCCGGCCTGCTGCTGACCCCGGGCGAGCGCCCGGCGGCGCCGGCTCAATGCGCCGGCGTGAACAACTTCAGGCCCAGTATGCCCGAGACGATCAGCGCCAGACAGGCCAGCCGCCCGGCCGTGGCCGGCTCCTTGAACAGCAGGATGCCGACGATGGCCGTGCCCACCGCCCCGACCCCGGTCCAGACCGCATAGGCCGTGCCCAGCGGCAGGGACTTCACCGCCCAGCCCAGCAGGCCCATCGAGGCGACGAGGCTGACCCCGGTCAGCACGGTGGGGACCGGCCGCGTGAAGCCCTGCGTGAACTTCAGGCCCACGGCCCAGCCGATCTCGAACAGACCTGCGACGAAGAGGATGATCCAGGCCATGACCGGCTCTCATTGACCCGCGAAGGGGTGAGCGGGGTCGTCCCCGGAACAGCAAAAAGGCGCGGGGTCGTCCCCGCGCCTTTTCTAGATAGGACCACCAGACCGGGGGGCAAGCCCTGCCCTGGCCAAGCCGCTTAGCGGCTGGTGGTGCTGTACAGGATCTGGGCCTGCTCGTAGTTCTTGCCGATCGAGGTGTCGTCCAGCTTCTTCAGGCGCATATAGACCAGGCCGGCGTGGCCGTCGGCCCAGGCGTCATCCCACGACACCGTCAGGCGCTTGACGTCGCTGACCGTCAGGTCGTTGCGGATCAGACGCAGCTGCGGCTTGTTCTCCCAGGTCGCCCAGTCGTGCAGGGCGTTGGCCAGGGCCTGGGCCTGGGCGTCGCCCTGGGCGTACTGGATGGTGACGGTGCAGACGTTCTTGTTGCTGCCGGGGTTGTCGACGGCGATCAGATACGGCTTGCCGATATCCATCACCCACTGCTCTTTTTTCTTCTTCATGCCGGCGGCCTTGGCCAGGGACGGCATGTCGCCGCCGACCACGGCCGGCTTGCAGACCTTGTCGAGCACGCCCAGCAGCTGCAGCGAAACGGGGTCGGTGGTGGGCGGGCCGCGGGTCGGGGCGACATAGTCCGGGGCCTGGCCGGCGGGCGGGGCGGCCACGGTCGGCGTCGCCGTCATGGGATCGGCCGGAGCAGCGGGGGTCTGGGCCGCCGGATCAGCGGCCGGCGCGGCGGCGGGAGCGGTCGGAGCAGTCGGCGCGGTCTGCTCCTGGGCGACGGCGGTCGAAACCGCCCCAACCAGGGCAATGGGAGCAATCAGGCTGGCGAGCGCAAGGCGCATGGTCGAGTTATCCCCGTTAGGCAAGAGGTCGGCATTAAAACCGACAGGCGGTCCCTCGCAACCCTTATGGTGGCCGATTAAGGCGGAGAATGGGTCACAAGTGTAATTTTCTTGCCGGACAGGTGCGACCTGACGCCTCAGGGGCGGGCGCGACGCCCTCAGGGCTTGTCGGTGGTCAGGTAGAAGTTTGGCGCGTCCGGGAAATTGGCCACCGCCACGTGCATCTTCAGCCCCGGATAGGCGGGCGAAACATAGGTCCCTTGCTGGATCAGCACCTCGTTCTCGCCGGTCTTGACGAAGCCGGTGCCGACGGCGATGCCGGCATGGATCATGATGTCGTGCAGTTTCTTGGAAAAGGCGACCGGATCGGTGACGACTTCCTGGCCGTCATAGTAACCGACCTGGCAGAAACCGTTCTGCGGCGCCTGGGCGAGGTAGAACCTGGCCGTCGTTGGCGACACCCAGACCTTGGTTCCCGGCCCCTGTCCCACCGCCTTGATCGAAGCCGGGGCCGGCTTCCAGCCCAATTTGGCGGCCGCGACCCCGACCGCCGCGGCGTTGGTCCCGGCCGGCAGGCAGATGCTCTTGAAGACATCGACGACCTGCTGGCGATAGGTGGGGGCGGCCTGGGCCGAACCGGCCGCGAGCAGGGCCGCCGTGGTGAGAACCGTCGCTGGAACCCGCATCGCAATCGCCCCCGCGCCGGAAGGGCGCGTGGGGAGGTTAGGCGCAAACGGCCAGACAGAGAACAGTGTTATCAGACGGCGGGGCCATGTCACTGGAGCGCCGTCGGCGGAGCCACGCCCAGACTGTGCTCGGCCTCGCCATGCGGCCCATGGAGCAATCAAAAATTGCAATCGGCCCATGGATGTCCCCGTGCGTGCAGGAAAGCCTGAGTGTCACAATTGACGCCTAGGCAGGAGCTGACCGATGCGAGCGGTCGCCGTCGTTCCCAGCGTCGGGCCGCTCGGGCAACGCAGTCTCCAAGCCAGCGGATAACGGATGAGCGCCGCCGACAGGGAACGAACACGATGGTTTCTGCGCAACGTCCTGCCGCATGAGGCGGCGCTCAGGGGCTGGCTTTCGCGCGCCGCGCCGCCCGGGGTCGATCCCGACGACATCATCCAGGAATCCTACACGATCCTGGCCGAGCTGGAGACCGTGGACGCCATCCGCCATCCGCGCGCCTACCTGTTCCAGGTGGCGCGTTCGGTGATCATGCGGCACGTCCGCCGGGCGCGCATCGTCCCGATCCATACCATCGACGACCTGGAGCGGCTGGAGCAGGCCGAGAACGCGGCCTCGCCGGAGCAATACGCGATCGATCGCGATGAACTGCGCCAGCTGGCCCACGCGATCGCCGCCATGCCGCTCAAGACCCGCGAGGCCTTTATTCTGCGCCGGGTCAGGGACATGCCCCAGCGCGAGATCGCCGCGCGCATGCGGATATCGGAGAATACGGTCGAGACTCACATTTCCCGAGGCATCCTCTTCTTGATTGATTGGTTCGGCCGTGGCGGAAACAGGCGGCCCCAAACCTCTAGGACCCTGGAAGCGGAGATTGCCTCGATAGATGGCCGAGCGAGAAACCAGTCGAGACATTGATCAGGCGGCGTCCGACTGGACGGCGCGGCTGGATCGCGGGCCGCTGACCGCCGAGGCGGCGGAGGTGTTCCAGGCCTGGCTGCGGGGCGACCCGCGCCGCAAGGGCGCGCTGCTGCGCGCCCGGGCGCTGTCGCTGATGAGCGAGTCGGCCAAGGCCCTGGGGTCCGGCTTCGATCCGGTCGCGTTCGAGGCGCCCGGACGGCCGCGGCGTCCGGGCCTGTCCCGCCGCCAGGCGCTGACCTGGGCGGGAGGCGTAGCGACCGCGGGCGCCTTGGCGGCCCTGGGCGTCGGCGTGTCGGCGGCCGGCGCGGTCATCAGCACCGAGCGGGGCGAGATCCGGCTGGCGCCGCTCAAGGACGGATCGACCGTGCTGCTCAACACCCAGACCCGGATCCGGGTTCGCTACAGCCGGGGCGAGCGCCGGGTCACGCTGCTCAGGGGCGAGGCCTATTTCTCGGTGGCCCGCGACGAGCGGAGGCCGTTCGTCGTCGAGGTGGACGGCCGCCGTCTCAGCACGGCGCAGGCTGGATTTCGGGTCCGCAAGCTCGACGTCGATCCTGTCGACATCCTGGTGAACCAGGGGCGGGTCGATGTCGCGGGCCGGAGCGCCACGGCGTCGACCGGCAGGGTGGCGCTCACGGCCAATACGCAATTGGTCCTGTCGGGTCCGGCCGAGCGACCAAGACCGGTGGGGCCCGAGGCGGTCACCCGCGAGCTGGCCTGGCGCGACGGCAAGCTGGCGTTCGAAGGGGAAACCCTGGGCCAGGCCGCCGAGGCGTTCGCGCGCTACAGCGACACACGGATCCAGGTCCGCGACCCGACCCTGGCGCGCGAGCCGGTGACCGGCCTGTTCGCCGCCAACGATCCCGCCGGCTTCGGCCGCGCCATCGCCCGGGTGTTTGACGCCAGGGTCGAACAGGACGGCGACAAGGTCGTCCTGACCCGCGACGGTCCCCGTGGCGGCGGGCCGTCTCAAGAAGTTTTTGTTACAAAATAGCGGAAGCCGCCGGCTGACGGCTCTCAACCGCGAACGTCGCGACCCACGCGGCGATTGGGGGCCATCAGCCAATGCACTCTCGCTATTCCGTCCTTGCCTGCGGAGCCGCCGTCATCGCGCTTGGCGCCGCCGCGCCCGCCTCGGCGCAGGACCGGATCTTCGACATTCCGGCCCAGCCCGCGGTTCGCGCCATTCCCGAACTGGCGCGCCAGGGCCAGGTGCAGATCGTGGCGTCGGCGCGGAACCTCGAGGGCGTCATGACCCCGGGCGTCAAGGGGCGGATGGACGTGCGCACCGCGCTTCGCCGCCTGATCGTCGGCACGCCGCTGCGGATCGATTCCGACGATGGCCAGATCATCACCCTGCGATCGTCCGCCCAAGGCGCCTCGAACGGCGCCGCGTCCCAGGCCGGGGCGGGGGTGGTGCGCGGCCGCGTGCTCAACACCGCCACCGGCGAGTACGTGCGCAACGCCGAGATCCGCGTCGAGGGCACGGCGATCGCCGTCTTCTCCGAGGACGGCGGCGAGTTTCGCCTGACCGGCGTGCCGGCCGGCGAGGTCACGGTGGTGGTCAAATATACCGGCCTGCAGGAGGCGCGGGCGGTCGCCACCGTCGTCGCCGGCCAGGCCGCGGCCCTGGACGTGGCCCTGAGCCCGCTGTCCTACGCCGCCAAGGACGGCGAGGTCGAAGCGATCACGATCGTCGCCCGTCGCGAAGGCCAGGCCAGCGCCATCATGGAGCGCCGCGCCTCGACCAACGCCAAGAACGTGGTCGCCGCCGACAATTTCGGCGCCCTGACCATGGGCGACGTCGGCGAGTTCATGAAGAACATGCCCGGCCTGTCGATCGACTACACCGAGGTGGACGCCACGGCCGTCCGCATCGGCGGCCTGGACCCGAAATACTCGACCTTCACCACCGACGGCGCGCGGATGGCGACGGCGACCTCGAACAACAACAACGGCCGCCAGAACTCGTTCGAGCAGATGTCGATCACCAGCATCGACTCGATCGAACTGAACAACACCCTGCAGGCCAGCATGGACGCCGACTCGCCCGGCGGCGCCATCAACCTGCGCAGCAAATACGCCTTCCAGCGCAACAGCCGCCTGCTGCGCTTCCAACTGGGTGGCGTCGGCACGTCGGACTCCGGCCTATCGCGGAAGTATCTGCCCGACGACCAGAAGCACGCGTCGATCTTCCCTTCGGCCCAGGTCGGCTATGCCGACGTCTTCCTGAACGGGCGGCTGGGGATCGCCTTCAACGCCAGCTACAACGCCAATTTCGTCGAGCAGGACCGTATCCAGACCGACTGGTCCTACCTCCCCAGCGGCCGGATCCTGCCGTACCAGGTGATGTGGCGCCCCGGTCCCAAGCTGACTCACCGCAAGGCCGCCAACCTCAGCGTCGACTACAAGCTGTCCGACCAGTGGTCCCTGTCGCTGCGCAGCAGCTACTCGTTCTACGACGTCGAGTACTTCAATCAGTACACCTATCTGATCTTCGGCACGAACGCGGTGACCCAGGCGACGGCGGACTCCACACCGACCCACATCGTGGTGAACCCGAACAAGACCAGCACCCGCCTGCACACCCAGTATTCACACCGCTACGCCGGCACGCCGTCGTGGCTGTTCACTCCGAAGCTGGAATATCGCGGCGACACCTGGGAAGCCCTGCTGCGCGGCAGCTATTCCAGCTCGGAGTTCAACTTCCGGGACAATTCCAAGGGCTTCTTTCAGCGTACGGACAGCTACCTGACCAACATCGGCTTCACGCTGGACCGCGCGTCGCAGGACTCCAACGAATGGACCTTGCAGCAGACCGCCGGCCGTTCGTGGAGCGACCCGACCAGCTTCAACCGCGACAGCGACATCGGCTACAACATCCGCACGGCCGAGTCCGACGCCCAGAACCAGATGTACGGGCTCAATCTGGACCTCAAGAAGAAGCTGGACCTCGGTCCGGTCCAGCTCAAGGTCCTGGCCGGGGCGACCTACCGGACCAATGTCTGGAAGACCAACGAGGGTTCGTACCAGCAGTTCGAGTACAACGGCCCGACGTACGACAAGACCCAGATGGCCCCCGAGGCCGTCATTCCGTGGACCCGGAACTACAACTTCCAGATCCAGGGCTTCGACGCCGGCAATCTGAACGCCCAGGACTGGCGCGCGGACAGCAACTACGCCGTCTACGACATCTACAAGGACCATCCGGACTATTTCACGCCCGACCTCGTCGGCAACCTGAAGCGCCGGCTCGACAACAACAAGAAGGTCGGCGAGACGGTCAATGCCGCCTATTTCGAGGTCCAGCCACGCGTGGGCAAGGCCCAGTTCGACCTCGGCCTGCGCTACGAAAGCACCAAGACCGACGCGCGGATCGCCGACGTCCGTACGGGCAAGGAACTGAAGGCCGCGGGCTTCGATCCTGCCAAGCCGACCGTCGCCAGCCTGATGTTCCAGTACAAGAACGGCACGTACACGACCCGTCACGGCGAGTATGACGACTGGTTCCTCAGCGGCGGGGCCAAGTATGACTTCACCAAGAAGCTGGTCGGTCAGCTGGCCTTCAGCCAGTCGATCCTGCGTCCTGACTACGGCAACCTCGGTGGCGTGGTCTCGGTGGACGACGCCCAGCAGATCGTCACCGTGCCAAACCCGCTGCTGAAGCCCGAGCACTCGACCAAGTACTTCGCAGGCCTGCAGTACTTCCTGGAGCCGTCGGGGATCATCGGTCTGTCCGCCTACCAGCTGGAGGTCAAGGACATGCAGGTGACCGGCATTGAGTTCAAGGATCCGACGGATATCGGCTACAGCCCCGACGACTACCCGGGCTACAGATACCGCAGCGCCACGAACGTGCCGGGCGTCAGCATCAACAGGGGCGTGACGCTGGAATATGATCAGCAGCTGACCTTCCTGCCGGGGGCGCTGCGCGGCCTGGGCCTGCGCGGCTCGATCACCAAGATCGATCCCGACGGCGAGCGGGTGAACATGCCCAAGACCGTGGGCAACTGGGGCGTTCGCTACAGCTACGGCAAGTTCGACGTCCAGCTGACCGGCAACGCCCAGGGGAAGTATCGCACCAGCGCCTTGAACGTCAGGCCTGACAACCCCACCAACGGCGTCCTCTACCACGCCGCGCGCGAGCTCTGGAACGTCAGCGCCAGCTACAAGATCAACAAGCAGTTCGAAGTGATGCTGGCCGGCCGCAACATCTTCAACGCGCCGGACGTCATCTACTCCAACGTCCGCAGCCGTGTGCAGCAGTACAGCATCTACGGCTCGATGTGGAACGTCGGGATCAAGGGCACCTTCTAGGGCTTCGGACGCTGGCGCCGGCGGTTCCCCCCGCCGTCGGAGCCGGCCTGGCCGCGCGCGCCCAAGGACGCGGCGCGCGCGGCCTTTTTCCTTCCAATCATCAGTTCACGGAGGACGTCGTGGTCCTGAACATCGATCGTCGCAGCCTGGTCCTCGGCGCCGGGCTCGGACTGGGCGCGCTCGGGCTTTCCGCCGGCCGCGGGCTGGCGGCCGAGGTCCTGGGCGCCACGGGCTTCACCCACAACGTGGCCAGCGGCGAGCCGGGGCCGGACGCCATGCTGCTGTGGACCCGCTATGTCCCCGCGACGAGCGACAACACGGTCAAGCTCGAGGTCGAACTGGCGCTGGACCCGGAGTTCACCAAGGTCGCCGCCGGCGGCGTCGTGCGCACCGGCGCCTATCGCGACTGGACCGCGAAGGTCACGGTCGATGGCCTGAAGCCGGGGACCGTCTACTGGTATCGGTTCGTGGCGCCGGACGGGAGCCGGTCCCCGGTCGGCCGGACCAAGACCCTGCCCGTCGGCGACGTCGACCGGTTCGGCCTGGGCGTCTTCTCCTGCTCGAACCTGCCGGTCGGGCTGTTCAACGCCTATGGCCACGCCGCCGCCCGCGCCGACCTGGACCTGTGGCTGCACACCGGTGACTACATCTACGAGTACGGCCCGGCTTCCATCCATGAAGGCGACTGGGCCGTCGGGCGCAGTCTGCAGCCGGCGAACGAAATCCTGACGATCCAGGACTATCGCCTGCGCTACGCCTGCTATCGCGCCGATCCCGACCTCCAGCGCCTGCACCAGATGGCCCCGATGGTCGCCTTCTGGGACGACCACGAGTCCGCCAACGACAGCTGGGAGGGCGGGGCGCAGAACCACCAGCCGGCGACCGAAGGCGACTGGAACCTGCGCCGCGCCGCCGCCATGCAGGTCTATCGCGAATGGATGCCGGTGTCGGACGAGCCGTGGAAGGCCTATCCGATCGGCGCGCTGGCCACGCTCTATCGCACCGAATCCCGCCTCCTGGGCCGCACCCGGCCGGCCGACATCGGCGCCGCCTTCCGGGCCGAAGATTCCGACGCCGCCTTGAAGGCCTTTCGCGACGGACCCTGGCGGGATCCCTCGGCGACCATGCTCGGCTCGACCCAGGAAAGCTGGCTGGCCCATCAGCTGAAAACCAATGCGCGCGCCACCGCCTGGCAGATGGTCGGCATGGGCACGATCCTGGGACGGACGGTGATGCCGCAGGAGGCGGTCGACTGGCTGCGGCCTGAAGTCTCCGAACGCAAGGTCGCCGGCTACAGGAACAACATCCGCGCCGCCAGGCTGGACCTGCCGATGTGGATGGACCGCTGGGACGGCTATCCGGCGGCGCGCTCGCGGCTGCTGCAGGCCGCGCAGGCGGCCGACGCCGACCTGGTCATGCTGTCGGGCGACAGCCACAACGCCTGGGCCTATGCGCTGAGCGAGGACGGCCGTCCCGCCGGCGTCGAGTTCGCCGGCCACAGCGTCACCTCGAGCGGGGCCGAGGGCGACTTTGGGGCCGACCCCAAAAGGGTCGCCCAGGGCTTCATGGCCGCCAATCCCGAGCTGAAATGGGCCGACACCAGCCAGCGCGGCTACATGATGATCGAGGTGACGCCGCGGCGCCTGACGGGCGAGTGGCTGTTCCTGCGGACGATCAAGGCCCGCGACACCACGATCGTGGGTTCGCACCGCATGCACGTCGACCGGGGGCGGAAGGTCTTCGCCGCCTAGGCGACGGATGTTCGTCGCCGGGACCTTCCCGGGCCGGGACCATGCGGTAAGGTGCGCGCCACGAGGGCTCGCGCCCTGCCGCCTCCACGGAGACTGCTCGCATGTGTGACGACGATATCCACCCGGGTCTGGTCCACGATCCCCGCCTGTCGCGCCGGACGTTCGGCCTGGCCGCCGCCGCGCTGGGCGGACTGGCCGCGACCGCCGCCGGCGCCCAGAGCCCGGTGGTCGAGAAGGACGTCGAGATCAAGACGCCCGACGGCGTGGCCGACGCCGCCCTGTTCTATCCGCAAGGCAAGGGCCGCTGGCCGGCCGTGCTGGTCTGGCCCGACGTGATGAGCCTGCGGCCGGTGTTCCGCGACATGGGCAAGCGCCTGGCCGCCGCCGGCTACGTGGTGCTGGTCCCCAACCTCTACTACAGGGCCAAGAAGGCGCCGGTGATCGAGGGGACGTTCAACTTCGCCAATCCCGACGACCGCGCCAAGCTGACCCCGCTGCGCGCCACCGTCACGCCGGAAGGCACGGACCGCGACGCGGTCGCCTATGTCGCCTTCCTCGACGCCCAGCCCCAGACCAACAAGGCCCGCAAGGTCGGCGTCCAGGGCTATTGCATGGGCGGCCCCCTGGCCTTCCGCACGGCGGCCGTCGCCCCGGGACGCATCGCGGCGGTGGCCACCTTCCACGGCGGCGGGCTGGTCACCGACCAGCCGACCAGCCCGCACCTGCTGATCCCCAGGACCCACGCCGACTACCTGATCGCCGTCGCCGACAACGACGACAAGCAGGACCCGACCGTGAAGGACAAGCTGAAGGCCGCCTTCGCTGCGGCCAACCGACCGGCCAAGGTCGAGGTCTATACGGGCGCGGCCCACGGCTGGACCGTCAAGGGCAGCCAGGTCTATGACGAGGCCGCCGCCGAGAAGGCGTGGGCCGAACTGCTGGCGCTGTACAAGAAGGCCCTGGCCTGACGCCCAAGGGGCGCCGGCGAGACCCGATCCGTGTCGGAAATCGGCCGGTCTCGCCGGCATCGGCCAATCCGGCCAATTTCACGGACGGTGGCGGCGTTAGCCTCGGACAAGCCGCCTTAGGCCGACGGCCAGGCTAGAGCTTCGCGCTGGACGGCGCGTGCAGGTCGACTTCGGCGACCAGGAAGTCGACCAGCGCCCGCACCCGGCTGGGCAGCTGGCCGCCGTGGCCGACATAGACCGCGTGCAGCTCTTCCCGGTCGCCGGGATTGTAGGCTTCCAGAACGGGAACCAGCCGGCCGGCGGCGATGTCGCCGCCGATGTGGAAATGGGCCAGCCGGGCCAGGCCCTGGCCGACCAGGGCCAGCTGGCGCGAGGTCTCGCCGTCGCCCGAGGTGGCGTCGCCCTGGACCGGCAGGGACAGGCGCTCGCCGCCGTCGACGAACGGCCACTTGTCGCAGTGGCGGGCGAAGTTGAAGCCGATGCAGTTGTGGGCGGCCAGGTCGCGCGGCGTCCTCGGGGCGCCGTGGCGGGCCAGGTAGGCGGGCGAGGCGACCACGGCCATCGGGCTGTCGCCCAGCTTGCGGGCCATCAGCTGCGAGGCCCGCATCGGCCCGGCCCGGATGGCGACGTCGGTGCGGGCGTCCATCAGGTCGACGACCGTGTCGCAGAGCACGATGTCGAGGATCACCTTCGGGTGCAACGCCGAGAATCTCGGCACCAGCGGCAGCAGGTGATGCAGGCCGAACGGCACGTTGGAATTGATCCGCACCCGGCCGCGCGGCGCCTGGCCGGCGGCGACCGCGCATTCGGCCTCGTCCAGGTCGGCCAGCACCCGCAGCGCCCGTTCGTGGAACAGCTGGCCTTCCGCCGTCAGGGTCAGCTTGCGGGTCGAGCGGTTGATCAGCCGCGCGCCCAGGCGCGCCTCCATCCGGCTGATCAGCTTGCTGACCGCCGAGGGCGTCATCTTCAGGGCCCGCGCCGCCGGCGAGAAGCCGCCCAGTTCCACGACCCGGGCGAACACCTCCATCTCGCCCGAGCGGTTGATCTCCAGCCTGGCCATCTTTGACTTCAACTCACAGATGTCTGTCTTTCCGACAGTCTAATTCATGGAGATGGGGAGGACTACCTCAACGGCTCGAAACCCTTCCGGAGTCTTCGCCGTGCCTCTCGCCCTCTATGCCCTGACCGTCGGCGCCTTCGGGATCGGCGTCACCGAATTCGTCATCATGGGCCTGTTGCTGCAGGTTTCCGCCGATCTCGGCGTCTCGATTCCGCAGGCCGGCCTGTTGATGACCGGCTATGCCCTGGGCGTCTTCGTCGGCGCCCCGATCCTGACGATCGCCACTCGCCGCCTGCCGCGCAAGACCACCCTGCTGGTGCTGATGGCCATCTTCACGATCGGCAACATCGCCGCCGCCCTGGCCCCAACCTACGGCCTGCTGATGGCCGCGCGGATCGTCACCGCATTGGCGCACGGCACCTTCTTTGGCGTCGGCGCGCTGGTCGCCGTCGGCCTGGTGCCGCCCCAGCGCAAGGCCTCGGCCATCGCCGTCATGTTCACCGGCCTGACCCTGGCCACCCTGTTGGGCGTGCCGTTCGGCTCGTGGCTGGGCCTGGCCTTCGGCTGGCGCTCGACGTTCTGGGCCGTGGGCGCGATCGGCCTGGCCGCCTTCGCGGTGCTAGCCGCCCTGGTCCCGCGCGAAGAGGCGATCGCCGAGCCGGCCCCTCTGCGCGAAGAGTTCGCCGTGCTGGCCCGCCCGCAGGTGCAGATGGGCCTCTTGATGACCGTGCTGGGTTTCGGCGGGGTGTTCGCGGTCTTCACCTATATCCAGCCGATCCTGACCGAGCTGGCCGGCTATTCGAAGGCGGCCGTCTCGCCGATCCTGCTGGTGTTCGGCGCCGGCCTGGTCGGCGGCAACCTGGTCGGCGGCCGCTGGGCCGACAAGGCCCTGACGCCGGCCCTTCTGGGCAGCCTGGCCGTCCTGACCCTGGTTCTGGTCGCCTCGGCCTTCGGCTTCCGCGATCGGATCGGCGCGGTGATCGCCGCCTTCGGCCTGGGGGCGGCCGCCTTCGCCACCGTCGCGCCGCTGCAGATGCGGGTGCTGTCGCAAGCCGGCGGCGCGGGCCAGGGTCTGGCCTCCAGCCTGAACATCGCCGCCTTCAACCTGGGCAACGCGTTCGGCGCCTGGCTGGGCGGGGCGGTGATCGCCCATGGCCCAGGCCTGGCCGCCGTGCCCCTGGTCGCCGCGGCGGTGCCGCTGTCGGCCCTGGGCCTGGCCGCCTTCAGCCTGTCCCTCGAGCGCCGCGCCCTGAAACCGGCCTGACGCACTGGCCCGTCCCCGACCGCATCTAAGGAGAACCTGATGGAATACCGCCAGCTTGGCCGTTCCGGCCTTCGCGTCCCGGCGCTCAGCTTCGGCGCCGGCACCTTCGGCGGCCAGGGACCGCTGTTCAGCGCCTGGGGCGATACCGACGCCGCCCAGGCCCGGCGGATCATCGAGATCTGCCTGGAGGCCGGGGTCAACCTGTTCGACACCGCCGACGTCTATTCCGGCGGCGCCTCGGAGGAAATCCTTGGCGCGGCCCTGGAAGGCCTTCGCGACCAGGCCCTGATCTCGACCAAGCTGGGCCTGCCGATGGGCGACGGCCCGCTCGACGCCGGCACCTCGCGCCGGCGGCTGGTCCGCGGCGTGGAGGCGGCGTTGAAGCGCCTGCGCACCGACCGCATCGACCTGCTGCAACTGCACGCCTTCGACGCCTTCACCCCGGTTGAGGAGGTGCTGTCGGCCCTGGACGACCTCGTCCGCGCCGGCAAGGTGCTCTATGTCGGCGCTTCGAACTTTTCCGGCTGGCAATTGATGAAGTCGCTGGCCGTCGCCGACGGGCACGGCTGGCCGCGCTATGTCGCCCACCAGGCCTACTACTCGCTGGTCGGCCGGGACTACGAGCACGAGCTGATGCCGCTGGGTCTCGACCAGGGCGTCGGGGCCCTGGTCTGGAGCCCGCTGGGCTGGGGCCGGCTGACCGGCAAGATCCGCCGCGGACAGCCGCTGCCGGCGGTCAGCCGCCTGCACCAGACCGCCGACCTGGGCCCGCCGGTGGATGACGAGCGGCTTTACGCCGTGGTGGAGGCCCTGGATGTGATCGTCGCGGAGACGGGCAAGAGCCTGCCGCAGATCGCCATCAACTGGCTGCTGCGCCGTCCCACGGTGTCCAGCGTGATCGTCGGGGCTCGCGACGAGGCGCAGCTGCGCCAGAACCTCGGCGCGGTCGGCTGGAGCCTGACGCCCGAGCAGGTGGCGCGCCTCGACGCCGCCAGCGCCGCGATTCCGCCCTATCCGCACTATCCCTACTGGCGTGAAGGCGGCTTCAAGGCGGTCAATCCGCCGCCGGTTTAGAGCGCCATGATCCGTAAACGGAGTATCAGCCTCGGCCTGTCTTCATCAGGGCGGCGCGGGAGGGCAGCAGCTGGGCCGTGAACGGCAGCAGGGCCGCTCCGACCGCCGGTCCGTCGGCCGAGGTGGCGGCCCGCTCGACCCGCGCCAGGGCCGGCACGTCGATGATCGCGGCCAGGCGCGCATTGACCGCCGCGACCAGGCGGTCGAGCAGGGCGGTGGGCAGGCGTCCGCCCACATAGATGGCTTCGGGATTGACCACGCAGCTGATCCCCACGAAGGCCGGGACCAGCAGCCTGGCCGACAGGTCGGTCCACGCCTCGACCAGCGCCTGGCCCTCGGCCGGCAGGTCTAGCAGCTGGTCGGGACGCTCGACCAGGATCCCGCCGGTCTCGAGATGGGCGTAGAGCGCCGACAGCGACACCACCTCCTGCAGCGAGCGGGCCTGGGTATCCGGCGAGCTGACCGGCAGGAAGCCGATCTCGCCGCTGCGTCCCTGGGCGCCGCGGAAATAGTCGCCCTCGATCACCAGGCCGCCGCCCAGGCCCGACGAGACCAGGACGTAGAAGAAGCTGGGGCGCCGCAGGCCGTGGCCGAACTGCAGCTCGCCCAGGGCGGCGGCGGCGGCGTCGTTCTCGAGGAACACCGGCAGGGGCAGGATCTCGGCCATCAGCTTGCCGATGTCGACGGTGCTCCAGACACCGTAGTTCTCGGGCCGGTGCGGCAGGTCCACCCGCCCCAGGTCGTCGGGCAGGGCCACGCCTATGCCCGACAGGCGCGGCGGCTGGCCCTTCCAGGTGTCCAGGATCTTGTGGATCTGGGCCTTGCAGAACTTGGCCACGTCGGAGGGCAGGGGGAATTCGATCTCCTTGCTGGCCCGGGCCCGCACCGCCCCCAGCAGGTCCAGCATGACCACGGTGATGTGGTCGCGGTCGATGTTGACGCCGATCGACAGGCAGCCGTCGGGGTTGATGGTCAGGTTCATGGCCGGCTGGCCGCGCGCGCCCTGGACCCGGCCGGCCTCCAGGATCAGGCCGTCGTCCAGCAGGCGCTTGGTGATATTGGCCACGGCTGGGGGCGTCAGGCCGGTGATCTGGGCCAGGGTCACGCGGGTGATCGGACCGTTGACGCGGATGGCCTGCAAGATAACGCGCTGGTTGTGGTCGCCGACTCGCTCGAGATTGGCGCCTGACAGGCTGGCGCCGGCGGTGCGCTTCCGGTTGGACTTCCGCGAGATTTCCGAGGACGGCATTCGATGACCTTCGACCTAACGCCCTAGTAGCATTGTGACGGGCGATCACGATAGCTTCACCGCTACCGACGAATTGTTTAAATTGCTTTCTTTATTCGGCGCCGCTGACTATGAGGCAAGCTGGAAGCACCGGAAGTGTGTGTCCGGACGTCTGGAGGGAACCGGGTTTGATTCAGGTCGGCGTTGATTTTGGCGGCACGAAGATCGAGGCGGCCGCCCTGTCGCCGGACGGCCGGTTCCTGGCCCGGGTTCGGGCTCCCAATCCCGGATCCTACGACGCGGCCATCGCCACGGTCCGCGACCTGATCGCCCAGGCCGAGCAGCAGGCCGGCGGTCGCGGCTCGGTCGGCGTCGGCGCGCCCGGCTCGGTGTCGCCGCGCACGGGCGTGATGCGCAACGCCAATTCCACCTGGCTGAACGGCCGCCGGTTCCGCGAGGACCTGGAAGTCGGACTGGGCCGCCCGGTGCGGCTGGCCAACGACGCCAACTGCCTGGCCCTGTCGGAAGCCGTCGACGGCGCGGCGGCCGGCCTGGCGGTGGTCTTCGCGGTGATCATCGGCACTGGCTGCGGCGGCGGGCTGGCGGTCGGGGGCAAGCTTGTCGAGGGCGCCAACGGTCTGGCCGGCGAATGGGGTCACACGCCCTTGCCCTGGCCCAGGCCGGAAGAATCCCCGGGCCCGGCCTGCTGGTGCGGCCGGCACGGCTGCCTGGAGACCTGGATCTCGGGCACCGGCTTTCGCCGCGACCACGCCGAGCGCACCGGCCAGACCCTGGCTGGGGAAGAGATCATCGCCGCCGCCCGGGCCGGCGACGCCGAGGCCGTGATCAGTTTCGACCGCTATCTGGACCGCCTGGGCCGCGGCCTGGCGGTGATCGCCGACATCGTCGACCCCGACGCCTTCGTGTTCGGCGGCGGCCTGTCGAACGTCGGCGAACTGTACGACCGCCTGCCGGCCTTCATCGAACCCCACGTTTTCTCCGACGGATGGCGGGCCAGGCTGGCCCCGGCCCAGTGGGGTGACTCGTCGGGCGTGCGCGGCGCCGCGCGCCTGTGGACGCCGGCCGAGGCCGCCGCCCATGCCGCCGCCTGACGGCCGCGCCGTCGTTTCCCTGGCCCTCTGGGCCGCCCTGCTGGCCTTCGGGGCGGCGGGAACGGCCTTCGCCAGCGACAGCGTCGAGGTCGGCGTCACCGGCGGGACGATCCGGGGCGAGGCGCGCGGCGCCGGGGCGACCTTTCGCGGCGTGCCCTTCGCCGCCCCGCCGACCGGCGATCGCCGCTGGAGGCCGCCAGCCCCCGTTCAACCCTGGACCGGGACCCGCGACGCGACGGTTTCGGGCGCGCCCTGCCTGCAGCGCGCCTATGGCTGGAACGCCAAGGACGCCGCCGACAGCCGCGAGGACTGCCTCTATCTCGATGTCCGCACGCCGGCGCTGAAGCCGGCCAAGCCTCTGCCGGTCATGGTCTGGATCCACGGCGGGGCCAACCGGGCCGGTTCGGCGCGGGGGACGGTCGAGTCGAGCCTGGTCGACCATGGCGTGGTGCTGGTGTCGATCCAGTACCGGCTGGGCGCCTTCGGTTTCCTGTCCCATCCCGGACTGACCACGGAAGGCGGAGGGGCCTCCGGCAACTACGCCCTGATGGACCAGATCGCCGCCCTGCGCTGGGTGCGCGACAACATCGCCCGGTTCGGCGGCGATCCCGCCAACGTGACGCTGTTTGGCCATTCCGCCGGCGGCCAGGACGTGGGGCTGCTGATGCTGGCCCCGGACGCCCGCGGCCTGTTCCACAAGGCCATCGAGCAGAGCGGCACGGCGGGTTTCGGCCTGTCGCCGCGATCTTTGTCCGAGAACGAGACGCTGGGCGAGGACCTGGGCCGCGCCCTAGGCGTCGACGATCTGGCCGCACTGCGCGCCGCCTCAGGTCCGGCCGTGCTCAACGCCGCCGAAGGGCTGAAGTCGCCGATCGCCGATGATGGCTTCATCTGGCTGCAGGCGGTGGTCGACGGGACGGTGATCCGCGAGCCGCCGGCCACGACCCTGGCCGCCGGCCGCCAGGCCCGCCTACCGCTGATCATCGGCAATAGCGCGCGCGAACTGCCGCTGTACGGCGGCCCGGTCAACGCGGCCGCCTGGGTGAAGGCCAACGCTCGCGACCCTGGCCAGGCGCTGCGGCTCTACGGGATCGCCGCCCAGGGCGCCGTTTCGGACGAGACCGCCGACCAGATCGCCGCCGACACCGGCTTCCGCTGCCCCGCCACCTGGGTGGCGGCCCGACACGTCGCGACGGGCCAGCGGGTCTGGCGCTACGAACTGGCCGTCGCCGCGCCGGGCGCGGGGCCGGTGCGTCACGGTTCGGAGCTGCCGTTCGTCTTCGATCCGCCGCCCACGGGCGCGACCCCGGCGACGTGGCCTCGCCTGCAAGCCTATTGGGTCAATTTCGCCCGCGCCGGCGATCCGAACGGGCCGGGCCTGGCGCCCTGGCCCGCCCAGACGGCGGCGGCCGAGGCGATCACCTTCACCCCATCCGGCCCCCGGATCACGAGAGACGACCGCGGCGCGTTCTGCCGCCTGCTGCCCTGACCTTGACGATGCGTTCCTGAAGCCAAGCACGGCCCGAAGAGGCCGGACCGAGGAGGAAGACATGACCACCAAGTTCGCCCGACGGCTATCCCGCCTGTCGCTGCTGGCCGCCTGCGCCACCCTGGTCGCCTGGCCGGCCGTTGCCCAGACACCGGCCGTTTACGGGCCCTATAACGCCGACCTGCCGCGCGGCGGCGACGGCCTGGCCAAGCCGCTGGCGGGCGCGCCGCTGCCGGGCGAGGGGCCCTGGTCGCTGCAAGGCTGGATCTCGCCGGCGACCGCCTCGGCCGGCCGGGTGGTGGCGGCCGGGATCGGCGACCCGGCCAACGGCGGCCGGTTCATCGGACTGGAGGACGGCGCGCCGGCGGTCTGGGCCGGCTCGTCGACCGTGAAGGGCTCGGCGGCGCTGAAGCCGGGGACCTGGAGCCACGTGGCGGCGGTGTCGGACGGGACGACGGTGGCGCTCTATGTCGATGGGACCAAGGTCGCCGAAGGGCCGGCGGCGCCGGTCGCCTCGGCCGCCACCGTCCAGCTGGGTCCGCGCAAGCTGGCCGGCGCGACGCCGTTCGGCGGCAAGGTGGCGGGCTTCACGGCCCAGGCGTCGGCCCTGGCCCCGACGGCGCTCAAGGCGCTCGCCTCGACCGCGCCGGACCCCGACCTGACGGTGTACGAGTCCGGCAGCCCGACCTGGCCGGTGCAGGTGCGCCAGATGTACGGCCAGGTGTCGCCGCAGGACGCCTGGACGCGTCCGAAGACCAAGGCCCCGGTCTCCAAGCCCGTCGCCGTCGCGCCCTATGCCGGCCCCGCCTTGGCCCCCGCGTCGGCCACGGAAGGCGCCGAGGCCTGGATCCTCAAGCGCTGGTCCCTGGCCGAGGCGCCCAAGGTCGCCGACGCTGGGACAGCGCTGTCAAAGCCGGGCTATGACGCCAAGGCCTGGTACGCGGCCACGGTCCCCGGCACGGTGCTGACCACCCTGGTCGATCGCGGCGTCTATCCGGACCCGGACTACGGCCTGAACAACACCGCCATTCCCGAAAGCCTGAACAAGCAGGACTACTGGTACCGCAGCGAGTTCGTCGCCCCGGCCGGCCAGGAAGGCCGCCACCAGCAACTGATCTTCAAGGGGATCAACTACGCCGCCGAGGTCTGGCTGAACGGCGAGAAGCTGGGCGAGCTGAAGGGCGCCTTCATCCGCGGCCAGTTCGACGTCACCGGCAAGCTGAAGCCCGGCGTCGCCAACGCGGTCGCGGTCAGGATCTCGCCCCCGCCGCATCCGGGTTTGGCGCATGAGGAATCCCTGACCGCCGGGGTCGGAGAGAACGGCGGCATGCAGGCCCTGGACGGCCCGACCTTCATCGCCAGCGAGGGCTGGGACTGGATCCCCAGCGTCCGCGACCGCAACTCCGGCCTGTGGCAGGACGTCGTGCTGCGCTCGACCGGTCCGGTGCGGATCGGCGACAGCCACGTGGTCACGACCTTGCCCCAAGTCGACAACAGCGTCGCCGAGGTCGAGATCACCGTGCCGGTCGAGAACCTGACCGACGCGCCGGTCCAGGCCACGGTCCGCGCCGCCTTCGACACCGTCGCCGTCGAAAAGACCGTCAGCCTGGCGCCGGGCGGGGGCGAGGTGGTGTTCAAGCCCGCCGATTTCCCGCAGCTGTCGGTGAAGAATCCCAAGCTCTGGTGGCCCAACGGCTACGGCGCCCAGACCCTGTACGGCCTGCGCCTGCTGGCCTCGGTGGACGGCAAGGTCTCCGACCAGAAGGACAGCCGCATCGGCCTGCGGCAGATGACCTACGAGCTGTCGCTGATGGATTCGCGGGGCGAGCTGCGGCGGGTGGAGGTGGACTATGCCAAGGCCCGCCAGCTGGGCCAGGACATCACCGACGGCAGCCACGAGGGCGTCCGCAAGGTGACCGACGGCTGGGCGACGTCCCTGACCAAGGTCGGCGAAACGTCCCCGGCCGTCCGCGACGTGACCGACACCGGCCTCACGCCCTACCTCGTCATCAAGGTCAACGGCGTGAAGATCGCCGCGCGCGGCGGCAACTGGGGTACGGACGACTGGCGCAAGCGGGTGTCGCGCGAGCGGCTGGAGCCCTATTTCCGCCTGCACAGGGACGCCCACCTCAACATCATCCGCAACTGGGTGGGCCAGAACACCGAGGACGTCTTCTACGACCTGGCCGACGAGTACGGCCTGCTGGTGCTGAACGACTTCTGGGCCTCGACCCAGGACTTCCAGCTGGAGCCCCAGGACGTGCCGCTGTTCCTGAAGAACGCGGCCGACGTGATCAGCCGCTACCGCAACCACCCCTCGATCGCCCTGTGGTTCGGCCGCAACGAGGGGGTGCCGCAGCCGATCCTCAACGAGGGCCTGGAGGCCCTGGTCCACGACCTGGACGGCACGCGCTGGTACACCGGCAGCTCCAACCGGGTGAACCTGCAGAACAGCGGGCCCTATAACTACCGTGAGCCGGAGACCTATTTCACCGAGCATGCCAAGGGCTTCTCGGTGGAGGTGGGCACGCCCTCGTTCCCGACCCTGGAGGCGTTCGAGGCCGCCGTGCCGGCCCCCGACCGCTGGCCGATCAGCGACGTCTGGGCCTATCACGACTGGCACCCCACCGGGAACGGGGACACCAAGACCTTCCTGGACGCCATGGCCGCCAAGCTGGGGCCGCCCACCAGCCTCGAGGACTTCGAGCGCAAGGCCCAGCTGATGAACTACGAGACCCACCGGGCGATCTTCGAGGGCATGAACCAGGAGCTGTGGACCAAGTCGTCGGGCCGCCTGCTGTGGATGACCCAGCCGGCCTGGCCCTCGACCATGTGGCAGATCCTCAGCCACGACTACGACACCCACGCGGCCTATTACGGGACCCAGAAGGCCGCCGAGGCCGTCCACGTCCAGATGAGCCTGGCCGACCACCGGCTGGCCGTGGTCAACAACGGCCTTGCGCCGATCGCCGGCGCCAGCCTGCGGGCGCGGGTCGTGGGCCTGGACGGCAAGCCGCTGGCCGATCGCACCTCGAAGATCGACGCGCCCGCCAACGGCGTGGCGCTGGGCGAGGTGCTGGACCTGTCGGGGCCGCTGGCCCAGGGCGCGGTGGTGGTGCGGCTGGACCTCGCCGCCGCCGACGGCGCGCCGCTGTCGAGCAATCTCTACTGGGTGGCGCGCGACGCGCAGGGCGAGCGCAAGTTGTCGGCCATGGCGCCCCAGCCGGTGTCGATCAGGGCGAGCGGCGGCAAGGCGGGCGCCGAGACGGTGGTCACCGTGACCCTGGCCAACACCGGCGCCGCCCCGGCCTTGAACGGCAAGCTGACCCTGGTCGACGCCAAGGGCGCGCGGGTCTTGCCCGCCTACTATGCCGACAACTATGTGTCGCTGCTGCCGGGCGAGCGTCGAACGGTGGAGATTCGCTATCCGGGCGCGGAGAGGGCGGGCGCGCAGGTCGAACTGCGGGGCTGGAACCTTATCCCCGCCAAGACGGAGGTACGTTGATGCTGGATCGTCGCACCCTGCTGGCGGGCGGACTTGCCGCCGCCCCCGGCCTGGCCCTGGCCCAGACCGTCGCGGCTCCGCCGGCGATGAGCCCGGAAGAGCTGCGGCTGCGCAACGATTGGCCGTTCCTGCAGCGCTACGCCGCCGAGAACGCCGTCGACCGCGACCTGCCGCCCGAGCGGCGGCGGGTGGTGTTCATGGGCGACTCGATCACCCAGGGCTGGCGCGACGCTCATCCGGCCTTCTTCGCCGACAACGGCTTTCTCGGCCGCGGCATCAGCGGCCAGGTGACGGCCCAGATGCTGGTGCGGTTCTGGCCCGACGTGGTGGCCCTGAAGCCGGCGGCCGTGCACATCCTGGCGGGGATCAACGACATCGCCCAGAACGCCGGGCCCTACGACCTGGCGGCCACCCAGGCCAATCTCCAGGCCATGACCACCCTGGCCCAGGCCAACGGGATCGCCGTGATCCTGGCGACCGTCATGCCGGCGTTGGACTTTCCCTGGCGGCCCGGCCTTGGGCCCGCGGCCAAGGTCCAAACGCTGAACGCCTGGCTGACGGCCTATGCGGCCGAGCGCGGCGCGATGCTGGCCGACTACACCCGGGTGCTGGACGACGGGACGGGCGGCATGAAGCCGGGCCTGGCCTACGACGGGGTCCATCCGACCCGCGAAGGCTACGCCGTCATCGAGCCGGTGACCCTGGCGGCGATCACCTCGGCCCTGGCCCGGGCGTGACTTGCAGGCTGCACCGACAAATTCCCTCCGGAATTCCGCTGTCCTAAGTTGACAGCGCTGTCGGTTGTCCATAGGTTGAAGCTACCGGCACTTTAGAAAAAGCCGGAATTCCACGGGAGGATGCGCACGCATCCCTCAAAACTCCGCGTCTTGGCTCGTTCGGCTCCGCCGATCGAGAACGAGAACTGCTGCCGCACATCAGGGGAATGCACAATGACGACAAGGTCTTATCGATCGCGTACGGCTCTGCTCTGCGCCGCTTCGGCCGTGGTGCTGCTCAGCGCCGGCCAGGCCCTGGCCCAGGCCGCGCCGGTCCAGAACGAAGAACCATCCCAGGTTGACGAGGTGATCGTCACCGGCTTCCGGGCTTCGCTGGCGAACGCGCTGAATCTGAAGAAGAACTCGAACCTGATCATCGAGTCGGTGACCGCCGAGGACATGGGCAAGTTCCCGGACCAGAACATCGCCGAGTCGCTGCAACGCCTGCCCGGCGTGCAGATCGACCGCGAGAACGGCCAGGGCACCAAGGTCCGCATCCGCGGCCTGGACCAGAACGTCACGGTCCTGAACAACGAGATCTTCGTCAGCGGCCTGGAGATCTTCCGCCTCTACGAAGGCAAGATCACCCAGGACAACTCGCTGGAAGGCATCCCGTCGCAGCTGATCGGCGGCGTCGACGTCTACAAGTCGCCCGACGCTTCGCTGCTGGAAGGCGGCCTGGGCGGCATCATCAACCTGAAGACCCGCAACGCCCGCGACCTGGCCGACGACACCACCATCGCCGGCGACATCCGCGGTCAGAAAGGCACGGGCACCGACTGGACCCCGACCGGCTCGCTGGTGCTGGGCCACAAGTTCAGCGACCGCTTCGCGGTGCTGGGCACGATTTCGTATGACAAAACCGACAGCCACACCGACGTCCTGGCCGGCGAGAACCGCGGGGGCTGGGCTTATGAGGACCGCCCGCAGGGCGCCGGCACGGTCGACGTCTGGTCGCCGGAATACCGCTACGCCACCTATCGCGACCAGGAACGCAAGCGCCTGGGCGCCTCGGTGAACCTCGACTTCGCCCTGACCGATTCGCTGCAGCTGACCGGCGACTGGTTCCACTCCGACCTGAAGATCCTGACCTCCGAGGCCTCGATCAAGTTCCCGTTCGCCAACGAGAACGCCAACTATTCGGCCACCGGCTTCACCAAGGATTCCAACGGCGTCCTGCAGACCGGCACGGTCACCGCCAACTCGGCCGAGGGCACCTCGTACGTCCAGAACGCCGAGGCCAAGACCGACAACTTCCAGGTCGCGCTGAACTGGGACAACGGCGGCCGCCTGACCGGCAGCGTCCGCGCGGCCTATTCGACCAGCGACTATGTCAGCGACAGCGGCAACAACGACGTCCGCTACACCCAATACACCGTGCGCAACGGCACGGCCGCGGGCCTGATCCCCAACGCCACCGCGCCGGCGACCTTCACCTACACCTACACCAACGGCGACAACCCGAAGTTCACCCCGGCCAATCCGAGCCAGTTCACCACGCCCAGCAGCGTCTTCGCCAAGTCGCACTGGGTGTTCGGCGAGCGGACCGGCATCGACAACACCTCGGCCCGGATCGACTTCAAGTACCGTCCGGAGTTCGGCGAGAACGGCGACCTGGTGATCAGCGCCGGCGCCCGCTACGCCGAGCGCAAGGTCGACTCCGACTTCCTGCTGCTGCTGGCCGACTATTCGGGCAAGGGCGAGCTGAACGGCCAGGCCCTGGGCCAGGACTGGACGCCGCTGGGCTACTTCCAGGACGGCGCGATCGGCTACAAGTCGTGCGGCCTGCCGGCCGGCACGCCCGGCCGTCCGAACTGCGGCCAGACCGCCACCGATGACGGCCGCTTCGGAGCCTCGCCCGCGCTGATCACCCCGTACCAGACGGCGGCCAGCAATCCGGAACGCTTCGAGCTGCTGACCGTCGGCGGCATCTCGGCCCTGTTCCAGAACCGCGACCAGATGAAGAACCCGGTCCAGTGGCTGTCGGCCCTCTATCCGTCGACGCCGTTCAAGTACTACCGGGACCCGATCCAGTCGTTCAACGTCAAGGAAAAGACCACCACCGGCTACATGATGGCCGACGCGGGGAGCGCCGAGGACCGCTATCACCTGAACGCCGGCGTCCGCGTGGTGAAGACCGAGCTGACGATCGACTCCAGCGCCACGCCCACCGTGCCCAACTATTACGGCACCGACAGCTGGAACGGGGTGATCTCCAATCCGGAGCACATCACCACCTCGCGGTCCTACACCGACGTGCTGCCCAGCTTCAGCGGTGTCTTCGACGTCACGGAAAGCGACAAGGTCCGCGTCTCGGCGGCCCGGGTGATGTCGCGCCAGAACCTGTTCCAGCTGGGCACCGGCTCCAGCTACAACTTCACCCGCAGCTCGACCCCGGGTCCGAACCTCAACCGCTTCCTCTACACCAACGGCAGCGGCGGCAACCCGGAGCTGGATCCCTACCGCGCCTCGCAGTTCGACGCGGCCTATGAGCGCTATTTCGGCACCCAGGGCCTGCTGTCGGCGGCGGTGTTCTACAAGAACGTCGACTCGTTCATCCAGACCGACACGGTCTCGCGGACGGTGGCCGACGGTTCGGTGGAAGGCTCGACCGCCGGGATCTTCACCCAGCCGGTCAACGGCGAAGGCGGCGAGATCAAGGGCGTCGAACTGGCCGCGCAATACGCGTTCGCCAACGGCCTGGGCTTCACGGCCAACTACACCTACTCGGACTCCAAGTCGTCCAACTCCAACGACTACCAGGACAACCTGCCGATCCCCGGCGTGGCCAAGCACGCGTTCAACGTCCAGGGCTACTACGAGGGCCACGGCTTCGAGGCGCGCCTGTCCTATGCCTGGCGTGACAAGAGCTACCAGGGCAACTTCGCCTTCGGCTCGGGCGCGGACACCCACTCGCTGGGCACCTGGGAGCGGGCCTATGGCCAGCTCGACGGCCAGATCGGCTATGCGATCAACGACCAGATCAAGGTGGTGCTGGAAGGCATCAACCTGACCAAGGAAGACACCGGCCGTTACCTGCAGTGGAAGAACCTGCCGTTCCGCTACGCCACCGGCGACCGTCGGGTGGTGCTGGGCGCGCGGTTCAAGTTCGGCATGTAGGCGGGTCCGGAGCGCGTCGTCCCGGCGCGCTCCGCGGATCTCCAGTTGGAATCTTCGGCCCTCGGGGCGAAGATTTCCCGGCGCGGTGGCGGACCATCCCCAGTCGCCGCGCCGAGCTTGGCGCCGGTTGTTCCCAAGGCGGCCGGCGCCGCTTTCTTCTCTCGCTTCGGGAGGGCGTCATGACCGACAGACCCGCCGATCGGGCCATCCGCTCGATCGCCATCGTCGGCGGCGGCACGGCCGGCTGGATGGCCGCCTGCCTGCTGAGTCAGACCCTGCGCGGCGCGGACTGCGCCATCACCCTGGTCGAGTCGCCCGACATCGGCGCGGTCGGGGTCGGCGAGGCCACCATCCCGCCGATCTTCGACTTCCTGAAGCTGATCGAGGTCGACCTCGACGCCTTCATCCCCGCCACCCAGGCCACCTTCAAGCTGGGCATCAGGTTCGACGACTGGCGCGCGATCGGCGACAGCTACTGGCATCCGTTCGGGACGTTCGGCGTGTCGATCGACCGCCGCCCCTTCCAGCACGTCTTCCACAAGGCCCGGGCCCGGGGCCTGAACCCGACCGTGCCTCAGTTCAGCCTGGCCGCCGCCCTGGGCGACGCCGGCCGGCTGGCCCATCCCGATCCACGCGCGCCCGGTCCGCTGGCCGGCCTGCGCCAGGCCCTGCATTTCGACGCCGCCCTGGTGGCCCGCTTCCTGCGCGATCACGCCCTGCGCCGCGGCGTGCGGCGGCTGGAGCGCGAGGTGGCGCAGGTCAGGCTGCGCGGCGACGGTTTCATCGACGCCCTGGCGCTGAAGGAGGGCGGCGAGCTGTCGGCCGACCTCTATATCGACTGCAGCGGCTTTCGCGGCCTGCTGATCGAGCAGGCCCTGGGCGCCGGCTACGAGGACTGGACCCGCTGGCTACCCTGCGACCGGGCCCTGGCCGCGCCCACCGCCCATGCCGGCCCGCCCGCCCCCTACACCCAGGCCACGGCCCAGGGCGCGGGCTGGCGCTGGCGGATCCCGCTGCAGCACCGGGTGGGCAACGGCTATGTCTATTCCAGCGCCTTCATCGACGACGGGGCCGCCCAGGACGAGCTGCTGGCGGCGATCGGTCCGCCCCTGGCCGAGCCGCGCAAGCTGAGCTTCACCGCCGGCCGCCGCAAGACGATGTGGAGCCGCAACTGCGTGGCCCTGGGCCTGGCCTCCGGCTTCCTGGAGCCGCTGGAATCCACCAGCATCCACCTGGTGTGCAGCGGCCTCTATAAGCTGCTGGACCACTTCCCGGACCGCGACTTCGCGCCGGCCAACATCGCCGCCTACAACCGCGCCCTGGCCGACGAGTACGAGACCTATCGCGACTTCATCCTGCTGCATTATTGCGTGACGGCCCGCGACGACACGCCGTTCTGGCGCGAGCGGGCCGCCGCGCCGCTGCCCGACCGCCTGGCCGAACGGCTGGAGCTCTACCGCGCCTGCGGCCGGGTCGACGCCAGGCCGGGCGAGCTGTTCACCGACCTGTCGTGGTTCTACATCTTCGAGGGGATGGGCGTCTTGCCCCGGGCCTATGACCCGCTGGTCGACGCGTCCAACTTCGACCAGGTGCGGGCCATCCTGCCCGAACTGACCGCCCGGATCGACACGGTCGTCGCCCAGAGTCCCTCGCACGAGGCCGCCCTGGCCGCCATCGTCCGCCGCAGCGCCGCCTGAACCATGAGGTCTCGCGAGCTTCCGCCGGGTACCGCTCACAACGATGCTAGACAGCGCTGTCAATCCATGCTGAAGTCTTCACTAAGTCAGAGGGGCGCCAGCCCCCGGTCCAGGGAAGGAAACATCCACGCCACGCCCGCGCGCCAGGACGGCGAGCGGCGTCCGCCCCATTCCGATCCGTCCCGTTCCAGCGCCGGCCTGCCGGCGGGGGCGACGCGCCGTCATCCGATCCCTCAGATGCCGACGCGACTGGATCCCCTTCATCGGGGGCTCTCGAAACTCCGGCGCGACGACGTTCTCCCCGTCGCGCCGGTTTTTTCCGCGCAACGTCCGCCCGTCGTCGCCGGGCCGTTCCCCCGAGGTGTTGAATGATCGTCCGCCCCCGTCGTCATGCGATTTCGGCGCTGCTCGCCTCAGCCGCCCTGGCGGGGACGCCGGCGCTCGCGCGATCGGGGGCCGGACAGGCCCCGACCGCTCATCCGGGCCTGTGGCCTGCCGCGGCCAGTCCGGCGGCGATCACCGACGCCAAGACCGAGCTCTTCATCAGTGAACTGATGGCGAAGATGAGCGTCGAGGAGAAGGTCGGCCAGACCATCCAGGGCGACATCGCCTCGATGACCCCGGCGGACCTGGAAAAGTACCCGCTGGGCTCGATCCTGGCCGGCGGCAACTCGGCGCCGGGCGGCAATGACCGAGCCCCGCCCAAGGCCTGGACCGACCTGATCGACGCCTATCGCAAGCAGGCCCTGGCCCCGCGGCCCGGCCACGTGCCGATCCCCATCCTGTTCGGCATCGACGCCGTGCACGGACACAACAACATCGTCGGGGCGACGATCTTTCCGCACAATGTCGGCCTGGGGGCCATGCGCGACCCGGCCCTGATCCGCCGCATCGGCCAGGCGACGGCCGAGGAGGTGGCGGTGGCCGGCGGCGACTGGACCTTCGGGCCGACGGTGGCCGTGCCGCGCGACGATCGCTGGGGGCGCAGCTACGAGGGCTATGCCGAGGACCCGGAGGTGGTGAAGTCCTATTCCGGTCCCATGACCCTGGGCCTGCAGGGCGAGCTGAAGCCCGGTCGGACCCTGGGCGCCGGCCACATCGCCGGCTCGGCCAAGCACTTCCTGGCCGACGGCGGCACCGAAGGGGGCAAGGACCAGGGCGACGCCAGGATCCCGGAGGCCGAGCTGGTCGCCCTCCACGCCCAGGGCTATCCGCCCAGCATCGACGCCGGCATCCTGACGGTGATGGCCTCGTTCTCCAGCTGGAACGGCCAGAAGATCACCGGAAACAAGACCCTGCTGACCGACGTGCTGAAGGGCCGGATGGGCTTCCAGGGCTTCGTGGTCAGCGACTGGAACGCCCACGGACAGCTCGCCGGCTGCACCAACACCAGCTGTCCGCAGGCGATGAACGCCGGGCTCGACATGTACATGGCCCCCGACAGCTGGAAGGGTCTCTTCGACAACACCCTGGCCCAGGTGAAGTCCGGCGAGATCCCGATGGCCCGGCTGGACGACGCCGTGCGGCGCATCCTGCGGGTCAAGGTCAAGGCCGGGCTGTTCGAGCGCGTCGCGCCCACGGTCCAGGGCCGGTTCGACCGCCTGGGCGCTCCCGAGCACCGCGCGATCGCCCGCGAGGCGGTGGCCAAGTCGCTGGTGCTGCTGAAGAACGACGGCGTGCTGCCGGTCAAGCCGGGCGCCCGGGTGCTGGTGGCCGGCGCGGCCGACGACATCGGCAAGGCCTCGGGCGGCTGGACCCTGACCTGGCAGGGCACGGGCAACAGGAACAGCGACTTCCCGCACGGCCAGTCGATCTGGGGCGGGATCGAACAGGCGGTGAAGGCGGCCGGCGGCCAGGCCGAACTGGCGCCCGACGGCAAGTTCACCGCCAAGCCGGACGTGGCCATCGTGGTGTTCGGCGAGGACCCCTATGCCGAGTTCCAGGGCGACCTGACGAACCTGGGCTACCAGCTGGGCGACAAGACCGACCTGGCCCTGCTGAAGAAACTGAAGTCCCAGGGGATACCGGTGGTGTCGGTGTTCCTGTCGGGCCGTCCGTTGTGGGTGAACCCCGAGATCAACGCCTCGGACGCCTTCGTGGCGGCCTGGCTGCCGGGCAGCGAGGGCGGCGGCGTCGCCGACGTGCTGGTGGCCGCAAAGGACGGCAAGTCCAGGCGCGACTTCCAGGGCAAGCTGGGCTTCTCCTGGCCCAAGCGGGCCGACCAGAGTCCGCTGAACCGCGGCCAGCCGGGTTACGACCCGCAATTCGCCTACGGTTACGGCCTGTCCTACGTCAAGCCGGGCAAGGTCGGGATCCTGCCGGAGGACGCGGGCAAGGTCGTGGCGGCGGGCAGCGTCGACCGCTATTTCGTCGACGGCCGCGTTGCCGCGCCGTGGCGCATGGACTTCGTGGGGGCCGGTTCGGTCAAGGCGATCGACGCCGGCGCCCAGGAGAACGCCCGCCAGGCGACCTGGACGGGGCAGGGCATGTTGGCCATCCACGGCCCGGCGGTGGACCTGTCGCGCCAGACCACCGGCGACATGGCGGTGAAGGTCCGCTACCGGATCGACGCCGCCCCCACCGGCCCCGTGACGATGAGCATCGGCTGCGCCGACGACGCCTCCTGCGCCGGGACGATCGACGTCACCTCCGCCGTCAAGGAGGCGCCGCTGAACGCCTGGCGGGACGTGAAGATCAAGCTGTCCTGCTTCCAGGCGGCCGGGGCGAAGATGGACCACGTCACCGCGCCGTTCGTGGTCAGCGCCGGCGCGCCGTTCTCGCTGTCGCTGGCCGAGGTGCGGCTGGCCTCGAACGAGGGCGACGCGGTCTGCCCGAAATAGGGCGCGCGGCCGAGGCGCCGTCAGGCTCTGGCCCCGGCCGGCCGGGCTTGGCTATAGTCGCGCCCATGTCTCGCACCACGCCCGCCACCCTCGCCCTGACCAAGGCCGGGGTTGAGTTCACGGTCCACGCCTACGCCTATGATCCGGACGCCGACAGCATAGGCCTGGCGGCCGCCGCGGCCCTGGGCGAGGACCCCGGCCGCGTGCTCAAGACCCTGATGGCCCTGGTCGACGGCAAGCCGGTGCTGGCCGTCGTCCCGTCCGATCGCGAGGTGGCGATGAAGCGGCTGGCGGCGGCGGTCGGCGGCAAGTCGGCCCAGATGATGAAGCCCGCCGACGCCGAACGGATCAGCGGCTACAAGGTCGGCGGCATCAGCCCGTTCGGCCAGCGCAAGCCGCTGCCGGCGGTGATCGAGGCCGACGCCCTGGCCGAGACCTACGTCTATATCAACGGCGGCCAGCGCGGCCTGCAGGTGCGGCTGGACCCGAACGCGGCGCGGGAGGTGCTGAAGGCGACAGCGGCGCAGGTCTCGTCCTAGCCCCGGTACCGCATCGCCACGTCGCACCGCTCATAGCGGCCGCCGAACAGCGCCATGATCTCGGCGTCGTGCTGGAAGCCCAGCTTCTCGTAGAGGTGGATGGCCGCCGCGCACCTGCGGTTGGTCAGCAGGTACAGCCGGTCGGCCACGCCCATGGCCTTGGCCCGCTCGATCGCCGCGGCCAGCAGGAACTCGCCGACCTTGCGACCCCGCGCGGTCTCCAGGACGCCCATCTTGGTCAGCTCGAACCAGCCGTCCTTCATCCGCATGATCGCGCAGGTCCCCACCACGCCCAGGTCCGGGGTGTCCGCGAACAGCACCGCGCCGCCCTTGTCGACGATCAGGGCGCGGGGGTTCTCCAGCAGCGTGACGTCATTCTCCTCCAGGGTGAACATCTGCGAGATCCAGGCGGCGTTGATCGCGTAGAACGCCCCGGCCAGGTCGTCGGAAAAGTCGCGCACCCTGATGGCCGGCGAAGGGGCCGACGCCATGACCCGGTCCACGAGCGACCGCCGGTCCAGCTCGGCCTCGATCAGGGCGATCTCCTCCAGCAGGGCGGCGTGGCGGCCGCCGCACAGCGACACGGCGGCGGCCTCGACCCGCGGCCACAGCTCGCGCTCCAGCCGGTCCATCAGCGCCTCGCCGCCCGGACTCAGCGACAGCAGCTTCTGGCGCTGGTCGCGGCCCTCGCGGCTGACGTCGATCAGGCCCTGCTCGATCAGCGCCTGGATCGCGCGCGTGGCGGTGGGCTGGCTGAGCCGCAGGTGCTGGGCGACGCCGCCCACCGTCTGGGGCCCCTGCCGGCGCAGCACGGCCAGGAACTGCTGCTGGGCCGGCTGGATCGGCAGGTCCAGGGCCTGGAGCGTGGCGGCCGCGTCGGCCTGCAGGCGATCGGCCAGGCGTTTCATCCGGCTGCCCAGGAAGGTCACGCCCAGCTCGGCGAGGGTATCGGGAGTCATGGTCAGGCTCGTCAACGGGTAAACATGTCTATCTATATACATAGCTATATATATGGCTTGGCAAGCGCGAATTTGGCGCGTGGCGGGCCGTCGTCCTCCCTGGTCCGCGCCCGCACGGCGTTCGTCGAACCGTGTCCGGATGGCAACAAGGCGAACCCTGAGTTGTCGTCGCCGTCGCGACCCGCTTGTCCCGGATCGAGGATCGTGAGATCAGCGCTTCCCGATCCACGCTCCGGAAGAAGCCGCCGCCGCATGACCTTGAACGCCGCCCAGCCATACAAGCCACCGATCCCGGTGCGATGGCGCGCGTCGTGCGAGCCGCGCCCGCTTCGTCTCCACCCCAACCGCTAGCGACGGCCGCCCCGGCTGTCGCCGGGAGCTATCGATGACCACCCTCGTTCTGGCCAAGGCGACCGAGCTCGCCTCGCCCCTGCTGCGCCTGATCGCTCCCGCCTATGCGGACGTGCTGGCCGCGCTGTGGCCCGCGCCGCACACCCCGTTCGTCACCGCCCCGACCGCGCGGCGGCACCTGATCTGCCTGATGCTGGCGACGGAAACCGGACGCGGCGCGGCGGCCGATGTCGACCTGCTGCTCGCGGCGTCCTTGCGCAAGGCCGTGCGCCTGGTGCTTGATCCGGTCCCGGAAGGCCTGGCCCGGGCGCTGGAGCGGCTGGGCGAGATCGCCTGGGCGCCCGAGGACTATCGTGTCCTGATCGCCCTGCTGGCCGACCCCAAGCCGGCCAAGACCCTGCGCCACGCCGAGCGGATCGATCCGATCCAGGTGCGGACCCTGGGCGCCTTGCCGCGCCCGCTTCGCGACGCCGGCGGGGCGGCCGTGCGGGTCGGCGCCGCCCAGGCCAAGCTGCTGGCCGAGGCCCACGCCCTTCTCGCCCGCCGCCTGCCCGAAGCGGTCCTGGCCGAGCGGATCGCGGCCTGGACCCGCGCGCCGAACGCCAAGGCGCTGTTCAACCTGGTGGCCGACGACTTCCGGCGCGAGCTGCCCAAGCCGCCCCATCCGGGTACGGAACATCTCCGGCCGCTGGAGACGGTGGCGGCGATCCGCGACGCCGCGCGGCGCTACCGCAACTGCCTGGCCAACTATGTCGACGCGGCCGTCGACCGCCGCTGCGCCATCTACGAATGGCTGCCGGAGCCCGGCGCGGTGATCGAGCTGACGCCCGACCCCTATTTCGGCTGGCGGCTGGACCAGGCGCGGCTGGAGAACAACAAGTCGGTCGACGCCGCGACCCGCGCGGCGATCGTCGACGAGTTGCGCGGCATGGGCGTCCATGTCGGCCGCAGCGCCTGGCAGATCCGCCACGCCCTGGAACGCGCCGGTTCGCCCAATTTCGAGCTGGAGTCGGAAGACGCGGCGATCGCCGACTATTTCACGGACGACTGAGGGCCAGGCTCGTCGGGGTCGTCCCATGGCGGATAGACCACTTTCTGAAGCCAGCCTGGGGGTGAAGACATGACCTTCGGCGAACGCGAAGACGTCGGCTTCGCTCTGCAACTGGCGCGGGCGGCCCCTCCGCCCGTCCAGCGACTTTAGCGTCGGCGTTCAGCTTCGGTCGGCACTTCCAACGGAAGGTGAGAGGCGCACATTAAGGGTCTCGACCTTGGAAAACGCCGCGGCCATGAAATCCATGAACACCGTGGCGCGACGCGGAAGGAGGCGGTTGGCGACATAGAGGATGTGGATCGGAACGGGGGCGGCTTCGTATCCGATGAGGATCCGTTTCAGGCGACCGGTCTTGAGGCCGTCTTCAAACAGCCAATGCGGGCCAAGCGCGACGCCCAAGCCGGCCAGGGCGGCTTCCCGGGCCGCCTCTGGTGCGCTCACGCGCAGGCGGCCGGACACCGCAACCTCGACATCGGCGAAGCGCCAGGTCGCGCCCGTCGAAAGCAGGGAATAGACGATGCAGTCATGATGCTTCAGATCTTGCGGGGTTTCCGGTGTCCCGCGCGCGTTCAGATAACCCGTCTCCGCGACGCAGATGCGGGTGAAGAGACCCACACGTCGCGCGCGCAGGGCGCTGTCGCTGAGGTGTCCTATCCGCAACGCCAGCTCCACGCCGTCGTCGATGAGATTCACGAAGCGATCGGAAATCTGCAGATCGAGGTCGAGGTCGGGGTAGGTCCTCAGAAACTCGGGGACCTGCGGCATGAGAAACGCGTGGGCGAAGGCCGTGGGGCAGGCGACACGCAGCAGACCGGATGGACGGACGTCGCTTTTCAGCGCCGACTCCGCTTCGCTGACGGCATCGAGAATCCGTCGGGCTTCGACGTAGTAGCGCTCGCCCTCGGGCGTCAGGTGCAGCTTTCGGGTCGATCGCTGCAAGAGCCGCTGCTGGAGATGGGCCTCCAGGGCCGCCACATAACGGCTCACGTTCGGCTGGCTGAGGCCGAGGTCTCGCGCGGCCGACGAAAAGCCGCCCGTCTCCACCGTCCTGACGAAGCACTCCATCGAAAGTAGACGGTCCATCGTGCCCAATTATACGTATAGCGTATGAAACATATGCAATTTGCCAAACTTATCTTGTTTTGAGCATGAGCGCATCTTTCAAACCACGAGGCCGAACGCAATCGCCTCACGGTTTTCAAAGGATGGTTCCATGTCTCGTCTCTCCGGCAAACGCACCCTCATCACTGGCGGCACGAGCGGCATCGGCTTGGCCACCGCCAAGAGCTTTCTGGCCGAGGGCGCCCGCGTCATCGTCACGGGCGTGAACCCCGACAGCCTGGCCAGCGCCCGGGCCGAGCTTGGTTCGGATGTCACCGTGCTGGCCGCGGATTCCGCGAACGTGGCGGCGCAACGCGACCTGGCCGCGGCCGTCGCCGCCGAATACGGCCAACTCGATGTCGCCTTCATCAACGCCGGCGTGTCCGTGTGGCAGCCCATCGAGGCCTGGACCGAGGAGGCCTACGACCGCTCCTTCGCGATCAACGTCAAGGGCCCCTACTTCCTGATTCAGTCGCTGTTGCCGGTCTTCGCCAATCCGGCGTCCGTGGTCCTCAACACCTCGGTCAGCGCCCATGTCGGCGCGACAAACTCATCGGTCTACGCCGCCACCAAGGCCGCGTTTCTGAGTCTGTCGAAGACGCTCTCGAACGAGATGATCGGGCGCGGCGTTCGCTTCAACGCCGTCAGCCCCGGACCGGTCGAAACGCCGCTCTACGACAAGCTCGGCGTTCCAGACGCCCATCGCGCCCAGATGGCCCAGGCGATCGCCGCCACCATTCCGCTGGGCCGCTTTGGCTCGCCCGAGGAGGTGGCCAAGGCGGTGCTCTATCTCGCCTCCGATGAATCCGCCTGGACCGTGGGCTCCGAAATCATCGTCGATGGCGGGCGCACCCTGAACGGCTGACCGACATGACCCCCTTCCACGGCAATGCGATCACGACGCAGGATTTCCTGCAGGCGCGGGAATAGCCAGCCGTCGCGCCCAGCTTCACGCGGGTGGAGCTGGGCCTCCTTTCTCTCTCAGAACGAAGTCGCCATGACGAATTCCAGACTGACGCTGATCAGCCATCCTCTCTGCCCTTTCGTGCAACGGGTCGCCATCGTGCTGCGCGAAAAGCACATTCCCTTCGAGCAGGTTCAGATTGACCTGAACGCCAAGCCGGCCTGGTTTCTCGCCATCTCCCCCGCCGGCAAGGTGCCGTTGCTCAAGGTCGAGCGTGATGCGGACCAGACGGTCGTATTGTTCGAGAGCATGGCCATCTGCGAGTACCTGGAAGAGGCCTATCGCGATCACGGCATCCATCCCGCCGATCCCTTGACGCGCGCTCAACACCGGGCCTGGATCGAGTTCTCGTCCGCCACGCTGATGGACGCATGGGGATATCTGAACGCCGTCGACGAAACGGTCGCCGCGACCAAAGCCGCCGATCTCAGGAAGAAGCTGGAGCGCTTCGAGGCGGTGCTGTCGGACAAGCCCTATTTCGCCGGAGCTGGCTTCAGCATGGTCGATGCCGTCACGGCTCCCGTCTTCCGGTATTTCGACATCCTGGGAGACGACGTCCCTCCCGACATTTTTGGCGGCTTGAACCATGTCGCGTCGTGGCGACGCGCCTTGGCCGAGCGTCCAAGCGTCCGAGATGCCGTTATGGCGGACTATGGCGCCCGCTTCCGCACGCACTTGAAAGACCATGCCGCGCTTTTGGCGTCGGGCTAGACACGCCGCCCCGCCAACCTGGATGTGGACGGCGAAGCGCCACAACCGGTCGGAAGGCGAGCGTTGCCGGGCCGAACGTGGAACGACCCCGATGGACCGCCCCTAGACGTCCACCTCGGCGTCCAGGGCGTTTTCCTGGATGAACTCGCGGCGCGGTTCGACCAGGTCGCCCATCAGGCGGCTGAACATGTCGTCGGCGTCGTCGGCGTGGTTGACGCGGACCTGCAGAAGGGTGCGGGCCTCGACGTCCAGGGTGGTTTCCCACAGCTGGTCGGGGTTCATCTCGCCCAGGCCCTTGTAGCGCTGGATCGACAGGCCCTTGCGGCCGGCGTCCAGCACCGCGCCCACCAGGTCGAGCGGGCCGCGCACGGTGGTCGACTTGTCCTTGCGCCGGAAGACCGCCGAGCCGGAGAAGATGTCGGCCAGGGCGCCGGCCCGTTCGGCCAGGCGGCGGGCGTCGGCGGCGTGCAGCAGGCCGTCGTCCAGGACGACGCTTTCGGTCACGCCGCGGCGGATGCGCTTGAACACATAGGCGGTGTCTCCGCGTTCGCCCGACCACGGGCCGTCGCCTTCCTCCGCATAAAGATCAAGACGCTTGGCGGCGGCGGCGATGTCCGGCGCGTCGCCGAACAGGCCAGCCAGGGCCGCCTGCTCGATGGCGAAGGCGGGCGCGCGCTGCGACAGGCGGTCGATGTTGCCCTTGGCCTGGCGGCACAGCTGGACCAGGGCCAGCAGGTCCTGGCCGGTGCGGCGCTCGCCCGACGGCAGGTCCAGCTCGGCCCCGTCGACGCCTTCGTCCACAAGGAAGGCGTCCATCTCGGCGTCGTCCTTCAGGTAGCGCGACGACTTGCCCTTGGCGGCTTTGTAGAGCGGCGGCTGGGCGATGTAGATGTAGCCGCGCTCGATCAGCTCCGGCATCTGACGATAGAAGAAGGTCAGCAGCAGGGTGCGGATGTGGGCGCCGTCGACGTCGGCGTCGGTCATCAGCACGATCTTGTGGTAGCGCACCTTGTCCGGGTTGAAGTCGTCGCGGCCGATGCCGGCCCCCAGGGCGGTGATCAGCGTGCCGATCTGGTCGGACGACAGCATCTTGTCGAAGCGGGCGCGCTCGACGTTGAGGATCTTGCCGCGCAGCGGCAGGACGGCCTGGTTGTCGCGGTTGCGGGCCTGCTTGGCGCTGCCGCCGGCCGAGTCGCCCTCGACGATGAAGATCTCGGACTTGGCCGGGTCGCGCTCGGAGCAGTCGGCCAGCTTGCCGGGCAGGCTGGTGATGTCGAGCGCGCTCTTGCGGCGGGTCAGTTCGCGGGCCTTGCGGGCCGCTTCGCGGGCGGCGGCGGCCTCGGCGATCTTGGAGACGATGGCCTTGGCCTCGTTCGGGTGCTCCTCGAACCAGGTGGCCAGGCCCTCCTGCACCAGGCTTTCCACCGCCGGGCGCACTTCGGACGAGACCAGCTTGTCCTTGGTCTGCGAGCTGAACTTGGGGTCAGGCACCTTGACCGACAGCACGCAGGTCAGGCCTTCGCGGGCGTCCTCGCCCCCGACATTGACCTTCTCCTTCTTGGTGATGCCCGAGCTCTCGGCGTAGTTGGTGATGATGCGGGTCAGCGCGCCGCGGAAGGCCGACAGGTGGGTGCCGCCATCCCGCTGCGGGATGTTGTTGGTGAAGCACAGCATGTGCTCGTGGTAGCTGTCGTTCCACCAGACGGCCAGGTCGACCTCGACCTTGTCCTTGCGGCCGCGGATGACGATCGGGGTCTTCAGCAGCGGGGTCTTGGCCTTGTCGAGGTGACGCACGAAGGCCTCGATCCCGCCCTCGTAGTGCAGCTTCTCGACCCACGGCTCCGCGTCGCGGTCGTCCCTGAACCAGATGGTCACGCCAGAGTTCAGGAAGGCCAGCTCGCGCAGGCGGTGCTCCAGCGTCTTCCGGTCGAACTCGATGAAGGCGAAGGTGTCCCTGGACGGAAAGAAGGTCACCTCGGTGCCGGTCAGCACCTCGCCGGCCTTCGGGCCGTCGGCGCGGACGGGCGAGTCGCCGGTTTCCTTCAGCGAGGTCACCGCGTCGCCGCGCTCGAAGCGCATCTGGTGGCTGCGGCCGTTGCGGTGGATCTTCAGCTCCAGCCAGTCGCTGAGCGCGTTGACCACCGAGACGCCCACGCCGTGCAGGCCGCCCGAGACCTTGTAGCTGTTCTGGTCGAACTTACCGCCCGCGTGCAGCTGGGTCATGATGACCTCGGCCGCGCTGACGCCTTCGCCCTCGTGGATGTCGACCGGAATGCCGCGGCCGTCGTCGGTGACGGTCACCGAGCCGTCGGCGTTGAGGATCACCTCCACCTTGGTGGCGTGGCCGGCCAGGGCCTCGTCGATGGCGTTGTCGACCACCTCGTAGACCATGTGGTGCAGGCCCGAGCCGTCATCGGTGTCGCCGATGTACATCCCCGGACGCTTGCGCACCGCGTCCAGCCCCTTGAGCACCTTGATGGAGTCGGCGCTGTACTCGCCGGTCATCACCTCGGGGGCCGACATTTCCGAGCCGTCGGCGGTGGTGAGGTGGTCTTCGGGCTGGCCCTTGGTCTCTTCGGTCATACGTCTTCCAATGCGGTCAGGCCGAGTTCGCTGACGCGAACGCCCAGAGCCCGACCTTTCAGATGGTCGAACAGCGACTCGTCGGCGCCTGTCAGAAAAGCCTGCAGGCCGAGCGCCGTGATTTCGTCGGCCAGGGCGGCCCGCCTTTTCAGGTCGAGATGCGCGGCGACTTCGTCGAGCAACAATATAGGATTCGGCGCGTCGTTCGCACGCGAAAGTCGCGCGCCCTGCGCCAAAACCAGGTTCAGAATCAGCGCTTTCTGCTCCCCTGTCGAACACTCCGCGGCGGGACGGTCCTTGTCGACGTGATGGATGGCCAGATCGCCCCGGTGCGGGCCGGTCAGGGCCCGTCCGGCGGCCCCGTCGCGGGGGCGGGCGGCGGCCAGGGCGGCGGCCAGCCGGGCCTCGATTTCCGCCGTCTCGACGCCGTCCAGCGCCATCCGCTCCCACTCGCCGACCAGGGCCAGGCGGGCGCGGGGGAAGGGACGGTCGCCGCGGCCGTCGATCTCGGCCTGCAGGGCCCGAAGCGTCCGGGCCCGGGCCGCCGCCATCAGGGCCCCGGCCTGGCCCAGCCGGGCCTCCAGGGCGGCCAGCCAGACGGCGTCGGCCGGCTGGCCGGTCTCGGCGGCGTCGGTCAGCAGGCGCAGGCGCTCGCGCTGGGCCTTGTCGTAGGCGTTGGCGTGGCGGGCGTGGTCGGGCTCGCCGGCGAACACCAGGCGGTCGAAGAACTTGCGCCGCTCGCCGGCCGCCTCGAGGAACAGGCGGTCCTGGGCCGGGGTCAGCCACATCGGGCGGACATGGTCGGCCAGGCGGCCGGGCGGGACGGTCTCGCCCTCGACGCGGACCACGCGGCGGGCCGCGCCGGCCAACTCGACGCCCGTCCCCAGGCGCACCGGCTCGTCGTCTCCCGCCTGCGCCTCGGCGGCGACGGCCCAGGCGCGGCCCGCGACCTCGCCGGGCAGGCGGCGACCCACCTCGGTCAGGCTGGAGCCGCGCAGGCCCTTGCCCGGCGACAGCAGGCTGATGGCTTCCAGCAGGTTGGTCTTGCCCGCCCCGTTGGCCCCGAACAGATAGACGCTGGCCCCCTCCGGACGCAGCCGCGCGCGCTCGTACGAGCGGAAGTCGGTCAGGGTCAGCGAAAGAAGGGCGGCGCGGCTCACCCGCGCCTTCTAGCCTATTCCCGCCGCAGGTCTAAATCCGCCGTCAGCCCAGGTCGCGTCGGCGGCCGATCGCGGCGTGGGCCATCAGCCGTGCGGGGTGGCGCAGGGTGTGGGCCAGGTGCGGCCCGGCCACCAGGGCCATCGCCCAGGCGGCCCCGCTGAAGACGATGGCGGCGATGCGGTCCCAGCTCGTACGCATGGCGGACTCCTTGCAAGACCTAATGGGGCGAGACCTGATGGGGCAAGACCTGAGGGGCGAGACCCGGATGGGTCTGCGCCCGGATCGTGGCGCGCGCGGGTGGGAATGACGGCCGAATCTTGGCCTTTGGCCGGTCTGGCGTCAGCCGAACTTGTAGCCGCACAGCTTGTTGCCATCCAGGTCGCGGAAATAGGCGAAATAGGCGCCGGGCATCCGCTCGCCGGGCGCGCCCTCGCAGGTTCCGCCCAACGCGATCGCCTTGGCGTGGAAGGCGTCGACCGCCTCGCGGCTCTCGAAGTCGAAGCCGCCCATCGTGCCGTTGCCGACGCAGGCCGGCTGGCCGTCGTAAGGCCCCAGCACCCCGAACAGGCCCGTGCCCTTGCCGCGATAGAGCCGCCCGCCCGAGGGGTGCTCGTAGACGCCGCTCATGCCGATCGAGCCGAGCAGGGCGTCGTAGAACGCCTTGGCCTCTTCCAGCCTGTTGGACCCCACCGTCATGTAGCTGACCCTGGCCATGCGCGCCTCCTCCCGTTTTCTTATGAAACGGAGGCTAGCACGGGCGACGACCTGGACAAGAGGCCCCGGAGCCGACGGGAGTTCGCGCGCGAGTCGTCGCAGGAACCGGAAGTTGCTTGCGCGGTAGGGTTTCTATGTTCTGAATAGCGGTAACACACCCTGGGGAGGGGGACATGAAACTCAAGGCTTTGGACGCGCCGCGCCAGTGGTGGCAGAATCATCCGGAACTCGGCATCGCGATCGGCTGGACGGTGATCTGCGGGGGATTGTGGCTGGTGGTGCGGCTTCTCGGGGTCGGCTGAGGCGGTCGCGCGGAAACGCGGAGACCGGCTTTCCGCAAAAAGACACGCCAAGACAAAGGTCCAGGACGCGTCGCGTGAGTCCCTGTCGCGCGTCTGACCCTAGAGATGGGCGTTCATCTTGAAGCGTGGGATCAGCACGCAGCGGGCCTGGCCGTTCAGGATCGCCACGCGGGCCGCATAGCGCGAGGGCGGCGCGAAATAGGCGCGATGGCCGTCGGTCTCGACGCCCAGGAAGACAGGTCCCGTGAATTGGCAGACGGGATAGGGACCCCCGGTCCCCTGTTCCCCAGGGCGTCGGGTGCACATCATGTGGCCGACCCGATATTCGAAGCTCGCCCCGTCATATTTCGTGACCTGAGCCGTTCCCCAGGCCCGCTGGTAGGCTGCCTGGTCCAGGGTCGGGCAGGGCGGGCCGCGAAGGCTCCAGAACGCGGTCTCGTCCGCCGACGCGTTTTTCTGGGCGAGATAGATCGCCGCGCAGATCCCCACGGACGCGGCGATCACCACCCACCCGCCGAGGCTCATGCCGCTGTCGAGGATGTTTCGGCGTCCTCGCCGACGGACCTGGGCGCCCTGGGCCGGTCGTGTTCCCTCTGGATCGTCCGGTTGTCCGGTCATGAAAATCCGACGCTCCCTCCGATGCCCCGAGTGGGAAGGATGGGAGGAAGGTCGTCAATCCTCGATTGCGAGCGGGGCGCGAACCCCACGGCAAAACGGGCGCCCGCGGCGCCCGTTTCCAGAGATCTAAGCGAACCTCGAGGCCCTACACCCGCAGCGGCATCAGCACGTACTTCACGCCCGGGTCGGTCGGGTCGACCACCAGGGTGGGCGAGGCGGGGTCGGCGAAGCGGAACTCGGCGATCGGGCCGCCGATCTGGCCACAGACGTCCAGCAGGTAGCGGGCGTTGAAGCCGATCTCGAAGGCCTCGCCGTCATAGTCGACCTCGACCTCCTCGACGGCCTGGCCGGCTTCCATGTTGCGCACGGTCAGGGTGATGCGGCCCGGCTCGACGGCCAGCTTCACCGAGCGGCTCTTCTCGGCCGAGATGGTGGCCACCCGGTCGACGGCCTTGGCGAACAGGTCGTTGTCCAGGGTCAGGATCTTGGCGTTGTCGCGCGGGATCACGCGCAGATAGTCGGGGAAGGCGCCGTCGATGACCTTGGAGGTCAGGGCCGCGCGGCCGAACTCGAAGCGGACCTTCTGGGCCGAGACCTGCAGGTCGACCTGCTCGCCGGCCGATTCCATCAGGCGGCGGGCCTCCTGGATCGTCTTGCGCGGCACGATGATGCCCGGCAGGCCGGCCGCGCCCTCGGGGGCGTCCATCTCGGCCAGGGCCAGGCGGTGGCCGTCGGTGGCCACGGCGCGCAGCTTGGTCACGCCGCCGTCGTTGACGGTGTGCAGGTACAGGCCGTTCAGGTAGTAGCGGGTCTCTTCGGTCGAGATCGCGAACCGGGTCTTGTCGATCAGCCGGATCAACTCGTTGGTGTCGACCGAGATGCGGCCCGACAGGCCGTCGCTGCTCATCACCGGGAAGTCGCCGGCCGGCAGCACCGGCAGGTTGAAGCGCGAGCGGCCGGCCTGGATCACCAGGCGGGGATCGTCGCCGCTGAAGCTGAGCGAGACGTCCGAGCCGTCGGGCAGCTTGCGGACGATTTCATACAGGGTGTGGGCCGGGGCGGTGATCTGGCCGGGCTGGTCGATCTGGGCCAGGCCCTCGTCGATGATCTCCATGTCCAGGTCGGTGGCCGAGAACGACAGGGTGTCGCGGTCGGCCGACAGCAGGATGTTCGACAGGATCGGGATGGTGTTGCGGCGTTCCACGACGCTCTGCACGTGACCCAGCGCCTTCAGCAGCGCCGCCCGCTCGATGGTAAGCTTCATATCTCGGTCCAGGTCCCAGGGCCGCCGCCGACAGAGAGAATCCCCCGCGGCCCCGCAATGAATGGACTTGCGACATTAGCGTAATCGCGCCGCTGGGGAAGAGGGGGCGCGCGACGGGGTGCGGCGAAATGCGCACCCCGGGATTCGGCGCCTGTCCGCGCTAGACGGCGGCCGCGCGCTCGCTCCGCACGGGCAGCGTCCAGCCCGGGCGGATGAAGTGGCAGGTGTAGCCGTTGGGGATCCGCTCCAGATAGTCCTGGTGCTCGGGCTCGGCCTCCCAGAACGGGCCGGCGGGGGCGACCTCGGTCACCACCTTGCCCGGCCACAGGCCCGAGGCGTCGACATCCGCGATGGTGTCCTCGGCCACGCGCTTCTGCGCGTCGTCCAGATAGAAGATCGCCGAGCGGTAGCTGGTCCCGACGTCGTTGCCCTGGCGGTTCAGGGTGGTCGGGTCGTGGATCTGGAAGAAGAACTCCAGGATCCGGCGATAGCTGATCACGGCGGGGTCGAAGACGATCTCGATCGCCTCGGCGTGGGTCCCGTGGTTGCGATAGGTGGCGTTGGGCACGTCGCCGCCGGAATAGCCGACGCGGGTCTTCAGCACGCCGGGATAGCGGCGCAGCAGGTCCTGGACGCCCCAGAAACAGCCGCCGGCCAGGATCGCGGTCTCGGTGGTCATCGGAGTCGGCCTTTCGTCAAGGGAATGGGCGAGGCTACATGTTGGGCCTGTCCGGCGCGCGCGCAAGCGGCGCGTCCTGTCGCCGAGAGGTCCTCCGTGAAGCGCGCCGCCGTCCTGTTCGTCTGCCTCGGAAACATCTGCCGCTCGCCCCTGGCCGAAGCGGCCTTCCGCCAGGAGGTCGCGCGGCGGGGCCTGGAGGTCGAGATCGATTCGGCCGGCACCGGGGACTGGCACGTGGGCCATCCGCCCGACCGCCGGGCCCAGGCGGTGGCGCTGCGGCGGGGGATCGACATCTCCGGCTATCGCGGACGCCAGGTGACGCCCGGCGACTTCCGCCGCTTCACCCACGTCGTGGCGCTGGATCGCGCCAACCTGGCCGACCTGAAGGCGCTGCGGCCGGCGGACGGGACGGCGGAACTGCTGTTGCTGCTGGACGCCGTCGAGGGGCGCCGGGGCAAGTCGGTGGCCGACCCCTACCACGGCGACGACGCGGACTTCGAGGTGACCTGGGCGGACGCGGTGGCGGGGGCGAAGGGGCTGGCGGACCGGATCGCGGGCCAATCCTAGACGCCGCTCATCCCGGCGAACGCCGGGACCCAGATCCCAAGGCGCTTGGGATGATTGGAAGAGCGCGGAGCCCATGGAGCCCGCCTCAAAGCCATTCCATCTGGGTCCCGGCATTCGCCGGGATGAGCGGATCCGAGGCTGGATCTCAAGCCTTGGTGTCGAAGGCCCCGCCCGTGTCCGCCCCGTTGGCGGCGTAGGGGTTGGCGGCGCCCGCCGTCGGCTCGGCCGGGGCGTCCGGGCCCTTGGAGCCCTTGGCGGCCACGGCCACCATGGCCGGGCGGACCAGGCGGCCCATCAGCTCGTAGCCGGCCTGCAGCACCTGGATGACGCCGCCGGCGGCGACCTCGTCCGAGGGCTGCTCCATCACCGCCTGGTGCAGGTGGGGATCGAACTTCTCGCCCTTGCCCGGATCGATCTTCTTGAGGCCGTTGCGCTCGAAGGCGGCCAGCAGCTCCTTCTCGGTCATCTCGACGCCGATGATGAAGTTGGTCACCGCCGCGTCCTGCGAGTCGCGCGGGCTGTGGGCGGTGGCGCGCGACAGGTTGTCGGCCACGCCCAGCAGGTCGCGGGCGAACTTCTGGATCGCGTAGGCGCGGGCGTCGTTCATCTCGCGCTCGGCCCGGCGCTTGACGTTCTCGGCGTCGGCCGCGTAGCGCAGGGCCTGGTCCTTCAGCGCCGCCACTTCCAGCTTCAGCGCTTCGATCTCCTGAGACGCGTCTTCCCACGAAGGCTGGTCGGCCTCGAAGGCCACGTCTTCGGCCGGCGTCTGTTCGTCGGTCATATCGTCCTCTATCCGTCCATCATCCGGCCGAGCACGCGGGCGGTATAGTCCACCAGCGGGATCACCCGGGCATAGTTTAAGCGGGTGGGGCCGATCACGCCGATCGCCCCCAGCACCTTCTGCCGGCCCGTCATATAGGGCGCCGCGATCAGGGAGGAACCCGAAAGCGAAAAGAGTCGCGTTTCGGCCCCGATGAAGATGCGCACGCCCTCGGCGGTCCGCACGTCGTCCAGCAGGCCGATCAGCTGGCCTTTCTGCTCCAGGTCGTCGAACAGCCGCCGCACGCGCTCCAGGTCTTCCCGGGCGCTGGCGTCGGCCAGCAGGTTGGCGCGGCCCCGGACGATCAGGGCGCGGTCGGCGTCCTCGCCGCCGCTCCAGGCGGCCAGGCCGTCCTCGACCAAACGCGCCGCCGCGGCGTCCAGTTCACGCCGGGCCGTGTCCAGCTCGGCGGCCATCTCGGCCTTGGTTTCGTTGAGCGTGCGGCCGCGCAGGCGGGCGTTGAGGAAGTTGGAGGCCTCCTGCAGGGCCGAGGGCGTGACGCCGGCCGCGCGCTTCATCAGCCGGTTCTCGACCGTGCCGTCGTCGAACACCATGATCGCCAGGGCCTGGTCGGCGCCCAGGGCCACGAACTCCACGTGCTTGACCCCGCCCTCGCGGACGGGCGCGACCACCACCCCGGCCCCGCCGGCCAGGCCCGACAGGATGGCGCTGGCCTCGCCCATCGCCTCCTCGAACGAGCGGCCGTGGGCGAACAGCCGCGATTCGATGATCCGTCGCTCGTCCTCGCCGATGTCGCCCACCTCCAGCAGGCCGTCGACGAACATCCGCAGGCCCGCATGGGTGGGGATCCGGCCGGCGCTGGTGTGGGGGGCGTCCAGCAGGCCCAGCTGCGCCAGGTCCTGCATGGTGTTGCGGATCGAGGCCGGCGATAGCGCCACCCCGCCCCGCGAAAGGGTCCGCGAGCCGACGGGCTCGCCGGTGTCGAGATAGGATTCGACCACCCGCCGGAAGATGTCGCGGGCGCGGGCGTCCAGGTCCGTGAGGCTGGGAGTCTGAGCGGAAAACCCCGAAAACAGCTGTGTCATGTCGCCTTCGAACGCGCCCGCCAAGGTCTCTCGGGGGCTCCTCGGATTCCGACGGGATTGGACGACCCCGCTGAACTTAGGATAAGCGGCCCCATCCTATCACGCCAAGCCCCGGAGTTTCCCATGCGTCCGTCCGAACGCGCCCCTGACCAAACGCGAGACGTCACGCTGGAGACCGGCGTCAACCGCTATGCCGAGGGCTCGTGCCTGGTCAGCTTCGGCCACACCAAGGTGCTGGTCACCGCCACCGTCGAGGAAAGCGTCCCGGGCTGGATGCGCAACAAGGGCGCCGGCTGGGTCACGGCCGAGTACGGCATGCTGCCCCGGGCCACCCATACGCGCGGTCGCCGTGAAGCCGCCCTGGGCAAGCAGAGCGGCCGCACCCAGGAGATCCAGCGCCTGATCGGCCGCAGCTTGCGCGCCGTCGTCGACCTGAAAGCCCTGGGCGAGCGCCAGATCAGCCTGGACTGCGACGTCATCCAGGCCGACGGCGGCACCCGCACGGCCGCCATCACCGGCGCCTGGGTGGCCCTGCGCATCGCGGTCAACTACCTGATCGAGGAAGGCGTCCTGAAGACCGACCCGATCCTGGGCCAGGTGGCGGCCGTCTCGTGCGGCGTCTTCAAGGACACCCCGGTGCTGGACCTCGACTATGAGGAAGACTCCAACGCCGAGGCCGACAGCAACTTCGTGCTGACCAACGCCGGCGACATCGTGGAAATTCAGGCCACCGGCGAGAAGCGCGGCTTCACCCGAGCGGAGTTCGAGAGCCTGTTCGCCCTGGCGGAGAAGGGGATCGGGGAACTGTTCGTCAAGCAGCGGGAAGCGGTTTCCAGATAACCGTCGTCATCCGAGCCTTGCTGTTCGGACCCCCGGGAGTCCGGCGGTCGCGGGGACCGGCGTTGCTGGATCCCCGTCGGCGACGCGAGAAAACTCAGCGTTTCCAACGCCCTGCGAAAAAATGAGCGTCACCGGTCCTCGGCGCTGAAACCGCCCTTATCCTGGTCTCACCTCGTCGCGGGGAAGGGCGCATGGCCAGCGACCGATGCGGCGGCGGGGGGCGATCGAGCGGGAAGCTCCGTCGGCGGTCCTTCGGGACCAAACCTTGCGTCTCTGGTGCCGGTCGGGCCTGGAACACAGATACGACGTGACGTGAGGGCTGGCGGAGCAGCAGGCGAGCTTTGACAGGCTCGCGGTCCGGGACCGGGTGTCGTTGACCTGGCCCGCCCGTCGGAGGCTTCAAGGCGGCGAGGCCCGAACAGGGCTCAGCGTCGCAGGCTTCCGGATAACGACCGCGCGGAGCGATCTGGGCTTCGTCGAAACGGTTATTACTCAAACACTCCGGACGATGTCCGGCGCTCCGCGACCCTTTCCAGCAACTCAGCGGGAGTCCGCGTGAGCATGAGAAGCCGTGCCTGCGAAAGGCCCCCTCAGTCGGCTTCGCCGACAGCTCCCCCAGAGGGGGAGCATCTAACGCCGTCCAGCGGCGGCGGCCGTTCGTCAGATCCTCCCCCTCTGGGGGAGGTGGCCCGAAGGGCCGGAGGGGGTTCGCCAAACCGGGTGACGTCGCCCGCCTTCCCCCGCTAGGGTCGCGGTTCGAAGCGGAGGAGAATCCCATGCGTCCTGGACTGGTGCTGGCCGCGATCGCGGTGTTGGCGGCGTCTCCCGCCCTGGCGCAGGACAAGACCCCTTACCAGGCCGTCGACCCGTTCATCGGCACGGGCGGCGACGGCCACACCTTCCCCGGCGCGGCGGCCCCGTTCGGCATGGTCCAGCTCAGCCCCGACACCGACATCCTGCCGTTCAAGCAGAGCTACGCCCGCGCCGCCGGCTACCGCCATGGCGACCCGACGATCCTGGGCTTCTCGCACACCCACTTCTCGGGCTCGGGCCATTCGGACCTCGGTGACGTCCTGCTGGCCCCGGTCTCGGGCGAGGCCAGGCTGGAGCCCGGCGCGGCCGACAAGCCCGGCTCGGGCTACCGCTCGCGCTTCAGTCACGACGGCGAGGTGGCCCAGCCCGGCTACTACGCCGTGACCCTGACCGACAGCCAGGTGCGGGCCGAGCTGACCGCCGGCCTGCGCACCGGCATGCACCGCTACGCCTACGCCAAGGGCGCGCGGGCCCAGGTGCTGCTGGACCTGCGCACCTCGATCTACAACTACCCGGGCAAGGTCAGCTGGTCGCGGATCCGCGTCGCCGAGGACGGCACGGTCACCGGCATGCGCGAGACCCGCGGCTGGGCGCCGGGCCGGCAGCTCTATTTCGCCATCCGCTTCAGCCGGCCGCTGGCCGGCAAGGCGCTGTACAACACCGAGGCCGACGTCCCCTACAAGGGCTTCGCCCAGCCGGGCCGCACGCCGTTCGACCGCGCCCAGATGGAGGGCCGGGCCCTGGTCGGCGTCTTCGACTTCGGGGTGATCGACGGGCCGCTGGTGGCCAAGGTCGCCCTGTCGTCGGTCAGCGAGGACAACGCCGTCCTCAACCTTTCCAGCGACGAGAAGGGCTTCGACTTCGACGGCCTGCGGGCCCGCACCAAGGCCGACTGGGAGAAGGCCCTGGGGGCGGTCGAGATCGCCGCCCCGGCCGACACGCGGACCAATGTCTACACCGCCCTCTACCACGCCCTGCTGGCCCCCAGCGTGTTCAGCGACGTCGACGGCCGCTATCGCGGGCCCGACAACGAAGTGCATGACGCGAAAGGCTTCACCTTCCACTCGACCTTCTCGCTGTGGGACACCTTCCGCGCCGAGCACCCGCTGCTGACCCTGGTCCAGCCCGAGCAGCGCACCCGCGACGTGGTCAATTCGCTGATCGCCTCGCAGCAGGAGAGCCCGTACGGCATCCTGCCGGTCTGGCAGTTCCACGGCCAGGAGACCTGGACGATGATCGGCTACCACGCCGTGCCGGTGATCGCCGACGCGTACCTGAAGGGGATCCGCGGCTTCGACGAGAAGGCCGCCCTGGACGCCATGGTCAGGAGCGCCACCTACGCCCCCTATGGCGGCCTGGGCGACTACATGGCGCTGGGCTACGTGCCGATCGACAAGGAGCCGGAGGCCGCCTCCAAGACCGTCGAATACGCCTATGACGACTGGACCATCGCCCGCATGGCCAGGGCCATGGGCCGCGACGACACGGCCGCGACCTTCGAGAAGCGAGCCGGGAACTGGAGGAACAGCTTCGACGTCAAGACCGGCTTCCTGCGGGCCCGCAAGAGCGACGGGACGTTCCGCACGCCGTTCGACCCGACGGCGATCAACTATGGCAGCGACTATACCGAGGGCAACGCCTGGCAATATTCGTGGTTCGCGCCCCAGGACCTGGGCGGGCTGGTGGGACTGATGGGCGGCGACGCCGCCACGGTCAGGAAGCTGGACGCCATGTTCGACTTCGACAATTCCAAGCTCGACTACTCCCACGCCGAGGACATCGCCGGCCTGATCGGCCAGTACATCCATGGCAACGAGCCCAGCCACCACGTGGCCTACATGTACGACTACGCCGGCGCCCCCTGGCGCACCCAGGCGCGGCTGACCCAGATCGTCAAGAGCCAGTACCGTCCCACGCCGGACGGCCTGTCGGGCAATGACGACCTGGGCCAGATGTCGGCCTGGCTGGTGTTCACGTCGCTGGGCTTCTATCCGGTCGCGCCGGGCTCGAACGAATATGTGATCGGCCGGCCGTTCGTGGAGCGGGCGGTGCTGAACCTGCCGAACGGCAAGCGGTTCACGGTGCGGGCCGTGGGGCTTTCGGACGCCGCGCCCTATGTCGGGGCGGTCACCCTGAACGGCCGGCCGCTGACGCGAAGCTTCGTCCGCGACGCCGAGATCCGGGCCGGCGGCGAGCTGGTCTTCACCATGAGCGCCACGCCGAACAAGACCTGGGCGACGGGGGTGAAGGACCGGCCGATGTCGATGACGGCCTATGGGAAATCGGGGGTCAGGGAGCCTTGAAGTTGGCGCAGGCGGCCACGAAGAACGCCTGGTATTCGGCCTCCGGCGGCAGGGTCAGGGTCGCGCGCCGGGCGTCCAGGCCCGCGGGGTCCTTGACCGGATCCGGCTCCCAGCGGCCGGGCGCGACGCAGTCGCCCTGGGTGCCGTAGGTCTGCGGCTCTTTGGCGTTCACCGCCACCCGGTCGGTGAGATAGGCGTAGTTGATCCGCGCCTGCAGGCCGGTCTCCCCCGCCAGGAGGGGCAGGACGGCGCGCTGGAAGGCGGGGTCGAGGTCGGCGTGCTGCAGGATCAGCCAGGCCCGCTGGTTGGCGACTTCGCCGTCGCGGGCGGTGGTGAACCAGCCGGAGGTCCGCCACTCGGCCTTCAGCCAGGCGGTATTGTCGGCGTCGACGGCGCAGATCCTGGCCGACAGCGGGCGGGAGACCATCTGGCGCAGCGGGCCCTGGGGCATGGCGTCGATGTCGCGGAAAAGATGGCGCCACGCCTGGTCCCGGGCGACGCGGGCGAAAAGCTGGCGATGGCGGGGATCGCTGGCGGCGACGGCGGCCTTGGCGTCGGCGCGCACGCCGTCATAGAGGGCCAAGCCGACGTCCTCGCCGTTCAGCACCTTGGCGACGCGGGCGTAGAGCGGGTCGCGCCGGTCGTTGGCGGCCTTCCAGTCGGCGCGCCAGGCGGCGGCGTCGGGAGCCTGGAGGGCGCTGGCCAGGCCCTGGCGCACGAAGGCCTCGGCCTCGGTCTCGCAGGCGCCGGGCGTGGCGGCCAGGCGGGCCGAGACCGTCTCGTCCACCTCCCGGCTCAGGGCCTTCACCGGCTCGTCGCCCAACCGTTCGCGCAGGGCGGCGTAGTCGAAGGCGCGGGCCGCGACAGGGTCGTCCAGCAGGGGCGCCACCGGCGACGGGGCCGCGGTCGCCGCGACCAGCGCCAGGGCGCCGGCCGCGCCGGCCAGACGAAGAAACGCAGTCACGGTCACGCCCTCACCCAGGATCAACTCTCGGTGGTAGGCTCCCTCATGGCGCGACCCAGGTCAAGCTTCGGCCGGCGCGGAAGCGGCGAGGCCTCACCGCGCCGGCGTCGCCGCCTGCACGCTGAAGTCGCCGATGATGATCGCCGGGCCCTTGGGGGCGTTGGCGCCGTCGACGCGGACGAACGACACCACCAGCTGGCGAAGCTGTCCCGGCGAGAGGCCGCGCAGCACGTCGGTGGCTGGCAGGACCAGGCGGGCCTTGCCCTCGGCCCCGCCGTCATGGCCGGCGTGCTCGCCGCCCTCGGCGTGGTGCAGGGCGCCGGCGATCTCGAACGCCCCGACCGTGCCGATCAGGTGCTTCTCCTCGGGCGCGCCGCCGGTGGCGGGCAGGTTGACATAGACCTTGTAGAAATAGCCGCCGTCCTTGCCGACCTCGGTCAGGGCCACCTCGTCGAGCACGACATTGAGCTCGGTCGGGGCGGGGCCGCGCGGCGGGGCGGCGGCCAGGGCGCCGGCCTTCAGCCGGCCCTGCGGCCCCAGGGGCACGCTGACGCTGAACGAGCGGTCGTCCAGGGTCAGGGCGCCCTGGCTGTCGCCCAGCGAGACCACGCCGTCGAGGGCCTTCTCGCCGTTCATCGGCACGGCGCGCAGCATCGGGCGGGCCGGGGTCCTGAAGACGGGCGGCCGGGGCAGGCGCTCGTTGTCATAGACGTAGCCGAGCGTGGAGGTGGTGTCGCGCGTCTGGATCTTGGCCATGCCGGGGCTGGCCCCGTAGACGAAGGCGCCGTTCCAGTAGGGGTCGTTCGTCGCCGGCATGGTCCGCCCGCCGCCGGCGCTGATCCAGGCGCACCACAGCCGGTCGATATTGCCATGGTGGACCCAGAAGATCGGGTCCTGCGGCGACTGCAGGGTGGGCATGAAGCCGCCGATGATGTTGTGCACCGGGTTGTGGGGCACGCTCTCGATCTGCGGCTCCATGGGCGAGGGCCAGTTGCGCGGGAAGTTGACATATTGCGGCTGGGTGAAGCCGTAGCCCAGGGCGGCGGCGACATTGGTGTTCTTGCGCTGGGTCCAGAGCGGGTTGCCGCCGTCGCCCGGCGTGGTGAACTCCTTGGGCAGGTTGGGATTGGCGAAATAGTCCCAGTACGGAAGGTTGAAGGCCGGATCGCCCGAGATCGCCCGGACCTGCTGCTCGAACCGGAAGATGTAGCCCCGGTGCCAGGTCAGGAAATAGGGCTGGCCGTGGGGGCAGAAGTTCTGGTGGATGTTGGCCCAGTAGAACCAACTGTTGGGATCGTTGGCGTTGGTGTTGGCCCGCATCGCTTTCACGGCGGCCAGGAACTTGGGGTAGGACGGGCTGTTGACGAACACCGGCCAGGCCACGCGCGTGCGGTACGGCGCGGCCAGCGCCTGGCCCGCGCCCAGGCCCGTGGAAACCCCGGCCGCGGCGAGACCCGCGCCGAGCATCGTGCGTCTGTCGAGCATGTCGCCCTCCCCTTGTGTGGAATGACGATAACCCTTTTGGGTTGTGTTTAGAAGAGCGCTCGCCGAAAAGTTCGCTCAGCGGCGCCGGAAGGTCAGGGTGTCGACCAGGACGCCGGGCTCGCGCGGTCAGGACCACCTGGTGCGGGCCGCCCGCCAGGCTCAGGCCGCTGGCCGTCGCCAGGCGTCCGTCCAGCACTCACCCCGGCGTCGGGGACGATCCGGCGAGGCTTTGCCGTGAGCGGATGTCGCCGGCGGGCGTCCATGCTCGGCGTTCAGCGCACAAAGCTCGGTGAAATCAACGCTCAAATTTTTCTCGACCCGATTTGGTCCTCACCCCTTCGAACCGCCCCGATAATGCTTGCACCCGAAGGCATGGGGAGGGCGCACGTACGGCGACCGATGCGGCTTTCAGGGGTGGACGAGCGGGAAGCGCTCGCCGGCGGTCCTTGGGTGGACGCCGCGGTCGGTTCGAGGCGGGCGCTCCGATGCAAGGGGCCGAAACCTCGGCGCCGCGGTGGCGGGCGAGCGCAACAGGCCCGGGCTGAAATCGCCCGGGCGGTCCAGGACGCGCCAACGTCCTGCCCGTCGGGGGCCTCCATCGGAGCGGGTTAAGAATCCGCGACCCGAAGGCTTCCGGATAACGGCTCCACGCGAAGCGCTCAGACTTCGTCGAAACGGTACTTAAAATCAAAGCTCTTCCGGGCGAGGCCCGGGCGCTTCGCAACCCTTCCCATCAGCTCAGCGAGTGATCGCGTGAGGCGGCGAAGGCGCGTCCCCAAAATCCTTCCCCCACGGGGGAGGGTCTTTTCGGGACAGGCCTAGAACCCCAGGCAGGCCGGCTGGGTGACGACCAGCACCGCTTCCTGCGAGAACCGCCGCTTATAGGCCGTGCGCACGGCGTCGAGCTTGTCCTCGCCGCCGGCGCGGCCAGGCAGGGCCAGGATCACCACCTTCGACGGCTCGCGGCCGACGACGCCGCTGGCGCCGCGCCACTGGCCCGCGGCGTCGAGCACGGTCAGGCCGTCGGGGAAGCGCGGGGTCAGCTCTTCGTCGACGAAGCGCTGGAAATCGGCTTCGGACACCCCGACCCGGTCGCCGATATTGCGACCGAAGAACATCTGCACGGTGCGACCTTCGCTCTGGCCGGCCGGACAGACGGCGGCCGAGGGCAGGGCGGCGCAGCCCGACAGGATCGCTGCGCTGGCCATCAGGCCGAGGGCGGCGCGGGTCCGCATCAGCCGCCCACCGCCAGGTCGTCGGCGTGGATCATCGGGCCTTCGGTGAAGCCCAGCTCGGCCTCGATGGCGTCCGAGCGCAGGCCGGCGATGCGGTGGGCGTCGGCGCTGTCGTAGCGGACCAGGCCGCGGGCCACCTCGCAGCCGGTCTCGTCGCGGACCCGCACGGCGTCGCCCTTGTCGAACGGGCCCTCGACGGCGCGGACCCCGGCGCAGAGCAGGCTCTTGCCGCTGGCCAGGGCGGCGGCGGCCCCGGCGTCGACGGTCAGCCAGCCCTGGGGCGCCAGGGAGCCGGCGATCCAGGCCTTGTAGGCGGCGGCGGGCGAGGCCCCGGCCTCGATCACCGTGGCCAGGGCTCCGTCCTCGATGGCCTGGAGAGGGGCTGGGCGGGAGCCCAGGGTGATCAGGGTGGCGCAGCCGGCGGCCCGGGCGATGCGGGCGGCGGCGATCTTGGTGGCCATGCCGCCGGTGCCGACCCCGGCCGAGGCGTTGGCCCCCTCGGCCATGCCGGCGATCTCGGCGGTGATCTCGCTGACCCGCGCGATGTGGACGGCCGACGGGTCGCGCCGCGGGTCGGCGGTGTAGAGGCCGTCGATGTCGGACAGCAGGACCAGCAGGTCGGCGCCGACCATCTGGGCCACGCGGGCCGCCAGGCGGTCGTTGTCGCCGTAGCGGATCTCCTCGGTCACCACCGTGTCGTTCTCGTTGACCACGGGTACGACGTTCAGGGCGATCAGGGTCTCGGCGGTGGCGCGGGCGTTCAGCCAGCGACGGCGCACCTCGGTGTCGTCGCGGGTCAGCAGGATCTGGGCCGCCCCGACCCCGTGCGGCTCCAGGGCCTCCTCCCAGGCCCGCATCAGCACCGACTGGCCGGCGGCGGCGGCGGCCTGCTTCTCGGGCAGGGTCAGGGACCTGCGACCGGTCAGGCCCAGGCGCCGGCGGCCCAAGGCCACGGCCCCGGACGACACCACCACCACCTGCTGGCCGCGGGCCCGCAGCCGGGCGAGGTCGGCGCAGAAGGCCGTCAGCCAGGCGCGGTCCGGCGCGCCGGTGGCGGCGTCGACCAGCAGGGCCGAGCCGACCTTGAACACGACGCGCCGAGCCCCGGCGAGCGCTTCCCCCGAGATGCTCATCTAGGGCGTCCAGCCCCCGGGGGTTTCCTCGACGTGATCCTCGTCGTCCTCGATCTCCTCGATCGCGTCGCCCCGGCGGATGCGCACCTGGGTGTAGGCGGCGCGCAGCAGCTCGGTGACGCCCTCGCCGGAGACGCCGGAGACCAGCATCGGCTTGGTCCCGGCCACGGCTTCGAGCTCGGCGGCCTTGGCCGCGCGGGTCTCGTCGTCCAGGGCGTCGATCTTGTTCAGGGCCAGGATCTCGGACTTGTCGGCCAGCTCGTCGCCATAGGCCTCCAGCTCGCCGCGGATCGTGGTCCAGGCCCCGGCGATGTCGTCCTGGGTGGCGTCGACCAGGTGGATCAGCACGGCCGACCGCTCTACGTGGCCCAGGAAGCGGGTGCCCAGGCCCGCGCCTTCGCTGGCCCCCTCGATCAGGCCGGGAATGTCGGCCATCACGAAGCGCTCGCTGGTCGACAGGTCGACCATGCCCAGGTTGGGGGTCAGGGTGGTGAACGGATAGTCGGCGATCTTCGGCTTGGCGGCGCTGGCGGCGGCCAGGAAGGTGGACTTGCCGGCGTTGGGCAGGCCGACCAGGCCGACGTCGGCGATCAGCTTCAGCCGCAGCCAGACCCACAGCTCCTCGCCCTCCTGGCCGGGATTGGCGTATTTCGGGGCCTGGTTGACCGGCCCCTTGAAGTGCAGGTTGCCCCAGCCGCCGTTGCCGCCCTTGGCCAGGCGCAGGGTCATGCCGGCGGTGTCGAGATCGGCGATCAGGGTCTCCTTGTCCTCCTCCAGCACCTGGGTGCCGACGGGGACCTTCAGGATCACGTCCTCGCCCGCCGCGCCGTGGCGGGCCCGGCCCATGCCGTGGACGCCAGTCCCGGCCTTGAAGTGTTGCTGGTAGCGGTAGTCGATCAGGGTGTTGAGGCCCTCGACCGCCTCGATCCACACGTCGCCGCCTCGCCCGCCGTCCCCGCCGTCGGGGCCGCCGTATTCGATGTACTTCTCGCGTCGGAACGAGACCGCGCCGCCGCCGCCGTTGCCGGAGCGGACATAGATTTTGCACTGGTCCAAGAATTTCATGAGCGTCTTTTGTCGCAAGGCGGCCAATCCGTCGAGCCGAAACCCGCCTACGGCCAAGCCAGGCAAGCGTTTGGAGGCCGAAATCCGGCGATTTCGACCGCGTCGCTCCACGCCGAACCGCGTTCGGCATCGTGACGAAATGTTAAAACTGATCGTGCGACATACGGTCCTATGAGCAAGCGGACGGGACTAGCGCGCGGGGAGGGCTGGCGTTGACGACGATTTCCGACGCCGAGTTTGCGCATGACCTGCAGGATCTGACGCTGCCGACCCTGTGTCGCAAGTACACCCACGAGGCGTCGCTCCATCGCAACATGCTGATGAGCCGGGGCACGGGCCTGGCGCCGGAATGGCGCGACTTCCGCGCCTTCCTGATCGCCGTCGGCCGTCGGCCCAGCGAGGCGCACAACTTCATCCTGCTCAATCGCAACGAACGCACCTACGGCCCCGGACGGGCGCGGTGGATGACGGCCGAGGAGCAGGCCGTCCACGAGGAAGAATTCGACCGTCAGCAGGCCGCCAAGAGCCGTGAAGCCAACCAGCTGATGCACCAGGCCGCGGCGATGAAGCGGGCCCAGACTCCCAACGCCCCGAACTTCGGCCAGTGGACGCCGATGGCCGGCCGTCAGGTGGCCTATACCGAGGTGGCCAAGCGCCTGGCGATCCCGATCAACGCCCTGAACAAGACCATGGCCGACGGCCGCACGGCCGACGAGCTGGTCAAGCGCTCGGGCTCGGCCCAGGAGCTGATCAATCCGGACCTGCAGTGGCTGCCGCCGGACCCCACCCGCAAGGCCAACTTCTTCGAGGCCTTCCGCATCTGGCACATGCAGGTGCAGCCCCAGTTCGCCCGCGCCGCCACCCCGACCTTCCTGTTCCTCTACATCGCCCTGCCGGTGATGAAGGAGTGCCGGGACGAGCTGATGGCGCTGAACCTGTGGAACCCACTGGGCCAGCGGGCGATGAACGCCCGCGACAGCCACGTGGCCTGGAAGAAGTACTGCGAGTTCATGCCCCGCGCCCAGGTGGCGATGATGGAAATCCCGATCTACGCCACCTATTCGCTGCTCAGCGACCTGGACGCCCTGTGCGAGCGGATCGTGGTCGCCGAGAAGCGCTTCCGCGAAGGTCCGCAGAAGGTCGTGGCGACGCACCGGGCGGCTTAGGACGCGGTGCGTCTAAATTAGGCCAGCCAGACCATCATCCGCGTCGGCACGGACGCGCCCCGCGCGGTGGACGGCTTGTGCTCGACGACGCCCGTGTACAGGAAGCCGGCCTTGACCAGCACCTGGCCCGAGGCCGGGTTGTCGGCGAAGTGGCCGGCGACCACCAGCTTCTTGCGCCAGTCCTGCCGGGCCCAGGCCAGGGCGCCCTGGGCGGCCTCGGTCGCCAGGCCGCGGCCCCAGTAGGGCCGGCCGATCCAGTAGCCGACCTCAAGGTGGCCGACCGGCGGGGTGAAGAAGCCCAGCACCCCGACCACGCCCTCGTCCTCGTGGTCGATCACGAAGGTGGCGTCCTTGCGCAGGTCCTGGACCTGGCAGCGGGCCACGAAGCCGTCGGCGTCTTCCTGGCTGTAGGGCCAGGGCATGCGGGTGGTCATCTTGGCGATGGCATAGTCGCCGCACAGCGCCGCGATCCGCGGCGCGTCCTGGCTTCCAGGCGTCCGCAGCGTCAGCCGCCGCGTCTGGATGATCGGAGCTTTCTCGATCACGCACATGGCGCGTCTCCCGTTCTCGGTCCTTCTAGTTGGGGACCGTGTCGCTCGGATTTCAGGCCTGGGGTCGTTTTGCGGCCAAGAAATTTCGAGCGCGGACAAAACAAAAGCGGGGAGCCCGGCGTCCGGACTCCCCGCTTGGGTTTCGTCTGTCCGGATCGTCTTTCTTTTGGAAAGCGCGACCCGGTTTCTACGCGGTTCGCGCTATTCGGCGGCCTGGGCCGCCGGAGCCACGTTCACGTAGGTCCGGTTGTTGCGCTTGGTGACAAAGGCCACCGCGCCTTCCACGAGCGCGAAGAGGGTATGGTCCTTGCCCATGCCCACGCCGGCGCCCGGCCAGAACTTGGTGCCGCGCTGGCGGATGATGATGTTGCCGGCGGCGACCTTCTGGCCGCCGAACTTCTTCACGCCGAGGCGGCGACCGGCCGAGTCGCGGCCGTTGCTGGACGAACCGCCAGATTTCTTGTGAGCCATGGTGGCCTCCTAGTTCCTTTGATCTGGTATCTCGAAAGAGACCTGGATCAAGCTAATCGTTCATCGAGCCCCGTGAGGGTCTCAGGCTTCGGCTTCCGGAGCGGTCTCGGCGGCGGCCTTCTTCGGCGCGGCCTTCTTCTTCGGAGCGGGGGCGGCTTCGGCCTTCACCGGAGCGGTCGGGATCGTCGCCGGGACGGCGGCGTCACCCAGGCCGCGGGCGCGGGCGTTCAGGATCACCTTCGGGGTCAGGTCGATGGCGCCGTCCCACTTGGTTTCCTTGCCGCCGCCGGCGACCGAGGTCACGCGGATGACCGACTCGGTCTGGCGGTGGCCGCGGGTGCGGCGATAGCCCTGGCGGCGGATCTTCTTGAAGATCTTCACCTTCTCGCCCTTGCGGGTTTCGAGCAGGGTTCCGGAGACGACAGCGCCGTCCACCGTGGGGGCGCCGACCGTCACGGCCTCGCCTTCGCCAAGCATCAGGACTTCGCCGAAAGCGACTTCCGCGCCCGGTTCACCGTCGAGCTTTTCGACAACCAGCAGGTCGCCGGCTTGGACCCGGTACTGCTTGCCGCCGGTTTTGATCACCGCGTACATAGGTTAGCGCCTTAAGAAACGTGCGTTCGCAAAATAGGGAACGCCCGCGAGGAAACCCAGCGGGCGAGGGGGCGGACTTATACAGGCCAAGCCCGGTGAGTCAACGGCCGGATGCGGCTTTCGGGCAACCATCGCGAGTCATATCGGGGCTGGCGTGTTACAATATAACAATCTAAAGATCGGGGCGTGAACACGACCTTCTTCGCCTCCGTCGCCGCCACCGGGTTCGCCGTGGCCTTCCTGCACGCCGCCCTGCCCACGCACTGGCTGCCGTTCGTGCTGGTCGGCCGCGCCCAGAGGTGGACGACGGGCCGCACCCTGGGCGTCACCCTGCTGGCGGGCCTGGGTCATGTGGGCCTGACCATCCTGCTGGGCCTGGCGGTGGTGGCCGCCGGCCTGGTGGCCCAGCCGCACCTGGGCGATTCCTTTCACTGGATCGTCGGCGGGCTGATGGCGGCGATCGGCCTCTTCTATCTGGTGCGGGGCCGTCACCGGCACGCGACGATGGACGGGACCCGCAAGTTCGCCTCGGACAAGGCGGCGATCACCGCCCTGGTCGTGCTGCTGACCCTGTCGCCGTGCGAGGCCTTCCTTCCTTATTATCTGGCGGGGATGGAGCACGGGGTGATCGGCTTCGTCGTCCTGAGCGCGGTGCTGATGACCGCCACCGCGGCGGGCATGCTGGTGTTCACGGGCCTCAGCCTGGCGGGCTTCAACCGCCTGGGCCTGGAGCGGCTGGAGCAGTACGAGGAGCTCATCCTCGGCGCCGCCCTGATCGTGATCGGCGCGGCGGTGGCGTTCCTGAAGACCTGAGGGCGTGAGGGGTGCTTTCACAAGCCGCCCATCCCTCCTAAATAGCGCGCATGACCCAGACCCCCGCGCAAACCGGCAAGATCCCCGTCACCGTGCTGACCGGCTATCTCGGCGCCGGCAAGACCACCCTGCTCAACCGCATCCTCACCGAGGAGCACGGCAAGCGCTACGCCGTGATCGTCAACGAGTTCGGCGAGGTCGGCATCGACAACGACCTGGTGGTCGGGGCCGACGAGGAAGTGTTCGAGATGAACAACGGCTGCGTCTGCTGCACGGTGCGCGGCGACCTGATCCGGGTCCTGCAGGGGCTGATGAAGCGCCAAAAAGCGCAAGGGGGGCGCGGCTTCGACGCCATCGTCGTCGAGACCACCGGCCTGGCCGATCCGGGCCCGGTGGCCCAGACCTTCTTCGTCGACGACGACGTCAAGGCCCGCACCTATCTCGACTCGGTCACCGCCGTGGTCGACGCCAAGCACATCCTGCTGCGCCTGGGCGACAGCAAGGAAGCCGTCGAGCAGATCGCCTTCGCCGACCAGATCGTGCTGAACAAGACCGACCTGGTCTCGGAAGACGACCTGCGCCACGTCGAGGCCCGCATCAAGCGGATCAACCCGCTGGCCCCGATCCACCGCGCCCAGCGCTCGAACGTCCCGCTGGACGCGATCATCGGCAAGCACAGCTTCGACCTGGAGCGGATCACCGAGCTGGAGCCGGAATTCCTGAACCCGGCCCACGGCGAGGACGGCCACGTGCACGACGAGCACTGCGGCCACGATCACCACCATCACGACCACGACCACGACCATCACCACGGTCATGATCACCACCACGACCACAAGAGCGACATCCACGACGACGGCGTGAAAGGGATCTCCCTGACGCTGGACAAGCCCGTCGACGGCCAGAAGATCACCACCTGGCTCAACGAGTTGCTGGCCCGCCGCGGTCCGGACATCCTGCGCGCCAAGGGCATCATCGACGTCCGGGGCGAGGAGCGCCGCCTGGTGTTCCAGGCCGTGCATATGATCCTGGAGGGCGACTTCCAGCGCCCGTGGACCGACAAGGACAAGCGCTACAGCCGCATGGTGTTCATCGGCCGCGACCTGGACGAGGCCGAGCTGAAGGCCGGGTTCGAGGCGACGGCGGTCTAGGGACGAAAGCCCCCTCAGTCGCTTCGCGACAGCTCCCCCAGAGGGGGAGCACCCCGCTGTATTGATCCTCCCCCTCTGGGGGAGGTGGCCCGAAGGGCCGGAGGGGGCTCTGCGCCGGCCTACCGCAAGTCCTCGTTGACGATCCCAATCTGGGTCCAGCCCTCGGCGTGGACCCGGTCGATCACACCCATCAGCGCTTCATAGGGCACGTCGGCCTGGGCGCTGACCATCAGGCGCTGGTCCTTGCGGGGGCCCGCCTGGCCGCTCGCGGCGAAGCTGGCGCTCAGGTCCTGGGACAGGGTCCCCAGGCTGGTGGGCCGGCCCGCCAGGAACAGGGCTCCCGAGTCCTGGATCGAGATCAGCACGGGCGGCTTGGGCGGGGCCACGGTTTTCTGGGCCAGCGGCATGTCGAGCTTGATCGAGGTCGTGGCCATCGGCACGGCGACCATGAAGATGATCAGCAGCACCAGCAGGATGTCGACGAACGGCGTGACGTTGATGTCCGCGTTCTGCCGGATCGCATAGGCGCCGCCGCCGCCGGCCAGTTTCACCGCCATGACCTGATCTCCTCTTCAGAAGTTACAGGTGGAGACTGCCGGCTTTCTTACATTTGTAAAGCGGTTCGTCGCGCGCACGAAAAAGGGGCCGGACGCTGGCGCCCGGCCCCTGATGCTCTCGCCGATCGGCGAAGACCTAGTGGATGTCTTCGTTGATCAGGCCGACCTTGTACCAGCCGGCGGTCTGCAGAGCGTTCAGCACGCCCATGAAGTCGGCGTAGGTCACGTCGGCGTCGGCGCGGACCATGACGCGCTGGTCGTCCTTCGGGCCGGCCTGGCCGGTGGCGTTGAACTTGGCGTCCAGGTCGAACTGCAGGTTGTCCAGGCTGGTCTGCTTCTCAGCGACGTACAGCGCGCCCGACTTCTGGATCGAGATGAACACCGGCTCCTTTGGCTTGGGGGCGTTCGGGGGCGGCGGGGTCGCGGGCGGCAGGTCGACCTTGATCGCCACGGTCGCCATCGGCACGGCGACCATGAAGATGATCAGCAGCACGAGCAGGATGTCGACGAAGGGCGTGACGTTGATTTCGGAGTTCTGGCCGAGCGAATAACGACCGCCCCCACCGCCAGCAAGTTTAGCCGCCATAGCCTGACTGTCTCCCAAGGGCCGCGGCTGTCGCGGTCCCGAAAATGTTAGATCGCCACGTCTGGCGCAGACGGGCGCGGAAGTAAAGCCCGACGACGCGGCGCGATGGCAACCCCTTTTGTGACTCTTTTTGGCGGAACGGCGTTCAAGCGGCGGGTTCCCGGCGCCCTGCTCGCGCGAAGCGCGAACTGACGCGCGACTAGGCGCCCGGAGCGCGGCGCGGTATGGCGCGCGGATGATCTATTCCTTCGACGCCTATGTCACCGCCGCCCTGTTCGACCGCGCCGGCCGCGCCGCCTTCGCCCTGGGCGACGGCACGGTCCGATTCGAGAACGAGGGTGGATTCGTCACGGTCGAGGCCCATCAGGGCGCCGTTCTCGCCGCTGCGGTCCACCCCTCGGGGCGCGGGATCGTCACCGGCGGCGACGACGGCAGGGTGGTCTGGAGCCGGGTCGAGGGCGACGAGGTGGCCGCCACCCTGGTCGCCGAGGTCAAGGGGCGCTGGATCGAGCACGTGGCCGCCAGCGCCGCCTCCGGCCTGATCGCCTTCACCGCCGGCAAGGAGGCCCATGTCCGCGACTCGGCCGATCCGAAGTTCCTGCGCGTCTTCGCCCACGACAAGACCGTCTCGGGTCTGGCCTTCGACCCCAAGGGCCGTCGCCTGGCCACGGCCGGCTACGGCGGGGTCTCGCTGTGGTGGGCCAAGATCGAGGGCCAGAAGCCGCAGGTGATGAAATGGGCCGGCAGCCACATCGCCGCCCTGTTCAGCCCCGACGGCAAGTTCCTGGTCTCGTCGATGCAGGAGAACCAGCTGCACGGCTGGCGTCTGTCGGACGGCAAGGACATGCGGATGGGCGGCTATCCGGCCAAGATCAAGAGCCTGGCCTTCTTCGACAAGGGCAACCTGATGGTCACCGCCGGCGCCAACGGCGCGGTGGTCTGGCCGTTCGCCGGCGCCAGCGGCCCGATGGGCAAGGAGGCCGCCGAGATCGGCTTCTCGCGCGATTCGATGGTCGTGCAGGTGGCCGGCGTCGAGGCCCTGCCGGTGGCCATCGCCGGCCAGGATGACGGCAAGATCTGGGGCGCCCACATGCGTTCGGGCCGAATCGAGACCCTGAAGGCCGAGAAGGGCGCGGCCATCAGTTCGCTGTCGGTCTCGACCGACGGAAGCCGACTGGCCTGGGGCGACGAGGACGGCGAGGCGGGGATCATTCCGATCCCGGCGATGGACACGCGATTCTAGGGAATATCTCCTGAATCCGCTCATCCCGGCGAATGCCGGGACCCAGATCCCATAGCGGTGTGTCGGGCTGGATGCGCTCTGAGCTTGTGGAGCTCGCCTCAAAGTCATTCCATCTGGGTCCCGGCATTCGCCGGGATGAGCGGAGTTATCGTAGCTCCGCCAACACCTTCACCACCGCCGCCACCGTCTCCCGGTCCGTATCCCGCAGCCCGTCCTGCACGAAGCCCAGCTTGTAGGCGCGGTCCTCGTGGCCCTGGCCCAGGCCGTAGGTCATCGGTCCGCTGCACGAGCCGTGCACCTCGCTCACGCCGGTCCGCGCCACCAGCTCGGCGACGTTTGACGGATTGACCCCGCCGCCGGCCAGGATGGCGATGCGGCCGGCCGCGCGCTCGACCAGCGCCGCGATCGTCTCGGCCCCGGCCATGGCGTTCAGGGCGCAGCCCGAGGTCAGGATCCGCTCGAAGCCCAGGTCGATGGCGGTCTCCAGCGCCGCGAACGGGTCTGGCGTCAAGTCGAAGGCCCGGTGCAGGGTCACGCCCAGCCCCTCGGCATGGGCCACCAGCATGGCCAGGGCGTCGACGTCCAGCTCGCCCGACGGGGCGTTGGCGCCGATCACCACGCCCGCCAGGCCGGCGTCGCGCGCGGCGTCGATGTCCCGCAGGATGGCGTCCAGGTCCTCGCCGCGGTAGACGAAGTCGCCGTTGCGCGGCCGGATCATCGGATAGATCGGGATCTCCGCCTCGGCCGCGATCGCCATCAGCCCGGGCGCGGGGGTCAGGCCCTGCAGGGCCAGGGCCGAGCACAGTTCGATCCGATCCGCGCCGCCCGCGATCGCCGCCGCCAATCCAGCGGGCGTATCGACACAGACTTCCAGGATAATGCGGTCGGGCATCTTCGCCTCTTCCAGGCTCGTGCTAGGGGATTCGCCGACAAGGTTGTCGGCAGCGTTCTTGGAGCACACCCATGCTGAATCGCAGAGGCCTAATCGGCGCGTCCCTGATCGGATCGGGGCTGGTGGGCGCCCGCGCGGCGGCCGCCGCCGAGCCGACCGGCGGCGCGGGGATCCAGCTGACCCGGCCCTGCGTGATCTCCACCTGGGACTTCGGCGTGCCGGCCAACCAGGCGGCCTGGGCGATTCTCAGCAAGGGCGGCCGGGCGCTGGACGCCGTCGAGGCCGGGGCCCGCGTCCCCGAGCAGGACCTGAAGAACCACAGCGTCGGCCGGGCCGGCTATCCCGACCGGGACGGCCACGTGTCGCTGGACGCCAGCATCATGGACGAGCAGGGCAATTGCGGCGCCGTCGCCGCCCTCGAGCACATCGCCCACCCGATCTCGGTGGCCCGGGCGGTGATGGAGAGGACCCCCCACGTCCTGCTGGTCGGGGCCGGCGCCCTGCAGTTCGCCGAGGAGCAGGGCTTCCCGCGCGAGGAGCTGCTGACGCCCGAGTCGCGCGCCGCCTGGGAGGCCTGGAAGAAGGACGCCAAGTATGCCCCCAAGGCCAACAGCGAGGTCGGCGACTACGGCAAGACCTCGGGCCAGCTGGGCACGCCGGGCGGGGCGGGCAACCACGACACCATCGGCATGCTGGCTCTCGACGCGAACGGAAACCTGTCGGGCGCCTGCACCACCAGCGGCATGGCCTGGAAGCTGCGCGGCCGGGTCGGCGATTCGCCCATCGTCGGGGCCGGACTCTATGTCGACAACGACGTCGGCGCGGCCACCTCGACCGGGGTCGGCGAGGAGGTGATCCGCAACGTCGGCAGCTTCCTGGTCGTCGAGTTGATGCGTCAGGGCCGCTCGCCGCAGGACGCCTGCAAGGAAGCCGTCGCCCGCATCCTGAAGAAGAAGCCGCAGGCCAAGGACATCCAGGTGGGCTTCCTGGCCGTGAACAAGCAGGGCCAGGTCGGGGCCTGGGCGATCCAGAAGGGCTTCACCTACGCCCTGTGCGACGGGGCGCGGCAGGACCGGCTGGTGGCGGGGGAGAGCTTCTACTGAGGGGCGGTCGCGGCGGAACGTTCCGGTCCGCCGTTCAATACCAGCCCGCCTCGCGCAGCGCGCGGGCGTAGGCGCGGCTGACCGGCGCCTCGACGCCGTTGGCCAGGGTCAGGGTGGCGCGGCCGTCGCCCCGCCTGGCGTCCCGCACCGCCGCCTTGGCGACCCACCAGGAGCGATGGGTCTGGGCGCCCTCGATGCCCTCCAGTTCGGCCACGGCGTCGGACAGGCGCAGCAGGATCAGGTCCTGGCCCTTGGAGGTGTGCAGGCGCAGATAGTGGTCCTCGGCCTCGACGGCGTAGATCTCGCCGCCGCGCAGGCGCGGGGGCAGGCGCTCGAGGAAGCGGGGCGGGGGCGCCTCCGGCGGCGCGGCGTGGGTCTCGATCGGGCGCCGGGTGGCCAGGGTCATCAGGGCCGTCATGCCGCTGGTCATCAGCAGGGTGACGCCGAAATAGGTCGCCGCGACCCGCGGGGTCAGGGGCGCGTGGCCGCCCGCCAGCCAGACCAGCACCGTGAACAGCGGGGTCAGCACGACGACGATGATCAGGGCGCGCCACCAGGTCGAGGCCAGGCCTGGCCAGAGTCCGCTGACGGCCTGGGCCACGGTCGTGCCCAGCACCGCGCCCAGGACCGACAGGCCGATCCAGTAGCCCAGGCGCGGACCCAGCGGCGTGTCGCTCGTGCCCAGCGCGCCGATCAGGGCCAGGAAGGCGCCGGCCGCCACGGCCACCGCCAGCGGGCGCAGGTAGCTTCGCAGGAAGGCCGGGACGGGCGTGTCCGTTGGCGCTTCGCCAATGGCGGCGGCCCGCCGTTCACGAACTGCCGACGCTTTCTCACGCACCTTCGGATGACCCCCGTCGCCGCCGATCCTAAGCCGGACCCGACCTTGATCGCCCCGGCGCGGCGCGATCACTTCGGGAGAAACAAGATGTCCGACACCAGCCTGTCAATCGGCCCCGCCCGCTTTATCCGCATGATCGTCATCGGCCTGGCCGTCACCGTGGGCCTGATCCTGGCGTCGGGCGTCTCCCGAGGCCACGGACCGGCGGCCATGCTTGGCGGGGTCCTGCACCTGAAGGGACAACTTCACGCGCCTCACCTGGGGCTGCTGGCGGCCGCGCCGCTCCAGATCCAGGTCCACGTGGCGGCGGTCAGCACGGCCCTGGCCATCGGCGTCGTCCTGCTGCTGGGCCTGAAGGGCACCACCGTCCATCGCACCCTGGGCTGGATCTGGGTGCTCGCCATGGCGACGGCGGCGATCTCGTCGCTGTTCATCCACCGGTCCAATCCCGGCGGCTACAGCTTCCTGCACCTGTTCGCCGGCTGGACCCTGATCGCCCTGCCGATGGGGGTGTTCGCCGCCCGCAAGCACAACATCCGCCTGCACGGCCGGACGATGACGGGGCTGTTCGTCGGCGGCCTGCTGATCGCCGGGGCCTTCGCCTTCCTGCCCGGCCGGCTGATGTGGCAGATGGTGTTCGGCTGAGCCTCCCGCTTGCCAGATCCGCGTCGGGAGGCCTACGAACGATCAAGCAAAGCGCGGACCACGGAACATGACCTCGCAAGTTCGAGCCTCTCGCGCCCAGCCCGTTCCTCGCACCAAGCCGGCCGGCCGGGGGCGGCCCGCCAAGGCCACGGGGCGGGACCTGAAGGAGACCATCCTCGACGCCGCCGAGGGGCTGTTCGCGCGCCACGGCTTCCACGGCGTCACGATCCGCCAGGTGGCCGCCGAGGCCGGCGTCGACACCGCCCTGATCCACTACTATTTCGGCGCCAAGCGCGAGCTGTTCGACTCGGTGTTCCTGCGCCGGGCCGAGATCCTCAACACCGCCCGCAGCGTCTCGATGGACGCCTACGAGAAGAGCCATCCCGGGACCATGACGGTCGAGGGGGTGATCGAGGCCTTCATCGAGCCCCTCCTGCGCATCTCCCAGGACGGCGGCCAGGGGTGGAAGAGCTATTTCGCCCTGGTGGCCCAGGTGAACAACACCCCGGCCTGGGGCGGCGAGACCATGGCGCGGTTCTTCGACCCGGTGGTCCACCGCCTGGTCGAGACCCTGAAGGTGGTTCGTCCGGACGCGGCCTATCGCGACCTCTACTGGAGCTACCAGTTCCTGACCGGCTCCATGATGCTGGCCCTGTCGGAGACCGGGCGCATCGATTCCCTGTCCGGCGGCGAATGCCATTCCAGCGACCTGGGCGCGGTGCGGGCCCGACTGTTCGCCTACTGCGCCGCCGGCTTCGAGGCGGTGATCACCCGCGCCCCTCGGGACTGATTTTCCCAGCCTTTCCCGGGCCTTGCGGCGCCCCAGGCCTTCATTTCATCAGATGGTGAAAAAAGGCTGGCGCAAAGCGCAACTCTGGGTGACAGTGTTCTCCAATTCGCGAGCGAATGAATTCGCGAAAGCCGGGAAATGCGTCCGTTCAACGGGGCTGTCCGGCACGGGACGGAACGCATAGGGGAAGGGGAAAACCCATGAAGACGATGCTCAAGCTCGCGCTGCTGGCCGGCGCGGCCTGGTCGGCGGCCGCGACGACCGCGATCGCCCAGGACGCCGCGCCCGCCGGCGCCGACGCCGCCTCCAGCCCGGTGGCGGTCGACGAACTGGTCGTCACCGCTCGCCGGCGCGAGGAAACGCTGAAGGACGTGCCGATCGCCGTCTCGGCCTTCAGCGCCGAGACCCTGGAGCGCCAGGCCGCCAACGATATCACCACCCTGTCGCAGACGACGCCGAACATCACCGTGCAGACCGCCCGCGGCTCGAACTCGACCCTGATCTCCTACATCCGCGGCATCGGCCAGCAGGACCCGCTGTGGGGCTACGAGCCCGGCGTCGGCCTCTATGTCGACGACGTCTACGTCTACCGGCCGCAGGGCGCGGTGCTGGACGTGTTCGACGTCTCGCGGATCGAGGTGCTGCGCGGCCCGCAGGGCACGCTCTACGGCCGCAACACCATCGGCGGCGCGATCAAGTACGTGACCAACCGCCTGGGCGACGAGGCCGGCGGCAAGATCCGCGGAACCTACGGCAGCTACAACCAGACCGACCTGCTGGTCGAGGGCCATGCGCCGGTCGGCGGCGGCCTGTCGGTGGGCGGCGCCTACGCCCTCTACAAGCGCGACGGCTATGGCGAGAACCTGACCACCGGCGCCGAGCACTACAACAAGGACGTCCAGGCCTATCGCCTGAGCGCCGAGTACAAGCCGAACGACGACCTGTTCTTCCGCCTGGCCTACGACAAGGTGAAGGACGACTCCAATCCCCGCCACGGCCACCGCGAACTGCCGGCCCTGGTCGGCGGCTACCAGGTGCTGGACGTCTACGACACCCAAGCCGGCCTGGGCGATAAGAACGCGGTCGAGACCGAGGGCCTGTCGCTGACCGGCGAGTATCACGCCAGCCCGTTCCTGACCTTCAAGTCGATCACCGCCGGCCGCAAGGGCCACACCGACACCCTGATCGACTTCGACGGCACGCCGCTACCGACCCTGGACGTGCCGGCCACCTACGACGACCGCTCGTTCTCGCAGGAACTGCAGGCGGTCTATTCGGACGACACCGTCCAGGGGGTGTTCGGTCTCTACTACATGAACAGCCAGGCGTCGGGCGAGTTCGACACCATCGCCGGCAACCTCGGCGTCGCGATCGCCGACGGCGGCAAGGTCAGCACCCAGAGCTTCGCGGCCTTCTTCGACGTCTCCGCCAGCTTCACCGACCGCTTCAAGGTCTCGCTGGGCGCCCGCGCCACCCGCGACCACAAGCGCAGCAACACCTTCCGGTTCTTCTATCTGGGCGCCACGCGCACGCCCTACCAGGGCGGGACGCCGCGGCCGATCCTGCAGGTGCGCACCAACTACAGCGCCGAGAAGACCTTCGAGGAGTTCACGCCCCGGCTGTCGGCCTCCTATGAGCTGACCGACGACCTGAACACCTACGTCTCCTATTCGAAGGGCTACAAGTCGGGCGGCTGGGACATGCGCGGCGACGCCTTGCTGACGCCCCAGACCGTCAACGGCTACAATCCCGAGGTCGTCAACGCCTACGAGGTGGGCCTGAAGGGCAATCTGTTCGACCGCCGGGTGTCGTTCGCCACGGCCGCGTTCCTGTCCAAGTACAAGGACCAGCAGGTCACCACCCAGGTGGTCGTGCCAACGGGCATCGCCAGTTCGGTCGACAACGCCGGCGCCTCCACCCTCTACGGCGTGGAGTTCGAGGCCAACGCCCGGTTCAGCCAGCACCTGTCGGGCACGGTGGCCCTGGGCTACATCCACGCCAAGTACGACACCTTCAACCGCTTCGTGCCGGCCGGCGCGCCGAACCCGGTCGACCCTTCGCAGACGATCCCGGCCGGCGGCCAGGTGGTCAACGTGGCCGACCTCTACGGCTTCCAGAACACCCCGGAATGGACGGGCAACGCCAGCCTGACCTGGCGCGGCGCGGTGGCCGGCGGCGAGCTGCAGATCACGCCGATGGTCAGCTATCGCGACAGCTACCAGCAGTTCGAGCAGCCCCTGCCGCTGCTGGACCAGAAGGCCTTCACCCTGGTGGACCTGACGGCCAGCTGGGCGCCGGAGGGCGGCCGCTACAAGATCTCGGTGGCCGGCAAGAACCTGACCGATGAGCGCTATCGCACCGGCGGCTACAACTTCGGCGTCGCGACCTACAACAACTCGGTGATCGGCTTCTACGGTCCGCCGCGCACCTATTCGGCCTCGCTCGAGGTCAAGTTCTAGACCCTTTTCGACCCTCGACCCGACGGCGACGGCTTGCTGCAACAGGCCGTCGCCGTTTCCTTGTCCACCTTGACGATTCGCGGCGGGACCCGATGAGCGACGCACAGACTTCCACGACCGCCGCGCCCGGCTCCCGCTACCGCTACGTCGTGCTGGCCATGCTGATCCTGGTCTACACGCTCAACTTCCTGGACCGGCAGATCCTCGGCATTCTGGCCAAGCCCATCAAGGAGGAGTTCGGCCTGACCGACGGTCAGTTCGGCCTGATGAGCGGCCTGGCCTTCGCCCTGCTCTACACCACCCTGGCCATCCCGATCGCCTGGCTGGCCGACCGCTTCAGCCGGGTGTGGATCATGACCGCCGCCCTGACCCTGTGGAGCGGCTTCACCGCCCTGTGCGGCCTCACCGGCGGATTCTCGCAGCTGTTCCTGGCCCGGATGGGCGTGGGCATTGGCGAGGCGGGCGGGGTGGCGCCGGCCTATTCGATGCTGGCCGACTATTTCCCCAAGTCGCAGCGGGCCCGCGCCCTGGCGGCCTATGCGTTCGGCATTCCGCTGGGCACGGCGGCCGGCGCCCTGGTGGGCGGCCTGCTGGCGGTGCATTTCGGCTGGCGGACCGCGTTCATCGCGGTGGGCGCGGTCGGGGTGCTGCTGGCCCCGGTCTTCCGGCTGGTGGTCCGCGACCCGCGCCGGGGCGGGGCCGACATGGCCGTGGGCGACACCACGACCGTCCAGGCCCCGGCCGCGCCGCTGGGCGAGGTGGTGGGCGTGCTGGCCCGGAAGCCCAGCTTCTGGCTGCTGTCGTTCGGCGCGGCCTCGTCCTCGGTGTGCGGCTATGGCGTGGCGCTGTGGCTGCCGTCGTTCTTCATGCGCAGCCTGGGCCTGACCCTGCGCGAGACCGCCTGGTACTATTCCGGCATCGCCTTCTTCGGCGGCCTGCTGGGCATCTGGCTGGGCGGGGCGGTGGCCGACCGGCTGGGGGCCAAGTCCAAGTCCGGCTACCCGCTGACCCCGGCCGTGGCCTTCCTGATCTCGGTGCCCTGCTTCCTGCTGGCCATGAACAGCGGGTCGCTGGTCGCCGGGCTCGGGGGACAGATGGGCGGAAGCGCGGCCCTGGCCCTGGCCTTCGCCATCTTCCTGGTCCCCACGGGCCTGAACCTGGCCTGGCTGGGGCCGATCACGGCGGCCGTCCAGCACCTGGCCCCCGCGCCGATGCGCACCACGGCCTCGGCCCTGTTCCTGCTGATCAACAACCTGCTGGGGATCGCGGTCGGCACCTATTATTTCGGCCTGGTCTCGGACCTGCTGAAGCCGGCGTTCGGCCAGGAATCCCTGCGCTGGTCGATCTATACCGGCATGGGCTTCTACCTGGTCGCGGCCCTGCTGTTCTTCCTGGCCTCGCGCCGCCTGGCCCGCGACTGGGTGGATTAGGCCCGGGGACGTTGGACGCGGCGGATGGGGCGATTGACCGCACCCGAAGAAGCGCCACTGTTCCGACACGTTCAGGTTACAAGAGCCGGCTGACGAACGCGGGACTGCGACCATGGGCGGCGACGACCGGCATATCTTCCACGACCCCACCGGCCGGCGGGACCGGAGGATGCGACTGATCCTGGGGATCACCCTGTCGGCCCTGGCCGCGATCGTGGCCGCCTTCCTGGCCACCCTGGCCTTCGCCCCGCGCCTGCCGGCGGTGACACTGAAGGACCCGCACGTCCTGTCGTCGCTGCACAAGGAAACGGCGCATCGGCTAAAGCCCAACCTCGACTGGCGCAAGGTGCCGCGCCCGACGACGGCGGCGACCGGCGCGACCCAGTCGCGGCCGATCAGCGTCGGCTTCTATGTCAGCTGGGACGAGGATTCCCGCGAGTCCCTGCGCCGCAACATCGACAAGCTGGACGTGGTCTCGCCGCAATGGGTGGCGTTGCGCGGTCCCGGCGGCGACATCGCCATCGACGACGATCCCCAGGGCGTGGCCCGGATCGCCGCCGCGCCCAACCACCCCGCCGTGCTGCCGCTGGTCCACAACTCGGCCAACGCCGCGTTCAACGGGCCGCTGGCCGACGCCCTGCTGGCCAATCCCCAGGCCCGGGCCAAGCTGATCGCCGGCCTGGCCGACCTGGCCGTCAAGCGCGGCTATGGCGGCTATGTCTTCGACCTGGAGAACCTGTCGCCGGCGGGCCTGGCCAACTATCCCAAGCTGCTGAACGAGGCGCGCGCGGCCTTCAGGCCCCAGGGCCGCGAGGTCTGGGTCACCGCGCCGTTCGACGAGCAGGGCTGGCCGCTGAAGGCGCTGCAGGACGCGTCCGACACCCTGGTGCTGATGGCCTACGACCAGCACTACGCCGGCGGCGATCCCGGGCCCAACGCCGGCCAGGACTGGTACGAGGGCGAACTGGCCAAGCGCTTCGCCAGGCTGGACCCGGCCCGCACGATCATGGCCCTGGGCGCCTACGGCTACGACTGGACCCTGAACAAGGCGGGCAAGGCCGTGGCCGGCTCGCCGGCCACCTTCCACGAGGCGATCCGCAACGCCCAGGACGCCGGCGCGACCATCGACATGGACGACGACGCCCTGAACCCGACCTACGACTATGTCGACGACAACGGCGACAGCCACGAGGTCTGGTTCCTGGACGCCGCCACCCTGTTCAACCAGGTCAAGGTCACCGACGCCTGGAAGCCGCGCGGCTATGGCCTGTGGCGGATGGGCATGGAGGACCCGGGCGTCTGGAGCGTGCTGGGCAAGCCCTATGGCCAAGCCTCGGCCGCGGGCCTGACCCGCATCCCGGCCGGAACCAGCGTCGACTTCGACGGCGGCGGCGAGGTGCTGCGGGTGGCCAACCTGCCGACGCCGGGCAAGCGCAGCGTGGCCTTCGACCCCGACACCGGCCTGATCTCGGACCAGACCTACGACGTCCTGCCCAGCTCGTACGTGATCGAGCGCTACGGCCAGAAGCCGGGCCTGGTGGCCCTGACCTTCGACGACGGTCCCGACGCGCGCTGGACGCCGAAGATCCTCGACATCCTCAAGGAGAAGAAGGCGCCGGCCACCTTCTTCGTGATCGGCGAGAACATGCAGACCCGGCCCGACCTGGTGAAGCGTGAGGTCGCCGAGGGCCATGACGTGGGCGGCCACACCTGGACCCACCCCAATATCGGCGAGATCCCGATCGCCCAGACCGACGTCGAGCTGAACGCCACCCAGCGCCTGTTCGAGGTGATCACCGGCCGCTCGATGCGCCTGTTCCGGCCGCCGTTCTTCGGCGACGCCGAGCCGTCGACCCCGCACGAGGTGGCCCCGCTGGTGATCGCCCAGGAGCTGGGCTACCTGATCGTCGGCCTGCGGATCGACACCGACGACTGGCAGAAGCCCTCGCCGCAGACGATCATCGACCGCACCCTGGAGCGCCTGGACCATCCGGGCGACCGGCCGGGGCAGGTGGTGCTGCTGCACGACGCCGGCGGCAACCGCTCGCGCACCGTGGAGGCCCTGCCGGGGCTGATCGACGCCATCCGGGCGCGCGGCTATCGCCTGGTCACCGTCGGCGAGCTGGCGGGCCTGACCCCGGCCCAGGCCATGCCGATCAGCGACCGCGACCCGGTGGCCCTGGCCCTGGACCGCGTGGGCTTCGGCCTGTTCCGCGGCGTGAAGTTCATGCTGACCGCGCTGTTCATCACCGCCATCGCCCTGGGCCTGGCCCGGCTGGTGTTCCTGGCCGGCCTGGCCCTGGTCCACCGCTGGACGCACCAGAGTCCCGAGAATCTGGATCCGAAGACCGGGCCGCTGGTCAGTGTGCTGATCCCCTGCTTCAACGAGGAGAAGGTGATCGCCGCCTCGGTGTCGCGGATCCTGGAGTCGGAGTGGAAGAACATCGAGGTGCTGGTCCTCGACGACGGCTCCAAGGACGGTACGGCCGAGGCGGTGCGTCGGGCCCACGGTTCGGATCCGCGCGTGACCCTGCTGAGCTTCGAGAACGGCGGCAAGGCGCGGGCGGTCAATCGCGGCCTGGCCGTGGCCAAGGGCGAATATGTGGTGGCCCTGGACGCCGACACCCTGTTCCCGCCCAAGACCATCGGCCGTCTGGTGCGCTGGTTCCAGGATCCGACCATCGGGGCTGTGGCCGGCAACGCCATCGTCGGCAACCGGCTGAACATCGTCACCCGCTGGCAGGCCCTGGAATATGTCACCGCCCAGAACCTGGAGCGCCGGGCCCTGGCGGCCCTGGGGGCTGTGACCGTGGTGCCGGGCGCGGTCGGCGCCTGGCGCAAGAGCGTGCTGGACGCGCTGGGCGGCTATCCGTCCGACACCCTGGCCGAGGATCAGGACCTGACCATCGCCTGCCAGCGCGCCGGCTGGAAGGTGGCCTTCGATCCCGCCGCCCAGGCCTTCACCGAGGCGCCGGACACGGTCGGCGGGCTGCTCAAGCAGCGCTTCCGCTGGTCGTTCGGCACCCTGCAATGCGTCTGGAAGCACCGCGCGGCGCTGTTCAATCCCAAGACGCCCGCCCTGGGGTTCATCGCCCTGCCGCAGATCTGGCTGTTCCAGATCCTGCTGGCCGTCGCCGCGCCGCTGGTCGACCTGGCGGTGGTTTGGAGCCTGGTCTCGGGCCTCTACGGCGCCCTCGCCCATCCGGTGGAGTGGTCGCCCGACGACACGATCCGCGGCCTGCTCTATTGGGGCGTGTTCATCCTGGTCGACCTGTCGGCCGGCGCCCTGGGTATGGCCCTGGAGAAGCGCGCGCCCTGGGCCGACCTGCCGTACCTGCCGGTCCAGCGCTTCGGCTACCGCCAGCTGATGTACTACGTCGTCGTCAAGTCGGTGCTGACCGCGGCCCGCGGCGGACGGGTCGGCTGGGGCAAGCTCGAGCGACGCGCCACCGCGACGCTCAAGGAGTAGGCAGATGGTGAGCAATGGGTAGGCATGCGGGCCGCGAACCGTTGGGGTGACAAGGCTGTCATTTCTGCGCGACGATGGTACCGGTACCTTTTTTGCGCCGATCGCGGGTCAGGCTGACCCTTCCGCAGCCCCGCGTTCGGTGAAAAAGTCCAATGGGTTCCGGGCTCGCGGGAGTCCGCCCCACTTTTTCGCCTGAGCCGAACAATCGGGCCAAGCGCGGTTGCGCCTGTGAAATCACACTCCTATAACCCGGCCACAATTTTCAGAAGCCGTCGTCGAGACCGGTCCCTCATGAACATCCACGAACACCAAGCCAAAGCCGTCCTCGCAGAGTTCGGCGCTCCAGTTCCGCGCGGCTATCCCGCCTTTACCGTCGAGGAGGCCGTCGCCGCCGCTGAAAAGCTGGGCGGACCGGTGTTCGTCGTGAAGTCCCAGATCCACGCCGGCGGGCGCGGCAAGGGCAAGTTCGAGGGCCTGGGCCCCGACGCCAAGGGCGGCGTCCGCGTCGTCAAGTCGGTGGAAGACGTCAAGACCAACGCCGCCGAGATGCTCGGCCGCGTGCTGGTGACCCACCAGACCGGCCCCAAGGGCAAGCAGGTCAACCGCCTCTACATCGAGGAAGGCGCGGCGATCGCCAAGGAATTCTACCTGTCGCTGCTGGTCGACCGCGAGACCTCGATGGTTTCGGTGGTCGCCTCGACCGAAGGCGGCATGGACATCGAGGACGTGGCCCACGCCACCCCCGAAAAGATCCATAGCTTCTCGATCGACCCGGCGACCGGCGTGTGGCCGACCCACACCCGCGCCCTGGCCAAGGCCCTGGGCCTGACCGGCGGCCTGGCCAAGGAAGCCGCGACCCTGCTGGGCCAGCTCTATACGGCGTTCCTGGCCAAGGACATGGCCATGCTGGAGATCAACCCGCTGATCGTCACCGAAGACGAGCACCTGCGGGTCCTGGACGCCAAGCTGTCGTTCGACGGCAACTCGCTGTTCCGCCATCCCGACATCCGGGCCCTGCGCGACGAGAGCGAGGAAGACCCCAAGGAAATCGAAGCCTCGAAGTACGATCTTGCGTATATCGCCCTGGACGGCGAGATCGGCTGCATGGTCAACGGCGCCGGCCTGGCCATGGCCACCATGGACATCATCAAGCTGTACGGCGCCGAGCCGGCCAACTTCCTCGACGTCGGCGGCGGCGCCAGCAAGGAGAAGGTCACCGCGGCCTTCAAGATCATCACCGCCGACCCGGCCGTCAAAGGCATCCTGGTCAACATCTTCGGCGGCATCATGCGCTGCGACATCATCGCCGAGGGCGTCATCGCCGCGGTGAAGGAGGTGGGCCTGAAGGTCCCGCTGGTCGTGCGCCTGGAAGGCACCAACGTCGAGCTCGGCAAGAAAATCATTTCGGAAAGCGGCCTGAACGTCATCGCCGCCAACGACCTGTCGGACGGGGCCGAGAAGATCGTCGCCGCTGTCAAAGGGGCTGCGTAACTCTCATGTCCATCCTCATCGGTTCTGAAACCAAGGTCATCTGCCAGGGCATCACCGGCGCCCAGGGCACGTTCCACTCGGAACAGGCCATCGCCTACGGCACCAAGATGGTCGGCGGCGTCACCCCCGGCAAAGGCGGCCAGACCCACATCGGCCTGCCGGTGTTCGACACGGTCGGCGAGGCCAAGGAAGCCACCGGCGCCGACGCCTCGGTGATCTACGTCCCGCCGCCCTTCGCGGCCGACTCGATCCTGGAAGCCATCGACGCGGAAATCCCGCTGATCGTCTGCATCACCGAAGGCATCCCGGTGCTGGACATGGTCAAGGTCAAGAAGGCCCTGCAAGGCAGCAAGTCGCGCCTGATCGGCCCGAACTGCCCCGGCGTCCTGACGCCCAACCAGTGCAAGATCGGCATCATGCCGGGTTCGATCTTCTCGAACGGCTCGGTCGGCGTCGTCTCGCGCTCGGGCACCCTGACCTACGAAGCGGTGTTCCAGACCACCAACGCCGGCCTCGGCCAGACCACGGCCGTCGGCATCGGCGGCGACCCGGTCAAGGGCACCGAGTTCATCGACGTGCTGGAGCTGTTCCTGGCCGACGAAGCCACCAAGTCGATCGTGATGATCGGCGAGATCGGCGGCTCGGCCGAGGAAGAAGCCGCCCAGTTCCTGGCGGACGAAGCCAAGCGCGGCCGCAAGAAGCCCATGGTCGGCTTCATCGCCGGCCGCACGGCCCCTCCCGGCCGTCACATGGGCCACGCCGGCGCGATCATCTCGGGCGGCAAGGGCGGCGCGGAAGACAAGATCGCGGCGATGGAAGCCGCGGGCATCCGCGTCTCGCCGTCGCCGGCCAAGCTGGGCGAAACCCTCCTCGAGGTGCTCAAGGGCTAACTAGACACCGAAACCCCGCCCCGCGCGGGGCCCAGGTTTTTTGCGACCGCCAGTCGACGATCCGAAAAAATCACCTGGGCCCCGTTCGTTCTACGGGCGTCCGGTGATTGAGAGACTATATTTACGCAACGCCGGTAGCGGTGGCGTAAAAGGATCCTAAGGCAAAGACGATGGCGGACGACGCAGGCATCATCAATCAGGTCTTGACCGAGACCTCGTTCCTCTACGGGGCCAACGCGGCCTTCGTGGAAGATCTCTACGCCCGGTGGGCGGAGAACCCCGGATCGGTCGAGCCCTCCTGGGGCGCCTTCTTCGCCACGCTTTCCGACCAGGCCGACCAGGTCAAGCGCGCCGCGCAGGACCCGGCCTGGACGCCGCGCCAGGCGCCGGCCATCCGGCCCGAATGGCTGTCGGCCATCGACGGCCAGTGGCCGACCGTGGCCCCCGCCGTCGAAGCCAAGATGACCAAGGCCATCGAGGCCAAGGCGCCCGGCTCCTCGGCCGAAGCCGTCCGCGCCGCCACGCTGGACAGCCTGCGCGCCATCATGATGATCCGGGCCTACCGGATGCGCGGCCACCTGGCCGCCAACCTCGACCCGCTGGGCCTGGAGCCCAAGCCGCCGGCCCCCGAGCTGGATCCGGCCACCTACGGCTTCTCGGAAGCCGACTACGACCGGCCGATCTTCCTGGACTTCGTGCTCGGCATGGAGACCTCGACGATCCGCGAGATCCTGTCGATCCTGCGCCGCACCTACTGCGACAATGTCGGCGTGCAGTACATGCACATCTCCGACCCGACCGAGAAGGCCTGGCTGCAGGAGCGGATCGAGGGCCGCGACAAGGAGATCGTGTTCTCCAAGGAGGGCAAGGTCGCCATCCTCAAGAAGCTGATCGAGGCCGAGGGCTTCGAGCGCTTCCTGCACAAGCGCTTCCCCGGCACCAAGCGCTTCGGCCTGGACGGCGGCGAGGCCACGGTCCCGGCGCTGGAGCAGATCATCAAGCGCGGCGGCGCGCTGGGCGTGAAGGAAATCGTCATCGGCATGCCGCACCGCGGCCGCCTGAACACCCTGGCCGCCGTGATGGGCAAGCCCTACCACGTGATCTTCCACGAGTTCCAGGGCGGCTCGTCGGTGCCCTCGGACATCGAGGGGTCGGGCGACGTGAAGTACCACATGGGCGCGTCGTCGGACCGCGAGTTCGACGACAACAAGGTCCACCTGTCGCTGACCGCCAACCCCTCGCACCTGGAAATCGTCAATCCGGTGGTGATCGGCAAGGCCCGCGCCAAGCAGGCCTTCACCCTGCGCGAGCAGCCCGACGCCGGCCGCGGCCACGTGCTGCCGCTGCTGCTGCACGGCGACGCGGCCTTCGCCGGCCAGGGCGTGGTGGCCGAGTGCTTCACCCTGTCGGGCCTGAAGGGCTACCGCACGGGCGGCACCATCCACTTCATCGTCAACAACCAGATCGGCTTCACGACCAACCCGCGCTATTCGCGCAGCTCGCCCTATCCCTCGGATGTGGCGCTGATGGTCGAGGCCCCGATCTTCCACGTCAACGGCGACGACCCCGAAGCCGTGGTCTTCGCGGCCAAGGTCGCCACCGAATATCGCCAGATGTTCGGCAAGGACGTGGTCATCGACATGTTCTGCTATCGCCGGTTCGGTCACAACGAAGGTGACGACCCGACGATGACCCAGCCCTTGATGTACGCCAAGATCAAGGACCACCCCTCGACCCGCGAACTCTACAGCCGCCGCCTGGTGGCCGAGGGTGTCGCCACACAGGCCGACGTGGACGGCTGGGTCGGGGAGTTCGAGACCTTCCTCGACAGGGAGTTCGACGCCGGCAAGAGCTACAAGGCCAACAAGGCCGACTGGCTGGACGGCAAGTGGAAGGGCCTGGCCCTGCCCGGCGACGAAGAGCGCAAGGGCAAGACCGACGTGGCCAAGACCAAGCTCCTGGAGCTGGGCCGCCAGATCACCACGATCCCCGATCGCATCAACGCTCACAAGACCGTCAAGCGCGTGATCGAGAACCGCCGCGAGGCGATCGAGAAGGGCGAGGGGATCGACTGGGGCACGGCCGAGCACCTGGCCTTCGCCACCCTGCTCGACGAGGGCTTCCCCGTCCGCCTGTCCGGCCAGGACAGCGTGCGCGGCACCTTCACCCAGCGCCATTCGGACATCATCGACCAGACGACCGAGGAGCACTACACGCCCCTCAACAACCTCCGCCCCGGCCAGGCCCATTACGAGGTCATCGACTCGGCCCTGTCGGAAGAGGCGGTGCTGGGCTTCGAATACGGCTTCTCGCTGGCCGACCCGAACACCATGACCCTGTGGGAAGGCCAGTTCGGCGACTTCGTGAACGGCGCCCAGGTGGTGATTGACCAGTTCATCAGCTCGGGCGAGCGCAAGTGGCTGCGGATGAGCGGCCTGACCATGCTGCTGCCGCACGGCTACGAAGGCCAGGGCCCCGAGCACAGCTCGGCGCGCCTCGAGCGCTTCCTGCAGTCGTGCGCCGAAGACAACATGCAGGTGGTCAACTGCACGACCCCGGCCAACTACTTCCACGCCCTGCGTCGCCAGATGCACCGCGAGTTCCGCAAGCCCTTGATCGTCATGACGCCCAAGAGCCTGCTGCGCCACAAGAAGGCGGTGTCGAACCTGTCGGACATGGCCGAGGGCTCCAGCTTCCACCGCGTGATGATCGACGGGGCCGAAGCCGGCTGCGACGTCGGCGGGATCACCCTGAAGAGCGACGACAAGATCACCCGCGTCATCGCCTGCTCGGGCAAGGTTTATTTCGACCTGATCGACGCCCGCGCCAAGGCCGGTCGCGACGACGTCTACATCGTGCGCCTGGAGCAGTTCTATCCGTGGCCGCTGAAGTCGGTGCTGGCCGTGCTCGGACGGTTCAAGAACGCCGAGCTGGTCTGGTGCCAGGAAGAGCCCAAGAACATGGGCGGCTGGACCTTCGTCGATCCGTGGCTGGAGCTGAGCCTGGCCAAGCTGGACGTCAAGGCCAAGCGCGCCCGCTATGTCGGCCGTCCGGCCTCGGCCTCCACGGCCGCAGGCATGATGAGCCGCCACCTGAAAGAACTCGAGACCTTCCTGAACGAAGCCTTCGCCTGATCGCTTCTCTCAGACCCTAATCCGCCCGGACCAAACAAGAGACATCGGAACCCCACATGGCCGACATCATGACCCCCGCCCTCGGCGAATCCGTCACCGAAGCGACGGTGGCCCGCTGGACCAAGAAGGCCGGGGAGGCGGTGAAGAAGGACGAACTGCTCGTCGAACTGGAGACCGACAAGGTCAGCCTCGAGGTCGTGGCTCCGGCCGACGGCGTCCTGGCCTCGATCAGCGCCGAGGAAGGCGCCACCGTGGTTCCGGGCACGGTTCTGGGCGTGGTGACCGAAGGCGGCGCCGCGACCGCCGCTCCGGCCGCCCCCAAGGCCGCCGAGCCCGCCAAGGCCGCGCCGGCTCCGGCCGCCGCCCCGGCGCCGGCTCCCGCCCCCGCTCCGGCTCCGGCTCCGGCCGCCGCGGCGCCGGTCAGCCCGGCCCCGGCTCGCATCGCCGCCGAGAACAATCTCGACCTGTCCAAGGTCGCCGGCACCGGCAAGGACGGCCGGGTGACCAAGGGCGACGCCCTGGCCGCCCTGGAAGCCCGCGCCAACGCCCCGGCCCCGGTCGCCGCCCCGGCCGCCCCGCGTCCGATCCACGAGCGCGAAGAGCGCGTGAAGATGACGCGCCTGCGCCAGACGATCGCCCGCCGCCTGAAGGAAGCCCAGAACAACGCCGCCATGCTGACGACCTTCAACGAGGTCGACATGACGGCGGTGATGGCCCTGCGCAACGCGTACAAGGACGTGTTCGAGAAGAAGCACGGCGTGAAGCTGGGCTTCATGTCCTTCTTCACCAAGGCCGTCGTGGCCGCCCTGAAGGCCGTACCGGACGTCAACGCCGAGATCGACGGCCAGGACATCGTCTACAAGAACCACTACGACATCGGCGTGGCCGTCGGCACCGACAAGGGCCTGGTCGTTCCGGTGGTCCGCGACGCCGACGTCCTGAGCCTGGCCGAGATCGAGAAGGCCATCGGCGGCCTGGGCAAGAAGGCCCGCGACGGCCAACTGGCCATCGAGGACATGCAGGGCGGCACCTTCACCATCACCAACGGCGGTATCTACGGCTCGCTGATGTCGACCCCGATCCTCAACGCGCCGCAGTCGGGCATCCTGGGCATGCACGCGATCAAGGAGCGGGCCATGGTGGTCGGCGGCAAGATCGAGATCCGCCCGATGATGTACCTGGCCCTCAGCTACGACCACCGCGTGGTCGACGGCCAGGGCGCGGTGACCTTCCTGGTGAAGGTCAAGGAAGCCCTGGAAGACCCGCAGCGCCTGCTGCTGGAGCTGTAGGCGCTCACGGCAGACCGATCGAAGGGGAGCCGTGCGAACGGCTCCCCTTTTTCGTTGCGAGATCCCGATGACCCAGCCGCGCGACCGCCTGTTCCTTCTCCACCCCGACTGGACCGACCAGGACCGCCCGTGGTTCTGCATGGCCTGCGCCGCCGTGGAGGGTTTCCTCGGCTACTACCCCGCCGTCCGCGAGGCGCTGGACGTCGCCTACCTGCCTTATGAGCGCCCGCGCCGCCCGGTGGTCGACCTGCTGGGCGAGGCCCATCAGAACCTGCCGACCCTGATCCTGGCCGAGCGGTTCTGGCATCCGGACCTGCGCGAAGGCGATCTCCAGCCCGCGGGCGACCTGTGGTTCGCCACCAACGAGGGCCCGATCACCCGCGTCCTGGCCGCCCGCTATAAGGTCTCGCCGCCGCATCCTTGAGGTCATGGCGTTTCTCGGTCAGGCTTCGCGGACGGAGGCGCCCGTGAGCCTGAAGGAAATCGCCCGTTTCGCCGACCTGGCGGAAGCCCAGATCGCCGCCTCGCGCCTGAGGGCCGAGGGCGTGCAGGTGCTGGTCCAGAACGAGTACTGGGGCGGGGCGGACTTCATCATGACCATCGCCATGGGCGGCTTTCGCCTGTGGGCGCCGGAAGGCCAGGCGGCCGAGGCCAAGGCCCTGATCGGCGAACTGCGCGCCGCCGCCCCACCACCCCTGGAGCCCGAGGAGGATGAGCAGGAGGAACCGGTCGCGGCGCGGCCCAAGCCGGCGCCTGTGGCCGGCGTGGCGCGGACCGGACTGGCCCTGCTGCTGACCCTGGTCTTCGGCTGGGCCGCCGGTTTCCTGGTCGTTGGCCGCCGTCGTGGCACCGTCGTGACCGGCGTCATGGTGGTGCTGGTCGTGGTCAGCGGCCTCAGCCTGCTGAGCCTGATCTGGTCCTGGCTGGCCTATGCCGGGGTCGGCGCGGCGTCGGCCATGCCCTGATCGACCCCGGCGCGGGGCGGCCGAAGCGGGCAAAACCCCACGAACTGGGCCTTTAACCCACCTGTTGGGTTGATCCCTGAGGCAGAGACGCTAGGAGTAGCCGCGCGCCCAGTCACCCTCCCAAGCCACCCTTGGGAAACCGGGGGACAGGCCCCATTTTCTGTCCGGCGCCGAACGCGGCGCGTCTCAAGGCGAAGATCCATGGCTCAATACGACGTCGTCATCATCGGGGGCGGCCCCGGCGGCTACAACGGCGCGATCCGCGCCGGGCAACTGGGTCTGAAGACCGCCATCGTCGAAGGGCGCGGCAAACTGGGCGGCACCTGCCTGAACGTCGGCTGCATGCCGTCCAAGGCGCTGCTGCACGCCTCGGAGATGTTCGAAGCCGCCAGCGGCGGCGAGTTCGCCAAGCTGGGCATCGAGGTCAAGCCGAAGCTGAACCTGGTGCAGATGATGGCCCAGAAGGCCGAGAGCGTCGAAGCCCTGACCAAGGGCGTCGAGTTCCTGATGAAGAAGAACAAGGTCGACTACATCAAGGGCTGGGGCCGCATCGACGGGCCCGGCAAGGTGGTGGTCAAGGCCGAGGACGGTTCGGAAACCGTGCTCGAGACCAAGAATATCGTCATCGCCACCGGCTCGGAGCCCACCCCGCTGCCGGGCGTGACCATCGACAACAAGCGCATTGTCGATTCGACCGGCGCCCTGTCGCTGCCGGAGGCGCCCAAGAGCCTGATCGTGGTCGGGGCCGGCGTCATCGGCCTGGAGCTGGGCTCGGTCTGGAAGCGCCTGGGCGCCGAGGTGACCGTGGTCGAGTTCCTGGACCGCATCCTGCCGGGCACCGACACCGAGGTGGCCAACGCCTTCCAGAAGATCCTGACCAAGCAGGGCTTCAAGTTCAAGCTGGCCTCCAAGGTCACCGGCGCCACCGCCGGCGACAAGCAGGTGCAGTTGACGCTGGAGCCCGTGGCCGGCGGCGACGCCGAGACCCTGCAGGCCGACTACGTGCTGGTGGCCATCGGCCGTCGCCCGTTCACGGAAGGCCTGGGCCTGGAGACGGTCGGCATCGTCCCGGACAAGCGCGGCGTGATCGCCAACGACCACTACAAGACCACCGCGCCGGGCGTCTGGGTGATCGGCGACGTGACCAGCGGCCCGATGCTGGCCCACAAGGCCGAGGACGAGGCCGTGGCCTGCATGGAGCTGATCGCGGGCAAGGCCGGCCACGTGAACTACGACATCATCCCGGGCGTCATCTACACCAAGCCGGAAGTCGCCACCGTCGGCAAGACGGAAGACGACCTGAAGGCGGCGGGCGTCGCCTACAAGGTCGGCAAGTTCCCGTTCCTGGCCAACAGCCGCGCCAAGATCAACCACGAGACCGACGGCTTCGTGAAGGTGCTGGCCGACGCCAAGACCGATCGCATCCTGGGCGCTCACGCCGTGGGTCCGAACGTCGGCGACATGATCGCCGAGATCTGCGTGGCCATGGAGTTCGGCGGCTCGTCGGAAGACGTCGCCCGCACCTGCCACCCGCACCCCACCCGCTCGGAGGCGTTCCGCCAGGCGGCCATGGGCGTGGAAGGCTGGACGATGCAGGCCTAGGGCCCGCTGTCCAAGAGTTAACGAGCGCTTTGGCTCGATCGGACGTAGAGTGGCGGGGTTCGAAAACGGAGCCCCGCCATGCTTTTGTCCGCCCTGCTGCTAGCGTCCGTCGTCCAGGCCGCGCCGACGCCGGCCCCGCCCGCGCTAGATGACCAGATGGGCGCGGGCCAGACGACGTTCGATCGCTCCATGAAAGAGGTTCGCGCCACCATCGAGGAGCGTGCGGCCTGCCGGAAATCGGGCGTCGAACTGGCCGTCAACGCCGAGCCCGCGACCCGGGCCGCGGTGAAGAAGCTGGGCGACCTGCCGCCGGCCAACCACACCCTGACGGTGCTGCGCAGCTTCGATGGCTGCCCGGTGTCGTCGACGGTCCGGTTCAACGTCGATCGGCCGGCGAAGCGCTAGGCGGAGCTTCGGATGCTGTTGTCGATCCTGCTGATCTCCGCCGCGGTCCAGGCGCCTCCGGTCGGTTCGTCCGCGCCGCCCTTGGCGACCCCGGGCCGGCCCGCCTATTGGAAGATCCGACCGGATTGCGCGATTCTGGCGGCGATATCGACGGACGCTGGATCCGGCGAAAGCTCGGACCATCGGAAAAGAAAGAAGCCCACCGGCTTGCGGTACGCCGTGTTGCGGCAGGTCGACGGCTGTCCGACGCCGACCCCGATGCGGCCGCCTCGCTGACGGACGAAAGCCCGCCGGGGCAAACCGACGGGGCTTCCTAAATCCTCGAGGGGAGGAGACGCCCTCCGGTAGGCGAGGGCGGTACGCTTACTGAACCCTAGAACTCTTCCCAATCGTCCGAGGACGGCTGGGCCGAGCCGACGAAGGCGGCCAGCTTGGCCTGGGCGGCGCCGACCGGGTTGGCGCCGGGGCGGCTGGCGCCCGTGGCTGGGGCGACGGTCGGGCGCGGGGCCGGACGGGTCACCTGGGTCGGCGGGGCGGCCCGGCGGGTGGTGGTCGTTCGGGCGGCTTGAGCGCCGCTCACCTGAAAACGCCCGATCATCTGCATCAGGCCGTTGGCCTCGCCCTTCAGGGCGTGGCTGGCGGCGGTGGACTGCTCGACCATGGCGGCGTTCTGCTGCACCGTCTGGTCCATCTGGTTGACGGCGGCGTTGACCTGGTTGAGGCCGGTGGCCTGTTCCGAGCCCGAGGCGGCGATCTCGCTGACCAGGCCGTCGATCTCGCTGACCTTGCCGACGATGGCCTGCAGGGCCTCGCCGGTCTGGCCGACCATCGACACGCCCTGGCTGACCTGCTGCGAGGAGGTGGAGATCAGGGTCTTGATCTCCTTGGCGGCGTCGGCCGAGCGCTGGGCCAGGGCCCGCACCTCTTGCGCGACGACCGCGAAGCCGCGGCCGGCGTCGCCGGCCCTGGCCGCTTCCACGCCAGCGTTCAGCGCCAGCAGGTTGGTCTGGAAGGCGATCTCGTCGATGACGCCGATGATCTGGCTGATCGACTGCGAGGACTTTTCGATCTGGTTCATGGCGTCGACGGCGCCGCGCACCACCACGGCCGAGCGTTCGGCGTCCGAACGGGTCGAGGTGACGACGCGCGAGGCTTCGACGGCGCCGGCCGACGAGCGCTTCACCGTGGCGGTGATCTCGTCGAGGGCGGCGGCGGTCTCCTCCAGGCTGGCGGCCTGCTGCTCGCTGCGGCGCGACAGGTCGTCGGCGGCCGAGGCGATCTCGTCCGAGCCCGAACCGATGCTGTTGGCGGCGTGGACGATGGTGCGCATCGCCTCTTCCATCTGGGCGATGGCGCCGTTGAAGTCGCTCTGCAGGCGCTGGTAGGCCGGCGGGAACTGGGCGTCGACACGATAGGTCAGGTCGCCTTCGGCCAGGCGGGTCAGGCCCGTGGCGACGTGCTCCATGACGAAGGCCTGCTCGCGGGCGGCGGCCTCGGCGGCCTCCTGGTTGCGGCGGCGCTCGGCCTCGGTCTCGGCGGCGGCGCGCTGCTGGGCGGCCTCGGCGGTGCGCAAGGCCAGGGCGTTGTCCTTGAACACCTGGACCGAGCGGGCCATGGCGCCGACCTCGTCCTTGCGCTGGGCGCCGACCACCTCGACGTCGACCGAGCCCTGGGCCAGGATCTCCATGGTGCGCGCCACGCCGGTCAGCGGGGCGGCGATCTTCGAGCGGCCGATCCACAGGGCGAAGACCAGGGCGGCGGCCGAGGCGATCAGGCCAAAGGCGATGGTCATCAGCGTGCCGGTCTGGGCCTGCTTGGCGGCCTGGGCCACCATGGCCTTGGTCTCGTCGGCGTGGCCGTTGGTATAGGTCGCCACGTCCTTGCCGAGGCTGGCGATGTCGGGGTCGATGACGCCCATGACCATCTTGGCCGCGTCGTTGGCGTTCTGCAGCCCCAGGTCGGCGCCCTGGCGGGCGCTGGAATAGATGCGGTCCATGCGGACGCCGAAATCGTTGAGCAGCTTGGCGTCGGCCGGGTCGGTGCGCTTGACCCTGTCGAGGGCGATCTTGCCCTCCTTGTAGGCGGTATCGATGTCGGCGCTGGCCTGCTTGGCCTCCGGCGAGGCGGCGTCATAGGCGATGGTGCGATAGGCGGCGTAGCCGATGAGCGCGACGCGACGATTGAACCGCGCGCCCTCCAGCTCCGACGGCGCGCGCTGTTCGACGATCACCTTGGTGGCGGCTTCCGCGACCCGCGCCTGCCAGGCGCCGACGCCGGTGATCGCCAGGGCGACCACGGTCAGGATGACGGCCGGCAGGGCCACCTTGGTGGAGATCTTCAGATCGTCGAACTTCATCTCTGGCCCCATGTCCGGTCGGCCCCAAAAGAGGGGACGGGCGCCGGTCTTGGCGTCCAGAAGGCGCGAGGGCCCGTAAAAGTGCGGTTAATCGCCAGGTCTTGGCCGCTTCGGGCGACGGAATGTCACAGCACGGCGGCGGCGCTTCCGGATGATGTACGTCTTTAGGCAATCATGAATCGACTTAGCAACCTTATAGTGTATCATCCAAGCTTCGCTGTTTGGCGCGCGAAGGGAGGGGACCATGACCCAGGCCAGTCGGCCCAACATCCTGCTGATCACCTGTGACCAGTACCGGTTTCCAAGGTTCTCCTACGGGGCGGACGCGGGGTTCGACGAGCCGTTGAAGCGGATCCTCGGGTTCCAGCGCGAGGACGACGCCGACAACCCTTACGCCCAGTACTTTCCCGGCCTGCTGGCCTTGCGCGAGAACGCGGCGCTGCTGCGCAACCACACCATAGCCGCCAGCGCCTGCACGCCCAGCCGGGCGGTGATCTATACCGGCCAGTACGGGACCAGGACCGGGGTCACCCAGACCGACGGCCTGTTCAAGAGCGGGGATTCCTACAACTTCCCCTGGCTGGCGGCCGACGGCGTTCCCACCCTGGGGACCTGGATGCGGGCGGCTGGCTACACCACCCACTATTTCGGCAAGTGGCACGTCAGCAACCCGCCCGAGCACTCGCTGGACCGCTACGGCTTCGACGACTGGGAGGAGTCCTATCCCGAGCCCCACGGGGCGGCGATCAACAACCTGGGGATCTATCGCGACGCCGGCTTCACCGACCAGGCCTGCGCCTTCATCCGCCGCAAAGCCCTGGCCCTGAACTACAACCGCGCCCAGGCCGTCGAGCAGGCCCAGGATCCCTACGCCAGCGGACCCGACGTCGACGCCATTCCGCCCTGGTTCGCGGTGGCCTCGTTCACCAATCCCCACGACATCGCCACCTATCCGGCGGTGATCGCCCAGGCCCTGCCGACCCCGGACAATTCGGGCACGCAGTCGATCTTTGGCCCGCTGACCACGCCGACGACTGGCCAGAAGACGCCGCCGCCGACGGCCGGCACGATCCAGATCCCGCTCAACGAACGGGGCTTCCCGCAGGACTGCGCCCGGCCCTCGCCCACCCAGAACGAGTCCCTGGCCGACAAGCCCAGCTGCCAGCACGACTACGCCTACAAGGTGGGCCTGGCCCTGAACGCCAAGACCGGCTTCAACATCGTCAGCACCGCCAAGACCAAGGTCGACGACAAGTTCCCCAACCTGGCGAAGGGCGACCTGCTGGACGACGAGCAGTCCATGCAGATCGCGGTCCAGCAGGCCCTGAACGGCGTGCTGCCGTTCCAGCTCAGCGACGAGCCCGAGCGCTACGCCCTGGGGTTCCTGCAGCTCTATGCCTGGCTGCATTCGATCGTCGACGTCCACGTGGCCGCGGTGCTGAAGACCCTGGAGGACACCGGCCAAGCCGAGAACACCATCGTCATCTTCCTGGCCGACCACGGAGAATACGGCGCGGCCCACGGCATGATGATCGAGAAGTGGCACACGGCCTACCAGGAGGCCCTGCATGTGCCGGTCGTCGTGCGCTTCCCACCGTCGACCAAGGTGGTCGAGGACGAGCCGGGGACGGGAGAAGGACCGCTGGGCTTCACGCCGCGCCAGATCGACGCCTTGACCAGCCATATCGACATCCTGCCCACGGTGCTGGGCCTGGCCGGGGTGACGCCGCAGCAGCGGGCGACGATCGCCGAAGACCTGGGCCGCCATCGTCCCGTGCCGCCCCTGCCGGGCGTGGACCTGTCGGGCCTGCTGAAGGGCGAGACGCGCCGCGTGGTCGAGCCGGACGGTCGCGAACGCCAGGGCGTGCTGTTCATCACCGACGACGAGATCACCGCCCCGTCAGCCTCCAACGACGACCCGGCCAACTTCAAGTGTGACAAGGAGTTCGAGGTCTACAGGCGCGTGGTCGACACGGTGAATCAGGAGCATCCGGCCGTGAACCTGGCGCCGGGCTCGGTGCGCCAGCCCAACCATGTGCGCTGCGTGCGCACCGCCCGCCACAAGCTCAACCGCTATTTCGACCCATCCGGCCAGGCCCCCCAGGAATGGGAGATGTACGACCTGGAGCGGGATCCCAACGAGACCGTCAACCTGGTGCAGGTGACGCGCTCGCCGCCCACCGCCCGCGCGGACCTGCCCTCGCCGTTCGTGGCGGCGGCGGTGCAGACCGAGGCGGATCGGCTGGCGGTGCTGCTGGCCGAACTGGAGGCGCGGGATCTCTAAAACCCCGCTCATCCCGGCATTCGCCGGGATGAGCGGAATATTGGGAGGGCCTCACGCCCGCGGATGCGCCTTGCCGTAGGCCGCCAGCAGGCCCGCGGCGTCCACCTGGGTGTAGCGCTGTGTGGTCGACAGCGAGGCGTGGCCCAGCAGGTCCTGGATCGAGCGCAGGTCGGCGCCCGCGCCCAGCAGGTGGGTGGCGAACGAGTGGCGCAGGGCGTGGGGCGTGGCGCGGTCCGACAGGCCCAGGCGGCTTCGCAGGGTCTGCATCGTGGCCTGGACATGGCGGGGCGACAGCGGCCCGCCGCGCCTGGCGCGAAACAGCGGATCGTCGGGCTGCAGCGCGAAGGGCAGGGCGGCCAGATAGGTGTCGATCCGCTCACGGACGATGTCGAGCACCGGCACGACCCGGGTCTTGCCGCCCTTGCCGGTGACCCGCAGGCTGTCGGCCAGGGGCGCGTCGCGGCGGGCCAGGGACAGGCCCTCGGAGATCCGCAGGCCGCAACCCCACAGCAGGGTCAGCACGGCCTCGTCGCGGGCCACTTCCCAGTCCTCGCGGTCGGGGTCCAGCGACAGCTCGGCGATCAGGCCGTGGGCCTGGTCCTCGGACACGGGGCGCGGCGCCCCGACCTTGATGCGCGGGCCGCGAACCAGGCCGATAGCGGCGTTGGGCGTGTCCAGCCGATGGTCGAGATAGCGGTGGAAGGCCCGGATCGACGACAGGCTCTGCGACAGCGACCGGGGCGACAGGCCATCGCGGTCGTCTCCCGGTTCTCGGCGGAAGGCCAGATAGGCGCGCAGCTCGGCCGCCGTGATCCCGCCCAGGTCGGCGACCGACAGGGCCTCGCCGCGATGGCGCTCCAGGAAGTTCAGATAGGCCAGCACGTTGTCGCCATAGGCCCGCACCGTGCGCGGCGAGCCGCGCCGCTCGAGGGCCAGGTGGTCCAGCCAGTCGGCGAGGGCGGCGCGAGCGGTAGTGCTCATCTCCTCACCTTTCCCAAAAACCTGTCCTCCCTCACGAAGCGGGGGAGGAGAAAGCTCATCACAGGATCGGCCAGCGCTCGGCCGTGCGTTCGACGACGCGGGCCAGGAAGGCGACCAGCTCCGAGCCCATGTCGGCCGTGAAGCCTTCCGGGTCGGCCGAGCCGAAGGCCAGCAGGCCCTGGCGGGAGGGCTCCCACAGGGCCATGCGGACCAGGGCCATGCTCTGGATCTCGCCGACGCGGTCGCCGAACAGGCCCAGGGCGGGGGCGTGGAAGCCCATGCGGGCGACGCCGTGGTCGCCCATGGTCATGTCGATCTGGCCAGCGATCAGGGCGTGCCAGCCGGCGGGGACGCGGCCGGGGCCTTCCAGCACGACCACTCCGGCGGCCAGGCCGAAGCGCAGGATGGCCATCTCGTCGACCCGGCGGGCCAGGTCGGAATGGTTGCGGGCGTCCAGCAGGTCGATCACCGCGGCGTGGGTCTGGGCCTGGGCCGAGAAGTTGGCGCGGGCGGTGGCCTCGATCTGGCGGCGCACCAGGGCCTCGCGCTCGTGGGCGGCCGAGACCCGGGCCAGGGCGGCGGGGCCGAAGTCGACGATGTTGCTGGCGTCGGGACGCAGGCCCAGGTCGCTGAGGAGGTCGGGGTCCTGGTGCAGGAAGTCAGGCTCGGCCCTCAGGAAGTCGCGGACCAGCGCCGGGTCGACCGCCGGAAACAGTCTGGCTTGCGTCGCGTCGGTCATGGGGCGGGTCTACTCCGTTACTCAGGCCGTCCCCATGTGTGGGGGACCCGATCGATGAAGCCCCAGTTCGGTTAACAGCCGCTTGATGGCCGCCCCGCCGCCTCTCGACCTTCCGACGTTTCCAAGGCAGAACCGATCGTCCCCCATGTCAGGTCCCATGCCCCGCATCGCCTCCGTCCTGCTGCCCATGCCGCTGCCCGAGGCGTTCGACTACGCCGAGCCGGAGGGCCTGGACCTCAGGGTCGGCGACCACGTCGCCGTGCCGCTGGGTCCGCGGGTGATTCGCGGCGTGGTCACCGCCCTGCGCGACGGGATCGGCGGCAACCGGCCGCTGAAGCCCGTCCTCGAGCGGGTCGACGACCCGCCGCTGCCGCCCGGCGTTCTCAGCTTCGTGGAGTGGGCGGCGCGCTATTCGGTCGACGCGCCCGGCTGGCCCCTGGCCATGGCCCTGCGCGGTCTGCGCCATCCGGCCGCCAAGCCGGACAAGGCCCTGGTCCTGACCGGGACCCAGCCGGCCCGCATGACCCCCGCCCGGCTGAAGGTGCTGGCGGCGGCCGAGGCGGGGCCGATGGCCTCCGGCGCCCTGGCCGCCGCCGCCGGGGTCTCGGCCGGGGTGGTCAAGGGCCTGGTCGACGAGGGCGTGCTGGCCGTCACCTGGATCGAACCCGACACCGGCTTTCCCCAGCCGGACCTGTCGCGCCCGCCCCAGACGCTCAATCCCAGCCAGCAGGCCTCGGCCGACGTGCTGGGCGAGATGCTGGCGGCCGGCGGCTTCCAGGCCGCCCTGCTGGACGGAGTGACCGGCTCGGGCAAGACCGAGGTCTATCTGGAGGCCGTGGCCGCCGCCCTGGCCGCCGATCCGGACAGCCAGGTGCTGATCCTGCTGCCCGAGATCGCCCTGACCCAGGCGGTGCTGGCCCGCTTCGAGGCCCGGTTCGGCGTCGCCCCGGTCGAGTGGCACTCGGCCGTCTCGCCGCCCCGTCGCCGCCGGGCCTGGGAGGGCGTGGCCACCGGGGCGGCGCGGATCGTGGTCGGGGCCCGCTCGGCCCTGTTCCTGCCGTTCCGCAAGCTGCGGCTGGTGGTGGTCGACGAGGAGCACGACGGCTCGTTCAAGCAGGAGGAGGGCTTCATCTACCAGGCCCGCGACCTGGCCGTGGCCCGGGCCAAGATCGAGGGGGCGCTGGTGGTGCTGGCCTCGGCCACCCCGTCGCTGGAGAGCCTGTGGAACGCCCAGGCCGGCCGCTATCGCTGGCTGCGGCTCAGCGCCCGCCACGGCGCGGCCCAGCTGCCCGACATCGGCCTGATCGACATGCGCGAAACCCCGCCGGAGCCGGGCCGCTGGCTGTCGCCGCCGCTGGTCAAGGCGGTGTCGGTAGCCCTGTCGCGCGGCGAGCAGAGCCTGCTGTTCCTCAATCGCCGGGGCTATGCGCCCTTGGTGCTGTGCCGGGCCTGCGGCGAGAAGATGAAGTCGCCCGACACCGATAGCTGGCTGGTCGAGCATCGCTATACCGGCCGGCTGGTCTGCCACCTGACCGGCTTTTCGATGAAGAAGCCCGAGGCCTGCCCGCACTGCGGGGCCAAGGACAGCCTGACCTCGATCGGCCCCGGGGTGGAGCGGGTGGAGGAGGAGGCTCGACACCTGTTTCCCGACGCGCGGATCGCGGTGTTCTCGTCCGACACGGTGTTCGACGCGGCCGGGGCGCGGGCCCTGGTCGACAGCATGGCGGCCGGCGAGATCGACATCCTGGTCGCCACCCAGGCCGCCGCCAAGGGCCACAACTTCCCCAACCTGACCCTGGTGGGCGTGGTCGACGCCGACCTGTCCTTGCGTGGCGGCGACCTTCGGGCTGGCGAGCGGACCTTCCAGCTGCTGGCCCAGGCCGCCGGCCGGGCGGGGCGGCACGAGAAGCCGGGCCGGGCGCTGTTGCAGACCTACGCGCCCGAGCACGGCGTGCTGCAGGCCCTGAAGGCCCAGGACCGCGACGCCTTCGTCGAGGCCGAGATGGCCATGCGCCAGGAGGCCGGCCTGCCGCCGTTCGGACGGCTGGCGGCGGTGATCGCCTCGGGACCCGACCCGGTGGCCCTGGAGGCCTATTGCAACGCCCTGGCGGCCGCGACGCCCAACGCCGACGGGGTCGAGGTGTTCGGCCCGGCCGACGCGCCCCTGGCCCTGGTGCGCGGGCGACGGCGCAAGCGCTTCCTGGTCCGGGCCGATCGATCGGTGGACCTGCAAGGCTTCCTGGCCGCCTGGCGGGCCCGGGCCAAGGTTCCGAACTCCGTGCGCGTGGTGTTCGACGTGGACCCGTACAGCTTCCTGTGAGGCGAAGGACGGGGACAGGCGCATGCGCCTGTCCCCAATCCGATCTAAGCCGGCTCCTTCTCCAGCACCGGCTCCGGCCCCGGCTGGCGGCCGCGCAGCGGCAGCTCCGGGATCAGCAGGATCGCCACCAGCCCCGCGGCGATCACGATCAGACCGGCGGCGAACACGCCGGTGATGGCGTGGGTCAGGGCCTGGGCCAGGGCGGGGTCGGCGTGGCGCGCCGCGCCGCTGGCGGTGGCCTTCAGGGCCAGGCCCTGCAGCGCGCCCAGGTCCAGCCCCTGGCCCTCGTTGGCCAGGCGGTGGGTCAGCAGGGCGCCGAACACCGCCACCCCGATCGTCGAGCCGATCTGGCGGAAGAACTGGTTGGAGCTGGTGGCCACCCCGATGTCGCGCACCTCGACCGCGTTCTGGCTGGCCAGGTTGAACAGGCTCTGGCCGGGGCCCAGGCCCAGGCCGACGATCGCCATCCGCCAGCACAGGTCCGGCAGGCTGGTGTGGGCCGTCACCCGGGTGAGCAGGCCGATCCCGACCAGCAGCAGCACCGCCCCGCCGATCATCAGCGGCTTGTAGCGCCCGGTCTTGCTGACCAGCTGGCCGGCGGCGGTCGACGAGACGATCAGCCCGCCCATCAGCGGCAGGATGGCCAGGCCCGAGGTCGTGGCGTCCACCCCCAGGCCCAGCTGCATGTAGAGCGGCAGGAAGGTCACCACGCCCAGGAAGGCCATGGAGATCAGGAAGCCGGCCAGGTTGGCGGCGGCGAACGTCCGGTTGCGAAACAGCCGCAGCGGCAGCAGCGGATTGCCGGCCCTGGTCTCGGCGTACAGGAACAGCGCCAGGGCGATGGCCGCGAAGGCGAACAGGCCCAGGCTCTGGGGCGAGCTCCAGGCGAAGTCGTGGCCGCCCTGGCTGAGAGCCAGCAGCAGCGGCACGAAGGCGGCGACCAGCAGGAGGGCGCCGACATAGTCGACCGCCCCCGAGCGCCGGTGCTCCAGCGGCGGCATCTTCACCAGGATCATGAACAGCGACAGCAGGCTGAGCGGCAGGTTGACATAGAACACCCAGCGCCAGCCGGCGATCACCTGGCCGCCCAGGTGGACCGTCCCATGGTCGGTGAAATAGCCGCCGATCAGCGGGCCCAGCACGCTGGCCAGGCCGAACACCGAGCCGAAGATTCCGGCGAACTTGCCCCGCTCGCGCGGCGGATAGAGGTCGGCGATGATCGCGAAGGCGGTGGTGAACAGGGCGCCGCCGCCGATCCCCTGCAGGGCGCGGAACACGACCAGCTGGACCATGCCGCTCAGGCCCAGCACCGGGCCGAACTCGCCCGACAGGCCCGACAGCCATGAGCCGGCCAGGAAGATGGCGATGCCGGCCAGCAGGATGGGCTTGCGGCCGTAGATGTCGCCCAGCTTGCCCCAGATCGGCACCATCACCGTCGAGGTCAGCAGATAGGCGGTGGTCACCCACGAATAGAGGGTCAGGCCGTTCAGCTCGGCGATGATCCGCGGCATGGCCGTGGAGACCACCGTCTGGTCCAGGGCGCTGAGCAGGAAGACGATCAGCAGCCCGGCCAGGGTGGTCCGCCGCTCGGTGTCGGTGAAGGTCTGGGTGGTCATGCTGGGGCTTCGTCCATGGAGATGGGCGGATGACATAGCATCTGGCCTAGTCGCGTCACCTGCCGCCTGCCTTCAAAGTCCGTCATCCCGGGCCTTGTGCCCGGGACCCCTCCGTCCGCCACAGGTGCGGAGGTGTGGCGCGCTGGCGCGCCACTGCACTTCACCGTCAGCTGAACGAGGGGTTCCGGGCACAAGGCCCGGAATGACGGCTGAGAGGTTTGGGGTTAGTGGCCCTTCTTCGCGCCCTTGCGCCGCGACAGCATGTTCAGGCCTTCCACCCCGGCCGAGAAGGCCATGGCGGCGTAGATGTAGCCCTTGGGCACGTGCACCCCGAAGCCTTCGGCGATTAGCACCGCGCCGATCATCAGCAGGAAGCCCAGGGCCAGCATGACCACGGTGGGGTTGTTGTTGATGAAATTGCCCAGCGGGTCGGCGGCCAGCAGCATCACCGTCACCGCCACGATCACCGCGGCGACCATGATCGGCAGGTGGTCGGTCATGCCCACGGCGGTCAGGATCGAGTCGATCGAGAACACGATGTCCAGCAGGATGATCTGGAAGATCGCCCCGCCGACGTTCGAGATCGCCGCCGTCTTGACGTCCGGCGCGGACTCTTCGGCGTCGGGATCGACATTGTGGTGGATCTCCTTGGTGGCCTTCCAGATCAGGAACAGGCCGCCGGCGATCAGGATCAGGTCGCGCCACGAGAAGGCCGTCTCGAAGGTGGGCTCGCCGTGCGACAGCGGGCCGGCCAGGCCCAGGTCGAACACCGGGGCGGTCAGGCCGACGATGAAGGCGATGGTCGACAGCAGGGCCAGCCGCATGATCAGGGCCAGGGAGATGCCGATCCGGCGCACCTTCTGGCGCTGTTCGGGCGGCAGCTTGTTGGAGAGGATGGAGATGAACACCAGGTTGTCGATGCCAAGCACGACTTCCATGACGATCAGCGTGACCAGGGCGGCCCAGGCGGCTGGGTCCGCGACGAGGTGAAGGAGTTCGTTCATCGTACCGATCTAAGCTCAGGTTCGGAAAACGCGTCATCGCCTACCCCTCCGTAGGCGCCGTTCATGCAAGGAACGCGACGGAAGCCCCCAGGCTTCGCCAAACCGAGAGTCGAGATGATGCCAGACGCCGCCAATATCAAGCCCCTGACGGCCCTCCGCTTCTTCGCCGCGTTCTGGGTGGTGATGTACCATTACTGGCCGAACCTCTCGGCGGCGGTTCCGCCGGCGATGATCGGCAAGGGCTATCTTGGGGTCGAGGCGTTCTTCACCCTGTCGGGCTTCATCCTCTGCCACGTCTATCTGCAGGGCGTCGGGAGCGGGACGTTCCGCTACGGCGACTTCCTGTGGAACCGGCTGGCGCGGGTCTATCCGCTGCACCTGGTCACCCTGGCGGGCGTCGGGCTGATGGCCGCCGTCGCCGGCCTGGCCGGGATCGCCGTCGACCAGAACATGCTGGCCTGGGGCGCCCTGCCGGCCAACCTGCTGCTGGTCCAGGCCTGGGGCTTCGCGCCGGTCTCGGGCTGGAACCATCCGTCGTGGTCGATCTCGGCCGAGTGGTTCGCCTATCTCAGCTTCCCGGCCTTCGCCTGGGCCGCCTGGCGGCTGCGCGACCGGCCGCGCCTGGCCGTGGGCCTGGCCCTGGCCCTGATCGCCGCTCTCTATCCGGTCTTCCAGGCGCTGGCTGGCTTTCCCCTGACCGAGGCGACCATCCGCTGGGGCTTCCTGCGCATCGTCCCGTGCTTCGCCTATGGCTGCGCCCTGCACGCCCTGTGGCGCTCCGGCGCCGTCACCGGCCGGTTCTCGGGCCTGGGCGCCTGTCTGGCGGGCGCCGCGGTGCTGCTGGCGGTACATTTCGGGGCGCCGGACCAGGTCATCGTCATGACCCTGGGGGCGCTGATCGTCATGCTGGCGGCCCTGGCCGCGGCCGGTTCGCGCTTCGCCACCCAGGCGCCGCTCGTGTATCTGGGCGAGATCAGCTACTCGACCTACATGATCTGCATCCCCTGGAAGATCCTGGCGGTCAACGCCGCGCTCAAGCTTCTGAAGATCGAGGGCGATCAACTGCCGCTCTATGCTTGGCTGTTGATTGTCGCAGCACTGGTCCCGCTGTCGGCGATGTCGTATCACATCGTCGAAAAGCCGGCGCGCGAGCGGATGAAAGCTTGGGCAAAAAGCTGGGGACAGCGTCGTCCCGCCGCGGCGAAAGCCTGATAAACAGACTTTTCATATTTCCCTGAGAGGGTTATCCCTTAGCCCAGTGACGCGGGGGAGTACCCACAGCATGACGAAACGGACGAGAACCCTCTGGGGTTCCCTGGCCGCCGCCGCCATGATCAGCCTCGTGCCGATGTCCGGCGCGGTGGCCGACGGGTACTGGCAATGCGTCCCGTTCGCGCGTCTGATGTCGGGCATCCAGATCTTCGGCGACGCCCGCACCTGGTGGAGCCAGGCCGTCGGCAAGTACGACACGGGCTTCGTGCCCCGGGCCGGCGCCGTGCTCTGCTTCAAGCCCACCGGCCGCATGAACCTTGGCCACGTCGCCTTCGTCAGCCAGGTGCTGACCGATCGCGTGATCCAGGTCACCCACGCCAACTGGTCGATCATCGATGGCGGCCGCGGCCAGATCGAGAAGGACGTCACCGTCGTCGACGTGTCGCCGGCCGGCGACTGGAGCCAGGTCAAGGTCTGGTACGACCCGATCCGCGATCTCGGCTCGACCGTCTATCCGACCCACGGCTTCATCTACCAGAACAACCAGGCGGTCACGATCGCCGCCGCGACCAGCAAGCTGGCCCTGGCCCAGAACGCCGCCGTCTCGCTGGCCAAGTCGGCCGCCAACCAAGTCGCCGCCTCGGTGCGGGCCAGCTCGCCGCTGGACATGATCAACCAGGCCGCCGATTCGACCGACCGCATCGCGGCCCTGATCTCGCAGTCGCAGTCCTCGGGCCAGGCGCAGGACGCCGACAAGCCGCAAGCTCCGCGTTGACGCCGTGCGCGCTCTGGGTCATGCCCAGGGCGTGAACAGAGCTGATATTCCATGCTGAGGGTGCTGCGCCATGGCGCGCCGGGTTTCGAGCCCGGCGGCTTGACGCCCGACTGGGCGCTGCCCGCCGACGCGGTGTGGATCGAGCTGGTCAGTCCCACCCGCGCCGAGGAAGTGGCGGTCGAGAAGTCGATCGGTCTGCTGCTGCCCACCCGCGAGGAAATGGCCGAGATCGAGGCCTCCTCGCGCCTCTACCAGGAGGACGGCGGCACCTTCATGACCGCCACGGTGCTGGTCAACGCCGACGGCGACCTGCCGACCGCCGCGCCGGTGACCTTCGTGCTGACCGGCGACCGGCTGGTGACCATCCGCTATGTCGAGCCCAAGTCGTTCGCCGTGTTCGCCGCCCAGGCCGAGCGCCAGCCCAGCCTCTGCCCCGGCGGCGCCCAGACCTTCCTGGGCCTGCTGGACGCGGTGATCGACCGCACCGCCGACATCCTCGAGCGCACCGCCGGCGAGGTCGAGACCCAGTCGCGGATCATCTTCAGCCGCCCGCGCGGCGCGGCGTTCGAGGCCATCCTCAACCACCTGGGCCGCGCCCAGATCGTCAATTCCAAGGCCCGCGACAGCCTGGTCAGCCTGGCCCGCCTGCTCAGCTTCGCCTCGCTGGCCGACCAGTTCGAGGGCGACAAGGACCTGCGCGACCACCTCAAGTCGCTGCAACGCGACGTCCAGTCGATCACCGACCATTCGGGCTATCTGTCGGGCAACATCACCTTCCTGCTCGACGCGGCCCTGGGCCTGATCAACATCGAGCAGAACGCCATCTTCAAGATCTTCTCGGTGTTCTCGGTGATGTTCCTGCCGCCGACCCTGGTGGCGGGGATCTACGGCATGAACTTCGCCCACATGCCCGAGCTGAACTGGCTGCACGGCTATCCGTTCGCCCTGGCGCTGATGTTCATCACCGCGGCCGGGCCCCTGCTGTGGTTCAAGCGGCGCGGCTGGCTCTGACGTTTCGGAATTGAACGTTTCGTTAAAGCTGGCGTGACACGGTTCGCCGAAAAGAGCCCCGTCTCATGCCCGCCTCCGCCCTGTCCAGTCGATCCCCTCAGCCGTCGCTGATCCGCACCCTCGCGCCGCCGGCGCTGAAGGCGGCGATCGAGGCGCACGTACGCTTCCTGAAGGGGCTGCCGGCCGGGGTGCGCGCCAATCTCTCCTATGTGGACTTGGACAACGTCAACCTGGAGGGCGTCGACCTTTCCGAGGCCGACCTGACCGGCGTGCGCCTGGCCGGCGCCCTGCTGGCGCGCGCGGTCTTGACCCGCGCCACCCTCTACGGCGCCGACCTGCGCGACGCCGACCTGCGCGAGGCGAACCTGGCGCGCTGCGACCTGCGCGGCGCCTGCCTGCGCGGCGCCAATCTCGGCGGGGCCGACCTGTCGGGCTGCGACCTGCGCGAGGGCGTCATCGCCACCCAGGACAGCGTCGACGGCTTCCGGATCCTGCGGCACCGGACGCGCCAGGGCGAGCTGGAGCACGCCCTGACCCGCGGGGCCCGGCTGGACGGCGCCCAGGTGGGCGGCGGCTTCGCCCGGGTCGCCGACCTGACCGACGCCGACCTAGCCGGGGTCAGCCTGAAGGGCGCGCGGCTGAACCGCGCCACCCTGGACGGCGCCAACCTGTCCCAGGCCAATCTCTACAACGCCGACCTGGGCGGAGCCTCGCTGCATCGGGCGGTGCTGACCGGCGCCGACCTGGCCGGGGCCAGCTTCGAAGGCGCGGACCTGACCCAGGTGCTGCGCGCCCCGCCGCCGATCGTCTATGTCGACGACGCCCCCCTGCACGAGCTTCTCGAGGCGCACGAACTCTATGTGGGCAGCGACGGTCGCGAGGGCGCGGCGGCCAAGGTCCCGGGGGTCGATTTCCGGCCGCTGCGGCGGCTGCGCGGCCGGCGGCTGGCCGGACTGTCGGCGCCGGGCGCGGTCTTCTTCGGCATGGATCTGGAGAATGTCCAGTTGCAGGGCGCCAACCTGGTCGACGCCGACCTGCGCGGCGTCAACCTGCGCGGGGCCGACCTGCGCGGCGCGCGGCTGGTCGGGGCCCAGCTGTCGCGGGCCGATCTCTCCGGCGCCCGGTTGGGGCCGCTAACCATCGCCCAGGGCCGGGTCCTGCGGACCGACCTCAGCCGCGCCGCCCTGCAGGGCGCCGACCTGACCGGCGCCGACGCCCGCCGCGTGCGCCTGATCGACGCCGATCTGACCCGGACCAAGCTCGACGGTTGCGACCTGACCCAGGCGGAGCTGCCGGAAGAGGTTGGAAGCTAGGATCGGGGACGGCCGTGAGCCTTCCCCGCCAAGGTCCCTACATCCGCTTCTTCAACGGTACGAGGTCCGGATAGACCGGTTCGCGGTTCTGGGCCTTGGCCTGGAAGGCCTCCAGCATGTGCGGCGGCGAGAACATGCCGGTCTGCCAGGTGGCGATGTAGTCCAGCCCGTCCCTGATCGAGTGGTCGCGGGCGTAGTTGATCATCACCTTGCTGCCGGCCACGGCCAGGGGCGACTTGCCGGCGATCTCGCGGGCGGTCTCCAGGGCGTGGGCGACCACCTCCTCGTGGGTGGCGAACACCTCGTTGACCAGGCCGATGTCGCGCGCCCGGGCGGCGGGCAGGCGGCGGCCGGTATAGGCCAGCTCGCGCACCCAGCCCTCGGGGATCAGCTTGCACAGGCGCGGAAAGGTGCCGACGTCGGCGGTCATGCCGATGTTGATCTCGTGGATTGTGAAGAAGGCGTCGGCGCTGGCGTAGCGGATGTCGCAGGCGCTGGTGAAGTCCACCGCCCCGCCGATGCAGCCGCCCTGGATGGCGGCGATCACCGGCATGCGGGCCTCGTCCAGGCAGCTGAAGGTGTCCTGCAGGTGGTGGACGTGGCGGCGGAAGCTCTCGGCGGCCACGAAGCGGTCGGCGGGTTCGCCCCCCGTCACGCCCTCGCCGTCGGTGAACACCGACAGGTCCATGCCGGCGCAGAAGTGCTTGCCGGTCGAGGAGATGACGATGCAGCGGGCGCGGGCGTTGTCGTCGATGTCGCGGACGATGGCCGGCAGCTCGTTCCAGAACGCCCGGGTCATGGTGTTGAGGGCCTCGGGGCGTTTCAGGCGCAGATGCGCCACGCCTGTCTCGATCTCGACATCGAAGCAGCTATAGTCTGGCTTGTCCGGCACGCTCGTTTCTCCCTTATCGTTGATCACTTTGTATCACGGGGGCGTCGGACGCCAACGGGCCTTCCTTCGAAGGTCCGCCGCTTTCCAGAGGAGACCTTCCCCCATGGCCAAACACTCGATCGCCACCGCGCTCAGCGTCGGCGCCGTCCTTGCCTCGCTGGTCGCCGCGCCGCTGCCGGCGGCGGCCCAGTCCAAGGGGATCAGCGGCCTGTTCGGCTGCGAAGGCTCGGGCAAGAAGCAGGAGGGCGGGGCCCTGATCGGCGCCGCGGCCGGGGCCCTGGTCGGCCGCGCGGTCAGCAAGAACGAAAGGACCCTGGGCACCGTGCTGGGCGCGGCGGCCGGGGCGGCGGCGGGGGCCTATATCGGCTGCCGCATGCAGTCGACCGACCAGGCCATGGCCCAGCAGGCCACCAAGCGCGCCCTGGACAGCGGCCGCTCGGAAAGCTGGAGCAACTCGCGCACCGGCGCCTCGGGCCGCATCGACGTGGTGTCCTCGTCCTACGGCCCGCCGATCAGCGGCGAGACCCTGCGCTTCGAGCGCGGCGTCCAGGTGCTGCGCAGCTACGACGCCGTCGGCGGCGACTACACCGCCCGCGGGACCGCCAACCTGCGTTCAGGCCCGTCGACCACCGGCAAGGTGGTGGGCAAGCTGTCGGCCGGCCAGCGGGTCGAGGTGCTGGGCGGGGCGCCCAACAGCAACTGGCTGCTGGTGGGCCGCGACGGCTACGGCGTCGGCTATGTCTCGGCCGCCCTGCTGAACCAGAGCGGCTATGGCCCCGAGCCCAGCTGCCGGATCATCAACGCCTCGATCAGCACCCGCAACGACCGCCCGACGACCGAGCGCTACAGCGCCTGCAAGGACGACCGCGGCGAGTGGCAGCTGACGGCGGCCTGATCGCGGTCTGAGCGTGGCCTAGACACTTGCCCCCACCTGGCGGCTTCGCCGCCTGTCCGCCCCCATAGGGGGCGGAGCCTTCGCATCGGAGCGCTCTTCCCCCTTTGGGGGAAGACGGCCGAAGGCCCGTAGGGGGCAAGTGCGGACTCCCAATGTCGCGGCCGCGCGCCTAACCTAGGGACCAGCCGCCGCAACAGGAGCCTTCCGCCATGGACGCGGCCGTCTTTCGGGAACCTCGCCGACGCTTCATCCCGATCGCCAGCCGCGCCGGGGCCGGCGAGATGGCGGTGCTGGAGTTCGGTCCCGCCGACCGGCCGGTCGACGTGGTCTTCGTCCACGCCAACGGCTTCAACGGCCAGACCTACCGCGCCCTGCTGGCTCCGCTGTCGGCCGGCCTGCGGGTGCTGGCCGTGGACCAGCGCGGCCACGGCTCCAGCCGGCTAACGGCCAATCCGGAGCGCCGCCGGAACTGGCTGGACCTGCGCGACGACCTGCTGGCCCTGCTGGCCGCCCTGGACCAGGGCCCCCTCGTGCTGGCCGGCCACTCGATGGGCGCCACCGTCAGCCTCCTGGCCGCTGCCGCCGCGCCCGACAAGGTGCGCGGCCTGGTGCTGCTGGATCCGGTGATCATGCCCCGGATCATGGCCTTCTACGCCCACATGCCCTGGACCTCGGGGGCGCTGTGGAAGCACCTGCCGTTGGTGCAGGGCGCCTTGCGTCGCCGCGCCGTGTTCGACAACCGCGAGGCCGCCTTCACCGCCTATCGCGGGCGGGGGGCGTTCAGGACCTGGCCCGAGACCATGCTGGCCGACTATGTCGGCGGCGGCTTCAAGGACCGCGACGACGGCAGGGTCGAGCTGGCCTGCGCCCCGGCCTGGGAGGCCTCCAACTACAGCGCCCAGGCCCACGACCCCTGGCGGGCCATGGGCCGCGTCGCCTGCCCGGCGCGGATCCTCAAGGCCGAGAAGGGCTCCACCTGCCACATCGGCGACGGCGCGGGCGTGATGCGCCGCCATCCGCTGATCCGCGTCGAGACGATCGCCGGCGCTGGCCACTTCCTGCCGATGGAGCGCCCGGACCTGGCGCGCGAGGCGATCTTCGAGATGGCGGCGGGGTAGGGCTCGCCCTGGACGGCTGTCATCCCGGACGAGCGCGCAGCGCGAAGATCCGGGACCGGGGCGCGGACTCCGAGCTTCCGGCGGTCCCGGGTCTTCGCTTCGCTACGCCCGGGATGACAGTTTTGGGGGAGCCCTGTGCGATCACCTCCGGGATGTGGCTTCGGGGCTTATAGCGCCAGCCCCGCCACCGCCCGCGCCGTCAACGCGGCCCGCGCCGCGTCGCTGATCGGCACCACCTTGCGGGCGTCGAGGTCGAAGGTGACGGCCACGGCCTCGGAGGTTCCCCAGGGCTGGCCGGTGGTGGGGTCCAGCATCCAGTGGACCACGCGCATGGCCTGGCCTTCGGTCCCGACCAGGCCCGAGCGCAGCTCGACCCGGTCGCCGGCCCGGGGCCAGGCCAGCTGGGCCAGGCGATACTCCAGCACCGCCCCGCCGACCCGCGCCGGCTTGGACTCGGCGTGGCTGACCACGACGTCGCGGAACGGGCCGATGAACGCCCCGATGCCGTCCGAGACCCGGCCGATGAACTGCTCGGCGCGCATTCGTCCGAACACGTCGCAATCGCTCGGCGACAGGGCGCCCAGGCCGATGCGCTTGAGGTTCAGGGCCTCGGCGCGGGCCAGGCTGGCGGTCGGTTCGAACGGCGACAGGTCGAGGCTGCGGGCCCGGGCCAGCGCGGGAACCTCGACCTTCAGCGCCGCCGCCCGCTCGTGGGCAACCCGCGGCCAGGCGAAGGCCTCGCCCTCGCGCGGGGTGACGTGGGCGATTGTCGTCTGGAAGGTGGCCGCCAGCTGGCCGGTGGCGGTGTGGACCAGCAGCTGCAGCACCCGGGCCTCGGTCTCGGAGATCGCGATCACCCCGCCCAGCATGTGCAGGGCCGCCCCGGGGTGGGCCTCGCGCAGGAAGCGGATGTGCTGTTCACGGACCACCAGGGTGGCGTTGGCCCAGGGCGAGAAGGCGTGCGGCAGGCCCAGCTCGGCCGCCAGCCCCGCCAGTCCCTCCATGGCCCGGGTGACGTAGAAGCGCACGTTCATGTGCCCCATCTCGTCGCAGTCCCAGGTGTTGACGCCACCACGCCAGATCTCGACGCCGGGGAAGGTCTCGGTGGGCGTCATGGCGGCGGCTCGGCGGAGGTGAACGGGTGTTCGAGTCTAGCGGGGTTTGTCGAGGTTCCGCAATCGACCCAGAGCGGACAATAGATGCTCCCCCTCTGGGGGAGCTGTCGCGGAGCGACTGAGGGGGTCTTACGGCCTGTGCCGCGCGGCCCCCTCCGGCCCTTCGGGCCACCTCCCCCAGAGGGGGAGGATCTATATGGGGCCCGTCACCGCCCCCCCGCCGCTCAATGCGCCCGGGTCAGCCTCTACAATCGGCGCACAGCCCGTGCGCCTCGATCGTCACGGCGGTCAGGGCGTAGCCGGCGCTGGCGCCGGCGGCGATGATCTCGGCGCTGGCCTTGGGCTCGATCTCGCGGGTCGCGCCGCAGCAGTCGCAGATCAGGAAGGCGGCGGCGTGGCCGTCGGCCTCCTTGCGGCAGGCGACATAGGCGTTGAGGCTCTCGATGCGATGGGCGAAGCCCTGCTTCTCCAGGAAGTCCAGGGCCCGGTAGACGGTGGGCGGCTTGGCCGGCGGACCATCGACGGCGAAGCTGGCGATCAGGTCGTAGGCCTTCACCGGCTGGCCAGCCTGCAGCAGCAGTTCCAGCACGCGGCGGCGCGGGGCGGTCAGGCGCTGGTCGGCGGCGCCGCAGCGCGCCTCGGCGGCGTCCAGCTCGGCCGCGAGGGCCGAACCGGCGACGCCGTGGTTGTGGTGGTCGTGATCGCAGGCGGCGTGATGGGCCATGGCCAAGAGGTAGAGGCGACGCGGGCCCGTTGCAACCGCGTTGGCGTCGCGGTCAGTACGGCCGCTGGGCCAGCACTGCCGCCTCGGCCGCGCAGCGGGCGGGGTCGGGGGCGGGACCCGCCGTCCGGGCGGCGTCGAGTTCGCGGCCGACGGCGGCCAGGTCGGCCGCGAAGGCGGGCGAGGTCTCCAGGGTCTTGACCAGGGCGGTGGCGTTCAGCCGGCCGGCCTCGACCGAGGAGGCGTTGTGCACCCCGCAGACCACCCGGCTTTCGCCATAGGCCCTGGCCCGGGCCAGGATGGCGTCGGCCCGCTCCGGCTGGGCCTTGGCCAGGACCAGGCCGACGGTCCAGCCCCAGGTGGCGTGGCCGGAGGGGTAGTCGGGCGTCAGGGCGGTGACCAGGCCGCTGCGCACGCAGATCGCGCCACGGTCGATCTGGTAGGGCCGCCTGCGGTCGTAGAGCCGCTTGGGGGCCGCCACGGCCGGCCGCACGTCGCGGCTGATCCGCCGCAGCAGCGCCGCCAGCCGGGGGGTGGCCTGGCGGCTGGGCGTCACGCCCAGGGCGCAGCTGTAGGCCTCGGCGATCACGGTCTTGCGCGCGTCCTGCTTGGCCAGCGACCAGCGCGGGGTGTCCTTCAGCCGCCGCGTGGCCAGGAAGACGGCGCGATCCCGCTGGTCGGCGGCGGACCCCGCCGGCGGGGGCGGCGGCACGGCCTGGCGCGCGTCGTAGGCGCCCCTGGCGAGGTAGGGATCGGCCTGGGACCCCGTCAGGCTGGCGCAGCCGGCCAGCGCCACGGCGGTCATCCCGATCATCAAGCCGACGCGCATGAAAATGGTCCCCGAAGCAAGCTTCGGGGACCCTGCAGTCTCAGTTCGTCCGTATCAAGCCTACTTGCCGAACAGCTTCTGCCAGCGGGGCTTTTCGCGGCCCTTCCAGTGCTCGCGGTGATAGGCGTCCGAGGCGATCAGCGGCACTACGGTGGTGGCCTCGGCGAACACCATCTGCTCGTAGGTGGTGTTGACCTTGCCCCACGAGGCGGCTTCCTTCAGCGTCGAGGAGCTGCAGGCGCCGTCGCGCACGTCGGCCACGGTGATCTGCACCGCGTACTTGTGCATGTCGGCTTCGACGCCGAGGATCTCGGCGCAGACCACGGTGTCCTGGGCGAAGTTCTTGGGCACGCCGCCGCCGACCATGAACAGGCCGGTGGTGCCGGCCGCGATCTTGATGTCGGTCAGTTCACGGAAGTCCGCCACCGCGTCGATCATCAGATAGGGCTGCTTGGCGGCGATGCGCTCCTTCTGGTGCTTGACCAGGCCAAAGCCCGCCGAGCTGTCGACGAAGGCCGGGCAGAAGATCGGCACGCCTTCCTCGTAGGCGGTCTGGATCAGCGAGCCGGGCTTCTTGGCGTTGCCCTCGCTCAGCCACTTGCCCATCTCCCAGATGAACTCGCGCGAGGAATAGGCGCGCGGCTCCAGGCGGTTGCAGATCTCCAGGATCGTGTGGTCGCAGTTCTGGAGCTCTTCCTCGTCGATATAGGTGTCGTAGATGCGGTCGATATAGTTGTCGCGCAGCACGTTGTCGTCGACCGGGCCGGCGGCCTGATAGTGCTTGAAGCCCAGGGCCTCGAAGAAGTCCATGTCGACGATCGAGGCGCCGGTGGCGACCACGGCGTCGATCATGCCGTTCTTCACCATGTCGCGGTAGACGTGCATGCAGCCGCCGGCCGAGGTCGAGCCGGCCAGGATCAGCCACGGCGAGCAGTCCTTGTCGGCCAGGGCCATGTTGAAGATGTCGGCCGCGCGGGCGGTGTCGCGCGAGCTGAACGACATCTTGCGCATGGAGTCGATGATCGGGCGGGCGTCGAAGGCCGTGATGTCGATGTGCTCGACGACGGTCTGCAGCAGCTCGGCCTTCTGGTTGTTCGGAACGGGAGCGTTCATCGCTTCGGTTTCCCTGACTTTGGACGCCCGTCGTTGATAGGAACCCTTCGCCGGGACGGAGCGACCGGCGGGGGGAAACAGGTTTTGCGCCGTGGAGCCCCCTCCGGCCCTTCGGGCCACCTCCCCCAGAGGGGGAGGATCCATCGCTCCAGATGCTCCCCCTCTGGGGGAGCTGTCGCGGAGCGACTGAGGGGGTCTTCCACGGCGTTAGAGGTCTAAACGCCTAAGACGTCAAATCAGCGACGGCCTCTACCGCCGCCGCCGCTTCTTGCCGGCCGCGCCCTTGGGACGCGAGAAGCGGACGATCTTGCGTTCCTCGGCCTCGGGCCGGGGCGTGGGGATCGAGCGCTTGGCCAGGCCGTACATCGAGGCCATCGGGGCGTCCGAAACCTGGGCGATGTCGGTCTCCCCAAAGCCGTTGAAGCGGGTCGACATGGCCACGCCATAGGCGCCCAGCATGCCGATCTCGATGTAGTCGCCCTCGTCGACGCTTTCCGGCAGGTAGAAGGGGCCGGGCATGTGGTCGACGCTGTCGCAGGTGGGGCCGTAGAAGCGGAAGGGCTTGAGGCCCTCTTCCACGACTTCACCGTTCTTGCGGTACAGCTTGACCGGGAAGGGCCACTTCATGTGGGCGGCGTCGAACAGCGAGCCGTACGAGCCGTCGTTCAGATAGAGCGCGTCGCCCTTCTTCAGCTCGACCTTGACCAGCAGGGACGAGGCCTCGGCCACCAGGGCCCGGCCCGGTTCGCACCACAGCTCGGTGGTCTCGTGGACCATCATGTCGGCGAAGCCCCGGTCGATGGCGGCCAGGTATTCGGACATGTCGGGCGGGACCATGCCGGGATAGATCGACGGGAAGCCGCCGCCCACGTCGACGACGTCGGCCAGCACGCCGGCCCGCACCAGGGCGCGCGAGGCCTGGGCCATGGCCGCCTGGTAGGCGGTGGGGCGCATGCACTGGCTGCCGACGTGGAACGACACGCCCATCAGGTCCTGGGTGGCGCGGCGGGCGGCCAGCAGCAGGGCCGGGGCGTTGTGCGGCTCGACGCCGAACTTGCCCGCCAGGCTGTAGGCCGCGCCCTCGGCCTGCACGCCCATGCGGACGATCAGGTTCAGGTCCTTGGCCTGGCCGGTGGCGTCCAGGATCTTGGCCAGCTCTTCGTGGGTGTCGAACGAGAAGGTCCGCACGCCGTGATCGAAATAGGCGGACGAGATCGCCACGCGGCTCTTGACCGGGTGCATGAAGGCCATGCGCGAGCCCGGGGCGTGCTGGGCGACCAGCTCGACCTCGTTCAGCGAGGCGACGTCGAAGGACCGCACGCCGGCGTCCGCCAGCTCGCGGATCACCCACGGCGAAGGGTTGGCCTTCACCGCGTAAAAGACATCGCCCTTGAATTCAGCCTGGAACCAGCGCGCCGCTACGGAAACCGCGTCGGGCCGCACGAGTGCGACGGGACGTTCCGGTGACCGCTCACGGACCAGGTCCAGGGGATTATGGTACGTGTGCAATTCACGTAGACCCCTGCAGAAGTTAAACCCAGGCCGGCGTTAGCAGCGCTTATGAGGACTTCGGGTCCGCCGGAGCGAGCGAAATAGGGTCATACCCAGAGGATGTAAAGAGTCTTTTGGACGCGGGGGTCCCGCGGGGCGCGAAGCTCGCCCCGGCCAGGCTTGCGGCGCAGTTTGCATCCCGCGTTCCCCGGGGCCGGCGGGGAATTCGATCCACCGTCCGTCACAAATCCGTTGCGTCCATGCCCCAAACCGACGAACGCATTTCCCAGCGCCTGAAACCACGGTAAGGATTCGCCCCGACCATGACGTCGGACCCTGTTCTCTCGATCCGCGCCGCCTCCAAGACCTTCGGGTCGCGCCGGGCGCTGGACGCCGTTTCGCTCGACGTGGGTCGGGGCGAGATGATCGCGCTCATCGGTCCCTCGGGTTCGGGCAAGTCGACCCTTTTGCGCTCGATCGACGGCCTGCAGACCGTGGACGAAGGCGAGGGAACGATCACCGCCTTCGGCGGGCCGGTCCAGGCCCGGGGCAAGGTCAGCGACCAGGTGCGCAAGGCGCGCATCCGCATCGGCTTCATCGCCCAGCAGTTCAACCTGGTCGGCCGCCTGACCCTGTTCACCAACGTCGCCCTGGGCTCGCTGGGCCGGATCGGCACGCTGCGCGGCCTGTTCGGCGCCTGGCCGGCCGAGACCCGCGCCGCCGCCATGGCCGCCCTGCACCGGGTGGGCGTGGCCGACTACGCCGCCCAGCGCGCCAACACCCTGTCGGGCGGTCAGCAGCAGCGCGGCGCCATCGCCCGGGCCCTGGTCCAGAAGGCCAAGATCATCCTGGCCGACGAGCCGGTCGCCTCGCTCGACCCGGTCTCGGCGCGCAAGGTCATGGAGATCCTCCGTGATCTGAACAAGACCGACGGCCTGACCGTGGTCGTCACCCTGCACCAGGTCGACTACGCCCTGCGCTACTGCGACCGGGTGGTGGCGCTGAAGGCCGGCAAGAAGGTCTATGACGGCCCGACCAGCGGCCTGGGCCGCGACAAGCTCATCGACATCTACGGCCCGGAATTCGAAGACGTGTTCTGGGAAGGAGCCCCGCAATGATCCGCCGCACCGCCATCTCGTGCCTCGCCGTCGCCGGCCTCGGTGTCGTCGCCGCCCTGACGCTCGCCGGGTGCGGGGAGAACAAGGCCGCCGGCCCCGCCGCGCCGAAGGACACGATCGTGTTCTCGATCCTGTCGACCGAGTCGGCCCAGAACATGGAGAGCTACTGGAAGCCCATCCTGGCCGACATGGAAAAGTCGACCGGGATGAAGGTGAAGCCGTTCTTCTCGTCCAACTATTCGTCGCTGATCGTGGCCATGGGCGCCAAGCAGACCGACGTGGGCTGGTTCTCCAACGCCTCGGGCCTGGAGGCGGTGCGCCGCTCGGGCGGCGAGGTCTTCGCCCGCACCTTCGACCCGTCGGGGACCGACGGCTACAAGTCGGTGATCATCGTCCCGGCCGACAGCAAGCTGACGGTCGAGGGCCTGCTCAAGTGCGACAAGAGCCTGAACTTCGGGATCGGCGACAAGAAGTCGACCTCGGGCACCCTGGCCCCGATGACCTATCTGTTCATCCCCGCCGACAAGAAGCCCGAGACCTGCTTCAAGACCGTGCTCAGCGCCAGCCATGACGCCAACCTGTTCGCGGTGGCCAACCACAAGCTGGACGCGGCCACCAACAACACCACGGCCCTGCGCCTGAACGAGTACGCCAAGGGCGGGGCCCAGGCCAAGAAGGTCAAGGTGATCTGGGAATCGCCGACCCTGCCCGAAGACCCGATCATCTGGCGCAAGGATCTGGACCCGGTCGTGAAGGAAAAGCTGCGCCAGTTCTTCCTGACCTACGGCCAGGGCGACACCCCGGTCGCCGCCCAACAGCGCAAGAACCTCGCCCGCCTGTCGATGGGCGGCTTCAAGCCCGCCGACGACACCCACCTCTTGGTCGTGCGCGAGATGGAGGCCCTGGAGCAGGTGGGCCTGGCCCGCGAGACCCGCGACCAGGCCAAGCTGGCCGCCGCCGAGAAGACCCTGGCCGGCATCAAGGCCGAGCGCCTGGCCGCCGAGGGCAAGGCCGGCCTCGCCGCGCCGGCGAACTGAGGGGGCGATGCTCTCATGCACCAACATCCATCCGCTCATCCCGGCGAATGCCGGGACCCAGATCCAGCCTGAGCCTTTAGGATTCATCCGAGAAACCCCGCCTTATGATCTGGGTCCCGGCATTCGCCGGGATGAGCGGATCAAAGGGGTTTCAAAGAGCGAAGCCTGAGCCCCATGAGCCAAACAGCCATGAGCGACACCATTCCGCCGCCGCCCAGCAAGCCGCTTTCGGCGCGGGCCTTCGACCTGCTGCTCTGGGGCGGGGTGATCGCCCTGCTGGTGATCAGCTTCAAGCCGGCCGAGATCGACAAGTTCCCGCAGCTGTTCACCGACGCCAGCAAGATGCAGGGCTTCGCCAGCGGCTTCTTCTCGCCGTTCGGCGATCCCAAGGCGTTCATGGCCGCCGACTGGGACCTGTACATCGGCAAGATGTGGCAGACGATCCAGATGGCCCTGTGGGGCACGGCCCTGGCCATCGTCGTGGCCATCCCGCTGGGCCTGCTGGGCGCGCGCAACATCAGCCCGTGGTGGATCCAGCAACCGGTGCGCCGCCTGTTGGACCTGATCCGCTCGATCCCCGACCTGGTGGTGGCGCTGATCTTCATCACCGCCGTGGGCCTGGGCCCGTTCGCCGGGGTCATGGCCCTGATGTTCAACACCGGCGGGGTGCTGGCCAAGCTGTTCGCCGAAGCCGTCGAGTCGATCGACAAGGGCCCGGTCGAGGGCGTGCGGGCCACCGGCGCGATCAAGCTGGCCGAGGTGGTGTGGGGCGTGATCCCGCAGGTCGCGCCGCTGTGGACCAGCTACGCCCTCTACCGTTTCGAAAGCTCCAGCCGGTCGGCGACCGTCCTGGGCCTGATCGGGGCCGGCGGCGTGGGCCAGGTGCTGCTCGATTCGATCAATGGCTTCCAGTACGACCAGACCGGCTGCATCGTCCTGGTCATCGTGGTGGCGGTCTCGCTGATCGACCTTTTGTCCCAGATCATCCGCACACGTCTGCTTTAAGGACCGTTTCTGTGGCCTGGGGGCCACAATTAACGCGTTGAAAAGGCTTGTCATCGGTCTGTCATCAAAGGGTGGCGGAACCGTCACGGGACCCCCGTAAAGCGCTCCTACCTGATCCGGACCAACGGGCAGGGGGCAAAGCCTAAAGGGGAATTCTCACATGCGGAACAAGACCTCGCTGGTCTGCGGCGCGGCGCTGGGCGCCATGCTGGCCTGCGGCCTCGGCGTCGCGGCTCACGCGCAAGACAACACCATCGCCTGGAAGGGCGCTCCGCAGTGGACGAACGACGACGTCTATTTCAAGGTCCGCGGCCGGATCCTGGTGGACGGCGTGTTCCAGGACGTCAACCGCGAAGGCGCGGCGACCGACTACAAGACCAGCAACATCCGCGGCCGTCAGGTGTTCATCGGCATCGAAGGCAAGCTGAACAACTACATCGCCTACAAGGCCGAAGGCGGCTGGGTGAACGGCAACAACCCGACCTGGGACGACGTGGTCATCGAGGTCAAGCCGACCGAGACCACCTCGATCCTGATCGGTAACGTCAAGGCCACCGGCCTGGAAAACCTGACCTCGACCCGCTTCACCACCTTCATGGACCGCGGTCCGTACGGCGACTTCGGCGTCGACAGCTACCTGCTGAGCGTCGTGGGCAAGGTGCAGGGCCCCAACTGGAGCGTCACCGGCGCCGTCCAGGGCGACAGCATCAACAACAACGACATCAACAACACCTCGTCGGCCACCAACACCAACCAGAACTCCCAGGAGCGCCTGGGCTTCACCGGTCGCGTCCACTACGCCCCGCTGCTGACCGACACCGACAAGGTCCACCTGGCCGTCTCGGCCCGCTACCGCAACCACGGCAACGAAGGCGCCTTCAACTACCAGGGCCGTCCGGACACCAACTACGGCACCAACGGCCTGTACTATAAGACCGGCGCCATCGCCGACCGCGACACCACCCTGGCCGCCGAAGGCGCCTGGGTCCACGGTCCGTTCTCGCTCCAGGGCGAGTACTCGAACATCTCGGTCGAGCGCCTGGCCACCACCGCTCCGGGTTCGAACCCGGACATCAAGGTCGGCTACGCCTTCATCAGCTTCTGGCCGACGGGCGAGACCCGCAACTACGATCCGGTCGCCGGCGAGATGAAGCGTCCGAAGATCCTGAACCCGATCACCGCCGGCGGCTTCGGCGGCGTCGAACTGGCCCTGCGCTACGACTACGCCGACCTGACCGAGGCCTACAAGACGGCCTCGACCGCGGCCAGCAAGACCCTGTCGCAGGACGCGGGCAAGTACACCGCCTGGACCCTGGGCGTGAACTACTACCCGACCGCCTATGTCCGCTTCCAGGCCAACTACACCGACGGCTCGGTCGATCCGGTCGTCGTCGGCCGCGGCACGGACATCAAGCAATTCCAGCTGCGCGCCCAGCTGGACTTCTAAGACCCACGGGCCGCCCCTCCCGGGGGCGGCCCGATCTTCTCGCAACGCTCCAGAGACTCCAGGAGTCCTCCATGAAGAAGCTGCTTTCCTGCGCGGCCGCCGCCGTCGCCCTGTCGGGCCTCGCCGCCGCCCCCGCCCACGCCGCCCGCGACTACGTCTGGGCCGCCGGTTCCTCGACCGTGTTCCCGTTCGCCACCCGCACCGCCGAGAACTTCGCCAAGAAGACCGGCAAGAAGGCCCCGAAGGTCGAAAGCCTCGGCACCGGCGGCGGCATCAAGCTGTTCTGCTCGGGCGCCGGCGAAGGCTTCCCCGACATCGCCAACGCCTCGCGTCCGATGAAGAAGTCGGAATTCGACGCCTGCGCCGCCAAGGGCGTCAAGGACATCGTGGCCATCAAGATCGGCTTCGATGGCATCGTGGTGGCCACCGACAAGGACGGCGCCGACTACAACTTCAAGACCGAGCACCTGTACCTGGGCCTGTCCAAGCAAGTGCTGAAGGGCGGCCAGTTCGTCGCCAACCCGTACAAGACCTGGGACGAAATCGGTTCGGGCCTGCCGGGCAACCGCATCAACGTCTACGGCCCGCCGCCCACCTCGGGCACCCGCGACGCCTTCGTGGAACTGGCCATCGAGGCCGGCGCCCGCAAGTTCCCGACCGCCGACGCCATTCGCTCGGACAACGAGAAGAAGTTCAAGGCCCTGGTCGACCCGCTGCGCAATGACGGCTGGATCGACGCCGGCGAGAACGACAACGCCATCGTCGGCACCCTGACCAAGACCCCCGGCTCGCTGGGCGTCTTCGGCTGGTCCTATCTCGAAGAGAACATGGACAAGATCAAGGGCGCCTCGGTCAACGGCGTGCGTCCCTCGGCCCAGACGATCGCCGACGGCTCCTACCCGCTGTCGCGCTCGCTGTTCATCTACGTCAAGAAGGCCAATATCGGCGTGACGCCGGGCTTGGCCGAGTTCGTGCAGGAGTTCACCTCCGACGCGGCGACCGGTCGTGGCGGCTATCTGCAAGGCCGCGGCCTGATCCCGCTGCCCCCCGGCCAGCACGACGCCCAAAAGCAGGTCGCCGCCAACAAGACGGTGATGGCGCGTCCGGCCCAGTAAGGCCAAAACAGCGTCCGACAAGGCGACGCCGCGGTCCCCAGTGGGCCGCGGCGTTTTCTTTTGTATAGTGGGGCCACCGCGCCCGCCTGGGTCGCGCCAACCCTGAAGGGCCATGATCCTCCTCGCGCTCGCCGTCGTCCTGCTCCTCGTTCTCCTGAACGGGGTGTTCTCCATGTCCGAACTGGCGGTGGTCTCGGCCCGCCGCGCCCGGCTGCAGACCTTCGCCGACCGCGGCGACAAGGGGGCCAAGCTGGCCCTGGCCATGGCCGAGCACCCGACGCGGTTCCTGTCGGCCGTGCAGGTCGGCATCACCCTGATCGGCATCCTGGCCGGCGCCTACGGCCAGGCGACGATCGCCGGGGCCCTGGACCTCTATCTCAAGCCCTTCCCGGTGATCGGCGCCCATTCCGAGGCGATCGCCACCACCATCGTCGTGATCGGCCTGACCTATGTCTCGGTGATCCTGGGCGAGCTGGTGCCCAAGCGCCTGGCCCTGCTGTTCCCCGACGTGATCGCCCGCCGCATGTCGCCGTTCCTGGCGGTGGTTGCCACCGTGCTGCGCCCGTTCGTCACCCTGCTGACCGTCTCGACCGCCGGCATCCTTAAGCTGCTGGGCGTGCGCGACGAGCGGACCAACGACATGACCGCCGAGGAGGTCGAGACCGTCCTGGCCGAGGGCGCCGACGCCGGCCTGATCGAGCCCGAGGAGCGGGCGATGATCAACGAGGTGCTGCGCCTGGGCGACCGCCCCGTGCGCGTGGCCATGACCCCGCGCCGCGACCTGTTCTGGATCTCGCTGACCGACAGCCAGGACGAGATCCTCCGGGAGATCCGCGACTGCCCCTATTCGCGCATCGTCGTGGCCAGCGAGGGCGACCTGGATGGCGACATCGGGGTGATCCTCAAGAAGGACCTGCTGGACGCCTGCCTGGGCGGCGAGACGATCGACATCAAGGCCCACGTCCAGCAGCCTATCGCCATCCCCGAGACCATGTCGCTGCTGCGGGCCATGGCGGTGTTCAAGCAGACGCCGCTGCACATGGCCCTGGTGGTCGACGAGTTCGGCTCGATCCAGGGGGCGATCACCCCGCTGGACCTCTTGGAAATGATCGCCGGCGACTTCCCCGAGGACCACGACGAGACCGAGACCCGCATCCTGCGCCGCGAGGACGGCACCTGGCTGGTCGATGCGCGAGTGGACATCCAGGAACTGAACGACGCCCTGGGCGAGAATTTCGAGGCCGAGGGCGGCTACCACACCGTGGCGGGTCTACTGCTGGACCGGTTGGGAAGAATCCCCCGCGAGGGCGAGATCGTCGAGTTGGGCGGGTTCGACGCGGAGGTCGTGGATATGGACGGCTCACGGATCGACAAGGTGATCCTGCGCTGCGTGCCGGCGAAGGGGGAGTAGGGCGGTGAGCCTGCTGAAAGAAGGCGCCTTGCGTCGATGAAGACCCCGATGAGAAAGATCGGTGATTGGGCGGCGTTCATCTTGATGGCCACCGGCGTCAGCATGTTCATATGGCCCTTCGGCAATCGGCATCAGACCGCACGGGCGTGGGTTCAGGAAACCGGGATCGATCTTTCGATCTGGCTTGGGCTTGCAGCCGTCTTCCTTGTTGGCGGGCTATGTCTCCTGGCGATCACCAAACTGCCTGATCGCGGGTAGCGCTGCGTTCTCAATATAGAACCGTCATCGCGGGCCTTGTGCCCGGGACCCTTGGTTCAGCTGACGGGGAAGCGCATTGGCGCGCCAGCGCGCCACACCCCTGCACCTGCGGCGTACAGAGGGGTCCCGGGCACAAGGCCCGGGATGACGACCAAGATTGGGGGAGTCACCCCTCAGGTCCGCCACCTCAGCGTCGCCTCCTCCACCGGGTTGCGAAACGCCCGGCGTTCGCGGCGGCTGGCGTTCCACTCGCGCTTGAGCTGGTGGTACCAGCGGCCCTGCTGGTCGGCGTCGCCCATCCACATCAGGGGCGGGTTGTCCCGCAGGCCTCGGGCCTGGGCCTCGACGATCCGGCCGTCCTGGCGCAGGAAGGCGCGGGCGGCCAGGCGGATCACCGGATAGAGCGCGGTGAAGGCCGGGTGGTCGGACCAGATGACCTGGTTCATCCGCGTCCTGCCGGCGTTGATCGGGGTCATGGCCGACAGGGCCAGAACCTGCCTGTCGCCGACCTTCACGTGCTCCCAGCGCAGGCCCGGCAGGCGGAAGGTGATCTCGGTCAGGGGCGCGCCGCCGAGGATGGCGTAGGCCTTCGAATTGCTGGACGGCGCGTGCCGCGTCATGGTGAAGCCGGCCTCGGACGGGGCGAAGGCCTTGGTCTTCTCGTGCTGGCTGGCGCCGGTGCGCCACCACCATTGCTGATGGACGAACGGGCCGTGGGCGGGGTCGATCAGGCCCAGCACCGCGTGGTCGATGTGGATGTCGTAGTCGAGATGGTCGACCAACTTGGGCTTGCCGCCGACCACGCCGGGGATCGCCGGGGGCGGGAAGGGCGGTTGGCCCTCGAAGCGCGGGTCGGCCGACATCCAGATCCACACCAGCCCCTGGGCCTCGACCAGCGGATAGGTCCGGACACGGACTTTCGAGACGTCCAGCGGGCTGTCGGCGGTCAGGGACGGGATCCGGGCGCACGCCCCGTCGGTGCGGAACCGCCAGCCGTGATAGGGGCACTCGATGGTTTCGCCGTCGCGGGTCTCGCCATGGGGCGGCTCGGCGCGGACCTTGCCGGCCGACAGCTTGGCGGCGCGGTGCGGGCAGACGTCGCGCAGGGCGTAGACGGCGCCGGTCCGGGTCCGGCCGATCACCACCGGCTCGCCCAGATACTCCCGGCTTTCCATCCGGCCCGGCTTCAGCTCGGGCGACAGGGCCGCCACGTACCAGGCGTCCAGCACGTAGCCCTCGCCGAATGTCACGGCCTTCGAGGCCGGCCGCGCGGCCAGCCCTTGCGCGTCGTCAGCCATTCCGGTCGCCCACCCTCGGCGCCCCCGCGCCGTCCCAGGCCGCACTAGGCCCGATCGCGCGGCCAAGGTCCTGTGAAGAGTTTGTGTCGGAGATCCTCGGCCTGGAACGCCGCCTACCGGCTCGCCGCCGTCTCCACCAGCCGCTGGTAGAACCGCACCATGCGCTCGACATTGGCGACGGTCATGTGCTCGTCCGTGCCGTGGATCATCTCGGTGTCCTTCACCGACAGCGCCAGGGGCTGGAAGCGGTAGATGTCGTCGGCGATCGGGCCCATGTAGCGGCTGTCGCTGGCGGCGGTCATCAGGGCGGGGGCGACGGGCGCGCGGCTCTCGTCGCCGGCCAGGGCGGCCAGGACCTTCCAGCCCTCCGAGGTGGTCGACGAGACCTTGCTGGGCTCGTCCGGCGTCTTCACCCAGGCCAGCCTGACCGGCAGGTCGCCGACCGCCTCCCTGGCCCGGGCCATCACCTGAGCCGAGCTGTCACCGGGGGCGATGCGGTAGTTGATCCAGGCCGTGGCGTCCTGCGGCAGCACGTTCTCCTTGGGCGAGCCCTTCAGCATGGTCGGGGCGATGGTGGTGTGCAGCATGGCCGCTCCAGCCGGGGTCTTGGCGGTCTGGCCAACCAGCAGGGGCGAGAACAGCCAGGTGTTGGCCGCCGCCATCCGGATGGTCGTGGAACTGTGCGGGGCCAGGCTTTTCAGCATGTCGGCCCCGGGGCCGGAAAACTTCATCGGGAACGGATGGTCGGCGATGGCCAGCACGGCCTTGGCCAGAGTGGTCACGCCGGTCTGGGCCGGCGGCGCCGACGAGTGGCCGCCGATCGCGGGCGCGGTGACGGTCAGGGTGGCGTAGCCCTTCTCGGCCGTGGCGATCAGGGCGACGGGCTTGTTGGTGACCGGATGGTCCTGGACCACCACCATGCCCTCGTCGAGCACGAACTGGGCCCTGGTCCCGCGCGACTTCAGCAGGGCCGCCGCCGCCCGGGCGCCGCCGCCGCGCACCTCCTCGTCATCGCCGCTGACCAGGATCACCGTGCGCCTGGGGACGAAGCCGGCCCTGGCCAGGCCGTCCAGAGCCTCGAACAGGGTGACCAGGCTGCCCTTGTCGTCGATCGAGCCCCGGCCCCAGACCGCGCCGTCGGCGACCACGCCGTCGAACGGCGGATGGGTCCAAGACCCTTCGCTGCCGGGGGTGACCGGCACCACGTCCTGGTGGGCCATCAGCACGATCGGGGCCAGGGACGGGTCGGTCCCCTTCCAGGTGTAGACCAGGGCGTGGCCGGCCACGACCTCGCGGGCCATCACCCGGTGGGCGTCGGGATAGGTCGCCCGCAGCCAGGCGTGCAGCCTGTCCCACTCGGCCGGCTGGTCCTCGGCCGGGTCCTGGTGGCTGACGGTCCGGAAGCGCACGGCCTCGCCCAGATGCCGGGCCGCCAGGCTGGCGTCGACCGGCCGGGCCGGGGCCAGGCGGACGCCGGCGGTGTCGGCCACGGGGGCCTTGAACATCGCCGTGCGCACCGCCACCACGGTCGCGACCGCCAGCACCAGCCCCACGGCCGTCAGCGCCGCCCTGCCCTTCCAGCCCATGGCTGTTCCCCCCGAACGCTTGTTTCACGAACTGTGCGACGAGTTGGAGGGGCTGCCAACCGCCAAGTTCGCGAGGGCCGGACGCCGCGTTTGCCTTGCGGCCTCGCCTCGCGCATAGGCTGGCGCTCGCGAGTCTGGAGTTCGAGAAGCGGCATGGGCGTCCTGGTCCTTGGGGGGACGGGTTTCATCGGCGGCCCGCTGGTCGCGCGGCTGCTGGCCGACGGCGTCGAGACGGGGGTCGCCCATCACGGCGCGCGCGGCGTCGCGGCCGGGGCCGCCTCGGTGGTGCTGGACCGCCGCGACCCAGCGGCGGTGCTGGCGGCCGTGCGCGAGCTGGGCGCCGACACGGTGATCGACCTGATCGCCTACACGGCGGCCGACACCCTGCCGCTGCTCGAGGCGATGTCGGGCGCGATCGCCCGCTACGTGCTGGTCAGCTCGGTCGACGTCTACCGCAACTACGAGGGCCTGCACCGCAAGGGCCGGCCGACGCCGATCTGGGACCGGCTGACCGAGGACGCCCCGCTGCGCGACAGCCGCTTCCCCTACCGCCTGGCCCGACCCCGTCCGGCCGGCGATCCCCAGGCCTGGATGGACGACTACGACAAGATCCCGCTCGAAGAGGCGGCCCGCGCCGCCGCGGGCTTCGAGACGACCATCCTGCGCCTGCCGATGGTGTTCGGGCCCGGCGACCGCCAGCGGCGGTTCTCGTGGGCGATCCGACCGATGGCTCAAGGCCGGCCGCGCTTCGTGATCCCCCACCCGTGGGCCAGCTGGCGGGCGACGTTCGGCTATGTCGACGACGTGGCGGCGGGGATCGCCCTGGCGGCCGTGCATCCCCGGGCCGGCGGCGAGACCTTCAACCTGGGCCGCGCCAACGCCCCGACCAACCTGGCCTGGGCGGCGACCTTCGCCGAGCACCTGAACTGGCCCGGCGACGTCCAGCTGGCCCATCCCGACGTGGCGCGCGGGGCCCTGGCCAAGGCGGTGTCGGGCCTGGACCTCGGCTACCCGCTGTTCGTCGACAACGCCAAGATCCGCCGCCGGCTGGGCTATGCCGAGGTGACCGACTTCGAGGAGGCCCTGGCCCGGACCGTGGCCGACGAGATGGGGCGGTGATCGGTTCGGGGGGCGGGTTCGCGCGTGTCCCTGGCGTCAGCCGCCTGTGCTGAGCTCCACCACTTCCTCGAACGTCCGCAGGCCCGGACGCTGGGCGCAGACCAGCACGGCCATGTTGCCGGGCAGGTGCTGGTTGGCCAGCATCTTCTCGTGGGCGGCCGGGATGTCGTTCCAGGGGAAGACTTCCGACAGGCAGGGGTCCACGCGGCGGTCGATGACCAGCTGGTTGGCGGCGCTGGCCTGCATCAGGTTGGCGAAGTGGCTGCCCTGGACGCGCTTCTGGCGCATCCACAGGAAGCGGGCGTCCATGGTCAGGTTGAAGCCGCTGGTGCCGGCGCAGATGGCCACCATGCCGCCGCGTTTGACCACGAACACGCTGACCGGGAAGGTCGACTCGCCCGGATGCTCGAACACCAGGTCGACGTCGCGGTTGCCGGTGACCTGCCAGATGGCTTTGCCGAACTTGCGGCTCTCCTTCATGTAGTCGGCGAATTCGGGGCCGTTGACCTTGGGCAGCTGGCCCCAGCAGTTGAACTCCTTGCGGTTCAGCACCGCCTTGGCGCCCATGCTTTTCACGAAGTCGATCTTGTCGTCGTCGCTGACCACGCCGATGGCGTTGGCCCCGACCACGGCGGCCAGCTGCACGGCGAAGACGCCCAGGCCCCCCGAGGCCCCCCAGACCAGCACGTTCTGACCGGGCTTCAGCTCGTGCGGCTTGTGGCCGAACAGCATGCGATAGGCGGTGGCCAGGGTCAGGGTGTAGCAGGCGGCCTCCTCCCAGGTCAGGTGCCGGGGGCGCGGCATCAGCTGGCGCGACTGCACCCGGCAGAACTGGGCGAAGCTGCCGTCCGGCGTCTCGTAGCCCCAGATCCGCTGGCTAGGCGAGAACATCGGGTCGCCGCCGTTGCACTCCTCGTCGTCGCCGTCGTCCTGATTGCAGTGGATGACCACCTCGTCGCCGGGCTTCCAGCGCTTGACCTTGGCGCCCACCTTCCAGACGATCCCGGAGGCGTCGGACCCGGCCACGTGATAGGGCTGCTTGTGACCGTCCAGCGGGCTGATCGGCTCGCCCAGGGCGGCCCAGACGCCGTTGTAGTTGACCCCCGCGGCCATCACCAGGACCAGCACCTCGTCCTCGCCGATCTCCCAGGTGGGAACCACCTCGACCTGCATGGCTTGCGACGGCTTGCCGTGGCGTTCCTTGCGGATGGCCCAGGCGTACATGGTCTTGGGCACGTGGAAGGCCGGCGGGATCTCGCCGATCTCGTAGAGGTCCTTCAGCTCGGTCGGGCTTCCGGTCTGGGCCAGCGTGTCGGTCATCTCACTCCCCGGTCTCTTCGGCGCTGCAACACAAACGCTCGAACGGCTTCCCGCGCTCCGTGGATCGTTCGGCCCAGTCGAAATCCGGCTTCGGTCCATCGTTTTTGGGCTTCTTGGCGGAAGTTCCGTTTCGAAGGCTCGCCCAGGCTGTGACAAGTGTTTAACTCTGGCAAGAGCAAAGTTTTTGCGCCGCAGCATGGTTGCGTGTGAAACGACCCATTCTTTTCAACCCGCTCATCCCGGCGAACGCCGGGACCCGGATGGAAAAGCGGCGTGGGGGTCGCCAAGCCCTCGGCGCGCTTCCCATCAGCCTCCCAGCCTTGGGATCTGGGTCCCGGCGTTCTCCGGGATGAGAGGAGGATGGAACGGCTCAGCTTTCCAAACGAGCCCTCATCCGCCACGTTCGACCGATGAGCGCGATGATCCACGTCTCCCGCCCCACGGGCTCGATCCTGCTGCTGGAGCTGGACGCCCCGCCGGCCAACGCCCTGGGCCTGGGCGTGCGGGCCCAGCTGGTGAAGATCCTCGACGAGATCGCCACCGACGACGAGGTCCGGGCGGTGGTGCTGACCGGGCGGGGCGGGGTGTTCTGCGCCGGCGACGACCTGCGCGAGGCCCATGGCCGCACCGCGCCCGACGCCCTGGCGGCGGTCGAGAACTTCAACCGGCTGATGGACTGGGTCGAGGCCCTGCGCACGCCGCTGATCGCCGCCATCGACGGCTGGTGCTTCGGCGGCGGGCTGGAGCTGGCCCTGGCCTGCGACATCCGCCTGGCCAGCGACCGCGCGGCCTTCGCCGCCTCCGGCGTCAATATCGGGCTGATGGCCTCGGTCACGCGCCTGCCCCGGCTGATCGGCGCGGCGCGGGCCAAGGCCCACCTGCTGACCGGCGCCCAGTTCGGTCCCGAGCGCGCCCTGGCCGACGGGATCGTCACCGCCGTCCACCCGCCCGAGCGCCTCCTGCCCGAAGCCTTCCACCTGGCCGAATGGATCGCCTCGCGCGCGCCCCTGGCGGTGGAGGCCACCAAGCGGGTCGTCGACGGCCGGTCCTATGTCGAGGAGGAGCTGCCGGCCCTGGTGGCCAGCGCCGACCATCGCGAGGCCATCGCGGCGTTCATGGCCAAGCGCTCGGCGCTGTTCCGGCGAGGATAGGGCGGGCCCACCGTATTTCCACCGCCCCATCCCAGGATGTGCTAAGCTCCGCGCAAGGCGCTAGGACGCGCCGCCGGCGAGTTCCGGCCCGCTTGGCGGGCCGTCTCGACGCACCCCGGGAAGGGGTCGCATGACCGTCAATCGCCACGACCAGCGCCCTTCGCGGCCCTGACATCGCCATCCCCGCGCGCGTCGCGCCGAGCCGTCAGGCCCGGGCGCCTGATCGCGCGCGCCTCTTCCCGAAAAGGAACGATCCATGTCCAAAGGCAATCGCGAAGTCCGCAAGCCCAAGACCGCCAAGCCCAAGGTGATCGCCGCCGCCGCGCCGACCCTGCTGACCCCGCTGGGCGTCAAGAAGAAATAGCCGCCGCCTTTCCTCCGATCGAAGGACATCGCCCATGAAGACCTATCCTGGAACCCGGCCCTCGGGCCCCAAGGGCCTGAACGACCCCCGCTCGACGGGCGGCCAGCCCACGCGGCCCCGCCCCATCGATCCCGACGCCCTGCGCGGCACGAAGACCTGATCGCCATGAACGAGACTAAGGGCGCCAGCCTGGCTGACCGGCTGAAGGCCGCGGCCGAGGCCCGGCAGGCCTTGCTGGCCAAGTTCAAGCCCCGGCCGGCGGCGGCCGATCCGCTGTTCGCCGAGCGCGGCGTCGAGGCGGCGGCCGAGCTGAAGGCCGTGCGCGCCGAGCGCCAGGCGGTCCGGAAGGTCAGGCAGGGAGCGGCCGACGCGGCCGCCGCCGAAGCCGCCGCCGCGGCCGAGCAGCGGGCCGCGCGCAAGCGGGCCAAGGCGCCGACCGCGGCCGAGGCCAAGGACCGGCGCGACGCCAAGTACGCCGCCCGCAAGTCGCGCCTCTGATGGCCCGGGGCCCGAGCTGATGGCCAAGCGCGCGCCCGTCCCGATCTCGCCGTTCGGGTCGCAGGACTACGAACTGCTGTGCGACAATCTGATCACCCTGCGCGAGGCCCATATCCGCTCGCGCCACGCCCGGCCGATGCGGGTAGGCGACCTCTGCACGCTCAGCCAGGACGGCGAGGTCTACGAGATGGTGGTCGTCGACTTCACCGATCGTGGCGGCGACGGCTGGAGCGTGTGCTGCCGGATCATCGAGGCGCTCCGCCGCTGAGGACCCGGCCTACATCGACGTGACCGGCGGGACGGGATGGTTGATCCGGTGAGCAGGTAGCCCGACGGGGCAGGAATCCGCCCGCTGGCTCGCATGGCGTCCGGTTCGAGCGGTCCGTCAAGGTACCGGTACCTTTTTTGCTGTCCTCGATGCGAAGCCTGTGTCTACATGGCCTCTGACACCGGTGTCGCACCGGTTACGAGACGACCCTGCAAGGGTCGCGCGGCGAGGGGAAACGCATGAAGGCTTCAGCGACCATTCCGTCCGGCGGCGTCCTGGCGCTAGCCCTGGCCCTGGCGGCCGCCGGCGCGGCGCGCGCCCAGGCGCCGGCGGCGTTCCTGGACCCGTCCCTGAAGCCCGAGGTCCGCGCCGCGGCCCTGGTCTCGGCCATGACCCTGGAGGAGAAGGCCGGCCAGCTGAAGCACGCCGCCCCGGCCATCCCGCGCCTTTCCGTGCCGGCCTATAACTGGTGGAGCGAGGGGCTGCACGGCGTGGCCCGGGCGGGCGAGGCCACGGTGTTCCCGCAGGCCATCGGCATGGCGGCCACCTGGGACGCGCCGATGGTCAACGGGATCGCCGACACCATCGCCACCGAGTTCCGCGCCAAGTATGTCGCCACGCGCGCCCCCGACGGCGGCTCGGCCCAGTATCGCGGCCTGACCGTCTGGTCGCCCAACATCAACATCTTCCGCGACCCGCGCTGGGGCCGGGGCCAGGAGACCTGGGGCGAGGATCCGCACCTGACGGCCGAGCTGGGCGTGGCCTTCGCCACCGGCCTGCAGGGCGACGACCCGACCTATTACAAGACCGTGGCCACGGCCAAGCACTTCGCGGTCCACAGCGGCCCCGAGGCCGACCGCCATCGCGACGACGTCCACCCTTCGGCCCACGACCTGGAGGACACCTACCTGCCGGCCTTCAAGGCCCTGGTGACCCGGGCCAGGGTCGAGGCGGTGATGTGCGCCTACAACGCCGTCGATGGGGTCCCGGCCTGCGCCAACACCGCCCTGCTGGCCGACCGGCTGCGGCGCGACTGGGGCTTTTCCGGCCACGTGGTCTCGGACTGCGCGGCGATCGCCGACGTCTTCCTGCCCACCTCGCACGGCTATGTGAAGACCGCCGAGCAGGCCGCAGCCGTCAGCCTCAAGGCCGGAACCGACCTGTTCTGCGGCGAGTTCGGCCCGGACAAGAGCAGCGACATCGCGCCGATCGTCGATGCGGTCCGCCACGGCCTGGTCGGCGAGGCCCAGCTCGACCAGGCGGTCCGGCGCCTGTTCGTCGCCCGCCTGAAGCTGGGCCTGTTCGACCCGCCCGAGCGCGTGCCGTATTTCAAGATCACCGCCGCCCAGAACGACACGCCCGAGCACCGCGCCCTGTCGCTGGAGGCGGCCAGGGCCTCGCTGGTGCTGCTGAAGAACGACGGCCTGCTGCCGCTGAAGGCCGCGCCGGCCCGGATCGCGGTGATCGGTCCGAACGCCGACAGCGTCGACGCCCTGGTGGGCAACTACAACGGCACGCCGTCCAGGCCGGCGACCGTGCTGGCGGGCCTGCGCGAGCGGTTCCCCAACGCCCGGATCGACGCCGTCGAGGGCAGCGGCTGGACCGAGGCGCCGCGCGAGGCCGTGCCGGACTCGGCGCTGAAGGACCTGAAGGTCGAGACCTTCAGGGGCCTGGACCTGACCGGCCCGGCGACGTCGATCGAACCGGCCGCCAACGTCAGGTTCGGCTGGGGACGGCCCCAGCGCCAGGAGCGCCAGACCTCGATGCGCTGGACCGGCGTGCTGGTCCCGACCGAGACCGGCGTCCACCGCTTCTCGGTCAGCGGCGAGGGCGGCTATCGGGTGATCGTCGACGGCAGGACCGTGGTCGACGCCTGGACGCGGGCCCCCGACACCGCGCCCGACGGCCAGGCGCTTCTGACCGCCGGCCAGGCCCACGCCATCGTCGTCGAGGCCAACCAGTCCGGCGCGCGGGGGGACCTGCGCCTGCAATGGAGCCGGCCCAGCCGCGGGGCCGACGCGGCCGTGGCGGCGGCCCGGGACGCCGACCTGGTGGTCTTCGTGGGCGGCCTGACCGCCCGGCTGGAAGGCGAGGAGATGTCGGTGCGGGCCAAGGGCTTCGCCGGCGGCGACCGCACCAGCCTGGACCTGCCCGCCGTCCAGGAGGATCTGCTGGAGCGCCTGTCCCGCACAGGAAAGCCAATCGTCCTTGTCCTGATGAATGGCTCGGCTCTCGGCGTGAACTGGGCCGACGCCCACCTGCCGGCCATCGTCGAGGCCTGGTATCCGGGCGGCGAGGGCGGCCGCGCGGTGGCCGGCCTGCTGGCCGGCGATTTCAGCCCCGCCGGCCGCCTGCCGGTGACCTTCTACCGCTCCGCCGACCAGCTGCCGCCGTTCAAGGACTACGGGATGGCCGGCCGCACCTACCGCTATTTCGCCGGCGAGGCGCTGTATCCGTTCGGTCATGGCCTGAGCTACACGCGGTTCGCCTATGGCCGACCGGTGCTGGACCGCGCGACGGTGAAGGCGGGCGAGGGCCAGGGCGTCTCGGTCGAGGTCACCAACAGCGGCGGGCGCGACGGCGACGAGGTGGTCCAGCTCTACGTGTCGCGCGACGGGACCGGCGCCCCGATGCGCTCGCTGCAAGGCTTCCAGCGGATCCGCCTGAAGGCCGGCGAGACGCGTCGCGTGCGGTTCTCGCTGGACGGGGCGGCGATGAGCGTGGTGGGGCCGGACGGGGCGCGGTCGATCGCCGCCGGCCCGGTGCGGCTGTGGATCGGCGGCGGCCAGCCGGTGGCGCGGCCCGGCCTGGCCAAGGCGGCCGGCGTCGAGGCGCGGTTCGTGGTCGAGGGCGGCCGGCGGCTGGCCGACTAGGTCTGGCGCCGCCCCTCGCCGCCCCGCCTCCCGCCGGTGGACGGCGCGGAGCGGCGAGGGCAGGATCGCGGCGATGTCCGCCGGTCCCGGAGCGCCATGAGCGACACCCTGACGCCCGCCCCGATGGCCCATGTCGCCCCACTCGAGGCGGACAAGGCCGCCGCGCTGGACCGCGACGGCTATCTGCTGCTGCGCGGCGCCGTGCCCGAGGCCTGGCGCGCCGCCCTGTGGGACGCCTTCGACGCCGGCGTGGGAACGCCGGACCAGTGGGCCGCGCCGCGCAGCCCCGGCTGGCGTCACGCCCTGGTCGACCTGGATCCCGTCGTGCAGCGGACCTGTCGCCTGCCGCCCCTGCTGGCGGCGGCGGGGCGAATGCTGGGCGGTCCGTTCTTCCTCTGCCAGGTCGAGGGCCGCGAGCCGCTGCCGGACGGCGGCCACCAGCCGCTGCACCGCGATGGCGCCGGCCAGACGGCGGTGGCCGCCCTGGTCTTCCTCGACCCCTACGGACCCGACAACGGCGCCACCCGCGTGGTCCCGCGCGGCCTCGACCCGGGCCAGCCGGACGAGGCCCTGTCGCGGGTGCTGGCGGGCGAGGCGGGGGACATCCTGGTGTTCGACGCCGACCTGCTGCACGGGGCCACCCGCAACCGCTCCGGCGCGCGGCGCCGCTCGCTGCTGCTGAGCTTCAAGCCCGAGCGCGACCGGGCGGACGAGGAGGCCTGCCGCGCCATCCGCAACGTGCGCATGGCCCGCAGCGAGGTGTTCGCGCCCTGAGTCCGTCATTCCGGGCCTTGTGCCCGGAACCCCTTTGTCCGCCGCAGGTGCGGAGGTGTGGCGCGCCGGCGCGCCAAGGCGCTCCACCGTCAGCTGAACCAGGGGTTCCGGGCACAAGGCCCGGAATGACGGTTGAAAGGGTGGCGAGCGAAAAGGGCTGGCCCGACGCCGTCGCGCTTCAGGCGGCCGGCTTGCGCCTGAGCCGCGCCAGCCGTCGCAGCCGGCGCCAGAAGCGGGTCTTTTCCGGCTCTGGATAGGGCTGCAGGTTCTTGTAGAACTCCTCGGCGCAGGCCCGCCACGAGAAGCCCTCGGCGAACCTGCGCACCGTGGCGTGGTCGATGTCCAGGCAGGCCAGGCAGGCCTCGCGCAGGCCGTCGGCCTGGCCCGGGGCCAGCACGCCGGCGCCGGAGCCGGGGATGATGTCGATCGGGCCCGGGGCCGAGAACGCCGCCACCGGCACGCCGGCGGCCATGGCCTCCAGGATCACCAGGCCGAAGGTGTCGGTCAGGGACGGGAAGCAGAAGACGTCGGCGCAGGCGAAGTAGCGGGCCAGCTCCTCGCCGAACTTGGCGCCGGCGAACACCACGTCCGGATATTTCTCGGCCAGCTCCTCGCGCTGGGGGCCGTCGCCGACGATCACCTTGGTGCCGGGCAGGTCGAGGCTGGCGAAGGCCTCGATGTTCTTCTCCACGGCCACGCGGCCGACATTGAGGAAGATCGGCCGGGCCAGGCCCTCGAAGACGTCCGGTTCGCCCGCCTGGCGGGGCCGGAACACGTCGGTGTCGACGCCGCGCGTCCAGGGCGAGATGTTGCGGAAGCCGTGGCGGACCAGCTCGTCGCGCATGGTGGGCGTGGCCACCATCAGCCGGCCCGACGGCTTGTGGAACCAGCGCATGTAGGTGTAGCCGGCCGACAGCGGCAGCGGCAGGCGGGCCGACACGTATTCGGGGAAGCGTGTGTGGTAGCTGGTCGTGAACGGCAGCTTCCATTCCAGGCAGATGCGGCGGGCGGCCAGGCCGATCGGCCCCTCGGTGGCGATGTGGATCGCCTCGGGCTCGAACGACTTGAAGCGCTCCATCACCGGCTCGTAGGCGCCGATGGCCAGCTTGATCTCCGGATAGGTCGGCAGCGGGAAGGTCGGGAACTGGTCGGGGCTGACGACGTCGACCTCGTGGCCCATGGCCTTCAGCTCGGCCATCACCTTGGTGAGGGTCCGAACCACGCCATTGACTTGCGGTTCCCAGGCATCGGTGGCGAGTAGTATCCGCATCAGGCGGCGGCTGGCTCCGCTATCGGGGGCTCGACGGTGAGCGCCCTTGCCCGGTCGATCACCGACCAGGACCTAAGCTTGGACCATTCCAGGATTTCGAGCCGTCCGTCCATATGTTCCACGAGCGCGGTGCAGCTTTCCACCCAATCGCCGTCGTTCACATAGAGCACGCCGTCGATCTCGCGCATCTCGGCCTTGTGGATGTGGCCGCAGATCACGCCGTCGACGCCGCGACGACGGGCCTCGTCGGCGACCGCGGCCTCGAAATTCTCGATGAACTGCAGGGCGTTCTTCACCTTGACCTTCAGATAGGCCGAAAGACTCCAGTAGCCGAACCCCATCTTGCGGCGCGCGCGGTTGAGCAGGGTGTTCAGCATCAGGATGGTCCTATAGGACCAGTCGCCCAGGAAGGCCAGCCACTTGGCGTGCTGCACCACGCCGTCGAACTCGTCGCCGTGCACCACCAGGTAGCGCTTGCCGTCGGCCGCCTCGTGGATCATGTCGCGGGCCACCACCACCCCGCCGAAGTGCACGCCGCAGAAGTCGCGCACCCGGTCGTCGTGGTTGCCGGGCACGTAGATCACCTCCACGCCCTTGCGCGCCAGGCGCAGGATCTTCTGCACCACGTCGTTGTGGCTCTGCGGCCAGTGCCAGCCGCTGCGCAGCTTCCAGCCGTCAATGATGTCGCCCACCAGGTAGAGCTTGTCGCACTCGACATGGCGGATGAAGTCCAGCAGCAGCTCGGCCTGGCAGCCGCGCGTGCCCAGGTGCACGTCGCTGATGAAGATCGAGCGGTAGCGGCGGATCTCGATGTTGGTGTCGGTGACCATGGCTTGCCCCTCCGGCGGTCTGGTCGGCGTTCCAGTCCGGTCCCCCCGGACCGATCGCGGCCCCGGTCCTGTCCGGGCGCTTGAAGGCGGCGATTAAGCTGATTGCATGTCGCTTTCGTGAAACAGGCCCGGTCCGTGACGCGGCGCGGCGCCGCACCAACGCCCGAAATTTGACCATCGGATAAATCTTGCCGGACGGGCGAAGCTTTGCCGGGCCTCGGCTGTTGCAGCGCAACATGGCTTTGGACTAGACCAAGGCCATGGACGCCGCCCGCCTCGCCAAGGATACGCCCAAGTCGCTGAAGACCCGGGCGCGGATTCTCGACCACGCGATGCGCCTGATCGCCGAGATCGGCTATTACGCGGCGACCAATCCGGTGATCGCCGACGCCGCGGGCCTGACGCGCGGGGCGATGCTCTACCACTTCCCCAGCCGCGAGGCCCTGGTCGAGGCCGCCGTGGCCCACGTCCAGGCCGAGCGCTCGGCCCTGTTCCGCGCCGCCGCCGACAGCCTGCCCCCGGGCGCCGACGTCACCGAGCACGCCATCGACAGCTACTGGGACCTGCTGCACACCGTGCCGTTCCTGGCCTTCGCCGAACTGGAGGCCGCGGGCCGCACCGACCCGGCCGTCCAGGCCCTGCTGGCCCCGGCCCAGGCCGAGTTCGACCGCGCCCAGGCCGGCGATCATTTCCTGAAGATCCTCCACGCCGGCGCCGGCCCCCGCTTCCAGGCCTCGCGCGACCTGGCGAGGTTCATGCTGGAAGGCCTGGCGCGGGCGTCCCTGACCTATGACAGCGACGGCCGGCGCGAGCGCCTGCTGACGCTGATCAAGCGGGCCACGCACATGCTCAACCGCAAGGGCGACGTGCAGGATCTCTGGCCGGATTGAGGGCGAGGCCTTGCCGCTGCGGGCGGGCGGCTCGCGCCGAGCCGGGGACGCGCACTCACGGCAAGGCGTCGGTCGGGTTGCAGGGCGTTTGGCGCGAGTGCGTGTCCCCAGCTTGATTTGCTGCGTTGGGCCCTAAAGCCCTGTTCAGGACAGATGATCCGGCGCCGAGGATGACGTTGGGTACAGGCACGCACCCCAGGCTTCGGCCAGCTTGCGGAGGCCTTGCCCTGCGTGCCTGTCCCCGCGTTCCAAAGCCCTCACAGCCGCGCGCGGCCGCCGCCCTTCAGCTTGTCCAGCGCGCGGCGGGAGAGTTCGGCCTGGGCGGCGGCGGGGGCGCGGGCGGCGACCAGGGCCTCGGCGGCCAGGCCGGGAGCCATGACCCGGGCCAGCATCTCGGCCTTGGCGGCGACATTGGCGTCGGCCTTCGGCTCCCTGGGCATGATCAGCGCCACCTTGCGGGCCTGGGCGGCCAGGTCGCCGATGGCCCTGGCCCGTTCGCGGACCCTTCGGATCTCGGCGGGGTCGTCGCTGCGCTCGAGGATCGCCCAGGCGGCGTCGAGGGCGGCCATCAGCTTGGCTTGCAGGGCCTGGCGCCAGGCCAGGGACGGGGCGGGGGTGTGTTGGGTCTGGGTCATGACACGAGTGTGCGCCCGCCCCGGAAGGTGGGGACAGGAAACGTGCGTTTTCCTGTAGCGCGTTGATTTCATTGAGGGCGACTTCGGATTTCGCGGGGATAAACCCCCTCAGTCGGCTTCGCCGACAGCTCCCCCAGCGGGGGAGCATCTAGGCGGCGCGGCGGCCGGCCGACTAGATCCTCCCCCTCTGGGGGAGGTGGCCCGAAGGGCCGGAGGGGGCCGCGCGGCGCGAGGGCATGTCCCCGATCGCGACCCTGTGGATAACTTTCCGCGCCCTACGCCGTCGCGATCGGCAGGGCCGTCGTGAACTTGATCTGCTCCATGGCGAAGCTGGACGACACGTCGGTCAGCGGGGCGGTGGCGATCAGGCGGCGGTAGAAGCGGTCATAGGCGGCGATGTCGCGGACCACGACCTTGAGCAGATAGTCGACCTCGCCGCTCATCCGGTAGAACTCGACCACCTCGGGCAGGGCCTTGGCCCCGGCCGCGAAGGTGGCCAGCCAGTCCTCGTCGTGGCGGCCGGTCTTGACCGCCACGAACACCGTCAGCGGCAGGTCCAGGGCGTCGCGGTCGATCAGGGCGACGCGGGCGGTGATGACGCCGCTGTCCTGCAGCCGCTTGACCCGCTTCCAGCAGGGCGTCTGGGACAGGCCCACCCGCTCGGCCAACTCGGCGATGGGCACGGTGGCGTCCTGCTGCAGGATGGCCAGCAGGCGGCGGTCGATCTGGTCCAGCGAAATCATTCTCTATCGGGCCGCATGTGGAGAATTGAGTTCTCTCTTTCTGGCATGGGGCGGCGATTGAGACCATGTCATTTTCGCCAGGCGCGGCATCATGGAGCGACGTTTCATGGGGCCCGATCATGCTCGATCTCTTCACCCGCCACCCCCGCTCGGTCGACGAGACCTATGGCGAGCACCTGGCCATGGCCTGGAGCTTCGCCTTTCCGATGCTGCTGGGCGGCCTGGCCTGTTTCGTCCACGGGATCTTCCCGTTCCTGTTCGAGACCACCGGCAGCCGCTGCGTGAAGCTGCTCTACACCCGGATCGCCAACCGCGGCCGCAAGTCGTCGGGCGCCGAGGTCCCGAACTGGACGGCCTTCGACGCGGTGATCTGAACCTCCTCCATAGCCTCCAGCTGCACGGGCTTGTCAGGAAACGTCGTCGGCGGAGCAAATTCTCCCCCTTGGCGGCGGCGCGTGGCTGGCCCATCGTCCCCGCGAGAGTCGGGAGGACCGCATGAGTTTCTGGAACCGTCGCAAGGCGATCGACACCGCGAGCGGCGACGCCGCCCACGCCCTGAAGAAGACCCTGAGCTGGTATCACCTGGTCGCCCTGGGCGTCGGGGCCATCGTCGGCACGGGCATCTACACCCTGACCGGGGTCGGGGCGGGGCTGGCGGGGCCGGGGGTGATGCTGTCGTTCCTGATCGCCGGGGCGGTCTGCGCTTGCGCGGCCCTGTGCTACGCCGAGCTGTCGACCATGATCCCGGCCTCGGGCAGCGCCTACACCTACAGCTACGTGGCCATGGGCGAGCCGGTGGCCTGGTTCGTCGGCTGGAGCCTGATCCTCGAATACACCCTGGTCTGCGCGGCCGTGGCGGTGGGCTGGTCGGCCCATGCCCAGGGGCTGTTCCAGATGGCCGGCTTCCCGCCGGAGCTGCTGGCCGGCCGGCACCAGGGCGGGATCGTCAACCTGCCGGCGGTGATCATCTCGATGGCGGTGGCCGGCCTGCTGGCCCTGGGCACCAAGGAGAGCGCCACGGTCAACATGGTGCTGGTGGTGATCAAGATCGCGGCCCTGGCGGTGTTCGTGGTCCTGTGCCTGCCGGCCTTCGACGCCAGCCACTTCACGCCGTTCATGCCGCAGGGCTTCGTCGCCCACACGGTCCCGGGACCGGGCCCGGACGGGGTCAAGGTCGGGGTGATGGCCGCCGCCAGCCTGATCTTCTTCGCCTTCTACGGCTTCGACGCGGTGTCGACCGCCGCCGAGGAGACCAAGAACCCCAAGCGCGACCTGACCATCGGCATCGTCGGCTCGATGCTGGCCTGCACCCTGATCTACATGCTGGTGGCCGCCGTGGCGATCGGCGCCTCGCGGGCCGAGGTGTTCTCCAGGAGCGAGGCCCCGCTGGTCTTCATCCTGGAGACCCTGAAACATCCGAAGATGGCCCAGCTGGTGGCCCTGGCCGCGGTGGTCGCCCTGCCGACCGTGATCCTGGCCTTCATGTACGGCCAGAGCCGGATCTTCTTCGTCATGGCCCGCGACGGCCTGCTGCCGCCGGCCCTGTCGCGGGTGAACCGCAAGACCGGCACCCCGGTGCTGATGACCCTGCTGACCGGCGTGCTGTCGGCCACGCTGTCGGGCCTGCTGTCGCTGAAGGACATCGCCGAGCTGGCCAACGCCGGCACCCTGGCGGCCTTCATCGCCGTGGGGCTGTCGGTGATCATCCTGCGGGTGCGCGATCCGGGGCGGCCGCGGATGTTCTCCACCCCGCTGTGGCAGGTGGTGGCGCCCGGCGCGATCCTGGGGTGCCTGTACCTGTTCTACAGCCTGCCGGCCAAGACCCAGCTCTACTTCCTGTACGCCCACCTGATCGGGGCGGTGGTGTACCTCCTGTACGGGGTGCGACGGAGCGTCCTGGCGCGGGCCGAGGCCGGAAAGGTGTAAGACCAAGGGGGACACTTGGCGTCCCCGGGGGTGAACGTGCTGCGTTTGGTTCGGTCTGGTCTGTATCGCCCCGGCGTCTGGGCCCTGCTCGCGGCGATCCCGCTGGTCGCGTGCGGCGGGGGCGGGGGCGGCGGTTCGGGACCCGCGCCGGGCGTCGTCACGCCTCCGCTCCCTCCGCCGCCCCCACCGCCTCCGCCTCCGCCGCCGGTCCCCTCGGCCGGCAGCGCCGAATACCAGCGCGGCTGGAACCTCGGCGCGATCCATGCCGACGTCGCCTATGGCAAGGGGGCCAGCGGCCAGGGGATCACCGTGGCGGTGATCGACACCGGCGTCGACGGCGCCCAGGCCGACCTGGTCGGCGCGGTCTCGGCCGATTCCACCGACATCATCGGGCGCGGCGCCCTGGTCGGCTCCAGCCGCCACGGCACGCGGGTGGCCGGCATCATCGCCGCGCGGTTCAACGGCGCCGGCACGATCGGCGTCGCCTACGGGTCCACGATCCTGTCGGTCCGGGCCGACGACAGCCGCGCGGCCCCCGCCGACTGCCCCGACTGCGTCTTCGACTCCGACAACCTGGCCGACGCCCTGGACTATGCGGTGGCCAAGGGAGCCAAGGTGGTCAACCTGTCGCTGGGCGGCGACAGTCCCGAGGGCTCGAGGTTCGAGGCCGCCCTGGCCCGGGCCGTCGCCGCCGGGACGGTGGTCGCCGTCTCGTCTGGCAACGACGGAGCCTCCGATCCCTCCTGGCCGGCGCGCTACGCGGTCGATCCGCGCTATGCCGGCTCGGTGGTCGCGGTCGGCGCCCTGACCCAGGCCGGGACGATGGCCAGCTATTCCAACAAGGCCGGCGTGGCGGCCAGCGGCTACATGGCCGCGCCCGGCGACGCCATCGCCACCGAGTGCGACAGCACGGGCTGCACGGTGGTGTCGGGCACCTCGTTCGCCGCGCCCGAGGTCTCGGGCGCCCTGGCCCTGCTGCTGCAGGCCTTTCCCAACCTGTCGGGACGGGACGCGGTCGACATCCTGCTACGCACCGCCGACGACCTGGGGGCGACGGGGACCGATTCCACCTACGGCCGCGGCGGCCTGGACCTGGCCCGCGCCTTCGCGCCGGTCGGGACCAGCAGCCTGTCCCTGCCCGGTGGCGGGACCGCCGCCCTGACCGGCGCCGGCCTGGGGGGCAACGTCGCCTCGGCGTTCGGCTCGGCCCTCAGCCGCGCCGACGGCCTGCGGACCGTGATCCACGACGACTACAACCGATTGTTCTCGGTGAACCTGGCCGACGGCCTGCCGGGCGAGCGCCGCCGCGCCCTGCTGGCCCCGCCGCCGATCCAGGCGTCCAGCCAGGTGGTGCTGGGCGGTCCGGCCCTGGGCGGGCTGAACCTGGCGGTCTCGGTCGAGGGGCCGGTGTTCGACGAGCGCGCCCACGAGCCCGAGCCGTCGCTGACCCTGGGTCCCCAGCCGATGCGGTCGATGCGGATGCAGGCCGCCTACGGGCGGCTGAGCCTGTCCAACTGGAGCGGCGAGGGCGGGGCGGCGGCCCCGGCCGGTCCGGCGGGCCGCGACGCCTTCCAGGCCGTCGCCCGGCCCGACCGCGCCACCCAGGCCGCCCTGCGCCTGGGCCGCTTCGCCCTGCTGGCCGAACAGGGCTCGGCCCATCCGCGCCAGCCGCTGCAGATCACCGAGATCGAAGGCTCGGCCTACGCCTCGGCCACCGGCATGATGGAGGTCGGCGACGCCCTGGTCAGCCTGACCGGCGGGACGCTGGACGAGCCCCTGGGGCCGCTGGGATCCTATGTGACGCCGGGTTCGACCCTGGCCCTGCCGGCCCGGACCCGGTTCGGGGCGGCGGCGGTGGACCTCTATCCGAGGCCCGGCCTGTCGCTGCACGCCGACCTGTCGATCGGCCGCACGGCGGTGGACGGCGGCCTGCTGTCGCTGGACCGGGCGATCAGCAGCGCCTGGCGGCTGGAGGCCGGCGCCGACTGCCGGCTGGTCGGCTGGGCCTGCTCGCGCCTGACCCTCGGGGTGGCCCAGCCCCTGCGCATCGAGAGCGGCAAGTTCCAGGCGGTGCTGGCCGACGTGCCGCTGGCCTATGACGACCCGATCAGCTTCTCGACCCGGCGGTTCGCCGCCGCGCCGGACGGTCGCGAGATCGACGTCAGCCTGGGCCTTGAGCGGGCCTTCGGCCCCTGGCGGTCGCTGGTGGTGCGCGCCAGCCTGGCCCTGCAGCCCGGCCACCAGGCCGACGCCGCGCCGGAGGTCGGGGCCCTGGCCACCTGGCGCTCGCGGTTCTAACCCCCCTTTCCTTCCGGCCGGTCGCCGCTACAGTCTGCTCAAAACAGATGTTTGAAGTGGAAGGAACGCCATGGCCCTGGACCTCGAGACCCGCGACCAGCTGATCGACACGGTGCGGCGTTTCGTCGCTGAACGGCTGCGTCCGATCGAGGCCAAGGTCGCCGAGGACGACGCCGTGCCGGCCGAGATCATCGAGGCGATGAAGGGCCTGGGGCTGTTTGGCCTGTCGATCCCGGAGGACTTCGGCGGCCTGGGCCTGAACATGGAGGAGGAGTGCCTGGTCGGGATCGAGCTGGGCCGCGCCTCGCCGGCCTTCCGCTCGGTGTTCGGCACCAATGTCGGCATCGGCAGCCAGGGCCTGGTGATGTTCGGCACGGACGACCAGAAGGCCCGCTGGCTGCCGGGCATAGCGTCCGGCGAGATCGTCACCTCTTTCGCCCTGACCGAGGCCGAGGCGGGGTCGGACAGCGCCGCGGTCCAGACCCGGGCCGTGCGCGACGGCGACGACTATGTGCTGAACGGGTCCAAGCGCTACATCACCAACGCCGGCAAGGCCTCGCTGTTCACGGTGATGGCCCGCACGAACCCCGACGCCAAGGGCGCTGCGGGGGTCTCGGCCTTCCTGGTGCCGCGCGACCTGCCCGGCCTGAGCGTCAGCAAGCCCGAGAAGAAGATGGGCCAGCAGGGCGCCCACATCCACGACGTGACCTTCGACAATGTCCGCGTGCCGGCCTGGAACCGGCTGGGCGGGGAGGGCGAGGGCTTCAAGGTGGCCATGCAGGTGCTGGACCGCGGCCGGCTGCACATCGCCGGGGTCTGCGTGGGCGTGGCCGAGCGGCTGCTGGCCGACTGCGTGGCCTATGCCAGCGAGCGCAAGCAGTTCGGCCAGCCGATCGCCAGCTTCCAGCTGATCCAGGCGATGATCGCCGACAGCAAGACCGAGGCCCTGGCGGCCCGGGCTCTTGTCCTGGAGACCGCCCGCAAGCGCGACGCCGGCCAGGGCGTGACCCTGGAGGCGGCGGCCGCCAAGCTGTTCGCCTCGGAAATGGTCGGCCGGGTAGCCGACCGGGCGGTGCAGATCTTCGGCGGGGCGGGCTATGTCGCCGACTACGGCATCGAGCGCCTGTATCGCGACGTGCGGATCTTCCGGATCTACGAGGGCACCAGCCAGATCCAGCAGCTGGTCATCGCCCGCGAGACGCTGAAGCGGGGCGGGTAGTGGGCAAACGCAAAACGCCCCCGCCGGCCCCGGGCCGGAACGTCCCCTGTAAGGACGCTCCGGCGGAGCCAGCGGAGGCGTATTAAGATCCCCGGATGGGGAGCTTTTAGTCTTACGCGCCGCCCGGGAAGCGGAACGGAACCTTCACGGTGCCGGTCTTGGCGCCCATCGGCAGCTTTTCAGCGATGCACATGGCGGCCTTGTCGAAGCCCTTGCCGGCCGCGCTGTTGTCGACGACCTTGCACTCGGTCAGCTTGCCGGCGTCAGCCGTGCATTCCAGCATCACCTGAGCGGCGTCGCGCGTGTTGGCGAATTGTTGCAGGCAACGGCCCATTTGATCTTCGAAGCCGCCAGCCGCCGAGGCGGCTTGAGCGACGAAAAAGCTGCCAGCGATTCCCGCGGCAATAGCGATCGGATATTTCATCCCGCTGCTCCTAGTAGTGTGTCTCGCCCCTTGGACGTCGCGTCGTCCGGACGCCTGAGCTTTTTCGCAGAACCGAGTTAAAATATTCTGAGTCAGCGGAAGATAGTTTTCTTCATTTATTGGTAACCACGCTTACTTGGCGAATACGCCAGTTTCACTTGAAACTACACTCAGAATCCATCGTCGACGACTCGACCCTTGCACGAGTGCGACTCACGCGCGCGCCCGGTCCTTATCCCAGGGGCGCCGGATCAAGGCCTTGTCCCGCACGGAATCGGAGGGTGCGACACGCCCTGCGGCAAACGCCCTTAACCAAAGTCAGGAACTATTAGGAATATGCCGTGATGATCGCCCCCGACGTTGGTGATCCGTGCGCACGGACCGCCGCTAGAGGGGACCAATCCGATGAAGCGCTTTCGGCTCGTCGATCTTCCGTTGATCATCAAAATCGGCTTCGCGCCGGCTTTCGCGCTTTTGATGCTGGCCCTGATGGCCGGCGGCGCGATCGTCGTGCAGAAGAGCCAGTCCGCCGCGCTCAAGCAGGTCGTCGAGAACGACATGCGCGAGAACATGGAGATCCAGGCGATCTCCAAGCGGATCTCCAACATCAACGGCGAACTGTTCACCGTGATGACCCACAAGGCCGGGAACATCGAGGTCGACAAGAACGACGCCCGCATGGCGGCGATCCTGACCGAGACCGACGCGATCAAGAAGGACCTGACCGTCCTGAAGGGCAAGCTGCCCAAGGGAGAGCAGGGCAAGATCACCGAGCTGATCAAGTCGCTCGACGAATGCCGCAGCGCCATCGACACGGTCAGCGGCATGATCGGCGTCGACTTCAACATGGCCGCCGGCTTCATCGCCCCGTTCGAAGAACAGTACGCCAAGATGACCGCCCAGCTGGACGGGGTCGTGGCCGCCGCCAACGCCCGCGTCGCGACCGAGACCGCCAAGAAGCAGGCCGAGGCCAATGCGGCGATGAGCGCCACGATGGTCCTGTCGCTGATCACGCTGTGCGCGGTCGCCGGCCTGGCCTTCATGACCGTCATGACTACCCGCAAGTCGATCGGCGACATCGCCGGCGCCACCGAGAAGCTGTCGAAGGGCGACAACACGATCGACCTGGAGAAGATGACCCGCGGCGACGAGCTGGGCGCCATCGTCCGCTCGCTGAAGGTCTTCCGCGACAACCAGCTGCACCTGGAGCAGATGCGCGCCGAGCAGGAGAAGTCGGCCGCCCTGACCGCCGACGAGCGCCGGGCCAAGGAAGAGGCCGCCGCCGCCGCCGCCCGCGAGAACGCCCTGGTGGTGTCGTCGCTGGCCGACGCGCTGGAGCACCTGGCCAAGGGCGACCTGACCTATCGCGTCCAGGCCGACTTCCCGGGCGACTACCGCAAGCTGAAGGACGACTTCAACGCCGCCATCACCCAGCTGCAGGAAACCATCAAGGTCATCGCGGCCTCGACGGACGGCCTGCGCACCGGCGCCGACGAGATCGCCCACGCCTCGGACGACCTGTCGCGCCGCACCGAGCAGCAGGCCGCCTCGCTCGAGGAAACGGCCGCCGCCCTGGACGAGCTGACCGCCACGGTGCGCCGCACCGCCAGCGGCGCCAAGCAGGCCTCGGAAGTGGTCTCCAGCACCCGCGGCGAAGCCACCCATTCGGGCCAGGTCGTGCACGAGGCCGTCTCGGCCATGGGCGCCATCGAGGACTCGTCCAAGCAGATCAACCAGATCATCGGCGTCATCGACGAGATCGCCTTCCAGACCAACCTGCTGGCCCTGAACGCCGGCGTCGAAGCGGCCCGGGCCGGCGACGCGGGTCGAGGCTTCGCGGTCGTGGCCCAGGAAGTCCGGGCCCTGGCCCAGCGTTCGGCCGAAGCGGCCAAGGAGATCAAGACCCTGATCTCGTCCTCGACCCAGCAGGTCAGCCAGGGCGTCAGCCTGGTCGGCCAGACCGGCGAGGCCCTGCAGCGGATCGTCACCAAGGTCGGCGAGATCGACGCCCTGGTCACCGAGATCGCCGCCTCGGCCGCCGAGCAGGCCACGGGCCTCAACGAGGTCAACACCGCCGTCAACCAGATGGACCAGGTGACCCAGCAGAACGCCGCCATGGTCGAGCAGTCGACCGCCGCCACCCACTCGCTGAAGGGTGAGACCGGCGAGCTGGTGCGCCTGATCGGCCGCTTCAACGTCGGCAACGGTCGCCAGACCGCCGCCTACGAGCGTCCGCAGGCCGCCGATCCGACCGTGCACGCCCCCGCCGCCAATCCGGTGGCCGAGCAGCGCGCCCGCCTCAACGCCTTCGCCCGTCCCGGACGCGGCGGCGCGGCGACCGCGGCCGCCCCGGCCAGCGACGGCTGGGAGGAGTTCTGATGTCGACAGCGATCGCCCTGCCCGAAACCCTTGACCTGAAGGCTTCGGGGCCGCTCAAGCAGGCGTTCGTCGAACGCCGCGGCCAGGACATCGAAGTCCATGCCGACCAGGTGCGCCGCCTCGGCGGGCTGTGCCTGCAGGTCCTGCTGGCCGCCCGCAAGGCCTGGGCCGAGGACGGCAAGCCTTTTTCGATCACCGCGCCTTCCGAGGCGTTCGTGGAAACCATCCGTCTTTTCGGGGCCGAAGGGGCCCTGCTTCAGGCCGAAATCCAAGGAGCTGCATCGTGACGCGTACTGTCCTCACGGTCGATGACTCGCGTACGATGCGGGACATGCTGCGCATGGCCCTCGCCGGCGCCGGGTTCAACGTCGTCGAAGCCGTCGACGGCGAACACGGGCTGGAAGTGCTGTCCGCCCATCGCCCCGACGTGATCATCACCGACATCAACATGCCCAAGCTGGACGGCTTCGGCTTCATCGAGGCGGTGCGGGTCGACGACGACTATCGCGCCATCCCGATCCTGGTGCTGACCACGGAAAGCGACCCCAGCAAGAAGCAGCGGGCCCGCGAGGCCGGCGCGACGGGCTGGATCGTCAAGCCGTTCAATCCCGAGAAGCTCGTTGAGGCGATCCGCCGCGTCGCGGCCTGATCGTCCAAGTGCTCTAGGTACTGAAATACCTTTGTAGGAAGTCGGGGAATGGACGAGCTAGAGGCCATCAAGGTCACCTTCTTTCAGGAATGCGAGGAACTGCTCGCGGATCTTGAAGGCGGGCTCTTGGCCATGCAGGACGGCAACGACGATGGCGACACCGTCAACGCCGTCTTCCGGGCCGTGCACTCGATCAAGGGCGGGGCCGGCGCCTTCGGCCTGGAACCGCTGGTGCGCTTCGCCCACGTGTTCGAGACCCTGCTGGACGCCCTGCGATCGAACGAGATCCCGGGCACGCCGGACCTGACGGCCCTGCTGCTGCGCGCCTCGGACGTGCTGGCCGACCACGTCAGCGCCGCCCGCGGCCTGGGCGTCGTCGACATGGACGTCTCGGCCGCCATGGCCGCCGAGCTGAAGATCGCCACCGACCCCAACGCCGCCCCGGCGCCCGTCGCCGCCGCGCCGGTGGAAGCCGCGCCCCAGTACGTTGACGCCGCCCCGATCGTCATCGGGGCTGACGAAGGCCTGGACGACGACGACCTGGGCTTCGACTTCCAGCCGATGACCATCACCCTCGACGCCCAGGCCGCCGACGCGGCCGTGCTCGACGGCAATGTCTGGACGGTGTCGATCCGTCCGAAGTCGGACCTCTACCGCAAGGCCAACGAAACGGCCCTGCTGCTGCGCGAGCTGAGCCGCCTGGGCCCGATCCAGGCCACCCTGGACGACAGCGCCCTGCCGACCCTGGAGTTCATCGACCCCGAGGCCGCCTACGTCACCTGGAGCGTCCGGGTCGAGACGGACCAGGGCGAGGACGCCATCCGCGAAGTCTTCGAATTCGTCGACGGCGACTGCGAGCTGGAGATCACCCGCGGCGAGGCCCCGGTGGCCGAGGTGCTGGCCAACCTGCTGGACGTGACCGCTCCGGCGTCCGCGCCCGCCGCGATCGAAGCCCCCGTCGAGCCGCCGGTTCTCGCCGCCGCTCCGGTGACCGAGCTCGCCGCGCCCGCGCCCGCGCCCGCCCCCGCGCCGGTGGCGGCCAACGCTCCGACCGCCGCCCCCGCGGCCCCCGCCGCCAAGCCGGCCCAGATCGACGTCCCCGGTCCCGGCCAGTCGGTGATCCGCGTCGATCCCGAGCGCATCGACCGCCTGATCGACCTGGTCGGCGAGCTGGTCATCAACCAGGCCATGCTGGCCCAGCGCGTCGGCGAATACGGCATCGCCCCGTCCTCCAACCTGGCCATGGGCCTGGACGAGCTGGAGCAGCTGACCCGGGAGATCCAGGACAGCGTGATGGCCATCCGCGCCCAGCCGGTGAAGTCGGTGTTCCAGCGCATGCCGCGCCTGGTCCGCGAAGTCGCCAACATGACGGGCAAGCAGGCCCGCCTGGTGATGGACGGCGAGAACACCGAGGTCGACAAGACGGTCATCGAGCGTCTGGCCGATCCCATCACCCACATGCTGCGCAACGCCATCGACCACGGGCTGGAAAGCCCTGAGGAGCGCAAGGCGGCCGGCAAGAATCCCGAAGGCGTCGTACGCCTGGCCGCCCTGCACCGCAGCGGCCGGATCGTCATCGAGGTCCAGGACGACGGCAAGGGCATCAACCGCGAGCGGGTCCACTCGATCGCGGTCAAGAAGGGCCTGATCTCGCCGGACCTGACCCTGACCGACGAGGAGATCGACAACCTGATCTTCCTCCCCGGCTTCTCGACCGCCGACAAGATCTCGGACGTCTCGGGCCGCGGCGTCGGCATGGACGTGGTCAAGCGTTCAGTGCAGGCCCTGGGCGGCCGCATCTCGATCACCTCGCGTCCGGGCCTGGGCTCGACCTTCACCCTCAGCCTGCCGCTGACCCTGGCCGTCCTGGACGGCATGGTGGTCGACGTCGCCGGCGAGACCCTGGTCATTCCGCTGGCCTGCATCGTCGAGAGCCTGCGCCCGAAGGCCGAGGAAATCCGGCCCCTGGGCCCGTCGGGCCACGTGCTGGCCGTGCGCGACAGCTTCGTGCCGCTGATCGACGTGGGCCTGACCCTGAACTACCGCGACCGCTCGCCGGCCGCGACCGAGGGCGTGGTCCTGCTGGTCGAGGGCGAGGACGGCTCGCGCGCCGCCCTGGTGGCCGACGCCATCCACGGCCAGCGCCAGGTAGTCATCAAGTCGCTGGAGCAGAACTACCAGCAGGTCGAGGGGGTCGCCGCCGCGACCATCCTGGGCGACGGCCGGGTGGCCCTGATCCTCGACGTCGACGCGGTGATCAACCTGCGTCGCCGCGGTCCGCCGCCGCCGTCCGATCCCACCCTCATCGCCGCGGAATAGCCCGATGACCGAACCGACCCCCACCTCCAGCACCGAAACCCGCGAACTGATCTCGTTCCGCGTGGGCGAGCAGGAATACTGCGTGGACATCATGGCCGTCCGCGAGATCCGCGGCTGGAGCCCGGCCACCACCCTGCCGCAGTCGCCCGCCTACATGCGCGGCGTGATCAACCTGCGCGGCGCGGTCCTGCCGATCATGGACCTGGCCGCCCGCATCGGCATGCCGACCACCGAGCCGAACGTGCGCAGCGTGTTCATCGTGGTCCAGGCCGGCGACCGCACGGTCGGCCTGCTGGTCGACGCGGTGTCCGACATCCTGTCGATCACCGACGACATGTGCCAGCCGACCCCGGACATCGCCTGCGAGAACGTCCGCCACTTCGTGCGCGGGATCATTTCCATCGAAGGGCGGATGATCAGCGAGATCTCGCTGGACCGCCTGCTCCCCGAGCGCGAGGCCCTGGCCGCCTGATATGACCACCTCCTCGACCTCCTTTTCCGATCGCCGCGAGGCCCTCGTCGACGGCGAGTTCGCCTTCACGAGCGCCGACTTCAAGCGGATCGCGGCGCTGCTGTACGACCAGGCCGGCATCAGCCTGCCCGACAGCAAGGCGACGCTGGTCTATTCGCGCCTGGCCAAGCGCCTGCGCACCCTGGGCCTGAAGTCGTTCGCCGAGTACTGCGCGTTCGTGGCCCAGGACGGCAATGTCGACGAGCAGCAGCACATGCTCCGGGCCCTGACGACCAACGTCACCCGGTTCTTCCGCGAGCCGCACCACTTCGACGACCTGCGCGCCAACATCCTGGAGCCGATGGCCGACAGGGTCCGGGCCGGCGGGCGCCTGCGCCTGTGGTCGGCGGCCTGCTCGTCGGGGCAGGAGCCCTATTCGATGGCTTTCACCGTGCTGTCGGTGTGGCCGAACGCGGCCGAGCTGGACATCCGGATCCTGGGCACCGACATCGACACCAACGTGCTGGCCACGGGCCGGGCGGCCGTCTACGAGGAGCAGCTCCTCGAGGGCATCCCCGCCAACATGCGCAACCAGTATTTCGAACGCGACGCCGGCGACCGCCGCAGCTTCCGGGTCTGCGAAGCGGCCCGCCAGCTGGTGGCGTTCCGCGAGCTGAACCTGAACGGCCCCAGCTGGCCGATGAAGGGGCCGTTCGACGCCATCTTCTGCCGCAACGTGGTGATCTATTTCGACGAGCCCACCCAGGAGCGGGTCTGGCAGCGCTTCGCGCCGCTGGTGTCGCAGGGCGGCAAGCTCTATGTCGGCCACTCCGAACGCGTGGGCGCGTCGGTCACGGCCTTTGAAAGCGCCGGCCTGACCGCCTATCGCAAGGTGGGAGGTCGCTGATGGCGAAGATTCGCGTTCTCGTCGTCGACGACTCCGCCACCATGCGCGGCCTGATCACGGCCGCCCTGACCCGCGATCCCGAGATCGAGGTGGTCGGCGCCGCCGGCGACCCGTTCGAGGCCCGGGGCATGATCAAGGCCCTGAACCCGGATGTCGTCACCCTCGACATCGAGATGCCGAACATGAACGGCATCGAGTTCCTCGAGAAGATCATGCGCCTGCGGCCGATGCCGGTGGTCATGGTCTCCAGCCTGACCCAGGCCGGGGCGGAGATGACCCTGCGCGCGCTGGAACTGGGCGCGGTGGACTGCGTGGGCAAGCCCACCACGGCCACCGGCACCGCCGAGGCCCTCGCCGAGGTGACCGACAAGGTCAAGGCCGCCGCCCGCGCCTCGGTGCGGACCAAGGCCGACGCCGCGCCGGCGACCGCGCGCCGCCTGAACTACCTGCCCTCGGGCGACATCGTGGCGATCGGCTCGTCGACCGGCGGGGTGGAGGCCCTGCTGTCGATCCTCAGCCAGTTCCCCGAGACCGGCCCGCCGACGGTGATCACCCAGCACATGCCGGCCACCTTCACCGCCAGCTTCGCCGCCCGCCTCGACCGAGCCAGCGGCGCCAAGGTGCAGGAAGCCGTCGACGGCGCCCTGCTGGAGCCGGGCAAGGTCTATGTCGCGCCCGGCGGCGCCACCCACCTGGAGGTGGTCCGCTCGGCCGGGCTGCGCTGCCGCCTAGTCCAGGGCGATCCGGTCAGCGGCCATCGGCCATCGGTCGACGTGCTGTTCAACTCGGTGGCCCAGGCCGTCGGCGACAAGGCGGTCGGCGCCATCCTGACCGGCATGGGCCGAGACGGCGCGCAGGGCCTGCTGGCCATGCGCAAGGCCGGCGCCCGGACGATCGGCCAGGACGAACAGAGCTGCGTCGTCTACGGCATGCCGCGCACGGCCTTTGAACTCGGCGCCGTGGAGAAGCAGGTCCCCCTGTCCTCCATGGGCCAAACCATCCTCGATCTGGCCTCCGCGAGGCGATGAACCCATGCCCCAAGCAAGCTCCATTTCCGTTCTCGTCGTCGATGACCAGCTGACCATGCGGGCGTTGATCCGCAACGCCTTGCAGCAGATCGGCTTCAAGGACATCCGCGAGGCCCCCGACGGCGAGGAGGCGCTCAAGAACCTCCTGGCCAAGCCGGCCAACCTGGTCATCTCGGACTTCAACATGCCGAAGATGGACGGCCTGGCCCTGCTGCGGGCGGTGCGCTCGCACCCGCCGATCCGCCAGACGGCCTTCGTGATGCTGACCGGCCGGGCCGACCGCGAGCTGGTCCAGCGCGCCGTGCAGTTCGGCGTCAACAACTACTGCGTCAAGCCGTTCACCGTCCAAGGCCTGAAGGAAAAGATCGAACAGGTCTTTGGCCAGCTGACATGATGGGCCGAGACCCCTATCCGGACGAAGCGGGTCCCGCGATCAAGGTTCACGTCACCCAGGGCGAGAGCCACGTGTCGGCCGATCCCAACGTGGTCATGACCACGGTGCTGGGCTCGTGCATCGCCGCCTGCCTGCGCGACCCGACCACCGGCATCGGCGGCATGAACCACTTCCTGCTGCCCGACGCGGGCGACCGCAAGGACGGCGGCGACGCGGTCCGTTACGGCGCTTACGCCATGGAGCTGCTGATCAACGGCCTCTTGAAGAAGGGCGCGCGTCGCGACCGTCTGGAGGCCAAGATCTTTGGCGGCGGCAAGCTGTTCGACGGCCTTTCGGACGTCGGCGCCAGCAACGCCGCCTTCGCCGAGCGCTTCCTGCGCGACGAAGGCATTCCGATCGTCTCGTCCAGCACCGGCGGCCTGTCGGCGCGGCGCGTCGAGTTCTGGCCGGCGTCCGGCCGGGTACGCCAGCGCCTGGTCGCCGTCGACAACGCCCCGCAGGACGTTCGCCGTCCCGCGCCCGCCCCGATGCCTGCCGCGTCCAGCGGCGACGTGGACCTGTTCTGACGCCCATGACCGCCCAGCCGTTCGCCCTGACCGACGCCGACCAGACCTCTCCCGGGCAGCTGCCCGTGGGCGAGCTCTCGCGTCGGCTGGCGGCCGAGCTGATGGCGGCGGCGGCGATCTGCCGGGACTGCGAGCACATCGCCGGCGACCTGGCCAGCGGCGGCGCGGCCCTGGAGAACCTGTCGCGGCTGCAGGCCCTGGACGAGCTGAGCCAGCGCCTGCACGGCCTGTCGGACGTCCTGGCCCGCATCGGCCAGCACGCCTCGGGCGAGTGGAGCATGGCCGTCGAGCCGCTGCTCGAGGGCCTGGGCCTGGCCGACCTGGTGGTGCGCCTCCGCGACGCCCAGAACCACGAGGGCTGGGACGCCACGGCCGGCGAGCTCGACTTCTTCTAGGCCATGCGCGAACCGCTTCAAGCCGCCGCCCGGATCAATCTCGACAAGGTCGACGTCCTGCTCGTCGACGACAGCCTGCCGTCGCTGAACCTGCTGGCCCAGGTGCTGCTGGGCTTCGGCGTCAAGAACCTGACGCGGGCCGAAAGCGCCAAGGCGGCCCAGGCGCTGCTGCGCGAACGCACCTTCGACCTGGTGATCAGCGCCACCAACATGGCCGGGGTCGACGGCTACGAACTGGTCAAGTGGCAGCGCCGCGGCGCGCTGGAAGCCAACCGCTACCTGCCGGTGATCCTGGTCTCGGGCCACACCCCGCCCTCGCAGGTGTTCAAGGGCCGCGACGCGGGGGCCAACTTCACGATCGCCAAGCCGATCACGCCCAAGATCGTGCTGGAGCGGATCCTGTGGGCGGCCAAGGAAGATCGCCAGTTCATCGAGTGCGACAGCTATCTGGGTCCCGATCGCCGGTTCAAGAACGACGGGCCGCCGGCCGGCGTCAAGGGACGTCGCCGCGAGGATCCGCCGGAGGCGCTTCGGCCGCCAGGGGCGGCGGGGGGGCAAGCCGGGCTCGACCTCGAGAAAGTGAAACCATGAGCACCGTCCGCAAGTTCCGCGCCCCCAACCGCCTGTCGATGCTGGTGCGGGCCAATGGCGGCGTGACGGTCAAGGACGCCCTGGCGGCCGCTGACGCGGCGCTGGAGCCGCTGCGCGCCGAGTCGCTGGCGGTGCTGGACGCCGCCCTGGCCGAGATCGAGGCCCGGTTCGGCCGGTCGGCGGCGACGAACCGGGCCGCCGGCGCCTTCCAGGACCTCTACGCCCTGGCCCTGCGCATCATCGACGTGTCCGGCTTCCTGCCGGACTCGTGCGTCGACCAGGCGGCGGTCTCGTTCTGCGCCCTGGTCGACAATTGCGCCGAGGCCGGGACCTGGCGATGGGACGCCGTCGACGTGCATATCAACGCCCTGCGGCTGCTGCGCACCGCCGACCTCGATCCCGACCAGCGCCGGGCGGTGATCGAGGGGCTCAACAAGGTCAGCCAACGGCGGATCGACGAGGGCTGAAGCGGGCGTCCGTCCGGCAAGCTTGGCCGTGATGTGACGTAAACGACACGATTGTCCCGCCGCTACATTCCGCCACGCTTCAGCCATCTTGTGATCGGCCGTTTCATTTGATACCGCTTGCATTGCTACCGGTGTCAGAACGTGTCTCGCGGAGATTTGACACCGGTGTCAGAACAGACGGCCCAAGAACGGCCGCGCGGGAAGGAAGCGCGTACGCACTCTTCGGCCGGGCGATGCGAAAGCGTCGTTCAAAAGAAATGTGGTCACGGGAGGAGGATCCATTGTCTCAGGTCTCTAAGCAGCGCGTTCGCGCGCTGAAGCTCGGTGCGTCCAGCGGCGCCATGCTGATGGCGCTGGCGCTGGCCGGGGCCGCCGCCGCGCAGGAAACGCCCGCGCCCGCCGCCGACGACACCGCCGTCGAGGAAGTGGTCGTCACGGGCTTTCGGGCCAGCCTGGCCAACGCCCTGGACATCAAGCGTCGCGAAAACGATCTGGTCGACGTCATCAAGGCGCAGGACATCGCCGACTTCCCCGACCTGAACCTGGCCGAGTCGCTGCAGCGCGTGCCGGGCGTGTCGATCGACCGCGACGGCGGCGAAGGCCGCACGATCACCGTGCGCGGCCTGGGCCCCGACTTCACCGTGGTGCGCCTGAACGGCCTGGAGGCCCTGGCCACCACCGGCGGCAAGGACAGCTCGGGCGGCGCCAACCGCGGCCGCCAGTTCGACTTCTCGATCTTCGCCTCGGAACTGTTCAACAGCGTCACCGTGCGCAAGTCGACCTCGGCCATGAACGAGGAAGGCTCGCTGGGCGCGATCATCGACCTGCAGGCCTCGCGGCCGTTCGACTTCAGCGGCCCGGCCCTGAGCATGGGCGCCAAGATCGGCTGGAACGACCTGTCGCGGAAGAAGGACCCGCGCTTCACCTTCCTGGCCAGCAACCGCTGGGACACCGGCATCGGTGAGATCGGCGCCCTGATCTCGGTGGCCTACGCCGAACGCAAGACCCTGGAAGAAGGCTCCTCGACCGGCCGCTGGGAAAACCCCAGCGTGCTCAACAACTCCTCGACCGCGTTCCCTTGCACGGGCGCGGCTTACAATCCCTCCAGCGGGCCGGCCCTGACCTGCGCCCAGATCGGCCAAGGCAAGGATCCGGTCACGGGCCTGCCGGTCGCGGTCACCCCCAACACCCCCGCGCCCGCCGGCACCGCCAACAACCTGTGGCACCCGCGCATTCCGCGCTACGGCCGCCTGCAATACGATCAGAAGCGCCTGGGCGTGACCGGTTCGCTGCAATGGCGACCGACCGCGAACTCGACCCTGACCCTCGACGCGCTGCTGGCCAACTTCACCAACAACCGCGACGAGACCTATCTGGAAGTCATCTCGTTCAGCCGCAGCGGCGCGGGCCTGCCGCAGACGGACGTGGTCAACTTCCAGGCCGACGACAAGGGCCACCTGATCAAGGGCACGTTCGACGACATCGACGCCCGGGTCGAGTATCGCCACGACGACCTGAAGACCGAGTTCAACCAATTCACCCTGACCTACGACACCAGGTTCGGCGACGCCGGCCACCTGAACGTCGTCTACGGCCAGTCGCGGTCGATCCAGGACAACCCTGTCCAGACCACGTTCTCGTTCGATCGCTACAATAGCGACGGCTACAGCTACGACTACTCGCAAGACGACAAGCTGCCGAACTTCAACTACGGCTTCGACCCGACCAACCCGGCCAACTTCACCTACGCCGCCAGCAACGCCAACGGCGACGCGTCGCTGCTGCGCCTGCGGCCCAGCAAGGCGGTCAACACCTTCAAGACCTTCCGGGCCGACGTCGACTACCAGATCCTCGACGGCTTCAAGCTGCGCTACGGCGGCGACTACAAGGAATACGGCTTCTCCTCGTGGGAAAAGCGCCTGTTTTCGCGCAACCTAGCCTCTACCGGCACGACCTTCACGGCCGAAGCCGGCTTCCCGCTGCCGGCCGGCGTCACCGTCGCCGACGTCTCGCGCCTGATCACCGGCTTCGGCCGGGGCCTCGACCTGCCTTCCGGCGTGCCGACCTCATGGATCGCGCCCGACCTGGACAAGCTGAAGAAGGCCATCGGCTACGACTGCAACTGCATCAACGCCAATGGCGACTTCCGCCTCAGCGTGCTCAACCAGCTGGGCGCCCTGCGGGCGATCACCGAGAAGGACACCGCCTTCTACATCCAGGGTGACTTCGACTACGACATCTTCAACATCCCGGTGCGCGGCAACCTCGGCGTCCGCTACGTGAAGACCGAGCAGGCGGCGACCGGCCACTACAACGCCGGCAACGTCGCCACGCCGGTGTCCACGCCGTTCGGCACGATTTCCGAACAGATGGCCACCGACGCCATCCAAAGCGTCAGCCGCGAATACACCAACACCCTGCCGGCCCTGAACATCTCGGCCCAGCCGATGGAGAACTTCTTCATCCGCTTCGCCGCCGCCAAGGTGATGACGCGTCCGCAACTGCAGAACCTGACGCCCGGCTTCACGGCCATGAGCCAGAGCAACCAGACCCTGACGCGCGGCAATCCGGATCTCGATCCGATGCTGGCCAACAATCTGGACCTCAGCTTCGAGTGGTATCCGGACAAGGAAACCCTGCTGTCGGCCGGCTTCTTCCAGAAGGACATCAAGTCCTACATCCAGCAGACCGCCGAGGTCATGGCGTGGTCCGAGACCGGGCTGCCCAACAGCCTGCTGAGCAATGGCAACACCAGCGCCACGCCGTTCACGGTGACGACGAACATCAACAGCCCCGGCGGCAAGCTGAAGGGCTTCGAGCTGAGCGCCCAGCGCCCGTTCACCTTCCTGCCGGCCCCGTTCGACAAGTTCGGCGCGATCGTCAACTACACCCACGTCAAGAGCGACATCGACTACATCATCAAGTCGCCGACCTTCGGCGGCACGCCCCGGGTCCAGACCGCTCCGGCGGTGCTGGTCACCCAGCCGCTGCTGAACCTGTCGCCCGACGCCTTCAACGCCACGCTCTATTACGAGAACGCCGGCTTCAAGGCGCGGATCTCGGGGTCTTATCGCGACCAGTACCTGATCCAGGTGGCCCCCTCGGCGACCAACAACAACGACGTGCGGATCAAGGAAAAGACCTTCAACCTCGACGGCCAGGTCAGCTACGAGTTCAACAAGTTCACGGTCACCTTCGAGGCGATCAACCTGACCGACCAGGAAGACAGCAAGGTCGACGACTCCACGCGCATGAGCTCGGAAGAGTACGTGCACTTCGGCCGTCAGTTCTATCTGGGCGTGCGGTACAAGTTCTAGGTCGCCGCCTCGCCGAAACGACGAAGGGCGCTGGTGAAAACCAGCGCCCTTTTCTTTTGTTGGCGCCTGGTTCGCGCCGGCGGCTACTGGTTCGCGACGCCGTCGATCCAGGTCTGGCGCACGGTCAGCGCGTCGTCCAGCAGCACCAGGTCGGCGGCCTGGCCCGCCTGGATCGCGCCGCGTTGGCCCGCCAGGCCCAGGAAGGCGGCGGGGGCGGCCGAGGCGATCGCGACGGCGTCCTCCAGCGACAGGCCCAGCATCGTCATCGCGTTGCGCACCGCCCCGACCATGTCGAGGTCCGAGCCGGCCAGGGTGCCGTGGTCGTCGACGCAGACCCCGTCGACCACGCGGATATGCCGGCCCTGCAGGTCGAAGCTCTTGTCGACCATGCCCACGGTCGGCATGGCGTCGGTCACCAGCATGAAGCGGTCCAGCGGCCGGGTGCGCAGGGCGATGCGCAGCACGGCGGGGTCCACGTGGCGGCCGTCGACGATGATCCCGCACCAGGCGGTCTGGCTTTCCAGGGCCGCCCCCACCACGCCCGGCTCGCGGCTGGTCAGCGGCGACATGGCGTTGAACAGGTGGGTAAAGCCGGTCAGGCCGGCGTTCAGCGCCTTGCGCGCCGTGCCGTAGGCGGCGTTGGTGTGGCCGGCGGCGACGATCACTCCGGCCTGGGTCAGGCGGCGCACCATCTCCGGCGTGGTGGTCTCCGGCGCCAGGGTGACCAGGGTCCTGCCGCGCCTGAGCGAGCTCAGCAGGGCCACGGCCTTGTCGTCGAGGACGCGGAACTTGCTGGCGTCGTGGATGCCCTTGCGCTTGGCGTTGAGGAACGGACCCTCGATGTGGACGCCCAGCACGCCGGGCACGCCCGCCGCGATCGCCTGTTCGGTCGCCCGCATGGCCGCGTCGACCACGGCCAGGTCGTCGCTGATCAGGGTCGGCAGGAAGCCGGTGGTCCCATAGGGCCGGTGGGCGGCGCCGATGGCGGCGATGGCCTCGACCGTGGGCGAGTCGTTGAACAGCACCCCGCCGCCGCCATTGACCTGGGTGTCGATGAAGCCGGGGACCAGCAGGCCGCCGTCCAGGTCGTGGCGCGTGGCGCCGGCCGGCGTGTCGGCGGGGTCGAGGAGGCCCGCGATCCGGCCGTCGCGGATCGCCACGGCCTTGCCGTCGACGATCCCCTGCGGCGTCAGGATGCGGCCATTGACGAGAACGGACTGCATCAGACGGTTTCTGTGACCTTGTTGAGGTGCGGGGGGCTGTCGGGGTCGTAGCCACGCGCCACCGACAGGGCGTTGGCCATGCGGTAGAAGCTCTGGATCATCAGGATCGGCTCGATCACCGGATGGGCGGCCAGCGCCGGCAGCACGCCGGCGCCCGTCTCGCCGGCCCCGGCCAGCAGTACGTCGCCGCCGCGCTCGGCCACGCCCTTGGCCATGGCGTCGACGCTGTCGCGGCTCTCGTCGTTCTGGGCGAAGACCAGCACGGGGAAGCCTTCCTTGACCAGGGCCATTGGGCCGTGCAGCACCTCGGCGGCGCTGAAGGCCTCGGCGTGCAGGCCGCAGGTCTCCTTGAACTTCAGGGCCGCCTCCTGGGCGACGCCGAAGCCGACGCCGCGTCCCAGGACATAGAGGTTGCGGGCCAGCTTCAGGCGCTCGACGGCCGGGGTCCAGTCCAGGGTCCAGGCCTCGGCCAGCAGGGCGGGCAGGGTGGCAAGGGCGGCGGTCAGGTCGTCGTCCCCGGTCCAGGCGGCGACCAGCTGGGCGATGGCGGACAGGGCGGCGATGTAGGACTTGGTGGCCGCCACGCTCAGCTCGGGGCCGGCGTGCAGGGGCAGGACCTCGTCGGCCAGGGCGGCCAGGGGCGAGGCGGTGTCGTTGACCAGGGCGATGACGAAGGCGCCGGCGTCCTTGGCGGCCTGGACGGAAGCCAGCAGGTCGGGGCTCTTGCCCGACTGCGAAATGGCCAGGTAGAGCACCTCGCCCAGGTCCTGCTGGGCCAGGTAGACCGAGCTGACCGACAGGGCGGCCGACGAGGTCAGCACCCCGGTGCGGGTTTCGATCAGGTACTTGGCGAAGGTGGCGGCGTGGTCCGAGCTGCCGCGGGCGCAGGTGACCACGGCGCGGGGCGGCTTGGCGCGCAGGCGCTCGGCGATCCGGGCGGCGCGGGCGGCGTTGGCCTCCAGCTGGGCGGCGACCACCTGCGAGGCCTGGCCGGCCTCGAGAAACATGCGGGTCGATTCCGCCGTCAGGCGCCCACGCGTGGAGGAAGGTTCGGCGGGGGGGACGGATCGGGTCAAGACATTGGCCTCCAAGACGAGCGTTCCTTCAGATAAGCGCGGGGCGGACCCCGTTCAGTGCGGGCCCTTCAGGAAAGGGCGTTCAGTTCGGCGACGAAGTCATAGGCGTCGCCGCGGTAGTAGGACTGGGTCACCTCGACCGCCCGGCCGTCCTTCAGGAAGCCGCGGCGCTCGATCAGCAGGCCGGCGTCCCTGGCCGGAACGCCCAGCAGCTCGGCATGTTCGGCGGTGAACAGCACCGCGCGCAGCCGCTGCAGGGCGCGGGCGGGCCGGTGGCCCGTCGCCGCCAGCGCCTCATAGAGCGAGACGCCGACCGCCTCGGCCGAGGGCAGGGCGAAGCCGGCGATGGTGGAATATTCCACGGCCATCGGCGCGCCGTCGGCGTAGCGGATCCGCGCGAAGCGATGGACCGGAGTGCCGGGCGACAGGCCCAGGGTCAGGGACTCCTCGGGGGTGACCAAGCCTTCGGCCTTGCTGATCCATTCGCTGCGCGGCGTGCGCCCGCGCGAGATCATGTCCTCGGTGAACGACGACAGCTTGGAGAAGCTCTTCTCCACCCGGGCGGCGACGAAGGTGCCCGCGCCCTGGCGACGGGTCAGCAGGCCCTCGCTGACCAGACCGTCCAGCGCCTTGCGCACGGTGATCCGCGAGATGTTGAACTCCTCGGCCAGGTCGCGCTCGGCCGGCAGGGCGTCGTCGGGCGACAGCACCTTGGCCTGGATGGCCTCGCGCAGGGCGCGCTGCAGCTGCTTGTAGAGCGGAGCGTGATCGTCGCCGGTAAGGCCGCCGATCTTCTCAGAAAACATCGCCAATTCCACGCCCCCGCTCAAAATCGCGCCACCCCGTGACCCTGGGGATAGCATATGACCATTTCCGTACCAATAAGAACCTGGTCCGGAATTGGTTCTTTTTTGGCCTTGTCATCCGACGAATTTCCGTCACAGTCGCCCTCCGAGGCCCGAGAAGTACCGCATTCTACGGATGTCCGCAGATAATTGGTATCAGATTGGACTTGGAGTTCGCTCCGAGCCAGAGGCCTGGAACACGGGGAGAATTCGAAGATGAAAAGAATCCATAAAACCATACTGACCGCGTCCGCCAGCGTCCTGGCGGTTGCGCTGGCGGCGCCCGCCTTCGCGCAGGACTCCACGCAAGTCGACGAAGTGGTCGTCACCGGCATCCGGGCCTCTCTGCAGGCGTCGGTCGAGGCCAAGCGTAACGCCAATGCGGTGATCGACGTGATCACCGCCGAGGACATTGGCAAGTTCCCGGACAAGAACGTCGCCGAGTCCCTGCAACGGGTTCCAGGCGTCACCATCCAGCGTGAATTCGGCGAGGGCGAGCGGATCTCGATCCGCGGCACCGCGCCGACCCTGAACCGCACCCTGCTGAACGGCCACGCCGTGGCCACGGCGGACTGGTTCATTCTCGACCAGTTCAAGGCCAGCCGCAGCTTCAACTACCTGATGCTGCCGTCGGAAATCGTCGGCAAGGTCGAGGTGTTCAAGAGCCCGATGGCCGACATCGACGAAGGCGGCGTGGGCGGCACGGTCAACGTGCACACCCGCAACCCGCTGGACCTGGCGCCGCTGTCGGTCTCCGGCTCGGTCCAGGCCTTCCATGACGAGAAGTCGGGCAATACCGATCCGACCGCCTCGGCCATGCTCAGCTGGCACAACGCCGACAAGACCCTGGGCGTCCTAGTGGGCGGCATCTATGACAAGCGCCGCATCCGTCGCGACGGCATCGAGGTCCTGGGTTACCAGGCGGTGACCACCGCGTCGGGCGACGGCACGAACATCAGCGGCATCACGCCGGGCCAGACAGTCTACGCCCCCAGCCTGATCGGCTCGTCGCTGTTCACCCAGACGCGCGAGCGCAAGGGCGCCAACTTCGCCATCCAGTACGCGCCGACCGACAAGTTCGAGCTGAACCTGACCGGCCTCTATTCCAAGATGGACGCCGACAACTACAATCAGAACTACATGGCGTGGATCAGCCAGAAGATCGGCGCCCTCTCCACCTCGCCGGGCTCGCAGTTCAACATCACCCGCGTCGAGAACGGCACGGCCACCGCCGGCAACTTCAACGCCATCGGTGGCAACGGCGTGGTGTTCGACGCCATCGACCGCATCGCCCACACCAACGTCGGCTCGATCGACCTGGCCGGCAAGTGGCGACCGGCCGACGGCTGGGAGTTCAGCGGCCGCGTCGGCTACACCAAGGCCAAGGGCGCCACCGACCTGCAGCCGTTCTGGGAGACCAACGCCCCGACCGGCCTGACCTACGACCTGTCGAACGGCCTGCCCAAGGTGGCTTTCACCAACATCACCCCGACCACGGCCGACGACGAGATGACCCTGGGCTGGGTGTCGGCCAACACCACGGTCAACGACGACGACGAGTTCTACACCTTCGTCGACGGCGAGAAGTTCCTGGACGGCGGCGTGTTCAGCTCGGTCAAGTTCGGCCTGAAATACACCGACCACGACCGCGACGTGGTGCAGACCTATGGCCAGCGTCGCGCCCTGTTCGGCGCCACGGCGTGCGGCGGCCACTCCTGCTCGCTGGCCGACGTGGCCAACGGCGTGACGCCGGGCGACTACCTGGACGGCATCAAGGGGCCGGGCGTGCTCAGCTCGTACCTGACCGCTAGCAAGGACAAGATCGAGGCGATCTACGCCGCGATGGGGCCGGCCACGGTCTATGACCCGAACAACCCCAACACGGGCGGCTGCATCGGCCTGGCCAACTGCGACCACTTCGGTCCGCTGGAAAGCTTCGACTTCAACGAGAAGACCTTCGGCGGCTACGTGATGGGCAACCTGAAGGGCGAGGGCTGGCGCGGCAATGTCGGCGTCCGCGTCGTCAACACCAAGATCGAGACCAACGCCTGGCGGGTGGGCGTGTCGGCCGGTACGCCGGGCGCCATCAACAACCCGTTCGGCCTGATGGCCCCGACCTCGGGCCAGAAGGAATACACCGACATCCTGCCGTCGGCGAACTTCTCGTTCGACGTCCGCGACGACGTGGTGATCCGTCTGGCCGCCGGCCGCGTCCTGGCCCGTCCGGACTACGCCCAGATGGCCGGCTTCACCTCGCTGACCGAGTCCCTGCTGACGGCCTCGGGCGGCAATCCGGACCTGGATCCCTATCGCGCCAACCAGTACGACGCGACGGTGGAATGGTACTTCGCGCCGCAGTCGATCCTGTCGGTCGACTTCTTCTACAAGGACATCTCGACCTACATCGTCCAGGGCGCGACGGTCGAGAAGCTGCCGCTGCAGGCCGCCGCCAGCGACCCGCGGGTCGTCAACCCGGCCAACAACTGCGTGCTGCAAAGCGCCGGCCTCTACAGCTGCGACTACAATGTCGGCCGTCCGGTCAACGTGGCGGGCGGCGAGACCAAGGGCTTCGAGGTCAACTTCCAGATGCCCGTCTGGAACGGCTTCGGCGTCCTGGCCAACTACACCTATTCCGACGCCAGTTCGTCGTCGGGCGTGCCGGTGCCGTCGAACTCGAAGAACATCTTCAACGTCAGCGGCTACTACGAGAACGAGCGCTTCAGCGCCCGCCTGTCCTACAACTATCGGTCCAAGTTCTTCGTCGACTACGACGCCGAGCGCGGCTACCGGCAGCTGTGGTCGGACTCGATCGCCTCGCTCGACGCGTCGGCCAGCGTCAACCTGACCGACCAGATCTCGCTCAGCCTCGACGCGGTGAACCTCACCGACGAGAAGCAGACCGACAACTACGACAACGACAAGAACCGTCCGGCCCGTATCTACAAGAACGGCCGCATGGTCTTTGGCGGCGTCCGGTTCAAGTTCTAGCCGGCATGGACGGGGTCATCGGTATCCGGGCCGCGGGCCCCGTCCTTGTGTTCAAGATTGTCGCGTCGGAGGCGGCATGGTCCAGGATCGTTTCATGACCTGCCCGCCGCCGATCGCGACCCAAGTCCTCCTGACTGCAAGCATGGAGCTGGGGCGGAGCGGTCAAACGCTCCGCCCGCTTTTTGCTTTCGGTCGGCTGGTGAGCGCCCTTTGATGATCCTCGCTCCCTCCTTCGTCCGCGCCGCCCGGAGACTGGCCGGCGCCTTGTCGGTTTCCGCCGCCGCTCTGGCCTTCGCCTCGGCCGCTTGCGCCGATGAACCCGCCCTGACCCTGACCCCGGCGCCCGCCCAGGCGGCGATGGGACAGGGGACCTTCGCCCTGACCGCCCGGACCCGGATCTTCGTCGCCAAGGGCGATGTCGAAGCCAAGGTCGTGGCCGGCCAGCTGTCCGACATGCTGTCCAAGGCCCGGGGCCTGAAGCTCGCCGTCGTCGAGGGCGCGCCCTCCGCCGGCGAGGCCGCCATCGTCCTGGCCCGAGGACCGGCCGGCGGCGACAAGCCGGAAGCCTACGGCCTGACGGTCGCCCCAGGCCAGGTGACGATCACCGCCGCCCAGCGCGCCGGCCTGTTCTACGGCGCGGTCAGCCTCTGGCAGCTGGCCGTCCAGGACCCCGCCAAGGGACCCGCCCAATTGCCGGCGGTCGAGATCCTGGACAGCCCCCGCTTCGCCTGGCGCGGCTTCATGCTGGACAGCGCCCGCCACGTCCAGAGCATCGACACCATCAAGTCGATCCTCGACGCCATGGCCGCCCACAAGCTGAACGTCCTGCACTGGCACCTGGTCGACGACCAGGGCTGGCGGCTGGAGATCCGGAAGTATCCGAAGCTGACGTCCGAAGGATCCTGGCGCGTGCCGGCCGGGGCGGCGGGCAAGGATCCCAGGACCGGCAAGGCCATCCGCTACCAGGGCTTCTACACCCAGGATCAGGTGCGCGACCTGGTCGCCTACGCCGCCGCGCGCGGGATCACCATCGTTCCCGAGATCGAGATGCCGGGCCACGCCTTGGCGCCGCTGGTGGCCTATCCGCGGTTCGGCATGACCAAGGCCCCGCCGCGCGAGTCCATGGGCGACTGGGGCGTGTTCCCTTACCTCTACAAGCCAAGCGAGGAGACGTTCGGCTTCCTCAACGACGTGCTCGACGAGGTGATGGATCTGTTCCCGTCCGAGTACATCCACGTCGGCGGCGACGAGGCGGTCAAGGACCAGTGGAAGGCCAGCCCCGAGGTCCAGGCCCAGATCCAGGCCCTGGGCGTCAAGGACGAGCACGGCCTGCAGAGCTGGTTCATCCAGCGGGCCGAGCGGCATATCAACGCCCGCGGCCGGCGGATGATCGGCTGGGACGAGATCCTCGAGGGCGGCCTGGCCCCCAACGCCACGGTGATGTCCTGGCGCGGGATCGACGGGGCGGTCGCTGCCGCTTCCCAGGGCCACGACGCCGTGCTGGCCCCCGACAGCACCCTCTACCTGGACCGCCGCCAGAGCGCCTCGGCCGACGAGCCGCCGGGCCGGATCAAGATCGTCAGCCTCAAGGACGTCTACGACTTCGACGCCGCCCCGGCGGCGCTGACCCCGGCCCAACGCGCCCACATCCTGGGCCTGCAGGCCACGTCGTTCACCGAGCACATGCGCACCGACGCGCGGCTGGAGACGATGACCTTCCCCCGCCTGGTCGCCGTGGCCGAGAACGGCTGGACGCCGGCGGTCCGGCACGATTGGGCCAGCTTCGCCGCCCGCCTGCCGGCCGAGGTCGCGCGGCTGGACGTGCTGGGCGTGGCGCACGACACCGTCCCCTACGAGCCTCAGGCCACCCTGAGCCCGGCCGATGGCGGCCAGGTTTCGGTCGCCCTGGCTTCCGGCCTGGGCCTGGGCGAGATCCGCTACACCACCGACGGCAAGGCCCCGACCAAGGCTTCGGACCGCTACGAAGCGCCCCTGGCCGTGGGGCCAGGCAAGACCGTCCGGGCCCGGACGTTCCTGGGCGACGACGCCCTGGGCCGGGTCCGCGACTATCCGGTCAGCCTGCTGGCGGCCCGGACGCGCGACAGCCACCAGCTGGAGCTCTGCGGCTCCGGCATCAACCTGTCGCTCGAGGACGACGCCCCGAAGGCCGGCTCAGGGAACGGGCCGCGCGCGGTGTTCGCGGTCGACCTGATGAACCCGTGCTGGGTGTGGAAAGGCGCCGACCTGTCGGCCGGCCTGGCGCTGACCGCCCGCATCGGCCAGGTCCCGTTCAACTTCCAGATCGGGGCCGACCGCGAGAAGATCCCGCTGCGCCCGCCCGCCACGCCGGCCGGCGAGCTGGAGGTGCGGATCGACGGCTGCGCGGGCGAGCGGATCGCCGTCCTCCCGCTGGGCGCCGCCGCGCGCGGCCCCGGCCTGGGGACGGTGTCCGGCGTCCTGCCCCGGCGCGCGGGCGTCCACGACCTGTGCCTGACCTTTACAGCGCGCACGGTCGAGCCGACCTTGGTGCTCGACCAGGTCACGCTGACCCCGACCCAGACCAACACCTACTAGACCCCCAAGAAGCAGGAAGCGTATCGGTGCCCAATTTCGTACTGTCCTCGCCGCTCAAGGGCTGGATCGCCCCGCTGGACGAGACGCCCGACGCGGTGTTCGCCGAGCGCATGCTGGGCGACGGCCTGGCCATCGATCCGCTGGGCTCGACCCTGCACGCGCCCTGCGACGGGCAGGTGATCTCCGTGCACGCCACGCGCCACGCCGTCACTCTGCGGGCCGACAACGGCGCCGAGATCCTGATGCACGTGGGGCTGGAGACCGTCGGCCTGGGCGGCGAGGGCTTCGAGGTCCACGTCAAGGACGGCGACGCGGTGAAGGCAGGGGACAAGCTGATCAGCTTCGACCTGGACCTGCTGTCGCAGCGCGCCAAGAGCCTGATCACCCCGGTGGTGATCACCAATCCCGACGCCTTCCGGATCGTCCGCCGCGAGCAGGATCACGCCGCCGCGGTCGGCGACTTCCTGATGGAGCTGGCCCCGATCGGCGGGGCGGGCGCGACCCTGGCGGTCGCCGAGGGCGAGGTGTCGCGCGAGGTCGTGGTGCCGCTCCAGCACGGCATCCACGCCCGTCCCGCCGCCCGCATCGCCGAGAGCGCCCGCAAGTTCGCCTCGGACGTCGCCCTGGTCGCCGTCAACCGCCGGGCCAGCGCCAAGAGCCCGGTCGGGGTGATGTCCCTGGCCATCCGCCATGGCGACCGCATCAACGTGGCGGCCAGCGGGCCGGACGCCGACTTCGCCGTGGCCGCCATTGTCGAGCTGATCGAGGGCGGCATGGGCGAGGGCGCGGCCCCGTCGCCAGCCGCGCCGGCCGCCGTCGTGGAGGCCGTCCGGGTCGCGCCGCCTTCGGAGCCCGGCCTGCTGCGCGGCGTGATGGCCGCCCCGGGCCTGGCGATCGGCCAGGCCGTGCGCTTCGTCTCGGCCGATATCGCCGTGGTCGAGGCCGGCGCCGGGGCGGGCGTCGAGCGCGCCGCCCTCGAAGACGCCCTCGCCCAGGTCCGGGCCCGGATCGAACAGACCGCGGGGAAGGGCGACACCGCCCGCAAGGCCATCCTCGGCGCCCACCTGGCCTTCCTGGAGGACCCGGAACTGACCGCCGCCGCCCACCGGCTGATCGCCGACGGCAAGAGCGCGGGCTTCGCCTGGCGACGGGCGGTCGGCGGCTATGTCGAGGCCCTGCGCGGCCTGGGCGACCGGCGGCTGGCCGAGCGCGTCGACGACCTGATCGACCTGGAGCGCCAGGTGCTGCGCGCCCTCAGCGGCGAGGAGGACGAGGCCCGGGCCCTGCCGCCCGGCGCCATCCTGCTGGCCGACGAACTGCTGCCCTCGCAGCTGATGGGCGTCGAGGCCGGCCAAGTGGCGGGCTTCTGCACCGCCAAGGGCGGCCCGACCTCGCACGTGGCCATCCTGGCCGCCGCCATGGGCATCCCGGCCATCGTCGCCGCTGGCCCCGGCGTGCTGGAGGTCACCGAGGGCGCCAGTCTGATCCTGGACGCCGAGAACGGCAGCTTGCGCGTCGGGCCGGACGCCGGTCAGCTGGCCGCCGCCCAGACCGCCATCGCCGCCCGCCACGAGCGCAAGGCCGCCGCCAAGGCCGCCGCCCACCAGGAGAGCCGCACGGCCGACGGAACCCGCATCGAGGTGTTCGGCAATGTCGGCTCGCTGAACGACGCCCTGGCCGCCGCCGCCAACGGCGCCGAGGGCTCGGGCCTACTGCGCACCGAGTTCCTGTTCCTGGAGCGCGAGACCCCGCCCGACGAGGACGAACAGGCCCGCCAGTACCAGGCCATCGCCTCGGCCCTGGACGGCCGGCCGCTGATCATCCGCACCCTGGACGTCGGCGGCGACAAGGCCGCGCCCTACCTGCCGATCCCGGCCGAGGAGAACCCGGCCCTGGGCCTGCGCGGCGTGCGCGTGTCGCTGTGGCGGCCGCACCTGCTGAAGACCCAGCTGCGCGCCATCCTGCGGGTCAAGCCGCTGGGCCAGTGCAGGATCATGGTCCCGATGATCGCCAGCCTCGACGAGCTGCGCGCCGTCCGCGCCGTGCTGGAGGAGGCCAAGCGCGAGCTGCAGATCACCGAGCGCGTCGAGCTGGGGGTGATGATCGAGACCCCCGCCGCCGCCGTCACCGCCGACCTGCTGGCCGCCGAGGCCGACTTCCTGTCGGTGGGCACCAACGACCTGACCCAGTACGTGCTGGCCATGGACCGGGGCAATCCGGAGCTGGCGGCCCGCATCGACGCCCTGCACCCGGCGGTGCTGCGGATGATCGCCCAGACCTGCGCTGGCGCCGCCCGGCATCACCGCTGGGTCGGGGTCTGCGGGGGCCTGGCCTCGGACCTCGTCGCCGTGCCGGTGCTGGTCGGGCTGGGCGTGACCGAGCTGTCGGCCACCGCCGCGACCGTGCCGGAGGTCAAGGCCCTGGTCCGCGCCCTGAACGTCGAAGCCTGCCAGGCCCTGGCCCGCCAGGCGCTGGACCAGACCTCGCCCGAGGCGGTCCGAGATCTTTGCAAAGCCTTCCAGGCGAAGGTTGGAGCCTAAAGCGATGAAGTCCCCGCTCGAATTCCTCCAGCCTCTGGGCCGCGCCCTGATGCTGCCGATCGCCGTCCTGCCGGTGGCAGGGCTGCTGCTGCGGCTGGGCCAGCCGGACCTGCTGAACATCGCCTTCGTGGCCGCGGCCGGCGACGCGATCTTCTCCAACCTGGGCCTGCTGTTCGCCATCGGCGTGGCCGTGGGCTTCGCCAAGGAGAACAACGGCGCGGCCGGCCTGGCCGGCGTGGTCTGTTTCCTGATCGCCACCGAGGGCGCCAAGGCCCTGCTGCACGTGCCGCCGGACGTCGCGGCCGGCCTGATCAAGGCCCACGCCGACCTGGCCTCGGCCGCCTACAAGGCCAAGGCCCTGGCCAAGCTCAGCGTGCCGATCGGCATCGCCTCGGGCCTGGTCGGCGGGATGTTCTACAACCGCTTCTCGACCTTCAAGCTGCCCGAGTACCTGGCCTTCTTCAGCGGCCGGCGCTTCGTGCCGATCATCAGCGGCCTGGCCGGCCTGCTGATCGCGGTGCTGATCGGCCTGGGGTATGACGGCATCAACGGCGCCGTCGACGGGGCCAGCCGGGCCATCGTCGGCTCGGGCGAATTCGGCCTGCTGGTCTACGGCTTCCTGAACCGGATCCTGATCGTCACCGGCCTGCACCACATCCTCAACAACATCGCCTGGTTCGTGATCGGCGACTATCACGGCGCGACCGGCGACCTGCGGCGGTTCTTCGCCGACGATCCCAGCGCCGGCGGCTTCATGAGCGGGTTCTTCCCGGTGATGATGTTCGGCCTGCCCGCCGCCTGCCTGGCCATGTACCACACGGCCCGACCGGAGAAGAAAAAGGCGGTCGGCGGCATGCTGACCTCGCTGGCCCTGACCTCGTTCCTGACCGGCGTGACCGAGCCGATCGAGTTCAGCTTCATGTTCCTGGCCCCGCTGCTCTACGCGGTGCACGCGGTTCTGACCGGCGTGGCCATGGCGGTCATGAACGCCCTGGACATCAAGCTGGGCTTCACCTTCTCGGCCGGGCTGTTCGACTATGTGCTGAACTTCGGCAAGGCGACCCATCCGCTGTGGCTGCTGCCCCTGGGGGCGCTGTACGCCGGGGTCTATTATGGCCTGTTCCGCTTCTTCATCGTCAAGTTCGACCTGAAGACCCCGGGCCGGGAGACCGACGACGTGGTCACGGCCGAGGCGGCGACCACGGGCGGCGGACGCGGGGCCGACTTTGTCCTGGCCCTGGGCGGGGCGGTCAACCTGGTGTCGGTCGACGCCTGCACCACCCGGCTGCGCCTGATCGTCGCCGACCAGGGCGCGGTCAACGAGCCGGCCCTGAAAGCCCTGGGCGCCCGGGGGATCGTCAAGCCGTCGGACAAGGCCCTGCAGGTGGTGCTCGGCCCGATCGCCGACGGCGTGGCCGGCGAGATTCGCGCCGCCATGGCCGGCGGGGGAACCCCGGCTCCCGCCAAGCCCGCCGTCGCCAAGGCCGCCGCGCCCGTCGCCCTGCCGACCGCCGCCGACGACGCGCGGGCCGAGGCCCTGGTCGGGGCGCTGGGCGGCTTCGCCAATGTCGAGGCGGTCGGGGCCTGCTCCAGCCGCCTGCGGCTGGTGGTCCGCGACAACGCCGCCGTCGACGAGGCGGCCCTGGCGGCCCTGGACTCGCGCGGCGTGGTCCGGGTCGGCGCGCGGGCCGTGCACGTGGTGCTGGGCCCCGACGCCGAACGGATCGGCGAAGCGGTGCGCTGCCTGCTGCCGGGGTGAGGCCATGAGCCAGACGATCAACGACATCCTGATCGTCGGCGGCGGCACGGCCGGCTGGATGACCGCCGCCTACCTGGCCCGGCGGCTGGGCTCGACCCGGCCGGACGGGGTGCGCATCACCCTGATCGAGTCCAGCGAGATCGGCATCATCGGGGTGGGCGAGGGCACGTTCCCGACCATCCAGAACACCATGCGGACGCTCGGCGTCGACGAGGCGCGGTTCATGCGCGAGGCCGGGGCGGCGTTCAAGCAGGGCATCCGGTTCGTCGACTGGAAGACCGCGCCCCGGGACGGCGTCCACTGCCATTACTACCACCCGTTCGCCCAGCCCCGGCTGCTGAACGGCGGCCTGGACCTGGCGCCCTATTGGCTGATGGGCCAGGCGGGGGACATCCCGTTCTCCGACGCCGTCACCCTGCAGGACAAGGTCTGCGAGGCCGGCCGGGGCCCCAAGCGGCTGGACGATCCGCAGTACGGCGGGCCGATGGCCTACGCCTACCATTTCGACGCGGGCAAGCTGGCGGGCCTGCTGCGCGACGTCGGCAAGGCCACGGGCGTCCGGCACGTGCTGGGCAATGTGCTGGCGGTCAACAAGGCCGAGGACGGCTCCATCGCCTCGGTCACCACCCGCGAGCACGGCGACCTGGTCGCCGACCTCTATGTCGACTGCACGGGCTTCGCCGGCGCCCTGATCGGCGAGGCCATGGGCTCGCCCTGGATCGACAAGGGCGACACCCTGTTCGTCGACCGGGCCCTGGCCCTGCAGGTCCCCTATGACCGCCCCGACGCCCCGGTGGCTACGACCACGATCTCGACGGCCCACGAGGCGGGCTGGACCTGGGACATCGGCCTGCCCGACCGGCGGGGCACGGGCTATGTCTATTCCAGCCGCCACACCACCGACGATCGCGCCGAGCAGGTCCTGCGCGGCTATGTCGGCAAGGCGGGCGAGGGGCTGACGCCGCGTCTGCTGAAGCTGAAGGTCGGCCATCGCGACCGGCACTGGATCGGGAACTGCGTCGCCGTGGGCCTGTCCGGCGGCTTCCTGGAGCCGCTGGAGTCGACCGGCATCGTGCTGATCGAGGCCGCCGCCTACATGCTGGCCCGCAACCTGCCGCGCCGGGGCGCGATGGAGGCCGCCGCCCGCCAGTTCAACACGGCCATGACCGACCGCTACCTGCGGGCCATCGACTTCATCAAGCTGCACTACTGCCTGAGCCAGCGCACCGACAACCGCTTCTGGACCGACAACGCCGACCCGGCCTCGATCCCCGAGACCCTGCAGGATCACCTGGCGATGTGGAGGCACCGGCCGCCCAACGTGTTCGACTTCCCGAACCTGCACGAGAGCTTCAAGTACTTCAATTACCAGTACATCCTGTACGGCATGGGGTTCGAGACCACCGTCGACCCGGCCGCCCACGTCCATGGCGACCTGGCCCGGGCCGACTTCGCGCGGGTGCGGGAGGCGGGGCTGCGCGCCGCCGCCAGCCTGCCCGACCATCGCGCCCTGCTGACCGACGTCTATGCGCGCGGCTTTTCGACCAAGGCGCCCGACCTCGCCACGGCCGAGGCTGGCGAGGCGCCGCGGCGGTGAGCGGGCCCGCCTTCGCGCCGGGTCCCGATCCGCGCGTCGAGGCGCTGCGGATCGGCCGGGAAGGCCATCCGGTGCTGATGATCGACGGCCTGCTGACCGGCGCGGAAGGCCTGGTCGATTTCGCGGCCGAGACGGCCAGCCTGGCGCCGGTCAGGGCCGCCGCCAACTTCTATCCCGGCGTCCGGGCCCCCGCGCCCGCGGGCTATGTCCAGGCGCTGATCACCACCCTGCGGCCGCACCTGGCGACCACCTTCGGCGCGCCGCCCGACGGCCGCGCCCACGTCACCTGCGCCTTGTCGATGGCCACCCTGCCGGCCGACCAGGCCAGCCCGGCCCAGCGCTTGCCGCACATCGACACCACCAATTCGCTCCAGCTGGCCATCCTGCACTATCTGTGCGGCCCGCCGCACGGCGGCACGGCCTTCTACCGCCACCGGGCCACGGGGTTCGAGGCGATCGACCCCGCGCGCGGCCCGGCCTATCTGGCGGCCGTGCGTCGCGAGACAGCCGACGGCGCGGGCGGCTACATCACGGCCTCCAACGCCCTCTACGAACAGATCGCGGTGGTCGCGCCGGTCTTCAACCGGATCGTGGTCTACGCCAGCAACCTGCTGCACGCCGGCGTGTTGGCCGACCGCCCGGTCGGCGCCGGTCCGCGCGTTGGCCGGCTGACGGCCAACACCTTCTTCCGCCCGGCAGCCTGACCTCGCCCGGCGCCAACGCTGTCAGGCGCGAAGAACCTTCAAGTCACGGCAGGCATGTCCAAGCCCTGGCTCGACGAACGGCCTAACCTCCGGCCCGAACCTGGCGGTCCTTCCGCCGGACCGGCGGAGAGGGCGGGGCATGACCACATCTTCCAGCGAGCAGGACGGCGCCTCGCGGCGCGGCGTCGTCACCAGCGGCCTCAGCCTGGCCCTCGTGGCCGCCCTTCCACCCCTCGCGCCGACCCCATCGTCCGCGGCGACGCCCAAGGCCTCGCCCAAATCTCCAGGAGACAGCAAAATGAGCAGCGGCTTCGTCACCACCCAGGACGGCACGCAGATCTTCTACAAGGACTGGGGCCCCAAGACCGCCCAGCCCATCGTCTTCCACCACGGCTGGCCGCTCAGCGCCGACGACTGGGACGCCCAGATGATGTTCTTCCTGGGCGAAGGCTTCCGGGTCATCGCCCACGACCGCCGCGGCCACGGCCGGTCGACCCAGACCGACACCGGCAACGAGATGGACACCTATGCGGCCGACGTCATCGCCCTGACCGATCACCTGGACCTGAAGAACGCCGTGCACGTGGGCCACTCGACCGGCGGCGGCGAGGCTATCCACTACGCCGCCCGCGCCAAGCCGGGCCGGGTGGCCAAGGTGGTGCTGATCGGCGCCGTGCCGCCGATCATGGTCAAATCCGACAAGAACCCCGGCGGCTTGCCGATCGAGGTGTTCGACGGCTTCCGCGCCGCCCAGAACGCCAACCGCGCCCAGTTCTTCCATGACGTCGCGGCCGGCCCGTTCTACGGCTTCAACCGCCCGGGCGCGAAGGTCTCGCCGGCCACGGTCGAGAACTGGTGGCGCCAGGGCATGATGGGCGGGGCCAAGGCCCATTACGACTGCATCAAGGCCTTCTCGGAGACCGACTTCACCGACGACCTCAAGTCGGTCGACGTGCCGGTGCTGCTGATGCATGGCGAAGACGACCAGATCGTGCCGATCGCCGACAGCGCCCTGCTGGGCATCAAGCTGGTCAAGCACGGCACGCTGAAGACCTATCCGGGTCTGCCGCACGGCATGTGCACCACCCATCCGGAGATCATCAATCCGGACCTGCTGGCCTTCATCAAGGCGTAGAACCTTCCCGAAACCCTGAGAGGCGTCCGCCACGCGCGGGCGCCCTTTTTCGCATCCCCCGGCTTGCGAAGCGGCGACCGATGGGGATTGTTCGACGCCATGATCCCCGTCGCGACGGCCCCCTGGGCGCACCTGCCCTTTGACCTGCTGGCCTGGGGCGCGGGAACCGCATCGACGGTCGCCGTCTATCGCTGGCGGCTCAAGGACCAGGTCCGGCCGGTGGCGGCCCGGATCGACGGCGGCTATTTCCTGTTCCTGGCCCTGGGCGCCATTCCAGGCGCCTGGCTGGCCGGCTCGCTCAATTCGCTGCGCGAGCACGCGCCGGCCCTGTCGCACAGCGTGGCCGGCGCGCTGGTCGGCGCCATCGCCGGGGTCGAGCTCTACAAGGCCCTGCGCGGCGTCAAGGGCTCGACCGGCGGGGTCTTCGTCGGCTCGTTCAGCCTCGGCGTCGTGATCGGCCGGCTCGGCTGCTTTTTCGCCGGGCTGCCGGACGACACCCATGGCGCGCCGACCCGCCTGCCCTGGGCGGTGGACCTGGGCGACGGCGTGGGCCGCCATCCGGTGCAGCTCTACGAGTCGGCCAGCATGGCCCTGTTCCTGGCCGTCTACCTGGCGGGCCTGGCGCGCCGCCGGGACTGGGCCATGCGCCGCGGCTTCTATGTCATGTGCGGCTGGTACGGCCTGCAGCGGTTCTGCTGGGAGTTCCTAAAGCCCTATCCCCGGTTGATCGGGCCGTTTAACCTCTTCCATCTGCTGTGCGCGGGGCTGGTGATCTATGGATGGGTCTATTATCGCGCCGATCGACGGCGGGAGCGCCTCGCGCAAGACCGCGCCCTATCTGTTCCTGGGCCAGACCACCAGCCTGTGTGAGACCTGCCTGGCGCTGGTCCCGGCCAAGATCATCGCCGAGGGCGAACGGGTCTATTACCAGAAGCGCTGTCGCGAACACGGGGTCCAGAAGACCCTGATGGCCGACGACCTCGGCTACTGGAAGGCCCAGAAGGACTGGCTCAAGCCGGGCGACCGGCCGCTGGCCGTCCAGACCCGCACCGACCATGGCTGCCCTTACGACTGCGGCCTGTGCCCGGATCACGAGCAGCATTCCTGCCTGGCGATCCTGGAGATCAACGAGGCCTGCAACCTGAGCTGCCCGGTGTGCTTCGCCGGCTCGTCGACCGGCCTGGACGCCCACCGGCCCCTGGCCGAGGTCGAGCGCATGCTGGACGTCATCGTCGCCTCCGAGGGCGAGCCGGACCTAGTGCAGCTGTCCGGCGGCGAGCCCACCCTTCATCCGCAGTTCTTCGAGATCCTGACGGCCGCCCGGGCCCGCCCGATCCGCCACCTGATGATCAACACCAACGGCCTGCGGATCGCGCGCGAGGCCGGCTTCGCCGAGCGCCTGGCGACCTACATGCCCAGGTTCGAGGTCTATCTGCAGTTCGACAGCCTGAGGCGCGACGCCCTGATGCAGCTGCGCGGCGCCGACCTGGTCAAGGTCCGCACCCAGGCCCTGGAGGCGCTGGAGCGCAACAACATCTCCACCACCCTGGTGGTGACCCTGAAAAAGGGCGTCAACGACGACGAGATCGCCGACATCGTCCGCTTCGCCCTGACCTGGCGCTGCGTGCGCGGCGTGACTTTCCAGCCGATCCAGGACGCCGGCCGCAACGACGGCTTCGACGCCCGGGACCACCGCATCGTCCTGACCGAGGTGCGCCGCCGGATCGCCCAGGCGGGGGTCTTCGCCCTGGAGGACCTCATCCCGCTGCCGTGCAATCCCGACCAGATCTGCATCGGCTACGGCCTGCGCAACGGCCAGGATGTGGCGCCGGTGACCTCGCTGCTGCCGCGCGAGCTGTTCGTCGCCGCCGCGCCCAGCACGGTGACGTTCGAGGCCTATCCCGAGCTGCAGCGGAAGATCTTCGACCTCCTGTCGCTGTCCACGGCCCAGGCCGACACCTCCGACAAGCTGGCGGCCCTGTTGTGCTGCCTGCCCGAGGCCGCCGTGCCCCAGAGCCTAGCCTACGAGCACACCTTCCGGGTCGTCGTCTCGCAGTTCCTGGACCGCTACAATTTCGACCTGGGGACGGTGAAGCGCTCGTGCGTGCACTTCGTCGAGCCGGACGGGCGGATCATTCCGTTCGACACCTACAACACCTTCTACCGCCCGGGCGCCGTGGGGGGCGGGGCGTTGGCGCGCGGTCAGGGGAGAGCGACATGAGTTCGGACCAGGAGCGGCGCGACCCGGTCGTCAGGCTGTTCGGGGCGCTGCTGATGGCGGTGGGCGTCCTGATAATGACCCTGTGCGGCCTATGCTCGCTGGCCGTCCTCTTTTCCCTGGCGGGCGGCGGCGGCGGCGAGTTTGGCGGCATGCTGTCGCTCGTCCTGGTGTTCGGCGGCGTACCGATCGGCGTCGGCTTCGTGCTCTTCTGGGTGGGGCGAACGCTCCGGCGGCCTAGAGATCGCTGACCGTCAGGATCGCGAAGTCCCAGCCCGCCAGCGTCACGGTCTGCCCATCGACCTCGGCGCTTCCGAACGCCGCGCCCTCCACCGCCAGGCCGTCCGGCAGGGCGTAGCGCACCGGCTCGCGGCCGAAGTTCAGCAGCACGACAATCCGCTCGCCCCGGCGATAGGCGAAGACCTGCGGATGATCGGGGTCGAGGTCGCGGTAGTCGCCCTCGCGCAGGTCGACCGACCCTCGCCGGAACGCGATCAGGGCGCGGGTGTGGGCCAGAACCGAGTCCGGCCGCGCCGCTTGGTCCGCCGCGTTGATCGCCGCGGCGCTGGGGTTGACCGCCAGCCAGGGCTTGCCCGTGGTGAAGCCGCCGTTCGGACCGTCCGTCCACTGCATCGGCGTGCGGCTGTTGTCGCGGCCCATGGCCCGGGCGTTGGCCAGGTACTCCTCCTCCGACACCCGGTGGCGTACGTCCCGCCAGCGGCCGGCCACCTCCAGGTCGTCGAAGTCGTCCAGGGTCTGGAACGGATAGTTGGTCATGCCCAGCTCCTCGCCCTGGTAGAGGAACGGCGTGCCGCGCTGGGTCAGGATCAAGGTGTTGACGGTTTTGGCCGAGCGCTCGACCCAGGCCGGATCGTCGTCGCCGAAATGCGAGACCGAGCGCGGATTGTCGTGGTTGGACAGGAACACCGTGTTCCAGCCGAACGGTCCGGCCGCCTGGTCCAGCTCGGTATAGAGCGCCTTCAGCCGGGGCAGGGTCCAGGTCGTCTTGCGCCAGCCGTCGATGTCCATGCGGACGATGTCGAAATTGATCACCAGGTCCAACTCGCGGCGGCGGCTGTCGATCAGGTCGCGCGCCTGGTCGGGGCGGACCCCGAAGGCCTCGCCGACGGTCATCGTATCGTAGCGGTCCAGCACCTCGCGGCGCATCTCGCGCAGATAGTCATGCAGCTTGGGCCCGGCGGCGTAGACGAACTGCGGGGCGCGCAGCTCTTCCGGCGTCAGGTCCGGCAGACCCGGGGGCTTGGCGATGAACGGGATGACGTCCATCCGGAAGCCCGACACGCCCTTGTCCAGCCAGAACCGCATCAGGTCGTGGACTTCCGCCCGGACCTTGGGGTTCTCCCAGTTCAGGTCGGGCTGCTTGGCCGCGAAATAGTGCAGGTAGTACTGGCCGGTCGCCTCGTCGAAGGTCCAGGCCGGGCCGCCGAAGAAGGCGGTGTAGTTGTTGGGCGGGCCGCCGCCAGCCTTGCCGTCGCGCCAGATGTAGTAGTCGCGATAGGGGTTGTCGTGGCTCTTGCGGCTCTCGACGAACCAGGCGTGCTCGTCGCTGCTGTGGTTGACCACCAGGTCGATGATCAGCCGGATGCCGCGGGCCCGCATCCCGGCCAGCATGGCGTCGAAGTCGGCCATGGTCCCGAACTGGGCCATCACCCGGCGGTAGTCACGGATGTCGTAGCCGTTGTCGGCGTTGGGGCTGTCGAAGTGCGGGCTGAGCCAGACCACGTCGACGCCCAGGTCCTTCAGATAGTCCAGCCGCGCCGTGATCCCCGGCAGGTCGCCGATCCCGTCGCCATTGGTGTCGAGGAACGAGCGCGGATAGATCTGGTAGACGACGGCGTCCTTCCACCAGGGGCGGGGAACAGGCGGCGTCGGTTGGTCATCGTGCACGAGCGGTCTCTCTCCAGGCCTGGCCGGGGAAGCTATCGCCCACAGCGGGCTGGCGCGCGAGCGTATATGGCGCTCCAGGCCCTTCACTTTCCAAGGCGCCTGTACCGGCTCTGAAGCGGCATCTCGAAGCGGGAGCCGTCAAGCCCAACGCTCAAGGGTCGCACTGATAGCTGGCGGCCGCCAGCCAACGGCCATAGAAGGGTCGTGGCGAGCCGATCGATCGCTGGCGATGTGAAGGCCCGTGACTTGATCGAGCAATACGGCTGGTCCGACACGCTTCGGCAGGTTTTCGAGCCGCACGCGCGCGCCGGTCATAGCCCTGGCCGTATCGTCGCCCAGCACCGTGATGGCTATCAGGTGGTCGCTGGCGAGGGCGAATTGCGCGCCAAGCCCGCCGGCCGCCTGCTGCACGAGGCGGGCGAGGCGGACTATCCGGCGGTCGGCGACTGGGTGGCGCTGTCGCGAGGCCCGGCCGAAGGCGTCGCCACCGTCCACGCCATCTTGCCGCGCCGCACCGCCTTCGTGCGCCGGGCGGCCGACAGCGTGCAGACCCTGCAGGTGGTCGCCGCCAATATCGACGTCGCCTTCGTCGTCAGTTCGCTGAACGCCGACCTCAATCCGCGCCGGATCGAGCGCTACCTGGCCGCCGCCTGGCAGAGCGGGGCGCGACCCGTGGTGGTGCTGACCAAGTCCGACCTCGCCGACGATCCGCGGGGCCAGGCCGACGCGATCGCCGCCCTGGCCGCCGGCTGCCCGGTTCTGACGGTGTCGGCCCGACGAGGGCTGGGCCTGGACGCCCTCCTGGCCCACGTGGCGCCGGGCGAGACCTGCGTGCTGATCGGCTCGTCCGGTGTCGGCAAGTCCACCCTGGTCAACGCCTTCCTGGGGGAGGACCGCCTGGCGACCCGGGCGATCCGCGAGTCCGACGGCCAGGGCCGCCACACCACCAGCCATCGCCAGCTGGTCCTGCTGCCCGGCGGCGGGCTGATCCTCGACACGCCCGGCATGCGGGAAGTGGGTCTGATCGACGCCGAGGAAGGCCTGAGCGTGGTGTTCGACGACATCGAGCGCCTGATCGAAGCTTGCAAGTTCAATGACTGCGGCCACGCCAACGAGCCCGGCTGCGCGGTGCGCAAGGCGCTGGCGGACGGCGTGCTCGATCCCGCCCGCTGGGCCCACTTCCGGAAGCTGGGCGTCGAACTGGCCGAGGTGCAGGACCGCGCCGACCGCGCCGCCAGGGACACCGAGCGTCGCCGCCTGGCCGCGCTGCAGAAAACCTATCGCGCCAGCAAGAGGGACGCCCGCGGCGGGGACTGACCGACCCGATCGGAGAACGGGGTTCTTGCAGAATGTGGCCCTCGATTCGGACAAATAGGGTTAGGTGAGGGTTCCTGCCTCACGAGAAAATGCCCATGTCCGCGTTCACCATCGTCACGACCAGTGCGACCCAAGGCAGCGACGCGGCGGAGGTGAGCACGTTGAGCGATGATTTCGGCAATCAAAGCGAAGCCCTGGGATATTCGCGCCGCATGGCCGAGGAGATGGTGGGCATGGCCCATCAGCTGTCGCTGGACTTCGACTTCAGCACGGTCGGCCTCTATGACGGCGACCTGATCGACGAGGAGATCGACCCGAGCCACGCCGCCTTCCTCGGCGCGTGGGTGCTGGACGAAGAGGGCGTCGTGTTCGTCGGAGCGGACGAGTTTCGCGAAGGCCCAACCGAGTCCGACGTCCTTTAGCGGAAATCTAGCGTCCCCTATGCCGCGTCAGCGCCATTTCTCTTAGGGCGGCGTGCTTTCCCTGGCCAAGGCCCGAGGGTCTTGCCCTCGGCGCCTATGGTAGAGACGCCAAACCAGCTCCGGCGGCCACCAGGCGCAAAAATTGCCGTCCCGGTTGCGGGAGCTCGCCCCAGGGGGCTTTATTATGCAATGAAATCAGTAGGAAGTGGCGGAGAGGGTGGGATTCGAACCCACGGTGCCCTTCCAGGCACGCCGCATTTCGAGTGCGGTACATTCGACCACTCTGCCACCTCTCCAGGGGGTCTTCGCAGGCCGCCCGGGGGCGCGCCTTGAGTGAGGGCGGGATACCTAGCGGCGTCGTCGAAAGAGTGCAAGAGCCTGTGACAAGCTTTTGTGTCGCGGGCCGCGGTTTCCGGCCGGGAGGCCGCCGGGCCTCAGGCCTTGGGGTAGAGAACCATCTGGGTGCAGCGGAAAAGGGCGATGGTTTTGCCGGTGGCTTCGGCGGTGACGATCGCGTCCCAGACCTGGGTGTTGCGGCCGCCGTGGACCAGGCTCGCCTCGCAGGCCACGCCGCCGCCCTCGCGCACCGTGCCCAGGAAGTTGGACTTCAGCTCGATGGTCGTGAAGCCGCTGGCGCCGTCGGGCAGCGACACCACGCAGCCGTAGCCGCAGGCGCTGTCGGCCAGGGCGATGACGCTGGCGGCGTGCAGGAAGCCGTTGGGGGCCATGTGATGCTTGGCGACCGTCATGCGGCCGGTCACGCGGCCGGGGACCGCCTGCGTCCATTCCAGGCCCAGCAGGCCCGGCAGCTTGTCGGCCTGGGCGGCGGTCAGTTCGGCGCTCTTGTCTTCGGCCACGGCGTCGTCTCCCGGTTCGTCGGCGTCAAGTTCTTCGCGTGCGAAGCATCTAGGCGCGCGACCTCGGGCAAGGCAAGTCCGTTTTTAAATGGAACTGAGGTCGACGGGGGGGAAGCGCTTGCCGTCCTCGCCTTCGGGCGGCAGGCGGAAGGCGCGGATCCCGACCTGCAGGGCCGGGGCGGCCAGCGGGCCGGGCGCGGCCAGGACGGCGGCCCGGCGGGCGACGAAGGCCTCGGCCGGCACGGCGTCGCCGGCGTCGACATTGCGGGCCTTCTGGTCGCCGACGGTGGTGTTCCAGGCCTCGGCGTCCGCGCCGGTCCGGCCGACCAGCAGGCGGGTCTCGGGCGGCAGGCCCAGGAGCCGCCGGGCGGCGGCGTGCTGTCCGGCGGCGTCGGCCCCCGGGGCGGCGCTGTCGTCCAGGCCCTGGTCCGGCGGCAACAGGGCCGAGCCGGCGAAGACCACGTCGCCGACCTGGTAGGCCGTGGCCCCGGGCAGGCGGCCGGGCAGGGCGATGGCGGTGATCTCGATCCCGCCCATGGGCAGGGCCTCGCCGTCCTGGGCCAGCTTGTCGAAGTCCCAGCCGTCCAGGTCGACGCCGTCGCTGCCCAGCACGGGGGCCAGGCGCCTGAGGCTGTCCAACACCGGGGCGCCGATGCAGATCGAGGCGCCGGTCTCGTATTTCAGGTGGCCGGCGGCCGACAGGTGGTCGGTGTGCAGGCCGGTCTCCAGGATCCAGGTCGGTCCCAGGTCCCGGGCGCGGACATCGGCGATGATGGCGTCGACGAAGCCGGTGTCGACGGCCTGGGTCAGCGGGTCGTAGTCGAGGACCGGATCGACGAAGGCGCAGAGCTGGGTGGCCGGATCGGCGATCAGATAGGTCACCCGCCCGGTGGCGGGGTGGTGGAAAGCGGTGATTTCCGGCTGCATAGATCGGTCCGATGACGCCCTGAGGCGGGCACCTTGACCGCAAGCTCTTAAGTATCGGCGAACAAGATCCGCCAGTTCGCCCCCGAGACGATAGGTCTCAGGCGATAGGTCTCAGGCAGGCCTCGGCGCGCGGCGCCTAGGGGCGGGCCGCCGCCGCGCAGCTCTTGTCGCCGCGCATCTCGGTGACCCAGACCGGCTCGACATAGCGGTCGCCGTCGCGGAAGCCTGGGGCGCAGCCTTCCGGCGTGTCGGACTTGGAACGTCCGCCGCCGCCGCGCATGTCCAGCGACAGGGCCAGGGACTGGGACGTTCCGCCGCGCGGGCCCCAGCCGTAGCCGTATCCGCCGCCATAACCGCCATAACCGCCATAACCGCCGTAACCGCCATAGCCGTCGTAACCGTAGCCGCCGTGCTTGCCGAAGTCGGTCTGGCTGACGGCGACGCCCAGGGTGCCGGTCTCGCCGATCGGGATCAGGCTGGAGACGTAGCCGCTGCGATAGCCGCCGGTGCCGACGCTGACGCCCATCTCGCCGTGGACCTGGCGCTTGCCGTCCTTGTCCAGCGGATAGCCGTTCACATCGAGCTCGGCGCGCGGCGCATAATGGATCGGATCGCCTTGGACCGGCGGCGCATCGGCCATCCAGGCCGACAGCGGGTCGACGGCGGCCGGCTTGGCGCGTTCGGCCGCCTCACGGGCCTGGGCGTCGGCCTTGGCCTTCTCCAGCTCGGCCTCGGTCGGCGGGCGGGTGGCGCGGGCGGCGGCGGTGGTCACAACCTCGTCGTCGGCCGAACGGGCGAGCGCGGCCCCGGGGGCCGCCAAGGGCAGGACCAGCGGCAGGGCCAGCAGGGCGGCGGCGAGGGCGATGCGGGACGGGACCATGGACGAAACCTCCGACCCCGTCACCTTGGGCGCGATCTGTAACCGAATTAGGGCCTGAATGTATCGGCCGGGCAAGCTCAAGCTGGGGACGCCGTCACAGCGCTTCAAGGGCTGCTTCCAGCGCGGCCATGTCGGGCGGCGGGGGGGTCTCGAACCGCAGGGCCTGGCCGGTGATCGGATGGACGAAGCCCAGGACGGCGGCGTGCAGGGCCTGGCGCGAAAAGCCGATCTGCGTCAGGGCCGCCTTCACGGGCGCGGCCGGGGCGCCGGCGCCGTAGACCGGGTCGCCCAGGCAGGGACTGCCCTTGCTGGCCATGTGCACGCGGATCTGGTGGGTGCGGCCGGTCTCCAGCCGGCAGGCCACCCGCGCGGCCAGGGGCTTGTCCATGCCGCCGAACGTCCTCTCGACGCGATAGTGGGTGACCGCCTCGCGGCCCCCGGTCTGCAGCACGGCCATCTTCTTGCGGTCGTGCGGCGAACGGCCCAGGCGGGTCTCGATGGTCCCGGCCGCCGGATGCGGCGCGCCGCGGGTCAGGGCCAGGTACATGCGGTCGATGTCGTGGGCGGCGAACAGGGCCGACAGTCCCTGGTGGGCGGCGTCGGTCTTGGCCGCCACCATCACCCCGGAGGTGTCCTTGTCCAGGCGGTGGACTATGCCCGGCCGGGCTACCCCGCCGATCCCCGACAGGCTGGCCCCGCAGTGGAACAGCAGGGCGTTGACCAGGGTGCCGGTTTCGCAGCCGGGGGCGGGGTGGGCGGCCATGCCCGGCGGCTTGTCGACGACGATCAGGTGAGCGTCCTCGTAGAGCACGCTGAGCGGGATGTCCTCCGGCTCGGGCTCGGCCGCGACCGGGGGCGGGACGAGCACCTCGTAGACCCCGGCCGGGGCCTTGGCCTTGCCGTCGGCCATCGGGCGCGGCGCGCCGCCCTCGACGACCAGCGACACTTGGCCGGCGGCGATCAGGGCCTGAAGACGGGCCCGTGACAGGTCCGGCGCGGCGGTCGCCAGGGCCTTGTCCAGCCGCTGGCCGGCCAGGTCCGGGCCCAGCGCGATCCGCACGACCGCACCACCGCTGGCGCCCGCCTCGGGGACGTCCAGGTCGTCGACCTCGTCGTCGACGAGCGGCGGGATCGGGTCGGGCGGCGGGATCAAGGCGTGTTCATGGCTCCGTCATGGGTCTGTCGTATCGCGGACACCGCCTGCGCCTAACGGCTCAGGTTCTTGTCTTGCGTCCGAAGGGGATAGTCGATGCGCGTGTTCCGCACCACCTTGCTCATGACCGCCGTCAGCGGCCTGGCGCTCTGCGCCGGCGCGGCCCACGCCGCCGAGCCCGGCGCTCCGGCCGCGGAACCGGTCGACGGGCAGGTCGAGGAACTGATCGTCACCGCCCAGAAGCGCGAGCAGAAGGCCCTGGACGTGCCGATCGCCCTGACGGCCTATTCGGGCGCCATGCTCGACAGGCTGGGCGTGCAGGAGTTCGACAAGCTGTCGGCCTTCGTCCCCGGCTTCCAGGTCCAGAACCAGTCGCCCAACAACCCCGGCTTCGTGATGCGCGGCATCACCTCCGACAGCGGTGAGGCCACGATCGAACCGCGGGTCTCGGTGTTCCAGGACGGCGTGTCGATCTCCAAGTCGCGCGGCTCGTATGTCGAGCTGTTCGACGTCCAGCGCATCGAGGTGGCCAAGGGCCCGCAATCGACCCTGTTCGGGCGCGGCGCGATGATCGGGGCGGTCAACATCATCCAGAACAAGGCCGATCCCCGGGCCCTGGATTGGCGGGTTGGGGCCGAGCTGGGCGACCACGGCTACGGCCTGTTCGAGGGCATGGCCAACGTGCCGCTGAGCGACACCTTCGCCCTGCGCCTGGCCGGCCGCTACAAGGAGCGCGACGGCGCCGTCGAGAACGTGCTGGGCGGCCGCAACCTCGGCTCGACCGACACCGGCGCCCTGCGCCTGTCGGCCCACTGGTCGCCGACCGCCAGGCTCGACGCCGACCTGATCCTCAACTACGAGGCCGACCATCCGACCGGCACGGCGTTCAAGTCCAACAGCTTCAACCCGACCAACATCGCCACCGGCCAGGCCCTGGGCGACCGCGACCCCAACAGCCCGGCCGGCCTGTCCAGCGGCTACGGCTTCGAGGGCGGCGCGTCCCTGGGCCTCAAGCGCTTCGTGCAGGGCGCGACGGCCCTGGTCGACTACCGCTTCAACGACGCCTGGACCCTGTCGTCGATCACCGCCGCCCGCCACTTCGCCAGCGAAGAGGTCTTCGATCCCGACGGCTTCTCGCTGCCGATGTTCGTGTTCGCCGAGGACGCGCGCGGCCGGCAGTACAGCCAGGAACTGCGCCTGAACTACGACAACGGCGGCAAGGTCAGCTGGTTCGGCGGCGTCAGCTATTTCGACGAGGAGGCCCGGACCCGCGTGCCGCTGCAGTTCGACGAGCGTTACGCCCTGGCCCTGCTTACCGGACAGCTGACCAGGCCCAATCCGCAGCCGACGGCGGTGCTGACCAACACCGCCTTCCTGTCGGCCCTGGTCACCGGCCTGACCGGCGGCGCGGCGACCGGGCAGGTCGCCCAGGGCATCGCCAGCAATCTGGGCGTCCACACCGAGCAGTTCACCAACTATGGCGCGACGAAATCGTGGGACGTCTATGGCGACGCCACCTGGCATGTGACCGACCGCTTCGAGCTGTCGGCCGGCCTGCGCTACACCAATGACGACAAGTCCAGCGGCGTCGGCTCGCAGGTCAGCCAGCGCTCGATCCTGGGCGGGACGATCGGCGCGCTCAGCCAGCCGGCGGCGATGCGCCAGGCGATCCTCGGGGCCCTGGCGGTTCCGGGCGCGGCCAACATCCCGACCTCGGCGGCCTATCCGGTCCCGATGTTCGGCCTGTTCGCCCAGCCGACCACCGGCAACGGCCAGGTCTCGACCCAGGACTTCACCGACGACGGCCTGACCTGGCGCCTGGTCGGCCGCTACGAGGCGACGCCCGACGCCAGCCTCTACGCGTCCTACGCCCGCGGCCGCCGCCCCAAGGTGCTGTCCTCGGCCGCGCCCGCCGCGCCGATGTCGCCGGGCAAGTTCACGCCGGTCGCCGCCGAGACCGTCGACAGCTACGAGGCCGGCGCCAAGAGCCGCCTGCTGGACGGGCGGCTCTATGTGGAGGGCGCCGTCTACTTCTACAGCTACGACAACTTCCAGACGACGGTGCGCCAAGGCGCCCAGGTCATCACCACCAACGCCGGCAAGGCCGAGAGCTACGGCTTCGAGGGCCAGACCACCTGGCAGGCCGCCAGCTTCGCCGAGGTGTTCGCGACCTACGGCTACAACCACGGACGCTTCAAGGCCGGCATCCGCGACGGCAACCGCTTCCGCCTGTCGCCGGACAACAAGGTCTCGCTGGGCGCCAGCCTGCACGCCGACCTGCTGAACGGCCGCTTCACCTTCACGCCGATCTACGCCTGGCAGTCCAAGACCTTCTTCGACGACGACAACGACATCCCGGCCCTGCAGAAGAACAACCTGCTCCCCGACCTGGTGCAGGACGAGTTCCAGAACAGCTATGGCCTGCTGGACCTGCGCCTGGAGTACCAGCCGTCGTTCGCCCGCTGGAAGGTCGGGGCCTTCGTGACCAACGCCACCGACAAGAAGTACGTCAAGGACGCCGGCAACACCGGCGACAGCTTCGGCATCCCGACGTTCATCGCCGGCAATCCTCGCTATTACGGCGTGACGTTCTCGCTGCGGCGATAGGCGGCCGATCGCCTCGAGGACAGGCGCGGACGCCTGTCCTCGACGGCCCTGGCTGGACAGACATCATCATTCCGCTGTTGTCTCTGCGGCGAAGCGCGAGACGACCAAGCGGCGCCCTCGGGGAGTTGAGCATGACCATCGACAGACGCAGGGCCCTGGCCCTTTTCGGCCTGGGCGGCGCGAGCGCGGCCGGCGAGGCGATGGCGGCGGCCCCTCGGGGGCTGTTCGCCGGCCGGGCCGCCTTCCTGCACGGCGTCGCCTCGGGCGATCCGCTGGAGGACCGGGTGGTGCTGTGGACCCGGATCACGGCCGAGGCCACGACCGCGCCGATCGCGGTGCGCTGGGACGTGGCGACCGATCCCGGCTTCAAGGCCATCGTCCGCCAGGGCCAGGCCACGGCGACGCCGGCCCGCGACTACACGGTCAAGGTCGACGTCACGGGCCTGAAGCCGGCGACCGACTACTTCTATCGCTTCCGGTACGTCCGGAAGGGCAAGCCGTTCGGCAAGGGCGTGGGCGGGCGCACGCGCACCCTGCCCAAGGGGGCGGTCCGCGACGTCGTCCTGGCCGTGGCCTCGTGCAGCCTCTACCCGAACGGCTATTTCAACGCCTATGACGCGATCGCCAGGTTGCCGCGCGTCGACGCCGTGCTGCACCTGGGCGACTACATCTACGAGTACGGGGCCGCGCCGGACGACTACGGCATGACCTCGCCGACGGCCAAGACCCGCGTGCCCGACCCGCCGCGCGAGCTGCTCAGCCTGGCCGACTACCGCCGCCGCCACGCCCTCTACAAGACCGACCCCGCCCTGCAGGCCGCTCACGCCCGCGCGCCGTGGATCGTGGTCTGGGACGACCACGAGACCGCCGACAACAGCTGGATCGGCGGGGCCGAGAACCACCAGCCCGCCACCGAGGGCGACTGGGCCAAGCGCAAGGCCGCCGGGATCAAGGCCTATTACGAGTGGATGCCGATCCGCGAGCCGGCGCCGGGGACCCTGCCCGAGGCCTCCTGGCGCCGCTTCCAGTTCGGCGACGTCGCCACCCTGCTGATGACCGAGACCCGGCTGACGGCCCGGACCCACCAGCTTGACTACGGCCGCGACCTGGCCGGGGCCGACGGCAAGCCCGACTTCGCGGCCTTCGCCGCCAAGCTGGCCGATCCCGACCGGCGGATGATGGGCCAGGGCCAGGAGCAGTGGCTGGCCCGCGAGGTCGACGCCTCGATGAAGGCCGGCACGGCCTGGCAGGTGCTGGGCAACCAGGTGGTGATGGCCCGGGTGGTCCCGCCGGACCTGAAGGCGACCATGGGCGAGGCGGCCTATGCGGCCCTGCTGGCCAAGCTGCCCACCTATGTCGCCAAGCCGGTGGAGGAAAGCCGGGGCCTGTCCCAGGCCGGCCTGCCCGGCAACCTGGACGCCTGGGACGGCTATCCGGCCGACCGGGCCCGGGTCCACGACATCTTCAAGGCCTACAAGGCCCGGCCGGTGGTGCTGTCGGGCGACAGCCACGCCTTCTGGGTCAACGAGCTGTGGGACGATGCGGGCGCCGCGCGGGTGGCGGCCGAGTTCGGCGTCACCTCGGTGACCTCGCCCGGCTACGGCGACTACCTGCCCGGCGCGCCGCTGGGCCAGGCCTATGTGGCGCGCAACAAGGAGGTGAAGTTCACCGACCAGGCCGCCAAGGGCTTCCTGCTGCTGACCCTCGAGCACGGCCGGGCGATCGGCGAGCTGATCGCGGTGTCGACCATCCTGGATCCCCAGTACGAGACCCGGGTGCTCAAGCGGTTCGTGGTGACCCCGGGCGACGGCGGCGGGGTCAAGGCGCTGGCGGAGGGGTAGGGCCCAAAACCAGTTGTCATCCCGGAAGCCTCGCAGAGGCTGTCCGGGACCCGGGGACTGGGCCGAAGCGGTGCGGCGGCCCTGGGTCCCGGCTCTCCGCTTCGGCTGCGGCCGGGATGACAACAGAAAGGGGGTTTTGACCGCGCCCTCACCCGATCCGCATGGACAGTTCGACGTCCTCGGCGAACGGCGTGGAGAGATAGCCCCCTGTCGGCGAACGCACGCGGGCCAGGTAGTCGGGGCTGTAGTCGGCGTTGTCGGCGACGATCAGGGCGCCCGGCCGCAGGCGGCTCTCCACCAGCCCGAGGATCTCGGGATACAGCGCCTTGGCGCCGTCCAGCAGCAGCAGGTCGATGGTCTCCGGCAGGTCGACGCTCAGCGTCTGCAGGGCGTCGCCCTGGCGGATCTCGACCAGGTCGATCAGGCCGCCGGCCGTCAGGTTGCCCCGGGCGCGCTCCACCTTGGACGGCTCGAACTCGCTGGTGATCAGCACGCCGCCGCCATTGTCGCGCAGGGCCGCGGCCAGGTAGAGGGTCGAGACGCCGAACGAGGTTCCGAACTCGACGATCGTCCGGGCGTCGCAGCTGCGGGCCAGCATGTAGAGCAGGAGGCCGGTCTCGCGCGAGACGGGCAGGGGGAAGTCCTTCATCTGGCTGTAGAAGTCGAGATAGTCGGTCTTGCTCTGCATCAGGCGCCGATGCTGTTCGACCGACAGCGCCGCCGCCAGGGGACTGTTCATCGGCGAGGCGGCGTCGGCCTCCTCGAACAGACGATCCAGCAGGGGCGCCACCGGAGTGGCGGTCAGGGTGTTCATGGGAAATTCCGGTCTGAAAGGCGCGTCCTTGCGCCGCCTCGAAAAATGCGACTAATTCGTCAGATTGACTATTCGCATCGCCCCAGGCCCCGATGATCGAGCGCCCAAGTCCCCGGATTTCCTCACGAAAGCAGCCTCGACAGGCCCGCTCGACGGAACTCGTTTCCGCCATTCTGGAGGCCGCTGTTCAGGTTTTGGCCAAGGAGGGCGCCGGGCGTTTCACCACGGCGCGGGTCGCCGAGAAGGCCGGGGTCAGCGTCGGCTCGGTCTATCAGTACTTCCCCAACAAGGCCGCGATCCTGTTCCGGCTGCAGAGCGACGAATGGCGCCAGACCACCCATCTGCTGCGTGACATCCTCGAGGACGCCCGGCGCCCGCCGTTCGAGCGGTTGCGCGCCCTGATCCACGCCTTCATCCGCTCCGAATGCGAGGAAGCCGAAATGCGCGTGGCGCTCAACGACGCCGCGCCGCTCTATCGCGATGCGCCGGAGGCCCACGACGCCAAGGCGGCGGGCGCCGACATCGTCCAGGGCTTCCTGCGCGAGGTGCTGCCCGGAACCTCGGAGACCCAGCGGGCCTTGGCCGGCGACCTGATCAAGACCACCCTCAGCCAGGTGGGCAAGGCGTTCTCGGAGACCCCGCGCACGCAGGCCGAGATCGCGGCCTACAGCGACGCCATGGCCGACATGTTCGAGGCCTATCTGCGGGGGCTTGGCGGCGCTTGAGGGGACTTAGTGGGCGCCAAGGTTCGTCCTCGGTTTTCGCACGGCATCGCAGCCACCCAAGACTGCCCGGCGACATGGAAAGCGGGTTTCGGTAGGGTCGAAAGTCCGTCCCCCTACCGCCGCTCCAACGCGATCCGTACGCCGAACGCCACGAACACCCCGCCGGTCACCCGGTCCAGCCACTTCACCACCCCTGGCCGACGCAGCGCCCGGGCGATCGGGGCGGTGGCCAGGATCAGGCCGCCGGCCCAGGCCAGGCCCATGACCACGTGCATCGAAGCCAGCAGCAGGCCGAAGGCGGCGGGGCTGGCGCCGGTCGGGATGAACTGCGGCAGGAACGACACGTAGAACACCCCGACCTTGGGGTTCAGCAGGTTGTTCCAGAACCCCTTGGCCAGGGCCGCGGCCAGGCCGCCGGCCGGCGGCGCGGCGTCGGCGCCGGTCTCGAACCGCTCGCGCGGCCGGCGCAGCAGGTTGACGCCCAGCCAGACCAGATAGGCCGCGCCGGCCCATTTCAGGATCGTGTAGGCGGTCTGCGAGGCGGTCAGCAGGGCCCCGGCCCCGAACGCCGCCGCCGCGCCCCAGGCCAGGCAGCCCAGGCCGATCCCCACCGCTACGGCGGCCGCGCGCCGCCAGCCCTCGGCCGCCGCCGTGCGCAGGATCAGGGCGGTGTCGAGGCCGGGGGTGAGGGTCAGCAGGCCGGCGGCGGCGGCGAAGGCGATTAGGGCTTGGATCGTGGTCATGCGGCCTTGTCCGCCGCCTTCGCGATCACCGCAAGGGTCAGCCGGTGATCCGGCCGATGGCGGCCGCCGCCGCCTGCCAGGCCGGCGATTCGGCGACCTGGACCTGGGTCAGGTGCAGGACCACCATGATCGCGCCGCCGATCAGATAGACCGGATGGGGACGGCCGCGGGTGCGCCAGTCCACCCACATGGCCACCAGCAGCAGGATGTCGCCGATCAGCGCCGGCGGCACGGCGACGAACACCGGCGGGGCGAACACCGCGGGCAGGCCGGGCGGCGGCGCGGGCGGCGGCGGGGCCGACGGCGCCAGCAGGGTCAGGAACCAGCGGGCGATCGGCGCGCCCAGCAGCGAGATCGTGGCCAGCAGAAGCAGGCGCTTGTGGACCTCCGGCCGCCGGACCTCGACGATCGCCAGGATGAACGCGCCGATAAAGAAGGCGATGGCGCCGATGCTCACCCAGGCGAACGCCCGCACGCCGTGCGCCAGGCCTTCCGGCTGGCCAGGCAGCGAGGCCTGGGAAATCCGCCATGAAACAATGGTCGTAACCACGAACACCATGGCGGTGGCGATGGACACGCCCAGCACGCCCCAGGTGCGGTGGGCCAGGGTCTTGCCCTGCGCCACCAGCCAGGTCTGGGTGCAGAAGAACGTCATCCAGGCGAACAGCACCAGGCCGTGGATATGGACCAGCGGCGGGCCCTTGAACTTGCCCTGCGCCATCGGCGCGAAATAGGTCGGCATGAAGCCCAGCACGGCGATGATCAGGCAGGTCAGCGCCATGGTGAAATAGAATTGGCGCGAGACGTTCCCGCGCGCACCGGTCTGCAAAGCCGCTTCGGCCATGTTTGCCCCCTCGAAACCCCGAGGCGACGATGACACAAATCCGCGCGCGCCGGCAATATTCGTCGAACGCTGTTCCTTGGGAGTTTCTTGACGCGGTCTGCACGCGCCCTGGCCGCCGGCTCCACGCCGGCGACCCAGGATGGCGCGATGAGAAGCGCCCTAAGCCTCGCGTTCGACCAGCCGGTCGTTCTCCCAGACCCTGTAGAAGCAGGAGCGGAAGCCCACGTGGCAGGCGCCGCCGTCGCCCTGCGGGCGGACCTTGATCAGCACCGCGTCCTGGTCGCAGTCGATCCGCAGCTCGGTGACGACCTGCAGCTGGCCGCTGGTCTCGCCCTTCTTCCACAGGCTGTTTCGCGAGCGGCTGAAATAGTGGGCGATCCCGGTGTCGAGGGTCAGCTTCAGGGCCTGGTCGTCCATCCAGGCGAACATCAGGATCTCGCCGGTGTCGGCGTGCTGGGCGATGGCGGCGACCAGGCCGTTGGCGTCGAACCGCGGCGTGATGGCGTCGCCGCGCTCCAGGGCGGTCTTGTCGGCGGCGGCGGGGAAGATCTGGGAGGTCATGGGACGACATATGGCGCCCCCTCGCCGGGCGTCAAAGCGTGGATCAAGGGACGGGTCGCGGCGCTGGACGTCTGGGCGCGGCCCTGGGCCGAGCGTTCCCGTCTCAATGGCTGGGCCTACGAGTTCCTGCTGTTCGGACTCAAGCAGGCCTGGGCCTGCCTGTTCGGCGGGCTGATGCTGGCCCTGATCGTCGGCACGCACCTGTGGTGGCCGTCCGGTGCGGCGCTGGCCCGCTACGACGTCCTGGTCCTCGCCGCCCTGGCTATCCAGGTCGCCCTGCTGGCCCTGAGGCTGGAACGCTGGGACGAGGCGGTGGTGATCGGCGTCTTCCACCTCGTCGGCACGGCGATGGAGGTGTTCAAGACCGCCCACGGCTCGTGGATCTATCCGGAAGCCGGCCTGATGAGGATCGGCGGCGTGCCGCTGTTCAGCGGCTTCATGTACGCCTGCGTCGGCAGCTACATCGCCCGGATCTGGCGGCTGATGGACTTCCGGTTCACGGGCTATCCGCCGATCTGGACGACCTGGACGCTGGCGATCCTGGCCTATCTGAACTTCTTCACCCACCACTATGGGCCGGACATCCGGATCGGCCTGTTCGCGGCCTCGGCGATGATCTTCGGCCGGACCTTCGTGGTGTTCACGCCCGACCGGACGCCGCGCCGCATGCCGCTGCTGCTGGGCTTCGTGCTGGTGGCGCTGTTCATCTGGCTGGCCGAGAACCTGGGCACCCTGGCCGGCGCCTGGGCCTATCCCAGCCAGCGCCACGGCTGGACCATGGTGTCGCCCGGCAAGCTCGGGGCCTGGTACCTGCTGATGCTGCTCAGCTACGTGCTGGTGACGGCGGCGCACAGGCCAAGGCGAGCGTGATGAGCCTAGTCCTCGAACATGGCGCGCAGAATCGCCAGAAGTGCGCCCAGTGTCTCGTCGTCGACCGCTCCCAGGCGCTTGATCAATCTTGCCCGGGCTACGGTGCGGATCTGGTCGGGGAGGATCAGGGCACGCTTGCCGCCGAAATCGATCTCAGGCCGAAAACGTGTCGGATGGCTGCCCGTCGTCATCGGCGCGACGATGAAAACGTCCAAATGGCTGAGGCCGTCGGGCGACACGACCACGCAGGGGCGGGTCTTCTGGATCTCGCTACCGACGGTCGGGTCGAGGCGAACAAGCCAGACGTCGCCCCGTGTCACCATTGCCAGTCTTCGTCAGCGTCGGTGCTCAGGGGCGCCTCAAGCCATTCACGCTCTTCTTCGGTAAGGCCTCGGGCTGCGAGCGCCTTGGCCTCTTCCTCCCATCCCTCGCGCGGATGTTTCTTCGGCGCGGCGACGATGATGATGCGGTCATCTTCCATCGTCACGTCCACGGGATCGCCCGCCTCCGCGCCGATGCTAGCCAGGAAGGGCTTGGGCAGGATCACCCCCGCCGAATTGCCGATCTTGCGCACCGAGGATCGCATCGCGCCGTCTCCGTTAGAACGGAGTTATAACATCAGCGCCGCCCTACTTCCAGATCGGCTTGCCGCCCCCCGGCAAGCCCAGCCGGGCCCATTTCTCGCTGACCGCGTCGATCACGGCCTGGTCCATGCGGATCTCGTTCCCCCATTCGCGGTGCGTCTCGGGCGGCAGCTTGTCGGTGGCGTCCAGGCCGATCTTGCTGCCCAGGCCGCTCTCGGGCGAGGCGAAGTCGAGATAGTCGATCGGGGTGTTCTCGATCACCGTGATGTCCCGCGCCGGGTCCATCTTGGTGCTGATCGCCCACATCACGTCCTTCCAGTCGCGGGCGTCGATGTCGTGGTCCACGACGATCACCCACTTGGTGTACATGAACTGGCGCAGATAGCTCCAGACGCCCAGCATCACCCGCTTGGCGTGGCCCGGATAGGCCTTCTTCATCGACACCACGGCGATGCGGTAGGAGCAGCCCTCGGGCGGCAGCCAGAAGTCGACGATCTCGGGGAACTGCTGGCGGATCAGCGGGATGAACACCTCGTTCAGCGCCTCGCCGAGCACGGACGGTTCGTCCGGCGGCCGGCCGGTGAAGGTGGTCAGGTAGATCGGCTGCTTGCGCATGGTGATCGCCGTCACCTGGAAGACCGGGAACTTCTCGACGCTGTTGTAGTAGCCGGTGTGGTCGCCGTAGGGCCCTTCGTCCGCGTACTCGTCGAGCAGGACATGACCCTCAAGGACGATCTCGGCATGGGCGGGGACCATCAGCGGCACGGTCTTGGCCGGGACCAGATCGACCTTGGCGCCGCGCAGCAGGCCGGCGAACTGGTATTCGGACAGGGTGTCGGGCACCGGGGTCACGGCGGCCAGGATGGTCCCGGGATCAGCGCCCAGCACGGCGCAGGCCGGCAGGGGCTCGCGGTTGCCGGCCTTCTTGTGGCGGGCGTAGTGCTGGGCCCCGCCGCGGTGGGCCAGCCAGCGCATGATGCAGCGATCCTTGCCGATCACCTGCATGCGGTAGATGCCAAGGTTGAAGTCGTCCTCGCGGTCCTTGCCGGGACCCTTGGTGACCACCAGCGGCCAGGTGATCAGCGGCGCCGGCTCGCCCGGCCAGCAGGTCTGGACCGGCAGCTTGGCCAGGTCGATCTGGTCGCCGGTCAGGACGACCTCCTGCACCGGGGCCTTCTTCACCGTTCCGGGCCGCATGGCCATCACGGTCTTGGCCAGGGGCAGCATGTCCAGCGCGTCCTTCAGGCCCTTGGGCGGCTGGGGCTGGCGCAGGAAGGCCAGGAGCTCGCCGACCTCGCGCAGCTCGCCGGCGGTGGTGCGCGGCTCGCCGCCCAGGGTGACGCCCATGGCCACGCGTTTGACCGTGCCGAACAGGTTGGCCAGGGCCGGCATCGGCGAGCGCGTCCCGTCGGGCAGGATGACGTTCTCGAACAGCACCGCCGGCCCGCCCGTGGCCAGCAGGCGCGTCTGGATCTCGGTCATCTCCAGCACGGTCGACACCGGCTCGGTCACCCGCACCAGCTCGCCCTTCGCCTCGAGGACGTCGATGAATTCGCGAAGCGAGCGATAGGCCATGCGGGCGGACTCCTGAACGCGGCGGAACCTAGAGGCCGCCCCGCCCCCCGGCAAGGTCGCGCCGGCGAGCTTGACTCTAGGCGCCGCGCCGGCGGCGTGATCTCTGGCCCCACGACATTCGAGGTTGCAGCAGGATGACCGACTTTCTCGGCGAGGCCGAACCCGCCGGTCCGGCCGATCCCCGCGCCGTTCGCCAGGCGACGCTGATCCGCCTGGCCACGGGCCTGTTCCAGGGGCTGCTGCTGTACGCCCTCTGGCGGGCCGACAAGTTCAAGGTCTGGCCGGCGACCCAACGCGAGCTCTACGCCGCCTTCCTGATGATCGTCGTGTTCGCGCCGTTCGTGGTGCTGGCCGGGGTCTCGGCCCTGCGCCTGCGGACCCTGGCGGTGTGGAAGGCCGTGGCCGCCCTGGTCGTAGGCGGCCTGGGCGCCTACGGGGTGTGGAGCGGCGATCCCGCCGCCCAGGGCGTCAACGGCCTGGGGCCGCAGACCATCCTGGCCATCGCCGCCCTGGTCTTCATCGGCCACCACCTGGTCCAGCCCGCCGACATGGAGCGCCGGCGGATCGCGGCCTATCCGACCTATTTCGACGTCACCTGGAAGCACGGGGTGCAGGGGGCGCTGTCGCTGGGCTTCACCGGCGCCTTCTGGCTGCTGCTGTTCCTGGCCGCGGCCCTGTTCAAGCTGATCGGGGTCGACGCCATCGAGACCCTGATCCGGCGCGAGGGGTTCATCTTCCCCGCCACCGCCGTGATGTTCGCCGCCGCTGTCCAGCTGACCGACGTGCGGGCCAACCTGGTGCGCGGGGTGCGGACGGTGGCCCTGACCCTGTTGGCCTGGCTGCTGCCGCTGATGGCCCTGATCGCCGCGGCCTTCCTGCTGACCCTGCCGTTCACGGGCCTCGAGCCGCTGTGGAAGACCCGGAGCGCCACGGCCATCCTGCTGGTCGCCGACGCCTTCCTGATCCTGCTGGCCAACGCCGCCTACCAGGACGGGACCGAGGCCACGGCGCTGGTGCTGAGGTGGGCCGCGCGGCTGGCGGGGGTGCTCTTGGTCCCGATCACCGGGCTGGCGGCCTATGGCCTGTTCCTGCGGATCGGCCAGTACGGCCTCAGCCCCGACCGGATCATCGCCGCCGCCTGCGTGCTGGTCGCGGCCGGTTACGCGGTGGGCTACGCGGTCGCCGCCGTGCGGCCGGGCGCCTGGATGAAGGCGCTGGAGGCCACCAACATCGCCATGGCCTTCGTGGTGATCGTGGTGTTGCTGGCCCTGTGCACGCCGCTGGCCGATCCGCGTCGGCTGTCGGTGGAAAACCAGGTTAAGCGGCTGCACGCGGGCAAGGTGAAGCCAGACGACTTCGATTTCGCATTCCTGCGCTTCAATGGTGGACGAGTCGGCCGCGATGCGTTGGTCGCGCTTGGCAAGGATCGCGACGTCACGATCGCGGAGCTTGCCGGCAAGGCTTGGAACGCGCCGTCCTACCAAGCGGCGAAGCCGTCCGGAAAGCCCTTTGCGAACGCGCACGTCTATCCCGCCGGCGCCGTCCTCCCCGAAAGCTTCGTCAAGCAGGACTGGATAGGTGACACCTGGCTGACGTGCGCAGCGGCAGGAGGCGATTGTGACATCGTCATGCTGGACACCAACGGCGATGGCGTGGCCGAGGTGCTGGTCAGCGATGGATCGGTGTTCGAGGTCTATCAGCAGGGCGCAGATCGGCGCTGGATCAAGATCGCGGTCACCGCGCCTTCCTGCGTTGACGACGATTTCCGTGCGAAGCTGGGAGCGATTCCGCCACGCATGGCCCCACCGCCTCCGGATCTCAAGGATGTGGTGATCGGCGGGCGCAGCTTGCGTTTGGTGCCGCCTCCACCCGATTGCGTGGTCGAACGCATCGTCGTGACAGGTTCGGTGAAGCGCTAACCCACGCCCTCGCTCACCGCGTTCAGCCGCGCATACACCCCGCCGGCCGCCTTCAGCTCCCCGTGCCGGCCCTCCTCGACCACCCGGCCGTTCTGGAAGACCAGGATGCGGTCGGCGCCGCGCACGGTCGACAGGCGGTGGGCGATGACGATGGTGGTGCGGCCGTGCATCAGGGCCTCGGCGGCCTCCTGCACCTGGCCCTCGGTCTCGACGTCGAGCGAGGAGGTGGCCTCGTCCATCACCAGGATCGGGGCGTCGGTCAGGAAGGCGCGGGCGATGGCCACGCGCTGGCGCTCGCCGCCCGACAGCTTGATCCCGCGCTCGCCCACCAGGGTGTCGTAGCCCTGGGGCAGGCGCAGGATGAACTCGTGGGCGCGGGCCTTCCTGGCCGCCGAGACGATCTCCTCGTCGCTGGCGTCGGGACGGCCATAGGCGATGTTCTCGCGCAGGGTGCGGTGGAACAGGGCCGGGTCCTGGGGCACCACGGCGATGGCGCGGCGCAGGGAGCCTTGCGTCACCCGCGCCACGTCCTGGCCGTCGATGACGATCCGCCCGCCCTGCAGGTCGTGCAGGCGCTGGACCAGCTTGACGAAGGTCGACTTGCCCGAGCCCGTCGGCCCGACCAGGGCCACGCGCTCGCCCGGCGCGATCTGCAGCGAGAAGTGGTCGTACAGCGGCGCGCCGGCCGACCTGTAGCGGAAGGTCACGTCCTCGAAGGCGATGGCGCCGGGGCCACGCCGGAAATCCGGCGCGCCGGGGGCGTCGGCGATCTGGGGCGCCAGGCCCTCCCAGGCGGCCAGGTCCTCGGTGTCGTCCAGGCCCTTCTGCAGCATGCGGATGTTCTCGCCCATGTTGCGCAGGTAGCCGCTCATCAGCATGAAGGCGGTGATGGCGAAGGCCACGTCGCCGGGCGTCGCGGTCCCTTCGGTCCAGGCGTGGATCATCGCGGCGGTCAGCCCGCCCTGCAGCAACACCAGCAGCAGGTTCTGGCCCAGCCAGACATTGGTGAACTTGTGCCAGGTGACCATCACCGCCTCGCGCCAGGCGGCGGTGACCTGGGCCACGCGGGCGCTCTCGCGGGCCTCGGCGCCGAAGCTCTTGACGGTCGGGTTGGAGGTCACCGCGTCGGCCAGGCTGCCGCCGATCTTCGAATCCAGGGCGTTGGACTTCAGGTTGGCGGGACGCACATAGCGGGCGGTGACCACCAGGTTGACCGTGATGTAGGCGGCGACCACCACCAGGGCCACGGCGCCGGCCAGAGGCTGGCGCAGCAGCAGCATCACCGACAGGCCGACCAGCACGATCAGGCTGGGGGCCAGCCAGATGGTCACCGCGTCGGTCACGCTGTCATAGCCCCACATGGCGCGGGTCAGCTTGCGCACCGTCGCGCCGGCGAAGCTGTCGGCGTGCCAGTCGGACGAGAAGGCCTGGACGCGGGCGTAGCCCTCGTTGGTCATCTCCTCCATGTTGCGGGCGGCCAGCGGGATCCAGAACCGCATGGCCAGGTTGCGGATCAGCGAGAAGCCCAGATAGACGCCGACGAAGGCCGCCCAGGCGACCCAGGCCGCGTCGACGGCCGACGGCCCTCGGGTCACCGTGTCGATCAGCCGGCCCGAGGTCCAGGGCAGGGCCAGGTCGAAGCCGATGGCCAGGATCGTCAGGGCGACGCCCGCGAAGAACAGGCCCTTCCGGCGCAGCCAGAAGCGCGCGATGAAGCCCAGCACCCGGGCGTTGCTCAGCGCGCGGCGGCGTCCGCCGTCTTCATCCTCGTCTATGGCGTCGGTCATGGTGGAGGACAGATAGGCGCTCCACTCGTCCGGCGCGAGCGGCGGTTCAAACCTGTCTGGACCTGTTGCCCCGGCGCCGCGCTCCGCCGAAGGGGCGCCAGCGCAGGTACCAGCGGATGGCCGGCCCGACGATCGGCGTGCGCAGCAGCGGCCGCACGGCGTGGGGCCGGGTCTTCAGGAAGCACATCACCGCGCCGATCCAGAACACCGTGGTCGGCAGGCCGGGGGTGACGATGCCGACCGCCCCGATGGCGAACAGGGCCGCGCCCAGGCCGTCCAGCACCCAGTGGACCGGGCGGGACAGGCGCTTGCGGGGCGGGTGAGGAGCGTCGGTCATGAGACTGGAATGTGGGGGATGACGGGGGAAACGGAAAGGCGCGGTTTTTGGCCCGCTCCCCCTCAGTCGGCTTCGCCGACAGCTCCTCCAGAGGGGGAGCAGCTATCCGGTGCGGTGGCGGGTCATCAGATCCTCCCCCTTTGGGGGAGGTGGCCCGAAGGGCCGGAGGGGGCCAGCGGCGCCGGCCCTAGGCGAAGCGCAGGTGGCTCAGGGTGTCCCCGCGCAGGCTGGCGCGGATGCGGCGGCCGAATTTCGTGCTCGAGGTCAGCCGGGCCACCATGTCCGCGTCGCCGGCCCGCTCGAAGGCCCGGGCCGCGGCGGTCCACAGGGCGGTGGTCACCGGATGCGGCGCCACGATCCCGGCGGCCAGGCCCAGGGCCAGCAGGGTCCAGGCTTCCAGGCGATGGGGCAGGCGGGTCATGGCGGGAACCTCTCGAAGGGAAGGAGAAGGGCCGCCGCCCCGGGGGAAAGGCGGCGGCCCTTCTCGGGCCACGAAACGGCCGCAGGGGACGCCGTTCCGCTGGACACACCTTTGACGGCTGGCGGTCGATCAATCCAATTGATCGTTTTTCGGATCGAGATTGGAAGGCTCTATGGTTTTGGCTCGACGCGGTTGCGCGATGCGGGAGCCGGGGGCTAAGCCTTGGCCATGAGCGCTCCCGACACCGCCATCCTGCCCGACGCCGCCGCCGGCAACTGGGTCGACCGCCATGCGCCGCTCGCCTTGCGGCCGTGGCTGAAGCTGGGTCGGTTCGACCGGCCGGCGGGGATCTGGCTGCTGATGCTGCCCGGCTGGCAGGGCATCGCCCTGGCCGCGGCGAGCCAGGGGCGCTGGCCCAATCCCTGGCTGCTGATCGCCTTCTTCGTCGGGGCTGCCCTGATGCGGGCGGCCGGCTGCGCCTTCAACGACATCGTCGACCGCGACTTCGACGCCCAGGTCAGCCGCACGGCGATGCGCCCGATCCCGGCCGGCCTGATCAGCGTCAGGCAAGCCTGGGCGTTCCTGGTCGGCTGCTGCCTGGTCAGTTTCGGGATCCTGGTCTGCCTGGGCTGGCTGGCCATCGGCCTGGGCGTGGCCTCGCTGGCCCTGGTCGCGGCCTATCCGTTCATGAAGCGCATCACCTGGTGGCCCCAGGCCTGGCTGGGCCTGACCTTCAACTGGGGCGCGCTGCTGGGCTACGCGGCGGCCACGCATCGGCTGGATGGGTCGGCGGTCCTGCTCTACGCCTCGGGTCTGTTCTGGACGCTGGGCTACGACACGATCTACGCCATCCAGGACATCGAGGACGACGCCCTGGCCGGGGTGAAGTCGTCGACCCGCCGGCTGGGCCGACACGTCCAGAAGGGGGTCCTGGCCTTCTACGTCGTCTGCTTCGTGCTGGTGATCGCCGCCGCCTGGGTCGGCGGCCTGGGACCGCTGTTCCTGCCCCCGGCCGCCCTGGTCGCCGTCCACCTGTCGCGCCAGGCGGCCCGGGTGCGGCTCGACGACCCGGCCGGGGCCCTGGCCCTGTTCAAGTCCAACGCCCAGGTCGGCTTCGTGCTGTTCCTGGCCCTGGCGGCGGGGATGTGGAAGCCGCCGGGGCTGTGACCCCCTCCGGCCCTTCGGGCCACCTCCCCCAGGGGGGGAGGATCAGAACGGCCCGTTGCGATAGATCCGCTCCAGGCCGCGCTCCAGCTCGGCCAGCCGGCGGTCATAGGCGCGGTTCAGGCAGGCGCGGTTGGCCCCGCAGCTGCGGCGGTCGCGCAGCCACTGCTGCTGGGCGTCCATCAGCGCCCCCCGGCCGCCCATGGCCAGGGTGCGCTTGTTGCCCGCGTAGAGCACCGACATCCGCACGTCCTTGTCGTTCAGCGGCCGGTCGGCGCAGACCGCCTTCTCGTCCGGAGCCCGGGCCCGGCCGCAGTCGAAGCTGGCCGCGTGGGCGACGGCCGGGAGGGTGAGGGCCAGGGCGAGGGCGGTGGGAAGCAGGCGCATGGAGGGGTCCTTCGAAGCCACGTGACGTCGGGTCATCCTGTAAGCCGGACGCTGAACGTGGCATGATCGTTCCATGGCCGTCGCGTCCCGCATCAAGCCGCAGGAGCTGTTCACGCCGCAGGAATGGGCGCCGCTGTCGGCGCGCTCGTCGTGGCGGGGCTTGGCTATGGTCGCCCACGCCTGGGCCGTGATCGTCGCGGCCGGGGCGGTGTTCGTCCTCTGGCCCAATCCGCTGACCTACCTGCTGGCGGTGATGCTGATCGGGGCGCGGCAGCTGGGCCTGGCCATCCTGATGCACGAGGCGGCGCACGGCGGGCTGCACCCGAACCTGAAGGTCAACGACTGGGTCGGCGAGTGGCTGTGCGCGGCCCCGACCGGCGCGTCCCTGGCCAAGTACCGGCCCTATCACCTGACCCACCACAAGTACGCTCAGCAGGCCGAGGACCCGGACCTGGTGCTGTCGGCGCCGTTCCCGACCACCCGCGCCTCGCTGCGCCGCAAGATCATCCGCGACCTGACCGGCCAGACCTTCGTCAAGCAGCGGTTCGGCCCGCTGCTGGGCAAGCTGAAGGGGGCCAGGGACCAGGGCCAGCCCAAGGGCGCGGTCTTCGGCGGCGAGGTCGCGCGGCAGCGGCCGTTCCTGCTGTGGAACCTGGGCATCCTGCTGGCGCTCTCGGCGATGGGCCTGTGGTGGGCGTGGCTGGCGCTGTGGATCGTGCCGATGGCGACCTGGTTCCCGCTGGTCACCCGCCTGCGCAACATCGCCGAGCACGCCCTGGTGGCCAAGGACGAGCCCGACCCGTTCCGCCACGCCCGCACCACCCAGGCCAACTGGATCGAACGCGCCCTGGTCGCGCCCTACCACGTCAACTTCCACGCCGAGCATCACCTGTTCATGCACATGCCCTGCTGGAACCTGCCCAAGGCCCATCGGCTGCTGGCGGCCAAGGGGCGGACCGCGGGCATGCTGACCGCGCCGGGCTATCTGTCGGTGCTGAAGGCGGCGTCCAGCCGGGTCCCGGCTTAGGGCGGATCGACCTTCAGCCGAAGACCACCAAACCTTTCGTCATTCCCGCCCTTGTGGCGGGAACCCCTGGTTCAGCTGGCACGTGAGACTCAAGCGAACCGCCAGCGGTTCGCCCATACTGCACCTGCGGCCGATAAAGGTGGTTCCCGCCACAAGGGCGAGTGTTGACCGAGACCGACAATTGCTCGCGGCGATAATCTAGCGGTTCGAATCGTTCCGGGCGCACCTACGCCCAGGTACGCAACGCCCCCCGAAGGTACCGTTTGGCCGCACTCAGTGCGCTGCGAACCGCGTGCTCCTGAGGACGGTGCTCATTCGCAACCGGACGGTCGCAATGTCCCCAATGGGTGGCGGGCTCACTGAAGCCTGAAACCAAGGCCAACGGCCGCTTTCGCCGCTAGCTGAGCCAATGTGCCGTCCCTTCATAGAGCCTGCGCACCACAAGTCATGCTACCGGAGGTTGGAGCTTCAATTCGCGAGCAAGGGCAAGGCCAGCGACAGGGCGGGGGCGAATGCGCAGATTTCAGCACGTGTTCTATCCGGAAGAGAGCAATCCGGCCGGCGACGAGGTTACTTTGACGACCTTGGAGATCGAGGATGCTGGCATCCAGGAGGCTCTCCGCGCTAGCGAGAGAGTTTGATTGGGCCAATCGATCGCACGTGCCGCCGACCTTTATCAATTGGAAGTGCGCGGCATACTATTTTATGCGCATCACCGCCGAAAATGACGCGAACTTCGCGGGCCCGGAGGCAGACATCCTCCAAGGCCGCCCTGGTCTCGATCGGCCAAAGTGCCGCAGTGCGCCCTGCTACCGTAATCCGTTCGAGGATATCGCCTTCACAATTCGCAGAGCTGCAAATCCCGCGTCTGAAAAAGTGCTCGAGTTGGCGACGCGTCTCTTCGGTCCCTGGTGACTGGAAGCCGCGGGGAGGGCAAGAGGCGGAAACCGCATCACCCTCACTAAGGAGTAGGCTGACATGCGAGGTGCGGGCGCATTCGTTATTAGCGGCCTCGAAAGCCTCCGCCGGTGCCCCTACGATATCCACGCCCGCAATTTTGACCACAACAGGCGCAGCATCCAGTGGCCCGCACCCTGATTGGGTGTCCAGCTTGAGGCCTGTCGGCAACGAATAGTAGCCGAGTGTCTCGGCCTCAGGGCAGGAAGTGCGTAGCAACGGAAGAACCAGGGCCTCCACGTAGTCGTTGCCATCTGGAGCGTCCGAAATCTCAGCTCCAGCGCCTCGAAGCTTCGCGATAGCGTTCGTCAGGAGAGCGTCGGCGGAGGTGTCGCCCAATGCGGGCCACCCTGCAATGCGGCCAAAGGTTTTTGCCGAATAGCGTGAGCCGCCTCGCTGTGCGCTCTGGAGGGTACGAGACCAGACCTCGAATAGCGATTCGCTGCGCATTCCCGCCGTCGTGGCAACCACCCACTGCATGGCGACGCCGCAGTCGTACACCCCTTCTCCGCGTCTCAACGCAACGGCTTGCAGCCCACCCTCTCCCCAAGATTTTACGCAGCCATTCAGCCGGGCCTCCAGTTGCCCCCGCAGGTCTTCGTCGGACATCGCGCCCGAGTGGCGAAGATAGAGCAGGGCAACGTAGAGCCGAGATCGCCTACGAGCGTCCAGTACTTCATCGGCAGGCGCTCAATATCTTCGTGAATGCGCGCCATCTTGGCGACGACTCGCACGCGTTCGAGATCAAGATCCGCATCGAAGAACGAGATATTGTCAGCAATCGAGCCGGCGAGGAGTGTGTCCTCCTGCAACACCGCTCCTACGTTCCTGCGCCACTCGCGCGCGCCGATGCGGTTCATCGGCTGTGAATTCTCCAAATTTGCTGAACTTCTCGACGCCGAACGTTGCCAAGTTCAAGTAGCCGTTCAGGCGGCCACAGAAATCTTGGAAAAGACTCCACCCGCATTCGAATTTGTCGATCGCTCCTTGTCTGCGATCGCCATCAGGCGCGATCTCACAAGCCTGAAGGCAACGAGTTCGTCTTGGAGCCGGCTCATAGGCTACGGGGCAATCAACAACCCAGCCAGTGTGGAATTCAGCGCTAGTTTCATTGTTGATGCGTTGGTGCGCGAAGCTGTGCACAACATGCTCCACCGCATCGAGAGCGCCGCTCCCATGCTCGTGGCTCGACCGCCGGGCAGATTGCGGCTTCGCTCTCCTTGGAACGAAAACTCGCTGCAACTGCGCGATTATGTTCACGCCTGCTTCGTGTGGTACGCTCTAGCTTGGTTCTGGGGCGGGGAACCAGGCCCCCCGGGAGCGGACCGCCAATATTTCCTAAAACTTGCCACAAGAGGCTTTTCTCAACAGCCTGCCGACGCGTTGCGGTCGTACAGGAGCTGGTTGGGGTACGAGGTCTACGAAACTGTTGCCGATTTGCACAACAACTTGCCCATATAGTCGGCAACTATTGTCGTGGATCAGGTGTGGGCGGACGCACTACATGCCCCCTGGCGACCCTATACGGTGACCTAGAAACCATTCTGGCTTGGGCCGCTGACCAGGGAGGTCAGCGGCGGGAAGCCGTCATGGGCTTTCCGGCCGCCGCTCTGTCGGTCGCGGTCAACACACGGGCGGGAATGACGGCGTTACAATATCTGAACGTCGATTGGCCCTAGGACGCCTTTGACTCCCCGTTGAATGTCGATCCGGCTTAGGCCTCGCGTCCCGGGCCGGCGGGTGCTCTAAGGCCCCATGATCGACGCCTCCCTCGCCGGCCGCCGCGCCTTCATCCTGGAGAACACCCGGCTGCAGGCCCCGCCGCACACGCCGGAACTCCAGCTGCACCTGGCCGACGAGATCACGCCGATCTGGACCCTGACCGAGGAGGCCCTGGCCGAGATCGGCCTGCCGCCGCCGTTCTGGGCCTTCGCCTGGGCCGGCGGCCAGGCCCTGGCCCGCTACGTGCTGGACCATCCGCAGATCGTCGCCGGCAAGCGGGTGATCGACTTCGCGTCCGGCTCGGGCCTGGTGGCGATCGCGGCGATGAAGGCCGGGGCGGCCAGCGTGCTGGCGGCCGACATCGACGTGTTCTGCGAGGCGGCGATCGGCGTCAACGCGGCGGCCAACGGGGTCGAGGTCGCCTTCACCGAGATCGACCTGCTGGACGCCCCGCCGCCGCCCGCCGACGTGCTGCTGGCCGGCGACATCTGCTACGAGCGGCCGATGGCCGAGGCGGTGATGGCCTGGCTGGGCCTCGGCCGGGCGGCGGGGGCGACGGTGCTGATCGGCGACCCGGGCCGCACCTATTTCCCCAAGGCCGGCCTCGAGAAGCTGGCCGAGTACCAAGTGCCGACCACGCGGGAGCTGGAGGACATGGCCGTCAAGCGCACCAGCGTCTGGACTCTGCTCTGACGGCGAACTAGAACATAATGAGAACGAACAAGGAGCCGCGACCATGCGCGAAGACGGCAAGATCGACTATATCGAGTGGCCCGCCGGCGACCTGCCGGCCACCAAGGCCTTCTACGCCGCCGCCTTCGGCTGGGCCTTCACGGACTACGGCCCGGACTATGCGGCCTTCGAGGGCCAGGGGGCCGACGGCGGGTTCTGCACGCCGCAGGAAGGCTCGACCGACCGGCCGCTGGTGGTGCTCTACGCCCACGACATCGAGGCCATGCTGGCCAGGGTGACGGCGGCGGGCGGCGTGGTCACCAAGCCGGTCTTCAGCTTTCCCGGCGGCCGCCGCTTCCACTTCACCGACCCGTCCGGCAACGAGCTGGCGGTGTGGAGCGAGACGTAGAAATTATTCGCTCATCCCGGCGAATGCCGGGACGAGCGGTTTTGAGGGCCGACAGAAAAACCGTCACGAAACCGCGATAAATCCGTCTTCGGACGATCATGGGGCGAGCGACGGTGCACCAGGCCAGGACCTGCGGCGACTGCGGGATGTGCTGCAAGCTGATGGGCGTGGCGGCCCTCGACAAGCCGGCCCACGCCTGGTGCGGCCATTATCGCAAGGGCGCCGGCTGCGGGATCTACGCCGACCGGCCCCGGGCCTGCGCCGACTACGCCTGCTACTGGCTGAACGCGCCCAATCTCGACGACCGCTGGCGGCCGGACCGCGCGCGCTTCGTGCTGCATCGCGAGGACGAGGGCCGGACCCTGGTGGTCGAGGTCGATCCGGCCGCCCCCGACGCCTGGCGCAAGGCGCCGTTCCATGCCGCCTTCAGGACCTGGGCGGCGCGGGGCGCGTCCCAGGGCCTGACCCTCAACGTCCTGGTCGGGCGGCGCGGCTATACGATCCTGCCCGACCGCGACATCGACCAGGGCCTGGTGCGCGAGATCCCGGCATGAGCGAAGCGGCCCCCGTCCCGTCCCCCGTTCCATCCAAGTCATGCGGCGACTGCGGCATGTGCTGCAAGGTCCTGCACATCGGCGAGCTGGCCAAGCCGGCCGGCCAGTGGTGCGGCCTGTTCCGCAAGGGTTCGGGCTGCGGCGACTACGAGGCCCGGCCCCAGGCCTGCCGGGGCTTCCACTGCCTGTGGCTGACGTCCGAGCGGCTGGACGCCGCCTGGCGGCCTGACAAGGCCGGCTTCCTGATGTACCCCGACCGCGACGGCAAGCGGCTGAACGTGGTGGTCGATCCGGGCAAGCCGGCCTCGTGGCGGCGCGAGCCCTACTATTCGCGGCTGAAGGCGATGTCGCAGCGAGCCCATGACGGCTACGAACTGCTGATCTGCATCGGCGACCGCCGGGTGGTGATGTTCCCCACCGAGGATGTCGACCTGGGGGTGCTCAATCCCGACCACAAGCTGGTCAGCGGCTATGTCGACAAGGACGGCGGCAAGGTCCCGTTCGCCATGGTGCTGAGCGACGTGTGACCGGATCTCAGGCGGACAGTTCGTCGTCGAACGCCGCATCCTCCAGCGTCAGCTCACCCGCGCCCAGGTCACCAGAGAGCGCCAGCTTGACCGGCGCCCAGCCCATCCGGTGGATCGGCGAAGGGCCCAGCCTGCGCAGGCCCTCGACATGGACGGCGGCGTGGTAGCCCTTGTGGCCGGCGAAGCCGTAGCCGGGATAGACCGCGTCCATCTCGACCATGATCCGGTCGCGGGCCTCCTTGGCCAGGATCGAGGCGGCGGCGATCGAGCATGACAGGCTGTCGCCCTTGACCACCGTCTTGATCGGGCAGGGCAGCTTGAACGCGTAGTTGCCGTCGACCAGGGCCATGGCCGGCTGGACGGACAGGCCCTCGATCGCCCGGCGCATCGCCAGGCCGGCGGCGTGCAGGATGTTGAGCTGCTCGATCTCCTCGACGCTGGCCAGGCCCACGCACCAGGCCACCGCGACCGACTTGATCTCGATCTCCAGGGCGGCGCGCGCCTTGGCGGTCAGCTTCTTGGAGTCGTCGAGGCCCCGGGGGATGCGCGTCGGGTCCAGGATCACCGCCGCGGCGCTGACCGGCCCGGCCCACGGCCCGCGCCCCGCCTCGTCCACGCCGCAGACATGGCCGGGGCCGCAGGCGGCTTCCAGCATCATGTCGGGGCCTGTGGAGGCTTTGGCAGGGGGCTTGGCGGAGGACTTGGTCACGACCCCGCTCATAATCCGTTTCGGCCGGAGGGGGAAAGGCCCTGAGTCCGCACCAGCCGCGCGAAACGGCCGTCGGCCAGGCGCAGGCGGGTCCAGCTCATGCGGCCGGGGCGGATCGGCACCTCGTTGGAGTCGTTGGCGCCGGTTTCGACCGTCAGGCTGGGGGCCAGGGGCTCGTACCAGCCGGCCGCCTCCAGCCCGGTCTCGGCCGCCTGGATCGCCGGGCTGGCGTAGCGCCACAGCGACACCCCGATCAGGTCTTGCGCCGGCAGGCCCCATTCGGCGGCCCGCGACGGCGAGGCGGCCAGCAGGCGGTGGGAAAGGTCGCAGACCAGATGCGCGGCCTGGGTCGAGCTTTCCACCAGGTCGAGCAGGGCGCGGTCGGCGTCGGACTCCGGCCGGGCGGCCAGCAGGTCGGCCAGCCGGGCGGCTTCGCGCGGCGAGGGCTCCAGGGCGCCGCCTTCCCAGCGCGAGATCGTGGCCTGGGAGACGCCCAGCAATTCGGCGGCGTGGGCCTGCTTGACCCGCCGCGCCGCGCGCCAGACGCGCAGCGACCGTCCCAGGGCATGGGGCGGCGCGGGGGCGGCGAGGGACGACGAGGCGGCCATGGCGGCAGAATAACTTATGCGTTCGCCGCGCCAACCGGGGATGCGATCAGGCGACCTCCTGAAGGAGGCCAGACCATGCGCGTGCTGTTGACCGGATCCTCCGGCTGGCTGGGGCGGACCCTGGCGCCGGCCCTGCGCGCCGCCGGCCACGCGGTGACCGGGCTGGACGTCGTTCCCTCGCCCGAGACCGCGGTGGTCGGTTCGGTCGCCGATCGCGCCCTGGTGCGCCAGGCCATCGGCGACCACGCGATCGAGGCGGTGATCCATTCCGGCGCCCTGCACAAGCCCGACATCGAGCGCTTCGGGCGCCAGGCCTTCGTGGACGTCAATATCGCCGGCGCGCTGAACCTGCTGGAAGAGGCCGTCGCCCAGGACGTGGGGCGGTTCGTCTTCACCTCGACCACCTCGCTGATGATCTCCGAGACCATCCGGGCCGGGGCGGCGGGCGGGGCGCGGCGGGCCGAATGGCTGACCGAGAACAGCCCCGTCCAGCCGCGCAACATCTACGGAATCACCAAGCTGGCGGCCGAGCAGCTGTGTCGGCTGGTCCATCGCGAACACGGCCTGCCGGTGGTGGTGCTGCGCACCAGCCGGTTTTTTCCCGAGGCCGACGACATGGCCCACGCCATCGCTCAGTCGGACGAGAACACCAAGGCCAACGAGCTGCTGTTTCGTCGCCTGACCGTCGAGGACGCCGCACGGGCCCACCTGCTGGCCCTGGCCCGCGCCCCGGACCTGGGTTTCGACCTGTTCATCGTCTCGGCCCCGCCGCCGTTCTCGCCGGCCGATGTCGAGGCCCTGATCCAGGACGCGCCCGCCGTGGTGGCCCGCTGCTTCCCACGCTACCCCGATCTCTACGCCCGGCGCGGCTGGACGATGTTCGACAGCATCGACCGGGTCTACGACCCGTCGCGCGCGGCGGCGCGGCTGGGCTTCGTCTGTCGTACCGGCTTCGCCCAGGTGCTGGAGGCGCTGGAGGCGCAGCTCTCGACCGAAATTACGGAGCCGTCGCGATTGGGCCTTCTTGATTACGTGCGTAATAAAATGGCTTGACCGCGAGGATTGGTATCGCCCTATCTGTTTACGAGTGTAAAAAACAGAGGGCGGCATGGGGCGCGATCAACCGGAACGCCGAGGCTATCGGCGCGACATCGACGGGCTGCGCGCCCTGGCCGTGGCGGCCATCGTGGTCCACCACGCCTTCCCGGCCGCGCTGCCCGGCGGCTTTGTCGGGGTGGACGTGTTCTTCGTGATCTCGGGGTTCCTGATCACCCGGATCCTGGTCGAGGCGCGCGACGCGGGGCGGTTCTCATGGGGTCAATTCTACCTGCGCCGGGCGCGCCGGATCGTGCCGGCCTATGTCCTGGTGACGCTGGTCCCGGTGGGCCTGGCCGTCTGGATCGAGATGCCGCGCCTGCTGGCCCAGACCGGAGCGGCGGCCATGGCCTCGGGCCTGTTCCTGGCCAATGTCCTGGCCGCCCAGAGCCCCGGCTACTTCGCGCCGTCCGTCCAGCAGAACCCGCTGCTGCACCTGTGGTCGCTGGGCGTGGAGGAGCAGTTCTACTTGGCCTGGCCGGCGCTGATCGGGCTGCTGTCGCTGGGCTGGCTGCGACGGGCGCGGAACGGGCTGGCGCTGGGGCTGCTGGCGGCGTCGCTGGTGCTGGCCCAGGTCCTGGTGACCGGAGGCGGCGGCGTCGCGGCCTTCTTCCTCCTGCCGACCCGGGCCTGGGAGTTCCTGGCCGGCGGGATGCTGGCCCTGGGCCTGGCCTCTCCGCCCGCCGATCGCCGCGCGGCCAATCTGGCGGCGGCCAGCGGCCTGCTGGCCATCGCCTGGAGCCTGGTCGCCCTGAGCGAAGCCAGCCTGTTTCCCGGCGTCTCGGCGGCTCCGGCCTGCCTGGGGGCGGCGCTGCTGATCTGGAGCGGCCAGGGCGCGGCGCCGGGCGTGACGGCGATCCTGCGCGCCGCGCCGGTCGTGGCCGTGGGGCGGATCTCCTATTCGCTCTATCTCTGGCACTGGCCGCTGCTGGTGCTGGCCGCCGACGTCGCCCAGCGGCCCCTGACGATCGTCCAGCGCCTGGGCGTCGTGGCGCTGTCCCTGGGGCTGGCGGCCCTGACCTGGCGGTTCGTCGAGCAGCCGCTGCGCCGAGGCCCCACCGACCGTCCCTGGCGGCGCCTGGGCGGCGTCCTGCTGTTGCTGCTGGCGCCGGTCGCGGCGGGCGCGGCGCTGTTCCTGGGTCACGGCCTGCCTCAGCGCCTGTCGCCGGACGCCCGCGCCCTGGCCAAGCTGGAGGAGACTGACGTCAATCCGGCCCGCGGGACCTGCTTCGAGCAGGCGGACAAGGCGACGCTGGAGCAGTGCCGGTTCGGCGCGCCGCCCGGAAGCCAGGGCGACCAGGTGCTGGTCTGGGGCGACTCCCATGCCGACGCCGTCACCCCGGGAGTGGTCGCCTGGGCGCGCGCCCGGGGCTGGAGCGTGGGCGAGGTCGCCCGGGGCGGCTGTCCGCCGCTGGTCGGGCTGCGGGTGCGGGTCTTCGGCCGCCGGGACCGGGGTTGCGAAGCCTGGGCGTCCAGGACCCTGGAGCGGATCGCCGCCGACCGCCGGCTGACCCTGGTGGTGCTGGCCGCCCGCTGGCCGCTCTATCGCGACGCCCCGCCGTTCTACGACGTCAATTCGCCGCGCGTGGCGGTCGACACCCGCGCCCGGCCGGGCGTCAGGCCGGACCTGTCGGCGACCCTCACGGCGACGCTGGACGCCATCGCCCGTCGGCGGCCCGATCTGCGGGTGGTGGTGATCGGTCCCGTGCCCGAGCTCACCTTGGCGCCGCCGGAGTGCCTGGCCCAGCAGCGCCAGCTGGGCGGCCGCGCCGAGGTCTGCGCCCGGGTCGAGGCCGGACCGCCCCTGGCCCGCGCCCTGCCGGCCGAGGCGGAGATCCGCGCCGCCGTCGAGGACCGCCCGGGCGTCGCCGCCGTCTTCCCGACCGAGACCCTGTGCCTGGAAGACGGCTGCGTGGGCGTGATCGACGGCCGCCCGGTCTATTTCGACGACGACCACCTTAGCGCGTCGGGCGCGCGACGCCTGGTCCCGTCCTGGATGGACGACGGGTGGCGGCGGTCGCCCGCGCCCCTCGGCGTTCCCCTGGCCTTGCCTACAGCGCCGCGTTGACGACGGGCGGCGCGCGGCCGCGCAGGTCGCGGGCCTCGAGATAGTCGAGCAGGGCCGCCGGCCGGTTGGTCTGGATGACGCTGACGCCGTCGTCGATCAGCCGCGCCCAGGTGCGCCGCCCGTCGGCCGCCGCGCCGCCGGCCCAGGCCCGCGTCCAGAAGCCCTTCAGGCCCTTGCCAGCCAGGGCGTTGCTCCACAGCCGCACCCGCGCCAGCCGAGCGGCGGCCCGCACGGCCTTGAACTGCGAGCGCCGCAGATCGCACAGTTCGATCGCCGGAATGCGGTTCTCGGCCAGCACCTGGCGGGCGGTGATCTCCGCGACGTCGCTGGGCCCGCGGCCATCGGCGGCGCCGACCATCGGCATGAAGGCGAGGCCGCTATAGACGGGCAGGTCGGCCATCGGGGCGGCGTCCGCTCCGGCCCGGGCCTTGACCAGGACCTGGCCGGCGGCCCCGCTGGCCAGCACCACCTGCGCCACCTGTTCGGCGATCGGCTCCTTGACGTCAAGATTGACCAGGATGCGGCCCTGGGCCCGCGCCAGATATTCCGAGAGCGTCGGCGGCGCCTCGGCCGGGCCGCCGTCCGCGGCGTCGAGGCGCAGGGCCTTGAACCGTCGCAGGCTCATCTCGGAAACCCGGCCGCGGCCGTTGGTGGTGCGGTCAACAGTGGCGTCGTGCATGACCACCAGCGCGCCGTCGGCCGTCCGTCGGACGTCGATCTCGACCATGTCGACGCCCAGGGCCACGCAGCGATCCAGCGCCGCCAGCGAGTTCTCCGGCAGGGCGGCGGTCATGCCGCGCGAGGGCGCCGGCGCATGACAGGCCCGGTGGGCCACCACCAGCACGCCGTCGGCCCAGTCATAGAGCCGGCCCCGCAGGTCCGGTCCTGGCCGATCCGCCGAGGTTTCGGCCAGGGCCGGGCCGGCGCTGGCGGCGAGCACGGCCGCGATCGTGGCGAGGCGTCGGAACAGGAAGCGAGCGGGGCGCATGGTCAAGCTCTCCACTGCGCCTATTTGGCAGAGTCTCGCAACAGTAGAGCGTCAGAAGCTCGACAAGGTTGTGACGAGCACCGGTCGTCGCCTGGCTTTAACCTTCTGTTTTCACGCCGCATTCGCGGAAAACCGGACCGCCCTCTTTTCCTGCGCGGCGCCTATCGCGCGAGCATGCGGCATTCCTCGTGCCGGAAGCAGGTCGTCAGGTGGTCGTTGACCAGGCCCGTGGCCTGCATGAAGGCGTAGACGATCACCGGGCCGCAATATTTGAAACCCTTGGCCTTGAGCATCTTGGCCATGTCGACGGCCAACGACGTCTGGGCCGGGACGTCGCCGCCGATCCAGTGGTTCTGCACCGGCTTGCCGCCGACCATGTCCCACAGCAGCGTGGAGAAGTCCTCGCCCCGCTCGCGCATGTCGCAATAGATCCGGGCGCCCGAGATCGCCGCGTCGATCTTGCCGTTCGAGCGGATGATGCCGGCGTCGGCCATCAGCCGGGCGCGGTCCGCGTCGCCGAACCGGGCCACCTGGTCGGGATCGAAGTTGGCGAAGGCGGCGCGAAAGGCCTCGCGCTTGCGCAGGATGGTGATCCACGACAGCCCGGCCTGGAACCCGTCCAGCACCAGCTTCTCCCACAGGGCGCGGGAGTCGTACTCCGGCACGCCCCATTCGGTGTCGTGATAGGCTTCGTAGAACGGGTCGCCGTTCATGCCGCGCCAGGTGCAGCGTTGGATCTCGGTCATGGGGCGGAGCTTGGCCGAGGTCGCGACGAATTTCCAGAACTTTTCGGGAACATCGGCTGGCTAATCCCCAAAAAAGCGATCTAAACTCGACCTGAGCTTGTCGAAGGACGAGGCTTCACGCTCCGATTCTGAGATCCCTACGAACTCGGCAACGGCGTCGCCGGGACCCAGTCCGGCCATTCGACCGTCACCGCCCGGCCGTCCGCCGTCAGTGCGGCGCCGTCGACGCGGTCCAGCCGCAGCAGGGCCATGGCCCGGCCGTCGCGGCCCGACAGCACCTCGCCGGCCCGAAGCTCGCCCGCCAGCACCTCGGTCCCGAAGGCCGGCGGCGGGCCGTCGAAGACGATCGGCAGCATGCGGGTCTTGATCGCGCCGCGCCGCTTCATGCGGCTGGTGGTCTCCTGGCCGACGAAACAGCCCTTCTTGAAGTCGATCCCGTTCAGCAGGTCGAAATTGGCCTCGATCGGATAGGTCTTGTCGCTCCCCCAGTCGGCGGGGCCGGGAACGCCGAGCGCGAGGCGGTAGGCGTCGTAGTCGTCTTCGGTGGCGGTGGTCGCGACGCCGAGGCCATAGGCCCGCCAGCCCAGCGCGGGCAGGCGAGGATCGGCGCACCAGCCCTTTTCCAGTTCGCTCGCATGCGCGGGGAATTTCGCGAGGACGGCGGAGTCGGACGCCGCCAGCTCCACCTTGGCCCGGAGCCTGTACAGGGCCAGGCGCGCCAGGATCGCGTCGCGGTGCTGGGCCGCGACGTCCAGCAACAGTCCGTCCCCGGCCGCCGCCACGAACAGGTCGTACAGCAGGCGGCCCTGCGGGGTCAGCAGGCCCGAGAAGCGCAGCTCGCCTGAGGCCAGGGTCTCGACCTCCTGGCTCAGGAGGCCGTTCAGGAAGGCCCTGGCGTCGGGACCGCCCACGGTGATGACGGCGCGGCTGGGCAGGGCGGCGATCAGGGTCTGGCTCATGCCTCCCATGTGGCGCGTCGCACGTCTTCGCGCCACCCCTCCAGGAACGGAAAGCTCAGCCGTTATCGAGGGATGCGCCGACTCGCCGGACGCCCTATACATAGTCCGATGACACAGCGGGCCTTCCCGATTCTCTTCATCACCGCCACGCGGATTGGCGACGCCGTGCTGTCGTCGGGCCTGATCAAGTTCCTGGCCGACCAGATCCCCAACGCCCGCTTCACCATCGTCTCCGGCCCGCTGGCCGCGCCGCTGTTCGCCCACGTGCCCGGCCTGGACCGGGTGATCGTCATGGAGAAGGGCAAGGGCAAGGGCCACTGGTTCAAGCTGTGGAACCAGGTGCGGCACAGGAAGTGGGGCCTGGTCGTCGACCTGCGCGGCTCGGGCACGGCCTATTTCCTGCGCCGCGAGAAGCGGGCGGTCTGGAAACGCAACACCGGCGAGCCCATCCACAAGGTGGTCGAGGCCGCCAAGGTGCTGAAGCTGGAAGGCGACCCGCCGGCCCCGCACCTCTACATCACCCCCGACGTGCAGGCCCTGGCCGACCAGTTGCTGGCGCCGCGCCTGGATCGCCAGGGGGGGGGCGAGCCGGCCGGCCCGATCCTGGCGGTCGGCCCGGCCTCCAACTGGGTGGGCAAGATCTGGCCGATCGAGCGCTTCGCCCAAACCACCCAGCAACTGCTGGCTCCCGGCGGTCCGATGGCGGGCGGGCGCCTGATGATCCTGGGCGGGCCTGGTGACGAGCGGATGGTCGAGGAGCTGCGCATGGCCTCGGCCCGCGGCCGCTATGTCGACCTGACCGGCAAGGTGGATCTGCTGACCGCCTATGCGGCGCTGAAGCGCGCCGACCTGTTCATCGGCAACGACAGCGGGCTGATGCACATCGCCGCCGCGGCGGGCGTCCCGACGATCGGCCTGTTCGGCCCCTCGGACGAGCGCCGCTACGGCCCGTGGGGGCCGCTGACCAAGGCCGTGCGCGGCCCGCGCTCGTTCGAGCAGTTCCTGGCCGTCGATCCGGACCTGTCGCAAGCCATCCGTCACATGAGCGACCTGCCCGTGGCCACGGTGGTGCGGGCGGCCAAGGCGCTGCTGGCCGAGGTGAAGGCGGCCAAGGAGGTCGCCGCGGCCGAGGCGGACGCCGAAGAGCCGACCGTCGAGGACGCGGCGGTGACGCCGGCGCTCCAGGCGGTGGTGGAGGATGTGGCGGCGCCGGAAGCGGATCCCGAGCCGGCCGAGGCGTCGGCTCCCGAAGATGCGATCGAGGCGGATCGCACCTAGGGCGCACGGTTCTGGTGTTGAAACATATTTTTGATCCGCTCATCCCGGCGAATGCCGGGATGAGCGGAACGCTGGGGGCTAGATCCTCGGCAGCCCGTCCATGATCGCCGTCAGGGCCAGCACGGTTTGCGCCTCCATGGCGCTGTGGCCGGCGTGGGTGCGCACATAGGTGACCGGGGCGGCCCCGACCGCCTCCAGGGCCGCGACCAGCCGGGAAGCCTGGGTCAGCGGGCAGACCTGGTCGAAACGGCCGTGGACGATATGGATCGGCAGATGGGCGATCCGCGCGGCGTTGCGGGTGATGTAGTCCGGCTCCAGGAACAGGTCGCTGGCGAAGAAGTGGGCCTCGATCTGAGCGAAGCACAGGGCGAAGTCGGCCTCGCCGAACTTGCCCGGGTCGCCGGTCTCGGGGATCATGTTCGAGATCGCCCCTTCCCAGACCGACCAGGCCACGGCCGCGCGCAGTTGGACCCGGCGGCCCGCCTCGTCCTCGGGCCGGGCGTCGAAGATCGCCTTGTAGGCCCCCATCATGTCGCCGCGCCGTTCCGGCGGAATGACCTCGACGAAGGCCCTCCACTCGTCGGGATAAGTCACATACGCGCCCGGCTCGCTGAGGGCGTAGGGCGTCTGTGCGAACACCGCCGCATTGCCCTGGTACATATAGAGCAGGTCCTCGCGCGTCCCCAGGAAGATGCCCCGCAGGATCAGCGAGGCCACGTGCTCGGGATGGCGGATGGCGTAGACCAGGGCCAGGGTGCTGCCCCAGCTGCCGCCGAAGACGTGCATCGGGGCCTCGACGCCGAGCGCCTCGCGCAGGCGGTTGATATCGGCCACAAGATGATCAGTGTCGTTCTTCAGCAGGGCCACCTCGGGACCGTGCGAGGCCACCGTCGGCGTGCTTTTCCCGCAGCCGCGCTGGTCGAACAGGATCACGCGGTAGCGCTCGGGGTCGAAGAACCGCGACATCACCGGCGCGCAGGCCCCGCCCGGCCCGCCGTGCAGGAACATCACCGGCTCGCCCGCGGGATCGCCGTATTCCTCCCAGTAGAGCGTATGGTCGGGCGCGGTGTCGACCTGCAGCATGCCGGTGCGGTTGGGCGTCCCTTGCGGATACTTCCACTCGCCCGTGACCTTGCTGGTGACCTGGAGTCTGGAAAAGTCCATGGGAGCCTCGTCGTGCTGGGAAGACAACGGGGGCGTGCGCCCGTCGCGGGCGGCGGTCAATGTCGGAAGCGGCCATTTTAAATCTTGCGGCGGCTAGGGTGGGCTCCTAGACCGCCCCCAGCCCACGACAAAGCCCCCCGCAGGAGCCACGCCCATGACCCAGACCTTCGACCTGATCGTGCGCGGCGGCGAGGTGGTCAATCACGCCGGGCGGGGCTTCACCGACATCGGCGTGCGGGGCGGCAAGATCGTCGCCATCGGCGACCTTGGCCAGGCTTCGGCCGGCGAGGTGTTCGACGCCAGCGGCCTGACGGTGCTGCCGGGCGTGATCGACAGCCAGGTCCACTTCCGCGAACCGGGCCTGGAGTGGAAGGAAGATCTCGAAAGCGGCTCGCGGGGCGCGGCCCTGGGCGGGGTGGTCGCCGTGTTCGAGATGCCTAACACCGAGCCGACCACCACCGACCCCGACGCCCTGGCCGACAAGCTGGCCCGCGCCAAGGGCCGCATGCACACCGACCACGCCTTCTATGTGGGCGGCACCCACGAGAACGCGACTTTCCTGGGCGAGCTGGAGCGCCTGCCGGGCTGCTGCGGCATCAAGGTGTTCATGGGCGCCTCGACCGGCACCCTGCTGGTCCAGGACGACGAGGGCGTCGAGAACGTGCTGCGCCACGTCAACCGCCGCGCCGCCTTCCACTCCGAGGACGAGTACCGCCTGGCCGAGCGCCGCTCGCTAGCCCGCCCCGGCGACTGGACCAGCCACCCGGAGGTCCGCGACGCCCAGGCCGCCCTGCAATCGACCCAGCGCCTGGTGCGCATCGCCAAGAGCCTGGGCAAGCGCATCCACGTGCTGCATGTCACCACCCACCAGGAGATCGACTTCCTGGCCCAGCACAAGGACGTGGCCAGCGTGGAGGTCACCCCCCAGCACCTGACCCTGGTCGCCCCCGAGGCCTATGAGCGGCTGAAGGGCTTCGCCCAGATGAACCCGCCAATCCGCTCGGCCGAGCACGTGGCCGGCGTGTGGCGCGGCATCGAGACGGGCATCGCCGACGTGCTGGGCAGCGACCACGCCCCCCACACCCGCGAGGAAAAGGCCCGGCCCTATCCGGCCTCGCCCTCGGGCATGCCGGGCGTCCAGACCCTGGTTCCGATCATGCTGACCCACGTGGTCGACGGCCGCCTGTCCCTGGAGCGCTTCGTCGACCTGACCAGCCATGGCGTCAACCGGATCTTCGGCCTGGCCGACAAGGGCCGCATCGCCGAGGGCTTCGACGCCGACTTCACCATCGTCGACCTGAAGGCCCGGCGCGTGATCACCCACGACTGGATGGCCACCCGCTCGGGCTGGACGCCGTTCGACGGCTTCGAGGCCAAGGCCTGGCCGGTGGCGACCATCGTGCGCGGGACCGTGGTCATGCGCGACGACGAGATCGTGGCCGAAGGGACCGGCGCGCCGGTGCGGTTCCTGGAGACGCTGGCGGGCTGATCCCCTCCGGCCCTTCGGGCCACCTCCCCCAGAGGGAGCTGTCGCGAAGCGACTGAGGGGGGGGCGCGCGCGCCTCTCGACTTTCTTCACCGCCCGCTGTCGAATTCCGTCACCCTCGCGCGTCTTCCTGCGAGGGCGCGCGCCGTGCGCCGACGGAGGGATCGATGAAGTACCTGCTGATGATCTATTCCAGCGAAGCCGAGTGGGCGCGGCCTGAGACCGATCCGATCAAGCCGGGCGTCATCGCGGCGCACGAGGCGCTGCAGGCCGAGCTGCGGGCCAGCGGCATGGCGTGGCTGGGCGCGCGGCTGGTCGACACCCCGTCGGCCCGCACCATCGCTCTGACCGCCGAAGGCCACGTGGTCCATGACGGGCCATTCGCCGAGACCAAGGAACAGCTGGCCGGCTTCTACCTGGTCGAGGCGCCGGACATGGCCGCCGCCGAGGCCTGGGCCCGCAAGATCCCGCAGATCCCGGGCGGCAAGGTCGAGATCCGGGCGATCGCGCACGAGGTCGCCTGAGACCGGCCGACCGGGCCCGTCGAAAAACTTGCGGGCGAATGTCGAGTCCGGCCAGGCTGACCCGTCTCTGATCCGAGACCGGACGGCGCCCCCGCCGATCCCGGCCGTCGAGGAGGACCGATCCATGCAATACGCCCTGCTGATCTATGAGGACGAGGCCGCCTATCGCGACGAGAACGGCCGCGCCTGGCAGGAGGTCATCGCCCAGCACCAGGCCTTCGCCGCCGAGCTGGTCGAGAAGGGCCTGCTCCGCGGCGGGGCGGGTCTGAAGACCACCAACACCGCCACCACCGTGCGCCGGGCCGGCGGCCAGTGCGGCCTGCACGACGGGCCGTTCGCCGAGAGCAAGGAGCAGCTGGGCGGCTTCTACCTGATCGAGGCCGCCGACCTGGACGAAGCCCTGGCCTGGGCTCGCAAGCTGCCGCTGGCGGGCGACGGCTCGGTCGAGGTCCGGCCGGTGATCGACGGGACCACCTGACCGTCATGGCGAGGAGCCTTCTCGACCAGGCGGCGCGGGCGCACGGCGGGCGGGTGATCGCCGCCCTGGCCGCCAAGTTCCGCGACCTGGACCTGGCCGAGGAGGCCTTCGCCGAGGCCTGCCTGGCGGCGGCTCAGGCCTGGGGCCAGAACGACGCGCCGCGCGACCCGGCGGCCTGGCTCTACAGCGTCGCCCAGCGGCGGGCGCTGGACATGCTGCGGCGGCGCGGCGTGCGCACCCGGCTGGTTCCCGACCCGCCCCAGCCGCCGCCCAGCGCGGAGGAGGCCATGGTTGACGACGCCCGCCTGATCCCGGACGAGCGGCTGCGGCTGATCTTCGTCTGCTGCCACCCGGCCGTAGCTCCCGACGCCCGCGCGGCCCTGACCCTGCGGCTGGTCTGCGGCCTGACCACCCAGGAGATCGCCCGCGCCTTCCTGGTGGCCGAGCCGACCCTGGCCCAGCGGCTGGTGCGGGCCAAGCGCAAGATCGCCGAGGCGGGCGTCGCCTTCGAGGTTCCCGGCCCCGAGGCCTGGCCCGAGCGGATCGGGGCGGTGCTGTCGACCCTGGAGATCGCCTACGCCAAGGCGCACGAGGACGCGGCCGGGGCGGGGCAGCACGCCGACTACGCCAAGGAGATGCTGGACCTGACCGCCGTGTTGGCCGAGCTGCTGCCCGACGAGCCGGAGTGCCTGGCCTTCGCCGCCCTGGTCCGCTACGCCGAGGCCCGCCGCCCGGCGCGTCTGGACGACGACGGGACGATGACGCCGCTGTCCGAGCAGGACCCGGCCCTGTGGCGGCGGCCGCTGATCCTCGAGGCCGAGCGGCTGCTGCGCGCCGCCGCCGGTCGTCGCCGGCCGGGGCCGCGGCAGCTGCAGGCCGCCATCCACGCGGCCTGGTGCGCGCGCGCCAGCCTGGACGAACCCGCGCCGTGGCCCACTGTGCTGGCCCTCTACGACGCCCTGCTGACCTGGCGCGACGATGCGGTGGTGCGGCTGAACCGCGCCGTGGCGGTGGCCGAGGTGGCGGGGCCGGCCCAGGCCCTGGCCGAGGTGGATTGGCTGGACTCGGTCGCCTTCCGCGACTTCGGCCCGTTCCACGCCGTGCGCGCCGACCTGCTGGCCCGGCTGGGCCGCGGCGTCGAGGCCCTGGCGGCCTATGACCGGGCCCTGGCGCTGGATCCGGCGCCGGCCGAGCGGCTGTGGCTGGAGCGGCGGCGGGGGCAGGCCGCGGCTTTCCCTTAAAACCGCTCATCCCGGCGAATGCCGGGATGAGCGGATCAAGAGGTGGGATTGCCACCTGAGCGACAACGGTCAACACTTCGATTCATGGATGGGACGTCAGAGACCCACGCGCCGTTTCGCGACGCCCGCTACGCGCCCCGGGCGCTGGAGGTCGAGCGGCGCGGCGACGTCCTGATCCTGCGCAACCCCACCCCCTATTCGACCACCGTCCAGACGGTGACCGCGCCGCTGGTCCGGTGGGCGTCGCAAACTCCGCACCGCGTCTGGCTGGCCGAAGGGCCTGCCGACGGCGCGGACGGGTGGCGGACCGTGACCTATGCAGAAGCGGCCGACCAGGTCGCCCGCCTGGCTGGCGGCCTGGCGAAGCTGGGCCTGTCGCGCGGCGCGCCCCTGCTGATCCTGGCGCGCAACGGGATCGACAACGCCCTGATCGGCTATGCGGCCATGAGCCTGGGCGCGCCGATCGCGCCGGTCTCGCCGCAGTACGGCCAGAAGGGCGCGGACCTTTCCCGCCTGGCCTTCGCGATCGAGCGGCTGAAGCCGGCGGCGGTCTATGTCGACGACGCCGGGGCCTTCGCCGACGCCCTGGCCGCGCCGTTCCTGGCCGGTCTGCCGGTGATCGCCGGCCGCCACGCCCGCGACGGCGACCTGACCTTCGAGTCCCTTCAGGACTCGGATCCCCAACCCCCCGTCTGCCGGCCCGACGACGTGGCCAAGCTGCTGCTGACCTCGGGCTCGACCGGCCGGCCCAAGGCGGTGATCTGCACCCACGCCAACATCGCCCTGAACGCCGCCCAGATCGCCGCCTGCTACGAGGATCCCGACCCGCCGGTCCTGGTCAATTCCGCGCCCTGGAGCCACAGCCTGGGCGCCAACGCCATCCTGCACATGGTGCTGCATCGCGGCGGGAGCCTCTACATCGACGCTGGCCAGCCGCTGGCTGGCAGGTTCGACGAGACGGTGCGCAATCTGCGCGAGGTGGCGACCACCTACCACAACATGGTCCCGGCCGGCTGGGGCCTGCTGGTCGGCGAGCTGGAGCGCGATCCGGCCCTGGCGGCGAAATTCTTCGAGAAGGTGCGGGTGCTGCAGTACGGCGGGGCGTCGATGGCCCAGTCGATCCTCGATCGGGTCCAGGCCGTGGCCCTGCGGACGATCGGCTGCCGGGTGACCTTCGCCGCCGGCTACGGGGCCACCGAGACCGGCCCGACCGCCTGCAACATCCACTGGTTGAACGCCCGCTCGGGCATGATCGGCCTGCCGACCCCCGGCACGGCGGTCAAGCTGGTCCCGGCCCCTGACGGCCCGCCCGACAAGTTCGAGATCCGCGTGAAGGGCCCGCAGGTCTCGCCGGGCTACCTGGACATGCCCGAGGCCTCGGCGGCGGCGTTCGACGAGGACGGCTTCTATCGCCTGGGCGACGCGGCGAGGTTGGCCGATCGGCTGGACCCCTCGGCCGGGCTGGTGTTCGACGGGCGGCTGGTCGAGAACTTCAAGCTGGCCAACGGCACGTTCGTGGTCGCCGGCGCCCTGCGGGTGGCGGCGGTCTCGGCGATCGCCGGGGCGGTGTCGGATGCGGTGGTCTGCGGCGAAGGGCGCGAGGGCGTCGGGCTGATGCTGTTCCTCGACCCCAAGGCCTGCTCGCGGATCGGTGAGCCCGAGGCGGTGCGGACGGCGATCCGGGCCGGCCTGGAGCGGCTGAACGGCCTGGCCAAGGGCGGCGGCAAGGTGATCCGCGCCCTGATCCTGGACGGGGCGCCCGATGCGGCCAGCGGCGAGCTGACCGACAAGGGCTACATCAACCAGGCCCTGGCCCGCGAACGGCGGCCGGCGGAGCTGGCGCGCCTGTTCGCCGAAGAGCCCGACGACGGGGTGATGGTGCTGCCTTGAAGGAGAACGGATGAACGGCGCCGACGCCCTGATCACCACCCTGGCCGACAACGGCGTCACCGCCTGCTTCGCCAATCCCGGCACCAGCGAGATGCAGTTTGTCGCGGCCCTGGACCGCGAGCCGCGGATGCGCAGCGTGCTGTGCCTGTTCGAGGGCGTGGCGACCGGGGCGGCCGACGGCTACGGGCGGATGACCGGGACGCCGGCCTGCACCCTGCTGCACCTGGGCCCCGGCTACGCCAACGGCGCGGCCAACCTGCACAACGCCCGGCGGGCCTTCACCCCGATCGTCAATGTCATCGGCGACCACGCCGTCGACCATCGCCGGCATGACGCGCCGCTGAACTCCGACATCGCCGCCCTGGCCGCGCCCAATTCGCTGTGGGTCAAGTCGGCCGACAGCGCCGACGCGGTCGGACCTTTGGCCGCCGAGGCGGTGGCCGCCAGCCTTGGCGCGCCGGGCGGGAACGCCTGCCTGATCCTGCCGGCCGACAGCGCCTGGAACGCGACCGCCGTCGCGGGGCCGGTGGCGGAGCGCCCCCGCTTCCGCGCCCCGGACCCGGCCATGGTCACGACAGCGGCTAAGGCCCTGAAGGTCGCGGCCAGACCCGTCCTGCTGCTGGGAAGCGGCGCGGGCGGCGAGGCGGCCATCGCCGCCGCGGGCCGGATCGCCGCCACCGGCGTGCGCGTGCTGACCGACACCTTCACCGCCCGCCAGGCGCGGGGCGAGGGCCGCTTCCGGCCCGACAAGCTGCCCTATTTCGGCGAGCAGGCCCTGAAGGACCTGGAGGGCGTCGACCTGATGGTGCTGGTCGCCACCGCCGAGCCGGTGGCCTTCTTCGCCTATCCCGACCGCCCCAGCGTGCTGGTCCCCGACGGCTGCTCGACCCTGGCGCTCTGCGACCGGGGAACCGACGCGGCCGCGGCGCTGGGCGCCCTGGCGGATCTTCTGGGCGCGCCGGCGACGGGTCCGGTCGAGCCCCATGCGCCGCCGCCGGCCCCCGTCGGCAAGTTGGACGCCTGGGCCATGGGCGCGGCGATCGCCCGCCACATGCCGGCCGGCGGGATCATCTCCGACGACGCGGTGACCGCCGGCCTGCCGATCTTCACCCAGACCCGCAACGCCCGGGCCCACGACTGGCTGTCCCTGACCGGCGGGGCGATCGGCCAGGGGATTCCGCTGGCCATCGGCGCGGCCGTGGCCTGCCCGGACCGCAAGGTGCTGAGCCTGAACGGCGACGGCGCGGCGATGTACACGGTCCAGGGCCTGTGGACGATCGCCCGCGAGCGGCTGGACGTGACCGTGGTGGTGTTCGCCAACCACGCCTACCGCATCCTGGGCATCGAGATGGGCCGCACCGGCGGCGGCGAGCCCGGGCCGGCGGCCTCGCGCCTGCTGGACCTCTCCGATCCACGGATCGACTGGGTCTCGGTGGCCAGCGGCCTGGGCTTGCCCGCCGAGCGGGTCGAGACCGCCGAGGCGTTCGACGCGGCGATGGCGCGGGCGATGCGCGAGCCGGGACCGCGGTTCATCGAGGCGGCGATGCGGTAGGTGCGAGAAGGCCCTACCCCGGCAACCTCAACACCGCCCTGAGTCCCCCCATCGGCGACCGCTGCAGGGTCAGCTCGCCGCCCAGGCCCCGGGCCATGTCGCGGGCGATGGCCAAGCCCAGCCCGACGCCCTTCGCGTTCTGGTTCCGCGACTCGTCCAGGCGGTTGAAGGGGCGGAAGGCTTCCTCGTGGCGGTCCTCCGGGATGCCGGGGCCGTCGTCGTCGACGAAGATCCACACCCCGCCGGCCGGGGCGGCGGTGGACGAGACCCGCACGGTCTCGCCGTGGGCGGCGGCGTTGTCGATCAGGTTGGCCAGGGCTCGCTTGAAGGCGTTGGGACGCAGGATCGCCGTCAGGTCGTCGCCGATCGACAGCTCGACCTTGGCCCCCGACCGGACCGCGCCCTCGCACACGCTTTCGATCAGCGGCCGCAGCAGGACCTGGCGGGCCTCCTCGCCGCCTTCGCCGCGGGCGAAGGCCAGGTACTCGTCGATCATGTGCTCCATTTCGGACAGGTCCCGCGCCATGGCCTCCAACTGCGGGCTGGGCTCGGCCAGGGCGATCTCCAGCTTCAGGCGGGTCAGGGGCGTGCGCAGGTCGTGGCTGACGCTGGCCAGCAGGGCCGTGCGCTGCTCGATGTGGCGCTGGATGCGGGCCTTCATGGCCAGGAACGCCTGGGCCGCCTGGCGCACCTCGCGCGCGCCGTGCGGCTTGAAGGCGGCCTGGTCGATGCCGCGCCCGAAGGCGTCGGCGGCGTCCGCCAGCCGCTCGATGGCCCGAACCTGGTTGCGGATGAACAGGATGGCCACCGCCGTCAGCAGCAGGGTGGCCCCGACGATCCACAGGATGAAGATGTGGCCCTGGGTGGCGAAGGCCCGGTCGCGCGGGGCGATGATCCGCAGGACGCCTTGCGGCACCTTCACCCGGATATCGACATGGGCCGGATAGTGGTCGCCGCTGGCGTCGAACCAGAAGGGCGCGTCCAGACGGTCGGACAGGGCGCGGTTCAGCGAGCGGTCCACCACCCGGAACAGCGAGTTACGCTTGCCGGCCGGCAGGTTCTTGCCCTTCTGCAGCGCGATCGACAGGTCCATGGAGTCCTGGGCGCGCTCGGCCAGCCGGTCGAGGGCGGCGGGCGAGGGATCGTCCTTGTAGCTCTCGACCGCCCAGGCGACGTCGCCGGCCAGACCCTCCGACAGGCGGCTGGTGACGGTGTCCCAGTGGGCGTCGAAGAACGCCCAGGTGACGGCGATCTGCATCACCGCCACAGGCAGGACGATGATCAGCAGGCTGCGGCCGAACAGCGAGGTCGGCAGCCACCGCTTGATCGGGCGGGGAATGTGCAGGCGGGCGCGCAGGCGCATCATGGGCGGAAGGGCCCCCTCCGGCCCTTCGGGCCACCTCCCCCAGAGGGGGAGGATCCAAGCCGCACGGATGCTCCCCTTTTGGGGGAGCTGTCGGCGAAGCCGACTGAGGGGGTCTTGGCCGCAACCATCAATCCGGCGCCAGCCGATAGCCGATCCCGCGCACGGTCTGCAGGTAGCGCGGGTTCTTGGGGTCCGGCTCGATCTTGCGGCGCAGGCGGGTGACCTGGACGTCGACGGCGCGGCCGGTGGCGTCGACCGTGTCGCGGGCCAGCTCCAGCCGGTCGACCGCGGCGTGGGCCGCGCGGGCCAGGCGGCGCAGCAGGGCGACCTCGGCCTCGGTCAGGCGGATCGGCTCGCCGTTCCGGGTCAGTTCGCCGCGCTCGGGCTCGAAGGCGCACTCGCCCAGGCTGATGGCGCGGGGACCCGACGGCTTGGGCGCGGACCGGCGCAGGATCGACTCGATGCGCAGCAGCAGTTCGCGCGGCTCGAACGGCTTGGCCAGGTAGTCGTCGGCCCCATGGGTCAGGCCCTCGATCCGGTCGCGGGTCTGGTCGCGGGCTGTCAGCATCAGGATGGGGGTCTGGCCGGCCTCGCCGCCCCGGGCGCGCAGTCGCTTGGTGAACGAAAAACCGTCCTCGCCCGGCATCATCACGTCCAACACCAGCAGGTCGAAGTCCATCGACCCGGTCAGCCGGTCGGCATGGGCGGCGTCGGCCGCGGCGCTGACCCGGAAACCGGCGCGGGTCAGGAATTCCTTGAGCAGGGTGCGGATGCGGTCGTCGTCGTCGACGATCAGCAGGTGGCGGTCGGCGCGTTCTTCAGGCGTCATAGGGCGTCCCGACGATTGAGGCCGACGCCTTGGCGCGGTCCGGCCAGGGCCGCCAGGATCCGGCGCGCGCCCGCCACCCCGTCCAGGCCGCCGGTGCGATAGGCGCGGCCCAGCAGGGTGCGCAGGCGCTCGGCCACGCGGTATTCGAAGGCGATCCCCTCGGGGGTCAGTTCGGCCGGACGACGGCGGGCGTCCAGATCGCCGGCCGCCTTTTGCGCCAGGTTCAGCCGCTGCAGGTCCGCCAGGGTCTTGCTGGCCGCCTGCTTGGACAGGCTGGTCAGCTTCGAAAGGTCCTGCACGCCCAGGCCGGGTCGCCGGCGCAGCAGGAAGGCGGCTCGCCAGTGCGAGCGGCCTAGGCCCGGCCCTTCGCCCTCCAAGGCCGCGTCGACCGCCGCCCACAGGCCCGCCTCGGCCAGCAGCAGCAGCTCCAGCCCGCTGTCCAGCTGCTCCTCGCCGAGGATCAGGCGCGGGTCGGTCGAGCCGCCGGACATTCCGCCGGCGGGACCTCCGGAAGGTCCCGATGAAAGCGGCCCGGCCATCAGCTTGCGTCCATTTTATTTGACCTTCCGCGGCTCGGGGCGTCTAAGAACCGGGTTCCAAATAAGGAGGTCTTTGACCGATGTCTCTCGTTCCCTTCGATGATCGCGATGGTTGGATCTGGCTGGACGGCCAGTTCGTCGCCTGGCGGGACGCGAAGGTGCACGTACTGACCCACGGCCTGCACTACGCCTCGTCGGTGTTCGAGGGCGAGCGGATGTATGGCGGCGAGATCTTCAAGCTGACCGAGCATACCGAGCGCCTGTTCAAATCGGCCGAAATCCTCGATTTCAAGATCCCCTACACGGTGGAGCAGATCGACGAGGCGTGCAAGGCGACCGCGGCCAAGAACGGCCTGACCGACTGCTATGTTCGGCCCATCGCCTGGCGCGGCAGCGAGATGATCGGCGTCTCGGCCCAGCAGACCAAGATCCACGTGGCCATCGCCGTGTGGGAATGGCCCAGCTATTTCGACCCGGCGACCAAGGCCAAGGGCATCCGCCTGACCTGGGCCAAGTACGATCGCCCGGCGCCGAACACCATCCCGACCGCCGCCAAGGCCGCCGGGCTCTACATGATCTGCACCATCTCCAAGCACGCCGCCGAGAAGGACGGCTATGCCGACGCGATGATGGTCGACTATCGCGGCTACATCGCCGAGGCGACCGGCGCCAACGTGTTCTTCGTCAAGGACGGCGTGCTGCACACCCCGACCCCGGACTGCATCCTGAACGGCATCACCCGCCAGACGGTGATCCAGATCGCGCGCCAACGCGGGATCGAGGTGGTCGAGCGCCACATCGAGAAGTCGGAACTGGCCACCTTCACCGAGTGCTTCATCGTCGGCACCGCCGCCGAGGTCACCCCGGTGTCGGAGATCGGCGAGTTCCGGTTCACGCCGGGGGCGCTGTCGCTGTCGCTGATGGACGAATACGCCCGCCTGGTGCGGCGGGAGCTGGTGGCGGCTTAAGGCCGGCTTCGAGCTTTGGATTGGAGATCCCGGAGGGCCTTGGCGCTCCGGGATTTTTTATGTCCCAAACCCCATCAGACCAGCCAGGCCAGGGGCCGCGGATAGGCCTCGCCCTTCAGCAGATAGACCAGGCCCAGGATGCAGCGCACAGTGAAGAACACGCCGATGGCCGCCATGATCGCGCCGCCGACGATCAGCATCGGGATGCCGATCAACAGCACCGCCAGGGCCAGGCCCACCAGGAACAGGGCCAGGCCGATCAGGAACCACCAGATCGACAGCCAGAAGGTGCGGATCGCGAAGGTGTAGTGGCTGGCGTTGATCGGCCCGGCCGTCTCGCGATTGAGGTAGGCGACGATCAGCCCGGCCAGGAAGGTCAGGCCGTTGGTGAAGCCCAGCAGGTACAGGGCGTAGACCACGATCGGCAGGACCTTGTCCTCCTCGGCGCGGTCGGGGGCGGTGGGGACGGCGTCGCTCATCAGATCATCCAGTTGCGCGGGGTGGGATAGGCCTGGCTCTTCAACAGCCAGGACAGGCCAAGGATGCATCGCACCGCGACCCAGATGCCGACCGCCGGCAGGATCACGAAGCCGATCCCCACGGGCGTCAGCACCAGGCCGATCAGGCCGAACAGCAGCGACAGCCAGAAGGTGCGGATCTGGAAGACGTAGTGGCTCTGGATCCATTCGGGCGCGGCGCCCTTGCCGACATAGGCCAGGATCACCCCGACCACGGAGGTCATGCCGGCCGAGACCAGGGCGGCCAGGTAGAGGGCGTAGACCACCACGGGCATGGTCTTGTCGTCCTGCAGCGCAGGGGGGACGGCGGGATCGGGGGCGGCTTGGTTCATGGAACGATGGTCGTCAATATCGTCGATCGATGCAAATGAAGGTGCTGTTAGGTGGAACGCTTCCTTCTCCCGCAAGGGGAGACGGATGACCTCACGTCGACGGCAGCAGGTCGTCCGGCAGCGCGTGCGGGTCCAGGCCCTGGCCGCGTCCCAGCCAGGGCAGGGCCGCGACGAGCAGGATCAGCAGGAAGGCCAGGCGGGCGGCGATGGCGATCGCCATGCCGGCCATGTGCGGGCTGAAGGCCAGCAACAGCATCACCGCCGTGCCAAAGGCCAGCAGGCCCATCACCCAGGTCAGGCCCTCGCGCGGGGCCAGGGCGCCGGCCAGTTCGAAGCGGGCGCCCCCTTTCCCGCCGGAAGGCGCCAGGTCCGAGGCCACCGCCGCCACGGCGCGGGCGAACAGCGAGAAGCTCGCCAGCCGGTCGTCGAAGCGGCCGGGGCCGACATAGCTCTGGGCGGTCAGGACGGTCTTGCGGCGGCCGAAGCTCAGGGTCAGCACCCGGCGGCGTCCGCCGGAACGCGGCCGGGCCAGGCGGAACGACGTCAGGGCGGCCAGCGGAAAGCGCAGCTCGCGCCGGCCCCGGCGCTCGACCAGCTCCGCGCCCTCCAGCGTCCAGACCGTCTCGGGCTGGAACGGAGAAAGGCGGGCGCGGTGCGAAAGCTCGCTCATGGCCGGCGGCTCACCCCCGGACGGCGGTGATTTCCACCCCGGCGGCGGCGGCGTGCGGGGCCAGGGCCAGGGGCTTTTCGACCCGCACCCGGGCGCGGGTCACGCGGCCGTCGGCGAAGCTGGCCTGGGCCAGGCGCTCGGCGAAGGTCTCGACCAGGTCGATATGGCCCTCGGCGGCGATGGCTTGCGCGGCCTGCAGGATGGTCTCGTAGTTCACCGTGTCGCCCAGGGCCTCGCAGTGGCTGGCGGCCACGTCCAGCTCGACGTCGATGACCAGGGGCTGCTGGCGGCCGTGCTCGTGGTCGTAAACCCCGATCCAGGCGTCGACCTTCAGGCCGCGCACGAACACCTTGGTGACGATCACCCGGGCCGGCGTGGGGCGCGGAGCGTCGTTGGGAGCATGGGTCAGGGGTTGGGCGGCCACGGCGACTCTCAGGAACCGATGATGTCCGGCGTGCGCCAGCCCAGATGCTGACCCGCGTCGACCGCGATCATCTGGCCCGTGACCGCCGTGGCGTCAATGAGGTAGCGCAGGGCCGCGGCGATATCGTCCGGTGAAACGGCCCGTTCCAGCGGCGTGCCGGCGGCCTCGCGCTCGAACTCGCCGGGCGCTTGGTGCGTCGAGGCCAGGGTCGGGCCAGGGCCGATGGCGTTGACGCGGATGCGTGGCGCCAGGTCCTGGGCCATCGTCCGGGTTACCCACCACAGGCCGGCCTTGGACAGGCTGTAGCTGAAGAACTGAGGATTGGGCCGCAAGACGCGCTGGTCGACGATGTTGACGATCTGGCCCGGCGCGTCGGCGGGCAGGGCGGCGGCGAACGCCTGGGCCAGCACGACCGGGGCCCGCAGGTTGGCGTCCAGATGGGCGTCCCAGCTTTCGCGCGTCGCGCTGGCCAGGCGGTCGTCCTCGAAGGTCGAGGCGCTGTTGACCAGCAGGGTGACGGGACCCAAGGCCTGGACGGTGCGGGAGATCAGGGCGGCGGCTTCAGCCTCGTCCGCCAGTTCGGCGTCGAGAACGACGGCGCGGCGGCCCAGAGCCGCGATCTCGTCGGCGACGGCCTGGGCGTCGTCACGAGCCGTGCGGTAGTGGACGGCGACGTCGAACCCAGCCCGCGCGGCCTCCAGGGCCAGGACGCGGCCGATCCGGCGGCCGGCGCCGGTGACCAGGGCCGCGCCGCGGGTCATGGTCGGGAAGAGTCCTTGTTGGTCCGCTTCCTAGTCACCAAACCGGTTTCCACTTTGGTGGGAAGCGGATCAGTCGAACCGGCCGAACTCGAACTTGTTGAGGCCGAGGATGACCACCAGGAAAATGGCGATGACGCCGATCGCGAGCATGAGCGTGGGTCCGTATGAACGACAGGAGATGTGCGGGCTTTAGCGTTGCGGGGCGCTGACCGCAAGCGCGGCCGGCGCGGAGAAGACTCTCGTAGGATGCTTCGATGGTGGGGACGGATTTTTGGGACAGCGAGTTGCCTAAGAAGCGAAGGCCTAACTCGATCGATCTTTTCTCGAACGTGTGGATGATCGTTACGGTACTGTTGACCGGTTGGTCGGAGGTAGCGCATCTTGATAGCAGGGTAGGCGTCAAGTGCTGTCACACCTGACGCCCCCCTTAGCGCTTAAACCGCATGGCCACGACGATCATCGCTACGGCCATGAGGACCAAGAGCCCGGGGATCGTGATGGTTATATCCATCGTAGGTCCTCGGGTGTCGCGCGCTGAATTGCGGCGACGCCCAGATGGTAAACCGCTGTCGAAAACGAATACAAGGTTTGTTCCACAAATGTTCCTGTGGAGCGCGCGGGTTATCCCCGGCTTTGCGGCCTTTTCTTCGATTTGATGTGGATTAGCTGTGGTGGGGCGATCTGGACATCCAGATATCCAGTTGATCAAGGTTATAGGTCTTCGCCTCCTCGTCGCGCGGATATCAGTCTAGAGGTGACGGGTGTGAGGAGCTCACTTACCCTCGCACCCCATGCTCTGGCGTCGCCGTGTCGAACCCTTCACCCGTCCCCTCGTCTATGCCTGGTTCCGCGCCAGGCGGGGCCTGACCCTGGGGGTGCGCGGCGTGGTCACCGACGCCGCGGGACGGGTGCTGCTGATCGAGCACACCTATGTTCCCGGCTGGCACCTGCCGGGCGGCGGGGTCGAGCGCGGCGAAACGGCGGAGACGGCGGTGATCCGCGAGCTGCAGGAGGAGGCCGGCGTGCGCGTGCTGGATCGGCCGACCCTGGTGTCGGTCCACAGCAACGAGCCGCGCCATCCGGGCGACCACGTGCTGGTCTACCGCGTCCACGCCTGGGAGCCCTGCGCGTCGAGCGCCCAGGGCGAGATCCACCGGGTGGGCTGGTTCGCCCCCGACGCCCTGCCGGACGAGGTCACGCCGGGCAATCGGCGGCGGATCGCCGAGGTCTTCCAGGCCGCCGATCACGATCCCATGTGGTGAGGCGAGGCGGGGCGAACGATCAGGCCTTTCCCAGTGATCAATGATCATTAAAATGGATGTTTGAACGAGGGCCGTCGTCCTTCCGGACGTGAACCGCCCCAGCCCGGAGGAGCACGGCATGCGCGACTACCTGAAGTTCTACATCGACGGTCAGTGGGTCGAGCCTAAGGGCTCCAAGACCGTGGACGTGATCAATCCGGCCACCGAGGCTGTCGCCGGCCGGGTGACCCTGGGCACGGCCGAGGATGTCGATCTCGCCGTTCGCGCCGCCCGCAAGGCGTTCGCCAGCTATTCCCGGACCAGTCGCGAGGAGCGCGTCGACCTGCTTGAGCGGATCATCGCCGAGTATCAGAAGCGCTTCGAGGACATGGCCAAGGCCATCACCGAGGAGATGGGCGCCCCGTCGTGGCTGGCCCAGCGCGCCCAGGCCGCCATGGGCATCGCCCACGTCCAGACCGCCCTGCAGGTGCTCAAGGACTATCGCTTCGAGGAAGACCGCGGCACGACCCGACTGGTCAAGGAGCCGATCGGGGTCTGCGCCTTCATCACCCCGTGGAACTGGCCGATCAACCAGATCGCCTGCAAGGTCGCGCCCGCTCTGGCCACCGGCTGCACCATGGTGCTCAAGCCCTCGGAAGTGGCCCCGTTCTCGGCCTGGGTCTGGACCGAGATCCTGGCCGCCGCCGGCGTGCCGGCCGGGGTCTACAACCTGGTCAACGGCGACGGGCCGACGGTGGGCGCGGCGCTGAGCGCGCACCCCGAGGTCGACATGGTGTCGTTCACCGGCTCGACCCGGGCCGGGATCGAGGTGGCCCGCAACGCCGCCCCGACCGTCAAGCGCGTGCACCAGGAACTGGGCGGCAAGAGTCCCAACATCATCCTCGACGACGCCGACTACCAGAAGGCGGTCGGCGGCGGCGTGGCCTCGGTGATGATGAACTCGGGCCAGTCGTGCAACGCCCCGACCCGGATGCTGGTCCCGCAAAAGCGCATGGACGAGGTGATCGCCATCGCCAAGGCCGCGGCCGAGGCCCACACGGTGGGCGACCCGAACGGCAATTCCAAGCTGGGTCCGGTGGTTTCCGAAGTGCAGTGGAACAAGATCCAGGGCCTGATCCAGAAGGGCGTCGACGAGGGCGCGACCCTGGTGGCCGGCGGTCCGGGCAAGCCGGAAGGGCTGGAGACCGGCTACTACGTCAAGCCGACCGTCTTCGCCAATGTCACCTCGGACATGACCATCGCCAAGGAGGAGATCTTCGGCCCCGTGCTGGCGATCCTCGGCTATGACGGCGTCGACCAGGCGGTCGCGATCGGCAACGACACCGAATACGGCCTGGCCGCCTACGTCTCGGGCAATGACCAGGCCGAGGTGCGCGCGGTGGCCTCGAAGCTGCGGGCCGGCCAGGTGATCCTGAACGGCGCCGGCCCCGACCTGATGGCCCCGTTCGGCGGCTACAAGATGAGCGGCAACGGCCGCGAGTGGGGCGACCACGCGTTCGGCGAGTTCCTCGAGACCAAGGCCGTGCTGGGCTATTCGGCCAAGGTCGCGGCGGAGTAGGGCCAAGTTCCGGACGGCGGGGTCCAGAACCCTTCTCCCCTTGCGGGAGAAGGTGGCCTCGTGGAGCGAGGTCGGATGAGGGGTGAAGGGCGGTTCAACCGCGAGCGGCGGATAGGGCGGTGCGACCCCTCATCCGTCGGCTTCGCCGACACCTTCTCCCGCAAGGGGAGAAGGACTATTCCCCGTCCGCCCCCTCCACATACGCCGCCCAGCTCAGCGCCCCGCGATCCAGCACGATGGTCTTGTCCGAATAGCCCATGGCCATCAGTCCCGCCGGCTTGGCGGGGATGGCCGAGACGCCGCGGGGCCAGCCGTCGCGGATCTCGACCACGGCCACCTCGACCTTGCCGGCCGGTCGGGCGGTGAAGCTGAGGGTGACGCCGTTGGGGTCGGGGGCGTGGTAGCTGAGGCTGGTCCATTCGCCGGCCTGGGCGGGCAGGGCGATCGGCCGGCCGTTCAGGCGCGGTTCGCGCAGGTCGATGCTGGGGCGCAGGCGCAGGGTCAGGACCTCGGCCCCGGCGGTCGGCATGGCGTGGACCAGCAGGCGGTCGCCCGACCGGTCGATCGACAGCACCGGCCGCTCGACCGGCAGGACGGCGGTCGGGGCCATCCACACCGGGGCGCGGTAGAGCGGCGGATAGGCCTGGCGCACCGGCTTGGCGTCGTTGTCCGACAGCACCACCCGCGACCAGGGATCCAGGCGCGGCTGGGGCGAGACCCGCCAGGCTGTGCCGGTCGACAGGTCGGCCAGATGGCTGGCCTCGGCCAGCTGCGGCCGGGCCGGCCCGCCTTCGCCCAGGCCGGCATAGGCCAGCAGCCCCACGCCCGCCGCCACGGCGACGCCCGCGAAGGCCGGAGCCCCGCGATAGGCGGCGAAGTCGAAGGCCAGGGGCAGCAGGGCCGGGGCGGCCAGGATGGCGAAAGCCGCCAGGACGGCCGGCTCCTGCAGGCCCACCCCGGCGAAGGTCCAGGCTCCCCAGGCGCCCAGCTGGGCGACGACGGCGATGGCGATCAGGGCGACGGCCAGGGTCAGGACCCAGGCGACGCGGCGGTCACGGGTTCCCCCCACGGCCATGACCAGGGCGGCCGCCAGGCTGGCGGCCAGCAGCGGCCAGGCCAGCATCACCGAGCCGCCCGGCAGCAGGGCCTGCACCGTGGCCGCCAGGCCCAGCACGACCAGCAGGGCCCCCAGCCAGGCGCCGAACACGCCCACCCCCTTGCCCAGGCTCAGCCAGGCCAGGACGACGACCGCTACGCCCAGGCCCAGGCCGACCGGATCGAAGCCGCCGACCAGGCTGCAGGCGCCGCCCGCCGCCAGGCCGGTCAGGCTGATCCAGATCCGGCCCCCGCCCCGCGCCTGCAGGATCAGGATGGTCAGGCACGCCCCGATCAGCAGGATCCCGGCGCCGGGCAGCAGCAGGTTGAACTGGGCCAGCATCGCGTAGTAGCGCTGCTGGTCGCCGATCCCGATCAGCCGGCCGGCCAGATGCAGGGCCAGGACCGCGCCGGCGCCCAGCAGCAGGAAGCCGGCGATCCCGCGCAGGATCTCGACGAAGGTCACGGCCTTGCCGCGCAGGGCGCGGAAACCGGTGAACAGGATCAGCACCCCGGCCGCCGCCAGGATCGCCCAGCCGACATCCGCCGGATAGGCTACCAGCACCCGGGCCAGGATGTCGGAATAGATCAGGTCCGGCGATTTCGAGGGCAGGGCCGCGCCCATGGCCAGGGCCCGGACGGCGGGCAGGGCCTGATCGCCCAGGTTCTGCAGGCTGCCCTGGTTCAGGTGTTCGGGCGTGGCCAGCGGCGTGTGATAGGCCAGCTGGTCGTCGATGAAGGCGAAGTTCAGCCCCGGCAGGCCCTTGCGCAGGGCGTGGGTGAAGTCGGTGTCGTTGGGCATCCGCGCATAGACGGCGGCGGCCAGCGAATTGGCGGTCGGCTGGCGGGCGTTCCCGGCGTAGAGCCGGATCAGGTCGCCGCTGTCGGGACCGGTCTGGAACATGGCCGCGCGGCCGGCGTCGCCCCGAGCCTCCATGTTGACCACCACGGCCACGTGCTCGCGCAGCGGGTCGCGGGCGAAGAAGGCCTCGGCGCCCAGCAGGCCCGGCTCCTCGCCGTCGGTGAACAGGAAGATCACGTCGCGGGCCGGGGTGGGACCGGCCTTCAGGGCGCGGGCGATCTCCAGGGCTGCGGCGACGCCGGCCGAGTCGTCGGCCGCGCCGGGCGAGTTGTGGACGGTGTCGTAGTGGCTCATCACCAGCACGGCCGGGGCCTCGCGGTCGGCGCCGGGCAGGGTGGCGACGATGTTCTGCACCGCGCCGACGGCCACCGAGCGCGGCGACCCCTGGGCCGCCTCGCGCACGCCCTCGCCGGGCCGCACCAGCACCTCCAGCCCCAGACCGTTGACCCGGGAGAGCAGGTGGTCGCGGACCCGGACGATCTCGGCCGAGCCGATCGGATGCGGCTTGTGGCCGATGGCGCGGACGTCGGCCATGGCGCGGCCGGCCGAGAACTGGTCGGCGGGGGCGTCGGCCGGCAGGGGCGGCGGCGTTCGCAGGGCGAGGTTGGCGATCGCCAGGCCCAGCAGCAGACAGACCCAGACGCCGAGCAGCCGGATGGTCTTCATGCGATGCGCCTCCCGCAGCGAATCCCCCAACCGCAGGGTGAGGCGCTTCGGGGCCCGAGGAAAGCTTGGTGAAGGGCGAAAAGAGCCCAACGAAAAGGGCGACCCGGTCGCCCGGATCGCCCTTCCGTCTTTCACCCAGTTTCCGGCCCCGGCTTTCGCCGGGATGGCGGATCCTAGGGTCTAGTACTTGGCCCGCAGGGTCAGGCCGTAGGTGCGCGGCGCGCCCAGGAACGCGTCGTAGGTGATGGTGTCCAGCGCCGGGTTGTAGATCTTGTTCGTAGCGCTCAGGCCCGACGAGCCTTGCAGGGTGCCGTTGAAGGCCACTTGCACGTATTTCTCGTTCAGCAGGTTCTGGCCCCACAGCTCCACGGTCCACTTGTCGTCCTGCGAGCCGATGCCGATCCGGCCGTTCACCACGGTGAAGCCGCTCTGGATCTTCGGCGGGAACAGGTCCGAACCGGTGTTGTAGTTGGAGGTGTACTTGGCGCCGATGTTGGCGCGGGCCTTGAGGCTGGCGCCGATCGGGCGCTCGTAGGTCGCCGAGAACGAAGCGGACTGTTCCGGCGCCAGCGACATCCGGTTGCCCGGTAGCTGCGACAGGGCGTTGGTCGGGTCGTTGGCCACCGGCTGGTCGCCGTACTCGGTCTTGGAGTAGCTGTAGCCGCTCTGAATCGACAGGCCGTGCACCGGGGTGAACCAGAGGAAGTCGACGTCGACGCCCTTGGAGGTCACTTCCTCGATCGAGCGCACCGCGAACGAGGTGCCCAGGAACGTGTTGAGCTGGAAGTCGCTGAACTTCTGGTAGAAGCCGGTGACGTTGAACAGGATCGTGCGGTTGAACAGGGTGTTCTTCAGGCCGACTTCATAGCTGTCGACGAATTCGGCCGGGAACGAGGTGTCCTTGATCGGAACAACGCCGAGGCCGCCGGTGGGCAGACCGTTGGACGACTGGGTGCGGTCCAGGTTGAAGCCGCCGCCCTTGTAGCCGCGAGCGTAGGAGGCGTAGCTGAACACCTCCGGCGAGAAGCGGTACGACGCCTTGAGGGTGCCGCTCCACTCCTTGTCCGAACGCTTCTGGTTGGTGCCGCGGCCGTTGAACAGCGGATTGGCCCAGGGCAGGCAGAGGTTGCCGATCACCGTGCCGGCGTTGGCCGCGCCGACGATGCCGGCGATGCGGGCCTGGCCGGCCGGTGAAAGCGCGGTGGCGCAGGCGATACCGCCGTCGCTGTTGGTCTGGTAGGTGTCCAGGTCCTTCTTGTCGATCGAGTAGCGCAGGCCGGCGGTGATGTCGAAGGCGTCGGTCACGTGCCAGGTGTTGTTGGTGAAGCCGGCGACGGTGGTGGCGCGCTGCTTGTACTGGTCGCGCAGGCCTTGGCCGCCGACGAAGCTGGTGTTGGGCGCGCGGTTCAGCAGCAGGGCGACGAAGTTGGGGATGCCGCCGGTGGCGGGGGACGCCGAGAGCGACAGCAGACGACCCAGATACTGCTCGTAGTTGTTGCCGTAGAGGAAGTTGGCCTTGTTATCCAGGTGCTCGTCCGCCAGGAACGCGCCGACCAGCCAGTCGAACTTGTCGGTCTGGCCCGCCAGGCGAATTTCCTGGCTGAAGGTGGTGAACTCCGAATAGTTGGTGCCGTCCTTGTTGCGATAGGCGATGTCGGCGGTGCTGAAATCGGAGTCCTGGCCGTTGTCGGTGCGCCAGTTGCGGATGGCCGAGATCGAGGTGATCTCGCCGAAGTCGGTGTCGATCACGCCCTGCAGCGACACGCCCTTGTCCTCGATCGACGACGGCGCGCCGCGGTTCGAATAGGCGACGCGGGCGTAGGGATCGGCGGTGGTGGCCAGGGCCGGGCCGCCGTTCACCAGGGCCAGGATGCCGGCGGTCGGGCCGGTGCGGATCTGCACGGCGCCGCAGCAGTTCTCATCGCGCTTAGTGTAGTCGGCGATCAGCCGGAAGGTCGATTTGTCGTCCGGCACGAACAGCAGCTGGCCGCGGACGGTGTAGAAGCCCTGGTCGGCGTCCTCGTCGCGGTCGCTGGGGCCCTTGCCGGTGACGACGTCGTTATAGCCGTCGCGCTCGCGAGCGGCCACGTACAGGCGGGCGGCCAGGGTCTCGCTGCCGAACAGCGGCCCCGTCACCGAGGCGGCCAGGCCGTGGGCGTTGAAATTGCCGATCGTCGCCTCGGCCTCGGCGCCGAAGCCGAATTCCGGCTCCTTGGTGACGATGTTGATGACGCCGGCCGAGGTGCTCTTGCCGAACAGCGTGCCTTGCGGGCCCTTCAGGACCTCGATGCGCTCCATCTGGCCCAGGTCGCCGAAGCCGACGCCGTTGCGGGGGCGATAGACGCCGTCGATCACCACGCCGACCGAGCTTTCCAGGCCGGGGTTGTCGCCGACCGTGCCGACGCCGCGGATGCGGGCGGTGGTCGAGGCTTCCGACGAGGTCGAGGTGACGGTCAGGCCGGGGGTCAGGATCGTCAGGTCCTTGATGTTCTTGACGCCGGTGTCCTGCAGCAGCTTGGCGCTGACCGCGGTGACCACCACCGGCACGTCCTGCAGGTTCTGCTCGCGCTTCTGGGCGGTGACGACGATGCTGTCGACGGTGGGGATTTCGGTGTCCTGGGCGGCGGTTTGGGCCTGAGCCGCCAGAGGGGTCAGACCGGCGAGCACGACGGCGGACGCCGTGCCGCAAAGCACCTGAGTAAAGCGCATTTCCTACCTCGGTTCGTTTTATGGCTTGAGCGCTTGCACCGCCCCCGCCTTTTGATTTGGTCTTGACCCGAACGATTGTTCGAATTGACACGCAAGGGTTACGGTTCCGCTGGTGTCTCGGCAAGGAGAAACCTTATGGATTAAAGGTTCGAGAACGGCTGTTGCGCGGATGCGACAGCGTTCGGCGAGCATCCCCAACCTTCCGTCGGCCTTTAAACGAGGTCGGCGCGCTTGCGTCCGGCGGCCGGGCGGCTCATGTCCCCGCCATGCCCGTCTCCGCCGCCTATCGCCCCGACCCGGTCTTCATGCGCTTGGGAGCGGAGTTCGCCGATCCGGTGACGCCCGCGCCCTTCCCGCAGACCCGCCTGCGGTTCCGCAACCACCGCGCCGCGGCGAGCGTGGGGCTGGAGGGGCTGACCGACGCCGAGTGGCTGGCGCACTTCGCGCGTTTCGCGCCGCTGCCGGACAACCAGCCCGGGCCGCTGGCCATGCGCTATCACGGCCATCAGTTCCGCAGCTACAACCCCGACCTGGGCGACGGGCGCGGTTTCCTGTTCGCCCAGCTTCGGGAGGCGGGGAGCGGCCGGCTGCTGGACCTGGCCACCAAGGGCTCGGGCCAGACGCCCTGGTCGCGGGCCGGCGACGGTCGGCTGACCCTGAAGGGCGGGGTGCGCGAGATCCTGGCGGCCGCGATGCTGGAGGCCCTGGGCGTTCCGACCTCCCGCGCCTTCTCCCTGGTCGAGACGGGCGAGGCCCTGGAGCGCGGCGACGAGCCCAGTCCCACCCGCTCGGCCGTGCTGACCCGCCTGTCGCACAGCCACATCCGGTTCGGGACCTTCCAGCGCCAGGCCTTCCTGGAGCGACGGGACAACATCACCGTGCTGGTCGATCATGCGGTCGAGACCTACTTCCCCGAGGTCGCCGACCAGCCGGACCGGCCCAGGGTGCTGCTGGAGCAGGCGGTCGCCGCCAGCGCCCGCCTGCTGGCCCGCTGGATGGCGGCGGGCTTCGTGCACGGGGTGCTCAACACCGACAACATGGTCGTGACGGGCGAGAGCTTCGACTACGGTCCCTGGCGGTTCCTGCCGCGCAACGACCCCAACTTCACCGCCGCCTATTTCGACCATTCGGGCCTCTACAGCTTCGGCCGCCAGCCCGAGGCGGTGTTCTGGAACCTGCAGCAGCTGGCGGGATGCCTGGCCCTGGTCACCGCCGACGCCGGCCTGATCGCGGCGCTCAACAGCTTCTCCGGCCTCTATCGCGACGCCCTGCGCGCCGCGATGCTGGACCGCCTGGGCCTGAAGAGCCGCTCGGCCGAGGACGACATCGACCTGGTCCAGGCCGCGTTCACCTGCCTGGCGGCCGGCGGCGAATCACTGCGCTGGGAGCCGTTCTTCTTCGACTGGTTCGGGGGCGAGGCGTCGCAGGCCCGCGCCCTGGCCGGTCCACGCGCGGCCCTGTACGGACAGGACGCCTTTCTCGACTTCCGCCGCCGGCTGTCGGCGTTCGAGCCTGATCGCCCCGAACGCCTGGAAAGTTCTGTTTTCAAGGGCTTGGAGCCCGAGGAGCTGTTGATCGACGAGGTCGAGGCCCTTTGGGCGCCGATCGCGGAGGCCGATGATTGGTCGCCGCTCGAGGAAAAACTGGCCCGAATTGAGGCCGCTCGTGTCGCCTATGCGTTGGGAGACTGACATACGGGTGAGACATATCTGCCGCATGCTGAGCTTTTCCAGCTTGGGCGGGAACGATCATCAAGCTTCAGCCTTATCTGGGTTGTAGGCTCGGTCCCAAGAGCGGAATGGCCGGTGGAGAATATCGCATGCGTTTCTTCCAACCCGTGATGCTGGTCTGCGCGGTGGCGATGTCGTTCATCGGCGCCCTGGGCCTTCCCGGTTGCGCCCGGGCGATCGGCGAGTGCCTGCAAGACAAGCACGAGATGGCTTAGGGTTTCGGCCCAAGGACGGTCGTCCCTCGGCGTGCTTCAGGTGATCGCGGATCGAACCCGATCCACGGGACATCTAAAACCCGTCACCCCAACCAAGGCGCGCTCGCCATCCGCTTGGCGAGGAACGCGATCAGAACCTCCACCCGCGCCGGCCGGATCGTGCTGGGCGGGGTGACCAGATGCATGGCGATCGGCGGCGGAGCCCAGTCGGGCAGGGCTTCTTCCAGCAGGCCGCTCTTGACGTCCTCCCAGCACAGGAAGTCCGGCTGCATGGCCAGGCCGAGGCCGGCCAATAGTGAAGGCCGCAGGATGTCAGCGTTGTTGACGCGCAGAGGCGAGGGCACGCTGACCGCGTATTGTCCGTGCTCGGCATGCTCGAACCGCCAGGCGTCCCGGGACCGGCCGCCGGTGTAGAACAGGCCGCGATGGGCGGTCAGGTCCTTGGGGTGGCTGGGCCGCCCATGCCGCTCGAAGTAGCCAGGCGACCCGACCAGCATCACCCGCACAGGGCACAGGCGCCGGGCCAGCAGGCTGGAATCCTCGAGCGCAGAGATCCGCAGGGCCAGGTCGAAGCCCTCCTCGACGATGTCCACCAGCTGGTCCGACAGCGACAGCTCGACCGAGACCTCCGGATAGAGGGCGAAGAACTCCGGCAGGGCGGGTCCGAGGTGGGCGATCCCGAACGACATCGGCGCGGCCACCCGCACCAGGCCGCGCGGCGCGGCCGACTGGGCCGAGGCCTCGGCCTCCAGCGCCTCGCCTTCCTGCAGGAGGTGGCTGGCCCGGTGCAGCGAGGCCTTGCCGGCCTCGGTCAGGGACAGCCGACGGGAGGTCCGATGGAAAAGCGCCGCCCCCAGGCGGTCTTCCAATCGGGAGACGGCCTTGGAGACCGTGGCCTTGGACAGGTTCAACTGCCGCGCGGCTCCGACGAACGAGCCGGTCTCGGCCACCTTGGCGAACACCGCCCAAGCCTCGAAGTCGGGAAGTTTCATTGGCGCACTTTCAGAAACGGTTTGTTTCGATCATTTCCATTTCGGATCGCAAGGCAAGAGGCCATCTTCTCCTCAACAGAGACGACCACCCGGCTTCGTCTCCAGGAGACAAGACGATGATCGACGTTCGAACCTTCGACAGCCTGGGCGGCGCCAACCACGGTTGGCTGGACGCCAAGCATCACTTCTCGTTCGCCGACTACCACGACCCCTCGCGCGTCCACCACGGCGCCCTGCGGGTGTGGAACGACGACACCATCGCGGCCGGCACGGGCTTCCCGCCCCACCCGCACGCCGACATGGAGATCATCACCTATGTCCGCGAAGGTGCGATCACCCACCAGGACAGCCTGGGCAACAAGGGCCGCACCGAGGCGGGCGACGTCCAGGTGATGAGCGCCGGCACCGGCATCCGCCACTCGGAATACAATCTGGAAAACACCGCGACCAAGATCTTCCAGATCTGGATCATCCCCAACAAGCGCGGCGAAGGCCCCGCCTGGGGCGCCAAGCCGTTCCCCAAGGGCGACCGCTCGGGCAAGTTCGTGGCCCTGGCCAGCGGCTTTGAAGGCGACACGGACGCCCTGCCGATCCGCACCGACGCCCGGGTCCTGGGCGCCACGCTGAAGGCCGGCGAGACCACGGAGTACGCTATCGGCGCCGACCGCAAGGGCTATCTGGTGCCGTCGACCGGCAAGGTCGAGGTCAATGGCGTGGCTTTGAACACCCGCGACGGCGCGGCCATTCAAGACGAGGCCGTGATCCGCGTGAAGGCGCTGGAAGACGCGGAGCTGGTGCTCGTCGACGCCGCCTAGTCCATTGCTCGCAGGGGACAGGCGCACGCGCCTGTCCCCAGTCCCATCCCAAACCCAGACCTAAGGAGCTTTCATGGCCAAGGTTCTCGTCCTCTACTATTCCGCCTACGGCCACATCGAGGCGATGGCCAACGCCGTGGCCGAAGGCGCCCGCGCCGCTGGCGCGACCGTCGACGTCAAGCGCGTGCCGGAACTGGTGCCGCAGGAGATCGCGGTGAAGTCGCACTACAAGCTGGACCAGGTCGCGCCGGTCGCCACGATCGCCGAGCTGGAAAACTATGACGCCATCATCGTCGGCGTCGGCACCCGCTTTGGGCGCATGGCCTCGCAGATGGCCAACTTCCTCGACCAGGCCGGCGGCCTGTGGGCCCGCGGCGCGCTGAACGGCAAGGTCGGCGGCGCCTTCACCTCTTCGGCCACCCAGCACGGCGGCAACGAGACCACCCTGTTCTCGATCATCACCAACCTGCTGCACTTCGGCATGACCATCGTCGGCCTGCCCTACAGCCACCAGGGCCAGATGACGCTGGAGGAGATCACCGGCGGCGCGCCCTACGGCGCCACGACCATCGCCGGCGCTGACGGCAGCCGCCAGCCTAGCGACCTGGAACTGGCCGGGGCCCGCCACCAGGGCGAACTGGTCGCCAAAACGGCGGCCAAGCTGTTCGGCTAGGCCCTAGACCCCGCGCCCCGGCGGCTCGGTTCGCTCTCCCTTAGACCCGCGTCGCCAACGACCGGCCGGCTCCTCCCCGAGGAGCCGGCCGGTTTTGTTTTCCGGGCCCGCGGTCAAGGTTCTCCCGTAAGTCGAAACATTAAAAATTGTTACTGTCGCGTGCAAATCTGCACGTTTGGATAGGGTGCGACCTGCTACACAATTTTAGGTGGCTTAAACCCACTCCTACACCAAAAAAGGGCGCCTCGGGCCAAACCGCTCGGGCGCGCCGTCAATCACTTCATCAAGGGAGAGTAAGCGATGGCATATGATGCTGATGCTGCTGCCGTGGGCATTTCTCAGGCCTACTGGGACAAGGGCCTGAAGTATTTCACCGCCGGCGACGACGCGACCACGGCGATCCAGAACCTCTACCTGGACTGGAAGCCGCCGTTCGACCTGGGATCGCTGGCCTCGATCATCGGCGCCCTTTACGCCGACACCTACTGGGCCGCCCTGCCCAGCGACGGCCAGCGGATGTCGGTCACCCAGCTGGCCAACGACTTGAGCGCCGCGATCGGGGTCAACCTGTCGGACGCGACCCGGGCGGCGCAATTCGCCTTCTCCCGCTGGTACGGCCTGTTCGTGCGCGGCAACATGGCCAACAGCGGCGAGATCCCCAAGCAGGGCACGCTGACCGCCAGCCCCGACGTGCTGGTCAACGGCGCCTCGCCGATGATCCCCCGGCTGATCATCACCAACTGGAACCAGGACACCTGGGGGCCGAAGCCTGGGCTGAAGAACTACGCCTACGGCCGGTCCCAGAGCCTGAACATCGGCGTGCCGATCACCCAGCCGTCGGTGCGGATGTACTATACCGACGCCGGTTTCGTGCCGCCGCCCAGCAGCTGGATCCAGGTCTTCACCTATGACGACCAGCTGGAAAGCTCGCCGCTGGTCGACATCAACGGCGGCCAGACCCTGGTCCCGGGAACCCGGTCGGCCAGCAATCTGGCGTTCGGGGTCAACTTCCCCGGCTCGGGCCACTACTGCATGATCACGGCCGCGGCGTCGGAATACTTCGCCAACAAGCCCAACGCCGGGCAGGGCAACTGGGATTCGGCCACCTGGCTGCAATGCAACGGCGCGGCCGGCTGGCACAATCTCGACGTCTCCAGCACGGGCCAGGCGTTCCTGAAATTCTATAATCAGGACGACAGCGCCGAGCGCTTCGCGTTCGAGGCCCACTGCCACCAGGTGGACAAGGGCGCCAAGGTGTCACTGTCGATCGACGGGCTGCTACGGTCGACCGAGGCGGCGATCACCGCCGACTACCAGGTGGTCAGCGCCGAGATCGAGGCTCCCCCGCATCACGTGGGCGAGCTGGCGGTTCAGTTCGGCAAGCTGCCGCCGGGCTCGTCCGTGACCTTCTACAAGTACTGGGTGCTGCCGGTCGGCCACCCCTATCATCCCCACGCCGCCAAGCTGGTGGGCGACTTCAACGCCCTGATCTCGGGCCAGCCGGTCCGCGTGCCGATGGGCGACTACACCTTCGTCGGCCCCGAAGACTAAGGGACGACGGCGGAGCCGGGCGGGCGCGGCATGTCCGCGCCCGCTACGCCTTGCCCGCGGCGCGGGCTCACCCCGTCCGCGTCATCTTGAAGATCCCCTGGGCGTTCGAGCTGTCGAACCTCAGGTCCAGGCGCTCGACGCCGGCCGCGTCCACGAACCGGTCGCGCGAGATGAACTCGTGGAACGAGCCGGGGACGGTCAGGGTCACGTCTCCGGCGTCGGTGACGAACACCCGCTCGACGGGCTGGGCCTTGAACGCCGTCTGGCGCACGCGGCCCGAACCCGAGACCTCGACTGTGTCCTTGACCGGCCGGCCCAGGGCCTTCTGTTCCTCCGCCACGGCCTCGACGTCGACCACCCGATCGGTGGCGTGGTTGAAGGCCTGGCCCTCGGTGGCGATCCAGGCGGCCTCCGCCGACTCGGCCAGCAGGGCCTTGTAGTGCTCGAGCCGAAGGCCGCCATGCGTGCGCTCGAAGGCGGCGACCACTTGCGGCAGGGCGGCGCGGGCCGCGTCCAGGTCGCAGGACCCCTCGGTGGCGAACGCGGCCAGGGCGCGCTGGGCCTCCACGCCCAGGGCGTCGGCCGTGGAGTCGAACACCGCGTGGGCGATCACCTGGAAGGCCGGCGAGAAGCGCTCGACATGCAGCTCGCTGACGAAGAACTGCGGGATGGCCTCGGGCTGGTCCAGGTGGGCGTAAGCCCGGCCGGTCATCTTCAGCCGGTCCAGCGGATAGAGGTCGGCCACGGCGTAGCCCAGCGGCTCGAGGATCCGCGCGAAGGCCAGGTGCCCGCCGGGCAGGGCGCCGGTCGGCTCATCGCCGAAATGGATCGTGCGCAGGGCGCCGTGGTCGAACAGCACCTTGTGGCCCGCCGCCCGGCGTTCCGACGCATAGGCCGCGCCCAGCGGCACGCGGCCCATGATGTCGTGGAACAGCACCGCGTTCAGCGCCATCGCGAACACCGCGCGCGAGACCGGCCCGTCGGCCTCGGCGGCCAGGGACGGGGCGATGTCCAGCACGTCGAGGATCGTGGCGGCCGCCTTCTGGCCGACGGCCGAGGCGACGAGGGTGGAAAGGTGGCTCATGGGGTGATCCGATGATGGGCTTGAGCGATTAAAACCGGAAACAGGGGGCTTACACGTCGAACGTGACCCCCTGGGCCAGGGGCAGGGTGGTTCCGTAGTTCACGGTGTTGGTGGCGCGGCGCATATAGGTCTTCCAGCTGTCGGAGCCGGCCTCGCGGCCGCCGCCGGTCTCCTTCTCGCCGCCGAACGCCCCGCCGATCTCGGCGCCCGAGGGGCCGATATTGACGTTGGCGATGCCGCAGTCGCTGCCCTCGCCGGACACGAACAGCTCGGCCTCGCGGACATTGAGCGTGAAGATCGACGACGACAGGCCCTGGGCCACGTCGTTCTGGGCGGCGATGGCCTCGCCCAGCTCGGCGTAGCGCATCACGTAGAGGATGGGCGCGAAGGTCTCGTGTTTGACGATGTCGGCCTGGTGGTCGATCTCGACCAGGGCGGGGGTCACATAGAAGGCGTCCGGCCCGGCAACCTCGACGCGGTCGCCGCCCACTACCCGGCCGCCGGCCGCGCGGGCCGCCTCCAGCGCCGACCGCATCGCCTCGAACGCGGCCTTGTCGATCAGCGGGCCGACCAGCACGCCGGCCGCGCGCGGGTCGCCGACCGGCACGCTGGGATAGGCGCTCTTCAGCCGCTCGACAAAGGCGTCGTAGACGCTGTCATGCACGAACAGCCGCCGCAGGGTGGTGCAGCGCTGGCCGGCCGTGCCCATGGCCGCGAAGGCGACGCCGCGCAGGGCCAGGTCGAGGTCCGCCGACGGGGCGACGATGGCGGCGTTGTTGCCGCCCAGCTCCAGCAGGGCGCGGGCGAAGCGGGCGGCCAGCTTCGGGCCAACCTGCCGGCCCATGGCCGTCGAGCCGGTGGCCGAAACCAGCGGGACCTTCGGGTGGTCGACCAGGGCCTCGCCCACCGCGCGGCCGCCGATCAGCAGGGTCGACAGGCCGTCCGGGGCGTCCGGGCCGAACCGGGCGGCGGCGCGCTGGAACAGGGCCTGGATCGCCAGGGCGACCAGCGGGGTCTTCTCGGACGGCTTCCACACGACGCTGTCGCCGCAGACGAAGGCCAGGGCCGCGTTCCACGACCAGACGGCGACCGGGAAGTTGAAGGCGCTGATCACGCCCACCACGCCCAGCGGGTGCCAGGTCTCCATCATCCGGTGCGACGGCCGCTCGGTGGCCAGGGTCAGGCCGAACAGCTGGCGCGACAGGCCCACGGCGTAGTCGCAGATGTCGATCATCTCCTGCACCTCGCCCAGGCCCTCGGAGACCACCTTGCCGGCCTCCAGGGTGACCAGGGCGGCCAGGTCGGCCTTGGCGGCCCGCAACTCCTCGCCCAGCAGGCGCACCAGCTCGCCGCGGCGCGGGGCGGGGACCTTGCGCCAGGCCAGGTAGGCCTCGTGGGCGGCGTCGATGGCGGCGACGGCCTGGGCGGGGGTGTGTTCGGACAGCTGGGCCACCACCTCGCCGGTGACGGGCGAGCGCGCGGCCAGGGTCCCGCCGTCGAGCAGGGCGGTTACGCCCAGGCGTTCGAGGATTTCGCGGGCTTGCGAGGCGGCGGAGGGCAGGGTGGTCATGGGGAGTCCTGGAATTTTGTAATTCAGTCTGATCCGCTCATCCCGGCGAATGCCGGGACCCAGATCCCATAGCGGTGTGTCGGGCTGGATGGACTCGGAGTTCGAGGAACCCGCCCCACAGCCCTTCCATCTGGGTCCCGGCATTCGCCGGGATGAGCGGTTGAAGTAAAGTGCTCATAGCTCAATTGGCCTTGCCGGCCCCAGCCGAACCGCCGCCGACCCTGTCCCGAACACCGCCGCCACGGCGGCCGAATAGTCCTGGATCAGCCGCGGCGTGAACCGGTCGTAGGCGTCCTGGAACGCGCGGCCCAGGCCGTGCTCGCCGCTGAAGCTGGCGCCGAAGCCGTCGACGGCCAGGGTCAGCACCGCCTCGCGCAGGGCCGCGCGGCGGTCCTTGTCGGCGGGACCGACCAGGTTGAAGTGCACTCCGCCGTCGGCCACGTGGCCGAAATCGCACAGGGCGTAGTCGGGGAAGTCGGCCTCCAGCATCAGCACGGCCTCGCGGCGGAAGCGGGCCAGGTCCCGGCGGCGGAAGCTTAGGTCGAAGCCGACCACCGGCCCGCTGGCCCTCAGACCCTCCGACAGGGCATGGCGCAGGGCCCACATCCTTTCCACCGGGCCGAACAGGGCGTCGACCAGCGGGCCGTCGTCGCGCTCCAGCAGGTCGGCCGCGATCTGCTGCAACACCTCGTCCAGCGAGGCCTCGCCCTCGCGCGGGGCCCAGGTCCGGGTCAGTTCGACCAGCACGGCGTAGTCCGGTATGCCGCCGGCGAATGGGTTGCTCAGCGACGGCACGTGCTGGATGGCCCGGGTCATGGCGGCCTTCGACAGGCCCTCGAAGGCGGTCAGGGTCGATCCCGCCTCGACCTCGAAGGCCCGCAGCAGCGGCAGGACGGCGTCGATGTCGCGGGGGACCAGCAGTGCGGCGGCGGTCTGGCGCGGGCGGTGGTGAACCTCGACCGTGACGCCGGTGATGATCCCGAACGCCCCGCAGCCGCCGACGAACAGCTGGCGCAGGGCGACGGCGGCGTTGTCCTTGCGCAGGCCGTGCGACAGGGTCAGGGTCGTGCCCGCCGCGTCGGCCAGCACCACCTCAAGCCCCAGCACGTGGCGGCGCATGTCGCCGTAGCGCAGGAACCGCGCCCCGCCGGTGTTGGTGGCCGCCATACCGCCCAGGGTGGGGTCGGCGCCCAGGTCGATGGGCAGGAACAGGCCGTGCGGCTCCAACGCCGCGTTCAGGGCCGAAAGCCGCACGCCCGCGCCGACGGTCGCCGTGCGGTCGGCCGCGTCGATCTCCAGCGGCGCGGTCAGGCGGTCCAGCGACAGCACGATCTGCGTCCCGCTGGCGTCCGGCGTCGAGCCCTCCGCCAGGCCGCTATTGGCGCCCTGCGGCGTGAAGGCCAGGCCGTGGCGCACGCAATGGCCGACGACCGCCGAGACCTGGGCCGTCGTGGCCGGGCGGACGATCGCCGCGGCCGTCCCGCCGGCGTAACGGGCCGGGGTCTCGTAGGCTGCGCGGTCGGTCGGATCCGTGATCAGGCCGCCGGGGCCGACCAGGGCGGCCAGGGCGTCTTGGTGAACTTGGTCCAGCACGGGCGGGGCAAACTCCAGGGGCGGCCATCATCTTCGCCGTTCCGTCGAATCCTAGTGGCGAGATCGTCGGTTTGACGGCAGGATTTCGGCGAAACGCCGAGTTGAGCCTGCATAATGCCGATAGACGCCGTAGACGAAAAGCTGATCGCCGCCCTCCGCGAAAACGGCCGGGCCTCGACCGCGGACCTGGCCCGGCGGGTCGGCCGCTCGCGCACCACGGTGCAGAGCCGGATCGAGCGGTTGGAGCGCGACGGGGTGATCGTCGGCTACGCCGCCCGCCTGGCGCCCGACCACGCCCACGGGGCGGTGCGGGTGCACGTGATGATCAAGATCGGTCCCAAGGAGGCCCGCGCCGTCGAGGCGGCCCTGCGCGCCATCCCGCAGGTGCGGCTGCTGCATTCGGTCAGCGGCGACTACGACATGATCGCCATCGCCGCCACCGCCACGGTCGCCGAGATGGACCAGGTGCTGGACCGGATCGGCCACGTGGGCGGGGTGGAGCGCACAACCTCGTCGATCATCCTGTCGACCAAGTTCGACCGCTGAGCCGGCTTGCACGGCGCGGGCGGCGATGGAAAATCGCCGCAGGGACGTCGTTCCCCGTTGCGTGACTTCTCGCCTTCCCCACCAGACCGAATGGAGAAGATTATGCCCAAGAAATATACGGCCCAGTGCGCCTGCGGCGCCGTGAAGTTCGCGTTCGACACCGATCCGACGTTCGTCGCCAACTGCCATTGCAACGACTGCAAGCGGGCCTCGGGCGGCGAGATGGCGACCTTCTTCGCCGTGCCGGCCGACGACTTCGACCTGATCAGCGGCCAGCCCAAGGCGTTCCACTATGTCGCCAATTCCGGCAACGGGTTGGACCGGAACTTCTGTCCGGACTGCGGGTCGCGGGTCTTCACCAACAATCTCGACGGCTTTCCCGGCGCGGTCTTCGTCCAGCTGGGCAGCCTGGATCGGCCGGACCTGATCGCGCCCAAGCTGGAGATGTTCACCGTGCGCCGGCTGGACTGGAACAGGCCGCTGGACCTGCCGCAGTTCGACGGCATGCCGAACTAGGCGGACCGCAGCCGCGCGTGAACGTCCCGGTAAGCCGCGGCGATCAGAGCGTTCAGCGCGGCGGCGTCCACCGACCGGCCCCAGCGGATCTTCACGTGCCGCATGCGCTTGCCCGCGCCCTCCAGCAGGCCCGCCGGATCGTCCAGCGCCGCGCCGTGGAAGAAGCCGAGGTTCACGTGGGCGCTGAACGCATCGACATAGGCGAACGCCGCGTCGCCCACGCACGCGGTGGGATGTCCGTCGTGCATCAGTTCGCGCACGTCGGACCCGCAGGCGCGCAGGCTGTCGAACCACGGCTGGGCCAGGCGCCGCAGGTCGTGCTCGGGCGCGGCGAACCAGGCGTCGACCTCGGGGTCTCTCCGCACGGCGCCGGCAAGTCGGAAGAGGTCCGTCATCGGGCCAGAATGCCAGCGCCGCGCGGGCTTGTCGAAACCCCGGCGATGGCTCCGCCCGCCGAGCCCACCTGGGCCTGACGAGCGGAGATCCTCGTCGCCGTCAGGCCGCGCCGACGGCCCGGCGGACGGCCCGGGCCGCCTCGACCATGTTGGCCAGGGCGGCCTTCGTCTCGGGCCATTTGCGGGTCTTCAGGCCGCAGTCGGGGTTGACCCACAGCTGGCCGGCCGACAGCCGCGCCTGGGCCGCCTTGAGCAGGTCGGTCATCTCCTCGACGGCCGGCACGCGCGGCGAGTGGATGTCGTAGACGCCGGGGCCGATCTCCGCCGGATAGGCATAGGCTTCGAAGGCGTCGAGCAGCTCCATCTTCGAGCGGGCGGTCTCGATGGAGATGACGTCGGCGTCCATCGCCCCGATGGCGGCGATGATGTCGTTGAACTCCGAATAGCACATGTGGGTGTGGATCTGGGTGTGGTCGGCCACGCCCGAGGCCGTCAGGCGGAAGCACTCGACCGCCCAGTCCAGATAGGCCGCCCAGTCGCCCCGCCGCAGGGGCAGGCCCTCGCGCAGGGCCGCCTCGTCGATCTGGATCACCTTGGCGCCGGCCGCCTCGAGGTCGACCACCTCGTCGCGGATCGCCAGGGCGATCTGGCGGCAGGCCAGGGATCGGGGCGTGTCGTCGCGCACGAACGACCAGTTCAGGATGGTCACCGGCCCGGTCAGCATGCCCTTCATCGGCCTGTCGGTCAGGGACTGGGCGTAGGCCCACCAGTCGACGGTCATCGGGGCCGGGCGCGAGACGTCGCCGAACAGGATCGGCGGCCGTACGCAGCGCGAGCCGTACGACTGCACCCAGCCGTGCCTGGTGAAGGCGAAGCCCGCCAGCTGCTCGCCGAAATACTGCACCATGTCGTTGCGCTCGAATTCGCCGTGCACCAGCACGTCCAGCCCCACCTCTTCCTGCCAGGCCACGGCGCGGGCGGTCTCCGCGCGCAGGAAGGCGGCGTAGTCGGTGTCGTTCAGCTGGCCCTTGCCGTGGGCCGAGCGCGCCTGGCGCACCGCCTCGGTCTGGGGGAACGAGCCGATGGTGGTGGTGGGGAAGGCCGGCAGGTCGAGGCGCGGGATCTGCACCGCCTGCCGGCGACCAAATGGCGACCGGCGACGGGCCATGGCCGGGGTCGTGGCGGCCAGCCGCGCGGCCACCGCCGGGTCGTGGATCCTGGGCGAGGCGCGCCGCGCCGCCGCCGCCGCCGCGCTGGCGGCCAACTGGGACGCGACGCTGGCCCGGCCTTCGTTCAGCGCCGTGGCAAGGACCACCAGTTCCTCGATCTTCTGGACGCCGAAGGCCAGCCACTGGCGGATTTCCGGATCGATCGCCGTCTCCAGGTCCAGGTCGATCGGCGCGTGCAGCAGCGAGCAGGACGGGGCCAGGATCACCCGGTCGCCGCCGCGGCGGGAGACGATCGGGTCCAGGCGGTCGAGCAGGGCGGGCAGGTCGGCCCGCCAGACGTTGCGGCCGTCGATCACGCCCAGCGACAGCACCAGGCTTTCGCGTGCGTTGCCCAGGACGGCCTCGAGCTCCTCCGGCGCGCGGGCCAGGTCGATATGGACGCCGTCGACCGGCAGGTTGACCGCCGTGGCCAGGTTGTCGCCATAGCCGCCGAAATAGCTGGTCAGCATCAGGCGCAGGCCCGGCGCGGCGTGGCTCAGGGCGCCATAGGCGCGGCGCAGCTCGCCGCGCTCGAAGTCGGTCAGGTCCAGCGCCAGGCAGGGCTCGTCGATCTGCACCCAGTCGGCCCCGGCCCTTTGGAGCCGGGCCAGGATCTCGGCATAGACCGGGACCAGGGCGGGCAGCAGCGACAGCGGCGAGAAACCCTCGTCCTTGGTCTTGGCCAGCTTCAGGAAGGTGACCGGGCCCAGCAGCACCGGACGGGTGTGGACGCCCAGCGCCCTCGCCTCAAGGAACTCGTCGACGGGCTTGGTGGAGGACAGGGCGAAGGCCTGGTCGCGCGACACCTCCGGGGCCAGGTAGTGGTAGTTGGTGTCGAACCACTTGGTCATCTCCAGGGCCGGCAGGCCATGGCTCTGGCCATGGTCGGAGGCGCAGCCGTGGGCGCAGACCTCTTCGGCGGCGGCGCCCTGCGTCCCGCGGGCCATGGCGAAATAGGCGGCGGTGTCGATCGGGCCACCCGTCCAGCCGTAGATCGCCGGGATGGCGCCGACCATCACGCTGGTGTCGAGCACGTGGTCGTACAGCGAGAAGTCGTTGCTGGGCACGTGGGTCACGCCTAGGGCGGCCTGGCGGGTCCAGGCCGCGGCGCGCAGGGTCGCGGCCGTGGCCAGCAGCGCCTGGGCGTCGGTCTTGCCGGCCCAATGGTCCTCGAGCGCGAACTTCAGTTCGCGGCGCGGGCCGATGCGGGGAAAGCCCAGGGTGGCGACGGTGACGGTCATCTTCGAAAAAACCTCTGCCGGTGTGAGGGCGGAGGCTGATCGGGACGCGCGCGGCCGCGCGCACGGCACAGGGTCCGGTCACGCCTTTGCATGCGACCAGACCGGACACCCCGCCGGAGGACGTTATCTGTCGGGGTAGGTCTCCTGGCTCACGGGTCAGCGCCCCTGTCCTGGCCTTCCCGACACGCCACCGATCCAGCTTCGGCGCGTCAGTGACACGTATCGGACAGCGGCTCGCCGCTCACAGTTGCGGGGGCAGCGCCGGATTCGGGATTTCACGCCCTCACCGACTTCCCTCTTAGCTCCGGGCGCGCGAACGCCCGCAGACCACGACCCGCCTAGAAGGCGCGCGTTCCCGTCCAGCGTCAAGATGGATATAAAGATATCTTTATATGATTTCCGGAAGCAGGCGGCGACCCGAATAAAATGTCGCACCCGTCCGTCCTTAAACCTCGGGGAAACGATGCCCGACTAGTCCTAGGCCTTGGTTTGGGGGCTTCCTCGCGTGAGCGGGGAAGCGGGGAGGGCGTCTTGCGGCAATCAACGGATCTTGACGCCGCCGTCCGGGGCGCTCGCAAGCCTTGGCTGGGCTACGCCAATCTCCGCCTCGAAGCCGCGATCTTCCTGCTGGTGGCCGTGTCGTTCGCCGCGGTGCTGGGCAAGAGCGCCATCACCAGCCAGGCCCTGGTGCTGTCTTCACAGTCGGGACGATTCGCGACCTTCAGCTATTCCGACGCTGAGGGCGGGGGACACAGCGTTGTCTCCAGCGATCCGCGCAAATCCCTGTCCTGGTCGTGCGACATCAAACAAGGCGCGGCCTATCCCTATTGCGGCTACGGCCTGCAGCTGGATCTCGGGCGCGAGGCCGACGGTCTGGACTTATCGCGCTTCCAGACGATCGTTCTGCGCTTTTCCTACAACGGGCCAAGCGACCGCCTGAGGCTGGTCATGAAGACGTCGCCTGAGCCTGCGGTGCGGGCTAAGCTGAAGGGCGAGCCGATACCCTTGGCCATGGACATCCCTGTCGTCCAGGGTCGCAACGAAGTCCGCCTGCCGCTGAGCCAACTGACGACGGAAGAGTGGTGGACGGCCAGCCATGGCCTCTCGGCGGCCGAGGTCGCGCCGAGCCTCAAGGCGGTCCATTCCGTGACCATCGCCACCGGCGACGCCAAGCTCGGCCATCTGGCGGTCTCGATCGATGACCTGACCTTCGAGGGCTCGTACCTCTCGACCGAGCAATTCTATCTGGTCATCCTGGGCGTCTGGCTGGTGCTGTCGGCGGGCTTCCTGGTCTGGCGTTTCCTGCGCGTGCGTGGCGACTACGAGGCGCGGCGACTCCGCCAGGCGCAGGAGGCGCGGCTGCTGGCCAAGGCCCACGCCGCCGCCGAAGCCGCCAGCAGCGCCAAATCGCGTTTCCTGGGCAATATGAGCCACGAGCTGCGCACGCCGCTCAACGCCATCATCGGCTACGCCTACTGGCTGGAGCGCACCGCTCTGGACGCCAAGCAGCGCGCGGCGGTCAAGACCGTCCAGGCCAGCGGCGAGCATCTTCTGGCCGTGATCAGCGATATCCTGGACGTGGCCAAGATCGAGGCCGGCAAGTTCGAATTGCTGGCCGCGCCGTTCGACCTGCACGACTGCGTGACCGGCGTGGGCGAGATGTTCCGGCTGCCGGCGCGCGAGAAGGGGCTGGAGTTCGCGGCCGGCCTGGACCCGGACGCGCCGCGGCGGATCGAGGCCGATGAAAAGCGGATCCGGCAGATCCTGATCAACCTGGTCGGCAATGCGATCAAGTTCACCGCCAGCGGTCGGGTCGACCTGCGGGTCACCCTCGTCGGGTCCACGGGGGAAACGGCGCGCCTGCGTTTCGTCGTCGAGGACACCGGCGTCGGGATCGCGCCCGACCAGGTGGAGAGCATCTTCCGCCCGTTCGAGCAGGCGGGCGACGCGACGGGCCGCAACGAGGGCACGGGACTGGGTCTGAGCATCAGCCGGCAGATCGTCGCCCTGATGCAGGGTCAGATCCGGGTCGAAAGCGCCTTGGGCCAGGGCAGCCGCTTCATGGTCGAGATCACGGTCCCGATTTCCGAGGCCGAGGCGGCGACGCCGACCACCCCGCGGCTCCGACGCTCAAAGTCGGCCTAAAGGGTCTTTCAACGCCCATCGAGCGCCGACGGCCCGCCTTGACAGGATCATTACCTGTGTGACATACAGTGTATGCCATACACCAAGTGGCGCACACCATGCGACATACACCATGCCAACGGACGCCGACATCTTCGAGACCCTGCGCCAGGAGCTTCGGCGCGGGACGCTGATCCTGGCCGTGCTGGCCCAGCTGACGGTCGAGCGTTACGGCTACAGCCTGCGCCAGGCCCTGGCCGAGGTGGGGTTGGAGATCGACGAGGGCGCCCTTTATCCGATGCTGCGCCGCCTGGAGAGCCAGGGGCTGCTGACCAGCGAGTGGCGCGAGGAAGACAAGCGCAAGAAGCGCTTCTACCGCCTGTCGCCCGAGGGCGAGGCCGTGCTGGCCCGCCTGTCCGCCGAATGGCGGGCGATGAACGACACCCTGCAAAACCTGATCCGATGAGGGAGCCATGACCATGGACCTGCTCGATCGCTACTTGGCCGCCGTCGCGGCCCTGCTGCCCAAGGCCCAGCGCGAGGACATCGTCGCCGAGTTGCGCGACATCCTGCTGAACCGGCTGGAGGAGAAGGAGGCCGAACTGGGCCGACCCCTGGACGCCAAGGAACGCGAAGCCGTCCTGCGGGCTTTCGGCCATCCGATCGCCGTGGCCGGGCGCTATGGCGCGTCGCGGACGCTGATCGGACCCGAGCTCTACCCGTTCTACATGTTCGCGGTGAAAGGCCTGCTGGTCCTGGCGGCGGCCGTCACGGCCATTCCCCTGGTCATCTCGATCATCCTTGGCGGCGAGGACGCCGCGGGCGGGCTGGCGCGTTTCCTGTCCGGCTTCTTGGCCACGGCCATGACCCTGATCGGCGCCGCGACGATCGTGGCGGCCGGGATCGAGCGAGGCTGGATCCCGGTCGGCGACCTGCTGGACTGGAAGGTCGCCGACCTGCCGAACCTGGGTCGGCCGGCCCGCAAGGCCGAGACCCGCTTCGAGGCCGCGTTCGAGCTGGGCGTCCTGCTGCTGTTCATCGTCTGGTGGACGGGGCTGGTCCAGATCCCCTGGTCGCCGGTCGTGGGCCAGCACGGCGTCTTCCTGACCGCCGCGCCGATCTGGACGACGCTTTACCTGCCGATCCTGGCCCTGGCGGCGCTGCAGGCCACGGCGTGCCTGGTGACGCTGGTCCGCCCGGACGCGGTTCGGCCCAGAGCCGTCCTGGAGATCGTCGCCGGCCTGGGCAGACTGGGATTGATCGCCGCCCTGTGGCCGGCCGGGCGGCTGTTCACGGTGGTCCCTTCCGGCGCGGCGGGAGCTAAGGCGGCCGACATCGCCGGGCTGCAGGCGGCGCTGGACCTCAGCTTCCACATCACCGTGGGCGTGATGGCGGTGGTGTTCCTGAGCAAGCTGGCCGTCGGCGCCTGGCGGCTGGCGCGGGGCGCGCCGGTGATCGCCTAGCGAGGCGCGTTCCTACTTCGCCACGGTGTTGACCACGGCGCCCGCGCTGGCTCCGACCACGGCGCCCACGGGACCGGCGACCACCGCGCCGGCCAGGGCGCCGCTGGCCGCGCGCTGCTCCATGTTGTGTCCGCAGGCCGACAGGCTTAACGCCGTCGCAACCCATAGCGGAACCCAGCGCAGAGCAGTCATCGTGTCCTCCGGGACAGTTACACCTATGCGGTAGAGTAACGGCGCCGCGAGGCTGGGGTTCCGTTGAGAGCGACGTGGCGAAAGTCTATCCCATCCGGTGAATATTCGTCGCGGACCGGAATTTCGGGACTGTCGCGTTTTTTCGTTAGAATCAAACAATTAACCAATCCATCTGTCGCGCGGACGGCCAAAATTCAGGCTGCGGCGCCGCGTGCGCTTGCGACTCGTGGCCGGATGCGTCATAAGGCGGTCATAAGCAGGACTTCGGCCACGATCGTGAACCGGCCGAGCCTCCGCTTTCAGAGCTGCCCGACAGTGTTTCTTCCGGGTCTTTGAGGGCGTTTTTGTCGGGGGGCGGACCGCCCTCGCCGCGCAGGACACGAGTTTTGAATATCAAGTCGCAGACGTGCGCAGACGCGCGCGCGCTGATCGGCGCCGTATTGGTTGGGTCGGCCACGGGCTTGGCCCTCGGCGGCGTTTACCTTGCGGGGGGCATGGCCCAAGCCGCCAGTCAGCACGCTCGAGTCTCTCGCCTGGCCGACGGCGCCGAGGGGAACTTCTCCGACGCGGCGCTGTATCAGGCCGCGTCGCGGATGGACGCCGGGGCTTTGGCTATCGCCCGCCGTCACGATCCCTACACCGTCGCCGGCGGCGCCCAGCGTGACCGGCAATCGGCCTTGCTGGTCGAGCGCCTCGAACAACGCCAGCAATCGGACACCGGGCGCCAGCCCCTGCTGCTGCGCGCCAGCTTCGGCGGCCCGTTCAACCCGGCCGTCGCCCCGTTCCGCCTGACCAATGCGCTGGAAAGCTCGCGTGAACTCGAGTGCCTTTCCGAGGCGGTCTACTACGAGGCCCGCGGCGAGACCCCGAGCGGCCAGGCGGCCGTGGCTCAAGTGGTTCTAAACCGCGTACGCCATCCTTCGTTCCCCAAATCGATCTGCGGCGTGGTGTTCCAGGGCGCCTCGACGCGCGGTTGCCAGTTCAGCTTCGCCTGCGACGGTTCGATGCGCTCGCCCCGTGAACGCGGCGCCTGGAACCGGGCCCAGAAGGTCGCGGCCCGCGCGCTGTCCGGCGCGGTGATGACCGAGGTCGGGGCGGCCACCCACTTCCACACCACCGGCGTCGCGCCGGGCTGGGGCCCGCGTCTGCTGCGCGTCGCCCAGGTGGGCATGCACGTGTTTTACCGCTTCGGCGGTCGCTCGGGGGCGCCGGACGCCTTCAGCCGCACGCCGCGGCCGTCGTCGGCCGACGACCTGCCGGTCATCACCCTGGCCAGCCTGACGCCGGCGGCCCAGGCCGCAGGGGGAACCGCCGACGGCAAGTCCGCGCCGATCCAGCTGGCAAGCGCCGTGGTGATTTCCTCGCCCGACAAGCCGGCCACCGTCGCTGGCGGCATGGGCGGCCCGCTGGGTCCGGTCTCCGAGCCAGCTTCCGCGCCCGCCATGCACCCGACCAAGACCTCGTCGCCGTCGGGCGACGCGGTCAAGGCTGCTGGAGGGCCGGTCGCGAGCGGAGCTGCTTCCTGACCATGCCGGGCATGTGGCTGCTGGCGAAACGCATCTGCCGGGCCCGCTTGCCGACGAAATAGTGCAGGTCCTTGCCGTGGACGGCGCGCCAGATCACCTCGGCGGCGTCTTCCACGGAATAGACCGGCAGGCCGTCGCCGCGCAGGACGTCGGCCATGGTCTGGTTCGACCCCGGCGCGCCGGCGTTCAGGATCGGTGTCTCGACGAACCACGGCATCACGCAGGCGACGCCGACGCCGTACGGCTTCCATTCGACATCCAGGGCCTCCGAGAGTCCCCGCACCGCGAACTTGGTGGCTGAATAGACCGCCAGGCCAGGCGCGCCGTAGAGGCCTGCGCACGACGAGATGTTGATCAGCCGCGAGCCCGGCGTGCCCTTCAGCCAGGGCAGGGCGGCGCGGGCGCCGTTGATCACGCCCTTGAGGTTGACGTCCAGCTGCAGGTCGATCCCGGCGTCGTCGTGGTTGTCGAACGGTCCGAACCGGGCCACCCCGGCGTTGTTGAGCAGGACGTCCAGGCGGCCGCCGGTCAGCTCGGCGAAGTCGGCCAGGGCCGCGGTCCAGGCGGGGCGGTCGCGGACGTCCAGGGCGATGGTCGCGCCGTGGTCGGGACCGATCGCGGCGAGGGCGGCCTTCAGGCCCGTCGCGTCGATATCGGAAAGGCCGACGAACCAGCCCTCGGCGACGAAGCGCTTGGCGCTGGCCAGGCCGATGCCGCTGGCGGCCCCGGTGATGAAGACGGCCTTGCGGCTCCCTGCCGAACGCATCACGCCCCTCCCGTTCTTGTTGGTTATCGCCGATCAGAAACCCGGGAGGGAGGTTCGGTCAAGGGTTTGGGGCGCGGCCCCCTCCGACGGGGCCGGAGGGGCCGCGCGCGCCTTAGTCCGTCTGGTCGTCGATCTCGGCGTCCGGGCCGTTCTTCTTGATCGATTCGATGGCGTTCTTGGCCGAGGCCTTCGAGGCGTAGCCCTCGGTCCAGAAGATGGTCTCGCTGTTGTAGACGAAGTAGGCGACGAACTCGCCGGCCTTGTTCTTCTTGATCTGGAACTTGTGAGCCATGGGCGCTCCTTGAGATTCTCTGTTGTGTCGACGAGCCGACCCGGCAACCTCGCCCCCGTGAAGCTGAGCGTCAATCGCGCAAGACTTCACAATGCGTCTGGAAGACACAATCTTTTACAAACCTTCACGGACGAGTCGCCCATGACCCCCGACCAACGCCTCGACCAGCTGTCGCGCGACCTTCTGGCTACGCCCTATGGCGATCTGACGGCGGTGCAGAAAAGCGTCATCGACCTGATCGCCGCCGAGGCTCCAACGGGACTCAACAAGGCGCTGCTGGTGGACGACCGAACCTTCTGGGACCGGCTGGCCGACCGCGTCGCGGCGGTCGGCGGCTCCTGGGCCTTCATCGGCGGCTTCTGCGTCTGCCTGGCGCTATGGATCGCGCTGAACGTCGGGCTGAAGCCCTTCCACCTGTCGTTCGACCCCTACCCGTTCATCTTCCTCAACCTGATCCTGTCGACCGTGGCGGCGATCCAGGCCCCGGTGATCATGATGAGCCAGAACCGCCAGGCGGCGAAGGACCGGCTGAACGCCGAGCACGACTATGTCGTCAACCTGCGCGCCGAACTGGAGATCATGCGCCTGCACGCCAAGCTGGACGCCCTGCGCGAGCAGGAGATGGTCGAGATCCTGCGCTGCAACACCGAGACGCTGGAGATCCTCAAGGCCCAGGTGGCGCGGATGGCGGCGGAGCGGGGCGTCCAATAGTCGCGGGAAAGGTCCCCGTGCTTCGACACGCCTCTACAGCGCTGCCGTGCGCGCGCTTCGCCGCAGGGCCTGGGGCGGTTGCCCGAACGCCCGCAGGAAGGCGCGGCGCATGCGCTCGGGGTCGCCGAAGCCGGTCTCCAGGGCCACGTCCTCGACCTGCAGGGGCTGGCTGTCGAGCAGGGCGCGGGCGGCCTCGACGCGCAGGCGCTCGACCGCCTTGGCCGGGGCGGTCCCCGTCTCCAGGGTGAACAGCCGGGCGAAGTTGCGCGGGCTCATCGCCGCCCGCTCGGCCAGCTGGTCGACGGTCAGGGGCAGGGCCAGGTTCTCGCGCGCCCAGGCCAGCAGGTCGTCGAACCGTCCGCCCTGCATCTCCAGCAGGGCCGAGAACTGCGACTGGCCGCCGGGACGGCGATGATAGACCACCAGCTGCTGGGCGACGGCGCGGGCGACGGCCTCGCCCAGGTCCGCGCCGATCATCGCCAGGGCCATGTCGATGCCGGCGGTGATGCCGGCCGAGCTCCACAGCGACCCGTCCTGGACGAAGATCCGGTCGGGCTCCAGCCGCACGGCCGGATAGCGCCGCTGGAAGTCCTTCGAGCGCCGCCAGTGGGTCGTCGCCCGGCGGCCGTCCAGCAGGCCGGCGGCGGCCAGGACATAGGCCCCCGAACAGACGCTGGCCGTGCGGCGGGCGGTGCGGAACGTCGCGCGGGCGAAGGCCAGGGTCGCCTCGCAGATCGCCGGGGACCGCGTGCCCTCGCCGCCGGAGACGATCAGGGTGTCCAGCGGCGGCGCGGCGTCGAAGGTCTCCGCATACATCGCCGCCCCGGACGAGCTGGCCACTCTGCCTGGCGCGCGGGCCAGGACGTGCAGGCGATAGGCGCCGGGCGCGAACCGGTCGGCGATCTCGAACGCCGCGATCGGCCCCGCCGCGTCCAGCAACTGGAAGTCCGGGAAGATCAGGAAACCGATGTCGCGGACCATGACGCTGTCTTTCGGCTTGGCGGATTTCGAGGGAACTATGTCATTTGTGCCGAAGGCTAGGCGGGCGATGCTCCAACGTCAACAGGAGGGCTCCATGCCGAAACCGCCGCCGTTCCACATCGTCTTCGCCCTGTTTCCCGATGTCACCCACCTGGACTTCACCGGTCCGCACCAGATCCTCAGCCGCCTGCCCGGCGCCCAGGTGGTGATCGCCAGCGAGGCGGGCGGCGAGATCGAGGCCGAGGGGTTGGTGTTCGCCCGCGTGGCCCGCCTGGCCGACGTCGAGCATTGCGATCTGCTGTGCGTGCCGGGCGGTTTCGGCGTGACCCAGGCGATGGCCGATGAAGCCTTTCTGGCCCAGCTGCGACGGCTGGCGGCCGGCGCGCGCTACGTGACCTCGGTCTGCACGGGTTCGCTGCTGCTGGGCGCGGCCGGCTTGCTGCAGGGCAAGCGGGCGGCCTGTCACTGGGCCTGGCGCGACCAGCTGACGCTGTTCGGGGCGACGCCCGACCCGGCCCGGGTGGCGCGCGACGGCAATGTCTTCACCGGCGGCGGCGTGACGGCCGGCATCGACTTCGCCCTGACCGTCGTGGCCGAGATCGCCGGCGAAGAGACCGCCCAGGCCATCCAGCTGGCGGTGGAATACGCGCCGGACCCGCCGTTCCACGCCGGTCGCCCGGAGACCGCCCCGTCGGCGGTGCTGGAACGCGTCCGGGGGATCTACGGCCGCGGCATGGACGAGCGCTGGGCAGCGGCACGCAAGGCGGGCGACGCGCTGCGGGTTCCGTAGACCCCTTCGACTTGATCCGGACACGAACCTGCCGCACAAAGCTCTCAAGCGGAGAGATCGTGAATGCGTCGGATCAAGTCGTTGCTCGTCGGGCTGACCGCCGCCGCTGGTCTGGCGGCCGGCCTGGCGGCCGGCCTGGCGGCCGTTTCGCCCGCCTCGGCCCAGGACGTGCCGTTCACCTACGGCGTCTGGCGCAATCCCAAGAACAGCGTCCATGTCGAGATCAAGCCCTGCGGCGGCGGTCGCGCCTGCGGCGTCGTGGTCTGGGCCAATGACGAGGCCAAGGCCGACGCCAAGAAGGGCGGCACGCCCGAGCTGGTCGGCCTGCAGCTGCTGCGCGATTTCCAGCTGCAGAAGAACGGCAGCTGGAAGGGCAAGGTTTTCGTGCCCGACCTCAACATGAACTTCAACGGCACGGCCGACTTCCCCGACGCCACCACCATGAAGGCCAAGGGCTGCCTGATCGGCGGCTTCCTGTGCAAGTCGCAGACCTGGCGGCGGGTGGACGTGGCGGCGCGGTCGACGCCGTCGAGCTAGGGTCCGCTAGGCCGGATCCAGCTCCGGATAGCGCCGGAAGATCCCCTCGGTGCTGAAGGGAATCCGGCGGGGCGACTTCAGGTAGGCCGCGATGTTCGGCCGCTCCGCCACCGCGTCGCGCACGGCGATCACCCGGCCCAGCCCGGGCTCCAGGCGCTTCATCGCGTGGGGAAAGGCGTAACGCAGGCCCTCCACCGCCTGGAATAGCGACAGGTCGGCATAGGTCAGGGCCTCGCCCGTCAGCCATCCGCCCCCATTTCTGATCTTTGGCGGCGCCCGCGCCAGCACCGTCTCGAACCAGCCCAGGTACTTCTTCATCCGCGCGGTGCGGAACTCCTCGGCCCGCCGCGCCGCCTCGGCCTTCTGGTCCTCGTAATAGAGGTCCATGCCCACCGGATGGTGGACGTCGTGGGCCTCGGCCACCAGGTCGGCGATCGTCAGCTGCAACTGGTTGACCCATAGCCGCCCGCCCTCGTCGCGCGGCGCGAGGCCGTGGCGCAGGCCCAGGTGCAGCAGGATGTTGGCCGTCTGGCCGATCACCAGGTCGCCGTCGACCAGATAGGGCGGGGCGAAGGGCGGACGGTCGTGGTCCGTCATGTCGGCCATCAGGGCCTCTTCGCCGCCGCCGGCGTCCTCGTCGCCGCGGGCCACGTCGACATAGGCCGCGCCGGCCTCTTCCAGCGCCAGGCGCACGAACTCGCCGCGTCCCTGGATCGTGGGCCAGTAATGCAGTTGGTAAGTCATGCGGGAGAAACAGGTGGAGGGCGGAAAGGATGCGCGCCCGGCGCCGTCACCCCACCCGCACGCTGGTCATCGAGATCGCCGCGAACACGTCGTCGGTGAAGAACGACACCGGCTCGCCCGGGGTCTGCGCGCCCAGCACGTAGAGCAGGGGCAGGTAGTGCTCGGCGCTGTTGATCGCGGCGTCCGCGTCGGGTCCCAGGCTGCGCCAGTCGATCAGCGGATCGTGGTCGCCGGCGGCGATCAGGGCCTTGGCCGTTTCGTTGAAGCGCGGGGCCCAGTCGGGAGTCTCGCCGGTGCGGAAGTTTACGGCCCGCAAGTTGTGGACGATGTCGCCGCTGCCGACGATCAGCACGCCCTCGTCGCGCAAGGGCGCCAGGCGCCTGCCGGCCTCGTAGTGCCAGCGGTCGGGGCGGCCGCGGTCCAGGGAGAGCTGCACCACCGGCACCTCGGCGTGCGGATACATCGGCCGCAACACGCCCCAGGCCCCATGGTCCAGGCCCCGGGTCGGGTGCTGGACGACCGGATCGGGCGACAGCAGCTGCGCCACCCGCGCGGCCAGGGCCGGATCGCCGGGCGCGTCGTAGCGCACGTCGAACAGGGCCTGCGGGAAGCCGCCGAAGTCGTGGATGGTGTCGGGGCGGCTCGACGCGCTGACCGCGCTGGCCCCCCGCGTCTCCCAGTGGGCGCTGACCATCAGCACGGCCTTCGGACGGGGCAGCTCGGACCCGAGCGCCGCCCAGGCGCGGCTCCAGGCGTTGTCCTCGATGGCGTTCATCGGCGAGCCGTGGCCGAGGAACAGAACGGGCAGGCGGGCGGTCATGGGTGGGTGTCCAATTAGATACTGCAAAAGTTACAGATAAGTCTCCCCCGGCCAGATGCAATATCGGCGCTGGGCCGGCGGGGCGACTTGAGACGCGCCTTCTCTGTCGCCATTGGGCGACAGTTCGACCGTCGCGTCGTCTGGCCGCGCCGATGCGCGCGCCGCGTGCTTTCCCCTCGCGCCGGGCTTTGTTAAGGCGGGTGGATCGTGAACGCTTCCGCCCTTCCTCCCCTGTCGCCGCAAGCCGCCGAGGCCACGCCGGTCGCGGACGCGCCGGCCGGCCGGCGTCCTTCCCGGATCGCCACGCGCGGCGGCGCGCTGGACCTGCTGCGGCTGCTCGCCTCGCTGCTGATCGTCGTCTACCATTTCGGGGCGGAGGGCCCGATGCGCATCGAGCGCTTCGGCCAGGTGTTCTCGCGCGGCTTCCTGGCCACGGACTTCTTCCTGATGCTGTCGGGGTATGTGCTGGGCCGGGCCTATGGGGCGTCGACCCTGACCGGGCGGATCAGCCACGGTCGCTTCTGGATGCGCCGGGTGGGGCGGGTGTGGCCGGGACACCTGATCGTGCTGGCCATGATGGCCGTGCTGGTGCTGGTGCTGAACGCCTTGGGCACCGACGCCCACAAGCCTTCGCGCTTCGCCTGGGACCAGCTGCCGGTCCAGGCCCTGCTGGTCCACGCCTGGGGCTTCAACAGCGACGGCTGGAACCTGCCCAGCTGGTCGCTGTCGGCCCTGATCGTCTGCTATGCGGTGTTTCCCTGGCTGTGGCGCGCCGTCGACAAGGTGCAGCGCCCGTGGGTCCTGCCGCTGATCGGCGCCCTGGCCTTCGCCGCCTGTGAGGTGGTCGCGCGGGTCGTGTTCGACCACGCCCTGTCGGACCTGCAGTTCCGCTTCGGCGTCGTGCGGGCCCTGCCGCTGTTCATCCTGGGCGTCTGCCTGGCCCGCGCGGTCGAGATGGACTGGCCGTCGGAAAGGGCCGCCAAGACCCTGCTGGTCGGCGGCTGCGTCGTCCTTTTCGCCATGCAGCCGCTGGACCGCTACGCCCTGCCCGACGAGCTGATCTTCGACCTGCCGTGCCTGACGGCCATCGCCGCCATCGTGCTGGGCGCGGGCCGGCTGCCGGTACGCCATCCCAAGGCGTGGATCGAGGAGGGGGCCAAGCTGTCGTTCGCCCTGTTCATCACCCACATCTTCGTGGGGGTGATCTATTGGAGCGCGGTGCACAAGCTGATCGAGACCGTGCCGATCGGCATCGGCTGGCAGTGGCTGATGTGGCTGGCCTCGTTCCCGATCGCCATGGGAGCGGCCTTCCTGTTCCACACCTATGTGGACCAGCCGCTGCAGGACCGCCTGGCCCCATGGCTGCGGGGAAAACGATAGGGCGACGGAGCGGCGCCTTCAGCCTTGCCCATGGCCCTCGGCGCGGCGCTTTTCCAGCACGCTGGCCAGACCCTGCAGGATAGGGCCCTGCAGGGCGGGGTTGTCGGGGGCGCGGTGCAGCAGCTTGATCGAGGCGATGTGCACCTTGATCCCGGCCAGGGTCGAGGGGGTCAGGCCGTCGGCCTCGTCGAGCAGCTCGCACAGCGACCGGGCGGCGACCTGGACGGCCGCGTTGCGCTCGGCGCCGCACAGGCCGACGATGTTGGCGGCCAGCTGGTACAGGCCCTCGATCCGCGCGGCGGCCTCGAGCTCGGCGGCCAGCAGGGCGTCCAGCGCGACGATCAGCTCGTCGATCCCGGTCAGGGACGGTTCGCGCAGGGTCTCCAGCGTCGCGTCGGCGCGCTTGAGGGCCTCGGCGACGTACATGCCGCCACTCTTCTCGGCCATCAGTTGGGCGAGGCGCGGCCGCATGCGGATCTTGCGGACCTGGCTGGCGACGGGGGCGTCGGTCATGCCAGCGACCTCAACGGCTTGATCAGCATGTCGAGCTCGTCCTGGCTCATGTTCAGGCCTTCTCCGTCGCTCAGCTCGATGGACTGGTCGTCCCGGCGCCGGCCGTCGGGGAATTCGATCGGCGGGCCGGCGTTGCGCCAGCGCCGGTCGGGCCCGACATAGCTTTCGGTCTCGATGAACAGCCGATCGCTCCGGGCCACCCAGAGGATGCGTTCCAGCATCACGGTCGGCGAGATCGGCTTGGTGATGATGAAGTTGGCTCCGCAATCGCGGGCCTTCTCGACCTGGCTGCGGCGGGTGTGGGCGGACACGATGATCGCGGGGGTCATGCGGCTGGCCTCGTCGGCCTCGCGGCGCAGCCAGCGGATCAGGTCGTAGCCGTCGATCTCGGGCAACTGGGCGTTGGCCAGGATCAGGTCGACCTGGCGAAACTCCAGTTCGTCGCGGGCCTCCCGGCCCGACTCCTTGCGGATGATGTTGCGCAGGCCAAAGCTCGTGAGCACGCCGACCAGAAGGTCGAGCGACTGGTGGTTGTCGTCGACGATCAACGCCCGAGCCTTTTCGAGATTGATGTGCTGGCTAGGCTGCAAGACCCCGACACGCTCCGGCCGTCCTTGATGGGACCATCACCCTTCACCGAACACGGTTAAGAAAGCTCTGCCGCATGCCTGGGGCGGAGTGTCGCGGAAGGCGGGATTCATCCGCCGTTGGCGGTCGCGATCCGAAGCTCAACCCCTGAGCGCCGGTGAATATTATCCATTCAAGGTAGTGTTTGAGCCCGGAGCGGTTGATAAGTTCATCGTGCGCGGGAGTTCATAATAACGGCTTGGGCTTTTATAATAAAAAGTACCTAAAATTGGCTCAAATCCATATGCAATATTAGTTACTAATCGCGGTGTATTTACTTAATGATCCTTTAAGAATTTAAATGTCTCCGAAGGGGTTTGTCCCTTTCTTTTAATCTCGGTCGATGAAAGCGGCGCGGGGTAGATCTAGAGGAGAGATGGGTCAAATGAATATTCTGCATGACTTTATCCGGGAAGAAGAAGGCGCGGCCGCGGCCGAGTACGCCTTGATCCTGGCGATCATCGGCAGCGCCATCGCGGTGGCCGCTGTCCTGCTGGGCACCAACATCGGCACGGCGATCACCGACGCGGCCAATTGCGTGGCCAATCCGTCGGCCGCCACCTGCTGACAGCCAGTCGCCGATCTTCGGCGGCGCGGCCTTAGCGCCGCGCCGCCGGTTCCGGACGACGGGCTCGCGAAAGCCTGTCGCCATCCTGGGGAGGGGTTGCCCCCAATGCAAACGAGAACCGTCATTTCCCTGGCGGGCGCCGTGGCGCTCGGCCTGGGCGCGGTGCTGGCCGCGCGGGTCTATATGGGCGCCGGTCGAGACGCCGGACCCGCCGTGCGCGAAAGCGCCTCGGCGCCCGTCGTGGTCGCCGCCCAGCCGCTGACGCGCGGCTTCAAGCTGCAGCCGGCCGTCCTGAAGGTGGTCCGCTATCCGGCCGATTCCGTGCCGCCGGGCGCCTTCACCACCGTCGCCGCCGCCGCGACCGCCCAGGGCGGCGCGCGCATCGTGCTCAAGGACATCGCGGCCAACGAACCGATCCTGGCCGACCGGATCTCAGGTCCGGGCGGACGGGCCAATCTGTCCGGGTCGCTGACCGAGGGCATGCGGGCGGTGTCGCTGCGCGCCAACGACGTGGCCGGCGTCGGCGGCTTCGTGCTGCCGGGCGACCGGGTCGACGTGCTGTTGACCCGCAGCCGGGACAACAACCAGCCCGAAACCAGCCTGACCCAGGTGCTGGCCGAGAACGTCCGCGTCGTCGGCGTCGACCAGTCCGACAACCAGTCCGCCGACAAGCCGGTCGTGGTCAAGGCCATCACCGTGGAGGTCACCCCCGACCAGGCCCAGGCCATCACCCTGGCCCAGGCGGTGGGCGCGGTCTCGCTGGTCCTGCGGCAGATTTCGGATCAAGCGCCGCTGGCGCGCCAGTTCACCACCCTGGCCGACCTGTCGCGAGGCGGCGCGCCGCGTGTCGCGGCGGTCGCCCCTGTCCGGGCCAGCGTCCGGGTCCGGGCTCCCGTCGTTCGCGCCGCGGCGCCCGTCGCGCCCCGCACCACCGAGGTGCGGGTCACGCGCGGGGTCGTCACCACCGGTTACGAGGTGGGGTCATGACCCGGGTCCCGCTCGCGCCCCTTCCCTTTTGTCCGCGCCGGCCCGCGCCGCGCCCCATCGGACCTTCGTTCATGAACCGCAAGATCGTGCTGCTGCGCGGGGTCGCCGCCGCCGTCGCCCTTTTCGCCGTCGCCTCCACCGTGACGGTCCCGCCTTCGGCCCAGGCCCAGCCCGCCGCCCTGTCGGCGTCGGCCCTGCGCAAGGTCGAGGTCACGGTGCCGGTCGGCAAGGCCCAGGTGCTGGAGCTGCCCGCCCCCTATGTGGACCTGATGATCTCCAATCCGGAGACCGCCGACGTCCTGCCCCTGACTCGCACCTCGGTCTATATCGTGGGCAAGAAGCTGGGCTCGGCCACGCTCACCGCCTACGGCCCGGGCCGCCAGCTGGTGGCCGCCGCCAACGTGGTGATCTCGGCCGACGTCGACAGCCTGCGCCAGAGGCTGCACGACACCATGCCCGGCGAGGACGGCCTGGTGGTCGGCGCCAGCAATCAGTCGGTCGTGCTGTCGGGGCCCATCAGCAGCGGGGCCGCCGCCGGCCGCGCCACGGCCCTGGCCGAAAGCTTCGCGCCCGGCCAGGTGGTCAATATGATGTCGGTGCAGGGCTCCCAGCAGGTCACCCTGTCGGTGCGCATCGTCGAGATGGAGCGGTCCACGGCCAAGGCCCTGCGCCTGAACGTCGCCACCGCCGACCCGACCGCGCCCGGCTACCACAATTTCGAGATCGGCACGGGCGACACCGGCGTGGTCAGCAGCGTGCTCGACAGCTTCGGCCTGCTGAAGTTCCCGCTGCGCGCGGGGGACGTGGACCTGAACGTGCTGTTCGACGCCCTGGAGACCAAGGGCCTGGTCAAGACCCTGGCCGAGCCGAACCTGACGGCGATGTCGGGCGACACGGCCAGCTTCCTGGCCGGCGGCGAGTTCCCGGTTCCCGTGGCCCAGAACCAGAGCGGCGGGCTGACGACGATCACCGTCGAGTTCAAGCAGTTCGGCATCGGCCTGGCCTTCACCCCGACGGTGCTGCAGGACGGCATGATCAACCTGGTGGTCAATCCCGAGGTCTCCAGCATCGACCCCAACAGCTCGTTCGTCAGCAACGGCCTGCGCATCCCGGGCATCAAGGTCCGCCGCGCCAAGACCACGGTCGAGCTGCGCGACGCGGAGTCGTTCACGATCGCGGGCCTGATCCGCGACGACTACCAGAATCAGGTGCGCCAGTTCCCGATGCTGGGCGACCTGCCGGTGCTGGGCGCTCTGTTCCGCTCGACGAGCTACCAGCGCAACCAGACCGAACTGGTGATCGTCGTCACCCCGCACCTGGTCAAGCCGACCCGCGGACGGATGGCGACCCCGGCGGACGGCTTCACGCCGCCTTCCGACACTGAACTTTTTCTGCTGGGCCGCGGCCAGGCGGGCCAGGGCGCCCTGTCGCCCGAGGACCGCGTGCTGCTGACCGGCGCCGCCGGCAAGGGAGGGGTCGATGGACCTTATGGCCATGTCCTGCACTAGAATGATCCCCCTGGCGGCGCTGGCCGCCGTCGTCGCCCTGGCCGGTTGCGCCGATGCGCGGCGCGACCTTTCGCCCGACTTCGGGGCGGCCGTGCGGGCCAATCTGGCCGCCCAGATCGCCGATCCCGAGGCCCGCTACGAGCGGGTCCGGCAACCGGGGGACGACGGCGTCCGCGCCGCCCTGGCCGCCAGCCGCTACGGCAAGAACCAGGTTGTCCAGCCCGCCCAGGCGGCCACGTCCAGCATCGAGTCCAAGGGAGGGGCGAAGGGCCCAGGCTCCGCCAACTGACATGTCCCTTTCCCTTGCTCGACGCTCCCTTGCACGACGTTTCCTTGACGACCAGTCCGGCGCGGTGGCCGCCCTCACGGGGGTCGCCCTGATTGGCCTGGTGACCATCGGCGGCCTGGCCTACGACGTCAGCCGCGCCTACGCGCTGCGGGCCGAACTGGAGAGCGCGGTGGACGCCGCCGCCTTGGCCGGGGCCAGCCAGCTGGATGGAAGCGCCGGGGCCATGGGCCGCGCCCAGACCGCCGCCATGGGCAGCCTGGTCAGCAATCGCGGGGCGCTGGCCGACGCCTTCGAGAGCAACGTCGCGATCAGCGCCGGCGACATCGCCTTCCTCAGCGCCCACGACCCCGACGTCGCCGCGACCAGCGACGCCAACGCCAGCTTCATCCGCATCAGCCTGACGCCCCGGTCCCTGGGCCTGGTGTTCGGGGCGATGAGCGGCGTCGGCGGCTTCAACGCCACGGCCCGGGCGGTGGCGGGCTACGGCACGGCGATCTGCAAGGTGCCGCCGCTGCTGCTGTGCAATCCCAACGAGGCCACCAGCCTGACCTTCGACGGCGACGCCTATATCGGCAAGAGCGTCCTGCTGACCCCGCCGCCCGGCGGCAACGGAGCCTGGGGGCCCGGCAATTTCGGTTTCCTGTCCGTGGGATCCGGCGCGGCCGACGTCAAGAACGCCATGGGCCGCAGCCCGCCGCTGACCGAGTGCTTCGGCGCGACGGCCCAGACCCAGACGGGCAACATCGCCTCGGCCGACGACTGGTTCAACGTGCGCTTCGACATCTACAATGCGTCGGCGGCCGGCAATAAGAACGATCCGCTGTTCCTGCCGGCCATGAACACCATGATCGGCGCCAAGACGGGGGCGGGCAACAGCGCCTGCACGCCCCCGGTCTCGGCGCCGAGCAATTCCTGCGCCAGCGCGGCGGCCCTCGCCAGCGGCACGGGCTTCCCGCTCGACTGCGGCCAGACGGGCGTGCTGGGCAGCGGCGTGTGGAACGTGGCCCAGTACTTCGCCACCAACCATTCAGGGATCAATCCGACCACCTACACGCCCGAGGTCCCCGCCGGAGCGAGCGGGACCGGCTGGGCGGCTTATGGCCCCGCGCCCGCCGCCGGTGGGACCAGCCCGACCCGCTACCAGGTCTACAAGTGGGAGCTGGCCATGCTGGACGGCTCGATCGCCAAGCCGGCCGGCGCCTTCTCCGATGGCCAGACGGCCACCAGCGGTTCGCACGACTACGCCGCGCCCCAGTGCAACAAGACCGGCGCCCAGGTCGCGCCCGACCGCCGCACGATCTCGGCGGTGATCGCCAACTGCCACGCCGACAATGTCCACGGCAGCTCGACCGTGCACATCATCGCCTATGTCGACCTGTTCCTGACCGCCCCGGCCTATAATAATTCGATCTATGGCGAGGTCATCGGGGCCACCACCGACGTCTCGGCGGTCGGGGCCGAGACCAAGCTCTATTCGGTGCGGCTCTATGACTAGGCGCCCGATCCCCATGCTCCGCCGGCTGCTGGCCGGCTGCGGCGGCTCGGCGGCGGTGGAGTTCGCGCTGGTCCTGCCGTTCATGACGCTGCTGTGCTTCGCCTTCGTCGGCGCGGGGCGGCTGTTCTGGAACTACCACATCGCCGTCTCGGCGGTGCGCGACGCGGCCCGCTACGCCGCCCGCCTGCCGATGACCTGCGGGGGCCTCACCAACGCCGGCGATGCGACCAAGGTCCAGAACGTGGCCCGGACCGGGGTCGGCGACGGCACGGGATCGCCCCTGATCGCCAACTGGACCAGCAACGCCAGCGTCGTCGTCACCGTCTCCTGCGTCAGCAACGCCGGCGGCGCCTATGCCGGCCGCTACGAGGACATGACCGGCGTGCCGATCGTCCAGGTCACCGCCTCGCCGCCCTACATCGACTCCTTCGGCCCCCTGACCGGGGTGTCGCTGACCGGCTTCACGGTCAGCGCCCAGCAGGCGTGGACCGAATGATGATCCGGATCCGCCATCTTCGTCGACTGGCCCGCGAGGAACGCGGCGCGGCGGCGGTCGAGTTCGGCCTGGTCTGCCTGGTGTTCGTCTCGATGCTGCTGGCCGTCATCGACATGGGGCGCCTGGCCTGGACCATCAACGCCGCCAAGGCCGCCACCCGGGAGGGCGTGCGGATGGCCGTCGTCAGCCCGATGATCTCCAGCGCCATGGCCGGCTATGACGGTCTGAGCCAGGGTATCGCTGGCGGCGGTTCGGTTCCTTCGACCCCCCCCGTGGTTTTCAGTTGCTCGGGGGCGAGTTCGTCCTGCACCCAGACCTCCGGCACGACGATCCCGGGCAGCGGCTTCGACGCCACGACGTTCGCGGCGGTGCTGGCCAAGATGCAGTCCTATGATCCCGACATCACCGCCGCCAACGTCGTGATCACCTATCGTCATGTCGGCCTGGGCAAGGTGGGAAACCCCTTCGCGCCGGACATGGAGCCCCTGGTGACGGTCAGCCTTACCGGCATGACCTTCCAGAGCGCCGCCCTCCAGGTGGTGGGGGTCGCGCCCTTCGCCTTGCCGAACATGGCCTCGACCCTCAGCGGAGAAAGCCTGTCATGAGCCTGCTCCCTTTCAGCCGGATCAAGCCGCCCCCGGTGGAGCCGGCCCCCCCGCAGCGGCCGTGCGCGTGGCGCGTAGGACTGTGCCTGCCGGGCCTGGGCGCGGATCCGCCCCTGGCCATGTTGTCGGCCATGTTCCCGGCCGTCACGTTCCGCGGGCTGGATACGCCCTGGCCGGAGCGCGCCGCCCAGACCTTCGACCTGCTGATCGTCGGCCTGGACGCGGCCGATCCGGCCGCGATCGACCGCCTGACCACCCGCCTGTCGGCCTGTGTCGGCCGGGTCGAGGTGCTGGTCGTGATGCACGACGCCGACGTGGAACTGACCCGGCGCCTGATCCACCAGGGCGCGGCCGACGTGCTGCCGGCCCCCGTCACCGACACCGCCCTGGCCATCGCCCTGGAACGGATCTTCTGCCGCCTCGACACCGGTCGCGCTCAGCGCCGCAGTGGCGAGATCATCACCCTGCTCAAGGCCGGCGGGGGCGTCGGCGCCACCTCGCTGGCGGTGCAGACGGCCGTGCGGCTGGCCGCCAATCCGGCCTCCGCCGGGGTCTGCGTGGCGGACCTGGACTTGCAGATGGGCGCGGCGGCGCTCTATCTCGACATTCCCGACCCGGTCACCGTGGCCCAGGTGCTGGCGGCGGGCGGGGCGATCGAGGAGATGTCCTTCGCCTCGGCCCTGACCGCCCACCGCAGCGGCGTCAGCGTGCTGGCCGCGCCCGCCGAGCTGATGCCGGTCGAGAGCCTGAACCCGGCGCTGGTCGACGGGCTGACGGCGGCCCTGCGCCGCGACTTCGAGACCACCCTGGTCGATCCGCCCACCGTCTGGACCGCCTGGACCAACCGCCTGCTGCGCCAGTCGCAGCGCATCCTGCTGGTCACCCGGCTGTCGGTGCCGCACGTGCATCTGGTCCGCCGGCAGCTGCACATGCTGTCCGCCCAGCGGCTGGACGACGTGCCGATCACGCTGATCTGCAACCAGGTCGAGCCCGACGGCGCCGGCGGCCTGTCGCTGAAGGCGGCCCAGCAGGCGATCGGCCGGCCCTTCGACCTGGTCATCCCCGAGGACCGCCGTCTGATGCACCAGGCCATAGACCAGGGCGTCTCCCTGGCCGCCGTGCGGCGCGGCAGCAAGATCGAGGCGGCGATCAACCGCCTGGCGGACATGGTGGCCCCGGCGCGTGTCGCGGCGGCCGTCGGAATGGAGAGATAGGCCATGCTCTGGGGTGACGAAACGCGACATATCGAGGCCACGGCCGTGGCCGCCGCCTATCCGCAGGGCGCGCCGATCGACGACGCCCTGGGCCTGAAGGTCCGGCTGCACCAGCGGCTGATCGACCTGCTCAATCTCAGCCTGCTGGACCGAACGCCGCGCGACGCCCTGCGCCTGGACATCCGCGGCGCGGTGATCGACCTGCTGGTGGAGGAAAAGCGCCTGCTGACCCCCAGCCAGACCGACCAGCTGGTGGAAGAGATCCTCGACGAGCTCCTGGGCCTAGGCCCGCTGGAGCCGCTGCTCAAGGACGACAGCGTCACCGACATCCTGATCAACACCCACGAGGTGGTCTATGTCGAGCGGGCCGGCCGCCTGCAGCGGACCAATGTCCGCTTCCAGGACACCCGGCACCTGGTGCGGATCATCAACAAGATCGTCGCCGCCGTCGGCCGGCGGGTCGACGAGAGCCAGCCCATGGTCGACGCCCGCCTGGCCGACGGCTCGCGGGTCAACGCCATCATCCCGCCGCTGGCGGTGGACGGGCCCCTGGTCTCGATCCGCAAGTTCGCCCGCACCCCCCTGGCCATGGACCGCCTGGTCGAGCTGGGCAGCATCTCGCGGGAGATGGCGCTGGTGCTCGAGGCGGTGGTCCAGGCGCGTCGCAACGTGCTGATCTCCGGCGGCACCGGTTCGGGCAAGACCACCCTGCTCAACGCCCTGTCGGCCTATGTGGACGATCACGAGCGGATCATCACTATCGAGGATTCCGCCGAGCTGCAGTTGCAGCAATCCCACGTCGGCCGCCTGGAGACCCGTTCGGCCAATATCGAAGGCCAGGGCGAGGTGCAGCAGCGCGAGCTGGTCCGCAACGCCCTGCGCATGCGCCCCGACCGCATCATCGTCGGCGAGGTCCGCTCCGGCGAGGCCTTCGACATGCTGCAGGCGATGAACACCGGCCACGACGGATCGATGACCACCGTCCACGCCAACACCCCGCGCGACGCCCTGTCGCGCGTCGAGCAGATGGTCGGCATGGCCGGGCTGGACATCCCCGCCCGCTCGATCCGCGGCCAGATCGCCTCGGCGATCCACGTCGTGGTCCAGGCCGAGCGCATGGAGGACGGGACGCGCCGCATCGTGTCCGTGGCCGAGATCTCGGGCATGGAGGAGGACGTCATCTGCATGCAGGAGATCTTCCGCTTCCGTCGCGTGGGGCGCGGCGGCGACGGGCGGGTGCTGGGCCAGTACGAGGCCACCGGCGTGCGGCCCCGGTTCATGGAGGCGCTCGCCGCCCGGGGGATCAGCCTGTCCTGCGACCTGTTCGCCCTGGGCCGGGTCTCGGCGTGACGTGATGGACAGCTTCTTCTTCCCAATGGCGCTGGTGCTGGCCTTCGTGGCCGTGGCCATGGCCGGCCAGACCCTGATCGGCCTCTTCCTCGGCGCGCGCGAACAGACCCAGCGGGTCAATCGCCGCCTGACCCTGATGGCGGGGGGGCTGTCGCAAGAGCAGGTCTACCAGACCCTGGTGCGCAAGTCGCGCGACAGCTGGATCGGCCGCACGCCCTACGCCGCCCTGCACACGCGGGCCGCGCTCTATTGCCGCCAGGCCGGTCTGTCGATGGGGCCCGTCCAGCTGCTGGGCGTGGCCGCCGGCGCGGCGGCCATGCTCTGGCTGCTGGCGATGATCTTCCTGCGCGGCGCGCCGGTCGCCTCGCCTTTTCCGCAGGTCCTGATGGCCGGTCTCGGCGCGACGGGCCTGTGCTTCGCGGTCATGGCGCTGTGGATCGCGCGTCGCCGCGCCTCGCGCCTGGCCAAGCTGGAGGAGCAACTGCCCCTGGCGCTGGACGTCATGATCCGCGCGTTGCGGGCCGGTCATCCGGTGATCTCGGCGGTCAATCTGGTGACCCAGGAGATGCCCGACCCGATCGGCAGCGAGTTCGGCCTGGTGATGGACGAGACCACCTATGGCGGCGAGTTCCGGGACGCCTTGCGCAGCCTGGCCCGCCGCACGGGTTCGTCCGACATCGCGTTCTTCGCCGTCAGCATCGCCATCCAGACCGAGACCGGCGGCAACCTGGCCGAGATCCTGGCCGGCCTGGCCACCGTGATCCGCGGCCGGGCTTCGCTGAACAAGCGTATCCGCTCCCTGTCCAGCGAGGGGCGGATGTCGGCCCTGATCCTGTCCCTGCTGCCGCTGGTCTGCGTCTCGGCGGTCAGCCTGTTCCACCCGGAATTCTACACCAGCAAGTTTTCCGATCCCGCCTTCTGGCCGATCGTCGCCGGCATCGTGCTGCTCTACGGCGTCGGCCAACTGATGATCCGCCGGATCGTCACCTTCAGATATTGAGGACGCCATGGACGCCTTGCTGAGCATCGGACTGCAGGTCGGGGTCTTCCTGGCGGTCGTCAGCGGCGCGCTGGCTCTGCTCTGGCGCCTGGATCGGGGCGCCCTGATCCGCCGCCGGGTGAAGGACGGACCGGCCGCGGTTCGGGGCGCGCCGGACGAGCGGCTGCTCAAGGCCGTCCGGTCGGCCAATCCCCTGTTGTTCTGGGTGCAGGCCCGTCTGCCGGCGGCCAAGAAGGATCGACCCTCGCGCCTGGCCCGCACCCTGGCCGAGGCCGGTTTTCCCGCGCCGTCCGCGCCGGCCTGGTACGCCCTGGTCCGCGTGAGCCTGGCCCTGGGCCTGCCGCTTCTCCTGCTCGTCTCGCAGAAGCTGTCCTCGGCGCCGATCACCGGGCTGCAGATGGTCGTGGCCACCCTGGTGGCGTGCGGCGTCGGCCTGGTCGGGCCGGCGATCTTCGTGGACCTGCGCGCCGCCGGCCGGCGCGAGCGGCTGGAGAACCAGTTCCCCGACGCCCTGGACCTGATGGTGGTCTGCATCGAGGCGGGCCTGGGTTTCGACGCGGCCTTCGTGCGGGTCTCGCAGGAAATCACCGCCTCGCATCGCGATATCGCGTTCGAGTTCGGCCGCGTCTCGCAGGAACTGCGCGCGGGGCGGTCCCGCCCCGACGCCCTGCGGCGGATGAGCGAGCGGGTCAATGTCGACGCCCTGCGCGCCTTCGCCGCCCTGATGATCCAGACCGACAGCCTGGGCGCCAGCATCGGCCAGACCCTGCGCACCTATTCGGCCGAGATGCGCGAGCGGCGGTTCCTGCGCGGCGAGGAGAAGGCCATGCGCATCCCGGTGCTGCTGACCCTGCCGCTGGTGGCCTGCATCCTGCCCGTGATCGTCACGGCCCTGCTGCTGCCGGCCGGCCTGGACGTCGCCCACAACCTGCTTCCCGCCCTCAAGAGGCATTGACCATGCGCCGCCTGCTGCTGACGACCGTCTGTTGCGCGCTGCTTCCCAGCCTGTGCGGCTGCGTAGTCTGGCGCGGGGTGGCGAACCTGGTCCGGCCGGGGCCCCAGGTCGCCGAGATCCGGGCCGCCCCCGCCCCTGGCCTGGTCCCGCCCGACCCCTCCGCGGTGGTCGATCGGTTGTACGCCAGGGCCGCCGAGGCCATCCGGGCCCGCGACTACGCCCTGGCGCTGGAGCTGCTGCAGGTCGCGGCGGTCCGCGCGCCGACGGATGCGCGCGTGCTCAACGCCCAGGCGGTGGTCTACGACAAGCTGGGGCGGTTCGATCTCAGCGCTCGCTACTACGCCCGCGCGCTGGCGGCTGATCCCACCTCGTCGATCGTCGCGCACAACATGGCCTATTCGGCCCGGCTGAGCGGACGAGCGGTTCCCGAGACCGGACCGCTCCTGGCCGGCGGTCCGCCGGACGGCCCTGGCGCCACGGCTGGCGGCGCGATATCGGCAAGGAGGCCCTGATGGCCAGGACCCTGTTCGTCGTCGCCGCCAGTTGCGTCCTGCTGCTGGCCGCCACGCCCGGTGCCGCGGCGGGCGGCTGGGGGCGCGCCAAGCCGACCGCCTTGCCCGCCGTCGCGCCGGTCGTCGATCCGGCGACCCGCGAGGCGACGGCGGCGGCGGTCGAGGCCGCCCTGGCCGAGGGCCGGCTTGTCGACGCCTCCAGCCTCCTGGGCCAGGCCCTGGTCGCCGGCGGCCGGGATCCGCGCCTGCTGACCCTGCTGGGCGAGACCAGCCTGGCGCGGGGCGACGCCCAGGCCGCCCTGGCGACCTTCGCCCAGGTCCCGGCCGGCGACCCCTGGAGCCCGCGCGCCCGGCAGGGCGAGGGGCTGGCCCTGTCGGCCCTGGGACGCTCGGACGCCGCGCTGCAGGCGCTGCGCGCCGCGGTGACCGCCGATCCCCGCCTCTGGCGCGCCTGGAACGGCCTGGGCCGCGAGTCCGACCGCCGTCATGACTGGGCGGCGGCCGAGGACGCCTATGCCCACGCCCTGGACGCGTCCGGTCGCGACGCCCTGGCGCTCAACAACCGGGGTTATTCCCGACTGCTGCAGGGCCGGCTGGCGGAGGCCTCGGCCGATCTGGTCGCCGCGCTGGAGAAGAAGCCCGACCTGGCCGCCGCCAGGAACAACCTGCGGCTGGTCCTGGCGCTGCGGGGGGACTACGTCCGGGCCTCGTCGCGCGGGGCGGGCGGCGACGATCCCGCCGTCCTGCTCAACAACGCCGGCTTCGCGGCCCTGCTGCGGGGCGACTACGACACTTCCGTCGGCTTGTTCGACCAGGCCAGCAAGGCGCGCAGGACCTACTATCCCAAGGCCGGCGAGAACCGGCGCCTGGCCCTGAGCCTCAAGGCCCAGGACCAGCGCCCGGATCGGCCGGCGTCCGACGCGCCGGCGGCGAGCGGGGAGGCCAGCCATGGAAACTGACTACGGACGCCTGGTCTGGGCGGGCGTCTATGCGGCCTTGCTATTCATAGCGGCCGGCAGCGACGCCTGGAGCCGCAGGATTCCGAATTGGTCCGTGCTGGCCATCGCCGGCCTGTTCCTGGTCGGGCTACCGTTCGGCTGGCCGGTCGCCTCCTGGGCCGCCTGCCTGGGCGCCATGGCCCTGGCCCTGGCGATCGGATTTCCCATGTTCGCGGCCCGGCTGGTGGGCGCGGGGGACGTCAAGCTGCTGGCCGCGGCCGCCCTGTTCGCGGGGCTGGACCACCTGCTGCTGCTGCTGGTGTCCACCGCCGTGGCGGGCGGCGCCCTGGCGCTGCTGGCCCTGACCGCGCGGCCCTACGCCCCGGCCCTGGCCGCCGCCGGCTGGCCGCAGCTGCGCCCCGGCGTGCCGTACGGCGTCGCCATCGCCGCCGGCGCGCTCTATGCGGGCTGGAACGCGGGGCTGTTCACCGTCACCCAGCACCTGGTTCATATCGATCTGGCCCACCTGAACTGAACATACGGCTTTTGCGTATATGTATTGTAGTAGGCGAAATTCTCCCGCGAACCGGAGTGCTTTCGATCTGTATTACAATATTTAACTACCCAATCCAGGGTACGATTGCAGTGAAGAAATAATATCCAATGCTGATTGGGAGCGATCAGAGCGTGTCGGGCGTCTATATACAAAAGGATGCAAATTGAATTACACAACTACCGATTTGCACCTGGAAATACTTAGGCAGATCCGGCGGGCCGCGAACGCGCAAAACAGCGTGGGTGCCGCAGATGGGATTGATCAAGATGATCGAGGTCGTGGATTCAGAAGTTGAACGCGGCGTCTTCGAGGCGCATGTGGCCAACGCCATCCTCAACCTGGTGAACTTCGGCGTGATCGTCGCCGACAGCGAGGGTTGCGTCTACGCCGCCAACGACCTGGCCTGGAGCTATGTCCAGCACGGCGACGGTCTGGGCGAGAAGGGCGGTTTGCTGAACGCCGAGAACGACTTCGAGGCCGAAGGGCTCCGTAGCCGGATCGCGGCTGCGGTTCGGCTGGGACGATCGGGCGCCATGCTGGTCCACCGCTCGCGCAGCCAGAAGCCGCTGGTGCTGCTGATCGAGCCCTTCAGCACCGACGATAGCAGTTTCCGCTGCGCTTTGATCACCGTGCGCGAGGTAGGCCGGTCCTCGGCCCACGCGGTCGAACGGGCCCGGATGATGTTCAATTTCTCGCCCGCCGAGGCCGAGATCGTCTCCCGGGTCGCCCAGGGCCGCGAACCGGCCGAGATCGCGGCGGAGCGGGGCGTCAGCATCAATACTCTGCGGGTCCAGATGGCTTCGGCCATGGTCAAAGTCGGCGTCCACCGTCAAGCTGAGCTGGTCTCGGTGCTTTCCTCGGCCGACGTATTGGAGTGATCGACAAATTTTTGTGATTTATTTCCAAAATTAACTAAGCTGTATTATTGGTGGGTGTTGAATAGATGGTAATATTACTGCGTCGCCAGATGAAAGCCCTCCCGGTATAGTCTGAAGCGATATGACCGGCTCATCGATGTGGTCCGCAACGTCATCGGTGAACTCCAGCGGCGCGCTCCGCCCGCCGAGCGTCGGATCGAGGTTCAGCACCCCCACCACCTCGATCCGACGCCGGTCGATCCGCCGGCGATGAGTCGCCGCCCGATCCTTGTCCTTGCTGTTGCGGCAATCTCCGATATATAGATATAGTAAGAATGTATTATGCCGATTTGACTACTCGCTCATATTTACTCTATATTTAATTGCGACATTCTATCATCCTTATTAGGAAATTTGTTTACCATCCTTTATGGTGTGCTGCTTAACCCTCGCGCCGGATGATCCTCCCATCATCTTCTCTCTCGGGGTTTGCAATGCGCACGAAGATTTTCATGGCAGCCGTGGCCTTCCTCGGTCTTGCCTCCACCGCGGTCGCCGCGCCCACCAGCTACGAGCTTCGCCTCGAGGGCCATGTGCCGGTCATCTGCCGGGTCGACCTGCAGGCCAGCAGCGCCTCGGCCGACCAGGCCACCGACCTGGGCAGGATGACCGAGTTCTGCAACAGCGCCGCCGGCTACGACGTCTGGCTGTCGCACGCCCAGGGCCTGAGCGGCGCCGCGGTCTATGTCGATGGGCAGAAGATCCAGCTGTCGGCCTCGGGCCAGACCCTGATCAGCCATTCGGCGACCGCGGCCTCGCGATCGCACGTTCTGCGCCTGGATCCCGGCGCCGACGCGGGCCAGGTCGGCGACCTGTCGCTGCGCATCACCGCCCTCTGAGACGTCGCGCCCCGGGCCGTGGTCCAGGATAGAAAGAACCCCGCCGGACCAGGTCCGGCGGGGTTCAGTTTGGCGATCGCCGCCGCGGGAACGACTACATGCAAGCCACGGGCGTCGTCGCTGGCGGCACGGCGAGAGGGGTCACCGTGACGGTCAGGATGTCCTGGTAGTTGGGCGCGGGGACCTTGCCCGCGCCGCCTTCCAGAAGAGTTGGCGTAATGGCCAGGTACTGGCCGCTCAGGCCGGCCCGCTGGCACGTCACCGTGTTGAAGGTCGGCGAGGCGGTGGTCCGGGTCTGGCCCAGGAAGTCCAGCTGGTAGGGAATGCGCTGGTTGGCCGTGCCCAGGTTGCCGCCGGGATAGGTCATCTGGAACTGGTTGGCCGAGGTCAGGGCCACCGAATAGGGGCCCGAACTGGCCACCCGCACATTGCCCGTCCGCTGCTTGACCGAGTTGGGGGTCGAGGGCAGCGCGGCCGTGGTCAATCCGCCGATCTCGCCGAAGTCCAGGGCGGGGCCGACGAAGCTGGCCTGCAGGGCGCTGAGCACGTTGATCCGGATGTCCAGCGAATTGGGCACCACGCCGGACTCGTCGGCCGCCCCGCCCGTGCGCTTGCAGTAGTATTTCTGGTCGACGAACAGGTCGGTGGTCCCCGCCGCCAGGTCCGCGCCGCTGGGCACGGTGATCGTCACCACGAAGGTCTGCACGTCGGGCTGGCCGACGCCGCCGAAGTTCAGCTCGACCTCGTTGGGGTTGACGTTGTTGGGGTCCAGCACGTGTCCAGGCGGGTTTTCCAGGATCTGGCCGCCGGTCGAGGTCTGGACAATGGCCAGGCTGGCGGGCGTGTCGGGACGGCGCAGGTAGATGAAGTCGACCTCCTGCGTCTTCTTGCCGCCCACGGCCGGCGGGCGCCGGGCCGTGATGGTCACCGTCTGGACCGTCGTGCCGCTGGGATTGAACGGGTCGAACGTGCCCGACAGCACCACGGGGTCGAAGATCACGCACTGGGCCTGGGCGGCGTTGGCCGCCAGCGAGGCCGCGCCGGCGGCGAGCCCCAGGATCAGCATGCTGATGCCGCGTTTCATGTCAGCCTCCCGAGGCGCTGGGCTTGAGGTCGCCGGCCTTGACGAAACCCTCCGCGCTGGCGGGGACGTCGAGGAAATAGACGGTGGGGGGCGTGGTCCCCATCTCGATCCGCCAGCGGCCCGGGCGCAGGCCCGAGGCGCCGAAGCGGCCGATGCGATTGGTGAACAGCACGACCGCCGGCTGGTCGGGCTTGGCCATTTCCGTGGCGGAACCCGAGATCAGGGCCAGGGGCTGACCGTCGCCGTCCAGCAGCCGGCCGACCGCGGTGATCGAATAGTCCGACCCCACCACCAGCCTGTAGCCCGACCGGTAGGGCGGGAACATCCGGAACGAGCCGGAGCCGAGATCGTAGCCGGCCGGCGCATTGGGCGCGTCCACCGTGATCGTCCGCTCGGCATAGGCGCTGAGATTGGTCTCCAGCGCGGTGCCCAGGGCGCCGGTGTTGGCGGTGTAGCCGAACGGGGTCGGATTCACCGTGATGTCGGCGCCCTTCAGGCTCTTGTGCCCCTCGACGATCGCGAAGCTGTCATAGATCGGACGCCCGACGGAGACCGCGCCGTCGGCGAAGCCCAGGGATGTGCCGACCCGCAGCGAGGTGCGGCCGTTGTCGGGGCCGTCGAACGCGGTGAAGTGCGACAGGCCCAACTCGGCGCGGTTGGCGATATAGTTGAAGCTGCCGTTGAACGCCGCGTCGGTGGGCGAGCGCGAAACCTCGCCATAGGCGTTGTACGAGCCCACCCCCTGGCCGTGCAGGGTCTGGTAGACGAGCCGCGCGCGATCGTCGCGGCCGTCATACTCGGCCCGGAGGCTGGAATTGTTCGAGAACTGCCAGGACAGCGAGATGAACGCGGTGGTTTCGCGCCGCCCGGGCACGTCGTCGTACATCAGGTTGGCGGTCAGGGCCAGGTTCGAGGTCAGGCGATAGCCCATGCCGGCCCGGTACGAGCTGGCGTCGGGGAAGTTGTCGCGGCCATGCGAATAGCGGCCGTCGAAACTGGCGTAGATCGCGTCGCTGAAGGCGTGCGAATAGCCGACCCCCAGTTCGTAGCCGTAGCGGTTGTCGGGGATGAAGGTCCCCACCGGTCCGAAGTCGCGGCTGCGGCTCTCGAACGACAGGTTCAGGGCGTCGGCGCGACCGCCGGCGAACTGGAACAGGCGCTGCAGGGTGACCGTCGTCGCGTAGCCCGAGCCGAAACCGTCGATGTGCGACAGGGCGAAGTCGACGCCCAGCGTGCCTACCGGCAGGCCGAACAGGCCTTCGAAGCCGGCCATGACGGTGTCCTCGTCGCCCTGGCCGTTGACCCCCAGGGTCACCCGGTCGGTAATGCCCCGCCGGTAGAAGCCGCTGAAGGTCCAGTTCTGGGTGTAGTCGGGTCCGTCGGCCAGCAGCGGCGCCTTGACGCCGGCATAGGCGCCGAATTCCGACAGGCCTGGATCCAGCTGGGCGCGGTCGAAGAAGACGTTGAACTGCAGGACCTCGCGCCGCCCCGTGTCGTCCTCGACCACCAGGCGCACGTCGTTGGAGCCCTGGGCGAACGGGAAGTCGCGCACGTTGTAGCGGCCCGGATCCAGGTGCAGCCGACGGGTCAGCTGGTTGTTGAGGATCACGCTGACGTCCGAGGGACGCGCCAGGGTAAAGCTTTCCCGGCCGCGGGGCCGGGCGATCGTCTGCGGGGCCAGCACGCTGTAGGAACGGAAGATCGAGATCCCCGCGATGTCCGGCGCGGACTGGAAGCCGCGACTGGTGGCTTGCAGGTCGCCGAACGTCCAGCGGGCGGTGTGCTTGAGGTCGTCATAGACCACGCGGGTGCCCAGGCGCTGGTAGTCGTTGCGCCCGCCCGGCTGCCAGACCGCCTCGTTCTCCAGCACCAGGCCGCTCAGGCGAATGGCGCTGTCGAGCAGGAAGGTCGGGTCGCCCAGCCCGTTGTCGATCCCCTGCTCCACATAGTCGACCGAGCCGCGGATGTTCAGGTAGCCGCTGAAGCTGGCCGGCGGGGTGAAGCTGCCCATGGCCGCATGGTCCATGGGGGTGACCTGCAGGCTGCGCACGGCCTTCAGCTCGGGCGGGATGTTGATCCGCAGCTCCAGGGCCTTGGGGTCGTAGGTCATCTGCAGCTGGGCGTGGGTGACCGCTTCGGGTCCGACCAGGGCGCGACCGTTGAAGGCCGAGCGCAGGGCGGCCACCGAGGCGGCGTCCAGCACCGGAGCCAGCAGGCCCAGAAGCCGCTCGGAGGGCATCGACAGCTGGCCGTCCGCCGAGATCGTCAGCGGCATGTCGCCCAGATAGAAGTCGCCGTCCTTCAGCGGCACCGTCAGGTTCACGTCGCGGCCCGTGGGGTTCAGCCGGCGCAGGGCGTCGGCGGAGGCGGGACCGTTCGACGGGGTGGCCGTCGGTTCCTGCGCAAGCGCGAGGTACGGGATCGGGTCGGCCAGCGCCGCGACCGGAGTCGCGGCGACGACCAGGCAGCCGGCGAGCAGCCAGCGCCGATAGGCGCGCGTCCTAGCGCCCTTCGTCGGACGAGAATTGAGCCTCAAGGGAGCCTCCTGCTGCCGCCGTCAGCGGCAGTTCGATGGGAACGGCGATCCGGCGCGTCTGGCCGGGGGCGATCAGGCCGAAGCCGATCGTCTGCTGGATCTCGGGGCCGGGGAGGGTTCGCTGGAAGACGACCTTTCCCGCGGCGTCCTTCTCGGTGATCTTCAGCCGTCCGCGAGACAGGTAGCCGTGGGTGTTGGAGGTGTCGGCGACATAGACGATCGGGATCGGCTTGCCGTCGGCGTCCGCGCCGATCTCCGACTTCGACATCGTCAGCTTCGGCTTGCCGCCGGTGGGCGCGACGCTGGCCAGAACCTGGAAATTGTACAGGATCTGGATGGCGGACTGACCCTCGGGCAGCTTCACCGGCATCTGGGCGACGGTGACGTAGTAGTGCTTGCTCTGGGCCAGGGCGGGGTCGCCGACCCACTGGATCCGGAACGACTGGGTCTCGCCGGGCTGGATCACCGCCTGGGGCGGAAAGATCAGCAGGTCGTTGGTCTGGGTGTCGCCCGGATGGGCGCCCTTGTCGTCGAAGGTCAGCTCCTCGGCGCGCAGCTCCACCGGCAACGGGTTGGCGAAGGTGTTCTGCACGGTCACGATTTGCGACATGCCGCGCCCGGTGGGCTTGAGGTCGATGACGACCGGCTGGACGGTCATGGCCAGGGCGGCGCCGCCCAGCAAGGGCGTCCCCGTTCCGGCCACGCCGGTCAGCGCCAGGCTGGCGGCGGTGACTGCTCCCAGCCAACGCTTGCGATAGTTGTTCGAACGCAACATTAGGGGTCCGCTCCTGGGTTTCAGTTCGAGGCTTCGATTTCGACGACCAGCGTTCCCGCATAGTCGCCGGCGACCATCGGCGCGCCCCCGCCGGTGATGTTGACAGTGAGGTTCATCAGCCCGGCCGCGCCGTTGGCGGTCTGCAGGTTGATGGGAGTGGGAGAGCTGCTCTGACCGGTGGCGGTCAGCCCGGCCCAGTCAGCCGACAGCTGGAAGCCCAGGCTGTCGCGGAAGCCGGGGGCCGGGGCCGGTCCGGCCGTGCGGGTCAGGCCGGCGCCATCGGTGCGCACCACCAGGCGGTGGGCCGAGTTGCAGACCACCGGGAAGCCCAGGCTGATCACGGCGTCGCGCGGTTGGGCGGTCTGCGGATCGATGAACTGGGTGAAGCGCACCACGCCTTGGGCGCCTTGGGCGCTGAAGCTGGCGTTGGTTCCGGCGGCGCTCGAAGGCGGCGACAGCACGCAGGCGCTGGGCGCGACGCCGAACAGGTCCAGCGTGTTGCTGGCCCGGTCTCCGGCCGAGGCGGTCTGGGCCTGGACCGGGGCGGCCGCGCAGAGCACGGCGCCGACGACGAAGGGGGCGAGGACGAGGGCGGTTTTCATTGGGGTTCCACCGTCAGCCTGAGGGTGTCGCGATAGACGCCCGACACCAGCGGCGCGTTGGTCTGCAGGTTCGTCGCCCCGGGCTGGATATCCAGCCGCAGGACGATGTCGCCGACGACCGGCTGGTCGACCGCCTGGGCGCTGTCGCGGAGTCGCCGGGCGCTGGCGTCGGCCTGGAAGACGTTGCTGACCGGGCCCCAGGTCAAGGTGGCGGTGTAGGGCACCGCGTCGCTGAAGCCGGTCGGGGCCGGGGTCAGGCCCAGCTCCGAGCGCCACAGGCCGTTGTTCTGGCTCTCCAGCACGATCTGGTGGGCGTAGTTGCAGACGGCCGCGAAGGTCACCTGGGCCGAGGCCGCGCGGGTCGACAGGGTGACCGGGTCGGTCAGGGCGTCGACCTCGAGGCTGGAGCCGTTCAGGGTCCTGAAATTGACCAACTCGCCCGAGCTCAGGGTCGGGGCGGCGAGGGTGCAGACCTTCGGGACCCGGCCGCGCACGACCATGTCGCGGACATTGTCGTCGGTCTGGGCCTTGGCCAGTTGTCCGACCAGCAGCACGGTGATGGCCGAGGCCATGACCAGGGTGGCGGCGGCGAGGGATCGGGTGTTGCGCATGATCATCCTCCTTCAGCTGGCCGCGGCCAGGGTGACGACGACGGCGCCCTGGTAGGTGTCGTCGGCGACTGGGCGCAGCGTTGGGCCGCCGGCGGTGGCGAAGCCCGAGAGGCTGATCGTGATGTCGGCGCTGCCCGCCGTTTCGCGGACCTGCGAGGCGGCGGCGTTGGCGGCGGCCCCGGTCGAGTAGCGGGCCTCGATCGGCGTCCAGCCCGAGGCCGTGGCCGTGTAGTCGACACCGCGCGAGAAGCCGGTCGGCGGGGTGGTCACGAAGGCCTGGGCGATCATCGGGGTGGCGGCGATGGTCAGCTGGCTGCGCGAGCTGCACTGGGTTCCGGTCAGCACCTTGGGCGGCGCCGACAGGTCGGGGCGCAGCAGGCCCGTGGTGGTGTCGATCAGCACGCCCACGTCGAACAGGTTGTCGCCGTCGCTGAGCGAGCCCAGCGTGCAGACATTGTTGGGCACGGTGGCGGTGATCTGGATCGGTCCGGCGGAGTCCGAGGGACCGACGGTCTGGGCGTGGGCCGCGGCGGCCAGCGCCAGCAAGACCGGCGGTGCGATCAGGAGGGACAGGGCGCGATGCATGGCTCAGCTCCCCGAATTGGTCAGGCCCGCGTCGGGCCCGAGGGTGATGGTGACCAGGGCCAGGTAGCTCCCCGGCTGCAGCAGGTCGTCGGCGGTGGTCGCGAAGTCCGAGACCACCAGGGTCAGGTCGGTCGCCTTGGGCGCCGCGCTGGTCGAGCGGACGCCGTCGCCGGCGGCGTTTGTGGCGCTGGTGCGGACGGTGGCGGCCGTCGCCCCCCAGGCGCTGATCGAGCAGGTGTAGTTGACCGCGCCGGTGAAGCCGGCCTGGGCGACGCCGCTGGTCACCGCCAGCGGCGAGGCGCTGATGGCCAGGGCCGCGCCGCCGTAGTTGCAGAAGGTGCCCGGCAGCTGGATCGTCTGGGCGGCGATCGCCGCCAGCCGTCCGGCCCGCGTTCCCGAGGCCTCGGAGATCTGGCCCAGCGCCAGGCCGGCCGGGTTCGGCTCGCCCAGCATGCAGACCCGGCTGACCTGGGCGTCCAGCCCGACATTGCCCCGGGCCGGATCCTGGGCCCCGGCCGATGTGGCGGCCAGGGACGCGGCGAGGGCCAGGGCGGTCGCCGCGAGTCCGATGGTTCGATGCTGGATCATGGCGACCTCCTTGGCGGCGCGGGTTCAGGTGGCGGGGGACAGCGTGACGATCACCGAGCCGGCATAGGCGCCCGCCACCAGCCGGCCGCTGGTCGGCGTGCTCGGGTCGGCGAAGCTGACGACGATGTCGCTGCTGAAGACGCCGGTCGTGCTGCCCGCGCCGCTCCCGGCCGCCAGGGTGCTGTCGCTGGCCGACACCGCTCCGCCGGCCGGTGAGGCCGTGGCGGTGGCGGTGTAATCGACGCGGCGATCGAAGCCGGCGGGGGCGGCGTCGGTGAAGCTGGTGTTGAGGATCGGCAGGGCTTCGACGGCCATGCTGGCTGACACCCCGTTGCACCAGCCGTTCAGGGTGGCGGTCCGACTGGTCAGCTTGGCGCCGTCCAGCCTGCCGATGGCGGTGGTGTCGCCGGCCAGCAGGGACAGTTCGCCCAGGTCCAGCACCACGTCGCCGGTCACGAACAGGCAGCGGTTGGCCACCGTGCCGTTGACCTGCACCGTGCCCGTCGCCGTCTGGGCCAGGGCCGCGCCCGCTCCGCAGGCGAGCGCGAGGCTCGCCGCGGCGACGGACAGGATGATCGGATGTCGCATGATCGTGCTCCTGTCGCCCGGTGGGTCAGACCGGTTCGATGGTGATGGAGATGACGCTGGCGTAGTTGCCGGCCATCAGCAGCGCGCCGGACGCGGTGTTCAGGGCGTAGGCCTTGACCGTCAGGTTGTTGGCGCTGTTGGCCAGGCTGTCGGACAGCGACTGGACCGTGGCCGCGGGCAGGGCGGCGGCGGTGACGTAGCTGACCGTCTGGGTCGAGCCGTTGGCCAGGTTGGCGTCCAGCGCGGCGGTATAGTCGATGACGTTGGCGTAGCCGGTCGGGGCGGTGACGGTCGGCGACAGGGCCAGGCGGGTCGAGCTCAGGGTCACCTTGGGCGCGGCGCTGTTGCAGTTGACCCGGAACTGGGTCGAACCGCCCGGGCTGGCGTTGGTCGAACCCGACAGGGTGGAGGACAGCGTGCCGTCCGTGCCGGCCAGTTCGCCCAGCGGGATCGAGCCGCTGAAGCTGGAGCCGCTGCCGCCGGTGATCACGACGCACCTGGCCGCGACGCTGCCGGTGACGTTGACCGTGCCAGTGACCGTCTGGGCCAGGGCGGCCGGGGCGGCGGCGAGGCCTAGCAGGGCGGCGCCGATGAGGATGGTCTTGTTCATGTCGTTTCACTCCCAAATGTTGCGCCGGCGGACCGGCTTCGTTCTGCGGGGCGAGGCCCCAAATCCCCCGGGAAGACGACCGGATCCGCTGGGGGAGCGGGTCCGGAAGGGCGTCACGGCGAGACGGTGACCGTCACCGTCAGTGAATCCGCATAGGTGTTGGCGGCGGCCAGGATCTGGGCGCCGGCGTAGGCGGCGCGGCGAACCCGCAGGTACGAGCCGGAGACGTCGTACGACGAGCCGTTCAGCCGCAGCCCCTGGCTGGCGGTGGCGGGGCCCTTGAAGGTGCAGGTCGCGCCGGAACTGGTCTTCAGGTCGCCGGTGTCGCAGGTGGCGCTGGCCGGGGTGACCCCGGCGTCGCCGACCAGGTTCAGGTCGACCAGATAGGGCGCGAGGTTGGTGTAGCCGGTGGCCGGGGTGACGCTGGACGCCAGCAGGCCGCCGTTCTGCGAGATCACCGCCGCCCGGAACGGCACGGTGCATTCCAGCGTGAACGGGAAATCGGCCGAGAAGGCGTTGTTGACCTCGCCCACGTCGGTCGAGCCGCTGGGGGCCATACCTGGCGCGAAGCCGCAGCGGCCGCCGACCGAGGCGGTGACGGGGATGGACAGCACGATATTGGACGGCGATCCGCCGGCGTAGGCGGTGACTTGGGCGTGGGCCAGATCAGCGCTCGCGGCCAAGATCGCCAGCATGATCACGCCGCCGCCGAGCAGCCAATCCAGCTGTCGAGGCTTGCGTTCCGAGCGCGAAGCTCGGGAAATCATTGTGCGTTTGTCTGCCATCGCCCAGCCCTTGTTTAATTAACAAGTTCTTAATGCTTGGGTGACGATCGCAGAGATATGAAGGTGTGAAATCCCCCAGCTTGGGTATGCGTAATAGTTTCGCCTATATGGGGAATTGAGATCGAGATCTGTTTGTTATGGTGACTTTAATAATACAAATATTCTAAGGATTTTGCGTGTTGAGAGGCGTGTGCATTTAGCGTGCGTCAAACCGACGCTATTATGTATGCATTAATCTTAGGTTGTGGAAATTCTTGCCTTATATGCGTTTAGATAAGGAACGCACAAACCCGAAAACAAGGGTTGAGCTAGATGCTGGCGCCAAGACCAGCGGACAGGGAGAAGGGGCAAGACATGGACGGCATGCATTCGCTGGCCGCGTTACGAGATTTCGAGATCATTAGGTTCTGTCTTGACGAAGACGAGGTCGCCCGGATCGTGGTCGATCCGCAGGGATTGCTCCTCTGGCGGTCCAGGGCGGCGGCGATCCTGTTGAACGGGGACTGTCCGCTGGTCGATCGGGCCGGCAAGCTGGGCGGCGTCGACCGCCGCACCCAGCAGTTCCTGAACGAGCGGCTGGAAGAGGCCTTCGCCGGCGAGGAAATCTGCCAGTTCATCGAGACGGATCAGGGGCGCCGCTTCCTGCTGCGCATGCGCCTGGTCGACGAGGACGGCGAACGGGCGGTGGTGATCACGCTCAAGGACTTCGAGGCGCCGGTCCATATTCCGCGGCTCGAGCGATTGTTTGGCCTCAGCGCCATGGAGGCGCGAATCCTGCAACTGATCATCGAGGGGGCCAGCGCCGAGCGCATCGCCGACAACAAGGCCATCTCGATCCTGACGGTGCGGACCCATATCAAGCACATCCACAGCAAGATGGACGTCCGCTCCAAGGAGGAAATCCTGGCGATGATCGTCAAGATTTTCGCCTGAGGCGGGGAAGCGGCTGATCGGGAGTTGCCGATCGGCCCCCGAGCCGTCAAATGGTGAACGCACGACAAATCGGGCCGCGCCATGACCACCACGCCGATCGACGACCGTCTCGCCGCCGCCGCCTTTCACAGGCTGGTCGAGCATCTGCGCCTGCGGACCGACGTCCAGAACATCGACCTGATGGGCGTCGCCGGCTTCTGCCGTAACTGCCTGGGCGACTGGGTCAGCGAGGCCTCGGACGGCGCGCTGAGCCGGGACCAGGCTCGCGAGGCGATCTACGGCATGCCGCAGTCCGAATGGAAGGCGCGCCATCAGGGGGCGTCGACCCCGGAGCAGCTGGCGCGGATGGAGGCCAGCGTGGCGCTCAACGAACGACTGCGCGCCGAGCGTGAGGCCCGGCTGGACGAGGCGCTGGAGGACAGCTTCCCGGCCAGCGACCCGCCGGCCATGAGCGAACCGGGCCGCTAGGTTCAGACCAGATCTCGGCGACGCGCCGCGACAGGCCTCAGAAGGTCAGCTTCCGGGCCTTCACCCTGACCCGGATCACGCGGTGGTTGGACGACATGTAGAGATGGCCGTCGGCGGCCAGTTCGCAGTTGGAGATCACGTCGTCGGCCCGGATGATCCCGATCCGCTTGCCGGCCGGGGTGAAGATCGAGATCCCGTCCTTGCTCGAGGCCCACAGGTTGCCGGCGCGATCAACCTTCAGGCCGTCGCCGCCGTCGATGCCGCTGGCGACGCGGTCGACGAACTGCCGGCGGGCGGTCGGCGCGCCCTTGGCGTCCAGGTCCCAGGCCACCCAGCCGGACTTGCGGTCGGTGGCGTACAGTGTCCGGCCGTCGGGCGACAGGCCCACGCCGTTGGGCTCGACGGTCCTGTCGATGATCGTCAGGCTGTTGTCGGTCCCCAGGCGGTAGACGCCGGCATAGTCGGTCTGGCGGTAGGGCGAGCGCCAGTCGCCCTTCAGGCCCCAGGGCGGGTCGGTGAAATAGATCGCCCCGTCGCGGGCCAGCACCAGGTCGTTGGGACTGTTGAGGCGCTTGCCCTCGAAGCTGGACGCCAGGACCGTCTTCTTGCGGGTCTCCAGGTCGATGCGCGAGACGCAGCGGTTGCCGCTGTCGCCGACCACCAGCCCGCCGCGCGCCAGGATCAGGCCGTTCGAGCCGGCCTCGCGCAGGCTGTTGGTCTCCGGACCGGCATAACCCGAAGGTGACAGCCAGACGGCGCCGCCTGTCGCCGGGGACCAGCGCAGGATCTTGTTGGCCGGAACGTCCGAGACCAGCAGGAAGCCGTTCTTGCCGCCGACCCAGACCGGCCCCTCGCTCCAGGTAAAGCCGTCCAGCACCTGCTCGACCGGCGCGTCGGCGTCGACCAGGGCGTCCAGGGCCGGGTCGAGGCGTTCGACCTTGCCGACCACGGGATAGGCCTCGGTCTTGGCGAGCGCCGGCGCGGCGGCGAAGGTCAGGATCGAGGCGGCCGCGCCGCGGCGCGTCATCGACAAGGTTGCATTCACGGCGGCGCTCCTGGCGTCTCGACTCTCGGACGGGGCTGTTGTGCCTCGCGCTCGCGACACGCGCCACTGCCGATGACGGCCCTCTCGTGAATCTGGCCCGTGCGATTGATGACCCCTCATGTAACCAAGTTCTCGCATCCGTGATCCGATGTGATCGCCCCATGATTGCGCCGCTCTGCGGCATGCATACCTGAAGCGTGGCCGCTGTTTCATGGAGCGATCATCGCTTCCCAGGCGGCCATATGGGGCTATCTGAATGTCTAACCTCATGGCGTTTGGACCGCTGGTCGGTTCAGCGCTTTTCGTCGTGCTCGCCGCCGCGTTCGTGGCCGCGTCGGGCATGGTCCGCTACATCGGCAACAACCGCGTGGCGGTGGTCGAGAAGCTGTGGAGCCGGCGCGGCTCGATCGCCGGCGGCCTGATCGCGCTGAAGGAGGAAGCCGGCTTCCAGCCCGACGTCCTGCGCGGCGGCCTGCACTTCTTCTTCCCGTTCCAGTACCGGTTGCACGTCCAGTCCCTGGTGACCATTCCCCAGGGCCGGATCGGCTATGTCTTCGCCCGTGACGGCGCGCCGCTGGAGGCCGACCAGACCCTGGCCACCCACCCGGCGGGCGTCGACTTCCAGGACGCGCGCAAGTTCCTAGAGGCCGGCGGCCAGAAGGGCCCGCAGCGCAAGATCCTGCGCGAGGGCGCCTACGCCATCAACCTGGCCCAGTTCGTGGTGGTGACCAAGGACCGCACCTTCGCGCTGAGCCTGGAGCGCAGCGAGGCCGACCTGCTGGAGCAGATGGCCGAGATCATCGAGGCGCGCGGCGGCTTCGAGCCGGTGGTGATCAAGGACGCCGACGACCAGATCGGGGTGATCACCGTCCATGACGGTCCGGGCCTGCCGTCGGGCGAGCTGATCGCGCCGCTGGTCGGCGCCGATCCGGACGATCCCGCCACCTTCCACAACAGCTTCCAGGAGGCCGGTAAGTTCCTGGCCGCCGGCGGCCGCAAGGGTCGCCAGCTGCAGGTGCTGGTCGAGGGCACCTACTATATCAACCGCCTGTTCGCGACCGTCGAGCGGATCGACAAGACCGTGGTCGAGGTCGGCCAGGTGGGCGTGGTGGTGTCCTATACCGGCGCCCTGGGGGCCGACACCTCGGGCGAGGGCTATCGCCACGGCGAACTGGTCGCCAACGGCGAGCGCGGCGTGTGGCGTGACCCGCTGCTGCCGGGCAAGTACGCCTTCAATACCTATGCCGGCCGCGTGACCATGGTGCCGACCACCAACTTCATCCTGAAGTGGGAGACGATGGCCGTGGGCTCGCACAAGTTCGACGAGAACCTGGCGGAGGTGTCGCTGATCACCCGCGACGCGTTCGAGCCGACCCTGCCGGTCTCGGTCGTGGTGCACATCGACTACCGCAAGGCCCCGCTGGTCATCCAGAGGTTCGGCGACATCAAGAAGCTGGTGGAGCAGACCCTGGACCCGATGGTCAGCGCCTATTTCAAGAACATCGGCCAGACCCGCACGCTGATCGAGCTGCTGCAGGACCGCAGCGCCATCCAGGGCCAGTCCAGCGAGGAGATGAAGGCCAAGTTCGGCCTCTATAACCTCGAGCTGCAGGAGGTGCTGATCGGCACGCCGCGTCCCGCGGCCAGCGGCGACGACCAGATCGAGAAGATCCTGACCCAGCTTCGCCAGCGGCAGATCGCCGACGAGCAGATCGGCACCTACGAACGGCAGAAGTTCGCCGCCCAGAAGGAGCGCGAGCTTCGCGAGGCCGAGGCCCTGGCCAAGCAGCAGACGGCGATCACCGAAAGCCAGCTGTCGATCCAGGTGCAGCAGAACGCGGGCAAGGCCAGCCTGGCCCGCTCGGAACAGGAGGCCCAGCAGCGCCGGACCCTGGCCAAGGCCGAGGCCGACGCCATCCGGCTGCTGGGCGAGGGCGAGGCGGGCAAGGTCGTGGCCCTGGCCCACGCCGAGGCCGAGAAGGTGACCAAGGTCGGCCTGGCCACCGCCGAGGCCATCGCCAGCCAGGTCGAGGCCTCGGGCGGGGCCCGCTACCAGCTGGCCCGCCAGGTGGCCGAGCGCTTCGCCGAAGCCCTGGAGACCAGCGGCGTCGACGTGGTGCCCAAGGTCTCGATCACCGGGGCCGGCGGCGAAGGCGGCGCCAACGGCGGCGTCATGCAGGCCCTGCTGACCCTGCTGATGTCCGAAAAGCTGGGCCTGGCCGTCGACGCGACCGACCAACGGGTTGTGGAGGCGGTGGAAGACTAGGCATTCGAGGGCGCCATCCCGACCTGGCCCGCCCGACCCGGGGCCGATGAGTGAGCCAAGGCTCCCCGCGGCCCCGGGTCTTCGCTGGGTTCGGGCCGGGAGGCGGACCTTGGTTTCCCGGGCTCGCCGCTTCGCCTGTCTCCCACGCTTGTTTCGGGGCCGCGATCTGCGTAGGCAGGCGGCGTCACCGCCAGTCTCCGAGGCCCCCATGACCGTCGTCGTCCTGCAGACCGCCCGCGCCCGCGTCGAACTGCTGCCCGCCTTGGGCGGATCGGTGGGGCGGTTCACCTGGGACGGTCGCGAGGTGCTGCGGCCGGCGCCGATGGGGACGACCGAGGTGCTGGAGACCGGCAACTTCGCCCTGGTCCCGTTCTGCAACCGCATCCGCGACGGCCGCTTCAGCTTCGGCGGCCGCGACGTCGCCCTGTCGCCGAACCTGGGCGATCATCCGCACGCCCTGCACGGCCAGGGCTGGCGCGGGGCCTGGAGCGTGGTGTCGGCGAGCGAGGCCGAGGCGGTCCTCGCCTTCGACCATCCGCCCGGCGAATGGCCCTGGGCCTATCGCGCCGAACAGCGCTTCACCCTGGGCGAGGCCGGCCTGCGCCAGGCGCTGTGGGTGACCAACACCGGCGCCGAGCCGATGCCGGTCGGCCTGGGTTTCCACCCCTATTTCCCGGCCCGCGCGGGCGAGCGGCTGCAGGCCGGCGTCACCGGGGTCTGGCTGACCGACGGCGACTGCCTGCCCACCACCCATGTCGAGGGCGCGTGGCGCTCGGACTGGGCGGCCGGCGCGCCGACGGCGGTCTCCGACCTGATCGACAACTGCTATACGGGTTGGAACGGCGTGGCGACCCTGTCGGCGCCGGACGGCGCGAGCACGACCCTGACCGCCTCGCCGGCGTGCCGCTGGCTGCATGTCTATTCGCCGCCGGGCGCGGACTTCGTCTGCGCCGAGCCGGTGGCCAACCGCCCCGACCCGTTCAACGGCGAGGACAGCGGGATCAGGATCCTGGCGCCGGGCGAGACGGCGTCGGTGTGGATGAACGTCGCGTCGAACTGAGGTTGGGCGACTTTCCCGGTCGTCATCCCGGGCCTCGTGCCCGGGACCCCTCGTTCAGCCGACGGTGAAGCGCCTTGGCGCGCTGGCGCGCCACCCCTCCGCACCTGCGGTGGGCAGAGGGGTTCCGGGCACAAGGCCCGGAATGACGGTTGAAATGAAGGGGATGAAGGCCCTGGGCCTCAATCCACCATCGCCTCCAGCGCCGCGCGATCTCGCAGCAGCACCTTGCGGGTGGTCGGCAGGGCGATCAGGCCCTCGTGCTGGAACTGGCTGAAGGTGCGCGACACGGTCTCGATGGTCAGGCCCAGATAGTCGGCCATGTCCTGGCGGGTCATGGGCACGTCGAGCAGGGCCTCGGCGCCCGTCCGCTCGGCCAGGTCCAGCAGCAGGGCCGCGACCCGCTCGCAGGCGGTGCGGCGGCCCAGCATCAGCACGTGGTCCTGGCAGCGGCGCAGGTTGTCGGTGGTCAGTTCCAGCAGCCGCCGGGCGACGTCGCCATGCTCGTGGGCCAGGGCTTCCAGGGCCGAACGCGGCATCACCCGAACCTGGGCGGGGCTCAGGGTCTGGGCGGCGACGCGATAGGTTTCGCCGCCTTCCAGGCCGAACACGTCGCCGGCGAAGTGGAACGCCTCGATCTGCCGCCGACCGTCGCGCAGGATCCGGCAGGTCCGCAGGCTTCCGGAGGTTAGCTGATAGATCCGGTCGGCCCGCTGGCCCTCGTCGAAGATCGTCTCCCCCTGGCCGTAGCTCTGGCGCAGGCCGTCCGGCAGGATCGTCGCCGGCTGGCGCGCGGCGGTGGGGACGGCGGTCTGGATCACGGACAGCATGGTGATTTCCCGATCTCTTGGTCCGCCCAATCTCCGTCGCGGGAGCCTGGCGGTACAGTCGGGGCCTACGCCTAAGGAGGACTACCTAGGCTGGCTTTGGCGCCGCGATCGTCCCGTGCTCAACCCCGCCGGATCGACAGGGTCATGCGCACCAGGGCGGCCAGGTTGTCGGCGTGCATCTTGGCCATCAGCTTGGCGCGATAGATCTCGACCGTACGCGGACTAATGCCCAGCTCGCGGGCGATCACCTTGTTGGGCTGGCCGTCGACGACGCCGTCCAGCACCTGGCGCTCTCGTTCCGACAAGGTTTCCAGCCGCTGGCGGACCAGGGTCGCCTCGTCGGAGGCGGCGGTCGCGGCGCCGTTTCGCGCCTGGGGCGGCGGCCCGGCCTCCAGGGCCCGGTTGAGGGCGTCGATGATCCGGCTTTCGCCGAAGGGCTTTTCGATGAAATCGGCCACCCCGGCCCGCATGGCCTCGACCGCCAGGGGGATGTCGCCATGGCCGGTGATCATGATGATCGGCACGCGGCAGCCGCGGGCGTTCAGCTCGCGCACCAGCTCCAGTCCCGTCATGTCGGGCATGCGCATGTCGGTGATCACGCAGCCGGCGCCGTCCAGGGGCAGGGCGTCCAGCAGGGCCAGGGCCGAGGCGTGGCTGACCACCTCGAAGTCGGCGGCCTCCAGCAGGAAGGCCAGGGACTCGCGGGCGCTCTCGTCGTCGTCGACCACGTGGACCACGGCTTCACTCATCGATCATGTCCCTGTTGTCCTCGGCGTCATCTCTACGCGGCGGCAGGACGAAGTGGAACACCGTGCCGCCCTTGGGGTTCGGATCGGCCCAGATGCGCCCGCCGTGCGCCTCGATGATCGAGCGCGAGATCGATAGGCCCACCCCCATGCCCTCGGCCTTGGTGGTCATGAACGGCTGGAACAGGCGCTCGCGGAAGTCGTCGCTGATGCCCGAGCCGGTGTCGGTGACGCTGACCTGGACGGAACCGTTGTCCAGCCGCTGGCTGGCGATCGTCAGTTCACGCCGCGGCGCGTCGGCCATGGCGTCGACGGCGTTGCGGATCAGGTTCACCAGCACCTGCTGGATCTGCACCCGGTCGGCATAGACCGCGTCGGCGGCCGGGTCGAGCTGCAGGCGGGTGGTGACCAGGTGCTCGCGGGCGCCGATCAGGGCCAGGGCGGCGGCGTCCTCGACCACCTTGGACAGGCTCTCGGGCGCTCGCTCGCTGGCCCCGCGCCGCACGAACTCGCGCATGCGGTGGATCACGTCGCCGGCCCGCAGGGCCTGGGCCGAGGCCTTGTCGACCGCGTCGCGGACCTTGGCCTGATCCTCGGGCCGGCCCCGGTCGATCAGGCGGCGCGAACCGGTCAGCAGGTTGGCGATCGCCGACAGCGGCTGGTTCAGCTCGTGGGCCAGGGTCGAGGCCATCTCGCCCATCGCGGTCAGGCGGGAGACGTGGACCAGCTCGGTCTGAAGGTCGCGCAGCCGGGCCTCGGTCTGCTGGCGTTCGGTCAGGTCACGGATGAAGCCGGTGTAGAACGGCTGCAGGCCCCGGGTCTCGCCGACCGCCAGCTCCATCGGGAAGGTGCTGCCGTCCTTGCGCAGGCCGACCACCACCCGGCCCACCCCGATGATCCGCTTCTCGCGAGTCTGGGCGTAGCGCGCCAGGAAGCCGTCGTGGGCGCTGCGGTCGGGCTCGGGCATCAGCAGGCTGATGTTCCGGCCGATCGCCTCGGCCGAGGTCCAGCCGAACAGGCGCTCGGCGGCCGGGCTGAACGAGGTCATGACCCCGGCGGGATCGATGACGATCACCGCGTCGGGGGCCGAATCGAGGATCGACTGCAGGTGATGGGTCATGGCGGCCGCGCGCGAGCGGGCGGCGTGGAACCAGCCGCCGCCGACCGACATACCCGAGCCGATCATCACGAACACCAGGCTGGACAGGGCCGTGGCCTGGTCGGGCCGCCCCTGCACCTTCAGCATCCAGACCGCGGCGGCCGCTAGGACGGTGGCGAACAGGCCCGGCGCCAGGCCGCCGACCGCGGCGCTGATCAGCACGGCCGGCACGAACAGCAGGAAGGCCGAGGGGGCCGTGAAGCCGGGGGGCAGGGCCAGCTGGATCAGGCAGCAGGCCAGGACCGTGGCCATGGCCGCCAGATAGGCGCGAGGCCGCAGGTCGCTGTGCAGCGTCCCGGCCGAAACCGTGGTCATCACGTGATAGCGGCCTCCGCTGCGCAAGGTCGGCTACCCTATAGCCGCTGGCGCAGAGATTGGCAGTTCCTGATCGCACAGGGCGCGCGGCGCGGGACGGTGGCTGACCAGCACCAGGCCCTGGCCGGTGCGGTTCAGGCGGGCGTCCAGGCGCGCGACGACCAGGGCCTCGGTCGCGGCGTCCAGGCCCTCGGTGGGCTCGTCCAGCAGCAGCCAGGGCGCATCGCGCAGCAGGGCTCGGGCCAGTGAGAGCCGCCGCCGCTCGCCGCCCGACAGCCGCTCGCCGTTTTCGCCGATCCAGGCGTCCAGCCCTTGCGGCAGGGCCCGGACCCGGGCCTCCAGCGCGGCGTCGGCCAGGGCCTCCCACAGGGCCCCCTCGGCGTGCGGTCCGGCCAGGGCGAGGTTGGCGCGGACCGTCCCGGCGATCATCGCCGCGTCCTGCGGGGCATGGGCGAAGGCGGCGCGGAGGGTAGCGGGGTCAAGGGTTTCGATTTCCCGCCCATCACACATCAACCGCTCATCCCGGCATTCGCCGGGCTTTAGGGTGCGCAAGCCCAGCAGCCGTTCGAGCACGGTGGTCTTGCCGCATCCCGACGGACCCGTGAGGACCACCCGCGAACCGGATGCGATCACGTACTGTCCGAAGGCCAGGCTCGGGGGTGTCGAAGGCGTAGCAATATCCGCCGCGACCGCCGTCCCATGCACCAGCACCGCATCCAGCCGCGCCGCCGCCGCGTCGGCCCCGGCGTCCTGCTCGAAGGCCTTGCCGAGTCCCGTCAGGCCCTCCAGCGCCATGGCGCAGGCCAGGCCGGCCATCGCCGCCAGGGGCGTGGCGGCGTCGTGGGCGAAAGCCAAGACCCCGGCGACGGCGACGCCGAGGATCGCGCCCTGCAGCACCATCAGCGCGCCGCCGGCGGCCACGGCCTCTCGCTTCAGGTCGTCCAGCCGCGCGCCCTTCCTGGCGATTTCGGCGGCGGCGCGGTCCTGGACGCCATAGACCCGCAGCTCGGGCGCGGCGGCGGCGTAGGCGGCCAGGGCGTCCTTCAGGTCGCCGGCGGCCTGCTGGACGGCCGGGCCGGTGCGGGCGGTCAGGCGGCGGGCCAAGGCGCGGACGCCCAGCACGGTCGAGCCTACCGCCAGGGCCACGACCAGAGCCGACGCCCAGCCGGCCGGGGCGGCCATGGCCAGGCCGGCGGCGACGGCGGCCCCCGCGCCCCAGGGAGCGGAGAGGCGGATCATCCGGGTCTCGACCGCGTCGACATCCTGCACCAGCCGGGCCGAGGCCTCGCCGCGCGACAGGGCCAGGGCCTGGGCGGGCGGGGCGGCGGCCAGGGAGGCGTAGAGCGTCGGGCGGATGGCGGCCAGGGCCTTCAGGGCCGCGGTGTGGCCCGACAGGCGCTCCAGATAACGGAAGGCGGTGCGCAGGATGGCCAGCAGGCGGATGCCGGCGCTGGGCAGCAGGACGTTGAAAGCCTGGGCCGCCGCCAGGCCGGCCAGTCCGGCGATCGCCGCCCCGGTCAGGAACCAGCCCGACAGGCCCAGCAACAGCACCGACCCGGCCCCGACGACGGCGGCCGAGAGGGCGGCCAGGCGCAGGCCGTCGGCGTGGCGTTTGCGTTGCTGGCGGATCAGGATGGCGAGCGGACCCGGGCTCACAGCCGCACCACCCGGTCGGCCAAGGCCGCCACCACTTCAGAATGGGTGGCGATCAGGGTGGTGCGGCCCTGGGCGGCGGCGCGAAGGATCGGCAGCAGGGCCTGTTCCGACGCCGCGTCGAGGTCGGCGGTGGGCTCGTCCAGCAGCAGGATCGGCGCGGGCTTGAGCAGGGCGCGGGCCAGGCCCAGCCGGCGTCGCTCGCCGCCCGACAGACCCGCGCCGCGCTCGTCGAGCGTCGTGTCCAGGCCGCCGCGAGCGTCGAGCACGGCGTCCAGGCCGACGGCGCGCGCGGCCCGCTCCAGCGCCGCTCGCGTCGCGGCGGGGTTGGCCAGGGCCAGGTTGTCGGCGAGGGTTCCGGGCAGGACGACGGGCGACTGTCCGGCCCAGGCGACCGAGGCGGCGATCGAGCCCAGATGCGACAGACGCTGGTCGCCGACCATCACCTCGCCGCCGCTCAGCGGCGCCAGGCCCAGCAGCAGGTTCAGCAGGGTGGTCTTGCCGCTGCCGCTGGGGCCGAGCAGGGCGACGACCTCGCCGGGGGCGACGTCGAGATCGAAGCGGTCGAACACGGACGCCTCGCCGGCCTCGTAGGCGACGGTCACGGCCTGGAAGCGGATGGGCGGCGGGCCGTCGAGGGTCACGGCGGGCGGGGCGGGCGCGGGGGCGGGCAGGACGGCCAGGGTCAGGGCCGCAGCCTCGGCGGCCTGGCGGTCGTGATAGGCGGCGGCCAGCCGGCGCAGCGGGGCGTAGACCTCCGGCGCCAGGGCCAAGGCGAAGAAGGCCCGCTTCAGGTCCAGCTGTTCCGGGACCGGGAAGGGCAGCAGACGCAGCAGGTTGAAGCCGCAATAGACCGCCACCAGGGCCACCGACAGGGCGGCGAAGAATTCCAGCGCGCCGGACGACAGGAAGGCGACCCTCAGTACACGGATCGTGCGCCTGGCCAGGTCGTCGGCGGCGACGGACAGGTCGCGAGTCACCGCGCCCTCGGCCTGGAAGGCCAGCACCAGCGGCAGGGCGCGCACCCGGTCGAGGAACAGGCCCGACAGCCGCTCCAGCGCCAGGAACTGTCGCCGCGACTCCTCGGCCGCCGCGCCGCCGGCCAGGGCCATGACCAGGCCGAACGGGACCAGGGTCAGCAGCAGGATCCCGGCCGCCACGGGGGTCGCGACGGCGATGGCGGCGATGACCAGCAGGGAGGCGGGCGCCGCGGCCCGCCTGGCGGGTTCGAAGCGAGCCACGTGGCCGTCCAGGGCCTCGACCCCCTCGACCACGGCCGACAGGGCTTCGCCGCCGGTGACGCGGCCGCCCAGCACCGAGGCGACGGCGCCGCGACGGGCCTCGGCCTTGACCCTGCTTGCCGCCAGCGCTCCGGCCTGGGCGGCGTGCCTGGCCAGCAGGCCGCGCGCGGCGGCGGCCAGGGCCAGCAGGACCAGCCAGGGCGCGGCGGCCAGGCCCCGCGGCAGGGCGTCGACGGCCAGGGCGAGGCCGGCGGCGAAGGCGATCGCGGCCGGGACGTCGGCCAGCAGCCACAGGGACGCGGTGTTGGAGGCGCCGCCGCCGGGCTTGGCCAACGCCGTCAGCCAGGGGCGCGCGACGGCGTCGAGCTGGGCGGTTGAACGGGGGGACATGGACCGTCGTTAGGGATCGGGGACGGGCGCGTCCTTGATCGGGATCAAAGCGCCCTGGCCTTGATGCGTCTAGAGGTAGAAGGTCGTTGGCGCGATCGCCAACGACCACCGGAGCGCTGCATGGACCCCGCCGTCGTCGACCTTTCTCGTCTGCAGTTCGCCCTGACGGCGCTGTACCACTTCCTGTTCGTGCCCCTGACGCTTGGCCTCTCCTTCATGCTGGTGATCATGGAGAGCGTCTATGTGATGACCAAGCGGCCGATCTGGCGCACCACGACGCGGTTCTGGGGCACGCTGTTCGGCATCAACTTCGTGCTGGGCGTGGCCACGGGCCTGACCATGGAATTCCAGTTCGGCATGAACTGGTCGTACTATTCGCACTATGTCGGCGACATCTTCGGCGCGCCGCTGGCCATCGAGGGGTTGATGGCCTTCTTCCTCGAGGCCACGTTCGTGGGGCTGATGTTCTTCGGCTGGGACAGGCTGAAGCCGGTCACCCACCTCCTGGTCACCTTCCTGGTCGCCCTGGGCACCAACCTGTCGGCCCTGTGGATCCTGGTCGCCAACGGCTGGATGCAGAACCCGGTCGGCGCGGCCTTCAATCCCGACACCTTGCGGATGGAGGTGACCGACTTCCGGGCGGTGGTGTTCAACCCGGTGGCCCAGGCCAAGTTCGTGCACACGGTCAGCGCCGGCTACACCATCGCGGCGGTCTTCGTGCTGGGGGTCAGCGCCTGGTACCTGCTGAAGGGCCGGTATGTCAGCGTCGCCAAGCGCTCGCTGACCGTGGCCGCCGCCTTCGGCCTGGCCTCGTCCCTGTCGGTGGTCGTGCTGGGCGACGAGAGCGGCTACGCCCTGACCGACAACCAGAAAATGAAGCTCGCGGCCCTGGAGGCCATGTGGGAGACGGAAGCCCCGCCGGCCGGCCTGACCGCGTTCGGCATTCCCGACCTGAAGGCGCGCAAGACCCACGCCGAGATCAAGATCCCCTACGTCCTAGGCCTGATCGCCACCCGCAGCCTGGACCGGCCCGTCGCCGGCATCTTCGAACTGGTGGCCCAGGCCGAGACCCGGATCGAGAGCGGGGTGGTCGCCTACGGCGCGCTGGAGGCCCTGAAGGCCGATCCCAAGGACCTGGCGGCGCGCGGCGTCTTCGAGACCCACCGCCGCGACCTGGGTTACGCCCTGCTGCTCAAGCGCCATGTGGCCGACCCGCGCCAGGCCGACAAGGCGCTGATCCAGAAGACCGCCTGGGAGACCGTGCCCAACGTGCCGGTGATGTTCTGGTCCTTCCGGGTCATGGCCGGCATCGGCTTCCTGATGATCGCCCTGTTCGCCACCGCCTTCGTGCTGGTCACCCTGCGGCGGCAGAACACCCGCTGGTTCCTGATGCTGGCCGTGGCGGCCATCCCGCTGCCGTGGATCTCGACCGAGCTGGGCTGGGTGCTGGCCGAGGTCGGGCGCCAGCCCTGGGCGGTGGAGGGCGTGCTGCCCACCTTCCTGGCGCCGTCGTCGCTGAGCGTGCCCCAGATCCTGACCAGCATCGTGGTCTTCACCCTGCTGTACGGCGCCCTGGCGGTGGTCGAGGTCGGGCTGATCCTCAAAACCATCAAGAAGGGGCCCTTCGCCGAGCAGGAAGCCTTCCCGTCCGGACCCCCAGGCGGTCTCGAGAGCGCCCCCGCCGGCGAAGCCGTGGCCTAAGGAGATCGGATTCATGGAACTTCCCCTCGACTATCCGACCCTGCGCCTGATCTGGTGGGGCCTGCTGGGCGTGCTGCTGATCGGCTTCGCCGTGACCGACGGCTACGACATGGGCGTGGGCGCGCTGCTACCCTTCGTCGCCCGCACCGACGAGGAGCGGCGGATGGTGATCAACACCGTCGGCGCCACCTGGGAGGGCAACCAGGTGTGGTTCATCACCGGCGGGGCCGCGATCTTCGCGGCCTGGCCGCTGGTCTACGGCGTCAGCTTTTCGGGCTTCTACCTGGCCATCTTCGCGGTGCTGGTGGCGATGATCCTGCGGCCGGTCGGTTTCAAGTACCGGTCCAAGCGGCCGGACCCGCGCTGGCGGGCCTTCTGGGACTGGGCGCTGTTCACGGGCGGCTTCGTGCCGGTGCTGGTGTTCGGCGTGGCCGTGGGCAACGTGCTGCAGGGCGCGCCGTTCAAGCTGGATGGCGACCTGAGGACCACCTATCACGGCGCGTTCCTTGGCCTGTTCACCCCCTTCACCCTGGTCTGCGGCCTGCTGTCGGTCGCCATGCTGGTGCTGCACGGCGCGGCCTGGCTGGGGATCAAGGCCGAGGATGGCGGCGTGGTCCAGGACCGGGCCCGCCGGTTCGGCACGGGCGCCGGGATCGCCACCCTGCTGCTGTTCCTGGTCGGCGGCCTGCTGGCCATGCGCCTGGGCTTCCGCATCGAGGGCGCGTTCGATCCGGCCGGACCTTCCAATCCGCTGCGCGGGGCCGCGGTCGCCGCGCCTGGCGCCTGGTTCGACAATTTCGGCCGCCATCCCTGGATGCTGGTCGCCCCGGTCATGGGCTTCGGCGGCGCGATCCTGGCCCTGCTGGGCCTGTGGCGGCGGTCCGCGCCCCTGGCGTTCGGCGGCTCGTCGGCCTCGGCGGCGGGGATCGTGGCCACCGTCGGCCTGTCGATGTTCCCGTTCATCCTGCCCAGCACGATTGATCCCCGGTCGAGCCTGACGGTCTGGAACGCCTCGTCCAGCCACCTGACCCTGTTCATCATGCTGATCGTCGTCGTGGCGCTGATGCCGGTCGTGCTGCTCTACACCGCCTGGGTGTTCAAGGTGCTGTGGGGCCGGACCAGCACGGCGGCGCTGAAGACCGACCCGGCCCTGTACTGAGGAGTTTCAAGCCATGTGGTATTTCACCTGGGTGCTGGGCCTGGGCCTGGCCGTCGCCTTCGGCGTGCTGAACGGCGTCTGGTACGAGTTCAACCTGACCGACGAGGGCGACGTCGGGGCGTCGGAGCCGTAAGGGTTTCACCTAAATCCCCCGGCATTCGCCGGGATGAGCGGAGTTCAGAGACCCCCCAGCGCGACAATTCGACGCCGACCCGCAAGCTCTGCATTAACCGTTATTAAACGGCGCTCGGGCTCTTGTGACAGGCGACGCGAAACCGGCTTTCGGCCTTCGCCGCAAGACTTTTCGAGCCTCGGGATCCGACCATGACCGACCACGCCGAACCCGCCCTGGAGCTGATCTCGTTCTGCATCGGCGAGCAGGAGTTCTGCATCGACGTCAAGACGGTCCGCGAGATCCGCGGCTGGACCCCGGCCACCCCGATCCCGCACGCCCCGGCCTTCCTGAAGGGCGTGATCAACCTGCGCGGCGCGATCATGCCGGTCATCGACCTGCGCAACCGCCTGGGCCTGGGCGTCACCGTCCCGGAGACCCGCCACGTGATCGTCGTGGTCGAGTGCCAGGACCGCCTGGCCGGGATCCTGGTCGACGCGGTCAGCGAGACCTTCACCGTGTCGCGCGACCACCTGCAGCCGACCCCGGACCTGGGGACCGACGAACTGCGCTTCATCCAGGCGATCATCTCGCTGGACAGCCGCCTGATCACCTATCTGCGCATGGACGACGTCTTCCCCGCCCAGGTCAGCCAGGCGGCGTAAGCCGCCATCCAGGGCAGCAACGAAAAGGGCGGGCTAACGGGTCCGCCCTTTTTCGTTTCAGCGTCTGGGGACAGGCGCATGCGTCTGTCCCCGACCGATGCGGCCTACTTCCCGCGCACGATCCTGGCGGCCGCCGCGTGGAACGCCGCCTCGGCCTCGGCGGCGGCGGCCACGGCGTTGTGGCGGTCGGCGGCGACCGGCATGGCCGCGCGGCCGGTGGTGGGGGCAGCGTAGCTCTGGGCCACCTTGCGGGCGTCCTGGGCGCGCAGGGCGGCGTTGTTCGAGGCCGTCTCATGCCAGTGGGCCAGCTGCGCAGCGGTCAGGGCGCCGTCGGCCGGCATGTCGCCGTGATGGACCACCTCGCCGAAGCCGATGGCCACGAAGCCGTGGATGACGCCGTAGTCCTCTTCCGACAGCAGGAAGGTGATCTGCCGCTCCTCGACCTGGCCGGTATAGGCGTCCTGCTCGGGATCGAACTCGCGCAGCACCAGCACGTCGCCCACCGCGAACTCGCGGTCGTTGCGGCGGATCTCGAAGCGCTTCTTGCCCGAGCGCACGGCGGCGAAATATTGGGGCCAAGTCTTCAGTTCGTGACGGGTCATGGGGACTTCTTCGGAAAGGGGAGGCGTGGCCTTAACGGGCGGACGTCGCCGGAAGGTTAAGGCGGAAAGACGATGCTGTGGACGGGCGGTGCTGAAATCCTCGTCCTTCGACAAGCTCAGGATGAGGATTTCTACAGCCGGTTCGCGGTCGAAAGTAGCCCTCATCCTGAGCTTGTCGAAGGACGAGGGCGGCTCCTCAGCTCAAGCAGGTCCGGGCGATCTCGGCGCGCAGTTCGGGCAGGCCGTAGCCCTTTTCCGACGACGTCGCCAGGACCTTGGGGAAGGCGGCCGGGCGCTTGGCGATGGCCTTCAGGGTCTTGTCGACCGTGGCGTCCAACTCGGCCTGCTTGATCTTGTCGGCCTTGGTCAGGACGATCTGGTAGGAGACCGCCGCGATGTCCAGGGCGTCCAGGGCCTCGGCGTCCACCGCCTTCAGCCCGTGGCGGGCGTCGATCAGCAGGTAGACGCGCTTGAGGTTCACCCGGCCGCGCAGATAGGCGCGCCCCAGGTCCTGGAACTTGTCGGCGATGCTCTTGGACACCCGCGCGAAGCCGTAGCCCGGCAGGTCGACCAGGCGCAGCTTCTCGGCCAGCACGAAGAAGTTGACCTCCCGCGTGCGCCCCGGCGAGTTCGAGGCCCGCGCCAGGTGGTTCTGGCCGACCAGCCCGTTGATCAGGCTGGACTTGCCGACGTTGGAGCGGCCGGCGAAGGCCACTTCCGGCAGGGTCGGGGCGGGCATGCCGTCCATCTTGACCGCGCCCATCATGAAGGTCGCCGGCTGGGCGAACAGCACGCGGGCGGCCTCGATCTCGTCTTCGCTGTAGCCCAGCTCGTCCATCAGGTGGCCCCGACGGACTTGTCGCTGAAGCGGGCGATCAGCTTGTCGATCGGATTCTCGACCTTGTAGCGGTGCATGATGATGTACTGCTGGATGATGGTCAGCACGTTGCTCCAGCACCAGTAGATCACCAGGCCCACCGCGAACTGCGACAGGGTGAACGTGAAGACGATCGGGAACAGCTGGAAGATGCGCTGTTGCATCGGATCGCCGGCCGGCGGGTTCATCGCCGTGGTCAGCCACATGGTGAAGCCGTACAGCAGCGGCCAGACGCCGATGTGCAGCGGGCCGGCCAGCAGACCGCCGATCAGCGGGGCCGTGGCCGGATCCCAGTGGATCAGGCCGAACAGGGTGGTGAAGGTCGACGGGTCGCGGGCCGACAGGTCGGTGATCCAGCCGAAGAACGGCGCGTGCCGCATCTCGATGGTCACCGTCAGCACCTTGTACAGCGAGTAGAAGATCGGGATCTGGATCAGCATGGGCACGCAGCCCATCATCGGATTGATCTTCTCCTTGGCGTACAGCTGCATCATCTCCTGCTGCTGCTTGGCCGGGTCGTCCTTGTGCTTGGCCTTCAGCTTTTCGACCTCGGGGGCGATCTTCTTCATCTTCGCCATCGACTCGTAGCTCTTGTCGGCCAGCGGGAAGAGGATCAGCTTCAGGGCGACGGTCAGCAGCATGATGGCTACGCCGAAGTTGCCGACCAGCTTGTAGAAGATCTCCAGGATGTTGAAGATCGGCCGGGTGATGACCTCGAACATGCCCCAGTCGACGGCCTTGTCGAAGCTGGGAATGACGGCGGTCGGACGGTTCCAGAACTGCCACCAGACCACCGGCTTGCCGCCGTATTCGTAGCGGGTCAGCAGCGGCACGGTCTTGGCGCCGGCGAACAGGCGGGTGGTGTTGGTGATGGTCGCGCCGGCCGCCAAAGAGCGCGGCGAACCGGTGAAGGCCGACTCATAGACGTCGACGCCGCTGACCGGCTTCACCTGGAAGCGGCCCTTGATCATCTCGGACTGCTGGGGAACCAGGGCCGCCAGCCAGTACTTGTCGGTCATGCCGATCCAGCCGCCCTTGGACTCCAGATTGTCCTGCAGCGGTTTGTCCTTCTTCCACTTGGGGTACTTGGCCTTGTTCTGAAGGATGTACTTGCCGCCTTCGACGCTATCGACGCCGCCCAGGACGCCGATGCCGCCTTCGTAGACGATCTGGGTCTTGCCCAGGCCGTGCGGGCCTTCGGTCGGGATGCCCTGGCGCTGGACCGAAGCGTAGGGGGCCAGGGCCACGGCCGCGCCGCCCTGGTTGCGAACGGTGTCGGCGACGGTGAACATGGCGTCGGCGTCGACCGAGATGGTGCGGGTGAACACCAGGCCCTGGCCGTTGTCATAGGTCAGCACCACCGGGGTGGTCGGGCGCAGCACCTGGCCGGGCGCGGCCGTCCACACGGTCTGGGGGGTGGGCAGGCCGGTCATGCCGGCGATGCCGGCCCAGCCGAAGTCGGCGAACCAGGCGTGCTCGGCGCCCTCGGGGCGGAACAGCTCGACCGGGGGTGAGTTCTTGTCGGCCGTCTGGGTGTAGCGCTTGAGCCAGAGGTCGTCGATGCGCGCGCCCTTCAGGGCGATCGAGCCCGACAGGGCCGGGGTGTCGACGGCGATGCGCGGGCTCTGGGCCTTGGCGGCGTCGCGCGACAGCTTCAGGGGCTGGGGCAGGCCGTCGGCGCCGAGGGTCATGCCCGGCTGGACCGCGACCTGGGCCTGGGCCGCCTTCCTGGCGCGAAGCTCGGCCTCGGCCTTCCTCTGCTGCGGACCCAGCACCAGGAACTGGTAGCCGATCAGGATCGCGAACGCGCAGACGATGAACATCAGCGTGTTTTTGTTGGAGTCGTTCTGCATGGGTTGGACTTAACCAGAAACGGAGGAATCGGACGCGGCGGGGGCGTGCGGAGCGGGCGTCGCGCCCGGGCCCGCGCGATCGAGGTCGGCGGCGAGGCTTATCAGCGCGGTTTTAACATCGTCAAGCAAACGCCCCCATGGCCGCTGGCCGGTTCCGCCGCGGGCGATGAACACATAGTCGCAACAGGGGCGGCCATGAAGGGGGAGAAGCAGCCTGGCGGCCTCGCGCAGGCGTCTTTTGGCGCGATTTCGCTCGACCGAGCCGCCGATCTTCTTGGTGGCGGTGAATCCGACCCGGATCAGCGGGTCGTCATCGTGGCGCGGCCGCATCTGCAGGAACACCGCCCCGCGGGCCAGGTTGGGCGCCTTGGCGGCCTTCAGGAAGTCGGGGCGCTTCTTCAGGCGCTCGATCTTCACGGCCTTGGGCGGGGGCGGGGGCGGGGGGACCGGGGCTTCGGTCATGAAAAAAGCCGCCCTTTCCGGCGCAGGCGCGGGGCCTGGTTCGAGGAAAGGGCGGCTTCCATCATGGTCTTGTTCCCGCGGGAAGCGGGAGAAGGCTGTTAGGCCGTCAGGCGCTTGCGGCCCTTGGCGCGGCGACGCGCGACGATCTTCTGGCCGTTCTTGGTGGCCATACGCGCGCGGTAGCCGTGACGGCGGGCTCGCACGAGCTTCGACGGCTGGAATGTCCGCTTCACGAGGTGGCTCCGATAATAATGGGACGCGGAAGCCGGAGGGCCGCCGCGAGTGAGGGGCGGTGGATAAGGGAAGGGGCGGTCGCTGTCAACCGGACTCCGACGCGAAGACGAGTCGGATCAGGGGCTGGGCGCCGAGCGCTCCGCCCTCTTGCCGGCCGACCGCGCGAGCGCTTCGATCTCGGCCTTGCGCGCGTCCAGGTGGGCCAACTGGGCCTTGTAGGCCTCGTTCGCCGCGGTCAGCGTCTGAACGGCCGCCCCGCACGCCGTCGAATCGTCGTGGCCGTTCGCCTCCTCGAAGAGCGTGTAGGCCGCCTTGGCGCGCCTGGCGGCGGCGCGCGCGGCCGATCCCGTCGTATCCTGCCAGGCGGGGCGCCATTCCAGTTCATTCTGTTGGACCAGCCAACCGGTCAGGCGAAGGATGTACATCGACAGCTCGATTTGGTTGTCGTTGTGCTGGCCCAAGGTCTCCTGGAAGCCGGCCAGCAGGGCGGCGCGGGTTTCGGGCCGTGCACAAGCGTCCGCCGCCGGCGGGGCGATCTCGATCCGATGAGGCGGCCGGGGTTGTTGGCTCGTCTCCTCCTGGACCGCCTCCATCAACGCGACATCGACACAACTGACCTGCAACACGGCCTCTCGCACGCTGACGCTTGGAGCGCCGGGTTCGAAGGGCGGCATGGCGTCCTTGAAAGACAGTTGTTCCGGATCTTGCGAGGTCGCTTCGAGGATCGCACGGCCCCAGCTCAGCGCTGTGGCGTTGTCGGCCAGCCGCGCCAGGGCGGTGACGCCCGCCACCCGTTCGCTGTTCGGCGTCAAGGTCGCCACGAAGGCGTCGAAGGGCGGGTAGGCCGTCTTGGGTGTGAAGGCGCGGCTGTCGACCATCCTGGGCCCGGGCGCACCCGCCAAGGATGTGGCGCCGAAGGCCTCGCCGAACGCGCCCTTGGCGGAACAGCCCGCGACGATCGCGGCGACGGCGTGGGGATCGGGCTCAGCCATGGTCGACCCCGACGACAGGATCCCCGCCAACGCGGCGATCAGGGCGGCGCAGGTTCTCGGTGCTCGACGTCTCATCCATGTTCGCCCCATCAGATCGGCCTAGGGCGCGATCACGGCCTTGCCGACCACCCGCCGGTTGGCCAGAAGGTCGAAGGCCTCGCGCCAATGGTCAAGCTCGAACTCGGCGTGCACATGGGGTCGGATAGTCCCTTCATCCGCCATCCGCCACACCGCCTCAGTGTTCTCCCGTCCCTTCTCCGGAAACCGCCGCCCATACTCACCCGCCCGCGCGCCCATCACCGAGAAGCCCTTGATCAGCGGCAGGTTGACCGAGACGGTCGGGATGCGGCCGGAGGTGAAGCCGATGACCAGCAGCCGGCCGTCGAAGGCGATGCAGCGGACGCTCTCGTCGAAGACGTCGCCGCCGACCGGGTCGTAGATGATGTCGGCGCCGCGACCGCCGGTGATCGCCTTCACACGCTCCCGGAAGCCGCCGGTGACATTGACCACGGCGTCGGGGGCGTAGAGGCGCTGGATCTGCGCCAGCTTGTCGTCCGAGGCCGAGGCCGCGATCACCTTGGCGCCCAGGACCTTGGCCAGGTCGACGGCCGCCAGGCCCACCCCGCCGGCTGCGCCATGCACCAGCACCCACTCGCCGGGCTCGAGCCGCGCCCGGCGCACCAGGGCGACATAGGCCGTCAGATAGGCCGCGCCGTAGGCGGCGGCTTGCGCGAACGACAGCCTCGCGGGCTTGGGCTTGAGGGCCTCGGCCGACAGCACGGCGTACTCCGCGAACCCACCCAGCCGCGCGCCGCCGACGACCGTGTCGCCGAGGTTCCAGCCGGTGACGCCCTCGCCCAGGGCCGCGACCTCGCCGGCCAGGTCGAGGCCGGGCGTGAAGGGCGGCGGCGGCTTGAACTGGTATTCGCCCCGGGTCATCAGCAGGTCCGGGAAGTTGACGCTGGCGGCGCGCACGCGAACCAGCACCTCGCCGGGGCCGGGTTGCGGCCTCGGGACGTCGCGCACCGCGCAGCCGGCGAAGTCGGGGGCCAGGCTTTCGACGACGAGGGCGCGCATGGTGTTGGTCATGGGAATTCCACCAATTCCCGCTCATCCCGGCGAATGCCGGGACCCAGATCCCAAACTGAGTGGCTGATTGGATAAGCTCAGCGCTCTTGGCGTCAGCCCCACCGCCATTCCATCTGGGTCCCGGCATTCGCCGGGATGAGCGGATCTAAAAATTAGACCCTGGCCGCATCAAAAGCCGCCCGCACCAGCCCCGCGATCTCCCGGCAGGCCGCGTCGGCCGCCGGCACGACGCCCGTGAACGCCGTGAAGCCGTGGGCCAGGCTGTCATGGCAGCGGTAGGTGGTCGGCACGCCGGCCGAGATCAACCGCTTGGCGTAGGCCTCCCCCTGGTCGACCAGGGGATCGAAGCCGGCGGTGACCACCACGGCCGGGGCCAGGCCGGACAGGTCCTGGGTCTTGTCCGGCGACAGGCGCGGATCGGCCGGGTCGGCGTCGGGGCCCATATAGTGGCCCATGAACCAGTCCATGATCGGCCGGCTCAGCGGATAGGCGTCGGCATAGGTGGTCATGGACGCCGTCTCGCTGGCCACGTCGACGGCGGGGTAGATCAGCAGCTGCAGGGCCGGTTGGGCCTCGCCCTGGCGCTTCATCTCCTGGGCGACGACGGCCGCGAAATTGCCGCCCATGGAGTCGCCGCCGATCGCCGCCGTCCCCGCCAGGGCCCCGAAGCGGGCGGCGTTGTCGCGGCCCCAGCGGAAGGCGGCCAGCACGTCGTCCAGCCCGGCCGGGAAGCGGTGGTCCGGCGCCAGTCGATAATCGACCGACAGCACCGCCGTGCGGGCGAGGCGGGCCAGGATCCCGCAGAAGGCGTGGCAGGTCTCCAGGTCGCCGATCACCCCGCCGCCGAAGTGGGCGAAGACGATCAGCGGCGCGCCGCTGTCCTGGTCGGCCGGGCGGTAGGCGCGCAGCCTGATCGGGCCGCCGGGACCGTCGATGGTCAGGGTCTCGTTGCGCACGCCGGGTTCGGGCGGCCCACTCATGGCCGCCAGGCCCCGGGCGCTGGCGGCGCGGGCCTCGTCCGGCGACAGGGTGGTCATGGACGGCATCTTGGCCGCGGCCGCCGCCAGGAACTGGAAGCGCGGATCCAGGGTTCGCCCGCCCCGATAGACCGTCCCGCCGCCCGACATCGCGCGCAGCACCGGGCTGGGCAGGGACATCAGCGCCTTGAGGATGAATTTCTGGACGGCGGGGTCGGCCATTCGGGCTCTTTCTTGTTCGGTCGCGAAAAGCTCAGGGACGCGGCAGGGCAGGCAGGCCGCCCAGGATCATCCGGACGGCGAAATCGGCGGCCCCGTCCACGTCGACCGGCCGGCGCTCCAGCATCTTGTCGCCGACCTCGCGGGCGACGGCGATGCAGGCGGCGGCGAAATAGTCCAGGTCGACGGCCGGGGCGTTGTCGTGCTCCAGCACCTTGGCGAAGGCGGCGTGGACCTCGTCGAACACCGCCTGGATCTCGGGCGTGGCGCGGGCGTGGGGAAACACCTCGCCGGCCGGCCGGTTGATCCGCCAGCTCTCGTGCTCGGCCGCCAGGAAGTCGAAATAGGCCCGGACCGCGCCGCGCAGGAAGCTCTCGAAGTCGACGGCCCTTTCGGATTCGGCCCGCAGGATCGGCCGGAAGCGCCGCGCGCCGTCGTCGGCCAGGGCGTCGAACACTTCCTCCTTGGACTTGTAGTAGTTGTAGAAGGTGCCCGAGGCCAGGCCGGTGCGGCGAATGATGTCGCGGACCGTGGCGGCCTCGTAGCCCAGCTCGCCGAACACCGCCCGGGCCGCGTCGAGGATCGCCTGGCGGTTGGCGACCTTGGTCCGCTCGCGCTTGCCGGGGCGGTTGTCCTCGGCCGGACCGCGGACGGGGAAATAGGCGATGTTCGACATCGGACGCGACTCGTGGCGAGGCCCAAATGACGCCCCGTCATGATTTCAGCCTCATTCCGCCGCCAGTGGCAAGGCGTCCGGCGCTCGCGCCGGTACGGGCAGGGCGCCGCCGGCTGCCCGGGCCCGCTTCTCGCCGGCCGCGATCTCCTTCTTCAGGTCGGCGCAATAGACCCCGAAGTCGACCTGGATCGTGTGGCGGGCCGAGGCGTAGTAGTGGCCGGTGTGGCGTTCCTCGTCCTTGGCGGTGATGCGCCGCATCTCGGCGACCGAAGGCGGGGCGTAGCGGCCGGTCAGGTAGGCGGCCACCAGCTTGGACTGCTGCTCGGCGAAATTGACCAGGGTCGGCAGGGCCTGGGCCAGGCCCATATAGAAGAGGTCGGGCACGCCGGGCTTCATCATCCGCTTGAACAGCGGCAGGCGGTGGTCGGCGTCGGGAACCAGCGCCGGATCGTCGAGGAACGGGAAGCTGATCCTGTAGCCGGTGGCGAACACGATCACGTCGACGGGCTCGACGCTGTCGTCGGCGAAGCGGACCTCGCGCCCCTCCAGCGCCTTGATCGCCGGCTTGAAGGTGATGTCGCCGCAGCCGGCCCGGGTCAGGAACTCGCCGCTGACCGACGGGTGGGCCTCCAGCGGCTCGTGGTCGGGCTTGGGCAGGCCGTAGTCCTCCATCCGGCCGACATGCTTGCGGACCAGAGCGCCGACGATCTTCAGCCCCAGCTTGCGCGGCATCCACGGCGGCATGGCCGACTTGTCGGACGGCTTGCCGTTCAGATATTTCGGGAACACCCAGACCCCGCGCCGGGCCGAGACGATCAGCCTGCCGGCGATCGGGCGTTGCGCCAGCTCGCTGGCGATATCCATGGCCGAATTGCCCATGCCGACCACCACCACGGTCTTGCCGCGCATGTCGACCGGGTCGAACGGGTCGCTATAGGCGTGGGCATGGAAGGCCACGCCGTCGAAGGTTCCGGGATAGTCCGGCACGCGCGGGTCCCAATGGTGGCCGTTGGCGATGATCAGCACGTCGTAGAGCCGGGTCTCGCCGGTCGACAGGGTCACCGACCACAGGCCGTCCGGGGCGCGCTCGGCGCGCAGGACCTTGGTGTTGAAGGTGATGGTCTCGCGCAGGCCGAAATGGGCGACATAGGCCTTGAAATAGGCCAGGACTTGGCTGTGGTGCGGGAAATCGGGCCAGTCGGGCGGCACCGGGAAGTCCTCGAAGGCCAGCCGCCACTTCGAGGTGTCGATATGCAGGCTCTCGTAGCAGGCCGACAGCCCGTTGGGGTTCTTGTAGTACCAGTTGCCGCCGATGTCGTCGGAGGCCTCGAAGCAGTCATAGGGGACGCCGGCGTCCTTCAGCCGCTTGGCGGTGGTGAAGCCGCTGCAGCCCGCGCCGATGATGCAGGCCTTTGGAAGCCGCTTGGCGTCCATGACGCGCCCTCCCTGACTTATCGTTGTTCAGGTGAGCGTATCAGCGTTATGCGAACCGTCAAACCGCCCTTTGTCACCCGCCCAGGGCGCGCGGCGAATAGGTAGCCGTGCAGCGCGACTTGCACTGCATCCACTGGGTCGGGCAGCTGTCGTCGTCGCCGTTGGCGCGGCAGAAGAAGTAGGTGCGGTTGCAGGACGCGCGGCACTGGTCCGGGTCGCGCGCCTGGACCGCGCCGGTCAGCGGGATCAGCGGCGGCGGCAGGGCCGGCGTGACGTCCTTGGCCGGGGCGCTGCTCGGCCTGGCGGGAACGACGCGTATCGGCTTGGCCGTCTGGGCCGCGGCGGAGGCGGCCAGGGCGGCGAGGATCAGCAGGCAGGCGAGGGCGCGGCGCATGGGCAGGAGACTAGCGGCCCGGCGTTGAGGTTTGGTTAACCACGTTTCCGCGCGCTCCGATGGGGACAGGCGCATGCGCCTGTCCCCAACCGCGGAACGCTCACGGCTGCGAGGTCGCCAGGAAGGCGTCCAGCCCTTCGGCAAGATGGTCGAACATCGTCCGCATCCGCAGGGTCGATCGCAGGTCCTCGTGCATGACCAGCCAGAGGGGCAGGTCGAAGCCGATCTGGCCCGGGCAGACCGGGACCAGGTCGGCGTCACGGCGCGCCACCCCGTGCTGGATGAAGCCGATTCCGAAACCGGCCCGGACGGCCGCCAGCTGGGCCAGATCGCTGTCGGCGCGGAACGCGAAGCCGCGCGGGGGCAGGGGTACGCGCTGGACCAGGCCGCGCAGGAACGGCGTGCCCCTGTCGAAGCCGATCAGCGCATGATCGACCAAGCCGTCCAGGGTGGCGGGGACCCCCTCGAGCTCGACATAGCGCCGATGGGCGTAGAGACCCAGGTGGGTGTCGGCCAGGCGGCGGGCGACCAGGGCGTCCTGGGTGGGGCGGACCATCCGCACGGCGATGTCGGCCGCGCCGCGCAGCAGGTCCTGCTGCTGGTTGTCCAGCGACAGCTCGACGGTGACGGCCGGATGCCGCGGGCGGAAATCGGCCAGGATCGGCGGCAGCACCTCGGCGCCGATGATCTCGCTGGCGGTGATGCGGACCACGCCGCGCGCCGTGTCGCCAGCCCCCGACGCGGCGCGGACCAGGGCGCTGGCCGCCCCGGCCATGGCCTGGGCGTGGGGCCGAAGGTCGAGGGCGGCGTCGGTGGGTTTCAGGCCCTGGGGCGAGCGGGTGAACAGGGCCACGCCCAGGGCGTGCTCCAGGGCGGCGACCTGGCGGCCCAGGGTCGGCTGGGTCAGGCCCAAGGCTCGGGCGGCGGCCGACAGGCTGCCCTCGGTCATCACCGCCAGGAAGGCGCGGTACAGGCTCCAGTCGGGATCATCCATGCATTTATGCATGGCAGATCAAGACAGTTCGTCAATTCTCGTTTGGCCTGCCGCGCCGCATCTTCCCGTCATCAACCGCGCCTCGCGGACCGACGGAGACCGACATGACCTCGACTGAACAACGCATCGCCCTGGTGATCGGCGCGACCGGCGGCATCGGCGGCGAAGTCGCCACGGCCCTGGTTCGCCACGGCTGGACCGTCCGGGCCCTGACCCGCCGCGCCCAGCCGCCCCGGTCCGGGATCGACTGGATCCAGGGCGACGCCATGGTCGCGGACGACGTGGCCCGCGCCGCCCGCGGCGTCCAGCTGATCGTCCACGCCGCCAACCCGCCGGGCTACCGCAACTGGGGCCAACTGGTGCTGCCAATGCTGGACTGCACCATCGCCGCCGCCAAGGCTGAGGGCGCGCGGATCCTGCTGCCGGGCACGGTCTACAACTTCGGCGCCGAGACCTTCCCGCGGATCGACGAGACCGCGCCGCAGACCCCGACCACCCGCAAGGGCCGGATCCGCGTCGAGATGGAGCAGCGGCTGAGGGCGGCCTCGACCCAGGGCGCGCCGGTGCTGATCGTCCGGGCCGGCGACTTCTTCGGTCCGCACGCCGGCAACAACTGGTTCGGCCAGGCGGTGGTCAAGCCGGGCGGGCCGTTGAAGTCGGTGACCGAGCCCTCGGCCAGGGGCGTCGCCCACGCCTGGGCCTATCTGCCGGACCTGGCCGAGACCATGGCTCGGCTGCTGGACCGGGCCGATCGCCTCGCGGCCTTCGAGGTCTTCCACTTCGGCGGCCACCAACTGGCCTGGGGCGAGATGGCGGCTGCGGTGCGCCGGGTGACCAACCGGCCGAACCTGCCGGTCATGGGCTTTCCCTGGTGGCTGGTGACGGCCCTGTCGCCGGTCGTGCCGCTGTTCCGCGAAATGGCCGAGATGCGCTACCTGTGGCGGGCGCCGCTGGCGCTGGACGACCGCAAGCTCCGGACGTTCCTGGGTGACGTGCCCCATACGCCGCTGGACCAGGCGGTCGCCGCGAGCCTGCGGGCGCTGGGGTGTCTGGAGGGCATAGGCGACAACAATTTTACGGCTTTTCCAGAACGGGGTAGCGCGTGAGGGTTAGGGAAAATTCTCCGAGTCTCGCTCTCATGTATCTCGGGCGGATGCCTTCAGCATTTTCCCATTCAAACAGAACATTTGGAAATCGATCTTTGATCGAAAATTTATTGTCAAAGCCAAAGAAATGCTTGGGTATATTTGAAAATGGTTTGTATTTTTCCACCAGACCCTCGGATTCCCAATCTCTTCCGAGGTGAGATATTATGTTTAGTGCGAGAAGTCCTTGATCATAGTTTGACATTTTTGACTTGATAATTTTTGAAAAATTGATCTTATCATATTCTCTCAACTTAGAAGATTCTATAAGCATGTACATAGAGAATAGATTTCTTAAATAATGTGGAATTGAAGTCTGGTGTCCCTTGAATAGGCCGTGATATTTTGTTTCTACTCTATCTCTCAACTTTGCGGAATGATCTTGCACGGTCTTTATATCTTCTGGTCCGTGTCTTTTTAGTGATTGCCCCGCTTGCATAGTTAGTCCAAAAAATGCAAAGGTATATGCGATATCAATTCTATCGTCGATTGACCATTTTTCGCCGGGTACGGCTTTATTCGTGATTCTATAAATGGCTGCAAACTCCCTAAGGAGAATGCTCGGAGTTCCCTTGCGACTGTAGAAATTATTTTCGGCGCTTACAGATATGGCATCGTGTGTTTTCAGCATTTCTGCTAAAACTGATATTATGCTACTCCTGATTTCAGATTTTCTTGAAGATCTCCACGTAAAGAATATTATAATAAGAGCTGCAATCGAAATTACCGTTCCCCAGAGTCCCCCGACGTAATCGCCGATTTGTCCGTAGTGTGTCAGTGACGTGTCACTATGCGGCCACAACCAACCAAACATTTGATCGCTCCCTGGCTAGATGCAGGCGCGCTACCTGCGAAAGGCCAAGGTGAAGCTTTGCATCTTTACATATCGTTTAAGTTGTTCACGCCTCGAGCTCTCTCGCTGCCGCTTGCAACCGCCTATTTCAGCTTCTCGATCAGCGCCATGGCGGCGGCGGGATTGCGCACCTTCGCCCCGGCGATGAAATAGGCGAAGACGTCGCCGCGCTTGGCCCAGTCTCGCGTCTGCCGGGCGATGCCGTCCAACTCGTCCGAGGTCATGCCCGTGGGCTCGTCGGCCTTGCTGGACATCAGGCGGGCATAGGTGAAGTCGGCCGTGGGCTCGTCGATGCAGGGCCAGGTCGGCTCCTCGTCGTCGACAGCGTAGACGATGGCCGCGCCGTACTTGGCCGCCAGGTCGTAGAACTGCTGGGTGGCGAAGGTCGGGCTGCGGACTTCCAGCGCGTGCCGCGCCGGCCGGCCGCCGATCTCCTTGGGCAGCAGCTTCAGGAAACCCTCGAAATCGACCGGGTCGAACTTCTTGGTGGCCATGAACTGCCAGTTGATAGGCCCCAGCTTCGGGCCCAGCTCCTCCAGGCCCTGGGCCAGGAACTTGTCCATGGAGTCGTTGTTCTCGGACAGCACCCGGCGGTTGGTGCAGAACCGGCTGGCCTTGACCGAGAACACGAAGTCGTCGGGCGTCTCGTCGCGCCACTTCTGCCAGCTGTTGGGCTTGAAGGTGGAATAGTAGGTGCCGTTGATCTCGATGCTGGTGACGTGCCGGCTGGCGTACTTCAGCTCGTCCTTCTGCTTGAGATCGTCGGGATAGTAGGGACCGCCCCGCCAGGGCTCGTACGTCCAGCCGCCGATGCCGGCGCGAATGGTTCCGGTCATTCCAGGATCTCTATGCCAATGGCCTCGCCGGATGCGTCGAGGTCGATGTGAATGTCAGCGCCCTTGTAGCCGGGCACAAGATCGTGAAGCCGTAGCGTGCGCGCGACGCAGCCGTGGGTTTCCGGGCCGGGATGGCGAGACAGGTAAAGGTACCCGACGGATTTGTCCGCGGCCCCGACCTTCAGTTTCATACTTGTTCTCTTCTTGTTCCGGCGCACCATATGCAAGAGGCGGGAGCCCAGGCAAGAGGGAAAAGGCGGTGCGCCTCCCCTATGAGGAAAGGCGAAGGCCCCCGGGGCAAGGGGTCAGCACTCCACCCGGTTCACCGACAGCCCCACCGCCAGCCCGCCCAGCGAGGTCTCCTTGTAGATCTCGCTCATGTCCTCGCCGGTGCGCTTCATGGTGGCGATCACCTTGTCCAGCGACACCGAGTGTTGGCCGTCGCCCAGCAGGGCCAGGCGGGCGGCGTCGATGGCCTTGATGGCGCCCATGGCGTTGCGTTCGATGCAGGGGATCTGGACCAGGCCGCCGATCGGGTCGCAGGTCAGGCCGAGGTTGTGCTCCATGCCGATCTCGGCGGCGTTCTCGATCTGGTCGTTGGTTCCGCCCAGGGCCGCGCACAGGCCGGCCGCGGCCATCGAGCAGGCCACCCCCACCTCGCCCTGGCAGCCGACCTCGGCCCCGCTGATCGAGGCGTTGCGCTTGTAGAGCGCGCCGATCGCCGCCGCCGTCAGCAGGAACACCCGCACCCCCTGCGGCGTGCTCTGGTGGAAGCGGTGGTAGAAGCGCAGCACCGCCGGGATCAGGCCCGCGGCGCCATTGGTCGGGGCCGTGACCACCCGGCCGCCGGCCGCGTTCTCCTCGTTGACCGCCATGGCCCACAGGTTGACGAAGTCCATGGCCGCCAGCGGGTCGCTGATCTGGCGCTCCATCCGGCCCTGGATCGTCTGGTGGATCTGGCGCGCCCGGCGCTTGACCGCCAGGCCGCCGGGCAGGGTCCCGGTCTCGCGCATGCCGCGGTCGATGCAGGCCTCCATGGCCTGGAAGATGCGGTCCAGGCCCGCATCCAGCTGCGCCGGCTCCATCCGCGCCAGCTCGTTGGCCCCCATCACCCCGGCGATCGACAGGCCGGCGTCGGCGGCCCGCTGCAGCAGGTCGGCGCCGCTCTCGAACGGGTGGGGAACCTCCGGACCTTCGTCGGGCGGCGTGTTGCGGCCCATCTCGCTCTCGTCGCGCACGAAGCCGCCGCCGATCGAGAAATAGGTGCGTTCGGCCAGCACGACGCCAGCGGCGTCGAAAGCGGTAAAGGAGAGCCCGTTGGGGTGTTGCGGCAGGCGCTCGTGGCCGGCCCAGACGATGTCGCGCGCCTCGTCGAAGACGATGTCGACCTCGCCGCCCAGTTTCAGCGACTGGGCGGCCTTGGTCTCCAGCAGCGCCGCTTCGCCGGCGTCGGGATCGAGGGTGGCGGGCGCGAAGCCCATCAGGCCCAGGATCACCGCGCGGTCGGTGGCGTGGCCGCGTCCGGTCAGGGCCAGGGAGGCGTAGAGCCGGGTCTCGACCCGGGCGACGTCCGCCAGCTTGCCGGCGTCGCGCAGTCGGTCGACGAACAGGCCGGCGGCCGTCATCGGCCCCATGGTGTGGCTGCTCGACGGGCCGACGCCCAGCTTGAACAGGTCGAAGACGGAGGCTGTCATGTTGGGGATCCGCCCTCGTCCTTCGACAAGCTCAGGATGAGGGCTACTTCTAACGAGAGGAGGCTGCGGGCGCTGGCAATAGAAACCCTCATCCTGAGCCTGTCGAAGGACGAGGGTTTCGTGCGCAGGCTACTTCCGCTCCGCCTTGGTCGCATCCCGCAGCGCCTTGAACTCCGAGCCGGCCTGCCATTCCGGCCAGGCGGTCGAATTGGCCAGGTCCGCGCCCACCTCGTAGAACAGGCCGAGGTCCTGGGCCTGGCCCGTCAGGTCCCAGTCGGCGCGCCATTCGTCGGCGGGCTGGTGGTAGCGGTTGGCCGTGTAGTCCTCCTCGGCCTTCTGGCCGGCTTCCTTGCCGCCGTTGACCAGGTCCTCGCCCGAGCCGACCGAGATGGCCGGCACGCCGCGCTTGGCGAACGGGAAGTGGTCCGAGCGGTAGAAGTGGCCGGCCTGGGGCGAGGGGTCGGGGGTGAAGTAGCGGCCATGGGCCTTGGCCTTGGCGACCAGCAGGTCCTGCAGGTCGACCTTGCCGTCGCCCGAGGTGGTGATGTCCTTGGCCGGACCGGCGGCCGACAGGGCGTCGATGTTCAGGTCGCCGACTGTCCTGGACAGCGGGAACAGCGGGTTGGCCGCGTAGTATTCCGAGCCCAGCAGGCCGCGCTCCTCGGCGGTGACGGCCAGGAACAGGATCGAGCGTTGCGGGGCCGGCTGGCTCTTGAAGGCGCGGGCCAGCTCCAGGATGGCGGCGATCCCGTCGGCGTTGTCGATCGCGCCGTTGTAGATCCTGTCGCCCTTGGCGTCCGGCTGGCCGACGCCCAGGTGGTCCCAGTGGGCGCTGTAGATCACCGTCTCGTCCGGGCGGGCCGAGCCCTTGATCCGACCGGCGATGTTCTTGGACGTGATCACCGAATGGTCGACGGCGTAGCGGGCCGAGAAGGTCGCGCCCTTCAGTTCGACGGGCTTGAAGTCGCGGGACTGGGCCTGCTTCTTCAGGGCGTCGAAATCGAGGCCCGCCGCCTTGAACAGCTCGACGGCCACGTCGCGCTGGATCCAGGATTCCAGCTGCGGGTGGCTCTTGGCGGGATCCTTGCGGACGATGTCGAACATCGTGTTGGTGTTGGAGTTCTTGACCGTGGCCCAGCCATAGGAGGCCGGCGCGGTTTCGTGGACGATCAGCACCCCGGCAGCGCCCTGGCGGGCGGCTTCCTCGAACTTGTAGGTCCAGCGGCCGTAATAGGTCATGGCCTTGCCGCCGAAGTCGCCGGATCCCGTCTCGAAGTCGGGATCGTTGATCAGCACGACCAGCACCTTGCCCTTCAGGTCCAGGCCCTTGAAGTCGTCCCAATGGCGCTCGGGCGCCTTGACGCCATAGCCGACGAACACGATCGGGGCGTCCTTGATGGCGACGGCGTCGACATTGGTCATGGCCGCGCGGATGGCGATCTGCTCGCCCTGGGCCAGGGGAACGGCCTTGCCGCCGACGGTGAACTGGGCGGCGACCGGGCCCTTGATGTCGAACTTGGCCAGCGGCACGTCCTGGGTCCAGGCCCGCGTTCCGTCGGCCTTGGGATCGCCGGCCGGCTCCAGGCCGATCGCCTTCATCTGACCGACGATATAGTCGACGGTCTTGGTCTCGCCGGCCGTGGCCGGGCCGCGGCCCTCGAACGCGTCCGACGACAGCACCTTGATATGGGCCGACAGTCTGGCGGGGTCGATCTTGGGCGCTGCCGCTGCATGCGCGAGCATGGGAGCGGCGAACAAGGCGGTCGCGAGCAAAAGGCGTTTCATCGGGCCTCTCTTTTGGAGCAGATCTTGGCGCGGACCCTAGCGGGAGTGTCGAGCGGCGGCTAGGGCGTGCGGCCTTCGAGGCTCGGCGATCAAAGCTCCCCCGCCAGCACCCGCGCATACAGCGCCGGGTCCACATTGCCGCCCGAGCAGACGATCGCCGCCGCCTGGCCCTTGAGGTCGATCTTGCCGGCCAGGGCCGCCGCCAGGGCCACGCAGCCGCCGGGCTCGATCACCAGCTTCAGCACCGAGAAGGCGTAGCGCATGGCCTGAGCGACCTCGGCGTCGGTGACCGCGACGATCCCCGTCAGGGTCTTGCTGTTGATCGGCCAGGTCAGTTCGCCGGGGATCGGGGTCAGCAGGGCGTCGCAGATCGAGCGGGCGTCGGGATCGATGGTCTCGCGTCGGCCCGAGGCCAGGGAGCGGCGGGTCTCGTCGAAGCCGGCCGGTTCGGCCCCCCAGACCTGGGTGTCCGGCGACAGGGCCTTGACCGCCGTCGAGACGCCGGCGATCAGTCCGCCGCCGCCGACCGGGCTGAGCACCTTGTCCAGGGCGACGCCCAGGGCGTCGGCCTGCTCGACGATCTCCAGTCCCGCCGTGCCCTGGCCGGCGATGATGTGCGGGTCGTCGTAGGACGGCACGACCACGCAGTCGCGCTCGGCGGCGATCTGGGCGGCGATGGCGACCCGGTCCTCGGTGAAGCGGTCGTAGAAGCGGATCTCGGCCCCGTAGCCGCGCGTGCCCTCCACTTTCACCGCCGGCGAGTCGGACGGCATGACGATCAGGGCCGGACAACCCAGCAGCCAGGCCGCCAGGGCCACGCCCTGGGCGTGGTTGCCGGACGAGAAGGCCACCACACCGCGCCGCCGCTCGTCCTCGCTCAGCTGGGACAGGCGGTTATAGGCGCCGCGGAACTTGAAGGCCCCGGCCCGCTGCAGGGTCTCGGGCTTGATCAGCACCCGGCCGCCGAGCCGTTCGTTGAGCGCCGGGCTCTCGATCAGCGGGGTGCGGATGGCCTGGCCTTCGAGGCGGGCGGCGGCGGCTCGGATGTCAGAAAGGGCGATGGTCATGGGCCGTAGCTCTATCGCCCCGCGCGCGGCGCCGAAACCCTTTGCCAGCGGCGCCGTTCACGCCATAAGAGGACCAACAAGACCGCTGGGGACTACACCGTGAAAAAAGCCCTGTTCGCCGCCGCGGCCTGCGCCGCCGTGGCCGTCGCCGCGCCGGCCCTGGCCGGCGAAGCCTTCGTCGGCGTCTACAAGCACGACGTCACCTTCATCGGCGACGCCGTCGGCCTGGGGGCCGCGGGCCGCGAGGACGGCGTCGACGTCCATCTGGGCTACCGCACGAACCGGATCGAAAGCCTGCGCTGGCTGGGCAAGCCCCAGGTCCACGCCATGGTGTCGATCAACAGCGAGAACACTTCCAACTTCGTGGCCGCCGGCTTCGACTGGCGGATCGAGCTGGGCCAGCCCGGCGGCTTCTACCTGCGCCCCGGCCTGGGCCTGGCCTATACGGACGGCGAGACCCAGCTGCCGCCGGCCAACGCCCCGAACATCAGCGATGAGGAACGCGCCCGCCGCACCTATCTCTACTATCACCGCATCGACTTCGGCTCGAAGGTGCTGTTCGAGCCGGAACTGGCCCTGGGCTACGACCTCAACGACAGCTGGTCGGCCGAGCTCAGCTACACCCACCTGTCGAACGGCCAGATCTTCCACCAGGGCAAGAACCAGGGGCTTGACGACGCCGGGGTCCGGCTGGTCTACAAGTTCTGAACCGGGCGGCCCTCCCTCGAGGCGGGCCGCTGCGCCGATCACAACAGATGAAACGTCCGCCGCCGAGTCCTGTCGAAGGGCCGCGGGCGCCTTTCGGCAGGTGACAAGGCATATCTGAACATGGCCAACGTGACCGTTGTCGGCGCCCAGTGGGGCGACGAGGGCAAGGGCAAGATCGTCGACTGGCTCAGCAACCGGGCCGACGTCGTCGTGCGGTTCCAGGGCGGCCACAACGCCGGCCACACCCTGGTGGTCGACGGCAAGGTCTACAAGCTGGCCCTGCTGCCGTCGGGCGTGGTGCAGGGCAAGCTGTCGGTCATCGGCAACGGCGTGGTGGTCGATCCCTGGCACCTGCTGAGCGAGATCGACAAGATCGCCGAGCAGGGCGTGGCGATCACGCCCGAGCTGCTGGTCCTGGCCGACAACGCCTGCCTCATCCTGCCACTGCACAAGGACCTGGACCAGGCCCGCGAAGCCGCCTCGACCCAGAAGATCGGCACCACCGGCCGCGGCATCGGCCCGGCCTACGAGGACAAGGTCGGTCGCCGCGCCATCCGCGTCGCCGACCTGGCCGATCCGGAAGCCCTCAAGCCGAAGATCGAGCGCCTGCTGGCCCACCACGGCGCCCTGCGTCGCGGCCTGGGCCTGCCGGAAGCCGACGGCGCCGAGCTGTTCGACGCCCTGATGGCCCTGGCCCCGCGCATCCTGGCCTACGCCCAGCCGGCCTGGCGTCTGCTGGACAAGGCCTACAAGGACGGCCGCAGGATCCTGTTCGAAGGCGCCCAGGGCGCGCTTCTGGACGTCGACCACGGCACCTACCCGTTCGTCACCTCGTCCAACACCGTGGCCGGCCAGGCCTCGGCGGGTTCGGGCATGGGGCCCTCGGCGACCGGCTACGTGCTGGGCATCGTCAAGGCCTACACCACCCGCGTCGGCGAGGGGCCGTTCGCGGCCGAGCTCGACGACGAGGTCGGCAAGCACCTGTCGACCGTCGGCCGAGAGGTCGGCGTCAACACCGGTCGGCCGCGCCGCTGCGGCTGGTTCGACGCGGTGCTGGTGCGCCAGTCGGTGGCCATCAACGGCATCCACGGCGTGGCCCTGACCAAGCTGGACGTGCTGGACGGCCTGAAGACCCTGAAGATCTGCGTCGGCTATCGCATCGGCGACAAGGTCGTCGACTACCTGCCGGCCGGCATGCGCGACCAGAAGGCCGCCCAGCCGATCTACGAGGAGCTGGAAGGCTGGAGCGAAAGCACCGCCGGCGCCCGCTCGTTCAAGGACCTCAACGCCAACGCCATCAAGTATGTGCGCCGGGTCGAGGAACTGATCGGCGCCCCGGTGGCCCTGCTGTCCACCAGCCCCGAGCGCGACGACACCATCCTGATGCGCGACCCCTTCCAGGGATAATCCCGCGCCCCGCCATCCGGGCGCTCGACAGGGCGTCCGGACGGCGGCGAAAAAGCCGCGACAACCGACCGCACGGTAAACGCTTGTGAACCTTGTCCGGCCAAGCTCCGCGCAAGTTCAGGCATGAAGGGACGGCGAGTGCGGCTGCGCGACTTTCTCGACGACGGCCGCGACGGCGACAGCCTCGCCATGAGCCGGCGGGGGCGCAACGGCCGCCTGATCGCCATGGTCGTGATGGCCGGCTTCCTGGCCGCCATCTTCGGCCCGCCTTCCGCCCTGGCCTGGGTGGTCACGAACCTGGGCCTGGAGCTGTGGCTGGTCCGGTTGCAGCACGACCTTGACGCGCGCGCCGGGAAACCGCGTCTCCTGTCGGCCAAACTGGCGCCCGCCCTGGCCTTCAGCAGCGTCTGGTCGGTGAGCGCGTGGCTGGCCTGGTCGCTTGGCCCGCCGGTCATGAAGTTCGCGGCCCTGCTGACCCTGCTGGGCCTGATCGTCGAGAGCCTGAAGTACGCCGCCCTCAGCCGTTCGGCGACCGTGTCGCTGCTGCCGCCGCCGGTGCTGGCGCTCAGCGCCATGCCGTTCTCGGTGGGCAAGCCGCTGTGGATGGAGGTCCTCGCCTCGTCCCTGGCCCTGCTGGGCCTGGGCGGCTATCTGGTCGACGCGGCCCGCCTGCTGCGCGCCAACACCCTGGCCCTGGAGCAGGCCCAGATCGAGGCCCAGGAGGCCAGTCGCGCCAAGTCGGCGTTCCTGGCGATGATGAGCCACGAGTTGCGGACGCCGATGAACGGGGTGCTGGGCATGGCCCACGCTCTGGGCACAACCCGGCTCGACGCGCGCCAGGCCGACTATCTGGAGACCATCGTCGAGGCGGGCGACGGGCTGATGGCGATCCTCAACGACATTCTCGACCTGTCGAAGATCGAAGCCGGCAAGCTGGAACTGGAGGCCGCGCCGTTCGAGATCCGGGTCCTGGGACGCCAGCTCCAGCGGGTGTGGGGCGAGACCGCCCGCGCCAAGGGCCTGGCGTTGTCGCTGCAGATCGCGCCGGACACGCCGCGCTGGTTGTCGGGCGACCCGATCCGCGTGCGCCAGATCCTGCTGAACCTGGTCTCGAACGCGCTGAAGTTCACCCAGCAGGGCCGGGTCGACGTCGCCATCGCGCCTGACGCCGCCGGCGGCGTGCGGATCACGGTGGCCGACACCGGGATCGGCATGACCCCGGAGCAGCAGGCCAAGCTGTTCACGCCCTTCGTCCAGGGGGACCGGTCGATCGCCCGCCGGTTCGGCGGCACGGGCCTTGGCCTGTCGATCTGCCGCGAACTGGCCGAGATGATGGGCGGCCGCATCGGCGTGGTCAGCCGGCCGGGCGAGGGCTCGACCTTCACCGTCGTCCTGGGCCTGGCGACCGCCGAGGCGCCGGCGTCGGAGGCCGCCCCGGACGTCGCGCCGGACGTGGCTGGCGCGCGGGTGCTGGTGGTCGACGACAACCTGGCCAACCAGGCCGTCGCCCGGGCCATCCTGGAGGCGGTCGGCGTGCTGGTCGCCACGGCCGGCGACGGCCGCGAGGCCCTGGCGCGGCTGCGGGTCGAGGACTTCGACGTGGTGCTGATGGACGTCCACATGCCGGTCATGGACGGCGTCGAGGCGCTGCGGCGCCTGCGGAACGGCGAGGGCGGCCGCCGCGACGTGCCGGTGCTGGCCCTGACCGCCGACGCGATGTCCGGCGAGGTCGAGCGCCTGATCGGCCTGGGCTTCGACGACGCCCACCCCAAGCCGATCCAGCCTGCCGGCCTGATCCAGGCCATCGCCTGGCGGCGCGCGCCCGCCCCGGTCAGATCCGCGCCGGTCAAGCTTGTCGCGGATTAGCAATTGCTTAGCGGGCCAGGGTTTATGACGACCGGGTCCCAACGGAGGTCCGTCGCCATTGGCCGTCGCGCGTCGCCTGATGAAGTCCGCCAACAAGGCGGATCGCCTGACGCGCAGCCTGCGGGCGCTTGACCGCGAGGCCTCGACCAGTCGCGTGCTCAACCTGCTGGCCATCGAGGCCCGCAGCGGCCACCGGCCCGAACACGGCGAGGCGCCGCTGTTCCGCAACCGCATCCTCAACACCGCCCTGGTGGTCAAGCATCGCCTGCGGGCCGACGACGTCTTCCTGTTCGACGAGATCCGACCCAACGCCACCAAGATCATCATCCCGTTCGAGCGCAGCGACCTGGGCCTGGGCGGCCAGTCGTTCTTCGTGGGGCAGCGCGGCTGGGTCGACCTGCTGCGCGAGGCCTGCAACGAGCACACCGACATGGCGCGCGACCTGGCGACCCTGCGCCTGATCGACCAGCTGCCGTCCCTGGACCCGTTCCTGCTGCGCGAGCACCTGCGCCGCCATGGCCTCTCGGTGGCCTCCACCTATTTCGCCCTGTCGACCGCCGACATGGAGCAGATGCAGAGCTTCGTCTCGGCCCAGATCTCGCTGCTGATCGACCTGGCCTATCGCGACGCCGGCCGGGCCGTGCCCGGCGCCCACGCCGCCCGGCTGGTCGAGGCCCTGCTGTCGACCGACGTCGACGAGCGGCTGGAACCGCTGCGCGAGACGCTGATCATGGACGGCGAGAGCTTCAAGGAGGGCGTCTTCAGTTGGAAGGGCTTCCTCTATTACAAATGGATGCTGACCCGGCTGTGGACCGAGCTGGACACCGTCGGCGGCGAGATCGCCCGGCTGACGATCACCGGCAACCGCGACGCCGGAACCCAGCGCTACCTGGACGACACCCGCAAGCGCCTGCGGCGCGGCATACTGATCGAGCGCCGGGCGATCATGCGGGCCCTGGACGTCTATGACCGGGCCTTCGACGACCTGATCGACAACGGCAAGCCCCAGGCGTTCCGCGAGTTCCTGCTGCGCGCGCCCGACATGTTCCTGTCGCTGGGCGAGAAGGTCGGGGTGATCGCCCATATCGCCAGCTTCTGGCGCTACCGATTCCCGGCCGGCATGCCGCTGGTCGCCGACATCGAGGACGCGATCGACCTGCTGCAGGACTTCGACTCCGGCCTCAGCGTCAGCCTGGCGGCGTGAATCCGGGACTTTCTGTCGCAATGGGCGAAGACTAAGCGGATTTTTACCATCGCCCGGCTAGTCTGCGGGCAAGTCATTTTCTGGAGCTTCCGGGTCTCGTGTTCGACGGCAACATCCGCACCTTGCAGCGTATCGCGGCGAAGATGCAGCGCGTGCTGATCGTCGACCCGAACACCGCGGCCGTGCGCCTGCTGGCCGACCAGCTGCGCCATGTCGGCAATGTCCAGATCTTCCACGCCGTCTCGGCCGAGGCCGGCTGGGGCATGGCCCGTACGGTCGACCCGCTGCTGATGTTCGTGGAGCACGCGTCCAGCGGCTGCGACGGCCAGGCCCTGGCCCGCAAGATCCGCCGCAGCGACCTGGCCTGCCGCGAGAACCCGATCATCATGTGCACCGCCGAGGCCACGGCCGAGGCGATCTTCGGCGCCCGGGACGCGGGCATCCACGAGTTCATGCGCAAGCCGTTCACGATCAAGGATCTGGAGCGCCGGCTCGAGGCGGTGACGCTGAAGCCCCGCGACTGGGTCGAGGCCGTGCAATATGTCGGTCCCGACCGCCGGCGCTTCAACTCGGCCGAATACAAGGGCCCGCGCAAGCGCAAGGCCGACGCCAGCGGCGCGCCGGCCGCCCGCCTGTCCCAGGCCCTGCGGATCGTCAAGTCGGCCGCCCAGGCCCTGGACAGCGACCCGGCCCAGGCCCGGCGCGCCCTGGCCGCCCAGGCGGTCGAACTCAAGAAGGTCGGCGAGGCGATCAAGGACGCCCGCCTGTTCGAGGCCGCCGCCGCCCTGGAGGCCTGCACGGCGGGGGGCATGGCCCGGGCCGAGCTGGTCAAGCGCATTGACGGCCTGATGGGCTTCCTGGTCGAGGACAGCGGCGACCGCGGCGCGGCCTGACGGCTCAGAGCGTGGCAGCCGAAAGTGTGAGCGGTTTCGGCGCCTGCCACGCTCTAAATGTTTGATTTAGAGCCTTTTTAGACGCCTCACATGATTCCATGTGAGGCTAAAAGGCTCTAGCGTAGACGCAGGGCAGTTTCGACCGCGCGCCACGACACCATCTTGAAATTCTGCGCCTGGGGGCTGTTGTCGCCGTCCTGGGCCACCATCAGGCCGCCGGGGAAGTCGGCGCCGAAATCGCCGGCCGCGATCTCGACGCCGTCGGTGTCGCTCGTGCCGTCGACGCCGCCGTGAGCGACGATGCGGAACCGCCCGCGATAGGCGCCGTCGCGCAGGTTCCAGACCCCATAGGCCGAATCGCCCTGGCTGGAGCCGACCAGGTAGCCGCCGTTCCGCCCGCGCGGCAGGATCGCCAGGCCTTCGGAATCCGCCACCAGCCTCACGCCGTCGACCTTGGCGAAGGCGTCCCGGTGGTCGCCGCCGTCCGGCGCGGCCGAGAAGCGCCACACGCCGACGTCCTCCTCCGCCACGTACAGCTGGCCGGTGCGGTCGTCGGCCACGCAGCCTTCAGATTGGGTGGCCAGCTTCATCTGCCGGACGACCGCGGCCTTGGGCGTCGGGCCGGCGACGTCGATCGACAGCTGGCTGATCAGGCCGTCCTTGCCGACGACGAAGGCGAACAGCGCCCGATCGCCGGCGCGGCGATAGAGGCAGAAGCCATAGGCCTCGCCGACCTGGGCCGGCAGGGCGCCCAGGGCGGTGAGCGTAGCGGTGCGGGTGTCCAGCGCGAACAGGGCGACCTTGCCCGCCGTGCGATCGGTCCGGTCGCTGGCCGCCACCAGCACGCCGGGCGCGCCATGGATCACCACGTCGCCGCGCAGGTCGACATTGTTGACCCGGCCCGCCTCGAGAAAGCCGCGCGTCTTGCCGTCCAGGCCATAGACATAGAGGCCGTCCTTCTTGTCGGTGGCGACGATCAGGGAGTTCTCGGGGCGCCGGGCGTCGCGCCAGATCGCCGGGTCGTCGGCGGCGTCGCGCTGGGAGGCGACGGCCGCCGTTTCGCGCAAGGCGGGGACCTCGGCCGTGACCACCGTCGTGGCGGAGATCGGCGGGCGCGCCGCGCAAGCCGCCGTCAGCAACATCAGCGAGATGCAGACTGGGGCCCGCATAGTCAGAATTCGCATGATTACCCGATCCCCTGTTTCAATGGATCGCCATGGGGCAGGTCTACGACCAAGTCAATGGCGCTTCGAGATCTGCATTTTGGCGATCTGTTTTCGTCGGTGTAGCTGGATTGGCGATACACAAAACTGACATGCTTCTGTCGCCAACCTGACGCGTGTCGCCAATACCTGACAGCCGGAAGCTCCGGAGAAGGAGCGGGGCGAAGTCAGGGGACACACATGTCGGTCGGTATCAGGGGCGCCCTGCTGCGCCGGTGCAGCGCCATGGCGATGATCATGGCCGTGACGGCGGCGCCGGCGATGGCCGCCGAGCTGCGCGGCCGGGTGGTGGACAGCCGCGGCGCTGCGCTGCCGGGCGCCTGGGTCGAGGCGGGCGGCCGCTCGACCACGGCCGGCCCCGACGGGCGTTTCGTGCTGACCGGCGTGGCCCCCGGCGCGACGGACGTGACCGTGGCCTATGTCGGCTACAGCGCCGCCACCCTGCCGGTCACGGTGGCCGACGCCGGCGGCGAGGTCGTCCTGACCCTCAAACCCGTCGACGAAGTGTCCGAAGTGGTGGTCAGCGGCGCCCGCGCCGCCGAGCGCCGCTCGCTGCAGGTCAAGAAGGTGGCCGACAACTTCGTCGAGGCCCTCTACGCCAACGACGTGGGCAAGCTGCCCGACCAGAACGTCGCCGAGGCCGTGCGCCGCCTGCCGGGCGTGTCGGTGGCCAACGACCAGGGCGAAGGCCGCTACGTGATCATTCGCGGCGTCGATCCGCGCTACGTCAACGTCACGGTCAACGGCCAGACGGCCGCCGCGCCGGAGCCCGACAATCGCCAGGTCAAGCTGGACGACATCCCCTCGGCGATGATCGGCTCGGTCAAGGTGATCAAGAGCCTGACCCCCGACCTCGACGCCAGCGCCATCGCCGGCCAGGTCGACATCGTCACCCTCAGCGCCTTCGACCGTCACGGAACGTTCGGCAGCGCCCGCGCCGCCTATGGCCGCTTCGACCTTAACGACAAGAATCCTTACGAGCTCGACGGCTCGCTGGGCGGCACGTTCGGTCCGGACGGCCAGTTCGGCGCGGTGATCTCGGCCAACTATTCCAAGCGTCCGGTCGAGTCGCAGAACGTGGCCGGCGCCTCGTGGACCACGGCCAGCGGCAATCCGATCCCGGCGGACTTCGACAGCCGCGACTACAACCTTACCCGCGAACGCACCGGCTTCGTCGGCAATTTCGACTGGCGTCCCAGCGACGCCGTCCAGCTCTACCTGCGCAGCTCGTATTCGAAGTTCACCGACCACGAGACCCGCGACCGCTTCCGCCTGCCGATCGCCGGCACGATCGTCCCGACCTCGGCCACGACCGGCTCGTTCACCAAGGCCACGGGCACGCGCTATGTCCGTCGCCGCGACGAGGACGACAACACCAAGACGGTCTCCGTGGGCGGTCATTTCCAGCTGCCCGTCGGGCGCCTGGACGTCGACGCCGCCTACAGCCGGGCCGAGAAGACCGACCCGCTGCGCAGCGAGTTCCAGTTCGCCACCGGCAAGACCATGGCCGGGACCTACGACGTCTCGCAGGTGCTGTTCCAGGTGACCCCGACCGCGACGGCCTACGACCCGGCCAACTACGTCTTCAAGAGCGTCAACTATGACCATCGCGAGGCTGTCGAGGAACTGAAGCAGGCCCGCGCCGACTACGCCTTCCCGCTGACGACGATCGGCGACGACAGCGAGGTGAAGATCGGCGCCAAGCTGATCGACCGCTCCAAGACCAACGACCGCGACTATACGACCTACGACCCGGGTTCGACGGCCTTCACCCTGGCCGCCCTGAACCCGCCCAGCCTGGCCTCGACCTATGAGGGCCGCTACCCGTTCGGCCCCAAGGTCGACTACAACGCCGCCCAGGCCTATGTGACCGCCAACCCGGCGACGCTGAAGCTGAACGCCGCCAAGTCGCTCAGCACCGCCCTGCTCAGCGACTACGACGTGTCGGAAAAGATCTATGCCGGCTACGCCATGGCCACGCTGAAGATGGGCCGCGTGACCGTGGTCCCGGGCCTGCGGGTCGAGACCACCGACGGCGACTACACGGCCAAGACCTTCAACAACGCGACCTCGACGCGCGGCCCCGACACCACCGGCTCGAACAAGTACACCAACTGGTTCCCCAGCCTGAACGCCAAGATGGACGTCACCGACCGCCTGGTGCTGCGGGCGGCGGCGACCACCGCCATCGGCCGTCCGGACTATGTGTCGCTGGCTCCGGCCATCACGGTCGACGCCACGGCCGACACGGTCACCCAGGGCAATCCCGACCTGAAGCCGCTGCTGTCGGCCAACCTGGACGCTGGCGTGGAATACTATCTGCCGGGCCAGGGCCTGCTGTCGGTCTCGGCGTTCTTCAAGGACATCCAGGACCCGATCTTCACCCAGACCCTGTTGAACCAGAACGGAACCTTTGGCGGCGTGGCCCTGACCGGGGCGGCGGTGACCACGCCGCTGAACGCCAGCAAGGCCAGCGTGCTGGGCGTCGAGTTCAACGCCCAATCACAACTGACCTTCCTGCCCGACGCCCTGAACGGCATCGGCGTGGGCGTGAACCTGGCGCTGATCGACTCGACCCTGCGGGGTGTGCCCGGCCGCGCCGACAGCCTGCCGCTGGCCCAGCAGTCCAAGACCGTCGCCACCGCCCAGCTGTTCTACGAGAAGTACGGCTTCTCGGCCCGGGTGGCCTATTCCTACCGCTCGAAGTTCCTCTACACGATCGGCGCCGCCCAAAGCTCGGACGTCTGGTGGGACGACCACGGCCAGCTCGACGCCCGCGTCGCCTACGCCTTCGGCAAGACCGCCAGCGTCTTCGTCGAGGCCAACAACCTCAACGACGAGCCCTGGCGGACTTTCGTCGGCGACGACCGCCGGCTGGGCGAGAACGAGCGCTACGGCCGGACCTTCCGCACGGGCGTCCAGTTGAGCTTCTAGGGGCGGCGACTCAGCGCGCCAGCCAGCGGCGCAGGGCGGCGTTGACCGCCTGCGGCGCCTCCATCGGCGTCATGTGGCCGGCGTTCGGGATGACCACCATGTGCGTGCAGCCGATGGCGCGGGCCATCTCGTGCTGGCCGGCCAGCGGGGTGATGGCGTCGTGCTCGCCGCAGATGATGACGATCGGACAGCGCAGGGCCCGCAGGGCGGCCGCGCCGTCCTCGCGGGCCAAGCCGTTCTGGCGCAGGAACACGTCGCGGCCCAGGCGCTGGGTCATGGCCTGGATGCGGCCGGTCAAGTCCTTGTCGGCCAGCCTTGAGGGATCGACATAGGACGCCATCAGCCGGTCGGCGACGCCCAGGAAGGCGCCCTTGTGGCTGGCCGCGGCGTTGACGGCGCGGCGCTGGGCGGCCCGTTCGGGGGTGTCGGCGCGGATGGCCGTGTCGATCAGGGCCAGGCGTTCGATGCGCCCGGGGGCGATCCGGGCGATCTCCTGGGCCACGTAGCCGCCCATCGAGAAGCCGGCCAGGGCGAAGGTCGGCTCGGCCTCGACCAGCACCTGCTCGGCCAGGTCGCGCAGGCTCTCGCCGCGCGTCAGGTCGGCCACCCGACAGCGGGCGACGTCGGCCAGGCCCGTGACCTGGTCGCGCCAGAGCTCGGCGTCGTTCAGCAGGCCGGGCAGCAGGAGCAGTTGCGGCAGGTTGTCGGTCATCGAAAAACGCCCCGGACCTTGCGACCCGAGGCGCTCCAGTCATTCAGAAGGTCGCAGACTAGTCTGTCGGGTTCAGGGGAAATCATCCGGACCCTCAGACCGCGTCCAGGCCGATGTCCAGCGTCAGGGCCGAGTGGGTCAGGGCGCCGACGCTGATCACGTCCACCCCCGTCTCGGCGATGGCCCGCACGGTGGTCAGGTTGACCCCGCCCGAGGCCTCCAGCACGGCCCGGCCCTTGGCCAGGGCGACGGCGGCCTTCAGGTCGTCGAGGCTGAAATTGTCGAGCATGACCACGTCGGGGCCGTGCTTCAGCGCGTCCTCCAGCTGGTCGAGCCCGTCGACCTCCACCTCGACCTTGACCAGGTGGCCGGCGAAGGCGCGGGCCCGGCGGACGGCCTCGCCCACCCCGCCGCAGGCGGCGACGTGGTTGTCCTTGATCAGGATGGCGTCGTCGAGACCGAAGCGGTGGTTGATCCCGCCGCCGCAGCGCACGGCGTACTTCTCCAGGGCGCGCAGGCCGGGCGTGGTCTTGCGGGTGTCGACGACGGTCGCGCCCGTGCCCTCGACCAGGCGGACATAGGCGCGGGTCAGGGTGGCGATCCCCGACAGCTTGCCCAGCAGGTTCAGCCCCGTGCGCTCGGCGGCCAGCACGGCGCGGGCGTTGCCCTCGGCCCGGGCCAGGATCGCGCCGGGCGCGGCGTCGGCGCCGTCGGGCGTCACGACCTCGAACGACGCCGTGGGGTCCAGGGCGGCCAGGGCCAGGCGAGCGCAGGACAGGCCGGCGATCCGGCCGTCCTGCCGCGCGGCCCAGACCACCGACAGCCTCGCGTCGGCGTCGATGCAGGCCTGGGCGGTGATGTCGCCGGCCCGGCCCAGGTCCTCGGCCAGGGCCATGTCGATGATCGGGCGGACCAGCAGGTCGGGCAGGGGGGAAAGCAAGGTCAAAACAGGTCCGACAGAGGAATGTGAAAGTCCGGCGCGAAAAGCGGTGAGACGCTGGCGTCGCCGTCGAAGGCCTCGGTCGAGGTCCATGTCCCGTCCGGTCGCGGGGCGCGGAAGACGGTCACGCGACGCGCCTTGGGTTCGACCACCCAGTATTCCGGCATGCCGGCCAGGGCGTAAAGACGGCTCTTCTCGTTGAGATCGTAGCGACGGGTCGCGATCGAGACCTCGATCACCAGCACGGCTTGCTCGGCCTGGGCGAATTTTTCGCAAGCGCCGGCGTTGATGACGAGCACGTCGGGCAGGGGGGCGTTGTGAGGGTCGATGCGCAAGGTGGAGCCCGCGAGCACCTTGAGCTCTTGAACCGCCAGGACGGCCTGCGTGGCGTTCTTGATGGCGACGCCGACATTGGCGCTGACTTCGCCATGATCCGCTGAGGCCGGCGCCATCTGGATGATCTTCCCCTCGATCAGTTCGAAGCGCCCCGCGACCCCCTCGAAGACTCCGGCGTCTTCCATCCGTTCGAACTGGTCGAAGTCGAACAGGAAATCCCGGCGCCCCAGCTCATCGACCCACGGCGCGTCGAAGTCCCACGCGAAGTCGCCGCGCTCCTCGAAGCCTGGGTTCGTCGCCGTCATGGTCACGTCTCCGTTCCCGTTATGTGCCGCTATTCCGCGGCATAGCGCAAGCCGGCTTCGGAGGGAGGCAGGGTGACGAAGGTGCGTTCCGGCAAGGCCGTGGCGGGGAAGTCGGCGCGGAAATGGCCGCCGCGGCTTTCCCGGCGGGCCAGGGCGGCGCGGGCGATCAGCTGGGCGGCGACCAGGGTGGGGGCGGGGCCGTGGGCCGCCTCCAGCGCGTCCAGCACCGCGGCCAGGCGGGTCAGGCCCTCGGCGTCGCGGATCACTCCGGCGTCGCGGCTCATAGCCTGGCGGAGGGTCTGGAGAGCGGCGTCCGGCAGGTCGGGAGCGGGCTCGGCGGCCAGCGGTTCGCCGCCGGGCGTCAGGTCGCGAGCGGCGCGACCGGCCCGGGCCCCGAACACTGCCGCTTCCAGAAGACTGTTGGAGGCCAGGCGGTTGGCGCCGTGCACGCCCGTGCTGGCGCACTCCCCGGCGGCCAGCAGGCCGTCCAGGCTGGTGCGGCCGTCCAGGTCGGTGGCCACGCCGCCCATGTGGTAGTGCACGGCCGGGGTCACGGGGATCGGCTGGACGCGCGGGTCGATCCCGGCGCTCGTGCAGGCGGCGAACACGGCCGGGAACTCGTGCGGGAAGTGGGCGCCGACGGCCGCGGTGGCGTCGAGGAAGGCGCCGCGGCCGGCCGCGCGCTCGGCGTGGATGGCGCGGGCCACCACGTCGCGCGGGGCCAATTCCCGGGCCGGGTGGTAGTCGGCCATGAAGGCGCGGCCGTCACGGTCGCGCAGGATCGCGCCCTCGCCGCGCAGGGCCTCGGTGGCCAGGGGGGCGGGGTCGCGGCCGATGTCGATGGCCGTGGGGTGGAACTGCACGAACTCCGGATCGGCGATCTCGGCCCCGGCCAGCGCGGCCAGGCCCAGGCCCTCGCCGCGCACCTCGGCGGGCGTGGTGGTCACGGCGTAGAGGCCGCCCACCCCGCCGGTCGCCAGGATCACGGCGGGGGCAAGGATCTCGACCAGGGCGCCGTCGATCTCGGCCAGCACGCCGACCACGCGGCCGGTCGCGTCCTGGAGCAGCCGCCGGGCGCGGGCGTTCTCGCGGATCTCGATGGTCGGCGCGGCGCGGACGGCGGCGATGACCGCGGCCATGATCGCCGCCCCGGCGCCGTCGCCGCCGACCCGGGCGACCCGGGCCCTGGCGTGGGCGGCTTCCAGGCTGAGCACGAAACCGCCGTCGGTCTTGCGGTCGAAGGGGGCGCCGAGCGCGGCCAGGGCGCGGACCGCGGCGGGGCCTTCGGTGGTCAGCAGGTCGACCGCCGCCGGGTCGCACAGGCCCGCGCCGGCCGCGCGGGTGTCGGCGGCGTGCAGGGCGGGGGCGTCCTCGTCCGACAGGGCCGCGGCCATGCCGCCCTGGGCCCAGGCGCTGGAGCAGCCGGTGGCCAGGGGCGTGGGCGACAGCACCAGGGCCTTGCCGCCAGCTTCGGTCGCGGCAAGGGCGGCGGTCAGCCCCGCCAGGCCCGCCCCGAGGATCACGGGGCCGTCGAAGATCAACTGCGTCGCCATCGAATACGCCTTCACCATGAAACGCCGGTCACCGCATCATCACGCGGTATTTGTAGTATTCTTCCCAAGGCATGACGCTCTCGAACCACGCGTAGCCCAGATCGTTGAAGCCTCTGACGGTCAATGCCTGGCCGGATCGCGGGCGGAAGAGGTCCAGAGCTTTCGTCCAAGTCGCCGGATCGTCCCGGTACTTGCTCATCGGCCAGTTCGTCGTCATCGACCTGCAAACGAAGATTCCGGAATCCACGTCCGTCTTTCCTTCGAAGAACTCACCGGCCTGGGCGCTGACGTACAGCAGATACTCAAGCTGGGTCGGCCGCACGGTGATGGCGTTGTCCTCCACGCACATCACGAGCGCTTCCTTGTCGCCAGGATATAGGTTTCGGAGCCAGGCCGGCTTATCTGGGGGCTTAGCCTTGGCGTGTTCCCAGGGCCATCGCATGATCAGATCAACTCCACATCCACATGGTGCTTGGCCTTCACCAGGTCGTACCGCGCCGGGACGGCCGGCGGCGGCAGGTCGATCATCCGCTGCACGGCCAGCCGGGCGCGCAGGGCGACGGCCGGGTCGACCGTCACCTCGTACTGGTCGTGGACCAGGGCGTCGTGGATGTTCTGCAGGCTGATCCGCTTCATGTGCGGGCACAGGTTGCAGGGGCCGATGAACTGGGTGCCCGGGCTTTCGGCCTGGACGTTGGAGGCCATCGAGCATTCGGTGATCAGCACCACCTGCTTGGGCTTCCTCAGCGCCACATAGTCGTTCATCGCCGCGGTCGAGCCGGCGAAGTCCGCGGCTTCCAGGATCTCGGCCGGGCACTCGGGGTGGGCCAGGATCTCGGCCTCGGGCCAGGCGAAGCGCATGTCGGCGATGTCCTGGGCGGTGAAGCGCTCGTGCACCTCGCAGCGGCCGGCCCAGGCGATGATCTTCACCGCGGTCTGGCGGGCGACGTTGCGGGCCAGGAACTCGTCGGGGATCAGGATCACCTTGTCGACGCCCCACTCGCGGGCCGCCCACTCCACCACCTGCACGGCGTTGGCGCTGGTGCAGCAGATGTCGGTCTCGGCCTTCACGTCGGCGGTGGTGTTGACATAGGTGACCACCGGCACGCCCGGGTGGCGCTGCTTGATCAGCCGCACGTCGGCGCCGGTGATCGAGGAGGCCAGGCTGCAGCCGGCCCGCAGGTCGGGGATCAGCACGCGCTTTTCGGGGGCCAGCACCTTGCTGGTCTCGGCCATGAAGTGCACGCCGGCCTGGACGATCACCGCCGCGTCGCACTTGGCTGCCTCGCGGGCCAGGGCCAGGCTGTCGCCGACGAAGTCGCCGACGCCATGGAAGATCTCGGGCGTCATGTAGTTGTGGGCCAGGATGACGGCGTTCTTCTCGCGCTTGAGCCGATTGATCTCGGCGATCAGCGGCGCGTGGGCTCGCCATTCGAGCGGGGTCACATGATGCTTGACCTTGTCCCATATCGCCGCGGTCTGCGCCTCGACGTCGGGGGTAAAGGGCAAGGACTCCAGGGGGGACGCCAAACCGTCGGCCACGAAACCGTCAGCCATGTGAACCTCACTTATGCTCAATCTGAGCATTTCAAGGGCCTCAAAAAACGCCGGAAACGGAGGGTTTTCCATCTCGGCGTCGCTCCTTATGCTGAATTTGAGCAAAAGGGATGGATCACATATAGCCCTTCCGGAGCGGCTTGCAAAGAGAGGGCGTGAAAATCCGTGTTCGGCATGACGGGCGGGCTGACCCGCGTCGGAAGCGGGACTGCCCCTACCCCTTCGCTTTCCCGCTCTTCCGCGCCGCCTTCGCCGGCCCGTGGCGGTCCCACGCGTCCGCCATCGCCCGGGCCAGGGCGTCCAGGGCGTAGGGTTTGCGCAGCAGGGGCCACGGCGTCTCGTGAGCGCGGACCAGCTCCTGGCCGGTGTAGCCGGAGCTGAGCAGGATCGGCAGCTCGGGCCGCTCGTGCGACAGAGCCACGGCCAGGTCGACCCCGCTCTTGCCGCCGGGCATGATCACGTCGGTGATCACCAGGGCCACGGTGGGGTCGGTGCGGGCGATGGCCAGGGCCTCGTCGGCGGTGGCGGCGCGGCTGACCATGTGGCCCAGCTCGTCGATCATCGCCGCGATCAGGTCGCCCACCTCGGCGTCGTCCTCGACCAGCAGCACGTGCGAGGTGGCGCGGGTGGCCGGCGGCTGCACCGTCAGCACCTCGACGGGCGAGAAGGCCTCGCGCACTGGCAGCATCATCGCCACGCTCGTGCCCGCGCCCAGCTCGGACTCGATGCTGACCTCGCCGCCGCTCTGGCGCACGAAACCGTAGACCTGCGACAGGCCCAGGCCCGTGCCCTTGCCGACCGGCTTGGTGGTGTAGAAGGGTTCGAAGGCCCGCTCCAGGGTCTCGGCGTCCATGCCCGCCCCGGTGTCGCGCACGACCACGCGCAGATAGCGCCCCGCCGGCAGTTCGCCGTTCGGCTCGGCCAGGTCGACGCCCTCGGAGGCCACGATGATCCGGCCGCCGGGCGGCGTGGCGTCGCGGGCGTTGACCACCAGGTTCAGCAGGGCGGCCTCGAACTGGCCGGAGTCGGTCAGGGTGGTGCGGCCGCCGGCCTTCAGGTCCAGGACCAGGTCGACGCCTTCCCCGACCGCGCGGCGCAGCAGGCTCTCGCTCTCGGCGATCATCGCGTCGATCCGGCAGATCTCGGGGTTCAGGGGCTGGCGACGGGCGAAGGCCAGCAGGTGCTGGGTCAGCTTTTCGCCGCGCCGCGCCGCCGACTGGGCGGCGTTCAGCATGCGCTCGCGCCGCCGGTCGTCCTCGGGATTGCGCTGCAGCACGTCCAGCGCGCCGATGATCACGGTCAGCAGGTTGTTGAAGTCGTGGGCGACCCCGCCGGTCAGCTGGCCGATCGCCTCAAGCTTCTGCGACTGGGTCAGGGCGGCCTGGGCGGCGTCGCGCTCGGCCAGGGCCTCCTGCACGCGGTCGGCCAGGAGCTCGTTCAGCCCGGTCAGCTTGGCCTCGGCCTCCTTGGCCTCGGTGACGTCGAAGGCGATGCCGATGAAGCCGATGAACTCGCCGCCCGGCCCCAGGCGCGGCTGCGAGAACGACTTGAGCCAGCGCATCTGGCCGTCGGCCCGGCGGTAGCGGCCTTCCAGGCTGAACGGCCGGCGCGAGGCTTCGCCGGCGATCTGGGCCTTGAGGATGGCCGGCAGGTCGTCGGCGTGCAGGCGCGAACGCCAGTCCAGCACCAGGGCCTCCTCATAGGTCACGCCCGCGAACTGCACATAGGCGGCGTTGACGAACACCCGCAGGCCGTCGTCGCCGCTGATCCACATCAAGGCCGGGGCGCTGTCGGCCAGGGCGCGGAAGCGGGCCTCGCTCTCGCGCAGGCTCTCCTCGGCCCGGCGGCGCTGGGTGACCTCGAAATTGACGCCCAGCATGCGCACGGCGCGGCCCGCCTCGTCGCGGATCACCTCGCCGCGGCCATGGATCCAGCGCTCGCCGTCGGGATGTCCGGCCAGCCGGTATTCAACTTCGTAGTGCCCGCCCTTCACCGCGTCGCGCAGCGTGGCCTGGACCCGGGCGCGGTCGTCGGGGTGGATCACCTCGACCAGGCGATCCAGGTCGAGCGGCCCCTCGAGCGGCAGGCCCAGGTTGCGGCGCGCGGTGATCGACAGGTCCAGGACGTTGTTGCGGATGTTCCATTCCCACGGGCCGACCCCGGCCGAGGTCTGGGTGACCCGCAGGCGGGACTCGGCCTCGGATTGCCGTCGGCGCGCCTCGGCCAGCTTGAGTATGCTGGCGCGCAGGGCCGCAGCCACGGCGGTGGTGATCAGCGACGAGATCACGAACAGCGCCAGGGTGGCGATCTGGCTGCGGTTCATGGCCTCGCCGGCCAGGCCGCCGAGCAGCCAGCTGGCGAAGAGCACGCCGGCCGCGATCGGCGCCAGCCCCCATCGCCAGCCGGCGTAGAGGGTGACCAGGATCATGGCCGGGAAGAAGGTCTGGGTCGCGCCGATCCCGGCGGTCAGGCCCAGCAGCGCCATCCTCAGGCCGATCGCCGCCAGGATCGCCGCGACAGTCACCAGGGCGGCCCGCCAGGCCGGCGGGGGGATCTCCGGAATGAGCCACGCGCTTATCGTGTCAGGCCACGCGCGCCCTCCGGCTTTTGCGTGGGGGTCTTCAATCTTCATGGGGCTCCAGGCGTGCATAACCGCTTGCCTGGAGCATGGACACGCTTACCTAGGACACGCAACACGGGAGATCATGATGGCCGCGAACCTGAACACCGGCTTCACAGCAGAGCAGCGCGCCGACATCGTGGCGGGCCTGAACAAGGTTCTGGCGGACAGCTATGCGCTGTATCTGAAGACCCACGGCTATCACTGGAACGTGCGCGGTCCGAACTTCCAGGCGTTGCACGTGCTGCTGGAAGGCCAGTACACCGAGCAGTGGACGGCGCTGGACGCCATCGCCGAGCGCATCCGCGCTCTGGGCGAACTGGCGCCGATGGGCTACGGAGCGTTCGGCAACCTGTCCAGCATCAAGGACGGCGACGCCGAGAAGGAGTGGGAGGGCATGTTCCAGGAGCTGCTGGCCGACAACGAGACGGTGATCGCCACCCTGCGCGACGCGTTCAAGGCCGCCGACGACGCCGGCGACGAGGCCACCGCCGACCTCTACACCCAGCGCCTGGCGGCCCACGAGAAGCACGCCTGGATGATCCGCTCCACGCTCGGCGGAAAGTGATCGCCCTGGAGCCTTCGTGCCGGATCTAGATCGACAGGCCGTGATCAGGGCCGCCGGGACGTTGGTCGTCCTCGGCGGCCTTTCCGCGTGCGCGAACGGCGACATGCCAGCCGGGGCGGGCCGGGCGGCCGGCCTGACGACCATCGCCGGGTCGCTGTCGGACGCCGGCCTGGCGCGCTACGCGGCCGACATGGATCCGGCCATGCTGACCCTGGCCCGCCGTCACGATCCCCGGCCGCACAAGGACTATTGGGGCCGGGTGCGGGGTTGGGAAAAGCTGGACCTGCACGTGATCCCGCGCCTGGGCGACCGCGATCCGGACTTCGACGAGGCGCGGATCATCAACGACCTCAAGGCGGCTTCGCCCCTGGCCGTGGAGCCGTCGCGGCCGTTCGTGCTGACGGGCGCCAAGGACCAGCGCGACAAGGCCCTGCTCTGCATGACCCAGGCGGTCTATTTCGAGGCCGGCTTCGAGCCGATCGAGGGCCAGCGGGCGGTAGCCCAGACCGTGATCAACCGGGTGCGTCACCCCGGCTATCCCAAGTCGATCTGCGGCGTCATCTACGAGGGCGCGGCGCGCGGCACGGGCTGCCAGTTCAGCTTCACCTGCGACGGCTCGCTGCAGCGGCCGATCAGCCCCGTCGTCTGGACCAACGCCGAGATCGTCGCCCGGCAGGCCCTGGCCGGCCACGTGATGAAGGACGTCGGGACCGCCACCCACTACCACGCGGCCTATGTCTATCCGTACTGGGCGCCGACCCTGGTGAAGCTGCGCACGATCGGCACGCATGTGTTCTATCGCTGGACCGGCCCGTCGGGCGCCCAGGCGGCCTTCCGTGGCCGATATTCGGGCGACGAGACGGTGTCGGCCGACATCCTGATGGGCGCCGACCCGCGCACCCTGGAGGCCGCCCCGCCTGGATCCCTGGCCGCCGTGGCGACGGGCCGCGAGGCGCTGGTCCCCGTGGCGACCGGCGAGGCGGCCAAGATCGTCAGCCCCGAGGGCGTGGTCGAGATCCTGCCGCCGATGACCGGCGATCCGGCCGCGGCCATGCGCGGCGGCCGCCGCCTGCCGACGCCGGAAGAGATCGACAAGATCAACAAGGCCCTGGGCGTCCTGGAGGCGCCGCCGGTCGACACCACGGTCAAGCCCGTCGAAACCGCCCCGCCGCCTCCGCCGCCGCCCCCGAAGCCAAAGCCCCGGCCGCCGAGCCTGGTCAATCGGCTGGACTAGCTTTCGCTCATCCCGAACGCCTTGGGGTAGGTCACCGTCACCGGTGTGTCCAAGGCGCCGGGCGTCAACGCCAGCGCCATGAACGACGGGCCCGAGAACGGCGACGTCACGGCTCTGGCAGCCGCCGCCGAATAGCCGGCGCGAGAATAGTAGTCGGGATGGCCCAGCACGATCACGGCCTCGACACCCGCCTTGCGACACAGCTCATGGCCGACCTGCATCAGCAGGGTCCCGACGCCCTGGCCCTGCCGGTCTGGCGGAACGGCCAGCGGGGCGAGGGCGGCGAAGCGGCGGTCGGTGTCGGTGAGGAGCGGGCTGAACAGGATGTGGCCGACGATGAAGCTGCCATCCTCGGCTACCAACTCGACCAGGGCGTCGCCGTCGATGCGCAGAGCGTCGACCAAGTCCGCCTCGTCCGGCTGGCCGAAGGCGGCGGCGACCACGGCGTGGATCTCGGCGTGATCCTCGGCCGTGGCCTCCCTGACCAGCATTACCACACCCCGATCTTCTCGGCCTCGTGGTGGCTGATCGGGTGGTGGGCCTTCTTGTGGTCTTCCTCGGCCAGGAAGCGCACGGCCTCCAGGGCGGCCATGCAGCCCATGCCGGCGGCGGTGACGGCCTGGCGGTAGATGTCGTCGGTGACGTCGCCGGCCGCGTAGACGCCGGCCACGGCGGTCGAGGTCGTGCCCGGCTTGACGCTCAGATAGCCGCCGGCGTGGGTTTCCAGCTGGTCCTTGAACAGCTCCGACGACGGGGCGTGGCCGATGGCGATGAACACGCCGTCGCAGGGGATGGTCTGGGTCTCGCCGGTCTTGACGTTCTTCAAGCGCACGCCCGTGACCCCCATCGGATCGGTGTCGCCCAGCACCTCGTCGATGGCGCTGTCCCAGATCACGGCGATCTTGGGATGGGCCAGCAGGCGCTCCTGCAGGATCATCTCGGCCCGCAGCTCGTCCTTGCGGTGGACCAGGGTGACCTTGCTGGCGAAGCTGGTCAGGAACAGGGCCTCTTCCACGGCGGTGTTGCCGCCGCCCACCACCACGACCTCCTTGTTGCGATAGAAGAAGCCGTCGCAGGTGGCGCAGGCGCTGACGCCAAAGCCCTGGAACCGGCTCTCGCTCTCCAGGCCCAGCCACTTGGCCTGGGCGCCGGTGGCGATGATCAGGGTCTCGGCGAACCACTCCTGGCCGCTGTCGGTCTTGATATGGAACGGGCGCTTGGACAGGTCGGCGCTCAGCACGATGTCGCTGACGAACTCGGTGCCTACATGCTCGGCCTGGGCCTTCATCTGGTCCATCAGCCAGGGGCCCTGGATCACGTCGGCGAAGCCGGGATAGTTCTCGACATCGGTGGTGATCGTCAGCTGGCCGCCCGGCTGGATGCCGGCGATCAGCACGGGCTTCAGCAGCGCGCGGGCGGCGTAGATGGCGGCGGTGTAGCCGGCGGGGCCCGATCCGATGATCAGGCAGCGGGTGTGGCGGGGTTCGGGAGTCGACATGGGGGCAGATATAGGGCCGATTCCGTTTCGACGCGACGGGGCGGCGCGGATTCTGGGGATCGACGCGATGATCGGGTTCAAGGGAGCGCCGACGGGGATTCTCGTCGGCCTGGTGTTCGCGGGGCTGGCCTGCTCAGCGCACTAAAATCCCGCTCATCCCGGCGAATGCCGGGATGAGCGGAAAAAGGGGGGGGGATCAACGCCTCGTCCACGATTTCAAGGTTAATGTCGGTGGAACGAACATCGAGCCCCCGCCCATGACCGCCCCCCATATCGAGATCGCCGGCCGCCGGATCGGCGCCGACTATCCGCCCTACGTGATCTGCGAACTGTCGGGCAATCACAACGGCAGCCTGGACCGCGCCCTCGAGATGATTGACGCCGCCGCCGACACTGGCTGCGACGCTATCAAGCTGCAGACCTACACCGCCGATACCATCACCCTGGACGTCGACCGGCCCGAGTTCAGGATCCATGGCGGCCTGTGGGACGGGCGCAGCCTGCACGAGCTCTACCAGGAAGCCCAGACCCCCTACGAATGGCACGGGGCCCTGTTCGAGCGGGCTGCAAAGCGGGGCGTGACGATCTTCTCCAGCCCGTTCGACGAGACCGCCGTCGACCTGCTGGCGGGCCTGGACGCCCCCGCCTACAAGATCGCCTCGTTCGAGGCCGTCGACCTGCCGCTGATCCGCTACGCCGCTCGCCAGGGCAAGCCGCTGATCATCTCGACCGGCATGGCCAACCTGGCCGAGATGCAGGCCGCCCTGGACACCGCCGTGGAAGCCGGCGCGGCGGGCGTGCTGCTGCTGCACTGCGTGTCCAGCTACCCGGCCAGCTTCGAGGACGCCAATGTCCGCACCGTGGTCGACATGGCTCAGCGGTTCGGCTGCCCGATCGGCCTGTCGGACCACACGCCGGGCGCGGCCGCCGCCATCGCCGCGGTGTCGCTGGGGGCCTGCGCGGTGGAGAAGCACTTCACCCTGGCCCGCGCGGACGGCGGCCCCGACGCCGCCTTCAGCCTGGAGCCGGCCGAGTTCCGCGCCCTGTGCGACGACACCCGCAACGCCTGGAAGGCCCTGGGCCGCGTCAATTACGACCTGCTGGGCAGCGAGCGTGGCAACCGCCAGTTCCGCCGCTCGCTGTACGTCACCGCCGACGTCGCGGCCGGCGAGACTTTAACCAGGGCCAATGTCCGCTCGGTCCGCCCGGGCAACGGCCTGCCGCCGGCCGACTACGACGCCGTGCTGGGCCGCCCGGCCGCCCGCGCCCTGAAGCGGGGCGAACCGCTGGCCTGGGACATGGTGGGATAGGGCCGCTTTCTCCGTCTCGGCGCGAGACTATTCCGGCAGCAGCCCCAGCCGCTTGCCGACGATCCGGTCCAGGCTCCGCTTGGGCAGGAGGTCGGCCATCAGCATCTGCATCGGCTGCGGGGTGATGGTGTAGCGAACCCTGGGCTTGGCGGTGGTCAGGGCGGTGTGCACGGCCTCGCCGATCCGCTCGGCGGGCAGGCCCGACTTGCCGATCGACAGCATGTAGGCGCGCAGGCGGTCGAGGGGTGGGCCGTAGATCGTGTCGGCATAGGCGCTGGTGTCGGTCTCGTCGGCCTTGTCCCAGATCGGCGTGGCCACCGCGCCGGGGGCGATCACCACCACGTCGACGCCGAACGGCAGCAGCTCGCGGCGCAGGGATTCCGACAGGCCCTCCAGCCCGAACTTGCTGGTGCAGTAGGGGGCCATGAAGGGATTGGCGTTGCGGCCGCCGACCGAGCCGATGTTGACGATCCGGCCCGGGCTCCCGCCGGCCGGCTTGCGCGCGCCCACCAAGGGGGCGAAGGCCTGGGTGGCGATCACCACCCCGGTCAGGTTGACCTCCAGCTGCTTGCGCCACTCGTCGATCGGCAGGTGCAACAGCGGGCCGGCGACGGCGATGCCGGCGTTGTTGACCAGGCCGGCCAGCGGGCGTCCCTCCAGCGCCGCCTCGACCAAGCCGGCCGCCGCGCGTACGGCGGCCTCGTCGGTGACGTCGAACAGCAGCGGGGTGACCGCCTGGCCGAACGCGGCGACCAGCCGCTCGGCGTCGGCGGCCTTGCGCACGCTGCCGAACACGTGGAAGCCGCGCTGCGTCAGCACCTGGGCCACGGCCCAGCCGATGCCGGTGGAGGCGCCGGTGACGACGACGGATCCCTGGGCTTGGCCGTTCATGCTGCTGGTTCCCCTGCTGGCGGGCAGGATGAGCCAGGTGAACGCTGTTATCCAGTCTGTTTCCGCGCGATCAGGTCCAGGAAATGCGCCGCCGCCCGCGCCGCCCCGCGTCCGTCGCAGACCGCGGCCGAGGCGGTCGACAGGCGGTCGCGCAGCGCCGGGTCGGCCAGCAGGCGGGAAAACTCGGTCGCGAAGGCCGTCTCGAAGCCGGGCTCGGAGACGTCCAGGGCCAGGACGGCGTCGGCCTCGGCCAGGGCCTGGCTGGCTTCGCGCTGGTTGGCGGCCAGCACCAGCAGCAGGCTCGGCAGGGCCAGGACGCAGCGCTCCCAGCTGCTGGAGCCGCCGGCCCCGACGGCCAGGTCCGCCTCCAGGGTCAGGCGCGGCATGTCCTGGCTGTCGACGTGCAGGGCCAATCGGGGCTCGCGGGCGGCCAGGGTCCGCAGGCGCGGCAGGCTGGGCGCGCCGGACCCCAGGACCACGTCCAGCACGGCCTGGCCGGCCCCGCCCCTGTTCAGGCGTGGCAGGATCAGGTCCACGACCCGGCCGGTGATCCCGCCCACGTCGGTCAGGCCCAGGGACACCAGGATGCGCCGTACCGGCGGGGCGCCCGCGCGGCGGGCCAGGGCTTCCCGGCGCAGGGCGGCGAAGGCGGGGCGGACCGGGGCGTGGCTGGGGCCCAGCAGCAGCTCGGCGTGCGGCGGGACCAGGCCGTCATAGTCGGCCGCGGCGCGGGCCGGGCCGGAGTCGAGCACCAGGTCGGCGGCCAGGGGGCGGTCGGCCAGGTCGTCGATGACCAGGGCGGGCCTGCCGCCGGCGATGGCGCGATGATCGGGCGCGGACAGGCCGTAGTGGTCGATGACCACGGCGTCGAAGTCGTGGGCCGCACGGACGGCGGTCGCGACCAGGTCGGTCGGCGCGGCGGATTCGGCCTCGACCCGCGCCAGGTCCGCCCCGAACGCGTCCAGCAGCGCCGCCACGGCGGGCGTGGCGATGAAGGCGCAGGCCGCGCCCTCGTCCGCCAGGGCCCGGGCCAGGGTCAGGCTGCGCATCACATGGCCGCCGCCCACGGCGGGGCCGGCGTCGGCGACGAACAGGACGCGGGGCGGGCGGGTCCTCACAGCCGTCTCACGCCCCCGAAGGTCGCCAGGTCGGGCCGCTGTTCCAGCAGCCGCCGCACGTCGGCCGAGGTGAAGGCGCGATCGGCCGGATACAGGGCGTCATAGACCGCCGCCACGAAGGCGTAGTCGGCCGGACCCTCGACCGCCCAGTGCACCTCGCCCTGGTCGGGCTGGGCCAGCAAGGCCAGGGACGACCAGCGGACGGGCGGCGGCGTCTCCCGCGCGTCGCCTGTCCGTAGCCGCAGGGCCGCGCTGTCGGCCGCCAGGCGGCGCAGGCCGTCGGCGGTGATCACCTCCACCCCCTGGCCCGCCGGGAAGGCCGCCCCGGGCGAGCGGTTGGTGGTGTGGTCGGCGCGTTCGGACAGGTGCAGGTCGATCGTCGCGTCGATCAGCTCGGGGTCGACCAGGGGGCTGTCGTCGCCGATCCGCACGACGTGGTCGGCGGGATGGGCTTCCAGCGTCCCGGCCAGCCGGGCCAACTCGTCCTGCGGCGGGCCGCGGTGGACGGCGATCACCTCGCGCCGGACCACGGCCTCCAGGGCGTCGTCGGCCGGGTCGGTGGTGGTCGAGACCACGATCCGGTCCACGCGCCGGGCCCGCGCCATCCGCTCGATCTGGCGCACGACCAGCGGCGCCCGGGCCAGCGGCATCGACGGCCTGCCCGGCAGGCGCTCGGAACCCATGCGGGCCTGGAGAATGGCGAGGATCAAGGGTTCAGGCGAGGCGTCAGCGGCGGAACAGTTTGCCGACGACCCAGGAAACACCGAGCGTCAGCGCCATACCCGACAGCGCGATCAGCACCATGTAGATGACCGGATCCATCTTCAGTCCTCCACTCGGTTCAAAACATAATGGGCGACGCCCTGCAGTGCAATGAAGCCCGCGATGGCGACAAAACCGGTGAAGCTCCCGGCCCGGCCAGATAACATCGGCTGCAGCCAGAGCGTGACGAGCAGGGTGATCGAAAGCGCGTTGGCGGTCGTTGCAATGGCCTTTCGGGCCTCGTTGCGAGCAGCCTTGCCTTTGGGCGACGTGGAAGCGGCTGAATCCGACATGCCCGGAACATAACAAGAACAACCGGCGCGCGCAACGGGCGATGCGGCTCGCCTCAGGCGCTTGTCGCGCCCGCTTCGCCCCGCGCGTCCATCCGCGCCACCACCTCGGCCGCCGCCCGGCCGGTCTCGTCGACGGGCGTGTAGGTCCAGCCGTGGAAGGCCCCGCCATAGGGCCGGGCCGCGCCCAGGCTCTCCAGTTCCTGGTGGAACAGGCGGAACTTCAGGCTGGTCCCGTCCATCTTCAGGATGAACACCGGCTTGCCCGTCGAGGCGGCCTCGACGGCCATGTTGGTGGAGTCCTCGGTGACCAGGATATAGTCGGCCGCGGCCAGGAAGGCGAAATAGGGATTGGGCCCCTGGCCGTCCCAGATGATCCCCGGCAGGTGGCGCAGGCGGGCGGTCAGCAGGGCCTGGGCCTGTTCGGGCGTGCGCCGCGAGAAGGTCATCAGCAGGCTGCCGCCCTCCTGCTCCAGCGGCAGCTGGATCTGGTGGGCCATCTCGGCGGCCCGCACGGCCGACAGGTCGAACGCCTTGGACTTGCCGCCCAGCAGCACGGCCACTCGCGGGCGGGGCAGGGCGTCGATCTGGTCCTTGAACTTGGCGTATTCGGCGTCCAGCCGCGCGGCGGTCACCCGATGCGGCGAGCCGGTGATCGGCAGGACATTGTCGCCCGACAGGCGGTCGTGCCTGGGCGGGATCACCAGGTCGAACATGTGGGCCGGGACGCGCGGGTCCTGGATCTGGACGACATAGGTCTTGCCGCCCGACCAGCGCCGGGCGCGGATCGACAGGGGCAGGGTGGCGCGGCCGGCGGCGATCCACAGGTCGGGCCAGGGCGGCTGGATCTCGCTCTCGGGCGTCAGCCAGCGGCGGGGCAGCCAATTGGCCCACCAGGGCAGGCGGCCGGTCCGGCCGCTCCAGCCCACGCGCTTGACGACGATCGTCGCGGGGACCTGGCGAGCCACGGCCTCGGCCAGGCCCACGGCCTGGGCCTCGATGCCGGCCCGGCCGTCCGAGATCGCCCAGATCGTGATCGGCGCGCGGGCGGGGGCCTCGGGGACAGGCGCGGGTTCTGGCGCGGGGGCGGCGGCCTCGGCGTTGGGCGGGATTTCGGGCTCCACCGAGCCCGGACGCGATCTCGGCCTGGCGGCCGCCTTGGTCGTGGCCTTGCCGGCGGCCTTGCGCGCCGGCTTCGGCTCCGTCGCCTCGGGTGTCTTCTTTTCAACCACGTCGGTGATCCCGGCCACAGCAAAGCGACGCGCCGGCAAGCTCGAGCGGCCGGCGCGTCGTCTGCAATGTCCCTGGAATGGGGCTTAAGCTAGACCCATTCGACCTTGAGGATCTCGTAGGCCTTCACGCCGCCGGGCGTGTTGACCTCGACCACCTCGCCGACTTCCTTGCCGATCATCGCGCGCGACAGCGGCGAGCTCAGCGAGATGCGGCCCGACTTCACGTCGGCCTCGTGCTCGCCGACGATCTGGTAGCGGGCCTCTTCCTCGGTGTCCTCGTCGACGACGCTGACGGTCGCGCCGAACTTCACCTGCTTGCCCGACAGTTTCGAGACGTCGATGACCTGGGCCCGGGCGATCTTGTCCTCGATCTCGGCGATGCGGCCTTCGATCCAGCCCTGGCGTTCCTTGGCGGCGTGATACTCGGCGTTCTCCGACAGGTCGCCATGCGATCGCGCCTCGGAGATCGCGGCGATCACCGCCGGCCGTTCGATGGTCTTCAAACGCTTCAGTTCTTCGTCGAGGGTCTGGTAACCCCCGGCGGTCATCGGCACTTTTTCCATTGCGGATTTTAGCTCGGTTCGCCCAAAGGGAGGAAGACTCCCGGACGTTGGCGCAGACGACCGGGGGCTGAGAGGATAGGCGCCGCGCTGGCGATAAGCAAGTACCCGCCCCTTAAAGTGAAGCTTGCCCCTGCCGACGGCCAGGATCAAGCGCACTTGCGCGGTTCTGGTTCCCGCTGTTGTCGGGCGTGGCCCCGATCTAGTCTCCGGTCGTCACGCGTAGTCGTACGGCCCGCCGCGCTCCAGGGCCTGGCGGTAGGCCGGGCGGGCGTGGATGCGGTCCAGGAAGGCCTTCACATGCGGGCGCGAGGCCGCCCCGGCCCGGGCGGCGCCGGCTTCGAGCGGGAAGCTCATCATGATGTCGGCGGCGGTGAACTCCGGCCCGGCGAACCATTCGTTCCTGGCCAGTTCGGCTTCCCAGTAGTCGATGTGGCTCTTCAGCTGCGGATCGACGAAGCCGGCCTGGGCCTTGGCGGCGATGGCCTTGACCAGGCCCTTCAGCAGGCCCGGCGCGCGGGCCGGCAGGGCGGTGAACACCAGCTTCAGCAGCAGCGGCGTCATGGCCGAGCCCTCGGCGTAGTGCAGCCAGTAGGTCCAGCGCAGGCGTTCCGGCGTTCCGGCGGCGGGGACCAGCCGGCCCCGACCGTAGGTGTCGACCAGGTATTCGACGATCGCCCCGGTCTCGGCCAGGGTCTTGTCGCCGTCGGTGATCACCGGTGACTTGCCCAGCGGATGGACGGCCAGCAGCTCCGGCGGGGCCAGCATCGTCTGGGCGTCGCGCTGGTAGCGCTTGACCTCGTAGGGGACGCCCAGCTCCTCCAGCAGCCACAGCACCCGCTGGCTGCGCGAATTGTTCAGGTGGTGGACGACGATCATGGCGTTGGCTCCCCGAGGCTGGCGGGCAGGGGGCATGGCGAACGCCGCCGCCGTCAAGGGGGCCCGTCATATCGGGGCGACGCCCTGACGGTCGTGTTCGGCCGACTGATCCAAATGTGGTTCTTGCGGGCCTCTCCACCCCAGCGCGGCTCCCGCCACGAGCGCCGACGCCTGCACGAACACAATCAGCATTAGCCAGGCGCCGAACGGCTGCTTGCGGGTCTTGTGGCGGAACACCGGTCGGGCGAGCAGGGCGCCGGGACTGCCGCCCAGGGCGGCCAGCAGCAGCAGAAGGCGCTCGGGAATCCGTGACCGCCCGTCGACGGCGGCCAGCTTGTCCCAGCCGAAGACCAGGAAGGTCAGGAGGTTCAGGACGCCCAGGACCAGGGCGGCCAGGGCGATCACGCGGGCGCGTCCACGAGGTGGAGCGGCGGCGCGTCCAGCGGCCGCAGGTCCGGCTCCACCCAGCCCCGACGGGCGGCCACGCTGAACAGCCGCTCGCGCGACCAGAAGGTCAGCGGCCATGCCTTGTCGCCCATCGGCGAGGCCAGCAGGCGGGCCGAGGCCTCGCCGTCGCCGACGCCGGCCGGCAGGCTGGAGACGAAGGCGCGGACGGCGGCGAGGTAAGCCTGGGTGATGGTCTCGTGATAGCCGCTGGTGTCGTCGTTCACCCCGCCGACCGCGACGTTGTAGGTCTGGATGATGCGCGGCATGTCACGCTCCAGCCCTTCGTTCCGTGTGCGGACGAGGCGCAGGGTGGCGGTCAGGTGCGCGGCGTGGGTCCACTCGGCCTTGGGCAGGCTGTGGTCCAGCAGGCGGCGAGCCAGGTCGGCGACTTCAGCGTCGGTATAGGAGACCGTCATGTTTCCGCGCTAGCACGACTAGAAGTCGCGCGTGAAGCCGAATTCCAGGCGCTGACGGGTGTAGCGGCCCAAGGCCACGTTGGAGGTCGCGCGGGCGACGACGATCTGAGCGAACGGAAAGGTCCCCATCACGCGCCAGTCGCGCCGGGAGACCCGGAATGACAGGCCGACCTCGCGATCGGTCCGGCGCACGCCGAACACCGAGGAGCGTCCCGCGAACGCGCGCTGCTGGCCATAGGGTTCGACATAGCCGAGCGTGGACAACGGCATCGCGAACAGGCGCCCGACCGCCAGGCGGGCATCGTGGTAGCTCAGTTCCGCGCTAGCCAGGTCGTGGGCGTCGAGATTGGCGCTGGCGCGCCACAGGGTGCTGGGCCCAAGGAACCGGGTGCGGGCGACCTGCAGGCCGTAGGCCCAGCCGTCGAAGGCCTTGGCGCGCGCGCTGTCGATGTGGTCCAGATGGGTCGACCCGTCCCATCGGGTGTAGGCGTCGTCGTACGCCTCGCCGCCCAACTGCAATCCGCGCCAGGTCTCCAAGTCGGCGCCGCCGTAGTCGATGTTGCGATAGGTGGCCAGCAGGCCGAGCCGGCCATGGCCCGCCAACTTGATTTCCGGGCCCGCGAACAAGCTGATCTGGTTCTGATCGAAGGCGCGTCCCGAAGCGTCCAGCACGACGGCGGAGGCGCCCAGGCTCACCGAATAAGGCCCCGAGACGCGGATCCGGCGCTCCAGCGAGCCGCTGATCGTGGCCGTCACGCCGGCCCGGCGCCGGGCCTCGTCCGACAGGGTGAAGGGCAGGCCGTACAGATCGACTGTCGTGGCGCTGGTCGCGCCGTTGAGATTGCTGTCCGGAGCGATCGAGCCGGACAAGATGATCCGCAAGTCGCGCCGGGCTTCGATCGCGTCCAGCCGGGCCTGGACGATGGCGCGGCGCGCGGGGTCCAGGGCCCCCGCCAAGGCCAAGCGATAGGCCAGCGTCGCGGAACGGTCGCGACGGGCGGCGAAGTGGAGTTCGCCGATCTGGAAGCGGGCGAGCGCGTCGGTGGTGTCCCGGGCCAGATGACCCTCCAGCAGAGCGATCGCCTCGGAGGTCCGGCCCAGCCTGGCCAGAAGTTCGGCGCGCAGGCGGACGCCCGCCGGCAGGGCGGCGATATCCGGGCGCGCGTCCAGCAGCGCCAGGGCCGCGCCGTAGTCGCCGCCACGCAACGCCGGCGTCAGGGCCTCGGCGAAGGCCTGATCGCTGAGGGCCGGAGGTTCCTGGCCGCGGGCCGCCCCGCTCGAGGCGAAGGCGCTGAGGACCGCCAGCGCGAGCGCCACGATCGGCGCTCGCCAAAGGGACGGGGTCACTAGTTCTTCTTGAGGCCGCCGACGCCCATCATCGAGCCGACGCCCGCGGTCGAGCCGAGATTGTAGCTCAGCCCCGCCTCGACGGGCGCGCCGTTGGGCTCGCCGTAGAAGGCGCCGCTGACATTGCCAGTCATGCCGACGTTGCTGGCCGTGCCGGCGAACTTGGAGCCGGCGATATTGCCGGTGAAGGTGAAGGCCAGGCTAGCCGGGGCGGCCACGGCCGCGCCCGCGGCGTTGACCATCTTGAAGTTCGAGGTCGAGCCGCTCACCGCGCCCGTGCCGAAGTCGGCGGTCATGGTCACGTCGCTGGCGGTCGAAAACCTCGTGTTCGCGCCATCGATATAGGTCCCGCGTGTGCCGCCGTCGTAGCGCGCGGACCCGGTGCTCGGCATGACGGGCGTGGCGGCCGTGCGGCCGACCGCGAAGAAGGTGTAGGCCCCATTGACGGGGTTTGGCGCGACCTCGCCCAACTGGACGTAGTCCAGCCCGCCCTGCAGGACGTTGGTGATGTCGAACAGCGTCAGAGCGCCCGTGCCGCCCGGCTTCAAGCCGCCGATGTCGTTGATGTAACTCTTGCCGACGCGCACCGGACCCAGGCCGTCGTTCTTGCTCTCGAAGTCGGCGTAGTACTTGTAGATGACGCTGGCGCCGCCGAGGAAGCCCAGCACCCAGGTTTCCTGGGCGATCTGCGGCAGCGCGTCCTTCCGGTAGATCTGGAAGTTGTCGAACGTGTTGGTGCTGGCCGTTGAGTCGAAGCGCAGCCCGATCTGGGGGCCGTCCATCTGGAGCGTGCCCGTCTTTACGCAGGAGATCGCTCCCGGCGTCGTCGTACAGTTCGACGCGTAGGGCGTGGGCGGCGTCACGGGAGGCGTCACCACGCCGCCGCCCGGCCCACTGCCGCCGCCGCCGGCGCAGCCCGAGATGGCCAACATCGCGGCCAGGACGAAAAACGAACGCTTACGCAACATGACTGAACTCCCCCGGAGAGTGAGCGATACCAAAGCGTCAGCGTTGGTGCAATCTCCGGACGTGATTGCGTCGCTCAGGCGCTGACGATCAGAATCGCGCGCCGTTTTACTCTCGCAAGGAAGGAAGCAGCCCTACTGGTAGCTCTGCAGCGGCCGCACCTCGAGCGCCTCGGCCGGGGCCGAGGAGATCGCCTGGGCGGCGGCCAGGGCGCCGGCCGAGGTGGTGTAGTAGGGCACCTTCATCATCAGGGCCGTGCGGCGGATCTCGAAGCTGTCCTCCAGGGCCTGCTTGCCCTCGGTGGTGTTGAACACCAGCTGCACGCCGCCGTTCTTCATCACGTCGACGATGTGCGGACGGCCTTCCAGCACCTTCTTGACCAACTCGACCTCGACGCCCTGCTCGGCCAGGTAGCCGCGCGTGCCGACCGTCGACAACACCTTGAAGCCGGCCGCCTGCAGCAGCTTGACCGGCTCGACGATCCACGGGCGGTCGCTTTCCTTGACCGAGACGAAGGCCGTGCCCGAGGTCGGCAGGTTGACGCCGCCGCCCAGCTGGCTCTTGGCGAAGGCGCGGGCGAAGGCCGGGCCCAGGCCCTGCTCGCCCTCGCGGATCCAGTCCAGCCCCATGACCTCGCCGGTCGAGCGCATTTCCGGGCCCAGCACCGTGTCGACGCCGGCGAAGCGGGCGAACGGGAAGACGGCTTCCTTGACCGCGATGTGGTCGTAGGGGACGTCCTTGAGGCCGAAGCTCTTCAGGGTCTCGCCGGCCATCACCTTGGCGGCGATGGCGGCGACCGGCTGGCCGATGGTCTTGGCCACGAACGGCACGGTGCGCGAGGCGCGGGGATTGACCTCCAGCACGTAGATGCGCGGGTTTTCCGAGTGCGGCTCCTCGATGGCGAACTGCACGTTCATTAGGCCACGGACGTTCAGCGCCAGGGCCATCTTCACGGTCTGGCGCTTCAGCTCCTCGACCGTGGCGGCCGACAGCGAGAAGGGCGGCATCGAGCAGGCGCTGTCGCCGGAGTGGACGCCGGCTTCCTCGATGTGCTCCAGCACGCCGGCCACGAACACGTCGGTCCCGTCGCACAGGGCGTCGACGTCCACCTCGGTGGCGCGGCTCAGATAGTGGTCCAGCAGGATCGGGTGCTCGAACGAGATCTCGCCGGTGTTGGCGATGTAGCGTTCCAGGTGCTCGTGGTCGCGGATGATCTCCATGCCGCGGCCGCCCAGCACGTAGGAGGGGCGCATCACGAACGGGAAGCCGATCTTGTCGCCTTCGGCCCGGGCCTCGTCCCAGGTGCGGGCGATGGCGTTCTCGGGCTGGGCGATGTCCAGGCCGTTCAGCAGCTGCTGGAAGCGCTCGCGGTCCTCGGCCAGGTCGATGGCGTCGGGGCTGGTGCCCAGGATCGGCACGCCGGCCTCCTCCAGCGCGTGGGCCAGCTTCAGCGGGGTCTGGCCGCCGAACTGGACGATGACGCCGGCCAGCTGGCCCCTGCTCATCTCGACATGCAGCAGCTCCAGCACGTCCTCGGCCGTCAGCGGTTCGAAGTACAGGCGGTCGGAGGTGTCGTAGTCGGTCGAGACGGTCTCGGGGTTGCAGTTGACCATGATCGACTCGACGCCGATCTGGTCCAGGGCGAAGGCCGCGTGGCAGCAGCAGTAGTCGAACTCGATGCCCTGGCCGATCCGGTTGGGGCCGCCGCCCAGGATCACCGCTTTCTTGCGGTCGCTGGGCAGGCTCTCGCACTCGGGGACCTGGCCCAGGGCGCCGGTCTCGTAGGTGGAGTACATGTAGGGGGTGGTGGCGGCGAACTCGCCGGCGCAGCTGTCGATGCGCTTGAACACCGGGCGGACGTCCAGGGCCTGGCGGGCCTTGCGCACGGCGGTCTCGGTCCCGCCGGTCAGCTTGGCCAGGCGGGCGTCGGAGAAGCCCTGGGCCTTCAGGGCGCGGAAGCCCTGGGCGTCGGTCGGCAGGCCGCCGGCCCGGACCCAGCCCTCCTGGCGCACCAGTTCGGCGATCTGGCGCAGGAACCAGGGCTCGTAGGAGCAGGCGGCGTTGACCTCGTCCACGGTCAGGCCGTGGCGGAAGGCCTGGGCGATGACCCGCAGGCGGTCGGGGGTGGGCGTGCCCAGGGCGCGGATCACCGCCGCGCGGCCGGTGTCGGGATCGTCGACGCCGGCGATCTCGATCTCGTCGAAGCCGGCGAGGCCGGTCTCCAGACCGCGCAGGGCCTTCTGGACGCTTTCCTTGAAGGTGCGGCCGATGGCCATCACCTCGCCGACCGACTTCATGGCCGTGGTCAGCAGGGGCTCGCTGCCCGGGTACTTCTCGAAGGCGAAGCGCGGGATCTTGGTGACGACATAGTCGATGCTGGGCTCGAACGAGGCCGGGGTCGCGCCGCCGGTGATGTCGTTCTTCAGCTCGTCCAGGGTGTAGCCGACCGCCAGGCGGGCGGCGACCTTGGCGATCGGGAAGCCGGTGGCCTTCGAGGCCAGGGCCGACGAGCGCGACACCCGCGGGTTCATCTCGATCACGACCATGCGGCCGTCCTTGGGATTGACCGCGAACTGGACGTTGGAGCCGCCGGTCTCGACGCCGATCTCGCGCAGCACGGCGATGCTCGCCGCGCGCATCCACTGATATTCCTTGTCGGTCAGGGTCAGGGCCGGGGCGACGGTGATCGAGTCGCCGGTGTGCACGCCCATCGGGTCGATGTTCTCGATCGAGCAGACGATGATGCAGTTGTCCGCCGTGTCGCGGACCACTTCCATCTCGTATTCCTTCCAGCCCAGGACGCTTTCCTCGATCAGCACCTCGGTGGTCGGCGACAGGTCCAGGCCCCGGGCGACGATCTCCTCGAATTCCTCGACATTGTAGGCGATGCCGCCGCCGGTGCCGGCCAGGGTGAAGGACGGGCGGATGATCGCCGGCAGGCCGACGAACTCCAGCCCCTCGCGGGCCTCCTCCATCGTGTGGGCGGCCTTGGAGCGCGGGCTCTCCAGGCCCAGCTTGTCCATGGCGTCGCGGAACTTCTGGCGGTCCTCGGCCTTGTCGATCACCTCGGCCCGGGCGCCGATCATCTCGACGCCGAACTTGGCCAGCACGCCGGCGCTTTCCAGGGCCAGGGCGGTGTTCAGCGCGGTCTGGCCGCCCATGGTCGGCAGCAGGGCGTCGGGCCGCTCCTTCTCGATGATCTTGGCGACCATGTCGGGGGTGATCGGCTCGATATAGGTCGCGTCGGCCACGTCCGGATCGGTCATGATCGTGGCCGGGTTCGAATTGACCAGGATGATCCGGTAGCCCTCGGCCCGCAGCGCCTTGCACGCCTGCACGCCCGAATAGTCGAACTCGCACGCCTGGCCGATGACGATCGGACCGGCGCCGATGATCAGGATCGAGGAGATGTCAGTTCTTTTGGGCATGGAAAACTCGCGCGCAGAGACACGGTCGCGCACATCCGCGCGCCCGCTGCCGACCATCTTGCAGGTTAAGCCGCCCGTTTAGAGAGGGAGTCGGTTCGGCGCAAGCGTGCTTTCGCCGGCCGTGGTTACCCGCCGGCGCGGTGTGGCGGAGCGAGCGCGGCCTCAGCCGCCCAGCAGCGCCCCGATCACCGCCAGACCGCGCTCGGCCGCCTCGGGTTCGGCCAGGCTGAAGTTCAGCCGCATCGTCGAGCTGGCGCCGCCCTCGGCCAGGAAATGGGCGCCCGGGGTGAACAGCACGCCGCGCTCGACGCAGCGCTGGAGCAGGGCCTCGACATCGACCCCGTCGGCCAGGGTGAGCCAGAAGAACAACCCGCCCGGCGGCAGGGTCCACGAGGCCCGGTTGCCCAGATGCCGCGTCAGGGCGTCGGCGAACGCGTCGCGCTTGCGGCGGTAGAGGGCGCGGACCTGCTCCATCCGCTCGGCGCGGCCGGGGTCGTTCAGGTACTGCAGCACCATCCACTGGCTGAGCCGGTTGGTGTGCAGGTCGGCGGCCTGCTTCAGCTGGACCAGCAGGGGGAACAGGTCCGGCGAGGCGGTCAGGTAGCCCAGGCGCAGGCCCGGGGCGACGGTCTTGGAGAACGAGCCCTGGTAGATCCACGAGCCGCCCGCCATGCCGGCGCAGACCGGCGTGCGCTCGCAGGGCGCGTAGACCAGGTCGCGATAGGGGTCGTCCTCGAACAGGATCACGTCGCGGGCCCGACAGGCCGCGGCCATGGCCTGGCGCTCCTCGGCGGTCCAGCAATGGCCGCTGGGGTTCTGGAAGGTGGGGATAACGTAGGCCATCGCCGGGGGTGCGTCGGCCCAGCCGGCCCCGGGGGCGCTCCTGTCGATGATCTCGAACCGGGCGCCGTAGAAGCGGAACACCTGCAGGGCGGCCAGATAGGCGGGCGATTCCACCGCCAGGGTCGTGCCAGCGTCGATCACCAGCTTGGCGGCCAGGTCCACGCCCTGCTGCGAGCCCGACAGCACCATCACCCGGTCGGGCGCGGTGTCCAGGCCCAGCTCGGCGAGGTCCCGGGCGATCCGTTCGCGCAAGGCCGGCTCGCCCTCGGTGGGGCCGTATTGCAGCAGGTCGCGCGGCGGCGGCGGCAGGTCCAGCCCGGCGAAGGTCTCGGGCGAGGGCAGGCCGCCGGCGAACGAGATCATGCCCGGGCGCTGCGACACGTTCAGCATCTCGCGGACCGGCGAGGGCTTGATATCCGAACTTCGCATCGACAGCCGCGCCATCGTTTCCCTCCAACAGTGTCAAAGACCTTGACCTATCGACACGATGGGACGAGGCGGCCTATTATGTCAATATGCTTGACCTGGATAATCCTGCCCCTTCGGACGATCTGCACGACGCGATCGAGCAATTCTATTTCGCCTATCGCGGCTTTACCGATCGCCCCGACCGCATTCTGGAGCGGCGAGGCCTGGGGCGGGTGCACCACCGCATCCTCTATTTCATCGGCCGTCGGCCCGACGTCTCGGTGCGCGGCCTGCTCGACCTGCTGGCGGTCAGCAAGCAGGCCCTGAACGCGCCCTTGCGCCAGCTGATGGAGATGGGCCTGGTCGGCGCCGAGGCCTCGACCCAGGACCGCCGGGTCAAGCGGCTGGCCCTGACGCCCACGGGCCGCAAGCTGGAAGCCGAACTCACCGAAGCCCAGACCCGCCACCTGCGGGCCGCCTTCGACCGCGCCGGGGCGGAGGCGCAGCAGGGGTGGAACGCGGTGATGGGGGAGCTGGTGAGGGGGTAGCGGCTCGCCCACTTGCCCCCACCTGACCGCTTCGCGGTCTGTCCGCCCCCAGAGGGGGCGGAGCCGGAAGCGCGAGGCTCTTCCCCCTCTGGGGGAAGACGGTCGCGAAGCGACCCGTAGGGGGCAAGTGCGACAAACGCCCGCTGGTATTCGACGCCCCGAACGCCTATCTTCCTCCACGGCGGGTCAGCTGTGGCCCTCGTCGAAGATTTCTATTCCCAGGGACCTTAATCTCTCTATCGGGACCTGTTCCCTCCCGTGGCCGTGGCTGCGGGAACACGGGGCCCACCTGTAACAAACAGGTTCGAGCGGATTGAAACGTCTTCACGGTTCTTCACGGCGCCGCCACCCTTCCCCCATACTGCGGTCATGGCCCTCAAAGACCCCGCCGCCGCCAAGACCGCCCTGCGGATGTTCGTCCGCAACCGCCGCAAGGCCCTGGCGGGCGAGCATCCCGAAGCCGACTGGAAGGTCGTCGACGTGGCCCGGGGACCGCTGACCGAACGCTTCCCGGACCCGCGCGGCAAGGTCGCGGCCGTCTATCACGGCCTGGGCTCGGAGCTTTCGGCCCGCGCCCTGGCCGACTGGCTGGCCCAGGCGGGCTGGACCCTGGCCCTGCCCAGCGTCGAGGGCGCCGACCGGCCCGAGAGCCAGGGCGGCCACCGTGGCCACATGGTGTTCCGCCGCTGGACGCCGGGCGAGCCCCTGGTCCGCGACACCATCGGCCTGGTCGCCCCGCCCCCCGAACGCCCGATCCTCCAGCCCGACCTGGTGGTCACGCCGCTGCTGGCCTTCGACCGCCAGGGGCGGCGCCTGGGCCAGGGCGGCGGCTATTACGACCGCGCCCTGGCGGCCCTGCGCGCCCGCAAGCGCGTCTTCGTCCTGGGCCTAGCCTATGTGGGCCAGGAGACACACGGCCTGCCCGATGAGCCCCACGACCAACGATTGGACGCCATCCTGACGGAAAGCGAGTATATCGCCGTCCGAGAGGACTAATTCATGCGTTTTGCTTTCTTTGGCGACGTGGTGGGCAAGTCTGGCCGCGACGGCCTGGCCGACCACCTGCCCGCCCTGCGCCGCCAGCTCCAGCTGGAGTTCGTGATCATCAACGCCGAGAACGCCGCCGCCGGCTTCGGCATCACCGAGAACACCGCCCGCGAGCTGTTCGAGGCCGGGGCCGACTGCCTGACCCTGGGCAACCACAGCTGGGACCAGCGCGAGGCCCTGACTTACATTGTCCGAGAACCGAGACTGATAAGGCCGGCCAACTATCCGATCCTGTCGGACGCCCCGGGCCGCGGCAGCCACCTGTTCCAGACCGAGGGCGGCCGGACCATCATGGTCATCAACCTGCTGGGCCGGGTGCACATGGACGCCATGGACGACCCGTTCGCCGCCGCCGACCGCGAGCTGGACAAGGCCCCGCTGGGCCAGGTGGCCGACGCGGTGGTGGTCGACATGCACTGCGAGGCCACGTCCGAGAAGATGGCCATGGGCCACTATTGCGACGGCCGCGCCTCGCTGGTGGTGGGCACCCACACCCACGTGCCGACCGCCGACGCCCAGGTCCTGCCCGGCGGCACCGCCTACCAGACCGACGCCGGGGCCTGCGCCGACTATGACAGCGTGATCGGCAACCAGAAGGACGAGCCCCTGCGCCGCTTCACCACCAAGATCAGCGGCGGCCGCTACACCCCGGCCAGTGGCCCGGCCACGGTCTGCGGCGTGTTCGTCGAGACCGACGACCGCACCGGCCTGGCGGTCCGCGTCGAGCCGATCCGGGTGGGGGGACGGCTGAAGGAGACGGTGCCGAGCCTTTAGTTTCCCCCTCCCCTCCGGGAGAGGGTGTTTTTAGCTCGATCCTGCAAGCCGGCCACGCTTGCCTCTGTCACGCCTTCGGCCAACAGTCGCGCCGCGACCTCAACCCCCGAAGGAACCCCCATGACCGACGCCATCTACACCGCCCACGCCCACGCCGTCGGCGGCCGCCAGGGCACGGCCAAGTCCGACGACGGCCACCTGGACGTGAAACTGGCCTATCCCAAGTCGATGGGCGGCGACGGCAATGGGACCAATCCCGAGCAACTGTTCGCGGCCGGCTACAGCGCCTGCTTTCTGGGCGCGCTGGGCCTGGTGGCTCGTAACCAGGGGGTCAAGCTGGGCGAGCACAGCCTGGACAGCGAGGTCGACCTGATCAAGGACGACACCAGCTTCCACGTCGGCGTGCGCCTGACCCTGAACGCCCCGGAGCTAGACCGCGGGACGGCCGAAAAGCTGCTGCACGCGGCGCATGAGGTCTGCCCCTATTCGAAGGCGACGCGCGGCAATGTGGATGTCGTGCTGAAGGTCGCGTAGGGCCGGCTGGGGACACGCCGCAAGGGCTTGTCCCCATCCGCTACCGCCGTTCCACGATGCGCCCCACGATCAGCTCGTCGATTTCCAGCCGGCGGATCCGCGCGCGGCCGATCGACAGGCGGCCGATGGCCAGGGCGCCGATGGCCAGGGCTCCCACGGCCAAGGCTCCGACCGCCAGGCCGCCCAGCGCGGCCGCGCCCGTCGACAGGGCTCCGGCCGCCGCCGCGCCCCTCGCCATGGTCGAGGGCTGGTTGGCCGCATGGATCGCGTCCTGGTCCTGCGCCTCCAGGGCCCCCAGGCGAGCCGGGTCGAACGGTTCGGACAGGAAATCGGACGGGGTCATCGAGCGCCTCCAGAGCGCGAGTCTAAGCTTGGAGGATGACAATATGGGGCGCCAGGCGCTAGAAGCGCGCCCTACCTTTCATTCGCAGACCAGAGAAGAGCCCCCCGAATGGCCGGCCACTCGAAATTCAAGAACATCATGCACCGTAAGGGCCGCGCCGACGCCGCGCGGTCCAAGCTGTTTTCCAAGCTGTCGCGGGAGATCACCGTGGCGGCCAAGGCGGGCCTGCCCGACCCCAACATGAACCCGCGCCTGCGCCTGGCGGTGAACAACGCCAAGGCCGAAAGCCTGCCCAAGGACGTGATCGACCGCGCGATCAAGAAGTCGCAGATGGGCGACGCGGCCGACTATACCGAGATCCGCTACGAAGGCGTCGCCGCCGGCGGCGTCGGGATCATCGTCGAGGTGCTGACCGACAACAAGAACCGCGCCGCCGCCAATGTCCGCTCCTACTTCACCAAGATGGGCGGCAACATGGGGGCCACCGGCTCGGTGACCTTCAACTACGACCGCGTCGGCCAGATCAGCTATCCGGCCAAGGCCGCGTCCGAGGACGCCATGATGGAGGCCGCCATCGAGGCGGGGGCCGACGACGTGGTGTCCGACATGGACGAGGAGGGCGAGGGCCACACGGTCTACACCGCCTTCGAGGACCTCAACGAGGTGGCCGCCGCCCTGGAGGCCAAGTTCGGCCCGGCCGCCAACACCAAGATCGCCTGGCGTCCCAAGAGCCAGGTCCCGGTCACCGGCGACGCCGTGGCCACCCTGATGAAGCTGCTCGACGCCCTCAACGAGGACGACGACGTCCAGGACGTCTATTCCAACGAAGAGATCAGCGACGAGGACGTCGCGAAGCTGGGCTAGGGGAGACCCCCTCAGTCGGCTTCGCCGACAGCTCCCCCAGAGGGGGAGCATCTATCATGGCGCAGATCCTCCCCCTCTGGGGGAGGTGGCCCGAAGGGCCGGAGGGGGCTCGCTGCGCGGGAGCTTCACCGCCTTTCATCCGTTCCTCCCTCATGGACGCGCCCCTGCACCTCGCCATCCCGATCCTCGGCGCCCTGGCCGCCGGCGGGGCGATCGGGTTCGAGCGGGAGTATCGGGCCCGGCCGGCGGGGCTGCGCACCCACATGCTGGTGGCCCTGGCCTCGGCCCTGCTGATGCTGGGCGCCGTGCACCAGATCACCTGGCTGCAGGGCGCGCCCAACGAGGTCGTGCGCATCGATCCGGTGCGCATGGCCCACGGCATCCTGACCGGCGTCGGCTTCCTGTGCGGCGGGGTGATCTTCCAGCAGGGGGCCTCGGTGCACGGCCTGACCACGGCGGCGTCGCTGTGGATCACCTCGGCGATCGGCACCCTGTTCGGGGTGGGCCTGTACGAACTGGCGATCGGCGGCACGGCGCTGTCGCTGGTCGTGCTGAGCGCCGCCCGCTGGCTGGACCACCACATGCCGCAGAAGAACTTCGCCGAGATCGTCGTGCGCTCGCGCCGCGACGCGGTGATCGACGAGGCCGAGCTGCGGCGCCTGCTGGGCGCCTTCGACCTGGAGGGCGCGCGGGTCTGCCAGGAGCTGGCCGAGGGCGGGGCGGTGTTCGCGCTGTCGGGGCCGTTCTCGGGCCGGGGCGTGCTGCGCCTGGACGAGCTGTCGGCCGCCCTGCGGGCCGACCCGCGCGTGCTGGAGTTCGCCATCCGCCCGCGCAAGGACTAGGCGGAGGTTGAAGCTTCGGGTTGTCTCCTAAATTTTTTCACGCGCGCTCGCCGTCGGCTGAGCCGATTCCACAAGCTGGAGTGTTTGAGTCCCGGACCGCCAGGTGGGGTACGCCATGGAACGTCTTCGCTTCCGCACGCTCGAGGAGATCCTCTACGAGCTGATGACCGGGCTGTTGTTCTATCCGCGCACCCTGTGGCGGGTGTTGCTGGAGCCGGCGCGGATCGCCGACGCGGCTGGCGAGCCCGGCGCCGACCTTGTCAGCCCGCCGCTGTTCCTGCTGATCTCGATCCTGGCGGCCCACGGGCTGGACCTGGCCATGGGCAGCGAGCTTGGCGAGACGGCGGGGGACTTCGACCTGGCCCCGCTGCTGTTCCGGGCCCTGGCTTTCAGCCTGTTGCCGCTGGTCCTGGCGGCCGGCGTGCTGCGACGCGAGGGCCGGCCCGTCAACCATGCGACCCTGCGGGCGCCCTTCGACCTGCAATGCTTCTACGCCGCGCCGCTGGCCATCTCCGTCTCCGTGGCCGTCGTCCTGGTCCGGGCGGGGACGCCGCCGGTGCGGTTGGCCGGTCTCCTGCTGGGTCTGGGCGCGGCGGCATGGCATCTCTGCGTCCAGACCCGCTGGATCCGCGCCCGCCTGGCCGTGGGACGGTTCCGCGCCCTCTGGACCGCGCTCTGGCTGACGGGCGTGGCCCTGTTCTTCTGCCTGTTGTCCACGCCGCTGATCTTCGGCCTGGCGGGCTAGGGCGGACCCGCGCCGGTAAAGCCCGCGTGCAAGGCCGCGCCGTCTTCTCGGAGTGGTCTGGATCGCGCTATGCTGCGGCCATGCCGCTGCGCTTGCACATCGACACCGACTGCGGCGTGGACGACGCCCTGGCCCTGGCCATGCTGGCGCGTTCGCGCGACGCGGTGGAGATCGTCTCGGTCTCGGCGGTGTTCGGCAACACCTATGTCGACCAGGCCGCCGCCAACGCGCGCGGCGTGCTGCGCCTGGCCGGCTGCCCGGCCGAGGTCTATATCGGCGCCGGTTCGGGGGTGGCTAGGCGGCGGGTCGAGCGGATGCGGCCGGCCCACGGCGTCGACGGCCTGAACGGGGCCGGCTTCTCGCAGCGCTGGAAACTGCCCGAGCTGGACCGGGGACAGGGCGGCAGCCTGCTGGCCTTTCGCGCGCGGGCGCGCGTGGCCGGCCTGTTCCTGGGCCCGCTGACCAACCTGGCGCAGGGCCTGCTGGAGGATTCCGGCGCCTTCCGCGGCTGGCGGCCGACGATCATGGCCGGCGCCTTCGCCGTCGAGGGCAAGGCCAGCGGCGGGGCCGACTTCAACAGCTGGAGCGACGCCGAGGCCCTGGCCCGGGTGCTGGAGCGCGGGGTCCTGCCGCGCGTCGTGCCGCTGGACGTCACCTCGCGGGTGACCCTGACCGCCCAGGCCATGGCCGAGGGCTCGGCCGCCTGCGGCACGCCCCTGTCGGCCCGTCTGAACAAGGCGATGGGGCCCTACATGGCCTTCCACCGACGGGCCTGGGGCCTGGAGAACGGCTGCCATCCGCACGACGCGGTGGTCGCCGCCAGCCTGGTGGCCCCGGAACTGTTCGTCTTCGAGCCCGCGCGCCTGCGGGTGCTGACCGATGGCGACCACCTGGGCCGGCTGGAGCGGATCGACGGCGAGCCCAACGCCGAGCTCTGCGTCTCCGTCGACGCGCCGGCCGTCGAGACCCTTCTGCTGGCGCGGCTGTTCTGCGCGTCGGCCTTGAACGTGGCCTAGCCGGTCTGGACCCTACTCCGCCGCGATCGCCAGGCTCCCCAAGCGGCCGCGGCGCGCGGCTCGTGAGCGAAGATCCGAGAAGCCCCGGGCCACGAGCGGATAGTCGTCGGGCAATCCCCATTTGGCGCGATACTGGGCCTCGGTCAGGCCCTGCTGCTTGAGATGGCGGCGCAGCGAACGATAGCGCCGACCGTTCTCGAAGCTGACGATGGCGTCGTGGGTGACGCTGGCGGCGACGGCTTCGGGACTGGGCCGCTTGATCGACCCGACCCCGGGCAAGGGCGCCAGCACCGCCTCCAGGGCGGCGTAGGTGCGGGCGGCGAGATCGGGCAGGTCGTCGGGCGAAACGGTGTTGCGGCCGAGATAAGCGCAGAGGACGCGGGCGGCGATTTCGGCGGCGCGCTCCTGGGCCTTGGTCATTGGGACGTCTCCAGGAAGACGCCCAGGAACGGAGTCCGTTCCTGGGCTGAGTGCGGCGGCGTAATCAGTGGGCGACGGCGGCGCGGAGGCGGTCGCCGAACGCGCAGGGGCTGGGCAGCTCGACCTTCACCCCGGCCCTGGCCTTGCCCTTCAGCCAGTCGCCGAGGGCCTCGGCGCAGGTGTGGTCCAGGCAGGTGAGGGCCCGCGTGTCGAGACGGACAAGGCCGCCGTTCGGCGCGGCGTCCAGCACCTTGGCGATCTTGGGCAGCTGGACGAAGGTCGCCGCGCCCTCCAGGCGGATTTCGCTTTCGGTCTCGCTCAGCGCGCGCTGGGCGACCCGCAGGCGCATCTTCCGCAGGTTGGGGACCAGCTCCAGCAGCGTCAGGGCCATGCCGATCAGCACGCCGGTTAGCAGGTCGGTGGCCACCACCGCCACGAAGGTCGCCGCCCAGATCACCGCGGGCAGCAGGCCATAGCGGGTGAACAGGTGGCGGACATGGTCCAGGCTGACCAGCTTCCAGCCGGTGACCACCAGCACCCCGGCCAGGGCGGCGCTGGGCGCCTGGCGCAGCAGCCAGGGCAGCAGGGCGACGAAGGCCAGGATCCAGACGCCGTGCAGCATGGTCGACAGCCGCGAGACCGCCCCGGCCTGGACGTTGGCTGAACTGCGGACGATCACGCCGGTCATCGGCAGGGCCCCGACCGCCCCGCACAGCATGTTGCCGACGCCCTGGGCGAACAGCTCCTTGTTGTACTTGGTGCGCGGTCCGTCGTGCATGCGGTCGACGGCGGCCGCCGACAGCAGGGTCTCGGCCGAGGCGATGAACGCCACCGCCAGGGCGGTCAGCAGCAGCATCGGATCGGCCATCCGGGCGAAGTCGGTCGCGCCGGGCAGGGCGATGGCCGCGCCGATCGATTCCGGCACGGCGATCTTCTGGACGTCGAGGCGGAAGACCGCGGCGACCAGGGTGCCGGCCAGCACGCCGAGCAGGGCCCCGGGCACCAGCTTCAGCTTGGCGGGACGGAACTTCTCCCACGCCACGATCGAGCCGATAGTGACCAGGCCGACCACCAGGGCGGCCTCGACCGCGCCGAGGCTGGAGAAAGAGACGCCGCCCAGGGCGGCGGGGATTGCGGCCAGGTTCTCCAACCCGTGGGCCTTGGGCTTGTCGGCGAACAGGACGTGGAACTGACCGGCGACGATCAGCACCCCGATGCCCGCCAGCATGCCATGGACCACGGCGGGGGAGATGGCCCGGAACCACTGGCCCAGCTTCAGCGCGCCGGCCACCAGCTGGACCAGGCCGGCCACCAGCAGGAGCGGGCCCAGCATCGAAAGGCCGTGCTTGGAGACGATCTCGAAGACGATGACGGCCAGGCCCGCGGCGGGGCCGCTGACCTGCAGGGGCGAGCCGGCCAGGGCGCCGACGACGATCCCGCCGATGATGCCCGTGACCAGGCCGCGCTCGGCCGGGACGCCGGAGGCGACGGCGATGCCCATGCACAGCGGCATGGCCACCAGGAAGACGACGATCGAGGCGGTGAAGTCACGCGACAGGATCGCCGGGAGTCCGAGCTTGCCGCCCGGCGACTCCTTGGGGGAGGTGATGGCGGCCTGGGTCATTCGGCGGCGATGCCCAGATGGTCGGCGGCGACCATGCGACGCGACGGGCGCTGGGCGACCGGCAGCGGGGCGCCTTCGTAGACCTGTTCGAACTGGCCGGTGTCGCCGTTATAGGCCTGGATCTGGCCGGTCTCGATCTCGAAGAACCAGCCGTGCAGGGTCAGCTCGCCCTTGGCGATGGCCGAGGCCACCGACGGATGGGTGCGCAGGTGGTTGATCTGGACGACGACGTTCTCGAGCGAGAGCGCCCGCGTCCGGCCGTGCTCGTCGAGGTCCTGATAGCAGGAGCAGACTACGCTGTGGGCGGCGTGGGCGTGGCGCAGCCAGGCGGCGACGTTGGGCATCTTCTCCAGCGCCTCGGGGTGGGAGAAGGCCTTCATGGCCCCGCAATCGGAGTGGCCGCAGACGACGATGTCGCGCACCCCCAGCGCCACGACCGCGTATTCCACCGCCGACGACACTCCGCCGTTGGCCTGGGAGAACGGCGGCACGATGTTGCCGGCGTTGCGGCACACGAACAGGTCGCCGGGGCTGGCCTGGGTGATCAGCTCGGGCACGACGCGGGAATCGGCGCATGAGATCATCAGGGCCTTGGGACTCTGGCCATGGCTGGCCAGGCGTTCGTAGAGAGCGCTCTGGGCGGGAAAGACCTGGCCGCGGAACAAGGCGGCGCGTTCGAGAAACTGTTCCAAGGGACCTCCGTCGATTGGCCGCCGCGGCGCCGAAAGGGGGGGACGGCGCCGCGGCGGGGCGTCTGGCGAGGATCGCCGGACGCGGGGACGAAGGTGGTTTTCGGGTTTTGCTGCGATGCAGCGGCTTTGTGACAAAGGATGTCTGGCGCTACAGCGCGGGCAGGCGCAGCTCGACGCGGAGACCGCCTTCGGGACGGTTCTTCAGGACCAGCGTCCCGCCTTCGCGCTGCAGGATCTGCTGGACGATGGTCAGGCCCAGGCCCAGGCCGGCCGTGTTGCGGGCCCGGGCGATGTCGAGGCGGTGGAAGGGTTGCAGCACTCCAGCGAGGTCCGCCTCCGGGATGCCCGGCCCCGAGTCCTCGACCGCAAGCACCGCCGCGCCGCCCTCGCGCGTCAGGGTCAGGTTCGCCTCGCCGCCGTAGTGCAGGGCGTTTTCGACGATGTTGCTGATCGCGCGCTTCAGCGACACCGGGCGGGCCTGGACCGGCAGGTGGTCGAGGCCGACATAGGCGGCGGGCCGCCCGGCGTCGACGGCGTCGTCGACCACCGTCATGGCGATGGCGGCCAGGTCGGTGCGACGCCGGGGTTCGGGATCCTCCTGGCCGCCCAGATAGGCCAGCAGCGAGTCGAGCATGGCCGTCATCTCGTCGACATCGGCCTCCAGCGCCTCGCGCGCCTCGGCGTCCTTGACGAAGCCGGCCCGCAGGCGCAGGCGGGCCAGGGGGGTGCGCAGGTCATGGCCGACGGCGGCCAGGGCGTCGGTGCGGGCCCGCAGCAGGCCGGCGATCCGGTCCTGCATGGCGTTGAAGGCCTTGGCCACCAGCTTCAGGTCGCCGGCGCCGGTTTCGCCGATGCGCACATGGGCGTCCTGGCCCACCTTGTCGGCGGCCTCGGCCAGGGCCCGCAACGGTTGGCTGAGATTGCGCAGCACCAGGGCGGCGGCGGCGATGACGCCCAGGCCCAGGATGAAGGCCGAGCCGACGCTGCTCAGCAGCACCGCCCAGGGCGCGGCCCGGATCTTGGTCTTCAGGGTCAGCCACGTCCCATCGCGCAGCCTGAGCGCCACCTTCAGGTGGGTGTCGCGGGGCAGGGCGTGGCCCAGCTCCGCGTTCAGGTGCAGGTCCCGGCCGCGCAGGCTGGGCTCGGCGTCGCGGAACTGGTCCCTGAGCTTGTGCTCGGCCGAACGCTCGCGATCGACCAGGCCGGACTGGGGCGACCAGACCAACCGGCCGACGCGGTTGGACAGGGCCGCCGCCCGCTGGGGGCGTTCCGCGGCCGGGGTGTTTTCCAGGATGTTCTCGGCGGTGACCAGCTGGTCGGCGGCGCGCCGGATCTGGTTGTCGCGGTTGGGATAGATCCGGCTGTTCTCGAACAGGATCGAGCTGCCGATGAACTCCAGGGCGACGGCCAGCATCAGGACCAGGGTCACCTGGCCGACCAGACGCTGCGGCCACAGCCGCAAAGGCTTCATCGACGCTCCACCGTCGCCGTGAACAGGTAGCCGACGCCGCGCACCGTCCGCAGCAGCGCCTCGGCCTGGCCGGTGACCGCCAGTTTCCGGCGAAGACGGCTGACCAGCACGTCGATGCTGCGGTCCGAAGCGTCCGAGAAGCGGGCGCGCGACATCTCCAGCAGACGCTCGCGGCCGATCACCCGCTGGGGCGAGGTGACGAAGGCCAGCAGCAGGTCGAACTCGGCCCCCGACAGCTCGACGAAGGCCCCGTCGGGCGACAGCAGCTCGCGTCGGCCCGGGTCCAGGCTCCAGCCGGCGAAGGTCATCTGCTGGTGGCCGCGCGGCTGGCTGGACTGCGACCCGCCCTGGGCTCGGCGCAGGATGGCGCGGATGCGGGCGATCAGCTCCTTCTTGCTGAAGGGCTTGCCGATATAGTCGTCGGCGCCGAGCTCCAGGCCGATCAGGCGGTCGGTCTCGTCGTCGCGGGCGCTGAGCATGACGATGGGCACCTCGCTCTCGCGCCGGATGGCCCGGCACAGGTCGAAGCCGTTGCTGCCGGGCAGCATGACGTCCAGCAGGATGAGGTCGACGGTGTTGGTCTCGAGAACCCGCGCCATCTCGGCGCCGTGGCCCGCGCTGAGCGGCTGGAACCCTTCTTCGCGCAGCAGCCGCATCAGGAGGGTGCGCAGCGCCGGATCGTCCTCGACGATCAGGATGGTGGGCGCCAGCGGCGTTGTCGCCATCTCGCGCGGCGGGACGATCGTTCCGTGGCCTGAATAATCCATATGCTCGGGGTACTTAGGCGCGGCGTCCGCGCGGACAAGGCCGGAGCCGACGATTTCCGTCCCACCTCGAGCCGAACGCCCGACCTATCGGCGGAGGCGCCCGGCGCGGTGGTGACCCTCGCGCGCTTTGTGAGCAGGGGGAGCGCGCGAGGGGCGGAGCCTGAACCCTTTCAGGCGTTCGACGGCCGTTCGAGAGGCGGGCCTAGCGGGCGCGGCGGGCGTCCGCGGCCGCGCCGTCCTGCTTGGCGGCGGCCTCCGGCTTCGACGGCTCGCCGGCCTTCGGGGCGAGATGATCGGATGGGGCTTGGACGCCGGCGGCGCGCTTCTGGAGCGCCTTCTTGGCCACCTCCTCGGTGAAGGTCAGACCGGTGCCGGCCGGACCGGCGAGGGCTGGAGACGCCATCAGGCAAGCGGCCGCGAGGCCGAGGGACGCGAGAACTTTCATACGGGAACAAACTCCGAAAAAAAACAGGGGGTTGGGGTGGTTCAACCGTCCGCCGCGGTCTGGGCCTCGGCCTGGACGGCGGGCAGGGTGCGGCGGTAGCCGTCGACGGCCTTGAGCAGGCCTTCGATCTCGGCATGGGTGATGGCGGTGCGGTGCTCGTCGCCGCCGCCGGACTTGAACTTGAAGCTCCAGGCGCCCGGCTGGGCGGCGGCGCGGCGCAGTTCGCTCTCGGAGATCTCGAAGGCGACCTCCTCGCGGCACAGCTCGGGCGCCTCGAACACGAAACAGTAGCCGGCGTTGTCCTTGATCCGGGTCACCGGCGCGCGGACCGGCCACTGGCCGGTCTCATAGGCCACTTCGTCATAGCCCCTGACCGGACCCATGTAGGTGAGGACCTGGCGGACCTCGAAGCGCGTGGCTCCCGACCGCTTGTCGACGACGGCGCGCAGGTGGTTGTCGTTGCTGGGCGCCCGGAACAGGCCCTTGCCGGTCTGGAATCCGCGCTCGGAGCTGATCACGGTCTCGACGTCCAGCGGGTCGTCCAGGACCTGGGCGCGGGCGTGGAAGTGGTCGACGCCGAGGGCGACCTGCCGGGCCGGCAGGGGCGTGGTCTCGGCGCTCGCCGCGCCGCCGGCGGCCAGGCCGGCGACAGCGGTCAGAGCCAGCAGGGCGGTACGGGTCTTGGTCATCCTTGGTCTCCCGAACGGGGCCGCTCCGTGGGGAGCCGCCTGACAAGGTTCGAGAGTGGCGAGGCCGCCTTTCGGCTCTGCATCGCGTTTGTGACAAAGGATGACAGCCGAACGCCGGCGGGGCCGTTCAGGAATTTCGCGAGGGTCGACATCGGCGCCGAACGGCAGGCGCCCGGTCGCGAGAGCTTTTGGAACGCGTCAGGCGAAGCCGCCCTAGCCCGCCATCACCCGCGCCTCGTAGAACACGGCCGCCTTGTCCCCCGCCTCGAGCCGCACCCGCGCTGGGCCGGCGCCGGACGGCAGCGGCAGGTCGACGGCGAAGAAGCCGTCACGCTTGTCCGTCGGAGTCTCGATGACGCCGACGACCGCGCCGTCGACCAGGACCTTGACCGCCTGGCCGGCGTCCTGTCCCCAGTGGACTAGCTGCAGGCTCATGCGTCCGGGGCGGCGGTTCAGGGTCATCTCCAGCCAGCCGCCGGGACCAAGCTTGCGGCCGCTGCGGCCGTTCAGCTGGATGATCTCGCCGTTCGCGGCCGTCACCCGGTGATCGACCTCCGGCTGCTGTTCGCCCAGATAGACCGCGTCGACCGTGCGGGCGACGGCGTCGATGCGGGCCTGCTCGGTCGCCAGGAAGCTCTTTCCCTCCGCGGCCCAGCGGGCCTTGGTGAAGACCGGGGCGTAGACGGCGGTGCGGCGGTCGTACTGGGCGTAGAACGGGCTGAAGGTCGCCGTCCCGCCCTGGGCCAGGTCGGCGGCATAGGCGTGCGGCCCCGGGCCGGTCTTGCGCAGCAGCGTCGCCGCAGGACCGTCGCCCAGCAGAGCCGGGGCGGCCCGCTCGAACGGGCGCTCGGCCGGACCCAGGTCGGCGGCCAGCACCAGCGGACCGCTGACGAAGGCGACGAGGTTGAGGTCGTCCGGCGTCGGCTCGGCGCGCAGGGCCATCGGCAGCACCAGTTCGACCCGGTCGCCGGCCTTCCAGCGGCGCCTGAGGCGGGCGTAGCCGTCACGCCCCGGCCGCCCCGTCGGCGTCCCGTTGACCTTGACCAGCGGGGCCGCGCACCAGGCGGGCAGCCGCACCGCGATCTCGCGTTCGCCGGCCGGGGCTCGCACGACGTCCAGCCGCACCAGTCCTTCGGTCGGATATCGGGTGTCGAGGTCGATGGCGAAGTCCCCGTCCGGCAGGTCCAGGCGCGAGGGGATGAAGAGGTTGAGATAGAGGGTGTCGCCGCCCCGCCACCAGATGGAGTCGGCGTGCTTGGCGTGGCTCTCCATGCCCGAGCCCACGCAGCACCAGAAGCTGTCCTCGGGCGTGGAGTAGCTGCGCCGCCCGCCGGCCGCCATCGGCATGAAATAGACGAACATGCCGTCGCTGGGCCGCTGGTGAGCCATGATGTGGTTCAGCTGGGCGCGCTCGTAATAGTCGAACAGCGACCCCTGCGGCGCCCAGCTCCACAGGCGGCGGGTCAGCTTCAGCATGTTGTAGCTGTTGCAGGCCTCGCAGGTGGTCTCGGCCATGTGGCGGGCGATCTCGTTCGGCTTGCCGAAGTGCTCGCGGTCGGAATTGCCGCCGATGACGTAGCTGTGGTTCTCGGTGACGATCTGGTGGAAGAACCGCGCCGCCCGGGCCTCGGCCGGGTCGCCGCCCACCTCGTACAGGCGCGCCAGGCCGATGACCTTGGGGATCTGGGTGTTGGCGTGCCGGCCGGCCAGCTCGTCGCGGCCCTCGGCGATCGGGTCGAGCACGGCCCTGTGGCGCAGGCGGCGGGCGACCTTCAGCCAGCGCTCGTCGCCGGTCAGGGCGTAGGTCTCGGCATAGGCCTCGTTGATCCCGCCGTGCTCGGCGACCAGGATCTGCTGCACCTGCTCGTCGCTCAGGCCTTCGACGATGGTCGCGAAATAGCCGGCCAAGCCCACGGCCACCTCCAGCGCCTTGGGCGTACCGGCCAGGCGGTGGGCGTCCAGCAGGCCGGCGTGCACCTTGTGCCAAGTGTAGATCGGCACCCAGCCGTCGTTGAGGCTGAAGCCGGTCGAGCGGATGTCGCCGCGGCGAAGTTCCTCGAACACCTGCTTGCCGCCCGCCGCGTCGGACTGGCCCCAGCGCGTGGTCCCGGCGACATAGCCGTCGCCGTGGGCGGCCTGCACCCGGGCCAGTTCGGCGACGATGTAGGTCAGGCGTTCGCTCAGCACGGGATCGCCCGTGCCGGCCACTTGCAGGGCGCAGGCGCTCATGTAGTGGCCCAGGGTGTGGCCGGCGATGCTCTGGGCCTCCCAGCCGCCATAGACCGGCGCCTTGACGGGCAGGCCGGCGCCCTGGTGGAAATTGTGCAGCAGCCGGTCGGCCGACAGCGAGACCAGATAGGCCCGGTTGGCGGCCTGGGCCTGCGCGAAGATCGAGGGTTTCAGCACGACATGGCGGGCCGGCACGGGCTCGGCGACCACGCGGCCGGCCGTCGCGACCGCCAGGGCCGGCGAGGCCGCGCCGGCGAAGGCCATGGCGCTGGAGGCCAGCAGAAAGGCGCGCCGACTGGGCCGATCGAATTCCATGGCGCTTCCTCTCTCGGAGCTTTTGTCTGATTATTGCCGCAAAAAAGCATAACGGACGGAAAGGCTCAAGGTCGGCCTCATCGTTGTTCGAAGAACAATTGGCGGCTTGCGATTTTCAGCAATTGTCCGACAAGAGGCGACTGGGGGCACGGTTGTCCATCGGCCGCGGAAAGCCGCGTAGGCGGTCCAGGGTCTCGGCGGGGTGACGCCTTCTCCGCGACGTCCTCGCCGGGGACTCGTCTTCAGTTCGGCCGCCCGTCGGGCTCCAGCTCGAACGCCGCGTCCAGAGCGACCTCGTCGACGACGGTCCCCTTCAGCGCCGCGTCCAGCACTCCGCCCAGCGAGGTCCAGACGAAGGCCAGCTGTTCCAGCACGGCGGGCAGGCGTTCGGGTTCGAAGCCGGGATAGAGGTCGGCGACCAGCCACAGGCCGGTCAGCTCGTCGAAGCCGAACCGACAGCCGATCATGCGGAACTGGGCGCGGGCGGTGGTCTCGAACAGCGCGTCCAGGCTGCGGGCCTGGTCGAGGTCGGCCGGGTCGAACACCTGGCAGCGCACCTGCAGCCAGTCGCCCTCGGGGAACAGGTAGAAGGCCCCGCCGTCGTCGGACCCCGAGACCTCCAGGCCCCGGTCGATCTCGGCGACGACGTAGCCGGCCTCGCGGCAGGCTTCGGCGATGTCGTGGAGGTTGATGGGGGTGTCAGACATGGGTCTGCTCTCTCAAGATATCCGCCCATCCCGGCATTCGCCGAGATGGGCGGTGTTTTACGACCGGTAATCCCCGTTGATCGCCACGTACTGCTTGGTCAGGTCGCAGGTCCACACCGTGGCCGAGCCCTTGCCGACGCCGACGTCCACCGACACTTCGAACTCGGCGCGCTTGACGTACCGGCTCATCGCCGCCTCGTCGTACTCGGCCGAGACCAGGCCGTCGCGGGCGGCGTAGAGGTCGCCGAACCTGACGCTGATCTTCTCGCGATTGACCGGCTCGTCGGCGCGGCCGACAGCCATGACGATGCGGCCCCAGTTGGCGTCCTCGCCGGCGAAGGCGGTCTTGACCAGCGGGCTCTCGGCGATGGTGCGGGCGATCTTGCGGGCCGACAGCGGGCTTTCGGCGCCGTTGACGGTGATCTTGACGAACTTGGTCGCGCCCTCGCCGTCGCGGACCAGCTGCAGGGCCAGGTCCAGCAGCACGGCCTCCAGCTTCTCGCGGAAGTCGGCCAGGCGGCGGTCACCGGCGCGGTGGATCTTGGGCGCGCCCGACTTGCCCGTCGCGAACAACAAGAGCGTGTCGTTGGTCGAGCGGTCGCCGTCCACCGTCACACAGTTGAAGGTGGTGCGGGTATAGAGGCTGACCAGGGTCTGCAGCGCCGCTGGGGCGATGGCCGCGTCGGTGGCCACGAAGGCCAGCATGGTGGCCATGTCGGGCGCGATCATGCCCGAGCCCTTGCAGATCCCGGCGATCCGCACTTCGTGGCCGTCGATGGTCGCGGTCGCGTAGGCGCCCTTCGGGAAGGTGTCGGTGGTCATGATCGCCGAGGCGGCGCCGGCCCAGGCGTCCTCGGTCAGGCGGGTTTCCACCAGGCGCAGGTTCGAGGTGATCTTGCTGTCGTCGAGGATGACGCCGATCACGCCGGTCGAGGCCATCATCACGTCGCGCTGGCGGCAGTCGAAGCGCTTGCCCACGGCCGTGGCCACCCGGCGCACCGCGTCGGCGCCGGGCTTGCCGGTGAAGCTGTTGGCGCAGCCGGCGTTGACCACCAGGGCCCGCACGTCGGCGCCGCCGCTGGCGGCCAGCTGGCGCTTGCACCAGTCGACCGGCGCCGAGCCGACGCCGTGGCGAGTGAAGACGCCGGCCGCCGAGGTGCCCTCGGCGAAGCGCATCAGCAGCATGTCCTCGCGATCGTGCTTGTAGAAGCCGGCGCGGCCGGTGGCGATCTCGACGCCGGCGATCGGCGGGATGGTCGGGAACGGCACCGCCAGCGGCGAGACGGCCAGGCCCGGCTTGCCCGGCGCCCCGGTCGCGGCGGGGGCGCCGGCCGGCTTGGCGGCCTGCACGGCTTCGGGAGAGCCCGTATTGGCGTCCTTCTGGGCGCGGCGCAGGCCCGCGCGCTTGAGGGCGGCGGTCAGCGGATCGACCAGCGCCCGCTCTAGGGTCTGGCCGACGCTGGCGCCGACCTGGCCGACGATCTCGGCCGGGCTCGGGGCGGCGACCGCCGCCGGAGTCTTGGCGGTCTTGCCGGTCTTGGCGGCGGTCTTGGCCGCCGTTTTCGGCGCGGGCTTGGGGGTCTTGGTCATTTCTTGGCCGGAGCTTGAGCGGGGGCGGACGCCGGCGGGGCGGCGTCGAGGTCGGAGGAGGGGGCCTGGTCGGCGACGCCGGGCGGGGCCGAGGCCGGCTCCTGCGGCGCGCCGGGCACGACCTGGGGCTTGCCGGTCAGCATCTCGATCTTGGAACCGCCGCGCAGCTTCTCCAGCAGGTCGCGGACCTGGTCATAGGTCAGGAAGCGCACGATCTGCGGCCGGGCGGCCTCCAGGGTGATCGGCTCCTCCAGGCGCTTGTCCTCGACGCGCAGCACGGCCCAGCCGCCTTCCGTCTGGAACGGGCCGACCAGCGCGCCCTTCTGGGCGTCCTTCAGGGCCACGGCGTAGGCCGGCGGCATGACGTCGACGGTGAAATAGCCCAGGTCGCCGCCGTTGAAGCGGGTGGCCGGGTCGGTCGAGCGCTCCATGGCCAGGGCGTCGAACGAGGCCCCGGCGGTCAGCAGCTTCTTGACCGCCTCGGCGTCGGCCTGGTTGGCGACCAGGATCTGGCGGGCGCGGATCTCCTCGCTGCGCTTGGACAGCTTCTGCTGCTCGGCGTAGAGGCCGCGGATGGCGTTCTCGTTGACCGCCTTCTCGACGACGCTCTCGACCAGCATGTCGCCCAGGATCCTTTCCCGGGCGGCCGCCAGGCGGCGTTGCGCCACCGGATCCTTGTCCAGCTTCTGCTTGAGCGCCTCGGCGGCCAGCAGCTTCTGGTCGATCACCTCGTCCAGGCGCTGGCGGAACAGGTCCGAGCCGATGTCCAACGGCTCGCCCTCGCTGATCAGCCCCTGGGCCACGGCCTCGCGCTTGACGTCCGAAGCCCAGACCGTATGGCCGTCGACCTTGGCCACGGCGGTGTCGCCGGGCTCGGGCGGGCGCTCGTCGGCCTTGTCGCGGCCGCAGGCGGCGACCAGCAGGCTGAGGGCGGCGACGGCGACCAGGGCGGAAAGGCGGGACTTGGCGGTATTCATCAGGGGCCGATCTCCGGCTGACTCTCATCAGCGCTCTAGCGCGGTTTACCGCCAAGAGGAAACAGCTTCGCGATGTGGACCGGAAAACGCGCGAGCCCGTTAAACGCGGCGCAAACCGTAACCCCGCGCCCCTGCCTCGCGTTGACACCCGCTGGGCCGGTGCTTAAGTCTCCGCGCGCGTACAAGACGTGGAATTTCCGCGCGCTTCGACGCCTCGAATTTACCGTAGTGAAGGCCTTCAAGCCCTAGCGCCGGCCTCACAGACACCCGCTCCGGAACCCCCTCTTCATGCTCGGCTTCGCCAAAAAGCTCTTCGGCTCTTCCAACGAACGCAAGGTCAAGGCGATGTCCGCCCAGGTGGCGAAGATCAACGCCCTGGAGCCGGACTACGCCGCCCTGTCCGACGAGGCGTTGCGCGCCAAGACCGACGAGTTCAAGGCCCGCCTGGCCAAGGGCGAGACGCTGGACAGCCTGCTGGTCGAGGCCTTCGCCACGGTCCGCGAGGCCAGCAAGCGCGTGCTGGGCATGCGCCACTTCGACGTCCAGATGGTCGGCGGCATGGTCCTGCACTCGGGCGGCATCTCGGAAATGCGGACCGGCGAGGGCAAGACCCTGGTCGCCACCCTGCCCACCTATCTCAACGCGCTGGAAGGCAAGGGCGTCCACGTCATCACCGTGAACGACTACCTGGCCAAGCGCGACGCCGAGTGGATGGGCCAGATCCACAACTTCCTGGGCCTGTCGTACGGCGTGATCGTCAACGGTCTGAGCCAGGGCGAGCGCCAGCGCGCCTATCGCAGCGACATCACCTACGGCACCAACAACGAGTTCGGCTTCGACTACCTGCGCGACAACCTCGTCTACAGCGTCGAGGAAATGGTCCAGCGCGGCCACCACTACGTGATCGTCGACGAGGTGGACTCGATCCTGATCGACGAGGCCCGTACGCCGCTGATCATCTCGGGCCCGACCGAGGACCGCAGTGAGTTCTACAAGACCATCGACGTCCTGGTGAAGGAGCTCATCAAGGACAAGACCAACTACGACCACGACGAGAAGCAGAAGCAGGTCATCCTCACCGAGGACGGCCAGGAGCGTATCGAAGAGATCCTGATGGCGGGCGGCCACCTGGCCGAGGACACCGCCGGCCTCTACGACGCCGCCAACATCTCGGTGGTGCACCACGTCAATCAGGCCCTGCGCGCCAACATCCTCTACACGCTCGACAAGGACTACATCGTCAAGGACGGCGAGGTGATCCTGATCGACGAGTTCACCGGCCGCATGATGACCGGCCGCCGCCTCTCGGAAGGCCTGCACCAGGCCATCGAGGCCAAGGAAGGCGCCATCATCCAGCCCGAGAACCAGACCCTGGCCTCGGTGACCATCCAGAACTACTTCCGCCTCTACAAGAAGCTGTCGGGCATGACCGGCACGGCCGCGACCGAGGCCCAGGAATTCGACGACATCTACAAGATGGCCGTCAGCGAGATCCCGACCAACCGTCCGGTCCAGCGCATCGACGACGACGACGAGGTCTATCGCACCGAACGCGAGAAGAACGAGTCGATCCTCAAGCAGATCGCCGACTGCCACGCCCGCGGCCAGCCGATCCTGGTCGGCACCGTGTCGATCGAGAAGTCTGAGGAGCTGTCCAGGCTGCTGTCGACCTACGCCTGGGAATATGACGGCAAGAAGCACAAGGGCATTCCCCACCAGGTGCTGAACGCCCGCTTCCACGAGCAGGAAGCCGGCATCGTCGCCGACGCGGGCGTGCCCGGCGCGGTGACCATCGCCACCAACATGGCCGGCCGCGGCACCGACATCCAGCTGGGCGGCAACCTCGATATGCGCCTGGCCAACTGGCGCCAGCAGCAGAAGGGCCTGGGGATCACCCCGACCCACGAGGACGAGCTGGCCCAGAAGGCCGAACTGGAAGCCGAGATCAGCGAAGCCAAGGCCAAGGCCCTGGCCGCCGGCGGTCTGTTCGTGCTGGGCACCGAGCGCCACGAGAGCCGCCGCATCGACAACCAGCTGCGCGGCCGCACCGGCCGTCAGGGCGACCCCGGCCGGTCGAAGTTCTTCCTGTCGTGCGAGGACGACCTGCTGCGCATCTTCGCCGGCGAGCGGCTGGACGCCATCATGCGCACCTTCGGCGTCCAGGAAGGCGAGGCGATCACCCACAAGTGGCTGAACAACGCCATCGCCACCGCCCAGAAGCGCGTCGAGCAGCGCAACTACGAGATCCGCAAGAACCTCCTGAAGTACGACGACGTCGTCAACGACCAGCGCAAGGCCGTGTTCGAGCAGCGCCAGGAGTTCATGGAGGCGACCGACCTCTCGGAGATCATCACCGAGATGCGGCATGACGTGATCGACGACTTCGTCGCCCGCTACATGCCGCCCAAGGCCTATGCCGAGCAGTGGGACATCGAGGGCCTGGACGAGCGCGTCCAGGCGATCCTGGGCCTGACCCTGCCGCTGAAGGAGTGGGCCGCCGAAGAGGGCTTCGGCGACGAGGAGATGCGCGAGCGCCTGACCAAGGCCGCCGACGCCTACGCCGCCGAGCGCGAGGTGATCATCACCCCCGAGCAGATGCGCTCGGTGGAAAAGAACTTCCTGCTGCAGATGATCGATCTGCAGTGGCGCGAGCACCTGATGCACCTGGACCACCTGCGCAACGTCATCGGCCTGCGCGGCTACGGCCAGCGCGACCCGCTGAACGAGTACAAGACCGAGGCCTTCTCGCTGTTCGAGAAGCTGCTGGGCGACCTGCGCACCAACACCACCCGCTGGCTGATGACGGTCGAGATCGCCTACGCCGAGCCCGAGCCGCTGCACACGCCCGAAGGCCTGATCCCGGTGCACCTGGACCCGCTGAGCGGCGAGAACGTCGCCACGGCCGGGGCCCTGCCGGAAGGCCTGTCGCCAGAACAGCGTCAGGCGCTGCCCGTGTCGGTCCTGCCGGAAGGCTGGGAATACACCGCCCGCAACGGCGCCTGCCCCTGCGGTTCGGGCAAGAAGTTCAAGCACTGCCACGGGGCGCTGGTTTAGGGCCTGAACGTCTGGTGATTACGGAAACGCCCGCCCCGGGGAGACCGGGGCGGGCGTTTTCTTTTTGAATCTCCATGATCCGCTCATCCCGGCCTTCGCCGGGATGAGCGGATTTTGGGGGTCTGAAGACTAAGTCCTGGCTTCCTCCACCAGCGCCGCGCGCAGCGCCTGGACCTGGCGGTTCAGGGCGTCCAGCTGGTCCAGGGTCATGGCCGACCTGGCCAACAGGGTCTGGCCCAGGCAGTCGCACTGGTTCAGCAGGGCGCGCCCGGCGTCGGTCAGGCTGACCTGGACCTGGCGCTCGTCCACCGTGCCGCGCCGACGGACGACCAGGCCGGCCTGTTCCAGGCGCTTGACCAGCGGGGTGATCGTGCTGGACTCCAGCGAAAGCCGCTGGGCGATCGCGCCCACCGTCGCGCCGCCGTCCTGGCCCTGGTCCTCGCCCAGCATGCTCAGCACCAGATACTGCGGATAGGTGATCCCCATCGCGTCCAGCATCGGCTTGTAGGTGCGGGTGATCGCCATGCTGGTGGCGTAGAGGGTGAAACAGATCTGGTCGTCCAACAGGATCGGCACGGCGGTGGTCCTTGTGCGTGAAAACGCCTTGCCAGTTACATACCACGAAAAATGATATCGTGATAAAGATTTTGCTGGACACGTCGTCGCGCACGCCCTAGGCATATTGTTATCGCGATAATGAATATCGCGGAAACAATCCTAAGGGACACCGAGATGAGCCTGTCGACCCCCCAAGCCTCGCGCCGTCATCTGATGACCGGCGGCCTCGGCGTGGCCGCCGCCGCGGTCTTCGCCGCCTCCACCCAAGCCGCCCCGGCCACCGCCAAGGCCGCCGCCGGCAAGTCGGCCGCCGCCAAGTCCAACCCGGGCAGCGGCTTCGTCACCGCCCAGGACGGCGCCCAGATCTTCTACAAGGACTGGGGTCCCAAGACCGCCCAGCCGATCGTGTTCCACCACGGCTGGCCGCTCAGCAGCGACGACTGGGACGCCCAGATGATGTTCTTCGTCGGCGAAGGCTTCCGCGTCATCGCCCACGACCGCCGCGGCCACGGCCGATCGACCCAGACCGACACCGGCAACGAGATGGACACCTACGCCGCCGACGTCGTCGCCCTGGCCCGCCACCTGGACCTGAAGAACGCCATCCACGTGGGCCACTCCACCGGCGGCGGCGAGGCCATCCACTACGCCGCCCGGGCCGACGCTGGCCGCGTGGCCAAGGTGGTGCTGATCGGCGCGGTGCCGCCGATCATGCTGCAGACCGCGGCCAATCCCGGCGGCCTGCCAAAGGCGGTGTTCGACGGCTTCCGCGCGGCCCTGCTCGCCAACCGCGCCCAGTTCTTCCACGACGTCGCGGCCGGTCCGTTCTACGGCTACAACCGTCCGGGCGCGAAGGTCTCGCCGGCCACCGTCGAGAACTGGTGGCGCCAGGGCATGATGGGCGGCGCCAAGGCGCACTACGACTGCATCACCGCCTTCTCGGAGACCGACTTCACCGACGACCTCAAGGCCGTCGACCTGCCGGTGCTGGTGATGCACGGCGAGGACGACCAACTGGTGCCGATCGCCGACAGCGCTCTGCTGAGCATCAAGCTGCTGAAGAAGGGCGTGCTGAAGACCTATCCGGGCCTGCCGCACGGCATGGCCACCACCCACCCCGAGCTGATCAACAAGGACCTGCTGGCCTTCATCAAGGCGTAGGGTTTCCAAGTCCGACGCGTGGTCCTCGTCCTTCGACAAGCTCAGGATGAGGACCCTGGGCCGGTGCAGTCGAAAACCTCATCCTGAGCCTGTCGAGGGACGAGGTTTTCGCTTCCGCTGAATCAGAAACGCCCGCCCCGGAAGACCGGAGCGGGCGTTTTGCTTAGGGGGCGTCCGATCGCCTGATCAGTCGATCGGGTTCCAGCGTTCCGACGGGGCGGCCGCGCGCTTGGGGCCGCGGAAGTCGCCGCCGCCCGAGCGGGCCTGGCCCTGGGCTTGCTGGCCCTGGCCGTTACCCTGGCCGCCGCCGTTGCGGCCGCGACCCTGCTGGCCGCCCGGCTTGCCGTGGCCTTGGCCAGCGCCCTTGTTCGGACGGTTGCGCTGGCGACGCAGTTCGGACGGGACGTTGTTGCGCGGGTCGGCGCGGCGCGGATCGACGTACTTCTCCGGCGGGGCCAGCTTGTCGGCCACGGCCGCGGCGGCCGCCAGGCCCTTGTCGTTGCGACGGTCGAAGGTCGGGATGGTCTGGCGGGTGGCCTTCTGGATGTCCTTCAGCAGCGGACGCTCGTCATCGGCGCAGAAGCTGATGGCCACGCCGTCCTTGCCCTTGCGGGCGGTGCGGCCGATCCGGTGGACATAGGCCTCCGGCACGTTGGGCAGCTCGTAGTTGAACACGTGGCTGATGTCGTTGACGTCGATGCCGCGCGCGGCGATGTCGGTGGCGATCAGCGCCTTGACCTGGCCGGCCTTGAACGCGGCCAGGGCGCGCTCGCGCTGGCCCTGGGTCTTGTCGCCGTGGATCGAGGCGCTCTCGATGCCGCTGGCGACCAGGTACTTGGCCACGCGGTCGGCGCCGCGCTTGGTGCGGGTGAAGACGATGGCGCGCTCGACGCCGCGGTCGGCCAGCAGTTCGGCCAGCAGGGGCCGCTTGCGCTGGGCCTCGATGAAGATCAGCGACTGGTCGATGCGCTCGACCGTGGTGGCCTGCGGGGTGATCGACACCTGGGCCGGGTTCTTCAGCAGCTCACCGGCCAGCTTGCCGATCTCGCTGGGCATGGTGGCCGAGAAGAACAGGTTCTGGCGGTCCTTGGGCAGCTGGCTGGCGATCTTGCGGATCGGCACCACGAAGCCCAGGTCCAGCATCTGGTCGGCCTCGTCGAGCACGAAGATCTCGACGCCGTTCAGGTGGGCGCTCTTTTCGCCCAGGTGGTCCATCAGGCGGCCCGGGGTGGCCACGACCACGTCGACGCCGGCCGCCAGGGCCTTCATCTGCGGGCCGTACTTCACGCCGCCGAAGATGGTGGCGACGGTCAGGCCCAGGTGGGTGCCGTAGGCCTTGAAGTTGTCGGCGATCTGGGTCGCCAGCTCGCGGGTCGGGGAGAGGACCAGGCAGCGGAAGCCGCGGCGCGGGGCGGGCCGGCGGTCCTCGGCCAGGCGATGCAGGATCGGCAGGGCGAAGGCGGCGGTCTTGCCGGTGCCGGTCTGGGCGATGCCCAGCAGGTCGCGGCCCGACAGCACGGTCGGGATGGCTTGCGCCTGGATCGGGGTGGGCTGGGTGTAGCCCTTGTCGGCCAGCGCCTTCAGAAGCGGTTTGGCGAGGCCGAGGTCGGAAAATTGAGTCAAGTCATAAGCTTTCGTGCAGCCACGAGACGGCGCATGCGGTCCTCGCACGGCTCGCCTGGCGGCGGGTCGGTGGGGAGCGCCCCGCGTGACACGGGCGGTCTGATGAGAAACTTTCGGTGCGCTCGACAGGCTGGACCCGGAGGGTCCCTCACGCGGCTGGAGCGCCGATAACGCCAGATGGCGTGAGGCCTATGTCGTTTATTGCAGGTGCGAAGTCAAGGGCCGAGCTGGCCCGAGCCCTTTTGACGCAAGCGGTTTGGGAGACCCGCGCCGAAGGGCGGGTCTCCCGCCGGATCAGAACTTCCAGTTCAGGCCGACCAGGACCGCCTGCCGTCCACCGTCGCCGAACTCGCCGGCATAGGTCGATTGCAAACGTCGAGTGTTCGTTTCGTGCAGAAACCGCGAGGGTTCAGGGCGCCTCGAAGAACCGCTCCACCTGCGCGCCCCAGCCGTAGGTGGCGCTGTTGAGCTGGTCGCGGTCGTAGGCGGGGACCTCCTTGAAGCGGTCCCGGGTCAGGTCCGCGGCATAGGCCTCGTCCTTGTCGTCCCAGGTCAGCAGCCGCCAGGGCAGGGGGCGGAACTTGCCGCCCGCCGCGAACAGGCCGGCCGGTTCGACGGCGACGTAGCGGACGATGCCGGCGTCGCGGTCGACGAACAGTTCGCGGATCACGCCCAGCTTGTGGCCGCCGGCGTCATTGACCTTGAGCCCGATCAGGGCGGCGCTCTTGGCCAGGCGATCGTCGAGGCTCATCGGAGTCTCCCTTGGTTTGTGCGCAAGCAAACGCGGCTACGGCGCGGATCGATCCCGGGGTTAGACCTTGGTCGGTCTTGCCAAGCGCTCGCCTTGCGGCGGGGGAAAGGCCGATCTATGCCCGTTACCGCTACCGTCGCGGTGAAACCGCCGCTACAGCGGGCGGAGCCGGGGAGACACGCATGAACGGCAAGATCCGGGCCCTGCGCTGGTGGATGATCGGCCTGGTGATGCTGGGCGCCGTGCTCAACTACCTGACTCGCAGCACCCTGGGCGTCGCGGCGCCGACCGTGCTGGCCGACCTGCAGATCGGCCCCAAGGAATATTCCTGGATCACCGGCGCCTTCCAGCTGGGGGTCATGTTGCAGCCCCTGTGCGGCTATGTGCTGGACTCCATCGGGCTGAAACTGGGCTTCGCCCTGTTCGCCACCGCCTGGTCGCTGATCACCATGGCCCACGGTCTGGCCGGGAACTGGCAGGCGCTGCTGGGCCTGCGCGGGGCCCTGGGCGTGGCCGAGGGCTGCGCCCAGCCGGCCGGCATGAAGGCGGTGGCGACCTGGTTTCCGGCCCGGGAGCGCGGCCTGGCCGGCGGGGCCTTCAACATCGGCGCCTCGATGGGCTCGGTGCTGGCCCCCCCGCTGGTGGCCTGGTCGATCCTGGTCTGGAACTGGCGGGCGGCCTTCCTGGTGGCCGGGGCGTTGGGCCTGGCCTGGGTGGCGCTGTGGCTGCTGGCCTACCAGTCGCCCGACAAGCACAGGGCCCTGTCCGACGCCGAGCGCGACCTGATCGCCGCGGGCCAGGAGGCCCACCTGGAGGACGCCGGGACTCGGCCCTCGATGCTGAGCCTGCTGACCCGGCGCAACTTCTGGGGCATCGCCCTGCCCAGGTTCCTGGCCGACCCCACCTGGGGCACGCTGTCGTTCTGGATCCCGTTGTACCTGACCACGGTCCGGCATTTCGACCTGAAGCAGATCGCCCTGTTCGCCTGGCTGCCGTTCGTGGCGGCCGACATCGGCTGCCTGTTCGGGCCGGCGGTGGTGCTGTTCCTCCAGCGGCGCGGGGTCAGCCTGGTCAACGCCCGGCGCGGGGCCTTCACCCTGGGGGCGGCGCTGATGACCAGCATGATGTTCGTCGGCCGGGTGGAGAGCCCCTATGCGGCCATCGCCCTGCTGTGCGTGGGCGGTTTCGCGCACCAGACCCTGTCGGTGACGGTGATCACCCTGTCGTCGGACCTGTTCCGCCGGAACGAGGTGGCGACCGTGGCCGGCATGGCCGGGTTCTTCGCCAATCTGGGGGTGCTGGTCTTCTCGCTGCTGATCGGCGGCCTGGTGGCCAGCGTCGGCTATGATCCGTTCTTCGTCGCCCTGGGCGTGCTGGACCTGGCCGGCGCCGTTCTGCTCTGGACCTTGGTCCGCGATCCCGCCATCACCGCTCCCGGGCCGCCGACCGCCAGGCCCGTCACCGTTTCCGCCGCGTAGGGCCATGCCGCAAGACACGATCTCCAACCCGATCCTGCGGGGCTTCAATCCCGACCCGTCGATCGTCCGCGTCGGCGACGACTACTATATCGCCACCTCGACCTTCGAGTGGTTCCCCGGCGTGCAGATCCACCATTCGCGCGACCTGGTGAACTGGCGGCTGCTGACCCGACCCCTGACCCGGCCCAGCCAGCTGAACATGCTGGGCGCGCCGGACGGCTGCGGGGTCTGGGCCCCGTGCCTGACCCACGCCGACGGCCGGTTCTGGCTGATCTATACCGACGTCAAGCGCTATGGCCGCACCACGGTGGGCGGGGCGTCGGGGGCGTCCCTGCGCGACTTCCACAACTACCTGGTCATCGCCGACAGCATCGAGGGGCCGTGGTCGGACCCGGTGCATCTCAACAGCAGCGGCTTCGACCCGTCGCTGTTCCATGACGACGACGGCCGCAAGTGGCTGCTGAACCAGCTGTGGGACCACCGGCCGGGCCGCAACCGCTTCGCCGGCGTCGTGGCCCAGCGGTACGATCCCGCCGCCCAGGCGCTGGTCGGCGAACGCAGGAACATCTTCCCCGGCACGGCGCTGGGCCTGACCGAGGCGCCGCACCTCTACAAGCGGGACGGCTGGTATCACCTGATCACCGCCGAGGGCGGCACGGGGTTCGGCCACGCGGTGACCATGGCCCGGTCGCGGACGCTGGAAGGCCCCTACGAACTCCACCCCGACGGTCCGGCGCTGACCGCGCGCGACCGGCCGCACGCGCCGCTGCAACGGGCGGGCCACGCGGATCTGGTGGAGACGCCCGACGGCCGGACCTGGATGGCCTATCTGTGCGGCCGGCCCCTGCCCAATCGGGGGCGCTGCGTGCTGGGCCGCGAGACCGCGATCCAACCCATGACCTGGGGCGAAGACGGCTGGCTGCGCACCCGCGACGGTTCCGGGGATCCCGAGCTGGCCCCGCCGTCGCCAGGCCTGCCGCCCGCGCCCTGGCCCGTCGCGTCCGACTGGGAGGACTTCGACGCTCCGGACCTGCCGATCGATTTCCAGTGGCTGCGCTCGCCGTTTCCCGACGAGCTGTTCAGCCTCGCGGCCCGTCCGGGCTGGCTGCGCCTGTACGGCCGCGAGACGATCGGCAGCCACTACCGCCAGGCCCTGGTCGCTCGCCGCCAGCAGGCGTTCTGCTATTCCGCCCGCACGGTGATGGACTTCGCGCCCGAGCACTTCCAGCAGGCGGCCGGCCTGGTCTGCTACTACGGGGCCAGCAAGTTCCACTACCTGTTCGTGTCGCGCGACGACGAGCACGGCCGCTGCCTGCAGGTGATGTCGGCCCTGCCCGACAGCCCCCAGGGCGACGCCTTCACCGCCCCGATCCCGCTGCCCGACGCGGGCCTGGTCCACCTGCGGGTCGAGGTTGATTTCGAGCGCCTGCGCTTCGCCTTCAGCCTGGACGGCCAGGCCTGGACCTGGCTGCCTCAGGTGTTCGACGCCTCGATCCTGTCGGACGAGGCCACCGCCCCCGGCGCCCCCAACTTCACCGGCGCCTTCGTTGGCATGGCCTGCCAGGACCTGTCGGGCGCGGGCTTGGCGGCGGATTTCGACGGGTTCGGCTATGTGGAGCGGGAGTATCAGGCGACGGTGGGGTGAAACCCCCTCAGTCGCTTCGCGACAGCTCCCCCAGAGGGGGAGCATCCGCCGTGACATAGATCCTCCCCCTCTGGGGGAGGTGGCCCGAAGGGCCGGAGAGGGCTGCGTGACGCAGAGAGATGTTGCCAAGTCGCGCGACGCGTCGGACTAACGCCCCATGACCAAGCCCACCGTCCTCGTCGCCGCCGCCGCCCTGATCGATGTCGACGGCCGGGTGCTGATCTGCCAACGGCCGCAGGGCAAGCAGCTGGCCGGGCTGTGGGAGTTTCCCGGCGGCAAGGTCGAGCCGGGCGAGACGCCCGAACAGTGCCTGATCCGCGAGCTGCACGAGGAGCTGGACATCAAGGTCGCCCAGGCCTGCCTGGCGCCGTTCGTCTTCGCCTCGCACAGCTACGAGACCTTCCACCTGCTCATGCCGCTGTACCTGCTGCGGCGCTGGGACGGAGTGGTCATGGCCAACGAGCACGAGGCGCTGAAGTGGGTGAAGCCCGACCAGCTGGCCGACTACCCGATGCCGCCGGCCGACCTGCCCTTGATCGCCTGGCTGCGCGACCTGCTGTGAGGCGCCCCTAGCCGCCCGCCTTGTCGCCCGCCGACTGCTCCACCGAACCCAGCGCGTCGGCCAGGCGCATCTTGGCCGAGCCGGGGCGAAGGGGCTTTTGCTGGCGCTCGTGCGGGGCCCAGCCGGTGACGGTGATGATCTCGAAGGTGGCCGGCACGCGGCCGTCGGGCTCGGCGAAGCGCTGCTGGTAGATCTCCATGGCCCGCAGCAGCACCTGGCGACCCAGCGGCTTGCGCGAGCGGTCCAGCAGCACGCTGGTCTCGCCCATGGCCCGCAGGTCGTTGAGCAGGGCGATCGGGTGGGCGTAGCGCACCTTGACCCGGTCCTTGTCGGCCACCGGCAGGGCGAAGCCGGCGCGCTGCAGCAGGCCGGCGGCGTCGACGGTGTCGGCGAACGGCGAGACGCGCGGGAAGGCTCCGCCGGTGATCTCGTCCTCGGCCGCCAGCAGGGCCTGGCGCAGCTCGGTCAGGGTGGCCCCGCCGAACAGGGCGCCGACGAACAGGCCGTCGGGCCTGAGGGCGCGGCGGACCTGGATCAGGGCCCCGACCAGGTCGTTGGTCCAGTGCAGGGCCAGGGTCGAGACCAGGAGGTCGATCGTCGCGTCGCCGAACGGCAGGCGCTCCTCGTCGGCGACGATCCGCGTCCCCGCCCGGCCCGCCAGCATCCGCGCCGACAGGTCGGTCTCGATCAGCAGGCCGACCTTGGCGCGGGCGTCGCTGTTCTCCAGGGCCCGCGAGAAAGCGCCGTTTCGGCTTCCGAGATCGACGGCCACGGGAAACTCCCGCAGGATCGCCTCCAGGCGCAGCACGGCGTCCTCGGCGGCGCGGGCCTTCAGGAAGCCGGCGGCGTCGAAGCCGGGGGCGGCGCGGTCGAGGCGGGCGCGCAGCAGGGCGCGGTCGAAGAGCAGGGGGGCGTCGGTCATGTCCGCGCAAGATGGGCCTTCCGGCGCGCCATGGAAACCTTTTGCGAAGCCGCCGGCGCGCGTCACGGCCTTCGCCCACGGGCTGCTGGACCTGATCCTGCCGCCGCGCGCCTTCGACGGCGGGGCGGCCCTGACCTCGGGCCTGTCCGCCGACGCCTGGAGCCGCATCACCTTCCTGGACGGCCCGGTCTGCGACGGCTGCGGCGCGCCGTTCGCCTACGACGCCGGCGAGATCCGCTGCGCCCTGTGTCAGACAAGACCCCGGGCCTTCGCTCGCGCCCGGGCCGCCTGCCTCTATGACGAGCACTCGCGCGACCTGATCCTCAAGCTCAAGCACGCCGACCGCACCGACCTGTCGGGCCTGTTCGCCCGCTGGCTGTCGCGCTGCGCCATCGACCTGCTGGAGGAGGCCGACGCCGTGGTCCCCGTGCCGATGCACCGTTCGCGCCTGCGCAAGCGGCGCTACAACCAGGCCGCCGAGATCGCCCGGCCCCTGAGCGCCCTGGCCGCCCGGACCTATCTGCCCGACACCCTGGTCCGCAAACGCGACACCGACAGCCAGGGCGGCAAATCGGCGGACGGCCGCCGCCGCAACGTCGCCGCCGCCTTCGCCGTGCCCGAACCGCGCCGCCATCGGGTGATCGGCCGCAAGGTGCTGCTGGTCGACGACGTCCTGACCACCGGGGCCACCGCCGAGGGCTGCGCCCGGGCCCTGCTGGCGGCCGGCGCGACGCAGGTGATGCTTGCCGTCGTCGCACGCGTTACAGAAATGCAAGCACGTCCTATATGAGGACGGGCACGATCTCTGTTACGGATTTCCCATGGCCAAGGTCACCATCTACACCCGCCCGTTCTGCGGCTACTGCGCCCGGGCCCTGAAGCTGCTCAACGACAAGGGCGCAGATTTCACGGAGATCGAGGCGGGCATGGACCCGGCGCTGCGCAAGGAGATGATGGACCGTTCGGGCCGCGCCACCTTCCCGCAGATCTTCGTCGGCGACCAGCACATCGGCGGCTGCGACGACATGATGGCGCTGGAGCGCGAGGGCAAGCTGGACCCGTTGCTGGCCGCATGACGAGTCCCCAAGCGCCTCTGCGCGTCGGCCTGGTCCAGACCCGCACCCCCGCCACCCACGCCGCGGCGCTGGCGCATGTCGCGCCGCTGGTGCGCCAGGCGGCGGAGCAGGGCGCCCAGTTCATCCTGACGCCCGAGGGCGTCAACGTGCTGCAGAAGGATCGCGCCAAGCTTCTGCCGACCCTGGTCTCGCTGGAGGACGACCCGGTGGTGCGCGGCCTGCGCGACCTGGCGCGCGAGCTTTCCGTCTGGATCGACGTCGGCTCGGCCCTGGTCCGGCGCGAGGACGGCCCGGAAGGCGGCAAGGCGGCCAACCGCCAGGCGGTGATCGACCCGACCGGCGCGATCGTGGCGACCTACGACAAGCTGCACATGTTCGACGTCGACCTGCCCACCGGTGAGACCGCCCGGGAATCGGCGACCTATGAACCCGGCGACCGCGCGGCCGTGGTCGAGACCCCGCTGGGAACCTTCGGCCTGACCATCTGCTACGACATGCGCTTCCCGGCCCTGCACCGCGCCTTGGCGCTGGGCGGGGCCCAGGTCCTGACCGTCCCCGCCGCCTTCACCCGGCCCACGGGCGAGGCGCACTGGGACATCCTGCTGCGGGCCCGGGCCATCGAGACCGGCTCGTTCGTGATCGCCGCGGCCCAGGGCGGCTTCCACGAGGACGGCCGCGGCACCTGGGGCCGGTCGATCGCCATCGGACCGTGGGGCGAGGTGATCGGAAAGCTTGACCACGACGAGCCGGGCGTGTTGATCGCCGATCTCGACCTCGCGGCCGTCGACAAGGCCCGCGCGGCGATCCCGGCCCTCAAGAACGCCCGTGAATTCACCGGTCCCTGACCCCATATACCGAAGATGATCAAGTACGCGCTCAGCTGCGATCACGACCACGCCTTCGAAGGCTGGTTCGGCTCGTCGTCCGACTATGACGACCAGGCCGCGCGCGGGCTGCTGGAATGCCCGCTGTGCGCCTCCAAGGCGGTGCGCAAGCAGATCATGGCCCCCGCCGTGGCCGGGACCAAGGCCCAGAGGGCCGCGCCCGAACCCACCGCCGCCATGCGCGAGATGATGATGACCGCCATGGGCGAGGTCCGCCGCCAGGTCGAGGAGAACTTCGACTATGTCGGCGACCGCTTCGCCAGGGAGGCGCGCGACATCCACGACGGCAAGTCCGAGGAGCGCGGCATCTACGGCGAGGCCTCGCCCAAGGAGGTCAAGGCGCTGATCGAGGACGGCGTCAGGATCGCCCCGCTGCCGCCGGCCGCGCCGAAGAAGACCGAGGTCAACTGAGGACGGCGGCGCGGGCCTTTCGCGCTGGAAAAGCTGTCATCCCGGACAAGCTCGGCGAAGCCGGGCGCCGATCCGGGACCGCCACAAGCGCCGAGCTCACGCCCCGGTCCCGGATCTTCGCGCTGCGCGCTCGTCCGGGATGACAATCGCTTGGGTTCCCACGAGCGGATGTCGACCTGCCCTAAGCCGCCACCATCCCCCTCAGCACCTTGTCCAGGGTCAGCGGGTAGTCGCGGATCCGCACCCCGCAGGCGTTGTAGACGGCGTTGGCCACGGCCGCGCCGACGCCGCAGATGCCCAGCTCGCCCACGCCCTTGGCCTTCATCGGCGACGACTTGTCGTCGACCTCGTCGAGGAAGAACACGTCCTGGTGCGGGATGTCGGCATGGACCGGCACCTGGTACTCGGCCAGGTCGTGGTTGACGAAATAGCCGAAGCCCGGATCGACCACGGCTTCCTCCATCAGCGCCGCGCCGACGCCCATCGTCATGGCCCCGATCACCTGGCTGCGGGCCGACTTGGGATTGAGGATGCGGCCGGCCGCGAAGGCGCCGCTCATCCGGCGCACGCGGATCTCGCCGGTGTCGGCGTCGACCCCGACCTCGGCGAAGTGGGCGCCGAAGGTCGACTGGGCGTACTGCTCGCCCAGGTCGCCGAACTCGATGCTGTCCTCCGCCGACAGGCCGGCCGGACCGGCGATCCGGGCCAGGGACAGGCTCTTGCGCCCGGCCTTGACCTTGCCGTTCTCGAACACCGCCGTCGCCGGGTCGAGGCCCGCCTTCAGCGCCACCGCCTCGCGCAGCTTGACGCAGGCGGCGTAGACCCCGGAGGTCGAGCTGTTGCCGCCCCACTGGCCGCCCGAGCCGGCCGAGACCGGGAACCGGGAGTCGCCCAGCAGCACCACCACCTTGTCGAGCGGCACGCCCATCATCTCGGCCGCGGTCTGGGCGATGACTGTGTAGCTGCCGGTGCCGATGTCGGTCATGTCGGTGGCCACGGTCACCACGCCCTTGGCGTCGACCCCGACCCGGGCGCCCGACTTCATGGTCAGGTTGTTGCGGAAGGCCGCGGCCACGCCCATCCCGACCAGCCAGCGGCCGTCGCGAACCTGGCCGGGCGTCGGGTTGCGCCGGTCCCAGCCGAAGCGCTCGGCGCCGATCTTCAGGCAGCCGACCAGGTCGCGGTGCGAGAAGGGGCGCTTGGGGCCGGCCTCGGGGTCGAACTGCACGTCGTTGCGGATGCGCAGCTCGACCGGATCCAGCTTCAGCCGTTCGGCCAGCTCGTCCATGGCGACCTCCAGGGCCAGCATGCCGGGCGCCTCGCCGGGCGCGCGCATGGCGTTGCCCTCGGGCAGGTCCAGCACCGCCAGGCGGTGGGCGGTCATCCGGTCCTTGCCGGCATAGAGCAGCCGGGTCTGGTTGGCCGCCGTCTCCGGTCCGCCGCCGGGCAGGTCGCCGGACCAGCTCTCGTGGCCGATGGCCAGGATCCTGCCGTCGCGGTCGGCGCCGATGCGAATCCGCTGGATGGTCGCGGGGCGGTGGGTGGTGTTGTTGAACACCTGCGGCCGCGCCAGCGCCACCTTGACCGGTCGCCCGCCGATGGCGCGGGAGCCGAGGGCGGCCATCACCGCGTCGCTGCGCACCCACAGCTTCGCGCCGAACCCGCCGCCCACATAGGGCGACATCACATGGATATTGTCCTTGGGGATCAGCAGGGTCTCGCTCATGTCGCGGACGGCCCAGTTGATCATCTGGTTGGAGGTCCACAGGGTCAGCTGGTCGCCGGTCCAGGCGGCGATGGTGGCGTGCGGCTCCATCATCGCGTGGCACTGGTCGGGCGTGGTGTAGGTCTGGTCCAGCTTGACCGGCGCCCTGGCGAACCCCTTGGCGAAGTCGCCGGTGGCGGTGTCGGTCGGGGAGAAGTCGTCTTTGGGTTTGACCGCCGAGGCCTTGGCGGCGGCCAGGTCGTAGCGGCCCTTGGCCTTGGTGTAGTCGACCCGGATCAGCTTCGAGGCCGAGCGGGCCTGTTCGAAGGTCTCGGCCACCACCACGGCGACGGCCTGGTCGAAGTGCTGCACCTCGGGGCCGGCCAGCAGCCGGGCGGTGATCGCCTTGGCCTTGCCCAGCTTGCCGGCGTTCTCGTAGGTGACCACCGCCAGCACGCCGGGGGCGCGCCGGGCGGCGGCGGTGTCGATGCGGTCGATCCGGCCCTTGGCGATCGCCGCGCCCAGGATGTAGCCGTAGGCCGCGTTGGGCGCGACGTCGTGGCGCTCGTAGGCGTAGGGCGCCTTGCCGGTGGTCTTCAGCTTGCCGTCGATGCGGTCGTGCGGCTGGCCGACCACCTTCAGGCGGTCGATCGGATTGGTCGTGGCGGGCGTGTCGAACTTCATCGGATCAGGCCCTCGCCGAGGTGAAGACGGCGTCGAGCGTCCGCTCGACCAGCAGGGTCTTGAAGGCGTTCTGCGGGGTGGTCCGGGCCCCGTCCAGCACCGCCCCGGCCACGGCCCGCGCCCCCTGGCCGATCCGCCGCTCGGCGGCCTCGACCCGCCAGGGCTTGTGGGCCAGTCCGCCGAAGGCCAGCCGGCCGGTTCCGTCCGGTTGCAGCACCGCCGCCACCGAGACCAGGGCGAAGGCGTAGGAGGCCCGGTCGCGGACCTTGCGGTAGACGTGGGTCCCGCCCAGCGGCCGGGGCAGGGTCACGGCCGTGATCAGTTCGCCGGGCTCCAGGGTCGTCTCGACGTGCGGCGTCGCGTCCGGCAGGGTGTGGAAGTCGGCGATGGGGATGGCGCGTTTGGCCCCGTCGGCGGTCACGGTCTCGACCTGGGCGTCCAGCACCCGCATGGCCACGGCCATGTCACTGGGATGGGTGGCGATGCAGTGCTCGCTGGTCCCGACGATCGCCAGGTTGCGATTGAAGCCGCCGATCGCCGAGCAGCCGGCGCCGGGCTCGCGTTTGTTGCAGGGCTTGGTGGTGTCGTAGAAATACGGGCACCGCGTCCGCTGCAGCAGGTTGCCGGCCGTGGTGGCCTTGTTGCGCAGCTGGCCCGAGGCGCCGGCCAGCAGGGCCCGGCTCAGCACGCCGTAGTCCCGGCGCACCCGCGCGTCGGCCGCCAGGTCGGTGTTGCGCACCAGGGCGCCGATCCGCAGGCCGCCGTCCGGCGTGGCCTCGATCCGGTCCAGGCCCAGGCGGTTGACGTCGATCAGATGCCGGGGCGTCTCGATCTGCAGCTTCATCAGGTCCAGCAGATTGGTGCCGCCGGCGATGAACTTGGCCCCCGGCGTGCGGGCCGCCGCGGCGGCGGCCTCGGCGGGCGTCGTGGCCCGTTCGTAGGTGAAGGCCTTCATGCCTTGCCTCCCGCGCCCTGACCGCCCACCTCGCGGATGGCGTCGATGATGTTGGAATAGGCCCCGCAACGGCAGATGTTGCCGCTCATCCGCTCGCGCAGCTCGTCGATGCTGGGTTCGGGCGGGGCCTCGAGACTGGCGCTGACATGGCTGGGGATCCCGGCCCTGATCTCGCCTAGCACCGCCACGGCCGAACAGATCTGGCCGGGCGTGCAGTAGCCGCACTGGTAGCCGTCGTGGCGGACGAAGGCGGCCTGCATCGGGTGCAGGCGGTCGGGCGTCCCCAGGCCCTCGATCGTGGTGATCTCGTCGCCATCGTGCATGACGGCCAGGCTCAGGCAGCTGTTGATCCGCCGGCCGTCTACGAGGACCGTGCAGGCCCCGCACTGGCCGTGGTCGCAGCCCTTCTTGGTGCCGGTCAGCTTCCAGTGCTCGCGCAGGGCGTCCAGCAGGGTGGTGCGGTTGTCGAGGTCGAGCCGGTGGGTCTTGCCATTGACCTTCAGCGTCACCGGCGAGGTCGGGGGAGGGCCTTCGGCCATGGGAGCCTCCTGGGCCGAGAGGGGGCCGCCCGCCAGCGTCGCCGTGGCGACCCCGGCCGCCAGCACCCCTCGGCGCGACACCGGAAAGAGCTCGTGCTTGTCCATACTGTCCCTCGCGCGCGCTGCTCGGCTCAAAATGCGCGAGATGGGAGGAAGGATGCGACAGGGCGAGCCCGGGCGCGCGGTTAGGCGGGATCAGGCAACAAATCCGTGGGGATCAGGCAAAAAGGGGCGCCGACCGTGTCGGCGCCCCTCTCGCTTCCCGTGACGTCCGGCCCGAGGGCCGAAGCCGCCGCCTAGTAGCGGCGATACTCGTAGTGGCAGTTCCGCTTCTTGGAGTTCTTCTTGGCGATCTGGTTGCCGGCGACCGCGCCCAGCGCGCCGCCCAGCAGAGCGCCTTCGGTCTTGTTGCCATGACCCGCGACGACGGCGCCGAGCGTGCCGCCGCCCACGGCGCCGATCACGGTGCCCTTGTTGCGCGCGCTCTTGGTGCTCTTGCACACCCAGACCTTGTGCGTGCGGGTCTGGGCTTCGGCCGCGGTGACCGCGACGGTGGAGGCCGTGAAGCCGAGGGCGACGACGACGGCGAGAGTCTTGAAGTGGGCGCGCATGGCGAGCTCCGTTCTTTGTTTGTGATCCTTGAGCGCAATGAACGCTCAAGCTCGGATTGGGTTCGATGAGTGTCGGCAATCAGACCTGAACGGGGGATGAAGCGGCGCCGACCACGCCGTTCATCCCCGCTCATCGGCTAGCCCTGGATGCGATAGCGGCCCTGGCCGTCGGGGCAGACGCGGACGTAGCGGGTCTCGACGCGGCCGTTGTAGTCGGTGTCGGCCGGAGCCAGCCGGCAGCGCCTGGAATAGTTGCTGTAGTCGGCGCCGGCGCTGGCGCGGTAGCGGCGGCTTTCGCGGTATGGGACCGTTTCGTCATAGGTCCAGTACTGGCCGCTGGCGTCGCAGCGGCTCTTGGCCGAGGCGTTGCCGATGCTGGCGCCGACGCCGGCCCCGACCAGGGCGCCCAGCACCGTGCCTTCCGGCTTGGCGTTGCGGGCGGCCAGGTTCGAGCCGGCCACGGCGCCGACCAGGGCCCCGATCACGCCGCCGGCGGTGGCGTTCCTCCTGGCGTCGATCCGGCACGGCGCGTTGTACGACGCGTCGTCGCCATAGCGGCCGGCGTAGGGCGCGGCGTAGCGGGTGGCATAGTCCGGATAGCGGCGGTCATAGGCGCCCGAGCCGTAGCGGCGGTCGTAGTCGGAGCGCGCTCGCTCGTACTCGGCCCGGTCGCGGTCGTACTGGGCCCGCTGACTCAGATAGTCGCTGCTGTCGGCGCCGTAGACCGGGCCGCTGGCGCTGAAGCGTCGCGCCTGGTCGGGATAGCGCCGGTCATAGGCGCCGTAGCCGTTGCGGCGGTCGTAGTCGCGGCGGGTGTCCTCATAGACCTGGCGATCGTGGTCGAAGGCCGTCTGGTCGCGGTAATAGTCCGGGCTGTCGGAATAGCGGGCGTCGTCGAAGCGCGTGGCGTATTGCGGATAGCGACGGTCATAGGCGCCTGCCCCGTAGCGGCGGTCGTAGTCGGCCTTGTCGCTCAGATACTTGGCGCGGTCGCGGTCGTAGTCGCGCTGCTGCTGCTGATAGTCGGCGTTCTGGGCGTCATAGACGGCGCGCTGGTCGCCGTAGGCGTCCAGGCGCTGCTGGTAGGCGGCGTCCGCCGACTGGGCGAGGGCAGGCGCGACCGTGCTCAGGGCGACGGCCGAGGCCATCAGCCACACGGTGGTTCTCGAGGTCATGGTAGCACTCCGTTCCGGCGAACGGATCGACGTCCGGCCCCCGAACGGGCCGTCAATCCTAATGGGATGTCCCTTGTAGATAGAAGGCGTGGCGGCGGTGCAGGTTCCGTCAGGCGGCGGAGGCGGCCACGGCGCTTTTGATGTCGGTGCGCTTAAAGTCGTCGCCTTTGTAGAGCAGGATCCCGTCGCCATGGGTCTTGGCGAGGGCGTAGGCGAAGCAGTCGCCCAGGTTCAGGACCACTCGTCCGAAGCGAAGTCGGGCTTCGATGGCGATCTGGGTTTGCTCGGCGTCGATGGGGGCGATCTCGACCCCCAGTTCGGCCATTAGACGTTCCGCGTCGGGACGCCCCGTCTCGTCGCGAAGATGGGCGGTCCGAACACAGGTCTCCCAAGCGTTGACCGGAGAGATGACGCCGCCGCCCGCCGTGAGAATGGCGTCCAGAAAGCGGTCCCATTCAGGTTCGCGCAGCAGGATGGTCACGAGCGCCGAAGCGTCGATCACCATCACTTCGGGAGGCCCTCTTCGTCATAGAGGTCGGCGTCGGTGAGCAGATCGCCCTTATGGGGGCGAGCCCAGATCTCTTCCAGGAGGTTCCTGACCTTCGTCTGGCGTGTTCCAACGGCGCCAGCCTTCAGCGCCCGCTCCCGCTCCAGCGTTTCCCGCACCGCCGCCTCGACCGTCTCGGTAAGGCCCGCGCCGCGCAGCCGCGCCAGTTCACGGATGTTCTCCACGACCTCGGCGTTACGGATCTGGATGGGACCGGGCTTTGTCATGATGGTCCGAAGGTTATCATGACGGGCCAGCGCGGTCACCTCGCGGCCGTTAGTCCCTGGTCACGGTCATCATGTAGTTGATGTCGACGTCGGCCGAGCGGCTCCAGCGGCCGGTTAGCGGGTTGTAGGCCACGCCGAACGGGCCGTGCGTCGTCACCGGTTCGCCGGCCAGGAAGGCGCGCAGCTCGTCGGGCTTGAGGAACTGCTTCCAGTCGTGGGTGCCGGGCGGCACCCAGCGCAGCACGTATTCGGCCCCGATCTTGGCGAGGGCCAGGGCCTTGAGCGTGCGGTTCAGGGTGGCGACGATCATCAGGCCGCCAGGGGCGAGCAAGCGCGAGCAAGTCCGAAGAAATTCTCCCGGATCGGCCACGTGCTCGATCACCTCCATGGTCAGCACAACGTCGAACGGTCCCACGCCCTCGGCCAGCAGCTGTTCGGCGGTGGCCGGGCGATAGCCGATCTCCAGCCCCTGTTCGGCGGCGTGGGCGGCGGCGGTCTTGATGTTGTTCTCCGAGGCGTCGATCGCGGTGACCGTGAAGCCCAGCCGCGCCATCGGCTCGCTCAGCAGGCCGCCGCCGCAGCCGACGTCCAAAAGCTTCAGACCCTCGAACGGCGCGCGGGCGTTGCCGTCGCGGTCGAACCGCGCCAGGGCCTGCTCCCGGATGAAGCCCAGCCGGCAGGGGTTGAACACGTGCAGCGGCGCGAACTTGCCGCGCGGGTCCCACCACTCGGCCGCGATCGCCGAGAACCGCGCCACGTCGGCGGGGTCGATGCTCCAGGAGGGGGCGGCGGGGGCGTCGGCGGGCTGGCTCATGGGCTTCATGTAGCAACGACGCGGCGACCGGCACAGGGCGCGGCGCCACACTCGATGAAAAAGACACCCGCGCGACATTGCCGTTGCGCGCCCGCGCCGCTAGAAGACCGCGGCTTGCGCGGCGGTGGCGGTTCGTCCGCCCTCGGCGCAAGAATTGACCTTAGGTTTTAACGGGGTAGGGCGTGTCACGTCTGGTGATGAAGTTCGGCGGCACCTCGGTGGCCGACCTGGAGCGCATCCGCCGGGTGGCGCGCCTGGTCGCGGCCGAAGTGGCCACGGGCAAGCAGGTGGCGGTGGTCGTCTCGGCCATGTCGGGCAAGACCAACGAGCTGGTGGCCTGGACCGATGGCTCGGGCCGCGCGGCGCAAGGCCTGCCGGAGTCGGACGACGAGTACGACGCCGTCGTGGCCTCGGGCGAGCAGGTCACGGCCGGCCTGCTGGCCATGACCCTGCGCAACATGGGCCTGAACGCCCGCTCGTTCCTGGGCTGGCAGGTGCCGATCCTGACCGACGACGCCCACGGCCGGGCCCGCATCGAGGAGATCCCGCCGGCCAATCTGGAGGCCTGTTTCGCGGCCGGCCAGATCGCCGTGATCGCCGGCTTCCAGGGCGTGACCACCGACCAGCGCATCACCACCCTGGGCCGGGGGGGCTCGGACACCAGCGCCGTGGCCATCGCCGCCGCTCTGAAGGGCGACTGCGACATCTATACCGACGTCGACGGCGTCTATACGACCGATCCTCGGATCGAGAGCAAGGCCAAGCGCCTGGCCAAGATCTCCTACGAGGAAATGCTGGAAATGGCCTCGCTGGGGGCCAAGGTGCTGCAGACCCGCTCGGTCGAGATGGCCATGGCCCATCGCGTCCCGGTGCGGGTGCTGTCGAGTTTCGTCGAGCCGGGCGAAGCCCCGGGCCAAGGTACGATCGTCTGCGACGAGGAAGAAATCATGGAAAAGCGCATCGTCTCGGGCGTCGCCTATAGCCGCGACGAAGCCAAGATCACCCTGCTGGGCCTGCCCGACCACCCGGGCGTGTCCTCGCAGATCTTCGGCCGGCTGGCCGAGGCCAACGTCAATGTCGACATGATCGTGCAGTCGCGCGCCCGCAGCGCCGACACCGCCAACATGGAGTTCACGGTCGGCAAGCGCGACGCTGTCCGCGCCGTCGAGATCGTCCGCGCCGCCCAGAAGGAGATTGGCTTCGAGGACGTCGCCGTCAACGAGGACGTCGCCAAGGTGTCGGTGATCGGCGTGGGCATGCGCTCGCACGCCGGCGTGGCCCAGTCGATGTTCCAGGCCCTGGCCGAGAAGAACATCAACATCCAGGTCATCTCGACCTCGGAGATCAAGATCTCGGTCCTGATCGACGCGGCCTACACCGAACTGGCGGTGCGCGCGCTGCACGCGGCCTACGGGCTGGACCAGCTGTAGAAAGCCCCCTCAGTCGCTTCGCGACACCTCCCCCAGAGGGGGAGCATCCACGCAGCGTAGATCCTCCCCCTCTGGGGGAGGTGGCCCGGAGGGCCGGAGGGGGCAGGCGTCCGCCGTTAGCGAAACGTCGCGTTCTGACGTTATGAAGGGCGACGAATCCCTTTCAGGAGCCTCCATGTCGGTCTTCCACTTCGATCCCGAGAAGCGCTCGGTCACCTTCGAGGGCGAGGCCGGGCTGGAGTTGCTCTACGACTTGCTGCTGCGCGCCAAGTTCGGCGACGGCTACGAGAAGCCGCTGCTGATCAGCCCCTGGCTGGCCTCGCTGCTGCGCAAGCTGGACAAGGCCCTGCCCGACGACGGCCAGTGGTTCCCCGAGCAACCCGGCCGGCCGATCTTCGACGAGGACGACCTGCTGGCCATGGGCGACGCGGTGATCGAGGAAGGCCACACCGTCGGCTGGTGGACCATGACCGAACCCGAGAAGCGGGCCTATCTGCGCGAGGTGATCGCCGCCCCCCATCCCCTGACCGACGCCGAGGTCGAGTTCATCGAGCGCGACATCGACGCGGCGGTCGAACAGGCCAAGCAACTGGTCGAGGCGATCAGCGCGCCGCTGGCCCTGCCGGGGCACGGCTAGACCCGCGGACCCGCCTGGACGCTCCGTGAACTAACGGTTCATATTTGAAATACTTTTCGCTGTTGAATTTCCTCCGCATCGCTTAGCGTGCCCGAAAAATAGGGGGGAACTTCATGCTGGGTCGTCGTCATCTCTTGCTCGGGGCCGCCGCCGCCGCCCTCGCGCCGTCCGCGTTGAGCGCCCAGACCCTGACCGACGAGCAGCGGTCGGCGCTGAAGGCCTCGAGCTCCGACCCCACCCTGGCGCCCGACCTGCTGCTGCCCGACAAAGCCATGAGGTGGTGGCGCGACGCCAAGTTCGGCGTCTTCGTCCACTGGGGCCTCTACGCCATTCCGGCCCGCGGCGAGTGGTACATGAACAACGAGAAGGTCTCGCCGGAGGCCTACGCCAAGCTCGCCGCGGAATTCAATCCCCACCACTACGATCCGGACGGCTGGGCCAGGTTGGCGAAAACCGCCGGCGCCCGCTACATGGTGCTGACGGCGCGCCACCACGACGGCTTCGCCCTGTGGGACAGTCCGGCCAGCCACGGCCATTTCGACGCCATGCACTCGGCGGCGCATCGCGACCTGGTCGCTCCTTTCGTGACCGCCGTCCGTCGGCAGGGGCTTCGCGTCGGGCTCTACTATTCGCCGCTGGACTGGCGCTTCCCGGCCTATTTCCACCCCAGGGAGCTGCCGGAGAACGCCGCGCTGTTCAAGCGTCAGACCTATGGCCAGGTCGAGGAGCTGATGCGTCGCTACGGCCACATCGACATCCTGTGGTGGGACGGGGGCTGGCTGGCGCACAAGGGCACCGACGCCGACGCCGCCTGGTTCTGGGAGCCGGACAAGCTGAACCGCATGGTGCGCCGATACCAGCCGGAGATCGTCATCAACCCGCGCTCGGGCTGGCAGGGCGACTACGACGTGGAGGAGGGCGGCGGAGCGATCAAGGGGCCGATCCGCGCCCGCCCCTGGGAAAAGGCGTTCAGCCTCAATAGCGCCTGGGGCTACACGCCTGAAAATCAGGTCATGAGCGCCGATCAGGTCGTGCGCCTGCTGGTCGACGCCGTCGTGCGCAACGGGAACGTCATCGCCAATGTTGGTCCGGACCGCGAGGGGGTCATTCCGCCCAAGCAGACCGCAACGCTGGAGGACGTCGGGCTTTGGCTGAAGCGCCACGGCCGGGCCGTCTACGGCACGCGACCGGGACCGCTGCAGCCGGTCGACGGCGTCTACGGCATGACGACCGCCGGCGACAGCGCCTTCGTCCATGTCGTCGGCTGGCCGGCGGACGAGCTGAGGCTGCCGCCCCTGCCCAGGAAGGTCGTGGGCGCTCGGAACCTGTCGGGCGAGGTCGTCCGATGGACCGCGGACGCCCAGAGGCACGCCCTGTCGGTGCCGCCGTCGTCGCGCGGATCGGCCGTCACCGTGATCGAACTGCGACTGACGCCGGGCGCGGCATAGAGAAAATTTCCGGCCCGATGTCGAAATCGCGCTTCCTGGCGCGACTTCTCCTCGAAGGCCCCGCGGGGGCCTCGTGACGAGGAGCTGGATGATGATCACGATCAGTGCTTTCCGCTGGGTGCCGCCCTTCGCCCAAGGCATCGTGCGCGACCTTCGGGTGCGTTGGGCCCTGGAGGAGGCGGGGATCCCGTACCGCGCGCGCCTTCTGGAACAGGGCGAGCAGGGGACGGCCGCCTATCGCGCCCTGCAGCCGTTCGGCCAGGTCCCCTACCTGCAGGACGGCGACTTCGTGATGTTCGAGAGCGGGGCGATCGTGCTGCACATCGCCGACCGCTCACCGGTCCTGGCGCCGTCCGACCCGCAGGCCCGGCTGCGGATGCACACCTGGCTGATCGCCGCGCTCAACTCGGTCGAGCCGGCCATCCAGAACCTGACCGCCATCGACCTGTTCCACGCCGACGAGGCCTGGGCCAAGGCGCGCCGGCCGGCCGCCGAGGCCTTCGCGATCTCGCGGCTGGACGCCGTGGCCGCCTGGCTGGAAGGCCGCGAGTACCTGTCGGACGACCGCTTCACCGCCGCCGACCTGATGATGACCACCGTCCTGCGCTTCCCCCGCCAGACGAACCTGGTGACCTCGAACCCGGTGCTGGACGCCTATGTCCGCCGCTGCGAGGCGCGGCCGGCCTTCCAGCGCGCGCTGGCGGCGCAGATGGCGGCTTTCCAGGAAGCGGAAGAGGCAGCCTGAGCCCCGCCAAGACCTGTCATCCCGGATCTCCGCTTCGCTACGTCCGGGATGACAGATTTTGTCGTCGCGCCGGTCGGCGGTCACCGTGATCGAGCGACGACGGGCGCCGGGCGCGGCATGGATAACGCGCTGTTCGCCGGAGGCGGGTTTGGCTATTGGGCGGTAGACTGGATCGTGAAATAGCCGCTTGTCGCCGAGGTCGTAGGCACCATGACCGAGTTGATCGCCCAGCTGTCCCTGCGCCGCTACGGCCCCGACGCCGATCCGCACGTTCATGACGATTTCGACCAGATCGTCCTGCCGCGCCGGGGCGTGCTGGAGATGGAGATCGACGGCCGCGGCGGCCGGGTTCAGATCGGCCAGGCGGCCTTGGTTCGCTGCGGGACCCGCCACGCCTTCGCCGCCCGCGGCGACAACCTGTTCGTGGTGGCCAATATCGGCGCCGAGCTGATCGCGCCGTTCGAACGACTGAGGGAACGGGCTTTTCTGCCGGTCAACGCGCCGGTGCGGGGCCTGCTCGACTACATCGCCGGCGACGCGGCGGGCGAGGTGGACGACGCCGTGGCGGCCCTGTGGGCGCCGCTGCTGCTGCGCGGCTTGGCCGCCGCGCCGTCGATCGTCGATCCGCGTCTGGCCCGGGCCGCGGCCCTGGTCGAGCGCGACTTCGCCCGGCCGCTGGCGGTCAGGGACCTGGCCACCGAGGCGGGCATGAGCCAGAGCCGCTTCTTCGCCGCCTTCGCCGCGGCGTTCGGCCAGACGCCGCACGGCTATCTGGCCGACGTGCGTCTGCGGGCGGCGCAGCGGCTGCTGTCGGAGACGTCGCTGTCGATCGCGCAGGTCGCGCTACGCACGGGGCACGCCGACCAGAGCGCCCTGACCCGGAGCATGCGGGCGCGGCTGGGGACGACGCCGGGGGCGTGGCGTCGGAGGGGGCGTTTCTGAGCGTTTTCGAGCCTTATGAGAGTGCGGGCCCAATAACCGAGAGCTTTCGCCAAGCCTCCCGCGCCCCGCTCTGCTAACGCCGGACCATGACCCACCAGCAGCGCCTCCTGATCGGACTTCTGTGCGGCCTCGTGGCCGGGGCGTTCTGGGGCGGGGTGTTCCTGGCGCCCAAGCTGCTCCACGCCTTCACGCCGCTGCAGATGACCGCCGGACGCTATCTCTGCTACGGCCTGGCTTCCGCGGTGCTGCTGGCGCCCGGCGCCCGCGGGGTGCTGGGAAGACTGACCTTGGCCGACTGGCGCGACCTGGCGGGCCTGAGCCTGCTGGGCAACATCGTCTACTATGTGGGCCTGGCCGTGTCGGTGCAGATCGCCGGGGTGGCCCCGGCCTCGCTGATCATCGGCCTGCTGCCGGTGACCATCACCCTGGTTGGGGCCCATGAAAACGGAAGGGGGCCGGGGGAGGGCGTGGCCCTGCGCCGGCTGGCCGCGCCGCTGGTGCTGGTCGCCGCCGGCGTGGCCTGCATCAATGTCGCCGCCTTCCAGACCGCCCGGGAGGTCGGCGTCGGGCGGCTGGTCCTGGGGCTGCTGGCGGCGATGGGGGCCCTGGTGGTGTGGACCGCCTACGCCGTCTGGAACGCCCGACGCCTGGCCGCCACCCCGCGCTTCAACAGCCACGAATGGTCGCTGCTGACCGGCGTGGTCACGGGCCTGCTGTCGCTGCTGCTGGTGATCCCCGCCTTCCTGGGCGGCGCGTCGCACGCGCCGGCGGGCTGGACCCTGTTCTGGGGCGTTAGCCTGGCGGTGGCGCTCGGGGCCTCGGTGATCGGCAACGGCCTGTGGAACGCCGCCAGCCGGCTCCTGCCGCTCAGCCTGTCGGGCCAGCTGATCGTCTTCGAGACCCTGTTCGCCCTGCTGTACGGCTTCCTGCACGACGCCCGCTGGCCGCTGCCGCTAGAGGCGGCCGCCATCGTCCTGATGCTGTCCGGCGTGCTGTGGTCGGTGCATCTGCATCGGCCCACCGAGAGCGGTGCTCACTGACGGGGACAGGCGCATGCGCCTGTTCCCACCCGATCCTGAACATGACCGCAACCTGAACATCGCCGTTCAGATCGGGTTCAAGGCGACTTTGCGACAAGGGTCCCAACAGCGCCGCACCGAACTTCTTCCGGCCTGACGCTCTCGAGGAGCTACGCCATGAAGACCTTTGGTCAGTTCACCAGGATCGCCGTCGCCGCCGCCGTGACCGGCGCCCTGGTCCTGCCCGCCTCGGCCGCCTTTGCCGGCGACCGCAACAACAAGACCGAGCGCGCGATCCTCGGCGCCGTGATCGGCGGCATCGCCGGCGCGGCGCTGTCGGACGGCGACAAGGGCGGCATCGCCATCGGCGCCGTCGCCGGCGCCGCCCTGGGCGCCTCGACCGGCCACGGCGACCGCTACGACCGCGGCCACCGCTATTCCAGCGGCTATCGCGACAGCCGCTACGGCTACGGGTCGAGCTACAACAGCGGCTACGGCTATAACAACGGCTACGGCTACAACAGCGGTTACGGCCGTTCCTACGGCGACCGCTATGACCGGGACCGCCGCTACGACACCGGCTACCGCTATGACGGCGGCCAGTACGGAAACGGCTATTACGGCCAGCGCCGCTAACGGTCTTCCCCTTACGGCCCTTGGGCCTGGACGATCCGGCGCCGTTCCTTCGGGACGGCGCCTTTTTCGTGCGCGAACCACGATTTGAGCGCGAGCGGTCACTGTGCGGCGCGCGAAATCTGCTATAGCCCGGCTGAGGGCGATGCGGCTTCTTAACCTTCGACGCGTTCTGTCGGGACCAGCCGTATCGGACCATTGGGGAGTGCGCGCTTAGACATGGCGGCGTCCGGGATCGCTGTTCGGGGACCACGCAGCCTGCTTCGGCAGATTCGCGAGGCCATGGCCGGGGGCGGGCCCGCCCAGGCCAAGCTCGACATGGTGGTGCGCACCATCGCCATCTCGATGGTGGCCGAGGTCTGCTCGATCTATCTGCGCCGCGCCTCGGGCGACCTGGAGCTGTTCGCCACCGAGGGCCTGGACCCCGGCGCCGTCCACGTCACCCGCATGAAGCCGGGCGAGGGCCTGGTCGGCGAGACCATGCGCCTGGGGCGGCCGCTGAACCTGTCCGACGCCGCCAGCCATCCGGCCTTCTCGTACCGCCCGGAAACCGGCGAAGACCCCTACCACGCCTTCCTGGCCGTGCCGCTGCTGCGCGGCGGCCGCTCGATCGGCGTGCTGGTCGTCCAGAACCGCACCGAGCGGGTCTATGACGAGGAAGAGGTCGAGGACCTGCAGATCATCGCCATGGTTCTGGCCGAGATGGTCAGCTCCGGCGAGCTGCTGAGCCAGGGCGAACTCAAGGACGTCGAGATCGCGCCGCACAAGCCCGAGCGGTTGAAGGGCGCGCGCTTCGCCGAGGGGCTGGCCTATGGCGTGGCCGTGCTGCACGAGCAGCCGGTGGCCCCCGAGCAGCTGCTGTCCGACGACGCCCTGGCCGAGGAGGCCCGGCTGAAATGGGCCATCGAGGCGCTGCAGACCCAGATCGACGAGATGCTGGAGGGCCAGCACGGCCTGGTCGGCGCCTCGTACGAGGTGCTCGAGACCTACCGGCTGTTCGCCCACGACCGGGGCTGGAACCGGTCGCTGCAGGAGGCCGTGCGCTCGGGCCTGACCGCCGAGGCCGCCGTCGAGCGCGTGCGCTCCGAGCATCGCGCCCGCCTGGGCCAGGCCCGCGATCCCTATCTGCGCGAGCGGCTGCACGACCTGGAAGACCTGAACGACCGGCTGCTGCGGCACCTTGCCGGCGACGTCCACGCGGTGCGGGTGTTGCCCGAGGACGCGATCCTGATCGCCCGGAACCTGGGGCCGGCCGACCTGCTGGAATACGACCGCACCAAGCTCAAGGGCATCCTGCTGGAGGAAGGCTCGGCCGCCAGCCATGCCGGCATCGTCGCCCGGGCGCTGGACATCCCGTGCGTGGGCCGCCTGGCGGGCCTGCGCGACCGGGTCAGCGAGGGCGACCCGGTGGTGGTCGACGCCGAGACTGCCGAGGCTTGGCTGCGGCCGCGCGCCGACGTGATCAAGGCGCTGCGGGCCCGGATGGAGGTCCGCGCCCAGCGCAAGGCCGAGTTCGCCCGCCTGCGCGACACGCCGGCCGTCACCAAGGACGGCGACAAGGTCACTCTGCTGATGAACGCCGGCCTGGCCGTCGACCTGGACATCCTGGGCGAGACCGGGGCCGAGGGCATCGGCCTGTTCCGCACCGAGTTCCAGTTCATGGTCGCCGAGGAGATGCCGCGGCTGGAGGCCCAGACGTCGCTCTACGAGAAGGTGCTGGAGGCCGCCGACGGCATGCCGGTCACCTTCCGCACCCTCGACCTGGGCGGCGACAAGCTGCTGCCGTACATGGAGCTGGAGCGCGAGGACAATCCGGCCCTGGGCTGGCGCGCCGTGCGCATGGGCCTGGACCGCCCGGCCCTGCTGCGCATGCAGATCCGCGCCCTGATCAAGGCCGCGCGGGGCCGTGAGCTGCGGATCATGTTCCCGCTGGTGGCCAATGTGGACGAGTTCCGCGCCGCCCGCGCCTTCGTCGACCAGGAGGTGGCCTGGGCCCTGAAGCGCGGCCGGCCCGAGCCGGCCCGCCTGGACGTCGGGGCGATGATCGAGGCGCCCTCACTCCTGTGGCATTTGGACGCTCTGCTGCCGATGACCGACTTCGTTTCGGTCGGCACCAACGACCTGATGCAGTATTTGTTCGCCGCCGACCGGGGCAATCCCAGGGTTTCGGACCGCTACGATCCCCTGTCGCCGGCGGCGTTGCGGGCGCTGAAGACCATCCAGCAGGCCTGTTTCGACACCGGTACGCCGGTGTCGGTCTGCGGCGAGATGGCGGGGCGTCCGCTCGAGGCTTTCGCCTTGCTGGCCTTGGGTTTCGACCGGTTGTCGATGCCGCCGGCGGGGATCGGGCCCGTCAAGCAGATGGTGCTGTCGTGTGATCGCGAGGCCGCCCGGCGCAACGTCGAGGCTCTGCTGAAGACCTCGGCCGGATCGCTCCGTGGCGAGATCGAAACCCTGGCGCGCAAGCTTTACGTCGCCATCTAGACACGCGCGGGTTAACCAAGCGCGGCTTTATAGTTTATTGAATCCCGCGACTTACTTTGATATCGACCATAAACTATTAACAATTCCCGGCCAGGATGGCCGGGATAGCGCGTCGGGCTCGTCTCCCCGATGGGGCGAATGTCTCCGGCGACGCGATTTTGGGGTATCATGGCAGCCATGCCGCTGGATACGGGCAGGGTTTCGCACTTGCAGCTGGTCGCCGACGGCGAGCGTGAGGACGCGCCGATGGCCGCTCGCCAACCTTCCGTCGACGATGGCGCCGACATCGGCTCGGCCCTGCGCGCCGCCCGCGAGTTCCGGGGCCTGACCCTGCAGGACGTCGCCGACGCCACCCGCATCCGCCAGGGCTACATCGAGGCGCTGGAAGCGCTGCGCCTGGACGACCTGCCGTCGCGGCCGTTCACCATCGGCTATGTGAAGTCCTACGCCAAGGTCCTGGGCCTGGACGGCGACGCCGCCGTGGCCCGCTTCAAGCTGGACGCGCCCGAGGACAGCGAGCCGCTGCGCGCCCCGGTCGGCGTGCGCCACGAGCGCGATCCGCGCCTGGGCCTGATCCTGGCGCTGGGCGTGCTGGTCGTGGCCGCCATCGTGCTGTGGAACGTCGCCCAGCGCGCCATCGCCAAGGACACCCCGCCGGCCCTGGTGGCCCCGGCCCAGGCGACCGCCGCCGTCGCCACCCCGGCCGCCGTTCCCGTCGATCCCAACGCCGCGCCCGGTTCGGTGTCGCTGGGCGCGCCCCTGCCGGCCCCGGTCGAGTCGACCACGCCCGAGCCCTACCGGACGCCCGGCCTCGAAGACGCCGCCGCCAACGGCGGTTCGGCCGACGCGGTCAGCGCCGCCTCCAAGGCCCGCGCGGCCGAGGCGGCCAAGAGCGGCGTCGATCCCAGCCAGGTGGTTAATGTTGGCGCCCCGTTCCGGGCCAAGGGCGCGGTCTACGGCGCGACCCAGGCCGAGGCCTCGGGCCTGGTCCTGCAGGCCCGAAAGCCCGGCTCGCTGACCGTCCACGACGCGGCGGGGGCGATCTACTTCACCCGCTGGATGGCGGCCGGCGAGGCGTTCCGCGCCCCGCGCAATGGCGGCCTGATCGCCGAGGTCTCCGACCCGGCGGCCTTCGAGGTCTACAACGCCGGTGTCCTGACCAGCCGCATGCCGAGCGCCACCGCGGCCCTGGGCAAGCTGGCGGTCGCCCCCGCCGCGCCGGTCGCGGCTCCGCAGCCGGCCAGGCCGCAGGGGTGATCCGCCCTGGCCGGTTCGGCGGTCGCCGCTAGGCCCGCCAGGACCGCGACGCGGCGCTGACGTCTTCGGCGAGATAGGCCTGCAGGTAGGCCGCCAGGTACCGATATCGAGACTCGCCGTTGGCGTCGTAGACCCACAGTTCCGGCTCGTCCTCGAAGTCCAGCCAGAGCAGGTAGATCTTCTCGTTGCTGTATTCGCTGCCGGCGAAGAACGACAACCGCTCGGGCCGGAACAGGACGGAAGCCTCGTTGGGCCAGCCTTCCGCGCTGGCGATCCGCATCTGCTTGACGCCTTCGACGAACGGATCGGTTCCGTCGTCCGACCACAGGGCCTGCATGTCGGAGGCGGAGAGCCAGTGCCCGTGGCTCGCCGTCGTCCACCGGCCAAAGAGCTTGAAACGCTCCTCCAGCATGGGGCTGCTCGGTCGGAAGACGCCCGGCTGAAGGGTTGGAATTCCGTCGGCGAAGGATGTTGGCGACCCTAGTTTCGGACGAAAAGCTTCGTCCGCTGTTGCCCGATACTCAGCCTTTTTTGCGAAAGCCGCTTTGATCAGGTCTTTGATCACGGTCGACCCCGTCCCAACGTCTCCGACGACCTCACGCCGCGTGTTCGACATAGTCGAAGACCTGCTTGTACATGCGCCGCGCGCCCGGCGCTCCGAGATGCGTCTCCAGCAAGGCCTTGGCGTAGTCGCGCCTGCCGCAGACGAGCGCGGCGGCGACGACGCGGATGAGTTGGGGGCGGTCGCGCACCACGCGGCGATCACCGCGTTCTTCCGCCGCCACGATGTCCTCGGGCGTTGCATAGATATCGAGAAGCGGCATGGTCCACCGATCCAGGAACGCGCGCACCTCTTCGATGACGGCGGGAAGATCGTCCAGTTGGCGCAGGTACCACCGGCCCGGGTCGGCCTTCTCCGAGGTGAAGCCGATCGGTTGCTTCGACCTAGCGTCCGAATAACCCCGCAACACCCCGGGCGCGCCGCCCACCATGGCCTCCAGGACAGCGTCCACGGAGGGGACCAGAACCTCCATCGTCGGATAGAGCGCCGCGACGGCGGTCGGCGTGTCCTTCGGGTGGACCTCGAAACTGATGTCGATGACTTGCGTCGAGCCGGCCACTACCCGCTTGTAGAGCAAGCTGTTTTTCCCGCGTCCGAAGTGATGCTCGGACATATAGGTGTCGAGACCTGTTTCCAGGGCCGCAATCAGGCTCGACTTGACGTCCTTCCGCATGGTCATGGCACTCTTATCAACACCGCTCTGTCTACGGTGATCCCCGTACTCTTGCCAACGCCCGTCGCGACGTTGGAAGGGCTCGAATTCAGTCCCGAGTCAAACACCCGCTGGGCTGCCGTTCTGGAGGCGGTCCCAGATTTGACCTCAAGACCGATCGTCTTTCCGCTCGGGGATGTCGCTACCCCGTCGTAATAGCGCAGTTGGCCGGAGGCATCGCGAACCGCGACTTGACCTCTCGTTACTGTCCATCCTGGTTTCGCATCAATCGCGTCCCAAACCTTGACTTCAGCATTTGCGCCAGGGCGTGCGCCCGTTCCCTGAGGGCTTGCGAATTTCCCATCAGGAGTCCGGTAGCTGCCGTCAGGATATGCCTTGACGCCGCTTTGATTACCAAAGGTGCAGGAGAGACCCAGAGGATCGACCCACACGTTGGGATCGAATACATACGCCGCCGCATTCAGCCCGCCCTCGAGCCCGATCGGATCCGGCGTGACATACCGCGCGACGCCCGGGTCGTAGTAGCGGAAGCGGTTGTAGTGCAGGCCGGTCTCGGGGTCGGCGTACTGGCCCTGGAAGCGGATGGGGTTGTCGACCTGGGCCTCGGCCTGGCGGGCCACCGCGCCCCAGGCGGTGAAGTCGTCGCGCCAGGTGACGACGCCGTTGTCGTTGGTCAGCTCCTGCGGGGTGCCGACCGCGTCCAGCTGGAAGTGGTGCAGCTCGGCGGCCTGGTCCAGGGCCGTCCGCCGCGCCAGGGCCAGCGGCCGGAAGGTGCCCGGCTCGTGCAGGTAGAGCGTGGCCAGGGGATCGGCCGTCGCGCCGCCGGCGTCGGCCGCGGTCTCGGCCAGCAGGACGTCGCCGTCCCAGTAGAAGACCGTCCGAGCGACCTTCAGCTCGGGCGGCGCGGCGCCGGGCGCGGCGTTGGCCGCCGCCGGGGGCGCATAGCCAGACTCCTTCCAGGCGCGGCGGCCCAGGGCGTCGTAGCCGAAGCGGGTCACGCGCAGGCCCTTGCGGGAGCGCTCGACCACCTCGGCCAGCATGCCGGCCCCGTCATAGGCGTAGCGCAGCTCGCGGCCGTCGCCGGCCCCGCGCAGCTCGCGGACTCGCCGGCCGTCGGCGTCGTATTCGAAGCGCCGGTCGCCCCAGACCCGCAGCCGGTCGCCGGTCGCCACGCCCTCGACGCCCAGCGGGCCGGCGGGCAAGACGTTGCCGGAGGGATCGACGACGAACGCCTCCGGCGTCGCGCCGTCCACCCCGACCAGGCGGTCGTTGACGTCGTAGCGGTAGCGTTTGGAGCCCCGCGCCAGGTCGTCCAGCGCCAGCAGCTGGCCGTAGGGGTCGTAGGTGTAGCGGCGCTCGATCACCGCCGCCGCGGTCCCGCCGCGCAGGCCGCGCTGACGGACCAGGAAGCCCGCCGCGTCGTATTCGCTGCGCACGTTCAGCGCCCCGGCCTGGCGGGCCACTTCCCGGCCGGCCTGGTCGCGCGCGACGGTCGCCACCTGGCGGCTGTCCAGCGACACGGCGGTGAAGTCGTCGCCGGCGTCGTAGGCGACCGCGATGGTCCGGCCGTCGGGCAGCCGGGTGGCGATCCGGCGCCCGCGCGCGTCGTAGCGGTGGACGAGCTCGACCTCGTCCTGCTTTTCGCCGACCAGCTGCCCGGCGGCGTCATAGGTCAGGCTGACCGCGCGGTCGGCCGTGGTCGCGCCGATCATCCGTCCGGCGGCGTCCCAGGCGAAGCGGTGCAGCCGGCCGTCGGCGAAATTGGCCTGGATCACCCGCCCGGCCTCGTCGCGGCGGTAGCGGGCGGTCCCGGCGGCGTCGCGGCGCTCGACCAGCTGGTCGCCCGCGTCCCATCCGTAGTGGATCTGGCGGCCGTCGAACCCGGTCTCGCGCACCACCCGGCCCTCCGGATCGATGTCGAAGCGGTGGACCTCGCCCTTGGGGTTGGTCAGGGCGACCAACTGCAGCGTGCCGTTGTAGGCGTAGCGCAGCGTGTCGCCGGCGGCGTCGGTGCGGCTGACCGGGAAGGGCAGGCCGGCATAGTCCCAGGCCGTCGTCCGTCCGCGCGGGTCGACGTGGCGGACCACCTGGTCCTCGGCGTCGTAGGCGAGCCGCACCTGGGCGCCGTCGCGGGCCCGGGTGATGGTCACGACATTGCCGTTGGCGTCGCGCTCGTAGTGCGTGGTCTCGCCGTCGACGGTGGCGCTGCGGGGGCGGCCCAGGGCGTCGTAGCGGAGGTCGCGGCGGGCCTCGCGACCGTCGCTCTCCCAGGCCAGCAGGCCCTGGGCGTCCCAGCCGTAGCGGCGGAAGACGCCCTCGCCGTCGCGGATCGCCAGCGGCAGGCCGCGTTCGTCGCGCAGGAACCAGGTCTCGCGGCCCAGCGGGTCGGTGGTCGAGACCAACTGCCCGCGGGCGTCGTATGCGTAATGGCTCACCCCGCCGGTCGGGTGGGTGGCGAACAGCGGCAGGCCGAGGCTGGGCGACGACAGCGAGGCGACGTCCTCGAGGTCCGCGAAGCCGGCGCGGATCGAGGCGCCGTCCGGCGCGGTCTGGCGGACCAGCCGGTTCAGGTCGTCATAGGCGAAGCTGGACGTCCGACCCTCGCCGTCCTTGTATTCCAGCAGGGCGCCGGCTTCCGACCACAGCCAGTGCTGCTCGTGGCCCAGCGGGCCGCGCTCCAGCACCACCAGGCCGATCCGGTTGTAGGCGTAGAGGGTCACGGCGTCCTGGTCGTCGGCGACCAGGGTGACGTGCTCGTCGGGGCGATAGTCGAACCGGCAATAGTAGAGGCGGCCGTCGCCCCAGGTCTCGATGCACCGGGCCCGCCGGCCCAGGGCCGGGTCGTCCCAGCGGAAATAGAACCGGAACCCGCCGCGCCGCTGCTCCTCGACGATCAGGTGGGCGACGCTGCGATAGCGGGTGGCGCCGCCCCGGGCGTCCATCGCCTGGATCAGGTCGCCTTCCGCGCTGTAGGCGTAGGAGACCAGTCGTTGGCGCGTCCCGGCCTCGGTGGGGTGGGGGGCGTCGATCTCGACGATGCGGCCGGCCTCGTCGCTGGTCACCTGGAGGCGTCGGCCCCCGACGTCGACCAGGGCCAGCAGGCGTCCGGCGGCGTCACGCTCGACCTGGATCAGGTTGCCAGCCGCGTCGCGCACGCCGGCCAGGCGGTGAAGCCCGTCGGCATGGCGCCGGAACAGGTGGCTCAGGCCGTCGTAGCTGGCGATCCGATAGCTGTCGCCCTCGGCGTGCAGGATCAGGCGCTCCGACAGGTTGATCATCGGCTCGCCGGGGCGGGCCAGCGGGAAGAACGCCAGGCGGCCGTCCTCCAGGCGCGCCCTGACCAGGCCCTCGCGCGGCAGCGCCTCCAGCGCCATGTCGAACGGGTGCGACCAGCCCGAGCCGAGGTCGCCGTCGACGCTGGACGACGAGTTCCACCGCCGGGTCCAGGTCAGGGGCAGCGGGCCGGGAAGCTCGAAGTCGGTGTGCTCGACGATCAGCTCGCCGGTCGCGACGTCGACCGGGTGGCCGCGCAGGCTGCGGATCGCGTTGCGCGCGCCGGGAACGCCGGCCAGTTCGCCCAGCGTCTCGCCGGCGATGCGGCCCTTCTCGCCCCAGAAGGCTTCGCCGATCGCGCCGCCGATCATCTTGCCGGCCAGGCTGGAGACGACGCCGAACGCCACGTTTCCGACGAAGGCGCCCACCGCCGCCAGTCCGCCGAGCGCCGCGCCGAAGAGGCCGGCGCCCAGGGCCACGCCGCCGCCGATGATCATCATCCACTTGGCGGTCGAGCTCATCCACTCGGGGATTTCGGGACTGATCGGCAGGAAGGTTCCCGGCTCGGCGCCGATGGTGACATTCGGCGAGCCGGCGGCGATCGTGCCGTCGCACTCGGTCTTGTCGCCCTTGCGGGCCGCCGGCAGGCCGTTGATGCCCACGGTCTTGCTGCCCTGGGCGATGCGCTTGGGGACCTGGCCGTGCTTGATGCAGGCCACGATGTCCATGACGCCGCGCGCCGCCGGCCGGCCGTTGACGAGGACGTTCAGCGAACCGGTGAGGATGGGTCCGCTGGGCACGCTCATCAGTCCGCCGAGGACGCCTCCCGCCATGGCGCCCGCCCCGACGCCGGCGACGATTCCTCCCAGCGCGGCCACGGCGGCGACACCGGCGCAGAGCGACAGCCCGCCGGTGAACGGCGCGGCGACCACCGCGCCGAGCATGGCCACCCCCACCGCCAGGCCGACGGCCGCGCCGATCAGGAAGCCGAGCATGGCGTTGGAGTGCTCGATCTGGTCGCCCACCCGGGCGGCCGCCAGGGCGGCTTCCATCGTCAGGCCTTCCTATCTAAAGCCACTTGAATCCGGCGAGCATGTCCACGAACAGCGGGTCGACCGCCTCGAAATCGCTGTCCAGCGCCGTGTTCACCAGGGTGATCAGCCGCCCGTCGTCCAGCGGCACATAGATTTGGCGCTGCCGCAGCAGGCCGGAGCCAGCGTCCCAGCGGAACAGGATCTCCAGGCCCCGCCGGCCGTCGATCAGCACTTCCCGGCGGCCGATCAGCGAGAACTTCTTGGCCTGGCGGGCCAGGTCCGCCGCCTGGGCGTCGACGAACGCCTCGATGGTCTTGTCGGTGGGCAGCCGATCGTAGGTGGCCAGGATATTGGGCACCACCGCCTGGCCGGGCCGGGGCTGGGCGGACCAGGCGATCATCCGTCGATCCTTCCAGTCGTCCGGGACCAGGAAAGAGAACTCGGCGGTTCGGCAATCTTGCGTCATGGCTTCTCCCGGACGAAACGCAGTGCAACGTTGAGTATGTCTTTTTCGCGGCCGATGCGACATCGAAACCGCGACCCGCGCGGGAAATCCGTCGCCGAAAAACCTCCCTGACCGGGCGGCCTCGGAACAGCCTCAGGCCGAACGCGCGGCGCAGCTAAGCGTTGCATTGGAATAGATCGGCGGCGGGACAGGCGGCCGTTCCCCGGCCGTCAGGGGATCAGCCTCGGCCGCGGCTCGACTTCGCGAACAGCAGGTCCGACCAGTTCCAGGACCGCGAGCCCAGCGCCAGGCGCGGCGCGCCGGGGCTGTCGCTGAGCGAGATCAGGACCAGGCCCCGCATCGGGTCGTCGCGGCAGGCCTTGGGCGCGAACGCCACCTCCAGCATGATCAGCTCGCGCACGCCGGCCAGGCCCTTGCCCTCCTGGCCCGGGCTCTGCACCCAGTCGCCGTTCCAGACCAGCACCGCCTTGCCGCGGGCGGCGGCCTCGGGGTGGACCTGGGCCAGGGCGGCGCGCACCCGGGGGTTCTTGCGCAGGGCGTCCTGCAGCAGCTGGACCATGTCGCACCCGCCGCCGCCCGGACCGTTCCCGGCGCCGCCGGCCCCCGATCCGCTGCCGGCGGTCGCCGCGCCGATCAGGTCGGCTTCGCCCAGTTCGGCCGCCGCCACCACGGGCTTGGGCGTCGGCTTGGCGGGCAGGGGCTCGACCTGGGGCGGCGGAACCAGGCGGGGCGGGCGGACGGGCAGCTGGGGCGGCGAGCGCTTGGCGGGGGCCGGATCGCCGGCGGGCTCCGGCGCCAGCTTCGGCGGTTCGGGCGGGGGAGGCGGCGGCGGCTCGTACAGGGCGACGCTGAGGGGCTCGGGCTCGGGCGGGATCGGCGGCTGCACCCGCACCGCCATCACGGCCAGCAGCAGGGCGCCGTGGGCCGCGATGCTGATCGCGCCGGCGACCAGGCCGTCCGCCTTCGCTCGCCGGCGGGGACGCGGCGTCGGGACCAGGGGATCATAGACCTGCGGTCGACCGCTCATCGAAACTCCAGCACCGCCGATGGGACCGACCAGAGACCATTGGCCCGCGTCAGGATCGTGGCGCCCGCGACATTTCCGCGATCCTCTTGGGTTCCGGGGCCAAACCCCTTAGATTGGCGGCATGGCCGCAGACCACACCCACGTCCGTCCCTGGCGCCACATCGCGCGTCGGCAATCGCGCAAGATCCGCGTCGGCAATGTCGAGGTGGGCGGCGACGCCCCGATCTCGGTCCAGTCGATGACCAACACCCTGACCAGCGACGCGGCGGCGACGCTGGAGCAGATCCGCCAGCTGGAGGAAGCGGGGGCCGACATCGTCCGCGTCTCGTGCCCCGACACCGACTCGACGGCGGCCTTCAAGACCATCGCCCGCGAGGCCAGGGCGCCGCTGGTGGCCGACATCCACTTCCACTACAAGCGCGGCATCGAGGCGGCCCAGGCCGGGGCGGCCTGCCTGCGGATCAATCCGGGCAACATCGGCTCGCCCGACCGCGTGCGCGACGTCATCCAGGCCGCCCGCGACCATGGTTGCTCGATGCGGATCGGCGTCAACGCCGGTTCGCTGGAGCGCGAGCTGCTGGAAAAGTACGGCGAGCCATGCCCCGACGCCATGGTCGAGAGCGCCCTGAACCATGCCCGCATCCTGCAGGACCACGACTTCCACGAGTTCAAGATCTCGGTGAAGGCCTCGGACCCGTTCATGACCGTGGCCGCCTACTACCAGCTGGCCGAGCGGATCGATTGCCCGCTGCACCTGGGCGTCACCGAGGCCGGGGCCCTGCGCACCGGCACGGTCAAGTCGTCGATCGGCATCGGCTCGATGCTGTGGGCCGGCATCGGCGACACCATCCGGGTGTCCCTGGCCGCCGACCCGGTGGAGGAGATCAAGGTCGGCTTCGACATCCTGAAGTCGCTGGGCCTGCGCCACCGCGGCGTCAACATCATCGCCTGCCCGTCCTGCGCGCGTCAGGGCTTCAATGTCATCAAGACGGTGGAAGCGCTGGAGCAGCGGCTGGCCCACATCAGCCAGCCGATGTCGCTGTCGATCATCGGCTGCGTGGTCAACGGCCCGGGCGAGGCGCTGATGACCGACCTGGGCTTCACCGGCGGCGGGGCGGGCTCGGGCATGGTCTACATGGCCGGCAAGCCGGACCACAAGCAGTCGAACGACGGCATGATCGACCACATCGTCGAGCTGGTCGAACAGCGCGCGGCCCAGCTGAAGGCGGAGGCCGAAGCCAAGGCGATCGCGGCGGAGTAGGTTTTCCCCCTCGGAGCAGGGCCATCGGCTATGGATTTGCTCTGAAAAGACCTGTCATCTCGGACAAGCTCGGCGAAGCCGAACGCCGATCCGGGACCGCCGCAAACGCTGAGTTCACGCCCCGGTCCCGGATCGGCGCGCCGCGCGCTCGTTCGGGATGACAGTCATTCGAAGCATGGCGACAGCTCCTTACACAAGGGGGCGCGTCAGCCCAGCGAGGTCTCGATCGGCACGCCGCCCTTGATCGCCAGGGTCACCGGCGTGCGCTCGGCGATGTCGGCCAGCCGGGCGCGCTGGGTCTCGTCCAGCGGTCCCGTGGGGACCAGCACCCGTTCGATCCGGGGCGGGGTCTCGCCGCCGTGGTAGTGCAGGCGCACCTCCAGCGACTCCAGCGGCCATTGCTTGTGCTCGGCGTACATCTTCAGGGTCATGGCCGTGCAGGCGCCCAGGGAGGCCAGCAGCAGGTCGAACGGCGCGGGCCCGACGTCCGCGCCGCCGTTGCGCTCAGGCTCGTCGGCGGTCAGGGCGTGGCGGCCCGTGGTGATGGCGGTGGCGTAGCGGGCGTCGCTGATGCGGGCGGTGGCGGTCGCCATGGCGGCTCCTCCTGGTGGCGCGGAGCGGTGGTGTCGGGCGCCTTGGCGCTCACGGCTAGAACAAATCGGCTCAGATCACGGCCCGCGACCGCTCGTCCACGCCCGACAGGGCGGAGGCGACCACCCGCAGGCCCTGCTCCAGTTCGGCGCGGTCCCGCGCCGCGCCCAGGCAGAGGCGCACGCCGCTGGTCAGGCCAGGCTCGACGATCGGCGCGCCGGGCGGGGTGACCTCGACGCCGCCGCGCAGGGCGCGCCCGGCCAGGCGCTCGGCGTCCAGCTCGCCCATCGGCAGCCAGACGTGCGGGCTGAAGGCGGAAGCCGGCGTTTCCATGGCCGGGCCGAGGATCGCGCGGGCCAGGCCTAGGCGCCGCCCCATCTCGTCCCGGATCTCGCCGGCGATCGCCTCGGCCGTGCCGTCCTCGATCCACTGGCTGGCGATCAGAGCGCCGAAGTTGGGCGGGGCGTAGAACTGGGCGCGCACGGCGTGGACGACGCGCTCGAACAGGTCGCCGAGCGGGGCCAGCAGGAAACCGACTCGCAGGCCGGGGGACAGCGACTTGGAGACGCCGGACACGTGGATCGTCCGCTCGGGCGCCAGTTCGACCAGCGCGGGCAGGGGATCGCCGCCGAAGATCGAATAGATGCCGTCCTCGATGATCCACAGGTCGCGCCGGCGCGCCACGGCCACGATGTCGGCCCGGCGTCCGATCCCCATGGTCCGGGCGGTGGGGTTTTGCAGCGTCGGCAGCACGAACACCGCCTTGGCCCCGTTCGCCGCCGCGCGGTCCAGGGCCTCGGGCAGCACGCCCTCGCCGTCCATGGCCACGCCTGTCAGGCGATAGCCCGCGTGGTCGGCCAGCACCCGGGCGCCGGGAAAGGTGGCGGCCTCGCACAGCACCGTGTCGCCGGGCCGGCACAGGGCGGCCAGGGCCAGGCTCAAGGCCTGCTGGGCCCCGGCGCAGCAGATCACCTGGCGCCAGTCGGCGCGCTCGACGCCGGCCGTGCGCGACAGCCAGGTCGCGAAGGCCCGACGGTGGGCCTCCAGCCCCGTCGAGGGCGCGTAGGCCAGATTGTCGAGCAGGTCGGGTCGGCGCTGCAACCGGGCCAGGGTCTGGACGATCCGCGCGCCGCCGGCGCCGACCGGGGCGATGTTCTGGCTCAGATTGATCGGCCCGGGATCCTCGGTCGCCGGGCCCTGACCTTGGCCGGCGGCTCCGCGCACGAAGCTGCCGCGTCCCACATGGGCGTGGACCAGCCCGGCCTTCTCGGCCTCGACATAGGCGCGCGTCACTGTCCCCAGCCCAAGGCCCAGGCGGTGGGCCAGGTCGCGCTGCGGCGGCAGGCGGTCGCCATCGCCCAGGGTTCCCGAGGCGATGTCCCGCCGCAGGGCGTCCAGCAGGCGCTCGTACAGCGGCGCCTCGCCAGGCGCGAGGGTCGGGGTCCAGCCGGCCATCGGCGATCTCCATAATTGTCACTGGAACAATATAGGTTTTGACTCATGATGCAATCGGCATGATGACCGTGACATTCCCGCCTTCCGGCGCCCGTCCCCGTGCGGCGCCGCATCTCGAGGAGCGTCCGCCATGACCGCCCAATTGCTGCTCGCCTTCGTCCTGTTCGCCTTCGCCACCGCCGGCACGCCCGGCCCCAACAACATGATGCTGCTGGCCTCGGGCGCGAACTTCGGCTTCCGCCGCACGGTGCTGCACATCCTGGGGATCAGCGCGGGTCTGGGGGTGATGGTGCTGGCCATGGGGCTGGGCCTGGGTGGCGTCTTCAAGGCCTGGCCGGTGCTGCACGAGGTGCTGCGCTGGGTCGGCGGCGGCTACATGCTGTGGCTGGCCTGGAAGATCGCCACGACCAAGGGCGTCTCCGACAAGGGCGCGGGCGCCAAGCCCATGACCTTCCTGCAGGCCGCCGCCTTCCAATGGGTCAATCCCAAGGCCTGGGCCATGGCCCTGACCGCCGCCACCACCTACACGCCCGAGGGTTCGACGATCGGGGTGTTCTTCGTGGCCGGGACCTTCATGCTGGTCGGGGCGCCGTGCAGCGCGGCCTGGGCGGGCTTTGGCCAGGGCATGCGGCGGTTCCTGGACCGGCCGCCGGTGCTGCGGGCCTTCAACCTGACCATGGCCGCCCTGCTGATCGTCTCGCTCTACCCGCTGGTGGTCGAGACCCGCCCTGCCGGCGTCTCGAAGGAGGCCCCGCGCCTGCTGGCCGACCTGCCGCCGACGCCGCGCTGGTCGTCGCGGGGGTAGGGCGCATTACCGAACCTTAAGTGGTGCGAGGCCGACGGCTGGGGTCTGGTGCGGCGACGAAAATCCGGAGCCCTCCATGTCCTTCGCCGCCCGTTCCGTCCTGCTCGCCGTCCTGCTGCTGGCCGCGCCGCTTGCCGCCCAGGCCGCCGTCACGCCCGTGCCGGTCGGCCAGCCGCTGGCCCGGTTCGACAACATCAAGCCCGGCGCGCACCGCTACCTGCGCTTCAAGCAGACGGGCGACACGGTGCGGGTCGCCGACGTCTGGACCCGCGAGGTGCGTTTCGAGGACCAGGACGGCCAGCGCCGCCTGCACATCGTCCAGCACTGGGACGGGGTCGGCGCAACGCCGTCCGACCGCCAGCTGGACAGCTGGTTCGAGGTCGGCACCTTCCGGCCCCTGACCCACATCCGCCGCACCCAGAAGGACGGCGTCGCCAAGGTCGAGGGCTACGCCTTCAAGCCCGACCGGATCGTGGGCCTCAAGGACCTGGCCGACAACGCCGCCAAGGACTTCGAGGTCGCCTCGCCGCAGCCCAGCTTCAGCTTCGAGACCGACATGGAGTTCGTCCAGGCCTTGCCCCTGGCCGCCGGCTACGAGGCCAGCATCGTCTTCACCCACCCGGGCGGCGACCCGCCGGCGGCCTATCTGTTCAAGGTGGCGGGGTCCGAGGCGCTGGACCTGCCGGGCGGCGGCAAGGTCGACTGCTGGGTGGTGACCACCGACTACAACCACCCGGAGATGGGCGTGACCCGCTTCTGGTTCGCCAAGAAGGGCCAGATGATGATCAAGCAGATCTCGCCCCTGCCGGACGGCTCGGGGGTGCTGGGCAAGACCTTGTTGTACTAACCCTTTCGACCGCTCATCCCGGCGAATGCCGGGACCCAGATGGAATGGCTTTGGGCCTGACGCCATTAGCGCGGAGCCCCCCAATCATCGACACAGCCACAGGATCTGGGTCCCGGCATTCGCCGGGATGAGCGGAAGGCGAGGGGTTGCGTGAGCGGACGCATCAGCCCCAGATCGGACGTCCACACGAGGTCTTTCCCATGCGCCCCGCGCTTCTTCTCGCCGCCGTCGCCGCCATCCTCGCCGCGACCCCCGCCCTGGCCCAGGACCTGAAGGTCACGGTCCAGGGCCGCGACACCGTGGTGCTGACGCCCGCCGACCTGAAGGCCCTGCCGCGCGCCAAGGCGACCTTCACCGCCCATGGCAAGCCGATCACCTACGAGGGCGCGCTGCTGAACGCGGCCCTCAAGCAGGCCGGAGTCGTCTCGGGCGACCGGCTGATGGGCCGCTACCTGAACCAGGTGGTGGTCGCCAAGGGTTCGGACGGCTTCACTGCGACCTATTCCCTGGGCGAGACCGACCCGATCTATCGCGCCAACCCGGTGATCATCGCCGACAGCAAGGACGGCCAGCCGCTGGACGCCAAGGAAGGACCCTACCGCCTGGTCGTCGACGGCGACCTGCGTCCGGGGCGCTCGCCGCGGATGCTGGTGTCGGTCGAGGTGAAGGCGGTTCCGTAGATCGGGAAGGGGACAGGCGCATGCGCCTGTCCCCAATCCAGGCTAGCCCCGCACCGGCCCCAGATAGTCCAGCTTGCCGATCTGCACGCCCTTGTGGCGCAGGATGTCGTAGGCCGTGACCACGTGGAAGAAGAAGTTCGGCAGGGCGAAGCCCAGCAGATAGTCCTCGCCGGTGAAGGTCAGGGCCCCGCCCGGCAGCTTCAGCTCGACCGTGCGGTCCTCGCTGCCCTCGAAGGCCTTGGGGTCGACGCTCCGGATATAGGCCAGGGTGTCGGCCACGCGCTTCTGGAGATCCGCGAAACTCACCTCTTCATCCGGCATGGCGGGGGCGTCGACGCCGGTCAGCCGGGCCACGGCGCCCTTGGAGGCGTCCGACGCCCGCTGGACCTGGCCCGACAGCGGCAGCATGTCGTCGACCAGGCGGGCGGCGACCAGGTCGTCGGGGTTCTGGCCCTGGGCCTTGGCGTGGGCCTCGCCCTTCTCGAGCAGGGTGGCCAGCACCTCGAGGGCGCGGGCGAAGACGGGGACCGAGGCGCGATGCATCGACAGAGGCATGGAAGGCTCCGAAAGCGGGACGCGGCGCGGGGGATGTTTCGCCGCCCCCGGCAGATGGGGACGCATGGCCAGGCTTTACAGGTCCGCCCGCCAAGGGGTGACGCGGGGCGTTCGGAGCGGTAGAGAGACCGCCCGTTCCTCCACAGCGTGACATCTTCCCCTTGCGACTGCCCCAGGCCCGCCTCGACCAAGTTCTCGACCGTTTCCGCGAAGTCGAAGCCCGCATGGGCGCGGCCACCGACGGCGCCGAGATCGTCAAGCTCTCCAAGGAGCACGCCGAGTTGCGCCCGGTGGCCGAGGCCGTCGAGGCCCTGGCCAAGCTGAGCGCCGAGCGGGCCGAGCTGGACGAGATGGCCGGCGATCCGGAAATGGCCGCCATGGTCGCCGACGAGATCGCGGCGCTGGACGAGAAGCTGCCGGTCATGGAGCGGGAGCTGGCCCTGATGCTGGCCCCGCGCGACAAGGACGAGAACGCCTCGGCCATCCTCGAAGTCCGGGCCGGCACGGGGGGCGACGAGGCGGCCCTGTTCGCCGGCGACCTGTTCCGCATGTACCAGCGCTACGCCCAGCTGCAGGGCTGGAAGGTCGAGGTCGACAGCGTCTCCGAAGGCGAGATGGGCGGCTACAAGGAAATCATCGCCTCGGTCACCGGCGACGGCGTGTTCGGCCGCTGGAAGTTCGAGAGCGGCGTGCACCGCGTCCAGCGCGTGCCGGCCACCGAGGCCCAGGGCCGGATCCACACCTCGGCCGCCACCGTCGCAGTGCTGCCCGAGGCCGAGGACGTCGAGATCGAGATCAACGAGAGCGACCTGCGGATCGACACCTACCGCTCGTCCGGGGCCGGCGGCCAGCACGTCAACAAGACCGACTCGGCGGTGCGCATCACCCACTTGCCGACCGGCGTGGTGGTGACCTCGTCGGAAAAGAGCCAGCACCAGAACCGCGCCCGGGCGATGAAGAACCTGAAGGCGCGCCTGTACGACATGCAGCGCGAGGCCCTGGACACCGCCCGCTCGGACGCCCGCAAGAGCCAGGTCGGCAGCGGCGACCGTTCCGAACGCATCCGCACCTACAACTTCCCGCAGGGCCGGGTCACCGACCACCGGATCAACCTGACCCTCTACAACCTGGCCAAGGTGATGGAGGGCGACGCCCTGGACGACATCATCAAGCCGCTGATCGCCGAGGATCAGGCCGCGCGCCTGGCCAGCCTGGAAGACGGCGGGTTCTAAGCCCGCCCTGGCGCCTTTGGAACCGGCTCGCGCGCCGGTCCCCGACCCATTCCGAGCCGCGAGCTTCATGGCCGACGCCGGCGTCGTCGTCGGCGACGGCGGCCGCATGTCAGCGCCGCAACCATGCAAAACGCTCGACACGAACCCAAAATCGCGGTTATGGTCCCGATTAACGGGAGTTCATCCCATAATGTGAACTGTTGATCTCGACGCCGGGCCATGGCGGTCCGATCGCCGAGCCACGGCAGAAGGCTTCGGGAGGAACCAGGATGAGATCGATGAGAACGCGCCTTTGGGTCGGCGGCTCGGTCGCCGCAATCGCCGCCGCCCTGCTGGCGGCTCCGGCCGTCGCCGTGGCCCAAGCCGCGCCTGCCCCGACCCCGAACCCCGACGCGGTCGAGGAGATCGTCGTCACCGGCATCCGGGCCTCGCTGCGCAGCGCCATGGACGTCAAGCGCAATTCGCTGCAGGTGGTCGACACCATTTCGGCCGAGGACATCGGCGACTTCCCCGACAAGAACCTGTCCGAAGCGCTGCAACGGGTCACCGGCGTGCAGATCAGCCGCCAGGATGGCGAGGGCCGCGGGGTCAGCATCCGCGGGGCCGATCCCAGCCTGAACCGGGTCGAGATCAACGGCTCGTCGGCCTTGTCCCTCACCGTCGGCGGTAGCGACCGGGCGGTGGATTTCCGTGACATTCCGGTGGAGTTCGTCTCGCGCCTGGACGTGGTCAAGTCGCCGACCGCCGACATGGCCGAGGGCGGCATCGGCGGCACCGTGCGGGTCATCACCCGCCGTCCGTTCGACAGCAAGACCCCCTATCTGGCCGGATCGGTGCAGGGCGTCTATTCGAACCTGGCCAAGGAATACGATCCCAAGTTCGCCCTGATCGGCAGCCGCACCTTCTTCGACGACAAGTTCGGCGTGCTGCTGTCGGGCACCTGGGAAAAGCGCCACCTCAACAGCAACAACGCCCGCACGACGGGCTGGATTCGTCGCGCCGCCACCGCCACGGGGGCCGGCGCGACGCCGGGGCGCAGCACCGACATCAATGGCGACGGCGTGCTGGACTGGATCCCCGAGATCCCGCGCCTGATCATCGACCGCCGGGTGACCGAGCGGAAGGCCCTCAGCGGCGTGCTGGAATGGCGGCCGACCGATGACTTCAAGGCCTATTTCGACGCCACCTACGCCACCGCCAAGGAAGACGTGGACAGCAGCTTCCTGCAGCTGGGCGCCTCGGGCGGCTTGATCGACTACAGCAAGACCACGCTGGGCGCCGACAACACCGTCAACCACATCGAGCTGACCAGCAGCGCGGCCTTCCCGATGGACCTGGCCTACCGCAACATCCTGGGCGACCTGACGCGGACCCAGTACACCACGGCGCTGGGCGGCGAGTGGAAGCGGGACAAGTGGACCGTCGACGCACGCTTCGACTATTCGAACGCCGAGGTCCAGAACAACGAGATCAACTCGACCGCCACGGTGTTCGGCGTGCCGCGCGCCATCATCGACTACACCGGCGGCCAGCGGGCCCCGAACTTCTCGTTCCCGGGTCTGGACGTCACCACCGGACAGGGCGTCAACCGGCTGGACGCTCTGTTCAACCCCCGCAACAACACCTCGGACGAGACCGCCGAGCAGTTCAACGTCACCTATCGGCCGGAGATCTCGTGGCTGACCTCGGTCAAGGCCGGCGTCCAGGCGCGGCAGTTCGAGACCGACCAGATCCTGTACCAGCGCACCACGCGCCTGAGCTGCCGGGGCGACACGAGCAGCGGGGCGGCGGTCGTGGTCGCCGTGCCCTGCGCGACGATCAGCGGCATCGTCGACGCCAATTCGACGACCAACGACATCCCGTTCTTCAAGACCGGGGACCTCGGCTATTCCGGCGGCGTCCGCTACTGGAACGACAACACTATGGCCACCTATCGCGCGACCTTGGCGGCGTCCGGCCTGGCCAACGACGTCCACGGCGTCAACCCCAATCCCAACACCGCCCAGACCGCCGGCGGCCAGGGCAGCTTCCAGGCCTTCCTCGACACCTGGTCGGTCGAGGAAAAGACCAAGAGCGGCTACGTCCAGGCCAATTTCGACTTCTCGAACCTGCCGGTCGAGATCAGCGGGACCGTGGGCGTGCGGGTGGTCGACACCAAGACCACCTCGACCGGCTACAACCGGGTGCAGACGGGCAGCGTCGTCAACTTCGTGCAGGCCTCGCAGGACGGCGGCTACACCAAGACCCTGCCGTCGCTGAACCTGCGCTTCGAGTTCATTCCCGGCCAGCTGATCGGCCGGATGGCGGCCAGCAAGGTCATGGCCCGGGCCGCGCCCAGCCAGCTGGCCCTGCGCCGCAGCATCGACGTGGTCGGCCTGACCGGCTCGCGCGGCAATCCGGACCTCAAACCTTTCGAGGCCACCGCCTACGACGCCGGCCTGGAATGGTATTTCACCAAGGACAGCTTCGTTTCGGCGACCGTGTTCCGCAAGGAAATCTCGTCGTTCATCATCAACCAGTCCTCGCCGGAAACCATCGACGGCACGGTCTACAACATCACCCGGCCGGTGAACGGAACCGACCAGGTCGACGTCAACGGCCTGGAACTGGGCGCGCAGTATGCGTTCGACTTCCTGCCCGCGCCGTTCGACGGCTTCGGCGTGCTGGCCAACTACACCTACCAGAAGGACAAGGGCTTCAAGGGCACGAACCAGCTGACCGGCGAGATCCTGCCGTTCCCGGGCCTGTCGCGAAAGAGCTACAACGTCTCGCTCTATTACGAGAACGACAAGTTCAGCATCCGCGGCTCGTACAACTGGCGCGACCAGTGGCTGATCACCCCGACCGGCCGGGGCAACCTGCCGGAGTTCAACGAGGCCTTCGGCTCGCTCGACGCTTCGGCCAGCTACAACGTCACCGACAAGATCACCGTCTTCCTGGAAGGGGTGAACCTGACCGACGAGGTGCGGATCGAGAACAACAACGCCGTGCGCCGGATCGGCAACGAGACCTATGGCTCGCGCTACTTCCTCGGCGTGCGGGCGAAGTTCTAGGCCACGACGCGCCTCCTTGCGGGAGGCGCGTCGCTCCGGCCCTCCTTTTCGACGGACGGGTCATCCTCCTTTGTCATCGCGTGGCTTGCTCATGACCCGAACGCCGTTTGGCGAGACCTTCCGTTTCGATGTCTGGGGGAATGAGGCGAGCGAGGGCCTGGGGTTCGTCCTGGCCGATCCGGCGGCGCCGCGCCTGGACCTGGAGATCGCCGCCGTCGAGCGGGCCCAGGTCCTGGCCTTCACGCCCGAGGTCCCCAACGGCGGGGCGATGCTGGTCCTGGCGGGCGGCGGCTACACCCAGCTGATGCTGGGCAAGGAGGGCGTCGAGGTGGCGCTGTGGCTGAACGGTCTGGGCTACCACGCCTTCGTCCTGGTCCACCGTTTCCCGGACGCGACCGGTGGCCCGCAGGCGCCGGTCGACGACGCGATCGAGGCGACGCGGCTGATCCGCGCCCGCGCGTCCGGCCTCGGGATCGACATCGGCCGGGTGGGCGTGCTCGGGCTGTCGTCGGGCGGTCACCTGGCCGCCTGCCTGGTCGCCGCCTATCCGGACGCCTGGACCGCGCCGGCCTCCGCGGCCCCGGCGCAGAGCGCGCGCCCGGACGCCCTGATCGTCGCCTACGGGCCGATCTCGACCAATGCCGCGGAGCGGGCGGTGGTCGCCGACAAGCCGCCGCTGTCACCGCCCCAGAAGCAGGCGCTGTACGAGGCCCTGCAGCCGGACGCGGCGCTGACCGCCGACCCGCCGCCGGCGTTCATCGTCTACGCCGCCAGCGACCCCGTCGTGCCGGTCGAGAACGGCCTTCGCCTGCAGCGGGCCTATCTCGACCGTGGCGGTCATGCCGAGCTGCATGTCTTCGCAGAAGCGCCGCACGGCTTCGCCCTGCGCACGCCGCAGCTGCCGGTCGGCGCCTGGCCGACGCTGTGCGCCCGCTGGCTGGCGGCGGTCGGTGTCTAGAGCGTCTTTTCCAGCACCACGAACGACAGCTCGCGCTGCGGCTTGCCGAACCGTTCGCCGACCGGGAAGGGCTTGGTCTCGCCGGTCAGGGCGTAGCCTCGGCGCTGGTACCAGGCGATCAGGGTGTCGCGCAGGTGGACGACGGTCAGGCGCACCCGCGCCGCGCCACGCGCCTGGGCATAGGCCTCGCCATGGGCCAACAGGGCCCGGCCCAGCTGGCGGTCCTGCTGGTCGGGGCGGATCGTCAGCATGCCCAGGTACCAGGCGTCGCCTTCCGGGACCTCGGCGTCGGGTTCGATCCAGACGCAGCCCAGCAGCGGGCCGTCCGTCTCGTCGCGCAGGGTCAGCAGGACGGCGTCGGGCGCCTCGGCCAGGTCCTGGCGCAGGCTGTCCAGGTCGATGCGCTGGCCGTCGATATAGCCGGCCTCGGTGGTCCACCCGGCCTGGGCGCCCTGGCCGCGATAGGCGGAATTGACCAGGGCCACGATGGCGGGGAATTCGGACTCGGCGGCGGGGGCGAAGATCATGCCTCGAACTTAGGAACGACCCGGCGGTTCGCCAAGGCTCAGCTGGGCGGGCGTTTGGTTTTGCTCCAACCGGTGGCGTGACCCCAGTAGCGGCCTGACACTCGCTTGACCGTGCCCGCCTCGCGCTGGATGAACTCCCAGGGGTGGAAGGCCAGGCCCACGGTGTCGGCCATGGCCGCGCCGCGCTGGCCCATCGGCTTTTCCGGGCCGGTGGTGGAGTCGATGGCGGTCTGGTGCTCGATCTCGGCGTTCAGCTCAGCCCCGACCAGCACGGTCATGATTGAGAACCACATCCAGACCATGAAGGCGATCACCGCCCCCAGCGGGCCATAGGTGGCGTCGTAGTGGGCCACGCGGTTGACATAGACCGAGAACACCAGCGACCCGCCCAGCCAGGCCGCCGCGCCAAACACCGCGCCCCAGATCACCCAGCGCCAGCGGGGGCGGGCGCGGCAGGGGGCGAAACGGTACAGCATGGCGAAGGCGAAGGCGGTCACCAGCAGCACGATCAGCCAGCGCAGCGGGATCCAGATCGGCGCCGCCGCGCTCAGCCCGATCCGCTCGAACACCACAGGCGCGGCGATCAGCACGCCGGCCAGCACCACCGCGTAGAGCAGGGCGCAGAAGGTGAAGGCGTAGGTCCAGGCGGTCTTGGCGAAGAAATGGCGCTTCTCGTCCTCGTCATAGGCGATGTTCAGCCCGTCGAAGAGCGCCTTCATGCTGGCGTTGGCCGACCAGATCGACAGCAGCAGGCTGAGCACGAAGGCCACGCCCAGCTTGGCCTGTTCCTGGCTGGCGAGGCGCAGCATCTGCTCGCCGATGATGTTGACGACGCTGGCGGGAAAGACGCTGGACATCTCCTGCAGCTGCTTTTCGACCGCCCCGACGTCGGCGAACAGGCCGTACAGCGAGACGAAGGCGCCGATGGCCGGGAAGATGGCCAGCAGGGTGTAGAAGGTCACGCCACCCGCCACGGCGGGCAGGCGGTCGACGCTGATCTCGCGGAAGGTGCGCCACAGGATGTCGCGCCAGCCCAGCACGGGGATGCGGTGCGGATGCCGCGCCGCCCGGCCGCGCATCGGCTCGGCCTTGTCAAATTCGTGCGGCGGCATGGCCCGGTCCTCGGACAGGCCGGGCGGATGGTCCAGCGGCGTCTCGTTCGGCGCGTGGCCGGGCCGGGGCTTGGGCAGGACGAACGGGACCAGGGCCAGCAGGGCGATCCACGGGGCCAGGTGGTAGGGCCGCGAGGCGATCCACGACCGGATCGGGCGCCGCGGCGCGGTGTCTGTCATGGTCTGGCCCTCCGCTGGGGGAACACGCCCGGCGCCGCTCCGTTCCCCGCGATGAGGCTTCACCTTGCCAACCTCCGAGTCGTCGACGACCTTGCGCGTCATGCAAGCCCACGTCGCTAGCCTCTATCGCCATCCCGTCAAGGGATTCACGCCTGAACGCCTGGACCGGGTCGAGCTGGTCGCGGGCCAGTGCTTTCCCTGCGACCGCCTCTATGCGGTCGAGGACGGGCCCAGCGGCTTCGATCCGGCCGCCCCCGCCCATATCTCCAAGATGAAGTTCGCGGTGCTGGCCAAGATCCCCCAGGTGGCCAGAGCCCGCACCGCCTATGACGCGGCGACCGGGGTGTTCACCGCCCGGGCCGAGGGACAGGCCGACTTCGCCGGCGACCTGCGCGGCGACGACGGTCGGCGCAGGTTCGAGGCCTGGCTGGCCGAGCTGCTGGGCGACGCGGTCCAGGGGCCGCTGCGCGTGGTGGAGGGACCCGGCGACTACCGGTTCATGGACAGCCGCAGCGGCTATGTCTCTGTCGTCAACCTGGCCAGCGTCCGCGACCTGGAGGCCCGGCTGGGCCGACCGGTCGACCCGCTGCGCTTCCGCGCCAACCTCTATGTCGAGGGCTGGCCGGCCTGGGCGGAGAACGATTGGGCCGGCCGGGCGATGCGGGTGGGGGAGGCGAGGGCCGAAGTGCTCAAGCCGATCGTCCGCTGCGCCGCCACCCATGTCGACCCGGTCACGGCCGAGCGCGACATCGAACTGGTCAAGGCCCTGTTCGACCACTACGGCCACATGTTCTGCGGCGTCTACCTGAAGGTGGAGGAGGGCGGGGCCGTGGCCGAGGGCGATGGGGTGGGGCTGGTCTAGAGTTTGTCCTCGACGTCCATTTGCTGATGAAGCACGCGGATGACCACGATCGCGTCGTCGCGAATGACGTGGAAAAGCATATGTGAGCCGGCCGGGTGCTTGCGATAACCGGTCCGGATTTCTTCGCAGGCCTGTCCAAGCGAGTGTTTGGCGGCGATACAGTCGATGATGGCGGTCAGGTCGCGGATGTAGGCGTCAGCCCGCCGACGGCCCCACCGATCCCGCGAATAGACCCACGCTTCCTGCAAGTCGCGCCGGGCGCGCGGCGCGAGCGTGTAGCCGGTCACGTGTTCGCCGGCTCCATCTCCGCCATCTCAACAAGGAAGGCCTCGACATCGAAGGCTTGCGGCGCTCCGCTTGCCTCGCCCTCGATCAGGGCCGCGCGCAGGGTCGCCAAACGGGCTTCACGCTCTTCCAGCAGCCGCAGACCCGCCCGCACGACCTCGCTGGCCGAGCCGTAGCGGCCTTCGGCGACCTGGCCCTCGATAAAAGTCTGGAAGTGCTCGCTCAGAGCGATCGACGTATTCTTGCTCATGGGATCCTCGCAGATCGCGAGAATACCAAAAACTGGTACCGACTTCAAACTCGCCCCGGCGGCGATGACGCGCTAAGGAGCCGCCTCATGACCCTAACCCTCGTCAAAGCCTGGAACGCCGCCAAGGATCGTCTGAAGACCGTTCAGATCGACCAGCCGGCCATCGACGCCCGCCTGCTGCTGGAAGTGGCCGCCGACGTCACCCGCACCGACATCATCACCGACCCCTACCGGGTGCTGACCGAAGCCCAGATGGCGACGCTGGACGACTTCTTGGACCGCCGGGCCCGCCGCGAGCCGGTCAGCCACATCATCGGCCGCAAGGGGTTCTGGAAGATCCTGCTGCAGGTCAACAAGCACGTCCTGACCCCGCGTCCCGAAACCGAGGTGATCGTCGACGAGGTGCTCAAGGCGTTCCCCGAGCAGATGCCGTTCAACATGCTGGACCTGGGCGTGGGCTCGGGCACGATCCTGCTGGCGGTCCTCGCCGAGCGGCCGGCCGCCAAGGGGCTGGGGATCGACGTCTCGGAAGAGGCCCTGGCCGTGGCGCGCGAAAACGCCGCCAACCTGGACCTCGCCGGCCGGACGGCCCTGCTGCGTGGCGACTGGACCAACGGCCTGGGCGACGACAGCTTCGACCTGGTGGTGTCGAACCCGCCCTATATCGCCACCCATGTGATCGAGACCCTGGAGCCCGAGGTTCGCGACCACGAGCCGCGCCTGGCCCTGGACGGCGGCCCCGACGGCCTGGACGCCTATCGCTTCCTGGCCGGCGAGATCCTGCGGGTGCTCAAGCCGGGCGCGATGTTCGCCGTCGAGATCGGCCACGACCAGTCGGACGCGGTCGAGGCGCTGTTCAAGCAGGCCGGCGCCCAGAATGTGCGGACCGTCAAGGATCTGTCGGTCAACGACCGCGTTGTCACCGGTACGAAATAGCTGCCTCGAAAAATCCCTTGGAAACCCCGGCGTGAGGCGGTAGACGGATAAGGTCTCCTTCCAAAACGCCGGGTGACGGGAACAGCGGTCGTCTCGATGACCGTAAGACTCCCCCGGCAGGCGCGAACGGCCGACCAGGCTGATCGCCGCGCCCGAACCGGGCGGAGGCTCTACGGAAACCAGCGTCTCTAGAACATCGAAGGCAGGACCTAACCGGGTTCACCCCGCTCCAGAGGCCAAACACCGGACGCGCAGATCGCCGCCGGACAGGTTCAGAAGAGAAGATGAGAGATTTCAAGGGCATGAAGCGCCAGCGCGGCCGCAACAATCGCGGCGGAGCGGGTAGCGGCGGCAAGCCTCAGCAGCACAACGCCAACCGGGCCTTCGATTCGAACGGCCCCGAAGGCGTCAAGGTGCGCGGCGCGGCCCAGAGCGTCTACGAGAAGTATCAGCAGCTGGCCCGCGACGCGACCTCGTCCGGCGACCGGGTCCTGGCCGAGAATTACCTGCAGCACGCCGAGCACTATTTCCGCGTCCTGCGCGCCATCCAGCCGAATCGACCCGTCAGCGACATCGTCGGCAAGGACGCCTATTCGGCCTACGAGATCGATTTCGAGGCCGAGCCCGAAGAGCAGCCCGAAGCGCCGGAAGCGGCCCAGGCCGAGGCCTCGGCCGAGGGTGAGGGCGAAGGCCAGGGCGGCGAGCCGCGCCGCGACCGGTTCGAGAATCGTCCGCGCGAGGATCGCCAGCGCGACGACCGTCCCCGCGACAATCAGAACCGCGACCGCGACCGTGATGGCCAAAGTCAGGGCCAGGGCCGCCGCGACCGCTGGCGCGACCGCGACGACCGTCCCCGTGATGATCGTCCCCGAGACGATCGCCCGCGTGACGACCGTCCCCGCGATGATCGCCCTCGCGACGATCGTCCCCGTGATGATCGTCCCCGCGACGACCGCCCGCGGGAAGACCGCTTCCGGGACGAGCGTCCGCGTGAGGATCGCGTCCGGGAGGATCGCCCCGTCGCCGCCGAGGGCGCCGACCAGCCCCAGGGTGAAGGCCGCCGCGAGCGTCCGCGCCGTGAACGGGCGCCGCGCGACCGTGATCCGATGGCGGTGATCGAGCCGCAGGCCACGCCGCTGGTCAGCGAGGCTCCGGCCTCGCCGCTGCTGCGCGGCCAGGACGGCGACGTCAGCCACGCCCCGGCGTTCCTGGGCCGCAAGTCGACCCGCGCCGAGGCGCCGGCCGAAGCCGCTCCGACGGCTCCAGCGGCGGAAGAGGGCGAGGCCCCGGCCAAGCCCAAGCGCCGCCGCGCCCCGCGCAGCTTCGAAGGCGCCGCCGCGCCGGAGTCGGGAGAGGCCTAGGGTCCGCCCTCAATTGCGTGTCGGTGACACCCAAGCGAAATCAGTTGACCCAGGGGCCGGCGCAGTGCGCTCGCCCTGGGTCCCGGCTCTACGGTCCGCCAGGCGGACCTTCGGCCGGGATGACAACTGAAAATCAACGATCCAATTGAGTTCGCACCCTAGGCGACGGCCCGGCTGGCCTTCTGGCGGGTGAACCGGTTGACGGGAACGTCCAGCCCCAGGCTCTCGCGGAACGTCGCGCCCTCGTAGTCCTCGCGGAAGATCCCGCGTTTCTGGAGCAGGGGCACGACCTCCTCGACCAGCAACTGGAACTGGCCGGGCAGGGACTCGCCGATCACGAAGCCGTCCGAGGCGCGGCTATCCAGCCACAGTTGGAACTTGTCGGCGATCTGCTCGGGCGTTCCGACCAGGTCGCCGCGCGGGGTGGCGAAGCGCAGGGCCACTTGGCGCAGCGTCAGGTTCTCTTCCTCGACCGCCTTGGCGATCTTCAAGGTCGCCGACTGCGAGCTGTTGACGCCGCGGCTGAACACGTCGGGGAAGGGCGCGTCGAGATCATAGCCGGTGAAGTCGTGGTCGTTGAAGCCGCGGCCCAGCATGGCCAGGGCCGACTCGATCGACACCAGCTCGGCGCGTTCCCGCCAGCGGGCCTCGGCCTCGGCCTCGGTCGAGCCGATGATCGGCGCGGCGGCGGGCAGGATGAAAAGGCTGTCGGGATCGCGACCGAAGCCGGCCGCCCGCGCCTTGACGTCGGCGTAGTAGGTCCGGGCCTCCTCGACGCCGCCGTGGCCGACGAAGATCGCGTCGGCGCGCTTGGCGGCCAGGTTGCGGCCGTCCTCCGAGGCGCCGGCCTGGAAGATCACCGGCTGGCCCTGCGCCGAACGCGCGATGTTCAGCGGCCCCTTCACCGACAGGAATTCGCCCTTATGGTCCAGGGTGTTGAGCTTGTCGGGATCGAAGAACACCCCGCTGGCCTTGTCGTGGACCAGGGCGTCGTCCTCCCAGCTGTCCCAGAGGCCCTGGACGACGTCGAGATACTCGGCCGCCAGACGATAGCGGGTGTCGTGCGCCAGGTGCTCGGCCCTGCCGAAGTTTTCGGCCGAACCCTCCAGCCACGAGGTGACGACATTCCACCCCGCGCGGCCGCCGCTGATATGGTCCAGCGACGCGAACTGGCGGGCCACGTTGAAGGGCTCGGAATAGGTGACGCTGAGCGTGGCCACCAGGCCGATATGCTCGGTCACCGCCGCCAGGGCCGACAGGATGGTGATCGGTTCGAAGCGGTTCAGATAATGCGGACTGGACTTGGCGTTGATCGACAGGCTGTCGGCGATGAACAGGAAGTCGAACTTGCCTTGTTCCGCCAGCTTGGCGGCGCGGCTGTAGTATTTGAAGTCCGTGCTCGCGCCCGGCTGGGCGTCCGGATGGCGCCAGTCGGTCCAGGTGCGCCCCGCGCCCTCGATCATGTGACCGAGCTTCAACTGCCTGCGCTTCGCCATGACGGCCTCCGATGAAATGTTTCGGCGGGATGACTGTCACCGCGCGCCGGGCGCGACAATGGAGTTTCGTCAATAGATCTTATGATGGATTGTTATTGGTCCTTATGATTTCTCATCATGAAGGTATGTATTTGAAGGATGGATATATAAATCTCTGAGCCTGATTGAAGGAATACTGCTTCGCGCCGATCGAACTGATTGCCCATGTTGCCGCCGGTCGCGGCGTTGCTCGCCGTGTGTCGAACCCACCAGGCGAGGAGAGGCCCATGAGCGCCAGCATCACCGGCATTCGCGAAAAGACGGGACTGAGCACGATCCACCTCAACCCGACCATCGGCTCGGAAGTCAGCGGGATCGACCTGCGTCAGCCGCTCGACCGCTCGCAGCGGGACGCGCTCAAGGCCCTGCTGCTGGAGCGCAAGGTGCTGTTCTTCCGCGACCAGGACATCACCCGCGACCAGCAACTGGCCTTCGCCGCCAACTTTGGCGAGGTCTACGCCCACCCGGTCGGCGGCGTCGAGACCCACCGCGCCGTCCAGCCGATCTCGGCCCAGGCGCTGAAGGACTATGACATCCGCGAGAACCACTGGCACACCGACACCAGCTGGAGGATCAACCCGTCCTTCGGCGCGGTGCTGAAGGCCGTGCATATTCCCGAGGTGGGGGGCGACACGATCTGGGCCGACGGCGGCGCGATCTATCGCGGCCTGCCTGACGACCTGAAGGCCGCCGTCGACGACCTCTACGTGATCCACGACTACCAGGACGCCCTCGGCCGCTCCGGCGAGCGCTATCCCCTGGTGGCCCACCCCGCCATCCGCACCCATCCGGAAACCGGCGAGGACATCTTCTGGATCAATTTCAGCCTCAAGCCCCGGTTCGTCGACCTGGCGCCGGAGGAGAGCAGGGCGCTGCTGGCCCGGCTGTATGACCAGGCCAAGAAGCCCGAATATCACGCCCGCTTCCGCTGGCGGCCCAACTCGGTGGCCCTGTGGGACAACCGCGCGGGCCTGCACTACGCGGTGCGCGACTACGGCGACTTCCCGCGCGTGATGGAACGCGTGCTGATCGGTTCGGACGACATCCCCTACCGCGAGCGCCGCCCGACCTGACCCTGCGGCGCGCCTTTCACTTTCAAGACCAGCAAAACGACGTGGCGGTCATGGACGCCGCGCGGGGGATAGACTTTTGACTCTGCCTTACAAGACCCGGGCGCTTGCCCGGCCTGCGCCTCGATCGACCCTGCGGACGGGCCTGCTGGCCTGCGCCTCGATCCTGACCGTTTCGGGGCTCGCCGACCCGGCCCGGGCCGCCGAGACGCCGGCCGCCGCGCCGGTCGTCGACGCGGCTCCCGCCGAGGTCGAGGGCGCCGTCGCCCTGGAGGGCGTGATCGTCACCGGCGTGCGCGGCGTGCGCGGCACCGTGGCCGACAGCCCGGCCCCGGTCGACGTGATCTCCAGCGAGCAACTGACGGCCACTGGCAAGGTGGGCCTGAAGGAGGTGCTCAACACCGTGATCCCGTCGTTCAACCTGCCGGGCGTCAACGGCGGCGGCACGTCGTGGACGGTGCGGGCCATCACCATGCGCGGCCTGAACGGCGACCAGGCCCTGTTCCTGGTCAACGGCAAGCGCCGGCATGGCACGGCGCTGATCAACAACCTGGCCCGGGTGGGACGCGGCGGCGCGCCGGTCGACCTGGACCTGATCCCGACCTCGGCCATCGAGCGCATCGAGGTGCTGCGCGACGGCGCCTCGGCCCAGTACGGCTCGGACGCCATCGCCGGGGTGGTCAACATCATCCTGAAGAAGGACGCCGAAGGCGGGTCGTTCAGCTACACCGGCGGCCAGACCTATCTGGGCGACGGCGACACCCGCAGCGCCACCCTGAACTACGGCCTGCCGCTGGGCGAACGGGGCGGTTTCGTTCAGCTGGCCCTGAACTGGAAGAACAACGAGGCCGCCTCGCGCTCGGTCCCGTCGCGGGCCCAGTACCTCTACCAGCCCACGGTCACGACCGTCGGCGGGGTCACCACCGTCACCCCCGATCCCCGCGACGCCACCGCCGACCGCTATTATTGGGGCAAGAGCTACGGTCCCGGCGAGGAGGACATCCTGGCGGCGTCCTACAACGCCGAACTGCCCTGGAAGGACCTGACCCTCTATTCGACCGGCACGCTGAGCCATCGCGCGGCGAAGAAGAACACTGGCAGCTTCCTGCCCAACCTCGCGCCGGTGGCCGGGGTGACGGCCGGACGGCCCCAGAACCGCAACTCGCTGCCCGAGGTCTATCCCGACGGCTTCAACGCCCTGCGGCGGATCTTCGAGCTCGACTTCCAGACCACCCTGGGCGCGCGCGGCCAGGCCAAGGACTGGGACTGGGACCTGTCGACCACCTTCGCCCAGGACCACGCGCAGCTGGACGGCCAGAACACCCTCAACGCCACCCTGGGCCCCGCCAGCCCGACCTATTTCCACCTGTCGACCCACCAGTTCCAGCAGTGGACCACCAATCTCGACGTCACCCGCGAGTTCGAGGGCGTGCTGCCCCGGCCGGTGCAGGTGTCATGGGGCCTGGAACAGCGCTACGAGCACTTCCGGATCGAGCCGGGCGACGAGGCGTCCTACGTCGTCGGCGACTATGTGATCCCGGCCGGCCAGCCGTTCGCCGGCCTGCGACCCAATCCCGGCTTGGCCTCCTACGCCGGAACCGCCCCGGAGGACGCCGGCTCGATCAGCCGCAACGTCTACGCCGCCTATGTCGACGTCGGGACCAACCTGACCGAAACCTGGTACGTCGGCGTGGCCGGCCGCCACGAGCGCTACACGGGCGACGTGGGCGACACCACCAGCGGCAAGCTGACCACCCGCTGGGAGTTCCTGCCGGGCTATGCGGTGCGCGCCACGGTCAGCAACGGCTTCCGCGCCCCGTCCCTGGCCCAGTCGGTGTTCGCCAGCTCGACCATCAACGGCAACCTCTGCGCCGCCGCGCCCAACAACGTCTTCCGCGGCGCGCCCTGCACGCCGGGCGAATACCTGACCTTCCCGACCAAGGTGCTGCGCGCCGACTCGTCCGAGGCCCGGGCCCTGGGGGCCACGCCGCTGAAGCCCGAGACCTCGACCAACTACAGCTTCGGGATCACCGCCGAGCCGACCAGCCGCCTGCGGGTCACCCTGGACGCCTACCGGATCGACATCGACGACCGCATCGTCGACACCAGCAACCTGGACCTCAGCGCGGCCCAGCTGGCCTCGCAGCCGGCCCTGTCGCCCTTGCTGGCGCGGTTCCCGCAAGGCCTGGCGGCGACCTACTACACCAACGCCGTCTCGACCCGGACGACGGGCGTGGACCTGGTCGGCGAGTACGCCTTCGACCTCGGCGCCTTCGGCCGCCTGAACCTCAACGCCGCCTACGCCTTCAACAAGACCAGGATCACCCGGCGGATCGACACCCCGGCCGTCCTGAAGGCGGTCAATCCCAACCTGGTGCTGTTCGACCGCCAGAAGATCGCCGACCTGACCGTCGGCACGCCGCGCAAGAAGCTGATCCTCGCCGCCCTGTGGAGCCGCGACACGGTCACCGCCAGCCTGCGGACCACGCGGTACGGCCAGTACACGGAGGCGGGAACCTCCGCCGATCTCGACCGGACCTACAGTTCCAAGTGGGTGACCGACCTCGACATCGCCTGGGATGTCCGTCCGACCACCAACCTGGCGATCGGGGCCAACAACCTGTTCGATGAGCATCCCGACAAGATCGGCATCGTCAACGCCGACACCGGCATGAACCAATTCGGTCTGTTCTCGCCCTTCGGCATCACCGGCGGCTACTACTACGCCCGCCTGACCCAACGCTTCTGAGGGAGGGCGCCATGCAACGACGCAGCCTCATTGCCGCCCTGACCGCCGCCGTCCTGCTGGCCGGATGCGGCGCGCCGGGGGAAGGCGGCCAGACCGTCCTCAAGGTCGGCAGCCAGAGGGGCGGCACGAAAGCGATTCTGCTCGCCTCGGGCGCCCTGGAAGGCGCGCCCTACAGGATCGAGTGGAGCGAGTTCGCCGCCGCCCAGCCGCTGCTCGAGGCGGTCGGGGCCGGCGCCGTCGATCTGGGCGAGGCCGGCGACGCGCCGTTCCTGTTCGCCTACGCCAGCGGGGCCAGGATCAAGGCCGTGCAGGCCGGCAAGAGCGGCGGCTCGGCGACGGCCCTGCTGGTGCGCAAGGGCTCGCCGATCCGCGGCCTCGCCGACCTGCGCGGCAGGAAGATCGCCACGGGACGCGGATCGATCGGCCACTACCTGCTGCTGCGGTTGCTGGAGGAGGCGGGGCTGAGCCCGACCGACGTCCAGGTCGTGTTCCTCAATCCCGGCGACGCCAAGGCCGCCTTCACCAGCGGGGCCATCGACGCCTGGGTCACCTGGGGCTCGTATGTCGCCCTGGCCAAGCTGCACGATGACGCCACGATCCTGGCCGACGGCGACGGGCGGCTCAGCGGCTACGGCTACGAAGCGGCCAGCGAGGCGGCGATCGCCGGCAAGCGGCCGCAGGTCGAGGACTTCCTGCGCCGCCTGGCCAAGGCCCGGCGCTGGGCGGGCGAGCATCCGCAGGCGTTCGCCGCCGCCCTGGCGAAGGAGACGGGCCTGCAGCCGGACGTGGCGCTCTACACCGTCCAGCACTACCGCATCGCGCCGTCGGCGATCGACGACGCGGCGGTGGCCGAGGGACGGGCCGTGCTCGACCGCTTCCGGGCGGCCGGGGCGGTGACCTCGACCCGCGACCCGGCCGGCGCCTTCGACCGCTCGTTCAACGCGGCGGTCGCGCCGTGACCCACGGCCAGGCCTGGCGCTGGCTCAGGCGCCTTCCGCCGCGACTCCGGCTGGGGCGAACACGCGGCGACCCACAGCAACCAGCACTGGCGCATGGGCTCGATCTTCGAGCGCGCCCGTCTGCAGGCGATCGAAATCGCCGCCCACAAGACCCTTCAAGCCGAGGAGACCGCCCAATGAGCCGAGAAAGCCTGGCCAAGCTGCTGGCCGACCTGCACGCCGAGCGCGTGCGCACCTGGGATTCCGCCGCGCTGAAGATCAATGTCGATCAGCGCGCGACCCTGGTGGAGACCGCCGACCCGGCCGCCTGGGTCAAGGTCGGCGACGCGGTGGCGCCGTTCGTCCTGCAGGACGTCGAAGGCGGTGAACTGACCCTGAAGGACCTGATCGCCAAGGGACCGGCGGTGCTGGTGTTCTTCCGCTTCGCCGGCTGCCCGGCCTGCAATATCGCGTTGCCCTACTATGAGCGCGCCCTGCAGCCGACGCTGAAGGCGCTGGGCGTGCCGCTGGTGGCGGTCAGTCCCCAGGTCCCCGAACGATTGGGCGAGATCCGTACGCGCCACGGCCTGACGTTCAAGGTCGCCTCCGACACGGACAACGCCCTGGGGCGGCGGTTCGGGATCCTCTACACCGCCGACGAGGCCAGTCAGGCCGCCCAGCGGGCGCGAGGCGGCTCCATCGGCGAGGTCACCGGCACGGGGACCTGGGAGTTGCCGCAGCCGACCGTGGTGGTGATCGGACCCGACCAACTGGTGAAGTTCGTCGACGTCAGTCCCGACTGGCTGATGCGGACCGAGGCCGAGCCGGTGATCGCGGCGGTCAGGGCGCTGGCGACCGTTCCGGCGCGCCCAATCCTGTCTATCGAGGCGTCCTGAACCACGGCGGTCGCACCACGAACCGCAGGTTCAGCGGGTCGGGCGCACCAGGATAGTAGTCGGTGCTGATGATCTGGGCGCCCGAGCGCAGCGCGGCCTGCAGGCGGCCCTGGTCGTGCAGCCGGGCCTCGCGGGTGTCGGCGTCGCTGCGGGTGCGAACCAGGAAGCCCTGGGCGACCAGGTCCTTGATCCGGGCTTCCTCGGCCTGGGGATCCTGGACGTTGAACACCGCGGCTTCGGGCTCGGCGGCGTCGTAGAGGCCAAACATCATGCGGCCGGCCAGGGACGGATGGTCCTGGCGATAGAGCTGGGCGATCCGCGGGTTGGAATCCAGCACCAGCAGCACCTTGCCGCGCGACGCCGCCAGGCTGGGCCAGCGCCCGTCCGTCGCCGCTTGGCGCAGGGTGGGAGCGTCGCCGCGCAGGTCGTCCGGCGCGACGATGTGGGTGCGGTCGAACGCCTGGACCGCGTCGGCGTCCAGGCCCGCGAGGTCCGCCTCGGTATAGAGCGGCGGGTTGGGAATGGCGGGCGTGTCGAACGGCTCTTCCTTGGTGTTGACGAAGATCACGATCAGGTCGTGATCGGGATGGGCGCGTGACCAGGCGGCGACTTGGCCGAAGCAGTCGGCCAGGGTCAGGCACAGCGTGCGCGCATCGACGACGGGGGCGTGCAGGACCTTGGCGCCCGGCCGCTTCATGGTCGCCAGCCGGACCGGATCGCCGGCATAGGGCGCGGCGTAGAGACCCCCGACGCTGTCGGCGTAGGGGTCGAATTCCAGCTGGCGCAGGCCCAGGTCCAGTTGCGCGGCGATCGGCGGATGGCCGTATTCGACGCCCGTGGAACGCGGGCCCATCACCTGGCGCTGGTGGGCCAGGGCGGCCGGGTCCAGGTCCGGGCGATAGCTGTTGTGCGAGCCCAGCACGTGCATGGCGTTGAGCCGGGGCGCATCGGCGGCGTGCGCGCTCAGCGGCGTCAGCAGGGCGATCGAGGACAGCAGGGCGGCGGACAGGCGCATGGCGGATCTCGTGAAGGGAAAAGTCGGCTGGGCGCACGGGCGCGCCCAGCCGTGAGTTGAAGCGGCCGAGGGGGGCGGCCGCCTTCGAGGGACGGTTAGAACTTGCCGCGCAGGGTCAGCGAGACCGTGCGGCCCCAGTGATAGATCTCCATCGGCTGGTCCTTTGTCTTGCCGTAGACGTAGCGGATCTCGTCCGTGAGGTTCGAGCCTTCCAGCGTCAGGGCGTAGTTCGGCGTCAGGTCGTACGAGATCGAGCCGTCCAGCGAGCCGTAGGCGTCGATATAGGACTCGGCGGTGGTGGTGCTGCCCGTGCCCGACAGGTAGCGCGAGCGCCAGAACCAGCCCAGGCGGGCGGCCAGCGGACCCTTCTCGTAGTAGCCGACCAGATTGTAGCTGGTCTTGGACAGGCCGATCAGGTCGTCCTTGATCTGGCGGTTGCCGGCGAAGTAGCTGGCCTTGCTGTCCACGAGCGTCACCGAGGCCTGGACGCCCAGGCCGTCGAACGGACCCGGCAGGAAGGCCAGGCTCTGGTTGTAGGCCACCTCGACACCGGTCAGCTTGGCGTCGCCGCCGTTGACGCTGGTCGACAGCAGGACGTCGCCGCGGCCTGGCACCTGGATCGTGGTGTTCTGCTGGGTGATGTAGTCGTCCATCTTCTTCCAGAACACCGCGCCGGTCAGGACCGTGGTCGGAGCCGGGTACCACTCCAGCGACGCGTCAAGCTGGTCGGCCAGGAACGGCTTCAGGGCCGGGTTGCCGCCCGAGGCGTTGGGCGAGTCGCGCGAAACGCTGATGCGCGGCGCGCTGTCGGTGACGTTGGGCCGGTTGACGACGCGCGAGGCGGCGAAGCGGGCGATCAGGGTGTCGCTGAGCTCGGCCTTGACGTTCAGGCTGGGCAGCCAGTTTCCATAGTCCTGCGGATAGGCCACCGGCGTCAGGACCGGGTTGTTGCCGGCGTCGGTGCTGGTCAGGGTGCCGCTCGCCACCTGTTCGGTGCGGGCGTAGCGGACGCCGACATTGCCGCTGATCGGCACGACGGCCTCGAACCGGAAGTCGCCGCGCACATAGGCGCTGGTGATCTTCTGGTCGACGACGAACGAGTTGCGGGCGTCGGCGGCCGACAGCGGCTGGGCGGCGACGGCTGGCGTGAACAGGCTGTTGTAGAAGGCCGTGGTGGTCGGGGTGACCCAGTTGCGCGGCGTATTGCCGTCGAAATCCGACAGGAAGTTCTTGTAGGGGAGGGGCTCGTAGAAGGACGCGCCAAGCGTGGTGACGGGCACGTTGAGGTCGTTGTTGAGCACCCAGTCGCGGCGGCGATAGTCGCGCTTGAGGTTGTGACGCTCGGCCCCGAAGGCGATCTTGCTGAACCAGCCGTCGAAGGTGCGGGCGCCGTCCAAGCGGAAGGTCTCGTCGGTGTCGCGCGAGTCCTTCCAGGTGTAGTCGAAGGCCTGGCCGACGAAGTTGGCCGGGTTGGTGTAGTCCACCGTGGTGGTCAGCTGCGGGATCGACTTGTAGCCGCGCGAGAAGTCGTAGGTCAGCGGGCCGAAGAACGCCAGGCGGTTGCGCTTGGTGGCCTGGCCGTCCGGATGGTAGCTGCGGGCCCGCGAGAAGGCGTACTCGGCGTTGAAGCTCCAGGCGCCGGGCGTCCAGCCCTGCTTGAGGCCGACGGCGGTCAGGTCGTGGCGATTGAGGCTGGTCTCGCGCGAGGCCATCCAGCGCACGTTGTTGATCGTGCCGCCGACGACCGTGTCACCGACCGTCTTCTGGCTGCCGGCCACGAAGACCGGCTTCTGAAAGGTGGTGTCGTCCGGATAGATGTCGAGGCCGAACTCGTCGTAGTCGACGTCCAAGCGGGTCACCAGCACGTCGACATCGGTCTGGAAGTCGCCGTTCGGCCGCCACTGGCCGGTCACCGCGCCGGAATAGAGCTTGCGATGCTCGGTCTCGATGGTCGGGCGGGTGCGCGAGGGCGTGTAGAGGCCGTCGCCCAGCACCGACTTGAACTTATCGAGGTTCCAGCCGACCTGGTACAGGCGGTCGTTGCGCACGTGGCGCTCGTCGTAGAGCCCCGAGGCCAGCAGGCCCAGGGTGTTGTCGGCGCTGGTCCAGCTGAGCAGGCCCGAAGCCGACGGATCGGCCTTCTTGCGCACGTCGCCATAGGTCTCGCGGATCGAGAAGGCGGCCTTGTGGCCCACGTCCAGCGGCTTGAAGGTCTTGATGTTGATATTGCCGCCCAGGGCGCCTTCGTCCATGTCGGCGGTCGGGGTCTTGACCACCTCGATCTGCGAGATCAGCTCGGCCGGCAGGACCTCGAAGCGGAACTGGCGGCCCTTGGCGCCGCCGTTCTCGATCAGTTCGTTGACCGCGATCGAGCGGCCGTTCAGTTCGACATACTGGAACTGCGGACCCAGGCCCCGGACGCTGACATAGAGGCCCGCGCCGCGCTGGCGGTCGATGGTCACGCCGGTGACCAGCTGCAGGGCCTCGGCGGCGTTGCGGGTGGGGAATTTGCCGATGTCCTCGGCGTTGATCGCGTCCAGGCCGTAGGCGGCCGAGCGCTTCAGGGCGGCGGCGGCCTGCAGGCTCTTGCCGTACGAGGTGACCACGATCGTATCGACGGTGTCCGCTGTTTCGGCGGGCTCGGCGGCCGGCGCGGCGGTGGGTTCGGCCGTCGGTTCCGCGGCCTGGGCGGCCTGGGCGGAGGCCAGGGCGGCGAAGGCGAGAATGGCGACGGCGCCGGCGCAGCGCGCCGACGAGTTCTTGGAGCGGATCATCTGGTCCCCCGATCGGTTGCGGCCCGCGGGGAGGCGCGGGTCGAGGGGGTAGAACGAAAGCCCGGCGGTTCGCCCTCAGTCCGTCGTCGGTGAATTATTTGCGACGACCTGTTGAAAACCTTGGGCTTTCATCCGTGTCGGGACGAGTCCTTGGCCGGGGTGATGACCAGGCTTCCGTCGGGCGTCATGCGGGTCTTCACCGGCAAGGCGACCTCCAGGGCGGCGCGGACGTCGTCCAGCCGCTCGACGCGCACCGAGCCCGACAGGCGCAGGTCGGCCAGGGCCGGATCGCCGAGGATCACCCTTCGCCCGGCCGCGCGGGAGAGCCGTTCGGCGACTTCGACCAGGCCGGCGTCGGCGAAGACCAGGCGGCCGCTGGTCCAGGCGGCGTCGCCCGCTACGTCGCCGGTTTCGGAGCGACCGCCGCGCTCCGCCGAAAGGTAGCGCTCGCCGGGCCGCAGCAGCACGTCGGGCGCGCCCGCTTGGCTCACCCGCAGCGAGCCCTGCACCAGCGACACGGTCAGGCGGCGGCCGTCCGCGACGTTGAAGCGGGTGCCCAGCACCGTCAGGGTGCGGTCCGAAACCGCCACGGTGAAGGGGCGTCGCGCATCGTGGCTGACGTCGAAGAAGGCGTCGCCTTCGGTTAGGGCCAAGGTCCGGGCGCGTCGGGACAACCGGGCGGTCAGGCGGCCGCCGGGACTGAGGGTGACGCGGCTGCCGTCGGCCAGGGTCAACCGCGCCGTGGCGTGCGGCGGGGCGACATAGGTTTCCGTCCGGGGACGATCGACGAGCGCCACGCCGGCCACGACGCCGGCGGCCGTCAGGGTCAGTCCGCCGATCAGCCAGCGGCGATCGGTTCGATGCGGCCGGCGCGTCGCCGGGCGGTCCAGGCCGGTCTCCAACCGCACCGAGCGGCGCAGGGCGCGCACGGCCGGATCCTCGGCGGCCAGGCCGATGGCCAGCCACGCCTCACGGGTCTCGGCGATCTCCTCGCGCGCCTGGGCCGAACCTTCGGCCCAGGCGTCGAGCACCGCCTGTTCGGCGGCGGACAGGGGACGCGAAAGACTGGCGGCCAGGATCCGGCGCGGGTCGGGTCCGGCGGGCTCGGTCGGGGTGTCAGGCGTCATGGTCGGTTCCGATCGCCAGGCGCAGCCGCGCCAGGGCGGTCATCATATGTTTCTCGATGGCGCTGACTGACACGCCCAGCCGCGCGGCGGCCTCGGCCTGGGTCAGGCCCTCGAAGCGACAAAGCACGAAGGCCGCGCGGACGCTGGGGCTCAGGGTGTCCAGCGCCGCCACCAGGCCGCGCAGCCGCTCGCGTCCGGCCAGGGCGGTCTCGGCGGAGGGCTCCTCGTCGGGCAGGCCGGGATCGACCTCGACGTGGCGGTCGCGCCGGCGGGAGCGCTCGTGGCGCTCATGGTCGATCAGGGCGTTGGCCGCCACGGTGAACACCAGGCCGTCGGGGTTGCCCCAGTGCAGGCGCGCGAACCGGCGGGACAGGCGCATGAACACCTCCTGGGTCAGGTCCTCGGCGTCTTCGGCCCCGACCGAACGTCGCTGGAAGAAGCTGAGCAGCGGTCGGCGATAGCGCGAGACGAGGGTGTCGAACCGCGGCGCGTCGAGCGCGGGTCGCGGCTCGGCCGCGTCGCTGGCCCTGACCGGCGGCTCCTCGTTGGTCGACGCCAGGCTCGGGAAGATCAGAACGCCCATCGCAGCCTCGTGGACAGGTAGCGGCCCCAATGATGAATCTCCATCGGCTGGTCGCGGCTCTCGCCGTGGACGAAGCGACGCGCGTCGGCCAGGTTCACGCCTTCGACGGTGATCGTCGCCTGTCGGTTGATCCGCCAGGACGCCGCGCCGTCCAGCGACCCGAAGGCCGCCGTGGTGGCCGGGGCGGTGATCGAGCTGCCGATCGTGGTCAGGTAGGGACTGCGCCAGTTGTAGCCCAGCCGCACGGACGCCCGGCCGCGCTCGTAGAAGGCCAGCAGGCTGTAGTTGGTGCGCGACAGGCCCAGCAGGGCGTTGCGGATCACCCGGTCGCCGGCGAAATAGTTGGCCTGGCTGCGCACGAGGGTCAGCGAGCCCTGCACGCCCAGGCCGTCCAGCGGCGCGGGCAGGCTCTTGAAGGCGCGGCTGTAGGCCAGCTCCAGGCCCTGGATGCGGGCGTCACCGCCGTTGACATTGGTCGACAGCAGGATCTCGCCGCGCCCGGGAACCTGGATGAAGGTGTTCTGGGCGGTGATGTAGTTGTCGAGCCGCCGATCGAACACCGCGCCGGTCAGGGCGCCCCCGGACGGGAAGTACCACTCCAGCGAGGCGTCCAGCTGGGTGGCCAGGAACGGGTCGAGGTCGGGATTGCCGCCGTTGGCCGTCGGCGTGTCGCGGGCCAGGGTGATGCGCGGGGCGTTGTCGACGACGTTGGGGCGGTTGACCACCCGCGAGGCGGCCAGCCGCAACAGCAGGTCCGGGGCCAGGGTGACGCGGAGATTGGCGCTGGGCAGCCAGTTTCCATAAGGCTTGCGCCACTGGGCCGGGATCGGTTCGGCCCCGCTGGACAGCACGCCCGTCGAGACTTGCCGGGTGCCAGCGTAGCGGACCCCGACGTCGCCGTCGACCGGCAGGCCGAACCAGCGGGCCGAGAAGTCGGCGCGCGCATAGGCCGAGATGATCTTCTCCTCGACCACGAACGAATTGCGCAGGTCCGACACCGACGGGGGGCGGGCGGCGATCTCGTCGGTGAACAGGCGCTCGTGGAAGGCCCGGGCGTCCAGGGCGACCCAGCGTCGCGGCAGGTCGCCCCGCGTGCCGGCCAGATAGTCTAAGACCGGGGTCTGGCCGTAATCGTCGCGGCCCAGGCTGGTCAGGGGAGCGCCGACGATCGTGTCGAGGATCCAGTCGCGCCGGCGATAGTCGCGCACCCGCCGATGACCCTCGACCCCCACGCTGAACCGGCCCGGGCCCAGCGACCGGGCGAGGTCGGCCTTCAGGGCCTCGTCGGTGTCGCGCGAGTCCTTCCAGGTGTAGTCGAACGCCTGGCCGACGAACTGCGCCGGGTCGGTGTAGTCGACCGTGGTCTTCAGAGTCGGCGCGATGTGCAGGCCGCCGCCGAAATCGTAGATCAGGGGCGCGAAGAAGGCGGCGCGCGCCCGCACCGTGCCCCGGCCGTCCGGATGATAGCTGCGGGCGCGGGAATAGGCGTAGTCGACGTCCAGCGCCCATACGCCCGGCGTCCAGCTCTGGCGGACGCCGAAAGCCGCCAGATCGTGGCGATTGAGGCTGGTCTCGCGCGAGGCCATCCAGCGCACGTTGTCGATCCGGCCGGCCTGCACGGTGTCGCCCGCCACCCTCTGGCTGCCGGCCACGAAGGCGGGGCGGGCGAAGGTGGTGTCGTCCGGATAGATGTCGAGGCCGAACTCGTCGTAGTGGGCGTCCAGGCGCGTGACCAGCAGGTCGATGTCGGTCCGCCAGTCCGGCGAGGGCCGCCATTGCAGGGCGAAATCGCCCGACATCAGGCGGCGGTCCTCCAATTCGATAGTCGGCCGGGTGCGGGTGGGCGTGTAGAGCCCGGCGGGGAGGACGGGGGTGAAGCGGTCGAGGTTCCAGCCGGTCTGGTAGAGGCGGTCGTTGCGGATCCGCCGCCGCTCGGCCATGCCGGCGGCCAGCAGGCCAAGACGGCCGTCGGGCGAGACCCAGCTCCAGACGCCCGACACCGCCGGGTCGGGCTTGCCGGCCAGGCCTTGCGAGGCCCGGACCGACAGCACCGCGCGCGGGCCGCGCTCCAGCGGCTTGAAGGTCCGCACGTCGATATTGCCGCCCAGCGCGCCCTCGTCCATGTCGGCGGTCGTGGTCTTGACGACCTCGATGCGGTCGATGACGTCGGCGGGCAGGACCTCGAAGCGGAACTGCCGGCCGCGGAACCCGCCGTTCTCCACCAGGTCGTTGATGGCGATCGACCGGCCGTTCAGCAGGACGTTCTGGAACTGCGGTCCAAGGCCTCGGACGCTGACATAGAGGCCCACGCCGCGGTGGCGCTCCAGGCTTACGCCCGGCGCCAGCTGCAGGGCCTCGGCGGCGTTGGCGGCGGGCAGGCGGGCGATGTCTTCGGCGCTGACGGCGTCCAGGCCGTAGCCGGCTTGGCGCTTGAGCGCCAGGGCCCGCTCCAGGCTGGCGGCGTAGGCGGCGGTGACCACCAGCGGGGCCACGTCGTTCGGACCGTCTTCCTCGGCGGGCGGAATCGACGGACCCGGCGGAGACACGCGCCCGACCTCCGGCTCCACCGCATAGACCCCCGCGCGGACCTTGCGGATCCTGAGGCCCTGGTGGCCGATGATCGCAACCAGCGCCTGGTCCAGGGTGGTCCCATGCCGAACCGGGTTGGCGATCAGGCCTTCGACAAGACGCGGTTGGAAAAGGATCTGGACATTGCGCTCAATGGCCAGCCGCGTGAGGGCGGGACCCAGGTCCGGCCCGCCCTGGGCGTGGCCGAGGGTCGAGATCGATCCGGCCGTGGTGATCGCCAGCAGCGTGGCGCGACAGAGGTTGCGTGGCATGCTGCGAGGAATCTCGGGTCCCGACGACGCGACCGAACCAAGCCGTCACTAGTCGGCTTGGGTGACGGATTGACGACAGATCGACCTGTTCGTGGCGTCGCGTCGCGCGGGAAGCGACGCGCGTGCTTGCCAGCGCGGTTCGCGGGCCAATAGCCAAGCCAACACCGGCCGGCGCGCAAACCTGAAAATACCGCTGTCATCCACTCGGGCGCGGCCCTATCCTAGGTGGGAGGCGGAAGCTTTTGCAGCCTCCGGTGTCCGGCCAGGCCGGACGATGCCTAGGCCCGCCCGCGACGAGACCGGCGGCGATGCACCCCGACTGGCGCGCCACCCGACACGGTTTTCGGGCGAGGGACGGCCATGTCCGACTACGCCTCCGAATTCTCCGTCCGCCGGCTGTGGATCATCTTCGGCGCGAGCATGGCGATCATGTTCGGCGCCCTGCTCTGGTTCGGCGGCGAAATCTACCACACCAAGCCGCCCATGCCGTCCGCCGTGCGGTCGGCCTCGGGCCAGGTCGTCTACACGGGCGCGGAGATCCAGCGTGGTCAGGCGGTCTGGCAATCGACCGGCGGCATGCAGCAGGGCTCGATCTGGGGCCATGGCGGCTATGTGGCGCCCGACTGGAGCGCCGATTGGCTGCACCGCGAGGCGCTGGCGCTGCGCGGCCAACTGGCGAACGCGGACTACGAGACGCTGGCCGAACCCGATCAGGCGCGGATCGGCGCCCTGCTCAAGCGCGAGATGCGCACCGGAGGCTATGACCCGAGCACCGCGGCCATCACGGTCAGCGACCAGCGGGCGACCGCCATCGCGGCGACCGCGACCCACTTCGAGGGGCTGTTCACCAACCGCGCCCCCGCCGACCAGCATCTGCGCGAACTCTACGCGATGCCGAAGGACGCGACCCTGACCGCGACCGAGGCCCACGAACTGGGCGCCTTCTTCTTCTGGACCTCGTGGGCGGCGGCGGCCGAGCGCCCAGGAAAGACGATCACCTACACCAGCAACTGGCCGCATGAGCCGCTGGTCGGCAACACGCCCACGGGGGCGATCTTCCTGTGGACCTTCATCTCCATCTTCGTGCTGCTGGCCGGCGTCGGCGCCCTGGTCTGGTACTACGCGCGCGAGTTCGACGTCTGGCGCCGCGACACCGAGCCGGTCGAAGGCTTCGCGACCACCGACCTGTTCGGCGCCGCCGTCATCACGCCGTCGATGCGCGCCACCGCCAAGTACTTCTTCGTCGTCGCCGCGATGTTCTTCGCCCAGGTGCTGCTCGGCGTCGTCACCGCCCACTACGCCGTCGAGGGGCAGGGACTCTACGGCCTGCCGATGGCCGAGTACTTCCCCTATGCGGTCACCCGCACCTGGCATACCCAGCTGGCGGTCCTGTGGATCGCCACCGCCTGGCTGGCGACGGGGCTCTATGTCGCCCCGCTGCTCGGGGGCGGGGAGCCGAAATTCCAGCGCCTCGGCGTGAACTTCCTGTTCATCAGCCTACTGATCATCGTCGTGGGCTCCTTCGCCGGCGAATGGGCCGCGATCAATCGCCATCTAGGGACGGGGACCGCCAATTTCTGGTTCGGCCACCAGGGCTACGAATATCTCGACCTCGGCCGCTTCTGGCAGATCTACCTGTTCGTCGGCCTGCTGCTTTGGGTCGTCCTGGTGCTGCGCGGGATCTGGCCGGCGCTGCGGCAGAAGGCCGGCCGTTCGCTGGTCTTCCTGGTCGCCATCGCCACGGTCTCGATCGGCCTGCTGTTCGGGACCGGGCTCTTCTACGGCCAGCACACGCACATCTCGGTGATGGAATATTGGCGCTGGTGGGTCGTCCACCTCTGGGTCGAGGGCATCTTCGAGGTGTTCGCGACGGCCATCGTCTCGGCCCTGTTCGTGAAGATGGGGCTGGTGCGGATGTCGGTGGCCGCGACGTCGGTGCTGCTGGCGACGATCATCTTCCTGGGCGGCGGCGTGCTGGGCATGTTCCACCACATCTATTTCAGCGGCACGCCGACCGCGGTGATCGCCCTGGGCTCGGTGTTCTCGGCGCTCGAGGTGGTGCCGCTGATGGTCGTCGGGTTCGAGGCGTACAATCGGCTGAAGTTCGAGCACCGGCACGGCTGGCAGGAAGTCTATCGCTGGCCGTTCGCCTTTTTCACCAGCGTGCTGGTGTGGAACCTGGTCGGCGCCGGGCTGTTCGGCTTCTTCATCAACCCGCCCCTGGCGCTCTACTACATGCAGGGGCTCAACACGACCGCGACCCACGCCCACGCCGCCCTGTTCGGCGTCTATGGCATGCTCGGCATCGGCCTGACCCTGTTCTGCATGCGCGGGCTCTCGGACCCGGCCCGCTGGAGCAACAGGCTGCTGGGGACGTCGTTCTGGTGCCTCAACATCGGCCTGGCGATGATGGTCTTCCTCTCGCTCTTCCCGCAGGGCCTGCTGCAGACCTACCAGAGCTTCACCCGCGACTACGCCTACGCGCGCAGCGCCGAGGTCATCCATAGCCCGCTGATGGAAGCGCTGGTCTGGATGCGCATGCCGGGTGACCTGGTGTTCACGGTCGGCGTGGTCGCCTTCGTGATCTTCATGATGCGCGCCCTGTTTGGCCGCCATCGCCAAGGCGACACCGCCGATGCGCCGCTTCCGGATCTCGAACCGGTGGTCGTCCGCGCCCCATGACGACGCGATCGGAGGCGCGGACAGGTCGCCGCCCGATCGCCCGGCCCGTCGCGGGCCGGTCGCAATGGCCCGCGCGAGGCGCCGGCCGCCAAGTTCTGCCCCTTGCGGCGGCGCCGAACAGGAAGCCGGCGGTGATCAACCCGGAGGATGTTGCCGGCCTGGCCGGCTGACCGAAACCTGCGTCCCATCGGGATTGCGTTGTCGAGGGGCCGTTGAAACAGAGCCGGGCCGAGATCGTCGCCTTCGTCGGCGGCCAGATCCTGCCGCACGAGGCCGACGTGCGCGGGTGGCTTCGCCGGTCGGGCAGTTCCGCCGCGGACATCGACGACGTGGTCCAGGAAACCTATTGTCGGTTGGCCGCGCTGGAAACCGTCGCCCACATCACCAACGGCCGCGCGTACTTTTTCCGGACGGCCCGCAACATCGCCATCGAGAAAATTCGCCGCGCGCGCATCGTCCGCATCGATTGCGTCACGGAAATCGACGCCCTGAACGTCGTAGATGATGAGCCTTCTCCAGAACGCGTGGTCGCGGGCCGTCGCGAACTGGGGAGGGTGCAACAGCTGATCGAGGGGTTGCCCGAGCGGTGCCGACAGATCTTCACCCTTCGCCGGATCCACGGCCTGTCGCAGAGGGAGACGGCCCTCCGGCTGGGCGTGACCGAGAACGTCGTGGAAATGCAGTCGGCGCGAGGCTTGCGTTTAATCCTGCGCGCCTTATCGGAGGCGGCGACGCACGATCCATCGCAAGTCGGCAAGGCTCATGACTTTCCCCCAGTCCGCAAGCGAGATTGACGACGAGGCGGCCGACTGGGCCGCCCGCGTCGACGCGCGCGGACTGGACGTCGAGCGCGACCCCGAGCTGCAGGCGTGGCTGAAGGCGGACGCGCGACGGGCCGGGGCGCTGCTGCGGGCCCAGGCGGCGATCAGCTTCCTGGACCGCGGACGGGCCCTGGCCCATGTCGCGCCGACGGTCGAGGCCTTGGCCGCCCGGCGTCCCGATCGTCGCGCCCTGATCGCCGGAGCGGGCGGCGCGATCGCCGCGGCCCTGGTCGGCGGCATCGGCCTGTGGACCGGGCGGCCGCAGCGGCTGGACACCCGCCTGGGCGAGATCCGTCGCGTGCCGCTGGCCGACGGCTCGCTGGTGGCGATCAACACCAAGACCGCGCTGGAAGTGGCGATGAGGCCCCAGTCGCGTCGCATCGTCCTGAAGGAGGGCGAGGCCTGGTTCCAGGTCGCCAAGGATCCCGAGCGTCCGTTCGTGGTGGCGGCGGGTCCGGTCCGGGTCCGCGCCGTGGGCACGGCCTTCTCGGTGCGCCGCGACGCCGACGCCGGGGCCGGCGTCGACGTCATGGTCACCGAGGGCGTGGTCGAGACCTGGGTCGAGGGCGATCCGGCCCCCCGGCGGCGGTTGTCGGCCGGCAGCCGCATCGTCCTGGCCAGCGCCGGCTCGCCCACCGTGGCGGAGTCGCCCTCCGAGATCGAGCGCAGCCTGGCGTGGCGCAATGGCGAGATCGCCCTGGACGGCGAGAGCCTCGAACAGGCCGCGCGCCTGTTCAATCGCTACAACAGCCGCCAGATCGTCATCGATGATCCGGCCCTGGCCCGGGAGCGCTTCGTGGGTCTGTTCCAGACCAACGAACCCGAGAGCTTCGCCGCTGCGGTCGCGGCCACGCTGGGCGCGGCCGTCAAGGACGACGCCGAAGTCATCCGGATCAGTCGCGCTCATATTTCCTGAACTTGTAGTCATATGCTATAATCGAATGTGATATTGCTCATTTTCCATAGTGATATGAGTAAATCTGCGCGTTCAGTCATGTATACTGACTCAGTATAGGTGACGGTGATCGCCCTATTGTCCTCCGGCATGTGTGTCGGAGGTGTGCATGAAAATTCAAGAAGGCGGGCGCGACCTGGTCAGGGCTTCCGCGCGGGCGATTGGTCTTGCCGACCCGCACGCGAAACGGGCACCCAGCGCCAAAGCTGGCGCGAAAGCGGGCGTGTTGGGCCGTGATCGGACCAATCGCGCGAGCGCCCGCCGGAAATCTGCGTCTCGTCCCTCGTCCTGTCAGGAGGCCGCGAGCGGCGGACCTCGGAACGATGGGGGATTGTCTATGCGTGACTGGACGAACCGTTCCGCCAAGGGGCGGTTGCTGTGCGCGGCCTCGGCCGTCTGGGCGTTGAGCGCGGGCGCGGCCCTGGCCCAGGCCATGCCGTTCAGGATCGACCCCCAGCCGGCGGCGGCCGGCATCCGCCAGTTCGCGCGCCAGGCCGGCGTGCAGATCCTGGTCCAGTCGGACGCGGCCCAGGGCAAGCGCACGGGATCGGTGCACGGCGCCCTGCCGGTCGACCGCGCCCTCGAGCAGTTGCTGTCCGGCACGGGACTGACGGTGATCTCCAACGACGGCAAGACGATCATCCTGGCCCCGCCGCGCACGGGCCTGATCCGGACCGGGTGGTCCGGCGCGGTTGGCGGCGTCGCGAGCCCGCCGCCCGAACCCGCCCCGCCGCCGGAGCCCGACGCGCCCAGCGTCATGGAGGAACTGATCGTCACCGGCACGCGCTCGACCTCGCGCACGGTCACCGAGAGCATGGCGCCGATCGACGTGATCTCGTCCGCCGAGTTGACCAAGAGCGGCAAGCAGTCGACACGCGACCTGATCTCGACCCTGGTGCCGTCGGCCAACACCTCCAACAGCGGCGCGGGCGCCAGCTTCGCGATCAAGACCGTGTCGCTGCGCGGCCTGTCGGCCGACCAGACCCTGGTGCTAGTCAATGGCAAGCGCCGGCACAACACCGCCATCCTGTTCGTCAACGGCACGACCCAGAACGGCCAGTCGCCGCCGGACCTGGACCTGATCCCGTCGGCCGCGATCGAACGGATCGAGGTGCTGCGCGACGGCGCCTCGGCCCAGTATGGTTCCGACGCCCTGGCCGGGGTGATCAACATCATCCTGAAGAAAAGCCCCGAGGGCGGCTCGATGTCGGCCCTCTACGGCAAGACCGCCGAAGGCGACGGCGAGACCGGCCAGTTCTCCGGCAATATCGGCCTGAGGCTCGGCGAGGCCGGCTATCTGAACCTGACGGGCGACGTGCGCCTCACCGACCCCACGGACCGGGGCGACATGACGCCGAACACCACCCTGATGTATTTCCCGCGCAACGCGCTGGGCCAGCCTGTGCGGGTGGGGACGCCCGGTGCGACTCCGGACCCGCGCGAGGCCACCGCCAACCGCCACACCAGCCATCCCGGCTCGCCGCAGGTGCAGCTGTTCTCGCTGGGCTACAGCGCCGGCTCGCCCATCACCGACGACATCGACCTCTATTCGTTCGGCACCTTCTCCAGCCGCAACACCGCCGCCTGGCTGACCTTCCGCAACCCGAACGCCAGCAACAACATCACCGCGGTCAATCCCGACGGCTACACGCCGCGCCTGTTCCTGAAGGACCGCGACTTCCAGGTGGCGCTGGGCGCCAAGGGGACGGGCCTGCTGGGCTTCGACTGGGACCTGTCCACGACCTTCAGCCGCGACGACGTCGACTACTACGAGAACTCGCTGAACGCCTCGCTGGGCCCGGCCAGTCCGACCTATTTCTACATCGGCGCGCTGAAGTTCCAGGAATGGACCAGCAACCTGGACGTCACGCGCGAGGTCGAGACCGGCGTCTTCGCCGATCCGCTGTTCGTGGCGGGCGGCCTTGAATATCGCGACGACAAGTTCGAGATCGTGGCCGGCGAGCCGGCCTCGTACATCAACGGCGGCTACGTCGCCCCGGCCGGCAGCCCGCAGGCGGGCGTGGTCTTCGCCGGCGGCTCGCAAGGCGTGACTGGCTTCCCGCCGTTCTCGGCTGGCGCGTTCTCGCGCGACAACGTCTCGGCCTATCTGAACGTCGAGCAGAAGGTGACCGAGAAGCTCGAGTTCGCCCTGGCGGGCCGCTTCGAGCACTATTCCGACTTCGGGAACGCCAAGACCTTCAAGCTGTCCAGCCGCTACGCCATCCTGCCCAACCTGGCGATCCGCGGCACGGCCAGCACGGGCTTCCGCGCCCCGTCCCTGCAGCAACAGCACTACGCCTCGTCCAGCACCATCGGCGTGATCGTTCCGCCGGCCACGACGACCCAGCTCTATCCGGTGCAGTTGCTGCCGCCGGACAACCCCGCGGCCATCGCCCTGGGCGCCAAACCGCTGCGGCCCGAGAAGTCGGTGAACTACTCGGTCGGGATCGTGGCCCAGCCGATCTCGCGGATGAACGTCACGCTGGACGTCTACCAGATCAAGATCGACAACCGCATCCTGCAGAGCGGCACGCTGGGCCCGAACGCGGCGGTCAGCAACGCCCTGGCCAGCCAGGGGCTGAACCCGCAGCAGGCGGCCTTCTACTACGGCAACTTCGCCGACACCAAGACGCGCGGCATCGACTTCGTGGTCGACTATCGAACCGACTTCGGCGACTTCGGCGCGGTGCGCTGGACCTTCTCGGCCAACCACACCAAGAACGAATTCACTCGCGTCGTGCAGCCGCCGGCGGCCCTGGCGGCGGCGGGGATCGTCTATATCGACCGCGTGAAGATCGGCGACCTGACCGTCGGCACGCCCAAGGAGAAGTACATCCTGGGCGCGGACTGGACCCTCGGGAAGTTCGACACCAACCTGCGCCTGACCCGCTATGGCGAGGTCATCCAGCGAACCGCCCTGGCCACCAACGACGAGACCGTCAGCCCCAAGCTGATCGTCGACCTCGACCTCAGCTACGCGGCGACCGACAAGATCACCGTCAGCGTCGGCGCCAACAACCTGCTGGACGCCTATCCCGACAGCGTTCGCGCCGCCAATCGCGGCACGCCCGCCTTCGCCTACTACAATCAGTACTCTCCGTACGGGATCAGCGGCGGCTTCTACTACGCCCGCGTCGCCGCCCGGTTCTAGGCTTGCGACCGGTCCGGGCGCGGGCCCGGGCCGGTCCTCTCGGAGTTCAGGATGACCAAGACTTCCAAGCGCGGCGTCAGCCGCCGTCGGCTTTTCTCGATCGGCGGCGGCGTGATCGCCGCGTCGGGCGTCGCCGCCCTGACGCCGCCCGGCGCCAAGGCCGACCAGCCTTTGGCCGCCGACGCGAGCCGCGTCACGGCGACCGAGGGCACCAACATCTGCGCGGCGGTCTCGCCCGACGGCAAGACAATCGCCTTCGACGTCTACGCCATGCTGTGGCTGGTCCCGATCGACGGCGGGGCGGCCAGGCGGCTGACCGACGAGATCTACGAGATCGCCCAGCCCGACTGGTCGCCGGACGGCAAGACCATCGCCTTCCAGTCCTATCGCGACGGCAACTTCCATGTCTGGACCATCGGCGCGGACGGGACGGGCCTGAAACAACTGACCAAGGGCGTGTTCGACTGCCGCGAGCCGCGCTGGTCGCCGGACGGCAAGACGATCGCCTTCTCGTCCGACCGGGGCGGGCGCTACGGCGTGCACCTGCTGGAGGTCGCCAGCGGCCAGGTCACCGCCTTCAGCTCAGGTCCCGGCGACGAGTTCGAGCCGTCGTGGGCCCCGGACGGCAAGAGCCTCGCCTTCACGGTCGACAAGACCCGGATCGACGTCCAGGGCCTGGACGGCGCGCGGCGGACGGTGGCCAAGGTCAAGGCCTCGGCCGACCGCTTCAACGCCGCCTCGGTCGCCAGCCCGGCCTTCACGCCGGACGGCCAGGACGTGGTGTTCACCGCCATCGAGAACGGCAAGGCCGAGCTGCGCAACGCCGCCGGCGTGGTGGTCCAGGACGAGGACGTCTTTCCGTTCCGCGCCGCGTGGCTGCCGTCCGGCGAGCTGCTCTACACCGCCGACGGTCAGATCAAGCGCCGCACGCCCGGGGGCGCGGTCAAGTCCGTCGCCTTCACGGCCACGGTCCCCGTCCTGATGCCGCGTTACACCAAGAAGAGCCGCGACTTCCTGTCGGCCAGGACCCGGCCGGTGGTCGGGATCGGCAGTCCAGCCCTGTCGCCCGACGGCCGCCAGGTGGTGTTCCGGGCGCTGAACGACCTCTACCTGCTCGACATCGGCGGTGGGCCGGCCAAGCCGCTGATCAATGACCCCTTCAGCAAGGTCGACCCGGCCTGGTCGCCCGACGGCAAGACCCTGGCCTATTCGACCGACAGGGGCGGCTCGCTGGACCTCTGGCTGCGCGACATGGCCACCGGCGCCAGCCGGCAACTGACCCATTTCGACGGTGCGGCGGTGTCCGGCGCCTGGTCGCGCGACGGCAAGTCGATCGCCTTCCTCAGCCAGAACGGCGGCCTGTTCGTCGCCGACGCCGCGACCGGCGAGACTCGCCGCGTCTATGGCGACCTCTGGGAGCCCGGCAAGCCGACCTGGGGACCGGGCGACAGGACCATCGCCTACGCCGCCTTCAAGCCATACTCGGCCCGCTTCCGCGAGGGGCTGAGCGAGATCCTGACCGTGGACATCGCCAGCGGGAAGGGGACCTACGCCCCGATCCTGCCGGACCGTTCGCTGGGCACGCGCGGCGACGACGGTCCGGTCTGGTCGCCGGACGGCAAGAGCCTGGCCTATGTCTTCGCCAGCCGCCTGCACGTCTCGCCCGTGGACGAGACCGGCAAGCTGCTGGGCCCGCCCAAGTCGCTCAACGACGAGGTGACCGACGCCGTCAGCTGGAGCGGCGACGGCAGGACCCTGATCTATCTCTCGGCCGGCCAATTGAAGCTGATCCCGGCCGCCGGCGGGACGCCCAAGCTCGTGCCGCACGGCCTGACCTGGGCCAATGTCCGGCCCAAGGGGCGGATGGTGGTCCGCGCCGCCCGCCTGTGGGACGGCAAGTCGCCGACCCTGCGAGAGAATGTCGATGTCCTGATTTCGGACGGCCGCATCGCCGGGGTCGCGCCCAAGGGGGAAGTGACGGCCGACGTGAAGATCGTCGAGGCGCCGACCGGCACGGTGATGCCCGGCCTGATCGACATGCACACCCACCGCCAGATGCAGGGCTACGGCTATGGCGACCGGGAAGGGCGGCTGTGGCTGTCGCTGGGCGTGACCACGACCCGCTCGCCCGGCGGCCCGGCCTATCACACGGTCGAGGACCAGGAGGCGATCGAGTCCGGCAAGCGGATCGGCCCGCGCTACTACGCCACCGGCGAGGCGATCGACGGTTCGCGGATCTTCTACAACTTCATGCGGCCGGTCACCGAGCCGGGCCAGATGGCGCTGGAGTTGAAGCGGGTCGAGGCGCTATCCTACGACCTGATCAAGACCTACGTCCGGCTGTCGGGCGAGCGCCAGAAGGAGGTCATCGCCTGGGCCCACGCCAAGGGCCTGCCGCTGACCTCGCACTACCACTATCCGGCCCTGGGCCTGGGGATGGACGGCATGGAGCACCTGGGCGCGACCAGCCGAACCGGCTATTCGCGCACGGTCAGCGCGCTGGGGAACATCTATCAGGACGTCAACGCCGCCTTCGTGACCAGCAAGGCGGCGCGGACGCCGACCCTGTTCACCTCGACGGCCTTGCTGGGCGACGACCGTTCGCTGGTCGACGATCCGCGCGTCAAGGCGCTCTATCCCCCGTGGGAATATGCCCGCCTGCTGGAGCGGGCCAAGCAGATGGCGGCCATGGACCGCGCGCCGATCCTGGCCTCGCTGGCCCGCAACGTCGCCGAGGTGGCGCGCACCGTCCGGGCGGGCGGCCGCATCACCACCGGCACGGACTCGCCGATCGACTTCAACGCCGTCAGCCTGCACATGAACCTGCGGGCCATGGTCCGCTACGGTATGAGCCCGTTCGAGGCCCTGGTCACCGCCACCAGCGCCTCGGGCGCGTACCTGGACGAGCCGCTGGGGTCGATCGCCACGGGGAACTATGCCGATCTCGTCTGGGTCGACGGCGACCCGCTGGCGCGGATCGAGGACTCGGCCAAGGTCACGAAAGTGATCAAGCACGGCGAGGTCTACACGGTCGCCGACCTGGTCGGTCCTTTCGCGGACCACGCGCAGCACGCCGCGCTCGACCGGGGGCGACGCTTCGTCTGCGAAGCCTCGGCCGAATACTGGTGGCACGAGCCCGACTTCCTGGCGCAGGCCCGCGCCTCGTGCTGCGACGGCGCCTGCGGCTTTACGCCGACCTTCAGCCTTCAAGTCTAGGGGACGAGACGATGGGTATTTCGCGACGGCGCTTTCTGACCTCGGTGGGCAAGGCCGGCGGCTACGGGGCGCTGTACACCACCATGATGGGCATGGACCTGCTGGCCGCGCCCCGCGCCTATGCCGGAGCGCCCAAGTTGGGCCTGGCCGGGGGCAAGGGTGCGTCGGTGGCGATTCTGGGGGCGGGCATAGCCGGCCTGGTCGCCGCCTACGAGCTGCGTAAGGCCGGCTACACAGTCACCGTGCTGGAAGCGCGCGACCGTCCGGGCGGCCGCGCCTGGTCGGTGCGCGCGGGCTCGAAGATCGTCCAGACGGGGCGGCCGGACCAGCTGGTCGACTGGGCGGTGGGCAAGCACGCCTATTTCAACGCCGGCCCGGCCCGCATCCCGCAGTGGCACCACGCGATCCTCGGCTATTGCCAGGAGCTGGGCGTGCCGCTGGAGGTGATGGTCAACGCCAACCGCTCGGCCAAGCTGGACTTCGCCGGCCAGGTGGTCACTGAGCGGCAGGCGGTCAACGACACCCGCGGGGCCTTCACCGAGCTGCTGGCCAAGGCCGTCGACAAGGGCGCGCTGGACCAGGAACTGACCGGCGTCGATAAGCAGAAGCTGCTGGGTTACCTCTCGGCCTATGGTGATCTGTCGAAGAACACCTATGAGGGCTCGACCCGGGCCGGCTTCCTGGCCTCGCCGGGCGGCTACGACCATCCGCCCAAGGGCGGGCCGCCGCTGCGCATGGCCGACATGATGAAGTCGCGATTCTGGGGCGCCAGCCTGATCTTCGAGGAGATCATCGACATGCAGGCCACCATGCTGCAGCCGGTCGGCGGCATGGACCGGATCTCCTACGCGCTCTACGAGGCGGTCAAGCCGGCCGTGAAGTTCGAGGCGGTGGTCAAGGAACTGCGCAAGACCTCGAAAGGCGTGAAGATCGTCTATGCCGACAAGGCCGGCGCGCAGACCCTGGAAGCCGACTACTGCGTCTGCACCATCCCGCTGCCGGTGCTGGCCAAGATCCCGTCGGACTTCGCGCCGCGCGTGAAGCAGGCCATCGCCGCGGCCGAATACCATCACGGCACCAAGGTGGCCTGGGAAAGCCGGCGGTTCTGGGAGCAGGACGATTTCCAGTACGGCGGCCTGGGCTGGACCGACGAGGCCAACGAGCTGGTCTGGTATCCCAGCGGCGGCGTCGGCGAGAAGACCGGGATCCTGGTCGGGGCCTATTCGATCGGCTTCTCGGGCCCCGACGCCCCGCCGAAATACGCGGCCATGTCGTTCGAGGAGCGCTTCGCCGTCTCGCGCCGGGTGATCGACAAGTTCCATCCCGGACACGGCCAGGAGCTGACCAAGCCCTTCACCGTCTCGTGGATGCAGACGCCCTACAGCGAGGGCGTGGCCGTGGGCTGGAAGGAGGAGCAGCGGGCCACCGACTACGCCGAGCTCTGCAAGCCCGACGGCGCCTTCTATTTCGCCGGCGAGCACATGAGCTACATCAACGCCTGGCAGGAGGGCGCGGCCCTGTCGGCCCACGAAGCGCTGAAGCTGATCCAGGCGCGGGTCTCGGCGGCGTAGGGGTGGTGGAAAGGGGCGAACGGCCAGGCGAGCGGCGCTGAAGCTCGCCCCGAGCCTTACGCAGGAGAGATCGCCTCTTCCCCTCCCAGGGTGATCTTTTCCCGTTTCCCGGTTTTTGCATCGGTGCGGTGCAGGTGGAAGATCCGTCCCTTGAAGGGCCCGTTCATCAGGTCGAGCAGCATGATCTGCGACAGCTTGTTCTCGGCCGTGGCGAACGGCGAGATCAGCTCGACCAGCCAGGTTCGGTCCCCGGACGTCCAGTCGCCGGCCTCTAGGGGCTGGCCGGCTTCGAGTTTGGCTTCGGCGGCCTCGGACAGGTTGGCCCAGATCGCCACGCCCAGCGGCAAGGTCTCCAGCCCTTCGCGCGTCAGGCCGAACTGGGCGAACGAGGCCGGGTCGGCGTCGCTCAGGCCGGGCGTGGGTCCAAACCGGAAGATCCGGAACTGCTCGCTGACCACGGCCGGCATGAACGACCATTCCAGGGCCTTGATCTTCAGCTCGCGATGCACGGCCGACTGGCTGAGCAGCCAGACGATCTGGCCGATGGCCTCGGCGACCGTACGGGGGCCGCCGCCGTCTTGGACGGCGCCCGCCGTGGCCGCGTCGAAGGAAACACTGGTCATCTATCGCACTCGAACATCGGGCAGCGCCGTCAACAGCGCCAGGGATTGGGCGTGGCCGCGACGCAGGGCGTCGGGCCCGAAGTCGGCGGCCCCTTCGGGCGAGAACCCGGCCATCGCCTGGATCATCTGCAGGCGCGTCTGTTGCGCCAAGGCGAGGCCCGCGTCCAGCGCCGATCTCGCTCCCTGGCCCGCCAGGTCGCCATAGTCAACCGCCGCCAGTTCGGACGGCCCGCGATAGGCGGCGTCCAGAATGCCGCTCAGGTCGATCTCCGAGCGGCTCCGCGGCGACAGGGCTTCGCGCAACGAGGCCAGGGGACCGGGATCCTCGACCGGGTCGGCGGCGGGCCTGGGGCGCGAACCCGCGGCCGGTGTCGCGCCGTGCCGGGGCGGCGCGGCTGGCGGCTTCAGGGTCGACGCCGCCGTGCGGTCGACGCCGGCCAGTTCGTCGGATGCGGTCACGCCGTCGTCACGGTCATCGAGGTCGCCCGCGAGGACGTCGTCGAGGTCCTGGGCGTCGGCCAGCCAGGCCTTGACCCCAGGCCGCGGCCTGGAGGCCGCCGCCGCGCCGACGGGATGGGTCGCAGGGGGGGCGGCGTCGAAGGCCAGCATGACGTCGCCCAGCGTCAGGTGTGTTCCGTCCTCCTTGACCAGGTCGGAAGTCGCATAGAGCACGTTGTCGCCGGTGACCGCGGCGCTGGCCCCGGTCAGCTGCTGGGTCAGGTTCAGCGCCTTGAAGCCCAGCTCGGCCAGGCCGTGCAGTTCGCCCGCCTGGCTGACGCCGTCCTGGTTCCTGTCCTGCCAGACTCGGAACGCGGCGAAGCGCGCGTCGCCGGCGTCGAGGAAGCCGTTCTCGTTGCTGTCGAAGGCGCGCAGGCCCTCGAGGTCGGAGACCGCGCCTTCCAGATCGCCGACGAACGAGATCTCGGCGCCGCTAGTGATCTTGCCGTCGCCATTGCGGTCCAGCGCCAGGAAGGCGTCGTCTCGTCCCACCCAGCCGGTGCGCACCGTCTTGCCGTCGCCGGCCACGTCGAAGCCCACCTTGGACGCGGCGCGGCCGACCAGCTCGACGCCATCGCCGTCCAGGTCGATGACGACCGGCGGCAGCAGGCTCGTCTCGTCCGAAACCGAGGTGGACGACACCAGGGTGATCGTCGGGGCGCCCTGATAGGCCAGCATCACATCGCCGACCTGACCGATCGTGCCGTCGGCCCGCGTGAACTGGGTGGTCCCGTAGAGGAAGTTCTCGTCGGGCTGCTGCTGCGCGGTGTTGGGGGTCAGGGTCAGGTTGATCGCGGTGATCTGCAGGTCGTCCAGCGAGAACAGTTCGCCCGCCTGGCTGACGCCGTCCTGGTTGGCGTCGCGCCAGACCTGGAACCGCGCGAAGTCCGCGTCCAGTCGGTCGAAGAAGCCGTTTTCGTTGGTGTCGTAGGTGCGCAGGCCCTCAAGGTCGGAGATCGCATGCTCCTCGTCGGTCGAGAAGCGGATCTCCGAGCCGTCGTCGATGAGGCCGTTGCCGTTGCGATCGAGCACCAGCAGGCCGTCGCCGGACGAGGCCCAGCCGGTGCGGTCTCGCGCGCCGTCGCCATCCTGGTCAAAGCCCACCGTGCTCTGCGCCCGCGACACCAAGTTGACGCCATCGCCATCCAGATCCAGCACGATGGGGGCGATGAGGTTGAAGCCCAGCCCTCCCACCCGCAACGTGTAATCTCGATAGGCATGCGCGGCGTCCTCCAACCGCACGGTAAACTCTCCGATCACCTCCCTCCAGATTGATCCGTCTTCGTTATAGCTCGTTCCGATATCAATGCTCCGCGTATTGGATCCAGTCCAAGAACCCACGCCGGGCAACCCAGCACCACTACTACTCAACACCGTCCAAGTAATGGGGCCAGGACCATCAAAATCAGACGCCGAAAGAACAACGTGATATATAGTAAATTTGATATCGCCCGTATATTGCATATCTGCAGTCAATGTTGGCGCATTGTTCTCAACCACGTCAGCAACATTGATCGTCACCGGCGCGCTCGCCGACAGGCCAACTCCGCTCTGGTCGCGTACGTTGACGGTCAGGTTGTAGCTGTGAGCTTGGGTTTCGTAATCAAAGGCGCCTTGAGAGAAAATCTGGCCCGCGCCGTTGATCGAAAACTTCTCCCAACCGGTACCCGACAACGAGAACAGCAAGTTGGCGTTACTGGAGCCAGCCGTGTCCGGATCGCCGTAAGACACCGTCCCGACATAGGTGCCCGGTCCAGCATTTTCATAGACGGAGCCCATGACCGACGGGTTCGTCCAGCCGCCGACCGATGGCGCCTCGTTGACGTCGTTGACGGTGACCGTCATCCACTCGTCATAGGTCAGGCCCCCGGCGTCGGTGGCGCGGACCAGCAGCGAATAGCTGCCGCCGCCGTTTTCGTAGTTGAGCATCGTCGAGCCGGTCATCAACAGGCCGTCCGAGCGCACCGCGAAGCGGCCGCCAGTGTCGTTGACCAGGCTGTAGGTGAGAGGGCCGCCGTCGGGGTCCGCTCCGCCGATCCAGGCGATGCCGCTGTTGATGGCGGTGTTTTCGTTGAAGTTCAGCGTGCGATCGGGCCAGAGATCGGTCGGGGCCTCGTTGAGGTTGCCGACCGCCACCGAGAAGGCCTTGTCATAATAGGCGCCATAGGAGTCGGTGACGCGGACCGTCAGGTTGTAGCTGGTGGCGGCTTCGTAGTTCAGCGCGCCGTTGACCACCAGGTTCGCGCCGCTGAGCGCGAACGGGGTGGTGTTGTTGATCAGGCTGTAGGTCGCCCCGTCGCCGGCGTCCTGGTCGGCGCGGGAGAAGATCCCGACCACCGTGCCGTTGGCCGAGTTCTCGGCCACCGACAGGGCGCGGTCGGCCCAGATGTCGGTGGGGGCCTCGTTGACGTCCTCGAAGCGATACCAGACAAAGGTCTGGTCCGCCGAGTTCAGCGCCCCGTCCGTCGAGGAGACGCCGACCGCGATCGACACTTCCTGACGGCCGTCGCCATCGACGTCCGTGACCTGACGCCACCAGTCGTTGCCCTGGGCCTTGAGCGTCTCGAAATCGACGCTGCGTTCGGCTCTCAGCCGGAGCTGATTTCCCGTCACATAGAATAGGTCGTAGGGGTCGAAGGAGTCGAAGAAGGTCGGCGCTGCGCCGTCCGGATCGGAAGCGCTGTAGGTCGAGACCAGGATGTCGTCGGTGAACCCCTCCGGCCGGATTGCGCCGGCCTGGCTGGCGACGCCGGGAATGGTCGGCCGTTCGTTGAGGTTGGCCACGTTGACCGTGAAGTCCTTGTCATAGGTCAGGCCGCCGGTGTCGGTGACGCGGACGCGGATCACGTGCGAGGCCGCGGCCTCGAAGTTGAGCAGGCTGGTGTTGGCCAGGGTCAGATCGCCGGTGGAGGCGTTGATCGCGAACCGTCCGCCGGCGCCGGCGCCGCCGCCGATATCGACCAGGCTGTAGGTCGGGGTGTCGTTGTCGGCGTCGGTGCGGCTGAACTTGGCCAGCAACGTGCCGTTGGCGACCTGGCTTTCGGCCGTGGCTTCATTGACGGTGATCGTCCGGTCCACGGAAATGGCGGTGGGCCGGGCGTTGATCGGCACGTTGAGCGTCGCCGAGGCCGAGGCGACCTGGCCATTGGCCTGCTCCTTGGCGATGGCGGTGACGGTCAGGGCGCTGGCCCCTGTCAGGTCCGCCGACCAGGTGCTGGGGCCCACCAGCGCCAGGCCCGAGAGCTGGGCCGGCGTTAGCGACCAGACGCCGCCGCCCAGATTGGTCCCCTTGTTGAGGGTCAGGCCCGCGGCGACATTGGCGATGCGGATCTCCAAGGTTTCCGAGCCGTCCTGGTCGGTCAGGGCCGCCTGGATGTCGAGCGCCAGGGCGCCGGAATCCAGGGTCCCCGCCAGCGGCCGGGCCTGGGTGACAACAGGGGTGTCGGCGCGGGGATCGATGTTCACGTAGAACACCTTCTCCGATTTGATGCCGCCCGGATCGACGGCGGTGATCTTCACCGCGGCTTGGCCACTGGCGTTCGGCTTGGTCGTGAACGTCAGGGTGCGATTCCCGGACGCGTCGGGGGCCCCGATGATCGGCGCATTGATGAGGCTGGTGTCGGCCAGCGTCGTGTTGCCAGGGTTCACGGCGGTGGCCGTGACGGTCAGGTTGGCGTAGGGCGTGATGTCGTCGGAGACGTTGACCTGAAGCGAGAGCGAACCGTCTTCGGCGATGGTCTGGTTGGCGACCGCGCCGATGGTCGGCGCGCCGTTCTGGTACCAGAAATTTCGCCACTGGTTTTCGAACGCCGCGTTGTTGGCGTGCAGGGCGACGTAGGCCGCCGCCGTGGTCGGCTTGGTCTGGCCCGCCATCAGGGTGACCAGACCTTCGGCGTCGACGGTGTATTTATTGCCGGCGATGATGAAGTTGATCTTCTGGTTGCCGCCCGTCGTGGTGTCGTACCACTTGAGAATCGTCGTGCTGACCCCGGTGCCGATGTCGCTGATGACGAGATTGGTGGTGCCGGCGGGCCGTTCGAACCACAGGTGGCTGTTCAGAATTTCATTCTGGCCGTTGGCGTCCTTCTGGTAGCCGATCGAGTCGCTGCCGCCGCTGTTGTCGAAGGCGTCGATGAAGTCGGCGCCGGAGTTGATGTCGATCAGATAGACGTCATCGCCATTACCGCCGTACATGGTGTCGGAGCCGACGCCGCCGATCAGGATGTCGTTGCCCGCGCCGCCCTTGAGGACGTCGTCGCCCGCCCCGCCATCGAGATTGTCCACCCCGTCATTGCCGGTCAGGCTGTCGTTGCCGGCGCCGCCCAGGATGATGTCCGCCGCGGCCGTGCCGGTCAGGTCGTCGTTGAACGACGAGCCAACCAGCTTTTCCAGAACGTCCTCGAACACGTCGCCGGCGGCGTCGCCGCCGGTTCCGCCGGTGGCGAGGTTGACGATCACCCCGGCCGTCGCCGAGGCGTAGCTCAGGGTGTCGGTTCCGGCTCCGCCCAGGAAACGGTCGGCGCCCGCGCCGCCGTCCAGCACGTCGTCGCCGAGGCCGCCGACCAGGCGGTCGATACCGGCCGCGCCGCTCAGCGTGTCGTTGCCGTCGCCGCCGTCCAGCAGGTCGTCGCCCGCGTCGCCGTTCAGCGTGTCGTTGCCGACTTCGCCATAAAGGGTGTCGTTTTCCGTGCCGCCCGACAGGGTATCCACCCCGTCGCCGCCGCGCAGGGTGTCCACGCCCGCGCCGCCGTTGAGCGTGTCATTGCCCAGTTCGCCATACAGCAGATCGACACCGGCGTCGCCGTTCAGCGTGTCGTCGCCGTCGCCGCCATAGAGGTCGTCGTCGCCGGTTCCACCTGAAATGACATCAATGCCGCCATAGCCGTAGATCAGGTCGCGATTGGCCTGGCCGGTCAGGGTGTTGGCGTTGGCGTCGCCATAGAGGTAGTCGTCCTGGTTGGTGACGGTCAGGTCGAAGGACTTGGTGAAGCTCCCGGCCCCGTCCAGGCCGCCAAGGTCCTTGACGGTGATCCACAGCCTGATGGTGGCCCCGGCCTCGTAGTCCAGCGCCGCTCCGGCCGCGAGCGTCAGCTCGTTGCCGTTGGTGATCACGAAACGGGGATCATCGACGCTGTACTTGAATGTCGCGAAGTTGGAGCCAGCCGTGGTGTCCGGATCGGTCGCCGACAGCGTTCCCAGCGAAATCGCCGGCGACGCCGCGCCGGACACTGGTCGATCCCGTTCGGCCACCGAAGCGACCGACGGCGCGAAGGCGATGTTGGTCGGGGCGTCGTTGGCGTCCTCGATATTGACGCTCAGCGTCGTCTGGCCGGCCGAGGCCAGGGCGCCGTCCCAGGCGTCGACCTTGAAGGTGTAGACATACTCCTTGATCCCGTCGGCGTCGGTGTCGACCAGGGTCGCGCCGGCCGTCAGGGCTTCGAAATCCAGCGCCAGCCCGGTCTTGAACTGGATGGCGTTGCCGACGACCTGCAGCCAGCCCTTGGGATCGGACGCGATCCGCAAGGCTGGCGTGGTGTTGTCCGGATCGGTCAGGGAGAAGGTGGCGATCGTCGAACCGCCCAGCGCCGGGTTGGCGCCATCGACGCTTTCGGACGCCAGGGTGATCGGCTGGGAGGCCTTGACCGCAAGGTTGGGCGCCTCGTTGACATTGCCGACCGTGACGGTGAAGTCCTTTTCCAGCGATAGGCCGGCGGCGTCGGTGACGCGCACCCGCACGACATGGCTCGCAGCGCCCTCATAGTTCAGCGCCGCGCCGTTCTTGACCTTCAGTTCGCCCGTGGAGGTGATCTCGAAGCGTCCCCCCGCGTCGTCGGACAGCCAATAGGTCGCCGTTTCGGCCGGGCCGTCGGGATCGGTGCTGGTGAACTGGCCCAAGGAGACGCCGTTGGCGGCGTTCTCGTCGACCTGAAGCGTCGCCGGCCCGGTCAGGCTGCCGGGCGCGTCATTGACCGAGGCCACCGTCAGCGCCACGGTCTGCTGGACCACCTGACCGTCGGCGTCGGTGACCGAGATCACGAAACGCTCGTCGCCATGGAGGTTGGCGGTCGGGGTGTAGGTCCAGGCCCCGGTGGCCGCGTTGAGGTTCAGCGCGCCCAGGGTCGGGCCGCTGACCACGGCGTAGGCGGTGATGTTGTCGTCGTCGTCGACGGCGCCGACCTGGCCGGTGAGCACCGTGTCCTCGCTGGTCACCAGGGTCTGGGCGGTCACGACCGGAGCGGCCTTTCCGCCGGCGTGCCAGTAGGGCGCGGCCTGGGCGGCGATCGCCGCGGGCATGGCCGTGGGCGTCGCGGTCGAGGCCGCGGTCATGGCGTCGATCAGCGCCTGGGCGTGGCCCAGGAACAGCGACGCGCCGTCCAGGGCGATTTCCTTCATCCGCGTGAGCACGCTCTGGAAGTTGCCGAAGTAGCCGGCCAGGGTGATCGCCGTATCGCCGCCGATGACCGTGATCTTCAGGTCAGAGCCGGATCGGGTCATCCACACCCGGTCCGAAGTCACGCCGCTGAGCGTGATCCGGTTGACCCCGGAGGCGTCGACGATGCGGTCGGCGCCGCTGTTGGCGTCGAAGCCGTAGAGGTCGTCGCCAGTCCCGCCGGTGAGGGTGTCGTCGCCGGTCTCGCCGACCAGGACGTCATTGCCGTCGCCGCCGAACAGCTGGTCGGCGCCCGCGCCGCCCACCAGCTTGTCGTCGCCGGCCTCGCCATAGAGGATGTCGACGCCGGCCCCGCCGCCCAGGGTGTCCAGGCCGTCGCCGCCGTACAGCGTGTCGTCGCCATCGTCGCCGGTCAGTTGGTCGTCGCCGGCCCCGCCCAGCAGGGTGTCGACGCCGGCCCCGCCGCTCAGCAGGTCCTTGCCCAGGCCGCCTTCGAGGCGGTCGACGCCGTCCTCGCCGGCCAGGGCGTCGTCGCCGTCGCCGCCGGTGAGGGTGTCGTCGCCTGCACCGCCGACCAGCACGTCATCGCCCGCCCGACCATCCAGGACATCATTGCCGCCCAGGCCGAACAGCCGGTTGGCGCGGCCGTCGCCGAAGAGTTGGTCGCCATAGGCGTCGGAACCGACCACGTTCTCGATGGTGCTGACGCCATTGACCGCGACGATCGTGTCGCCTTCTGCGTCGCCGCCCGAGGCGGCCTTGCCATCCAGGTCGATCGCCACCGCCGCGACCGAGCTCACATAGCGGATGGTGTCGCCATAACTTCCCGGATCGCTGGCGCTGACCGCCAGGCCGTCGGTCTGGGAATCCGTGCCGCCGTCCAAGGTGTCGCCGCCGGTCCCGCCTTCCAGGACGTCGTTGCCGGCCCCGCCCTCGAGTTTGTCGATACCCGCGCCGCCCGACAGCACGTCGTCGCCGGCCAGGCCGGCCAGGGCGTTGGCCCCGCCGTCGCCGACCATCAGGTCGACGCCCGTCGTCGCCGCCTCGGCGCCCAGGCGCAGGGCGGTCAGGTCGACGGCCAGGCCGTCGGAGAACTGCATCGTCTCGACCGCGCGATCGGCGATCTGGGGGTTGTAGATCTTGATGTTGTCGGTGGCGCTCAGAATGATGTTCAGGCCGCCGTCGCGGTTCATGGTCAGGTCCGACAGGCTGATGGTCGGACCCAGCGCCAGGGTGTCGTTGCCGCCGGCCCCGGCGACGATGCGCTCCAGGGTGGTCTGGACGCCGTTGCCCCAGCGGATCGCGCCGGTGACCCACTGGCCGTTGGCGTAGGGCCAGGCCGAGCCGCCCGGGATCGTCGCCTGGGTTGTGGTGTAGAGGAAATCGACCCCGTCGCGGCTCTTGTAGACGACCTGGCTGTCGCTGTTGCGGCGCACGGTCAGCCGGTATTGGTAGTAGCTGGTCGACTGGCCGCTGGGCACGCCATAGGCCAGATATTCCCAGGTGGCGGTGAAGGCGCTGTTCAGCACGCCGGCGGAATCGAGGATCTCCTCGACGATGTAGTTGCCTTCCCAGATCTCGTTGCCGCCGTCGCCGCGGCTCCACTCGTAGGTGTCGTCGCCCATCCCGCCCCAGGTGCGGTCATAGCCACCCAGGCCGCGCAGGATGTTGTCGCCGGCGTCGCCGCCGAGACGGTCGGACAGGCTGGTGCCCTCGATCCCTTCCACGCCGCTGTAGACGTCGCCGATCCCCACGCCGCCGTTGGCCCAGGCATTGCCAAGATAGGCGCGAGCCGCGTTGCTCCCGCCCGAGGACACGGCGAACGAGACGATGTCCGTTCCCGCCCCGCCGAAGATCTGGTCGGCGCTGCCGCCGCCGTCGATGACGTCGTCGCCCGCCCCGCCATAGAGGAAATCGGTCGAGGAGCCGCCGTAGAGCGCGTCGGCCCCATCGCCGCCGGACAGGATGTCCTGCGCCGCGCCGCCGGTGATCACGTCGTCGCCGCCGCCGCCGGTCATCCAGTTGTTGGTCGCCACGCCGGTCAGGGTGTCGGCGCCGTCGGTGGCCCCGGCCGCGATGGTGTAGCCGCTCAGCACCTGCGAGCCGGTGGCCGCGAAGCTGAACTTCTCGATCGGCTTGAGCTCGGCCCCCGCGGTCGACCACCAGTCCTTGACGGTGATCTTGTCGGCGGCGCCGGCGAAGCCGCCGGTGGCGTCGACCTCCGACACCACCAGTTCCAGGTCATTGCCGACCTTGCGCAGCATCAGGTCCTGGATGTCGACCCCGACCGCGAACTCCAGGATGTCGGTCCCGGCGTTGGCCGAGATCACCCCGTTCACCGCCCCCTTGTGGCGCTTGAGGGTCTTGGCGGCGTCGTCATAGTCGTAGTTGAAGCCGTCGATCCATTTGGAGCCGTCGAAATAGACCACCCCGTCCTTGGTCACCGTGCCGCCATCGGCGTTGAGCACGTAGCCGTTGACATAGGCGCCGTTCTGCCAGACCAGGTCCCAGTTATCGACCAGGTCGTCGATCAACACGTCGGCGCCGTCGCCGCGCGCATAGCGGATCACGTCGTTGCCGGCCCCGGCGATGACCACGTCGTCGCCCTTGCCGCCGGCCAGGATGTCCTCGCCAACGCCGCCGAACGCGCGGTCGGCCCCGCCGTCGCCCAGCACCGTGTCGTTGCCGGCCCCGCCGATCACCACGTCCTCGCCGGCCCCGCCCGACACCAGGTCGTTGTTGCCGTCGCCCGACACCAGGTCGTTGCCCAGGCCGCCGAACCCGAAGTCGTCGCCGTTCAGGCCGTAGATCTTGTCGGCCCCGTCGGTGCCGACGATCCAGTCGGCCCCGTTGGTGCCCAGGATCACCGAGCTGCCGGCCACGCCGATGATGTAGGAGGTGATGTCGCCGATGCGGATCTCGTCGCCGTTGGCGAACCGCAGCCACTCCACCTTCCGCGTGCTCTCGAACCAGTCCTTGATCGTCAGGCTGTCGCCGGTGAGGACCTGCTGGACGTGGCCGTTGACCAGGGTCCCGGCCGGATCGTCGGCGGTCAGCTGGATGATCAGGTCCTGGCCCGGCGCGGCGGTTGTGCCCGAGCGCTTCATCACCAGGTTCTGCATCGTGACGCCGACGCCGAACACGATGGCGTCCTCGCCGCCCCGGACCGAGCCGTCGACCTCGTAGGACCCGCCGCCGGCCCAGTTGCGAGTCAGAGTCCCGGCGTTGAGCTGGCTGACGCGGGTGTAGAGCGAGTCGCCGCTCGACCCGGCCACGCCGGCCGGATCGGACTCGTCGAAGATCACGTCATTGCCGTCGCCATAGCCGAACACATACTGGTCCGAGCCCGCGCCGCCCAGCACCGCCGCCGCGCCGGACGCGCCCTGGTCGTCGCCGGCCCCGCCCTCGAGGATGTCGCCGCCGGCCCCGCCGTACAGCGCATCGACCCCGTCGCCGCCCTTCAGCCAGTCCGAGCCCTTGCCGCCATAGAGCCGGTCATTGCCGGCCCCGCCGTCCAGCAGGTCGCCGTTGCCGCCGTCGACGGCCACAGCCGCCGCGGCGTCGACGACCAGCGTCCCGGCCGCCTGCAGCGCCGCCTGGGTGACCACCCCGGCCGCGACCACGTCGCCGGAAAACAGCACGTCGTCGCCATCCTCGCCGAACAGCCAGTCGTCCAGCTTGCCCCCGACGATCCTGTCGTTCCCGGCCCCGCCGAGCACGTCATTGCCGAGATCGCCAGCGCGGACGACATCGTCGCCAGTTCCGGCATTGATTACTGCAGCAATGTCGATCTTGTAGGTGGCGGCGGCGGCGATCACGGCCTCTGGGCCCGGTTGGATCGTTACGCCAGCCGCTGGCTGCAGCAGGTCGCCGTTAATTGTCAATATATCGGCGCCAGTCGTGCCCGTTACGAAATCCTTGGAGGCGGAATCAATGGTGTCGCCGACGGCGAAATCCAGATCGCCGTCTTCGGTGAAGTAGATGAACTGTCGTTCGCGGCTTTCTACATCAACGCGAGCAAAGAATCGACTTGCCGGCAGAACGTGGCCGTCGACCAGGCCATCGGCCATATTGTCGAAGAATAGATTCCAGCCGCCGATCCAGTCAGTGCTCGCGCGCTTGTCGAGGCCAAGCTCATGCGCGCGCGTCAGCGTGGCCAGCCACGTTACAGAAAACGCGCTGGTGGGTTGATCAGCGATCAGCGTTTGGATGCTCTCGCGGTTAGCGGTATATTTTCCGTAATCGGCGGCTATCGAGAGGTCCCCGGTCAAGCCATTCAAATCCAGACCGCTTCTTTGCAAGCGCAGGCTGGTGACGAGCGCCCTCTTTGTATAGATGTCGCCGCCCGCGAGACCTTGAACAACATTGTCCAGCCCCACCTGAACGCCGAATTTCAGAATGTCATCAAAGGTGCGCGAGCGATCACTAAGGGCATATCCAGCCGGCGCGCTCCAATAGATATACTGCTTGTTGCGCATGCCAAACTGCTGCGCGGGAGGCGCGACGCCGATGAACGTCGCCCCGGTCGCGGTCACTATGTTGTTGAGCACCTCGGCGACAGCGCCAGCCAATGAGCGCGCGGCCTCCTTGGAGCCGCCGCGCTTTGCGGAGACACCTCCGACAACGAAACCGTCCTGCCCTCCGCTCCAGGACACGGTTGCGTAGGATTTCGACGCGCCAAACAGGGAACCGATTAAACCGCCTGCGATTTTGGAAATCGCGATGACGACCGCTGCGGCGGCAATGGCATAGGGGTTACCTGTGATTAGACCTTTCTCGAAAAGCTTGGTCGCGATCATCGTGCCGATCGTTTCCCCCAGGGCCGCGCCAATCTGGCCATAGGTGGAGTCGAAGCTGACGATTTTGTCGGCAAGCTTGCTTCCGACAAAGCTGGCAGCCGCAGTGGCGAAGAATTCCGGCGTCAGTCCGGTATTCCAGGACAGGCCCGATTGTCCGGGCTCGGCCATCTTGATCAAATTGAAGGCGATCTTGCCGATGGTCGGGCCAGCAAATGCCGACGCCGCCTCCAGCGATCCGCCTTCAAGGCCCAGGTCTGCCAAAAGCTCTCCGACCAGATAGGAACTGGCCGCACCGGTCACGCCGGAGAGCAACTGGTCACCGAACCCGTCGAACGCCTCCTTGAGATGAGACCCGACCGCAGCGGCGTGACCCAGGCCGCCAGCCTTGTCGATCGCCTTGCCAAAATCAACCAGCACGGCGCTCAGGGTCGCCGAAACGCCAATCCGAGCCCACGGATCTTCAACCGGCAGGGCGCGCATCAGTTGCGAGGCCAACAGGGTGCCGACGTCGCTGTAGCTGAGCAGTCCACCGTCCGTCTTGTAGTGCTTCAGTTCGGCCAGCGCGCCTTTGAACACCGGAGCGGGGCCGTCCGCGAGCTGCGGGCCAAGCGACGATACATAGTTGTGGACGTCGATGCCGATCTGCCGAAGCTCGGCGATCGTTCCTTTATAGGTCTTGACGATATCGTTGACGACAACCGTCAGAACACTCTGCTTTTCAAGATTCTCTTCTTTATCGAAATCGGGCGGCAAATATGGCGCGTGAACAAGCTCAACTCCATACCCGAGATCTTTGAAGTATTTGAGAGAGTTTTCCTCGAAGAAGGACTTTAACTCAGGATCTGTCCCAGAATAGATTTCAACTTTGGGTATGCTCATTTGGTCGAAGAGCGATTTTGCAGCGCCCCTCTCTTCCGGTGTCGGCGCGATCATCGCCCTCGTAGCCTGCGCTCGTGCTTGGCCCGTGGGATCTCGGAACCGCTGCCCTTGCCCGGTTTCAAGATTGAGGATGTCAAACATCTCCGGATGATCTTTGACCGGAAGAATTATGGCGATGATTGTGCCGGCAGTGGAGTCGCCCGGCTTAGCCCCCGGCGACTCCCGGGCGGTAAAGACAGCTTGGGTGTTGGTGCCTTTCAAAAAGGCGTCCCAGCCAAAGCCAGCCTCGCCAGGTTGTCCGGAGACCCTAAATTCTATCCGCCCGTCCGATGGGAACTTGGTGTTGAGCCAGTTCTCGACAGCCTCTCGCTGGAACACGCCGTTTTTGTACTGGACATCGTCAGGCACCACCATCGAACTGCGGTTGATCGAGCCTTGTCGCGCCGGATCGAACAGCGAATCCATGACGTGTTTGACGCCGCTGTCGGCCCGGTTTTCGTCGGTCGTGCGGCGGCTGAAATCAAGCTTTGCATCGCCCTTGTGAATGGCGTCCACGGTACCAGCGATGTTAACGCCCTCGTAGACCAAGCCAAAGGCGTTGGCGCCGGTGGCGATCGCCGAGGCGCCGGCCGACGTCAGGGCGAGCACGCCTGCAATTCGCGCCTCGCCCGCGCCCAAGGCTCTCAGCGAGGCCGTCAAGACCGGCTTGAAGCCCACCTCAAGCGCGGTCTGACCGGCCAGCATCTCGGCGGCCTTGACCGGATCGTGCATCGCAAGTTCGATGAACTGGGCGCGGTTTAGAACGCCAGCGGCGCCGCCTACCGCGCCTCGCTCTTTCAGTAGATCGTCAATGAACTTAAGCTTGGCGTCGACACCGAGAATTCCAGCCGCAACCGTCCTGGCCGCCGGTCCCGTTCTGTCAGACAGTAGGACCTGCTGGGCGCCCTCGACGTATCCAGGAATTGTCCTGGGATCTAAGCCGGCTATTTGGGGCGCGTCACCCCAGATATCCTTCCAGAGCTTAATAGCGGCGATATCCGCTGGACTCTCAAAACGATAACTTCCGACTCGATCCGCTTGGCCGTTCAAAATGTCGATAGGATTCATGCCAAGCTTGTTCGCTGCCGTAGCCAATCGGGGATCGCGCTCGTTGAGGAAAGCGATCCCCTTGAGGTCTTCGACGCGGTTGATCTTGCTGGCGTCAACCGGTACGGTAAGCGCGTACTTGAGTTCCCATCGAGTGTCCTGCAGCGCCACCTGGAGAGCGGACTGCGCATCGGAACCTAAAGCACCATTGAAATAAGCGTTTGAGTAGGCTGCTTCACTTCCCAGCAAAGCTTGCAGGGCAGGACTTCTCGCGATCTTGGCCTCAAGGCGTTCAGCGAATGCTTCGCTATAGGGATCATGCGGACCCGAATGCAACGCCCCGTCCAGCGGGCTTGCAGTATCGCTAGGCAACATCTGTATGTTGCTCGCGCTGTTAATGTTGAACTGGCCCCAGTCTGTTGGGTTCGTTGTCGAAAGCTTATGAGCCAGAAGCGCCGCTCGAGCCGCAAGGGTGTCGTTGAAGACGAGCTGGCCATTAACGGTAGAATAGACCTCGCCGACCGGGCCAACGTGGTGCGCCGCGATATAGCGATTCTTAATCGCCGACATCGTACCTTTTAAAGCGGAAACCTTGGCGGCTCCCTTCTCGATTGCCTGAAGGTCAATCTTGACACGTGCATCAGCAATAAAAGTTTGAAAGTCCGACAATGTACGGCCCGCCCACCTAAATGAAAAATATAACTTCAATCGTTAAGAAAATTTCTGTATCTATATTCTTCCGAATTGGTCTTTACGGGGTCTCTTTGGTCCAACAATACTGGATTATACTTCAATTTCAGCCCAGATAACCTCATCTTCTCATGCATGGCGGGGGAAATGAATCTCTTTCCACCCACCAAGCCTGCAATTCCGTAGTAAGCGGGCTCCGGATCGAGGGCCCTCAGATTCAGAAGGTTCCAGGCTGAGAACATTGGTTCTCCGCGGGGCTGAAATGCATCTTTTCCATCTGCCGGCATTATGAATAGATCTGACTCAGATCTATTCACGATATCCACCCTATTCCAGCTATTAAGCCAATAGTAATTACCAACGACATCCCCGCCGCCGATGGATTTTTGGCCTCGTGGCGTAAATTGTACGGACATCGGCAAAAACTCAGAATCTGTAATATCATTTTTGATAAGTGTTAGAAACTTTTCAGAAACGATATTGACGGCACCTTGCTGAAGAAGATCAAGATCATCTTCCAAATTCGCACTGACGACCGCTGAGATTGGGCTAGGAACCTTACTGGCGATTGACCTTAGGTATTCGCGCTCCATTTCCCAGGTCACACCGCCGAGATTGACCTCGACTTCACCGATACCTGGCACGTTGTCGATAAAGCTTCGCCGGTCGGGAAGATCCAAAAAGATCTTAGTCCTCGTTAGCGGCTTCAACGCGATCAAGTAGGGCAGCAGCCAGTCGGAGGATTTCGTCATCGTAGTGTCCCTAGCGATCATCTCTCCCGCCCCCCTTCCTTAACCCGCCGCGCCAACGGCGACAGCAGGAACCCGATGATCCGGCGCTCGCCGGTCTTGATCTCGACCGTGGCGGCCAGTCCGGGCGCGAGCGGCACGCGGCGGCCCTCGACCATGATCCAGGGTTGAGTAAGCTTGACCAGGGCGGGAAAGACAAGCCCTTCTTTTTCGTCCTGCACGGCGTCGCGGCCGATATGTTCGATCACCCCGTGGACGACGCCGTAGCGGGTGAACGGATAGGCCTCGAGCTTGACCTCGACGGGCTGGCCCTCGTGGACGAAGCCGGCGTCGCGGTTCTGGACCCGGGCCTCGATGATCAGCTCGCCGCCGCGCGGCACCAGCACCATCAGCGGGTCGGCCGGCTTGACCACCCCGCCCAGGGTGTGGACCTGCATCTGCTGGATCACCCCGTCCTGCGGCGCGGTCAGCACCGTCAGCCCGGCCTTGTCGGCGGCCTTGGTCAGCTCCTCGCCGCGCAGCCGGCGGTTGGCCTGGGCCTCGGTCAGGGCGTCGAGCACCTCGCGCGAGAACTCGCCCCGGGCCTTGGCGATCTGCTGGTCGACCCCGGCCACGGCGGCGGCGGCCTTCAGGCGCTCGTCGCGGCGGATGGCCAGGTCCTGGCGCATGCCCACGATGGTCTGCTCCAGCTCCGAGACCTTCATGCGCGGGGCGTAGCCCTGGGCCGCCAGCCTGCGCATGCCCGCCAGCCGCTCCTCGGCCAGGGGGATCTGCTGGGCCAGCTTGACGATCTCGCTCTCGATCATGCCCAGCTCGCCCTGGCGCTGGCGGCGGTCCTGCTCCAGGCCTGCCAGGGTGGCGGCCTGCTCGCGGCGCTTGGCCTCGACGAAGGACCGCTGGGTGTCGGCCGTGTCGCGGTCGGCCCCGGCCGGGGCGTGGAAGGCGCTGGAGCGGCCGCCGGCGTAGTCGACCAGGGCGGTGGCCCGGGCCGCGTCGATCTCGGCGCTGAGCAGGGCCTGGCGGGCCTGGGCGACGTCGGCCCCGGTGGCGGTGGGGTCCAGGTCGACCAGCGGCTGGCCGGCCCGCACGCTCTGGCCCTCGACCACGTGCAGGGCCCGGACCACGCCGTAGTCGGCGGCCTGGATCAGCTTGACGTTGCCGCGCGGGATGATCTTGCCCGGCGCGGCGGCGACCATGTCGACCTTGCCCAGGATCGACCACGACAGGGCGATGGCGACGAAGGCCAGCATCGCCCACAGGATGATCCGGCCCAGCGGGTTGGGCGGGGTCTCCAGCACCTCCAGGGCGGCGGGCAGGAAGGCGGTCTCGTCGCGCGGCGCGCGCTCGCGCTCGGCCTGGCGCTGCAGGCGCCAGCTCTCGACCAGCACGTCCCAGTGACGGGCGACAGCGGCGATCATGCCCGCACCCCCATCTGCTTGGCGTAGAGCTGGGCGTAGCGTCCGCCCTGGCGCAGCAGCGTCTCGTGCGTGCCCTGCTCGGTGATCCGGCCGCGCTCGATGGTGATGATCCGGTCGGCCTGGCGCACGGCCGACAGGCGGTGGGCGATGATGATCACCGTGCGGCCGGCGGTCATGGCCTTCAGGTTGGCCTGGATGATCTCCTCGCTCTCGGCGTCGAGCGCCGAGGTGGCCTCGTCGAAGATCAGCACCTTGGGCCGTCCGGCCAGGGCGCGGGCGATGGCCAGGCGCTGGCGCTGGCCGCCCGACAGGTTGCCGCCGCGCTCGTCGATCTGGGTGTCGTAGGCCTGCGGCAGTTCGAGGATGAACTCATGGGCCCCGGCCAGCTTGGCGGCGGCGACCACGGTCTCCATAGGCATGGCCGGATCGGTCAGGGCGATGTTCTCGCGGACCGTGCGGTTGAACAGGATGTTCTCCTGCAGCACCACCCCGACCTGGCGGCGCAGCCAGGCCGGATCGACCACGGCCAGGTCGACGCCATCGACCAGCACGCGGCCGCGTCCCGGCACGTGCAGGCGCTGGATCAGCTTGGTCAGGGTCGACTTGCCCGACCCCGAGGGTCCGACCACGCCCAGCACCTCGCCCGGCTCGACCACCAGGTCGAGGTCCGCCAGCACCTCGGGGCCGTCGGCCTTGTAGCGGAAGCCGACCTTCTCCAGGGCGATGGCGCCGACGATGTCGGGCAGGCTGGAGCGCGACGGCGAGGAGGCCGGCTCGGTCGGGGTGTTGAGGATGTCCCCCAGGCGCGCCACCGAGATCTGGGCCTGCTGGAAGTCCTGGGCCAGCTGCGCCAGGCGCAGCACCGGCCCGGCCACCTGGCCGGCCAGCATGTTGAAGGCCACCAGCTCGCCGACCGTCAGCTTGTCGCCGACCACCAGCTTGGCCCCGAAGAACAGCAGCGCCACCCCGCCCAGCTTGTTGATCAGCTGGATGGCCTGCGAGCCCCAGTTGGCGATCATCCGCGCATCGAAGCTGGCCTTGATGTAGCCGGCCAGCTGGCGTTCCCAGCGGCCCTGCATCTGCGGCTCGACCGCCAGGGCCTTGAGGGTCTCAACGCCGGTCACCGCCTCGACCAGGAACGACTGGTTCTCGGCCCCGCGGGCGAACTTCTCATCCAGCTTGCGGCGCAGGACCGGTCCGACCAGCAGCACCACCAGGGCGTAGAGCGGCAGGGTGACCAGCACGATCAGCAGCAGCCAGGGGCTGTAGAGCCACATCACCGCCAGGAAGATCCCGGCGAACAGCAGGTCCAGCACCGCGGTCAGGGCCGAGGAGGTCAGGAATTCGCGGATGTTCTCCAGCTCGCGCACCCGCGCCACCGAATCCCCGACCCGCCGGGCCTGGAAATAGGCCATCGGCAGCTGGGTCAGGTGCGAGAACAGCTTGGCCCCCAGCTCGGCGTCGACCCGGCTGGTGGTGTGGGAGAAGAGGTAGGTTCGAAGCCCGCCCATGGCGACCTCGAACAGCGACACCACCAGAAGGCCCACCGCCAGGATCTCCAGCGTGGTCAGTCCCTTGTGGACCAGCACCTTGTCGATCACCACCTGGAAGAACAGGGGGGTGATCAGGCCCAGGACCTGCAGGAACAGCGAGGCCGCCAGTACGTCGCGCAGCAGGTGGCGGTACTTGACGAGGGCCGGGATGAACCAGGTCACGTCGAAGGCCCGGGCGGCGCCGGCCATGTGCTCGCGCGTGGTCATCAGCAGCAGTTCGCCGCCATAGCCGGCCGCGAACTGCTCGGTGGTCAGGGTCAGGGGGCGCTGCTGCAACGGATCGAACACCAGCACCCGGCCGGGCGCGGCCTGCAGCACCACCAGCCAGCCCTGCGTCATGCGCGCCATGGCCGGCAGGGGATGGCGGATCAGGCGCGCGGCCTCGACCCGCGTCGACTTGGCCCGGACCTGCAGCCGCTTGGCCAGGCGCAGCAGGTCGCCGACCACCGCCTCGTGCGTGCCCAGGCCCAGGTCGTGGCGCAGATGGTCCGGATCGGCCGGCTTGCCCAGAAAGCCGAGCATCGCCGCGAAACAGACCAGGGACGGAACGCCGGCCGGAGCGGGCGCGTCCATCGCGCCGAACGGGATGTCGCCGTCAGCGCCCATGCGCGACCGCCATGCCGCTCAGCCAGCGACGCGCGGTCCGCCCCCGCTCCTGGTGGCGCCCACGCGCCGCAGGAGAATCGACGCGTCGCCGCGCCCACTCGATACGCACCTGAAATCAACCCCCGAAACTCGACACCATGTTGCAAATCGGAAATGGGGACCGCAACCACAATCTGACGATGATCGACAATAAGTAGTTCAATTCATCCAGGAGGCGAGCTTCGCGGGGCCGCATCGCCCGACGGAGGAATTGGGGGGGGCGCGGGCGTCGAGCGGGCGCCTGGCCGCTTGCCGTGCGCGCCCCTTCGGTGCTAGAACCATTTCAAACAAGTGTTTGACGCCTAGAACCGGGATCGGGAACGCCATGGATTTCGACATCTCCCCCACGCAGCGGCAATTTCTCGACCGGGTGACCGCGTTCATGGAAGAGCACGTCGTCCCGGCGATCCCGGTCTACGAGGCCGAGATGAACGTGCTCGGGGCCGAGCGCTGGAAGGTGGTCCAGGTGGTCGAGGACCTGAAGGCCAAGGCCAGGGCCGCCGGCCTGTGGAACTTCTTCATGCCGCCGCACAGCGGCCAGCAGCACGTGGACGACAGCTTCCAGTTCGAGGGCGTCCAGCTGACCAACCTCGAATACAGCCTGATCGCCGAGCAGCTGGGCAAGGTCGGCTTCGCGTCGGAGGTCTTCAACTGCTCGGCGCCCGACACCGGCAACATGGAAGTGCTGATGCGCTACGGCACCCTGGAGCAGAAGGAGCGCTGGCTGCGCCCGCTGATGAACGGCGAGATCCGCAGCGCCTTCCTGATGACCGAGCCGGCCGTGGCCAGCTCGGACGCCACCAACATCGAGACCCGCATCGAGCGCGACGGCGACCACTATGTGATCAACGGCCGCAAGTGGTGGTCGTCCGGCGTGGGCGACCCGCGCTGCAAGGTCGCCATCGTCATGGGCAAGACCGACCCGGACAACGCCAGCCGCCACCAGCAGCAGAGCCAGGTGCTGGTGCCGATGGACAGCCCCGGCATCGAGGTGGTCCGCATGCTGCCGGTGTTCGGCTATGACGACGCCCCGCACGGCCACGCCGAGGTGATCCTCAAGGACGTGCGCGTGCCGATCGAGGACGCCCTCTTGCTAGGCGAGGGCCGCGGCTTCGAGATCGCCCAGGGTCGCCTGGGCCCCGGCCGCATCCACCACTGCATGCGCACCATCGGCACGGCCGAGGTGGCGCTGGAGAAGATGGTCAAGCGGCTGATGAGCCGAAAGGCGTTCGGCAAGTACATCTCCGACCACTCGGTCTGGGAGGAACGGGTCGCCGAGGCGCGGATCAATATCGAGATGTGCCGGCTGCTGTGCCTGAAGGCCGCCGACATGATGGACAAGGCCGGCAACAAGTCGGCCCGGCTGGAGATCGCCATGATCAAGGTGGCCGCCCCCAAGCTGGCCCTGAAGATCATCGACGACGCCATCCAGGCCCACGGCGGCGGCGGCGTCACCAGCGACTTCGGCCTGGCCAAGGCCTATGCCGGCATCCGCACCCTGCGCCTGGCCGACGGCCCGGACGAGGTGCACCAGCGCACCATCGCCCGGATGGAATACGGCAAGTACGGCGACCTCGCCTACCAGCAGAAGGCCGAGCGCGAGCGCGCGCGGGAAGTGGCGGGGATCCGGTAGGAGAGGGCGGGGCGGTCTGAGGAAGGACCCCAAGAACCCGCTCATCCCGGCGAACGCCGGGACCCAGATCCTAAAGCGGTGTGGATGACTGGAAGGGCTCGGTGCTCATGGCGTCAGCCCCAGCGCCTTTCCATCTGGGTCCCGGCATTCGCCGGGATGAGCGGATAAAAGGAGCAGGCCCAGCTCCTTCCGCCTTCCGCCCCGCAGCGGCGAGGCCGCGCCTTGACTCGGTCAGTCCCCAGAGCTCCCATCCACCAAGGGTTTAAGGCGTGGCCGCATCCGGCGGGGCGGATGGCAGCCCTTGGGGGAAGCGGTGGCGGATTCGGTTTGGAGCTTGCCGCTCGGCGGAACCAACCTCGCGGTGCTGGCCGGATGCCATGTTCACGAAGGCGAACGGTTTCCGTCCGCGCTGCTGCCCAGGCTGCAGGGCGTCGATCTGATCGTCACGTTGGGCGACAGGGCCGCGCTCGACCAGCTCCAGGAGATCGCTCCCGTGCTCGGCGTCCGGGGCCGGGACGACGCCGAGGACCTGCGCACGCGCCGGGCGGCCCTGGTGTTGAGCGGCGAGGGTTACCGCATCGGCTGCGTCCACGACGCCAAGGCCGCGGGCCTGGCGGCGAAGGTGGACCCCTTCGTCGAAGCCAGGCGCGCGTCCGCGGCTTGCGACCGGCTGTTCGGGGGAGCGGTGGACGTCCTGCTGCACGCCGGCACGAACAGGCCCGACGAGGCCCGGTTCGGCGCCCGGGGCTCGGCGCTCAATCCGGGCAGTCCCGTCAGGCCGGCGTCCGGATCTGAACCGACGTTCCTACGCCTCAAGGTCACGTCCGAAGGATGCTACGGGCAGATCGTCTGGGCCGCTTGATTTCACGACGCCCGCCACCGCCGCCCTCAGCGGCGAGGTGGCGCCTTGAAACCTTGGCTGCCGGCCTGCTCCGGGGACTGGCCGAGTTCCCCCAAGAACCCGCTCATCCCGGCGTTCGCCGAGATGAGCGGATAAAAGGAGGCAGGCCCAGCCCTTTCCGCCGTCCGCCCGCAGCGGCAAGGCCGCGCCTTGAAACCTTGACTCGGTCAGTCCCCAGAGCTCCCATCCACCAAGGGTTTAAGGCGGGGTGGCACCTGGCTGGGCGGATGGGGTTCTATTAATAAGTATTACGGATCGACGCCCCGATTGTGATTTTCGCCGCTTATCAAGATGTTGAATAATATTCTAGAGGTGCATTGATGAACTCAGAGGTGTTTAAAAAAGAAATTGAGCGGTCTGTCGCGGGTTCACCGATGGACATTACTTTATTGTCGAAATGGTTTAGTTCAATATTGGAATCGCTCAAGGTTTTGCACGAACAGAAAGCGGGTATACGCCATCCGCGGTATCGCGGGGACGCGCGCGAGGCCGACCTGATTAAGGCAATTAGACCGATCTTTCCCCCTTCAGTTCAGTTCGGGAAAGGCTTCGTCTTAGACAATATCACCGCTCACAGTCGCGAGCAGGACATTCTCCTTCTCAACGCTGCCACTGCATCGGCTGTAGTCGAGAGTGATGGGTGTTCTTACTATCCAATCGAGTCGGTACTTGGGTCGATCGAGGTTAAATCGCGACTCAACTTAACAGAATTGCGAAAAGCAATTCTCAACTGTATCAGCGTCAAGAAACTGCTTAAACCCATGCGAGAGGAGGCCTCACCTCTCGGTGAAATATCGTATGCGATCTTTGCCTACGCTTCCGATTGGGATCTCAAGGCGAGTGCTCGCCGAGTAGACGCAGCTGTGGCCGATGTGCCCGAGCATCTGCGCCCCGACGCGATCTATATTCTCGGAGAAGGCCTATTGATCCCAGGTGCACCTGACGGATTGGAACTTCGTTATCGCCAGAGCAAGGCCCAAGGCTATCAAGGGCTTCCCGGATTAAAAACTGAGCTGTTGGCGAAATCGGAGGCCTATGCGTTCCTTTGGTTCGTTACGAGCTTGGTAGAGCACTGTGTCAAGGAAGCGGGCTCGAGACTCGCTCCGTCGATATTCTCATATTTGATCCAGCCCATAGGATTTCAGCTTCACTTCGAGAAAGCTTTCAAGGCTGACGATCCGGAGGGATTTGCACGACTGGTTGAAGCCCGCAGGGTCAGAGCCTAGCGGGGTTCTTACCGGTTTCAAAAGGGCGTTCGTCGGCTATGCGCGACTTCGGATCCCTTCTGCGTGCCCCCCCTACCGCCTCCCAAACAACCGCTCAATATCCGCCAACTTCAGCTCCACATAAGTCGGCCGCCCGTGGTTGCACTGGCCCGAATGCGGCGTCGCCTCCATCTCGCGGAGCAGGGCGTTCATCTCGGCGCCATTCAAACGCCGCCCAGCCCGCACGCTCCCGTGGCAGGCCATGGTGGAGCAGACCTCCTCCAGCCGCTCCTTCAGGGCCAGGGCCGCGCCGTTCTCGGCCAGGTCGTCGGCGATGTCGCGGACCAGGCCCGCGGCGTCGGTCTTGCCCAGCAGGGCAGGGGTCTCGCGGACCAGCACCGCCCCGGGGCCGAAGCTTTCGAGGACCAGGCCCAGGGCCGCTAGCTCCTCCGAGCGGGCGACGACGCGCTCGGCCTCGGCGGGGTCCAGCTCGACCACCTCGGGCAGCAGCAGGGCCTGGCGGGCGACGCCGCCGGCCGCCATCTCGCCCTTCATCCGCTCATAGACCAGGCGCTCGTGGGCGGCGTGCTGGTCGACGATGACCACCCCGTCGCGGGTCTGGGCGACGATATAGGTCTCGTGCACCTGGGCTCGGGCCGCGCCCAGCGGGAAGTCGACCGGGTCGAAGGCCGGGGCGGGGCCGGGGTCCTGGCCGCCGCCGGGATAGGCGCCCCCTGGGTAGGCGATGCTGGGCGGGGCCTCGTAGCCGCCGAAGGCCGCCTCGCGCACGGCCTCGGCCACGCCGCCCCCGAAGGCCTCGGCGCGGGTGGCGTAGGCGGCTTCCGGCGCGGCCTCGTAGCGGGCCGAGACGTCCGACAGGCCCGGCAGCGCCTGGGGCGCGGGCCGCGTCCAGCCGCCGTCCCGCCAGGCCGAGAAGCCGGCCGCTGAGGGGCCGGGTTGGTAACCGCTGTAGCCCCCGCCCCCTTGGAAGGCTTGGGGCGGGACCGCCGACTGCGCCCGGATGGCGTCCAGCGCCGACGCCGCCGTGGTGGTCGAGGCGCGGTGGCCGGCCGCCGCCAGGGCGTGGCGCAGGGCCCCGACGATCAGGCCGCGCACCAGGGCCGGGTCGCGGAACCGCACCTCGGCCTTGGCCGGGTGGACGTTGACGTCGACCTCGGCGGTGTCGAGCGAGATGTACAGGGCCGCCGTCGGGTGGCGGTCCCTGGCGAGGAAGTCGGCATAGGCGGCGCGCAGGGCGCCCTGCAGCAGCCGGTCGCGCACCGGCCGGCCGTTGACGAACAGGTACTGGTGGGCGGCGTTGCCGCGGTTGTAGGTGGGCAGGCCCGCGAAGCCCGTCAGGCGCACGCCGTCGCGGGTCTGGTCGATCTCGATGGCGTTGTCCTGGAAGTCGCGGCCCAGCACCGCCGACAGCCGGGCCAGGCGCCCCTGCGGCCCCGGGTGCTCGGGCGGCAGGCGGATCACCCGGCGGCCGTCGATGTCCAGGCTGAAGCCCACCGACTCGTGGGCCATGGCCTGGCGCTTGAGCTCCTCGGTGATGGCCAGGGCCTCGGCGCGCTCGGACTTCATGAACTTCAGCCGGGCCGGGGTGGCGTAGAACAGGTCGCGCACCTCGATCCGCGCCCCGTGGTCGCCGGCGAAGGCGGCGGGGGCCACCTCGCCGACGCTGCCGCCCTCGACCAGGATCGACCAGGCGTCCTTGGCGCCCCTGGCGCGGGAGGCGATCGACAGCCGCGCCACCGAGCCGATCGAGGGCAGGGCCTCGCCCCGGAAGCCCATGGTGTGGATGCGCAGCAGGTCCCACAGGCCGTCGGCGTCGGGGGCCAGCTTGGAGGTGGCGTGGCGTTCGATGGCGACCGGCAGCTCCTCGGCGCTGAGGCCGCAGCCGTCGTCGGCCACCAGGATGCGGGTCAGGCCGCCGCCGTGGGCCTCGACCTCGATCCGCGTGGCGCCGGCGTCGATGGCGTTGTCGACCAGCTCCTTGATGGCGCTGGCCGGCCGCTCGACCACCTCGCCGGCGGCGATGCGGTTGACGGTCTCGGGCGGCAGGCGGCGGATCGGCATGGCGGGCGGACTTTCGGCGCGGCCCGGGGCGGAGGCCCGCCCGAGGGCTGCATTGCAGCATGGTAATTTGACCGGCCCAGCTTGGGCCCTTCCAAGTGTGGAAGCCGATCATCTTAGATCGATTCCGCCATGGGCTGGAGAAACACAGATAGTGACGCGCATCCCTTTTGCTCCCTTCATTGTCATCCCGGCCGTAGCGAAGCGGAGAGCCGGGACCGCCGAAAGCGCGGCGTTCAGGCGTCGGTCCCGGATCTTCGCGCTGCGCGCTGCGTCCGGGATGACAGCCCTGGGTCTGATGACGGCCTGCGCCTCGTCGGCCCTGGCCCAGCAGGCGGTCGACGCCTCCGGCCCGATCGACCTGCACAAGGTCGATCCCGAGGCCAACATGGTCGAGGAGCTGGTGGTCAACGCCCCGATGCCCGGACCGGCCTGGTGGAAGGTCCGCGACGCCGACACCACGGTCTATGTGCTGGGCGTGCCGGGCATGACGCCCAGCGACCTGACGTTCGACGACACGGTGCTGCGCCGCCGGCTGGACGGCGCCAACGTGCTGATCATGGGCCAGGAGGCCGAGGTCAGCGTCATCCGGATGGTCAGCCTGGCGCTCGGCGGCCGCAAGCTGTTCGTGATGGACCGGCCCATGCGCGAGACCCTGCCGCCGGACCTGCGCGCCCGACTGGAGGCACGGCTGAAGGCCTCCAAGGAGAAGCCCGACGAGATGGACGACATCAAGCCCGCCTTCGCCGGCTTCATCATCGCCAACTCGCAGGAGGGCAACGTCTCGATCCACCTGGGCAGCCTCACCGACCAGATCAAGGCGCTGGCCAAGGACAAGGACCTGGCCAAGCGACCCCGTATCCAGACCCTCGACGGCTACAGCCTGGTGGGGGCGATCAAGAGTCTGGCCACGGCCCCCCAGCCGTTGCAGGAGCTGTGCCTGGACGCCGGCCTGCGCCAGGCCGACAGCGGCGATGGCGGGATCAAGGCCGTGGCCGACCGCTGGGCCAAGGGCCAGGTGCGGGCGCTGGTCTCGGCCGACCGCGGCTTCTCGCGCTGCCTGGCCTCGACCCCGTCCATCGCCCGCGAGCTGCGCGACGGCCAGGCCGACGCGGTCAAGGCGATCACCTCGGCCCTGAAGCAGCCCGGCAAGGCGGTGGCGGTGATCGAGCTTCGCTCCCTGCTGGCCGAGGGCGGGGTGCTGGAGCAGCTGAAGGCCAAGGGGTTCACGGTGGAGACGCCGGGGGCGTGATCGGTCTGATCCCCTTTTTTGCCGTCATCCCGGGCCTTGTGCCCGGGACCCCTGGTTCAGCTGAACCGTGAGACGCAAGCGGTTCGCCGGCGAACCGCCCCCGCTGCACCTGCGGAGGACAGAGGGGGCCCGGGCACAAGGCCCAGGATGACGGTTGAAGGGAGGACGCGGGCAGGTGCTGATAGGTGCGGTGCGAATCCATTCGGAGACCCGACATGCGGCGATCATGGACCTGGATGCCGGCCGCCCTCGCCCTCGCCCTCGCCCCCGTCCTGGTCGCCGCGCCCGTGGCCCGCGCCCAGACCGTTCCGCCGCCGCTTGACGATCCGGAGGCCAATGTCGTCGAGGCCCTGGTGGTCAGCGCCCACCTGCCCGGGCCGGCCTGGTGGAAGATCACCGACGGCGACACGACGCTCTACATGCTGGGCGTGCTGCAGGCCCTGCCGCGCGGCCAGGGCTGGGACACTGGCGTGCTGGAGCGCCGGCTGGACGGGGCCTTCGCGGTGATCCTGCCGCCGGAGGGCAAGGCCGGGCTCGGCGACCTGCCGGCCGCCCTGGCCCTGCGCAAGCGGCTCAAGTCCGACGTCCCGCTGGACGCGGCCGTCGGCGACCTGGCGCCCAAGCTGGCGCGGGCCCGGGCGACCTTGCGCAAGCCCGCCGACGCCTACGACGGCTGGAGCCCGCTGGGCGCGGGGATCATGATGGCCGGCGACTATCGCAAGTCGGTCCAGCTGGAGCCGAACGAGCCGGAGCGCACGATCCAGCGCCTGGCCCGCAAGCACCGGGTCAAGGTCCGGACGGCCGCCACCTACAAGGTCATGCCGCTGATCAAGACGGCGGTGCGCGGGCATTCGCGCGAAGCGGGGCTGATCTGCCTGGAGGGCGTGCTGGACGAGGTCGACGCCGGGGCCGGCGCGGTGCGGCAGGCGGCGCGGGCGTGGGCCCAGGGCGACGTGCGCGGCGCGATCGGCGGGCCGCGGAACTTTCAGCGCTGCCTGCTGGCCCTTCCCGGCATGGCCGACCTGGAGCGCAAGGGCGCGAGCGACGAGGTCGAGGCCCTGAGCGCGGCGATGCGGACGCCGGGCCACGCGGTGGCGATCTACGGGATCCGCGGCCTGGTGGCGCGCGGCGGCGTGCTGGACCAGATGCGGGCGCGGGGGTTCACGGTGACGACGCCGGAGTAGGGGGGCGAAAGACGCCCTCAGTCGGCTTCGCCGACAGCTCCCCCAGAGGGGGAGCAACTGCGCCGCATAGCTCCTCCCCCTCTGGGGGAGGTGGCCCGAAGGGCCGGAGGGGGTTTCGCGGCGACCACAGAAAAGGCCCGGAAGCTTGCGCTCGCGGGCCTTGTCCAAATCTTCGAATCCTCTGGACCCTACAGGCCCGGCAGCTTGATCCTGCCCTGCTTCTCGCGGGTGATGATGATGGTGCCGTTGCCGGTCAGGGCCTTGAGGCGGGCCTCCTCGGTGGCGGCGTCGACGGCGACCGACTCGGTGGCGCCGGTTTCGGCGGCGGTCGGGGCGGCGGTCTTGTCGCTCTTCTTCCAGAACATCACCTTGCTGGCGAAGCTCTCGTCCTTGTGGGCCAGGTCGCCGTTCTCGTCGTCGACGACGAAGCGGATCAGCGGGTCGGCTTTGTCGACGCCGGCCTTGGCGACCAGCAGCTTCTCGCCGTCCGAGCGGCCGGCGGCGTTGCTCTGGCCGATCAGGGCCTGGCGGGCGGCGCTTTCAGGCTGCAGCTCCTGCGGGCGCGGCTCGCCGGGGGCCGGCGGGCGCAGGCTGTAGTCGGGCGGCACCACCAGCGGGGCCTTGGTGACGACGCGGAACTCGTCCGGAACGACCTTGCTCATGCCCAGCGCCTTCGACGCGGACTGGCAGCCGGCCAGGCCCGTGGCGACGACGACGGCCAAGGCGCCCAGGGTCGCGACCCGATAGAAACTCATGAACCTGCTCCAGCGGCCCCCCGGGCCGTAAATTCGGACGCTCTCGATACGACATCCGAGGCCGGGCGCCAATCTTCCTTGAGATCGTGGCTACGTTAGGGCGCGGGTGTAGCGGTGGCGTGGGTTCAGGTCGTCCTTTTATCCCGTCATTCCCGCCCTTGTGGCGGGAACCCCTCTGCCCGCCGCAGGCGCCGAGGTGTGGCGCGTCTGCGCGCCAAGGCATCTCACTGTCAGCTGAACCAGGGGTTCCCGCCACAAGGGCGGGAATGACGGCTAGAGAGAAAGCGTCGTTCGAGGCCGAGTCGCGCCTACAGCCCGTGACCGTCGGGATTGGCCAGCTTCTTCTCCTCGCCCAGGAAGCTGTCCAGCAGCAGCAGGCAGACCCCGACGGTGATGGCCGAGTCGGCGACGTTGAACACCCACGGGAAGTGCATCCGCGAGACGTCGATGAAGTCGACGACATAGCCGTAGCGGATGCGGTCGATCAGGTTGTTGCCGAACGCCCCGCCGATGATCAGGCCGATCCCCGCCGCCACCAGCGGCTTGACCGCCTTGCGCGCCCAGACCGCCAGGCCCACGACCACGGCGGCCGAGAAGGCGGTCAGCAGCCAGCGGCTGAGCTCGGAGCCGCGGAACAGGCCAAAGCTCATGCCGAAATTGTGCACCAGGGTCAGGTAGAACGGCCCGGCCACGTGCTGGCTGGCCCCGGGCTCCGTCCCCAGGGTCGACAGGATCCAGGCCTTGCTGATCTGGTCCAGCACGACGGTGACGATCGCGATGACATAGGCGGTCCAGCCGAGGCGGGTGATCTTGAGCATTCCTGGTCCTTAAGCCGCCTGTTCAAGACTGTCATCCCGGACAAGCGCGTAGCGCGCCGATCCGGGACCGGGCCGAAGCGCCGAGCTCAGGCGTCGGTCCCGGGTCTTCGCTTCGCTACGCCCGGGATGACAATCCGGTTCAGTTGGAAGCGGCATGGTGCGCATCCCACCACGCCACCGCTTCGGCGTCGCGCAGGCTCAGCTCCGGATAGCGCGGGTCGGTCCCTACCTCCGGCAGGATGCGCCACGAGCGGGCGCACTTCTTGCCCTGGGCCAGCGGAACCTCGACCGCCACGCCCTTGACCTCGTCCAGGGCGAAGGCGCCGGGCGCTTCGCCGGCGACCAGGGTCGCCTGGCTGGTGCGGAACACCTCGGCCGCGTCGACGCCGTCGAAGGCCGCCAGCAGGCCGGCGTCGGCGACGTGCACCACCGGCGCCGCCTCCAGGGCCGAGCCGATGCGCTTGTCGCGGCGCTCGACCTCCAGGGCGGCGGTGACCACCGAGGTCACGGCCTCGACCTTGGCCCAGCGCGCCGCCTCGGCGTCGTTGCGCCACGCCGCCGGGGTCTCCGGCATCACCCGCAGCACGTTGCTGCCGGCGTCGGGGAAGCGCGTGGTCCAGGCCTCTTCCATCGTGAAGCTGGTCAGGGGCGACAGCCACACCGTCAGGCGTTCGAACACATAGTCCAGCACCGTGCGATAGGCCCGGCGGCGGACGGCCGTGGGCGCGTCGCAATAGAGGCTGTCTTTGCGGATGTCGAAGAACAGGGCTGACAGGTCGCCCTGGCAGAAGTCGATCAGCGGCCGGATCACGTCGCTGAAGCGATAGGCCTCGTAGGCGGCCTTCACCTGGGCGTCCAGCTCCCACAGGCGGTGCAGGACGTACTTCTCCAGCGGTGGGAAGTCGGCGTAGTCGGTCACCCGCTCGGCCTCGGTAAAGCCGGCCAGGGCGCCCAGCAGGTAGCGGGTGGTGTTGCGCAGCTTGCGATAGGCGTCGGTGGTGGTGGCCAGGATCGTCTTGCCGATCCGCTGGTCTTCCGAATAGTCGACCATCGCCGCCCACAGCCGCAGGATCTCGGCGCCGCTTTCCTTGGTGATGGCTTGGGGCTCGACGGTGTTGCCCTTGGACTTGGACATCTTCTCGCCGTTCTCGTCCTGGGTGAACCCGTGGGTCAGGACGCCCTTGTACGGCGCGCGGCCGCGCGTGCCGCAGCTTTCCAGCAGCGACGACTGGAACCAGCCGCGATGCTGGTCGGAGCCTTCCAGGTAGAGGTCGGCCGGCGAGCGGCTGTCGTTACGGCCTTCCAGGGTGAAGGCGTGGGTCGCGCCGCTGTCGAACCAGACGTCGAGGATGTCGACGACCTTCTCGTACTGGGCCGGATCGTGCTCGCCCAGGAAGTCGGCGTCGGGGCGCTCGAACCAGGCGTCGCTGCCGCCTTCGCGGATGATGTCGAGGATGCGGCGGTTGACCGCCGCGTCCATCAGCGGGACGCCGGTCTCCTTGTCGACGAACATGGCCAGGGGTGTGCCCCAGGCGCGCTGACGGCTGATCAGCCAGTCGGGGCGCGTCTCGACCATCGACCCGATGCGGTTGCGGCCGGCGTCGGGGTGGAAGGCGGTGTCGGCGATGGCCTGGACGGCGGTCTCGCGCAGGGTCTTGCCGCCCAGGGTGGGCACGGGCTGGTCCATGCGGATGAACCACTGCGGGGTGTTGCGGAAGATCACCGGGGCCTTGGAGCGCCAGCTGTGCGGATAGCTGTGCTCGACGCGGCCGCGCGCCAAGAGGTTGCCGGCCTCGATCAGCTTGTCCATGACCGCGCCATTGGCCGGACCGAACTTGCCGGCCTTCTTGTCCTCGGTCTCGATGACCTTCAGGCCGGCGAACAGCGGCACGTGCGGATAGTAGGCGCCGTCGGGATCGACGGTGTCGGGGATGGAGTCGAGGCTCTGGCCGCTCTTCAGCCAGACCAGGTAGTCGTCGGCGCCGTGGCCGGGGGCGGTGTGAACGAAGCCGGTGCCGGCGTCGTCGGTCACGTGCTCGCCGCCCAGCAGGGGGACGTCGAAGCCGTAGCCCTCATCGAACTGGGCGAGGGGGTGGGCGCAGATCAGACCCGTGGGGTCGACCGACTCGGCGCGGCGCCACTGGGCGATCTTGGCGGCCTTGCGGACGTCCTCGGCCAGCTTGTCGGCGACGATCAGGCGGTCGCCGATCTTTGACCAGGGGGCGAACTCCAGGTTCTCCTCCAGGGCCTCGACCTCGTAGAGGCCGTACTCGACCTTGGGCCCGAACGAGATCGCCCGGTTGGCCGGGATGGTCCACGGGGTGGTGGTCCAGATCACCACGCTGGCGTCGTTCGGCGGCAGGCGGAAGACGTTGTCGCCCGCTTCATTGCCCGACACGGCGTAGCGATCCTCGTCATAGGCCTTGACCGGGAACTTCACCCACACCGTCGGCGAGACATGGTCGTGGTACTCGATCTCCGCGTCGGCCAGGGCCGTGCGCTCGACCGGGCTCCACATCACCGGCTTGGAGCCGCGATAGAGCTGGCCAGAGGTCGCGAACTTGTGGAATTCCTCGACGATCGTCGCCTCGGAGGCGTAGTCCATGGTGGCGTAGCGGTTCCACCAGTCGCCCAGCACGCCCAGGCGCTGGAACTCGACCTTCTGGGCCTCGATCCAGCCGGCGGCGTATTCGCGGCAGCGCTTGCGGAACTCGGCGGCCGGCACCTCGTCCTTGCGGCGGCCCTTGGCGCGGAACTCCTCCTCGATCTTCCACTCGATCGGCAGGCCGTGGCAGTCCCAGCCGGGGACGTAGTCGACGTCGTAGCCCAGGGCGAAGCGGCTGCGGACCACGAAGTCCTTCAGCGTCTTGTTCAGGGCGTGGCCGATGTGGATGGCGCCGTTGGCGTAGGGCGGGCCGTCGTGCAGCACGAACAGCGGGGCGCCGTCGGCCTGGCGCCTGGCGCGCACCGCGCCGTACAGGCCCTTGTCCGACAGGGCCGCCCAGCCCTCCAGGATCTCGGGCTCCTTCTTGGGCAGGCCGCCGCGCATCGGGAACGGGGTGTCGGGAAGGAAGACGGTTTCGCGATAGTCGCGGGCGGTCGTCGTGGCGTCGTCGGCCATGGGAGAGCTATCCGGCGTAGGGGTGTTCGAAGAGGGTTGCGGGGTCGTCGTCCCGGCGCGCGCTGGAGCAGTCGTCCGGCGGCGTCACGCCGGGCGGTTAATTCGCGGAGCTTTCCGAACGAAAGGCATGGGCGGGGGATAGCAGAGGTGGCGGGGAGGGGCAAACGGGGATGGTCGGTTCAACAACGTCTGTCATCCCGGACAAGCCCCGGAGGGCCGCAGATCCGGGACCGCCGGAAGCGCCGCGCTCAGGCCCGGTCCCGGATCTTCGCGCTGCGCGCTCGTCCGGGATGACAATCTTTGGAAACGTGGAAACAGGCTCCCCTACCGCCGCGCCAGGCCGTCCAGCATCCACAGGGCGGCCAGGGTGCCGAACAGCACCGCCAGGGCCGAGAACAGGAACATGCGCAGGCCCTGGGCCAGGGCGACGCTAAGGGTGGTCAGGGCGGCCAGGGTCCAGGCCGAGGCCAGGATCTTGCCCTCCAGCGAGGGCAGGGCCGGGCGGGGCGGCAGGAGCAGGCGGGTCGCGCGCCGGGCCGTTCGCCACGCGCGCCTTGCTTGGACCGCTCCCGGCATCAGAAAACTCCCCCCGATACTGACGCTAAAAGTGTATAGAGGGTCGCGGGTTGCGTCCATGGAGAAAAATCAACGTTATCCGTATTTTCCCCAATCAAGGACAGGTTTGTGCCCGGTTATGTCGGGTGTCCGACAATCTTAACCGCGTTCGTGCGGGCTTAGAGGCAACCGCTACCGTCGCCTTGCCCGCCGAGCCGGGGTTTGGGGCTCCTGGAGCAGGCCGCGCGAGGCCTTAGAACGCCGGCGCCACGATCGCCCGGGCGGCGACCTCGTCGCGCAGCACCTGCTGGACCAGCAACTCGATGCTGTCGAACTTCAGCTCGGGACGCAGGAAGGCGATCAGGTCGGTCTCGATGACCTGACCGTAGAGATCCTCGTCGAAGTCGAACAGCCAGGTCTCCAGCCGGGTCTCGACCTCGCCGGTGGTGGGGTTGTTGCCGAGGTTGGCCACGCCCGGCACCTCGCGGCCGTCGGGCAGACGGGTGCGGGTGGCGTAGACGCCCAGTTTGGGCACCACATAGTCCTCGACCTCGACATTGGCCGTGGGGAAGCCCAGCTGGCGGCCCAGCTGCTGGCCGCGGCGGACCACGCCCTCGATGGCGAACGGCCGACCCAGGATCCGGGCCGCGCCCTCGGGATGGCCGTCGCGCAGGGCGTCGCGCACGCCGGTCGACGAGAACTTCTCGCCGTCGCGGTTGGCGACCGGCTCGGCCACCGAGACCGAGAAGCCGTATTCCTCGCCATAGGTCTTCATCAGGTCGGCGCTGCCGGTGCGGCCGCGGCCGAACGAGATGTCGAAACCGACCGCCACGTGCCTGACGCCCAATCCCCCGACCAGCACCTTCTCGACGAACTCGCGGTCGCCGAAGCTGGCCATCTCGAAGTCGAACGGCAGCAGGTACAGGCGGTCGACGCCCAGGGCCTCCAGGGCCCGGGCCTGCTGGCCGTGGGTCATCAGCTTGAAGGCCGGCTCGGTGGGGCGGAAGAGGCGGCGCGGGTGCGGGTCGAAGGTGACCACGCCCAGCGGAGCCCTGGCCGCCAGCGCCGCCTTGGCCGCCTGGGCGATCACCTGCTGGTGGCCGCGATGCACGCCGTCGAAATTGCCCAGGGCCACGGCCGCGCCGCGATCGGTCTCGGGCAGGTCCTTCCAGCCGTGGATGGTCTTCAAGGACATGCGGGCTTCCTCAGGCGACAGGCTTGCGCGGGACCAGGACCACGGCCTCGCCGTCGACCACGGCCTTGCCGCGCACCAGGCAGGCGGTGGCCAGGGTCACCCGGGCCTTGGCTGCGTCGATGGCCGTGACGGTGGCGCGGGCCGTGACCTCGTCGCCGATCCGCACCGGGCGCTTGAAGGCCAGGGATTGCGACAGGTAGATCGCGCCGGGGCCGGGCAGGACCGTGCCCAGCACCGCCGAGATGTAGCCGGCCGACAGCATGCCGTGGGCGATGCGCTCGCCGAAGGCGGTGGTCGCGGCGTAGTCGGCGTCCAGGTGCACGGGGTTGGTGTCGCCCGTCACCTCGGCGAAGGCGACGATGTCGGCCTCGGTCACGGCGCGGACCAGCTCGGCCTTCTGGCCGATGCTCAGATCCTCGAGAAACAGTCCCGGCATGGCGCCCTCTCTTGTTCTTGCATCCGGCCTCTACCAGACCAGGTCGGCCATGGCGTGGGTCGCGCCCACCCGCTCGGCGGCCAGCAGGCCCTCGACCCGGGTCGGGTCCAGCCGGCCGTCGGGACCGACCGCGTGCTCGCCGTGGATGCCCTTGGCGATGAACAGGCAGGCCAGGCCTTCGTCATGGGCGCCCTTGACGTCGGTGATCACCCCGTCGCCGATGCACAGCACCCGCGAACGGTCGACCGAACCGCCCTTCAGGGCCTCGGCCTCGGCCAGGGCCAGGTCGTAGATCGGCTTGTAGGGCTTGCCCGCCATCAGCACCTCGCCGCCCAGGGCCTCATAGAGGTCGGCCAGCGCGCCGCCGCAATAGATCAGCCGCGAGCCGCGCTGCACCACCCGGTCCGGATTGGCGCAGATCAGGGTCAGGCCGCGCTCGGCGGCGACCGCCAGGCGGTCGCGATAGTCGTCGGGGACCTCGGTCTCGTCGTCGACCATGCCGGTGACGGCGACGAAGGCCGCGTCGGCGGGACCGGCGGTCGCCAGGCCCAGGCCGTCATAGAGCGGCAGGTCGCGGTCGGGACCGACGATCCAGGCCGGGCCGGGCGCGCGGGCGGCCAGCAGGGTGCGGGTGGCGTCGCCCGAGGTGACGAAGGCGCTCCAGGCCTCGCGCGGCACGCCCAGGCGGTCCAGCTGCTCGACCACGTGCTCGGACGGGCGCGGCGAGTTGGAGATCAGGATCACCGGCCCGTGATGGGTCCGCCACTCGACCAGGGCCCGGCAGGCCTCCGGAAAGCTCTCGACCCCGTTATGGATCACGCCCCAGACGTCGCACAGCAGCACGTCGTAGCGGTCGGCGAGGGTGGAAAGGCCAGTCGGCAGATCGGTCATGGACAGGGGCGGTACCGGGCGGAGACGGGCGCGTCAACGGTAGCGCATGTAGGGACGCGGCGGCGCGAGGGCCAGCCGGGACGGTCGGGAACGCGTTCCGCCAGTCGCGAGTGTTCCCAATAGGTTGTCATCCCGGACAAGCTTGGCGAAGCCGAGCGCCGATCCGGGACCGCCGGAAGCTCTGAGTTCACGCCCCGGTCCCGGATCTTCGCGCTGCGCGCTCGTCCGGGATGACAACGGTTTGGAGCCGACGCGCTCCACGAACGTACAGCGCACGCGGTTGGCAGGATCGTGCATCAAGCGTGCAGGATCGGCCTAACGCTCGGCCGACGCCGCATGGCATGTCCTCGCCCGTTCATCTCCCCCTGAACCTTCGAGGAGTCTCCGATGGCCATCGCCAAAGGCTACGCGGCCGCGTCCGCGTCCGCGCCGCTCGCCCCCTTCACCTTCGACCGCCGCGAACCCAACGAAGACGACGTCGTCATCGCCATCAAGCACTGCGGCGTCTGCCACTCCGACATCCACATGGTCGACAACGGCTGGGGCCAGAGCGTTTATCCGATCGTGCCCGGCCACGAGATCACCGGCGTGGTCACCGCGGTTGGGTCCAAGGTCAGCCGCTTCAAGGAAGGCGACCGGGTCGGCGTCGGCTGCTTCGTCGACAGCTGCACCACCTGCGCCGCCCGCGACCTGGACCGCGAGCAGTACATGCCGGGCCTGGTCCTGACCTATAGCGGCTTCGAGCCGGGCAGCGACCTGCCGACCTATGGCGGCTATTCCGACCACATGGTGGTCAAGGAAGGCTACGTCCTGTCGATCCCCGACAGCCTGCCGCTGGACGCCGCCGCCCCGCTGCTGTGCGCCGGCATCACCCTCTATTCGCCGCTGCGCCACTGGAACGCCGGCCCCGGCAAAAAGGTGGCGATCCTGGGCCTGGGCGGCCTGGGCCACATGGGCGTCAAGATCGCCCACGCCCTGGGCGCGGAGATCACGGTGCTGAGCCAGACCCTGTCCAAGCAGGAAGACGGCCTGAAGATGGGCGCGGACCATTATTACGCCACCAGCGATCCCAAGACCTTCGAGACCCTGGCCGGGACCTTCGACCTGTTGATCTGCACGGTGTCGGCGGCGCTGGACTGGGGCGCCTATCTGAACCTGCTGAAGGTGGACGGGGCCATGGTGCTGGTCGGCGCGCCGGAAGAGCCGGCGACGCTGAACGCCTTCGCCCTGATCCCCGGCCGCCGCACCCTGGCCGGCTCGATGATCGGTTCGATCAAGGAAACCCAGGAGATGCTCGACTTCTGTGGTGAACACGGCATCGTCGCCGACATCGAGACCATCGCCATCGACCAGATCAACGAGGCCTATGCCCGCATGCAGAAGAGCGACGTGCGCTACCGGTTCGTGATCGACATGGCGACGCTGTAGCTGGGCCGGGGACAGGCGCATGCGCCTGTCCCCGCGAAAGGGGGTCTCACGTCGCGTCGTGGAAGATCACGCCCAGCACCCGCCGCCGCCCGGCGCGCACGGTGCTGACCCCGTGGCGCAGCACGCGGCGGTGGACGCCGCGCGTCCCGGTCGCCGGCCGGTCGCGGACCGCGAAGATCACGCCCTCGCCCTGGTTCAGCGGCACGACCTGGGGCCGCGACTGCTGGCGCGGCCGCTGCTCGACCAGCACGAACTCGCCGCCCTCGAAGTCGCGGCCCGGTTCGTCCAACAGGAAGGCGGCCTGCAGCGGGAAGACGTGCTCGCCATAGAGGTCCTGGTGCAGGCAGTTGTAGTCGCCCGGGCCGTAGGTCAACAGCAGAGGCGTGGGCCGGACCTGGCCGGCGGCATGGCAGCGGGCCAGCATGTCGTCCAGATCGTCGGGGAACCGCCGGTCCTCGCCCAGCCTTTCGGCCCAGCGGTTGGCGATCGCGGCCAGCGGGCCGTACAGCCCCTGGCGCAGCCGCTGCACCGGGTCGGGCAGGGGATAGCTGAAATACCTGTACTCGCCCTGGCCGAAGCCGTGGCGGGCCATGACCACCCGGCTGCGAAAGCCGGCCTCCTGGTCGTAGAGGCCGGCGATCCGCTGGCAGGTTTGCGGCTTCAGCAGCGGCCCGGTCAGGGCCCAGCCCTGGGCGTCGAGGTCGGCGGCGATGCGCGGCCAGTCGAGGCTCATGCCGCCTGGTCCAGCCGCGCTTCCCGGGCCAGCAGCGCCCGCTTGCGCTCGACGCCCCAGCGATAGCCCGACAGCCCGCCGTCGGCCCGCACCACCCGGTGGCAGGGGGTGAGCACCGCCAGCGGATTGGCCCCGCAGGCCTGGGCCACGGCCCGGGCGGCGGTCGGCCGGCCGATGGCCCGCGCCACCTCGGCGTAGGAGGCGGTGGTTCCGGCCGGGATGGTCCGCAGCGCCGCCCAGACCGCCTGCTGCAGGGGCGTGCCCTGGGCGTCCAGCGGCAGGTCCAGCGCCGCGCCCCGGCCGTCGATCTCGGCCGCCACCGCGCGACGTTCGGTGTCCAGCCCGTCCGGGTCGGGCGTCAGCCGGGCCGAGCGGAAGCGGCGCTCCAGGTCGCGGACCAGGGCGGCCTCGTCGTCGCCCAGGGTCACCAGCCGCAGGCCGGCGTCCGAGCGCGCCACCAGGGCCAGGCCCAGGCTGGTCGGGACCGTGGCCCAGCGCAGGGTCTCGCGCGGCTGGTCGGGCTTGCAGCGCAGGCAGGGCCGGAAGCCGGCGGCCAGGGCGCTCTGGCGGGTGTCGTGGAATTCGACGTTCTTGCGCAGCGGCCGCCCGGCGCAGCTGGCCAGGCAGTAGACGCCGGTGGTGCGCACGGCGATGAAGAAGGCGCCGTCGAGGTCGCGGTCGCGGCGGCGCATGGCCTCCCAGCGCGCGTCGTCGGTGAGGATTTGAGAAGCGTTCTCTGAAACAGGCATGGGGTCGGTCTCCTTTCGTGGGAAGGAGCATGCGCGCCATGACCTAAGGCGTCATTCCGATGCTTGCTACGCCGGACTTGGCGGTCCCGAACTTGGCGGCCCGCAGATCAGGTCGACCATGACCAGGAGGGTGGCTTCCAGCTGCTCGCGCGTCTCCCCCGCCCGGGCGCGCACCGACAGGCCGTTCATCATCATGCAGGCCACGCGGCCCAGGGCGACAGGGTCGACGGTCGCCGGCAGCTCGCCCCGGGCCTGACGGCGCTGCAGCAGGCCTTCGATGCCCCGGTCCAGCTCGTGCATGCCGTCGGCGACCATCTGGCGCACCTCCTGGTCGATGACGGCCTGGCCCAGGCCGGCGCTGGCCAGGAAGCAGCCGCGTCCGCCCGCGTCGCCCGACAGGTAGAAGCCCAACGCCGTCCGATAGATCCGGGTCAGCACCTCGCGCAGCGACCCGCCGCCCCGGAAGGCCTCGGTCATCGCCGCCCGCGACTCGGCCATGTAGCGCTCCAGGGTGGCCTTGAAGAGCGCCTGCTTGTCGCCGAACGCCCCGTACAGGCTGGGCCGGTTCATGCCCGTGGCGGCGCTCAGGTCGTCCAGCGAGGCCCCGGCGTAGCCCTGCTCCCAGAAGGTCTCGGTGGCCCTGGCCAGGGCCACTTCGGGATCGTAGGCGCGGGGGCGGCCGCGGCGCTTGGCGGACTGTTCGGACATCTCGATCTCCTGACCGGATTTTCGCTCGCCGGCTCGTATTTTTGTACTGATCCGAATTTTATTCCTTGACCATCGTTCTTTTTATGCGAAACAGTATGAAAACGCAATGGAGGGTTCGATGGATCTCTACTTCTCCCCGATGGCCTGCTCGATGGCGACGCGGATCGCGGCCTACGAGGCGGGCGCGGACATCAACTTCCTGAAGGTCGACACCAAGGCCCGGCCCAAGCGGGTGGAGGACGGGACCGAGTTCCTGACGATCAACGCCATGGGCCAGGTGCCCGTGCTGCGCGCCGACGACGGCGAGCTGATCGTCGAGAACGCGGTGATCCTGCAGTACGTCGCCGACCGCTTCCCGGCCGCCGGCCTGATCCCCGCCGACGGGGCCGAGCGCCGCAAGGTGCAGAGCTGGCTCGGCTTCATCGGCTCGGAGCTTCACATCGGCGCGTTCACCGTCCTGCTGCGCCCGACGGCGCCGGACGGGGCCAAGGCCTTCGCCCACGAGCGGCTGGCCGAGCGCCTGGCCTATCTCGACGCCCACCTGAAGGGCCGCGAGTTCCTGCAGGGCCGGTTCAGCGTCGCCGACGCCTACCTGTTCGTGATGCTGACCTGGGCCCGCTACCTGGCCATCGACTTTTCGCCCTATCCGAACCTGGCCGCCTATCGCGACCGGCTGCAGACCCGGCCCTCGGTGGCCCGGGCCTTCGACGAGGAATTCACCCTGTTCAAGGCCGCGGCCTAGCCGGGACCTGAACGGGGACACACACTCACGGCAAGGCCGTGATCCAGACGGCCCTATCCCTGCCGTGAGTGTGTGTCCCCTCCTTGAACCACTCCACTCCCCAGGAGACAGACCATGCGTAACCTGATCATCGCCGCCGTGGCCCTGGCCGCGGCGGGCGGCCCCGCCATGGCCGAAACCAAGCCTCAGAACGGCTGGCTGACCCTCAACGCGCCGATCACCCAGGACCACCTGGTGTTCGACGGCGCGCTGTGGCGCTGCAAGGGCGACACCTGCCGCGCCACCCAGGTCAAGTCGCTGCCGCCCCTGCGCAGCTGCAAGCGCCTGGCGCGCGAGCTGGGGCCGATCACCAGCTTCGGCTATCGCGGCGTGACTCTGTCGGACGCGCAGCTGGCCGAGTGCAACCCGGCCCAGGTCGCCAAGGCGCCGGCGGCGTCCCCCACGGCGTCCGAGCTGGCGGCGGCGCGCTGAACTCCGACCTCGGAGGAGGACCTTGGGGACGCGTGCTCGCGCGCGTCCCCGCCTTTTTCTTCCCCCTAAACCCCCACCGACCAGCAGAACAGCGGTCCGTCTTCCTCGTCCTCGCGTTCGCCGGTGCGCGCGAAGCCGTTGGCTTCCAGCACCCGCTGCGAGGGAGCGTTGTGGATCGAGGTTTCCGCGGTGACCGTGGTCACGCGGTGGTCCGACCGCGCCCAGGCCAGCAGGTCGGCCACGGCCCGCCGGGCGATCCCCCGCTGGCGGCGCGAGGCGGCGACGCCGTAGCCGATCATCACCGTGTCGCCGACATAGGGGGGCCGGACCAGCGAGGTCAGGCCCACCACCTCGCCGTCCTCGACGATCATCCAGGCGTTGGGATGAAAGCTCTCGCCGACCTCGGACGACAGGGCGCGCAGCATGGCCAGCACCTCCGGCGCCTCGACCCCGCCCTCGGCGACGGCCAGGCCGTCCGGGGATTCTCCCGCGAGCAGGGCGGCGAAATGGGCGTCGGTGGCTTCGATCAGCATGGGCGGGTTTGTAAGCGGCCGAGGTCCGGATCGGCAATGTCCGAAGTATCGGGACCCACCGAAGAGGCGACGCCACGACGCCCTATCCACTATCGGAACGACCGATCCTGACGTGCCGGGGCGCTAGAAAAGAGAGGCCGACGGTGCATTTCGCCGTCCGGATTTTTCACTGATTTTTTGAGGTTTTTTCCAATGACCACCATCGTCGTCACCACCCTCACCGGGGCCGCGATCCAAGCCGCCATCGACACCTTGTCGACAGCGACCTCGAACACGGATGGAACCCGGCCGACCATTCGCCTGGTGCAAGGAGACTACATGCTCGACAAGCCGTTGACGCTCACCGTCACCGACAAGATGAGCATCGAGATCTTCGGCGCGGCCGCCACCTATGCCACCAAGCTCCTGCCCACCGCGGCCTTTCCGCCCAACTCGGCGATGATCGACCTAGTCGTCGCGCCTGGGCTCGTCGGTCCACAGACCGATTTCATCCTGCGCGACTTCATGATCGATTGCTCCATCGGCAGTCCGTCCGGCCCTGTGCCCGTTCCCGGCGCCGTTGGCATCAGCATCAAGAGCGCGACGGGGCAGAACGGCAGCTTCACCGCCAACACCATTCAGAACGTGGCGATCGCCAACGCCAAGTACGGCGTGCACATCTACAACGGCCGACTGATCAATTTCGAGCACTGCGGGATTTGGTCCGAGAAGGTGAACGACGCCGTCGGCATGCTGATCGAGGCGGATCAGAACGGCTTCACCGGCGATGTGAACCTCAACCTGTGCACCCTCGTCTGCAAACCCGGCGGCAACTCCCGCGGCCTGGTCCTCAAGGCTGTGGGCCCCTCCGGCCACACGCCCCAAGGAGACGTGGGGCAGGTGAAGGGCGTGGGATTCAACAACTCCGTCATCTATCGAGCCGATCTTAACGTCGAGATTCTCGCCCAGGCCGGCGGACAGGTCGGGGACATCTGGTTCACTCCCCGCAGCCAGTTCGACGGCCAGGACGGCAGCCTCCCGTCGGGCCGTGGCTTCGACGTGATGGCGACCGGCGCGAACTCGCTGGTCGACAACCTGAACATCGACGGCCTCTACTTCCGAGGTCTCTACGCCTCGCAGCCGACCATCAAGATGGCCACGGCCAACGGCGGCCGGGTCCGCACACCCTCGATCGTCAACAACTGGGTGGGCAACACCTCGCAGGCCTTCGTCGAGCTGACCAATGTCGACGGGGCGGTGGTCTCGGGCAACCGCATCTACGCGGTCGGCAAGAACGACGGGACCCAGCTGGATCACTATATCGGCTTCTACAACAGCCGCGGCTTCGCCTGCACCGGCAACGTCGCCACCCAGCTGGATCGAGCGACCTACTGGGGCGTGCGGATCGACAGCGCCTGCAACGACTTCGCGGTGACGGGCAACGTCTTCTACGGGGCCGTCAATCTCGGCAACGTCGATAACCAGACGACGGCCGGCGTCGAGCGGGTGGTCGGCGTCAACGCCTAGACTAGGGACGGACTGACCCGGCGCTGAACCTTGCCGGTTGTCATCCCGGACAGCCTCATCGAGGCTTCCGGGATGACAACGATCCAAGGCGTCTAGGACTTCGGCCGCGTGATCTTGACGCCCGAGGCCAGCAGCTGCGGCTTGACGTTCAGGGCGTAGTCCTCGTCGAACCGGGCCTGGGCGTCGGCCTTGACCGCGGCGATCACCCGGTCGCGGGCCTCGCGGGCGGGCGGGAAGTTGAGGTCGCAGGCGCTGGCCGACGGGTCCTGGCCCTGGTCGGCCGCGCCGGTCTCGCCGGTGGGCAGTTCTTCCGACACCGGATCGGTGCAGCCCAGCAGGCCGCTCATCGACGAGAAACAGATCGACCGCTGCAGATAGGCCCGCAGCCGCCAGCCGCATTGCGCGGCCCGCTGGTCGGCGCCGTCCGGGACCTTGCGATCGACGTCGTAGCGCAGGAACACCTGGTGGCGGACCATGGCGCTTTCCGCCCGCCGGGCCTTGGTCAGGACCAGCCGCAGGTCATCGGCGGCGACCGTCATGGTGGCGCTGGCGCCCTTGACGGTGCTGGGCTGGATGGCCGCGGGCGGCGGCGATGTCGGCGGCGGTCCGGCTTGCATGACAAGGTCCCCCTTTGTTGTAAAACAACCTTAGGGTTGGCCCTATTCGGCCGTCAAATGGCGTAGCTAGTCAGGTCCCGAAAGGCCCTACCGCCCGACCCGCCGGCGCAGGGCGCCGCGCATGAAGTCCTGGGGCGGATCGGCCTCGGCGATGATCGAGTCGCGAATGGCGCGGGGCTCGCCGAACAGGTGGCCCTGGCCGTAGCCGATGTCGAGCTCCAGCACGTCGACCACCTGGCGCTCGTGCTCGACCTTCTCGGCGATCACCTCGATGCCGTAGCGGCGGGTCAGGCCGGCGAAGTCCTCGGCGTTGAGGTCGGGCAGCGAGGCGATGACCAGCTTGCCGTCCTGCTCCTCCAGCTGGTCCAGCATCATCTGGGCGCCGACCTTCAGGAACTTGACGTCGGCGCGGGCCAGGTCCTGGAAGTCCAGGTCCAGGTCTGTGACCTTGTCCAGGCTGAAGCGGAAGCCCAGGCTGGCGAGACGCGCCATGTGGCGGGCCTCGACCGGGCCGCGGTCGTTGAAGGCGGCCTGGCCCAGCTCGAAGATCAGGGCCCCGTGCAGGTCCTTGTTGACCTGCAGGAACTCCAGGAACTGGGCGAAGAACACCTCGTCCGAAAGGCTGGCCAGCGAGATGTTGCAGAAGATCCCGACCTTGCGGTCCTGCTTGGCCAGGCGGCGGACGATCTGCACGCAGCGGAACAGCAGCAGGTTGTCGATCGCGGCGGTCAGGCCCTCGGGCTCGGCCACGGCCAGGTACTCGGCCGGCATCATGATGCGGCCGGTGTCGTCGCGCAGGCGCGAGAAGCTTTCGTAGAACACGGTCCGGCGCTGGGGCAGGCTGACCACCGGCTGCAGGTAGAGGTCGACGCGGTTCTCGGCCAGGGCGTCCTGCACCACCTCGATCAGGGCGCTGGACTGGGGCGAGCGGCCGCGCGGCTCGGCGCGGGCCACCTCGACCTGGTAGCTCAGCTGGTGCTCCAGACGCTCGCTCATGCGCACGACCAGGTCCTCCAGCTGGTGGACCTCGGTGGTCAGCTCGGCCGAGCGGCGCTGGGCGTCGTCGGCGACGGTCTCCAGCAGGCCGGTGATGCGGGCGTCGACCTTCTCGACCTGCTCCAGCAGGATGCCGTGGGCCTCGCGGATGGTCTCGATGTCGACGCGCAGGGCCGCGCCCTGCAGGACGTTGGCGATCACGCCGTGGATGGCGAAGCACAGGCCCATGGCGCCGATGAAGGCGGCCAGGCCGACGGCCGGCGCCGCTCCCATCCGCCACAGGGCGAGGGAGACCACCAAGGCCAGACAGAGATAGGCGCCGGTCAGCAGCGCCAGCATCAGCCTTCGCATTCGAGGGTTCCTACGAATCGTCAAGCTCAGTATGCGAGTCGCGCAGGCCGTGAGTCGAACAGATTAACGACTCTGAGCCATTACGCCGCGCCTTAACCACAAATCATCTGTTCGTGAACGCGCGGAAAAGGTTAACGGCGCCGAAGACCTTCAAGCCCTTCCCGCGGGGAGCCGCTCCACCCGTAAGGGCTCGCCGCGACATCGCGCCACCTAATCGCCGCATGACAGCGTGACCTTGGACTGATAATCGTTCGCAAGTTTTTCCGGTGCGACCATGTCAGACGCTCTCAGCCTAGCTCCCGAAATCGCCGCGATTCCCGCCGCCCGCGGCGGCGAAGGCCCGCTCAGCCGCGCCCGCAAGGGCCAGCGGGGGGTGATCGTGCGGGTCGGCGGCGAGACGGGGCGGTCGGAGTCCATCGACCCCGAGGAGCTGGAGCGCCGCCTGCTGGAGATGGGCTTCGTGGAGGGCGCCGTGTTCGAGGTGCTGCACGAGGGCCTGTTCGGCCGCGATCCGATCGCCGTCCGCATCGACGACATGCGCGTGGCCCTGCGCCGCCGCGAGGCCGCCGCCGTCACCGTCCAGTTCGAAGAGGCCTGACGCCTTGACCGACACCGCCGCCGTGCGGCCCGCGCGCCTGGCGCTGGTCGGCAACCCCAATTCCGGCAAGACCGCCCTGTTCAACGCCCTGACCGGCAGCCGCCAGAAGGTCGCCAACTACGCCGGCGTCACCGTCGAGCGCAAGGAGGGCGTGCTGACCCTGCCGGGCGGCCGCGGGGCCCACGTGCTGGACCTGCCCGGCACCTATTCCTTGCGAGCCCGCAGCCCCGACGAGGTGGTGACCCGCGACGCGGTGCTGGGCCGCTTGTCGGGCGAACAGGCGCCGGACGTGCTGATCTGCGTGGCCGACGCCACCAACCTGCGGCTGGTGCTGCGGCTGGTGCTGGAGCTCAAGCAGGTGGGCCGGCCGTTCGTGCTGGCCCTGAACATGTTCGACATCGCCCAGCGCCAGGGCCTGCGGATCGACCTGGAACGGCTGTCGGCCGAGATCGGCGCGCCGATCGTCACCACCGTGGCCACCCGCAAGCGCGGGCTGGAGGAGCTGGTCGCCAAGGCCGACGCCCTGTCGGTCAGCCATGCGGGCGAACACGAGAACGTCTGGCGCGAGCCGACCGCCGCCGAGATCCGCGCCGCCCACCGCGAGGCCCAGCGGATCGTCAAGGCCTGCGTGCGCCCGCCCGAGCGTCCCGACACGGTCACCGGCAAGGTCGACGCGGTGCTGCTGCACCCCGTCGCGGGGCTCGCGATCCTGGGCCTGCTGCTGTTCGTGATGTTCCAGGCGGTGTTCACCTGGGCCGAGCCGCTGATGGGCCTGATCGAGGCCGGCTTCGCGGCGCTCAGCGCCGGCGTGGCCGCCGTCCTGCCCCACGGCCTGTTCCAGAGCCTGATCACCGACGGCCTGATCGCCGGGGTGGGCAGCGTGCTGGTCTTCCTGCCGCAGATCGTGATCCTGTTCTTCTTCATCCTGGTGCTGGAAGACAGCGGCTACATGACCCGCGCCGCCTTCCTGATGGACAAGATCATGGGCGGGGCGGGCCTGCACGGCCGGGCGTTCATCCCGCTGCTCTCGAGCTTCGCCTGCGCCATTCCCGGGATCATGTCGACGCGGGTGATCGACAACAAGCACGACCGGTTGACCACCATCCTGGTGGCCCCGCTGATGACCTGCTCGGCGCGGATCCCGGTCTACACCCTGATCATCGCCGCCTTCATTCCCCATACCAAGGTCTGGGGCCTGTCGCTGCCGGGCCTGGTGATGTTCGGCCTCTACGCCAGCGGCATCGTCAGCGCCCTCCTGGTGTCGTTCGTGATCCGCAAGATCTTTTGGCGCGGCACGGTCGAGCCGTTCATGATGGAGCTGCCGACCTATCGCTGGCCCGAGCCGCGCAACGTGCTGATGAACCTGTGGACCCGGGCCCGGATCTTCATCGAGCGGGCCGGCCGCATCATCCTGCCGCTGATGGTGCTGGTCTGGGCGCTGTCGACCTTCCCCTATCCGCCGGAAGGGGCGACGGGGCCGGCCATCGACTACAGCTTCGCCGGCCGGATCGGGCATTTCATCGCCCCCCTCATGCAGCCCATAGGCTTCAACTGGCAAATGACCGTGGCCCTGATCCCCGGCTTCGCGGCGCGCGAGGTGGCGGTGGCCGCCCTGGGCACGGTCTATGCGGTGGGCGGCGACAACGAGGCCGGCACGAACCTGGGCGTCCTGCTGTCGCACCAGTGGTCGCTGGCCACGGCCCTGTCGTTCCTGGCCTGGTACGTCTTCGCCCCGCAGTGCGCGGCGACCCTGGGCGTGGTCAAGCGCGAGACCAACGGCTGGCTGTGGCCGGCCGTGATGTTCCTCTACATGACCAGCCTGGCCTACCTGGCCTCGTTCGTCACCTACCACGTCGCCGTGGCGATGGGGGCGGGGTAGCTCTCGATGTCATCCCGGACGAGCGCGCAGCGCGAAGATCCGGGACCGACGCCTGAGCTCAGAGCTTCTGGGGGTCCCGGATCGGCGGCCCTGCGGGCCTTGTCCGGGATGACAACGGGGGGCTAGTTCCCCGCCTGGGCCAGCTGCAGCGCGGCCTGGTACTCGGCGGCGGTGATCGGCTTGGTCTTCAGGGTGAAGCGGTTGTCGGTGGTCCCCAGCAGGGCGCGGGTCGGGATCACGTGCCGGTCGATGCCGCCCTCCAGGGTCAGCACCGCGTCGCGCCAGAAGGCGTCCTGCTTGAAATAGAAGCAGTGGGCCGTGGCCGGGTTGACCCGCTCGGCGAGGCTCAGGTCCAGGCTGTTGAACAGGGCGCTGCAGTCGATGTCGCAGAACGAGGCGGGGGCGTCGGCCGGCAGGCCCACCCGGCCGGCCCGCGGCGTGGGCTCGCCGTTCTTGAGGTCCGAGATCTTCAGCACGCTGTCGAAGCGGTTCGAATAGAGGGTGGCGCGGCCGGCGTACTTGTTGAACCAGCGCCCGCCGTCCTGGTCGACCGAGAGGCTGCCCTGCGAGACATCGCCGGCCACCAGGATCAGCTGCGAGATCGACCAGGCCTTGGCGTTGGTCTTGACGTCCTGATAGGCCCAGCTGAAGGCTTGGCGCACCACGAAGGCCCCCATCGAGTGGGCCATGAGGCTGACCCGGATCTGACAGTCGGGCACGATGGCGGCCACGAACATCATCAGGGCCGAGTCGATCAGGCCGTTGGCGCTGGCCCGGGCGTTGCTGCGGTCGGCGTAGTAGCCCAGGGTCTCGCCTAGCGACGGCCAGTCGTAGCTGACATAGACGCCGGTCCAACCGTGCGCCGCTAGCTTGGCGCGGTTGTCGGCGTCGCCCTTCAGGGCGTCCTTGAAGCTGGTGTTGAAGCCGTGGACGTAGAACAGCAGGTCGCCCCGGGGCAGGCCCTGCGGGGTCTTGTCGGTGAAGCTGTCCAGCACCGCCTTGCGCCAGGCCGTGGGGCTGAGCGTGGTCTGGGCGCCGTCGGCCTCGATGCGCAGGTAGCGGGCCGGACCGAGCTTGCTGTCGTCGGCCTTGGCGCGAAGCGAAATCATGAACGCGGCCATGTGGTCCTCTCCCCGGTCTGCGCCCTGTCGAGGATGCAAGCCTAGCGCGAAGGCGAAGGGGAGTCTCGGCGTCTAGCCCGGCAGCCCGATCAGGCGCGCCGCCGCCGTCACGCCAGGCCAGGCGGGGGCCTGGAACATGGTCAGGTGGATGGCCAGCATCGCGGCCAGGGTCAGCCACCAGGGCGTCAGCCAGCGGCCCTTGAAGCCGTCCCAAAGGATCAGCCCGACCAGCACCGCCTCGACGGTCCAGAAGCTGGGCGGCAGGGCGCCGGCCAGGCCGTTCAGCGACGGGATGTTCATGCCGTAGGCCCGTCCCAGGGCCGGCGGCAGGGCGACGAACACGGTCGAGGCCATGAACCGCGCGTGCAGGAACAGGGTCCGCCGATGGGCGATGGCCAGGCCGTACAGCAGGCTGAACAGCGCCAGCGACCAGACGTCGATCCAGGCCAGGGTCAGGCGCAGCGGCACGTCGAAGTGCGATCGGGGCCCCAGCATGTCGTGCACCACGACGGCGGCGCTGATCACCAGGGCCGGGGCGATTACCAGCGACGCGCGGCCGATCCCGCGGTGGAAGCGGTTGTGGCCGTGGCCGATCAGCCAGCTCTGGACCACCAGCAGGACCATCCAGCCCGAGGCCAGGGCGCCGTGGACGACGCGGATCGGGTCCAGCGGCCCCATCCCGCCCGTGAAGCTGGGCCAGAAGCCGAACATCGTGACGGCGAACGCCAGCAGGAAGGCGAGATAGAGATTGCGCAAGACCAGCTCCCCCGAGGTGGATCTTTGCGTAACACGGGTTTGCGGATCGGGCGATACGAGACGGCCAGCCCTCTGGTAGCTCCTACCGCGTCGGAACCGGCACGTCCCCGCGGTAGTCGTAGAAGCCGCGGCCGGCCTTCTTGCCCAGCCAGCCGGCCTCGACATACTTCACCAGCAGCGGGCAGGGGCGGTACTTGCTGTCGGCTAGGCCCTCGTGCAGCACGTTCATGATGCTCAGCACGGTGTCCAGGCCGATGAAGTCGCCCAGCTCCAGCGGGCCCATCGGGTGGTTGGCGCCCAGCTTCATGGCGGTGTCGATGGCGTCGACCGTGCCCACGCCCTCGTACAGGGTGTAGATCGCCTCGTTGATCATCGGCACCAGCACGCGGTTGACGATGAAGGCCGGGAAGTCCTCGGCGTTGGAGGTGATCTTGCCCAGCGACTTGGCGAAGGCCACGGCGCGCTCGTAGGTCGGCACGTCGGTGGCGATGCCGCGGATGATCTCGACCAGCTTCATCAGCGGGACCGGGTTCATGAAGTGCAGGCCGATGAACCGCTCGGGGCGGTCGGTGGCGCTGGCCAGCCGGGTGATCGAGATCGACGAGGTGTTCGAGGCCAGCAGGGTGTTGGGGCCCAGGTGGGGCTGCAGGCCGCGGAAGATCGACTTCTTGATCTCCTCGTTCTCGGTGGCCGCCTCGATGGCCAGGTCGGTCGCGCCGACCAGGGCCAAATCCTCGGCGGCCGAGATCCGCGCCACGGCCGCGTCCATGGCCGCCTGGTCGATGATGCCGCGATGCACCTGGCGGGCCAGGTTCTTCTCGATCAGGGCCAGGCCGGCGTCGATACGCTCGCGCGAAACGTCGTGCAGGCGGACGTCGTAACCGCCCAGGGCGACGACATGAGCGATCCCCGACCCCATCTGGCCGGCGCCGATCACGCCGACCGTCTTGATATCCGTCATTCAGACAAGCCTTGCTCTTGGGCCTTGTTCGCGGCGAGGCAGGGCGTCGCGCGCCCGGCCCGGCGTTCATGCCCGCTTTTCTAGCACGAGCAACCCCACAGTCGCCAAGGCTTTGCTGCGACGCAGCGGAAACCGGTCGGCGGAAGGGCCCCGGTCAGCCCCGGAACGGCTGTTCAAGGATCGCCGGCCCCGCCATGGCCGGATCGCTGATCGAGTCGCCGCCCAGCTCCAGCCGCCCGGCCAGGCGGCGCAGGTAGCCGTCGGCCTGGATCGAGACGTCGTACCAGCCGCCGCTGGCCCGCACGGCCAGGTCCTTGCGGGCCTCGCGCCCCGGGGCCAGGGTCAAGCTCCAGGGGCGGAAGCGCTCCTTGTAGGCGTTGGGCGTCGCCGCCAGCCGGCGGGCCGTCGCGCCGGGGTTGCGCAGGCTCAGGCTCAGCACGCCGGCCCCGGCGGCGGCCAGGGCACGCAAAGTGGGATCGGAGCCCGGCGCGGCGCCGATGAAGTGGCGGTGAAAGCCGTTGGGGCCCAGCACCCACAGGTCGTAAGCCCCGGCCGCCCAGGCGTCGTCGGCGCGCTTGCCCGGCTCGACGGTGTAGCGGCGCGGCGGCAGGTCCAGGCGGGTCCGGTCATAGACGTGGAACACGGCCGCCGCCGCCCCGTCGTTGGCGAAGATCAGGCGCAGGCGGCCGGCGTCGGCCCCTTCGTCGACGCGCGGGGCGTAGGGCAGGGCGCGCGACGGCCGCGGCCCGGCGGCCTGGACCGGCGCGGCCGGCGCGACGGGCGTCGGCGGCGTCGTGCGGCCCTTCAGGGCGGCGGCGCGGGCGGCCAGCGGCCCGGTGTCGGGCAAGGCCCTGGCGAACGGGGCGTCGTTGGGCGTCCGGAAGTCGAAGGCGCTGGTCAGGTCGCCGCACACCGCCCGCCGCCAGGGCGAGATGTTCGGCTCCATCACCCCGAACCGCTTCTCCAGGAAGCGGATCACCGAGGTGTGGTCGAAGACCTGGGAATTGACCCAGCCGCCCCGGCTCCAGGGGGACAGCACGTACAGCGGCACGCGCGGGCCCAGGCCGTAGGGGCGGCCCATGAATGCGTCGCGCTCGGCCTTGGCCTCGGTCGGGTTGCGCACCAGGTGGTGCTCGCCGGCCGTGTCGACCGTCGAGGCGCCCAGGACCTGGCCGTCGGGCCCGTGGGCGGGCGGGGCCGGCGGCGGCATGTGGTCGAAGAAGCCGTCGTTCTCGTCGAACATCACCAGCAGCACGGTGCGGGCCCAGACCTTGGGATCGGCGGTCAGGGCGTCGATCACCCGGGCGGTGTAGTCGGCGCCCTGGGCCGGGCTGGACGGGCCGGGGTGCTCGGAATCGGCGGCCGGGGCGACGATGTACGACACCTGCGGCAGGGTCCCGGCCAGCACGTCCTGGCGCAGGCCGTCCAGTTTGCGGGTCGACAGGCCCAGGGCTGCCAGGCGCGGATCCGAGCCGGGCAGGCCGTCGTGGCTGTCGCGGAAGGTCTTGAAACCGGCCGTGGGGTTGTCGGTGAAGTTGTCGGCCATGTCCTGGTAGATGCGCCAGCTGACGCCGGCCGCCAGCAGCCGCTCGGCATAGGTGGTCCAGCGATAGGAGTCGGCCGCCCCGCCCTGGGCCACGAACCGGTCGTGGGAGTTGGAGATCGACGGCCCGCCGAACTGGCCCGACGGGTCGTTGGTCCCGGTCCACAGGAACAGGCGGTTGGTGTTGGTGCCGGTCTGGATCGAGCAGTGATAGGCGTCGCACAGCGTGAAGGCGTCGGCCAGGGCGTACTGGAAGGGGATGTCCTCCCGGCGATAGTAGCCCATGGCCCGCTCGGTCTTGGCCGCCGGCCAGCGGCTCATCCGGCCCAGGTCCCAGGCGGCCTGGGCGTCGAACCAGTTGTGCGGCGTGCCCTCCACCCGCATGTGGGCGAAGGTCTGGACGGTGTTCAGCGGGAACGGCGTCAGCAGTGCCGGGCCGCCCTTGGTCGTGTCATTGCCCTGGGTCCACACCGTCCTGTGGTCGTCGCCCGGCAGCGGGATCGGGAAGCGGTCGGCGAAGCCGCGCACGCCGTTCATCGCCCCGAAATAGTGATCGAACGAGCGGTTCTCCTGCATGAAGATCACCACGTGCTCGACGTCGGCCAGGGTGCCGGAGCGGACGTCGGCGTCGATCGCGGCGGCCTTGGCCAGGGCCGGCGGCAGGGACAGGGCGGCGGCGCTGAGCAGGAAACCGCGGCGGTCGATGGAAGGCATGGCGCGATTCCTGAGACGGGAAGGAAACTGGCGATGCTCCTTAGCGGGAGCATATGGCAGTCGAGCGACAGTCGCGGCCGACCGCAAGGGCGAGCGGCGGCCCTGGCGGTTCGCGCCCGTCTTCGCCTAAGCTCGCGGCATGAGCACCCGCCTTTCCCGTCGCCACGCCCTGGCCCTGCTGTCCTCAACCGCCGCCGCCGCCGCGCTGGCCGCCGTCCCCTCGGAAGACTGGAAGGCCCTGGCCGCCGACGTCCGGTCCGAGTTCCAGTGGGCCTGGCAAGGCTATGTCGCCAAGGCCTGGGGCAAGGACGAGATCAATCCGGTCAGCGGCACGTCGTCGTCGTTCTTCGTCGAGGGCCACGACCTGGGCCTGTCGCTGGTCGAGGCGCTGGACACCCTGTGGATCATGGGGCTGGACGCCGAGTTCCAGGCCGGGGTCGACTGGGTCAAGACCAGCCTCGACTTCGACGTCGACGGAAACGCCCAGGTGTTCGAGACCAATATCCGCCTGGTCGGCGGCCTGCTGTCGGCCCACCTGGCCTGCGGCGACCCCGTGCTGCTGGCCAAGGCCCGCGACCTGGCCGACCGCCTGGCCAAGGCCTTCGCGGCCTCGCCCCACGGCCTGCCCTGGCGCTATGTGAACCTGCGCACCGGGGCGGTCAGCGATCCGGAGACGAACCTGGCCGAGATCGGCACCTACCTGTCCGAATTCGGCGTGCTGAGCCAGCTGACCGGCGACCGCAAGTACTTCGACATGGCCAAGCGGGCCATGCGTCACGCCCTGGACCGCCGCTCGAAGATCGGCCTGATGGCCGCCAACCTCCATGCCGTGACCGGCGACTTCACCAGCCGCAACGCCAGCATCGATATCTATGCCGACAGCTTCTACGAATACCTGTGGGACGCCTGGGCGCTGTTCGGCGACGAAGACTGCAAGCGCTGGGCGGTCGAATGCGTCGACGCCCAACTGGCCCACCAGGCCAAGCGCTATGGCGGCCGGCTGTGGTTCCCGATGGTCGACTTCGAGACCGGGGCGGTGACCTCCACGGCCCAGAGCGAGCTGGCCGCCTACTATGCCGGCCTGCTGGGCCAGGTCGGCCGCAAGGCCCAGGGCGACGACTACCTGGCCTCGTTCACCGACCTGCAGGCGAGGTTCGGCGTGATCCCGGAGTCCATCGACGTGACCACGGCCCAGCCGCGCCGCAAGGCCACCGGCTTGCGCCCGGAATATCCCGACGCCTGCCTGAACCTGTGGCTGCTCGACCGCGACGAGCGCTACCGCAAGCTGGCGGCCATCCACTACCGCGAGATGAAGAAAACCAGCCGCGCCGCCTTTGGCTACACGGCCCTGAAGGACATCACCACCCGTCCCATGACCCAGGGCGACAACTGCCCCGGCTACTGGTGGTCCGAGCAGATGAAGTACTACTACCTGCTGTTCTCCGACACGCCGCGCATCGACTACGCCCGGCTGCAGCTGAGCACCGAGGCCAATGTGCTGCGGGGGTTCCGCGAGGGGTAGGTTCATGTTTTTACAAATGATCGTATTTTCATGAGCAAAAACCTGTTTGGCGCTCTTTCGCCGGTCGACTAGCTTCGGTCCCCAGGGGCGTGCCCCCGGGAGGAAACATGACCGGAACAAGATCGGGCGGCTCGACGCGCCGAGTCCTGCTGAAGTCCGGCGTCGCCATGGGCGCCCTGGCCGCCGTACCGGCCGGGACCGCCTGGGCCTCGGTCGCCACGGCCGACCTGACCCTGCCGATGGACGGCGGAACGCTTGAACTCTTCGCGCTCAGCGATCGTGCGGTGAGGGTCCGCTTCAGCCGCCGGACGTCCTCGCCCCCGATGCGAATGCCGGAAATCGTCCAGCGGCGGCTCAAGCCAAGCAGGCCGGAAATCACCCGGTCGCCCGCGGTGACCCTCTTCGCCCTGCCGGAAATCCGCTGCCGGATCGACGCCGAAGCCGGGACTCTCCACTTCCAGGACCGCGCCGGGCGGCCGCTCCTCGACGAAACGGCGGGCGGCCGGGTCGTCACGCCGTCGGACGTGCGGGGCCACCCGACGATCGTGGCGTCGCAGGCCTTCGCCTCCCCGCCCGACGAACGCCTTTACGGCACGGGCTGCTTCCAGGACGGCGCCCTCGACCTGCGCGGCCTTCCGCGGCGCCTGACGCAGGTGAACACCCAGATCAGCCTGCCCTTCGTGCTTTCCAGCCGCGGCTACGGCCTGCTCTGGCACAATACCGGCCTTTCGGAGCTGAACCCGCCGCAGAATGTGCTGCGGCTGGAGAAGGTCGAGACGGCCGCCGAGGGGAAGGAGGTCGATGTCACCACCTCGATCGGCGGGGCGAAGGTCACCCGGCGCCCGGCGACGTTCGAGGGGCGCTTCTCCGTCCCGACCGCCGGGGCCCATGCGCTGCTGCTCGATGTCGGCCAGGCCATGGCCTCGCGGCACTATCTGGAGATCGACGGCAAGATCGTCTGCGACTTCGCCAATCCGTGGTTGCCGCCAACCACCAGCCTGCGGCTGGAGCTGTCGGCCGGCGAGCACCACGTGCGGGTCATCGGCGCCAGCCAGGACGCGCCGGTGCTGCACTACGGTCCCGTCACGCCGACCACCGTCTGGCGCTCGCCCGTCGCGGACGCCATCGACTATGTCGTCATCGCCGGCCCCAGCGCCGACGAGGTGATGGAAGGCTACCGGGAAATCCTCGGGCCGACCCCGCTGTTTCCGCGCTGGGCCTACGGCTACATCCACTGCCGCGAGCGGTTCGAGTCGTCGGCCGAGATCCTGGAGAACGCCCGCGAGTTCCGGAACCGGAAGATCCCCGTCGACGTGATGGTCCAGGACTGGCTGTACTGGGGCAAGCACGGCTGGAACGCCATGCGCTTCGACGAGACGCGCTATCCCGATCCCGCCGGCCTGGTGCGCGATCTGCACGCCCTGGACCTGCGCCTGATGCTGTCGGTCTGGTCCAAGGTCGACCGTAAGGCGGAGCTGGGCCAGGAGATCGCCGCGCGCGGCTTCTACATCCAGAACACCGATTGGGTCGACTTCTTCAATCCCAAGGCGGCGGCGTTCTATGGCGAGCGCCAGAACCAGCGGCTGGCCTCGCTCGGCGTCGACGCCTGGTGGCAGGACGCGACCGAGCCGGAAAACGACGACCTGCGTGGCCGCGACACGGCCGCCGGCCCGGGCGAGCGCGTGCGGATGACCTATCCGCTGCAGGTTTCGCGCACGGTCTACGCGGCGCAGCGCAAGGCCTTCCCGGACAAGCGCGTGATGATCCTGACCCGCTCGGCCTTTCCTGGGCAGCAGCAGTTCGCCGCCGCCACCTGGTCGGGCGATATCGGCAATGATTGGGAGACGCTCAAGCGGCAGATTCCGGCCGGCCTGAACATGGCCGCGGCGGGCTATCCCTACTGGACCGTGGACGCCGGCGGCTTCTTCCGGCCCGGCGACGGCCAGTACACGGACCCGGCCTATCACGAGCGGTTCCTGCGCTGGCTGCAGTACGCCACCTTCCTGCCGTTGCAGCGGGTGCACGGCTATCAGACCAAGACCGAGATCTGGCGCTACGGCGACCAGGTCGAGCGGATCGGCAAGCAGTACATCGAGCTGCGCTACAGGCTGCTGCCCTACGTCTATTCCATGGCCGCCGACACCTGGCGCACGGGCGCGCCGCTGCTTCGGCCGCTGGTGTTCGATTTCCCGTCCGACGCCAGGGCGCTGGACGAGACCCACAGCTACATGTTCGGCCGGGCGCTGCACGTCGCGCCGGTGCTCGAGGCCGGCGTCGGCGAGTGGCCGGTCTATCTGCCGCCGACGCCCGGCGGCTGGCACGACTTCTGGACGGGCGCGCGGCGCGAGGGCGGTCGCAGCCACGTCGTTCCGGCCCCTGTCGACCGCATTCCCCTGCACGTCCGGGCCGGCGGCGTCGTCCCGATGGGGCCGATAACCCAGTCCACCGCCGAGAGCATCCGCAACCGCCTCGAACTGCACGTCTTCGCCGGCGCCGACGGCGTGGCGACGCTGCACGAGGACGCCGGCCTCGACTATGGCTACGAGCGAGGCGACTTCGCCCTGGTCGCCTGCCGTTGGCGCGACGCGGACCGGACGCTCGAACTCCGGCGGTCGGGCCGGCCGAACGCGGCCTACGCGTCCGATCGCTTCGACCTGGTGCTGCACGGCCCCGAGCCCGGCCAGGTGCGTCGTGCTTCGGTGACCCTGGAGCGCGGCCATGGAAAGGCGTCCTTCCCGTGACGACGGCCCTCGCGCCGCCCTGACCACGGCGGCCGGTCGGAACGCCGCCGCGCCTACTCCGCCAGGAACGCCGCCAGGGCCGCGATCGTCTCCGCCCCCGGCGTCTCGATCGCCGGCACGTGGCCGCCGGGACTGGAGAGGAACGGCAGGCCCTCGGCGGCGGCGAAGGCCTGCATCGGCGGGGCGTAGGGATCCTGGTCGCCGTCCCACAGCAGCACCGGGAAGCCGCCGCCCAGCACCGCCTGGCGCGCGCCGTCCAGCTGGGTCAGAGCCTCGAAACAGGCGCGCATGGCCGGCTCGATCTCCGGCGTCACCCAGGCGACCAGAGCCGGGGCCGTGGCGCGGGCGAAGGCCCAGAACAGATCGAAGGTCAGCGGCCCGTTCGGGGTGTTGGGAACGCCGTTCAGCAGGTCCCAGCCGCCGACCACCAGGCGCGAGACCTTTTCGGGGTGATGCTTGGCCAGCCCCACCGCCATCCAGGCGCCCATCGAATAGCCGAGCACGGCGGCCTTGTCCTCGCCCAGGGCGTCGATCACCGCCGCCAGGTCGCCGGCCCGCTGCTCCTGGGCGTAGAGGGCCGGGTCGGCGGGCTTGTCGCTGAACCCATGGCCCAGGGAGTCGACGCAGGCGACGCGGTGGCGGCCGACCAGGGCGTCGACCACGCCGTTGGCCTTCCAGCTGGCGGCGTCCATGAACAGGCCGTGCTGCAGCACGACCAGCGGGCCCTCGCCCTCGACGGTGTAGTGGAGGCGCTGGCCGCGATGGGTGACGAAGGGCATCAAAGACTCCGCGGATGCTCGAGCGCGACCGCTAGCGCAGGAACCCCCGCCGGGCCATCGCGAAGTTCACGCCGCCCGGGCGATCTCGGCGGGGCCGATGCGACGGTTCAAGACGGGACGACAACCGTTGGGGGCGACGGTCGCTCCAGCTCCCCCCGCAACCCGGCCGTCTCGGCCAGGAACCAGTCGCGCAGCTTCAGGATCCGCGCCAGTTTCGGGCTGTCGGCGCGCCAGACGAAGTGGTTGCCGGTCTCGACCGCCACCTCGCCGGAGAAGGGGCGGACCAGGCGGCCCTCGCGCAGGTCGCGCTCGGCCAGGCCGCTGCGGGCCAGGGCCACGCCCACCCCGTGGGCGGCGGTGTCCAGCATCAGGGCGGTGTCCTCGAAGCCCAGACCCTGCTGCCGCGGCGCCTCGTCCACGCCCATCGCCGTCAGCCACAGCGACCAGGGCAGGCCCACATGGCGCAGCAACGGGACGTCCAGCAGGTCACGCGGCTCCCGGATCGGATGACGGACCAGGAAGTCGGGGCTGCACACCGGAAAGAGCCTCTCGATCATCAGGGTGGCGACCTCGACGCCCGGCCAGGCGCCCATGCCGAAGCGCAGGGCGATGTCGACGCCGTCGGTGGCCAGGTCGGCGACCCGGTCCTCGGCGCGGACGATCAGGTCGGGCTCGTCCACCTCCTGGGCCAGCCGGGCCAGGCGGGTGACCAGCCAGCCGCGCGCGAAGGCGGCGCTGCTGCTGATCACCAGCGGACCGTTCGCCGCTAGCCGGGCCTCGTCGACGCCGGCGCGCAGCGTGGCCAGGGCGTCGGTCACGTGGCCGGCCAGGCGCTGGCCGGTGGCGGTGGGGACCATGGCGTTGCCCTGGCGCACGAACAGCTTGGTCCCCAGCTCGTCCTCCAGCTTGCGGATCTGCTGGCTGACCGCGCCGTGGGTGACGAACAGCTCGCGGGCCGCGCGGCTGTAGCTGCGATGGCGAGCGGCGGCCTCCAGGGCGGTCAGGGTCAGGAACGGCGGCAGGCGCATGGCGCTCTCAGCTTGTTAGTCTGGCTGACAAGTTCGCGCAGATACCATCGTTCGTAAAGCGCGTTCGATAGGGGCATCTTACCCATGCAAGGCCGGTGAGGCCGCAACCCATGCTCACAGGTGCTCCGATGAAACTGCTTCTGATCTCCGGCGTCGCCGTGCTGTCCTTCCTGTTCGCCTCGGTCGACAAGCTGTCGGCCCCGCTGCCCGACGCCGCGGCCCCCTGGGCGGCCAGCGCGCCGATCCACAGCCCGCGGTGAGGGGCGAGTTGGGGCTGAGAGCGGGACACGCACTCACCCACCGGCTCGTGGTCAGAGGGCAAGGGCGCCGCGTGAGTGTGTGTCCCCACCCGCATCCACTGAGCCAAAAGAAAAAGGCCCGGGATCGCGCCCGGGCCTTTTTTTCGCGAAAGCGCCTCTGTTAGGCGGCCTTGGCCCCAAAATGCAGCTTCAAAAGTTCGTCGGGGCGAAAGGTTTCGAGGCCATAGGTGAGGCCATCATTGTCCACGAACTCCACCTCGAAGGCCTCGTGTTCGCCATAGACGCAGACGACCGTGCCGGTCTGCCCTTTGCCCAGGCCCAGATCGGGTCGGTCGACCAGCAGTGCGACGACATCAAGCTCGTCCAGCATCACTTTTCTCGCGCGATATAGACCGAGGTCAGATGAGTGCGTGAACCGTCGGCGGGAACGATCCAGCCACTGGTGATTATCGCAGAACGCTGGCCGAAGCGGAACAGGAACTCGATACTGTAACGCTGGCCCCAGGCGTCGTGTTTCGTGGCGATCACGCCTTCCGAAGCCGCGGCCTCACGAAGAGCGTGGACCAGAACAGGCGCGTCGTCTCGCGTCAGGCCCAGTTTCAGGGCGAACAGCCGAGCCTTGTGCTTGCCGATCGGATGGGTCGGCGACAAGGCGTAGTCAATCAGCTTGCGCTGGTCGATCTCCACATTGTCGCCGCCCGGCAGTTTCAAGTCTTCCTACTTCCCGGCCGCCGTCAGGGCGGCCATCAGGTCCGGCACGGCCGACTTGTAGTCGGCCACCAGGCCGTAGTCGGCGATCTGGAAGATCGGGGCGTCGGCGTCCTTGTTGATCGCGACGATGATCTTGCTGTCCTTCATGCCGGCCAGGTGCTGGATGGCGCCCGAGATGCCGATGGCGATGTACAGCGACGGCGCGACCACCTTGCCGGTCTGGCCGACCTGGTAGTCGTTGGGCGCGTAGCCGGCGTCCACGGCGGCGCGCGAGGCCCCGACGGCGGCGCCCAGCTTGTCGGCGAGGGGCTCGATCACCTTCTGGAACTCCTCGGCCGAGCCCATGGCGCGGCCGCCCGAGACGACGATCTTGGCCGCGGCCAGTTCCGGACGGTCCGACTTGACCATCTCTTCGCTGACGAAGCGGGTCTTGGCCGCCTCGGCGCCGCTGACGGTCTCCACCGGGGCCGAGCCGCCTTCGCCGGCCGCCGCGAAGGCGGTCGGGCGCACGGTGATCACCTTCTTGGCGTCCGAGGTCTGGACGGTCTCCAGCGCGTTGCCGGCATAGATCGGGCGCGTGAAGGTGTCGGCCGAGACGACCTCGACGATGTCGCTGATCGGGGCGACGTCCAGCTTGGCGGCGACGCGCGGGGCGAAGTTCTTGCCGCCCGAGGTGGCCGGAACCAGGATGGCGTCATAGCCGCCGGCCACGGCCAGCACCGCGTCGGCCTCGGCCTCGGCGATCCCGTGGCCCAGGGCCGGGCTCTCGGAGACCAGCACCTTGCGGACGCCGGCGATCTTGGCGGCCTCGGCCGCGACGCCGGCCACGCCCTGGCCGAGGACCAGGATGTCGACCTCGCCCGACAGCTTCAGGGCGGCGGTGACGGTCTTGTGGGTGCCATCGCGCAGATGCGCGTTGTCGTTATCGGCGACGACGAGAACGGCCATTACAGCACCCCCGCGGTTTTGAGCTTGGAGACGAGGTCCGTGGCGGACTCGAGCTTGACGCCGGCCGAGCGCTTGGCCGGTTCGGCGACCTTGACGACCTTGAGGCGCGGGGCGACGTCGACGCCGTAGTCGGCGACGGTCTTGCTCGCGATCTCTTTCTTCTTGGCCTTCATGATGTTGGGCAGGGACGCGTAGCGCGGCTCGTTCAGGCGCAGGTCGGCGGTGACGATGGCCGGCAGGTCGATGTCCAGGGTCTGCAGGCCCCCGTCGACTTCGCGGGTGACCTTGGCGGTCGCGCCCGACACCTCGATCGCCGAGGCGTAGGTGGCCTGCGGCCAGCCCAGCAGGGCCGACAGCATCTGGCCCACGGCGTTGTTGTCGCCGTCGATGGCCTGCTTGCCCATCAGCACCAGCTGGGGCGCTTCTTCAGCGACCACGGCGGCCAGCAGCTTGGCCACGGCCAGGGGCTCGGGGTCGGCGTCGGTGGTGATCAGGATCCCGCGGTCGCCGCCCATGGCCAGGGCCGTGCGGATGGTTTCCTGCGCCTGTTGCGGGCCGATCGAGACGATCACCACCTCGGTGGCGACGCCCTTTTCCTTGAGGCGGACGGCTTCCTCGACCGCGATCTCGCAGAAGGGGTTCATCGACATCTTGACGTTCGCCAGGTCGACGCCGGTCTGATCGGGCTTCACCCGGACCTTCACATTGTAATCGATAACCCGTTTGACCGGGACCAGAACCTTCATCGGTCTACGCCGCCTCCTGGCTAGTTTTTCCTGCCTGCGCCGACGGCATTAGCGCGTCCGTCCAGGTTTGCAAGTTTCCCCTGACGTAAGCGTAATGCATTCGCCGCCGCTACGTTCAAACAGTCGTAGGATACTTCGCCGCCCGCGTCTGCCGCGCCGCACACTTATAGCGCATAGGCGAACGGCGGCGCGAGGCGGAGTGTTTTGCCCTCTGGCCAGCCGCGCGGCGGGCCAGTATGAGGCGGCGCATGAAGAGCAACATCTCCCGCCTGCAGAAGATCTTCTTCGCCGTTTTCCTCGGCGCGACCCTCAGCGTCTTCTGCTACCACTACTTCTACGTCTGGCCCAAGCAGCGCTGCCTGGCGCGCGGCGCCGGCTTCCTGTGGGCGGAGAAGTGGATGAAGTGCGGCACAGTCTATTCGATCGAGACTCTGACCCGCCGCCCGCTCAACGTGCCGCCGATCAACACCGATCCCAAGAAGATGGAAGGCCCGTCGGCGAGCCGGCCGAAGGAGTAGGGGTCTCTCACAAAGTGGCAGCTCCGCTGCGCCTAGATTTGCCACCACGAGCGAGCTTTGCCATAAAGATCGCCTGTAGCGATAGCTGGGGGCGGCAATGCACGCTGAGCACTACGTTATCATCGGAATAATGTTGATCGCAGGCCTGGGTGGAGGGGCGACGAACCTTCTGCGGCAGGCTCCGGAAGACTCCCAAGGGTTGGTAAAAAAACTCGCACCTTTCGCGCTCGGCGTGGCGGCCGCGTTTGCTACTCCACTTTTCCTCAGTTTGGCAAAAAGCCAAATTATAGAAAACTTACTTGAAAATCATGAGAAAACTAAATCATTTTCTGCCGACATATTTATATTTTTCGGATTTTGTCTTGTTGCATCTCTATCTTCGAAGGTCTTTCTTGAAAGACTAACGGACCAAGTTCTATCTCTAAAAAGTCAAGTTTCGGCCTTACATGTCAAAACTGGCGAAATTAAGGAAGATCAAGAAGCTATAGAGGCGACGCTGGAAAGTCCTCCGGATGAAGCTGTTAAGTTTAAAAATGAAGTTGCGCGACGTAAATCAACCCCGGAAGAGAGTGTAAGTCTCAAGGTGAGTCCTATGGCAAAAATGTGCCTGAAAGCGCTCGCCAATGGTGCCTTTGTCTGGAGAAGCGTTTCGAAAATGGCAAAAGAGTTGGGGCTTAGTCGAGAGACAATGGAAAAGGTGCTAAACGAGTTGGTTGCCAGCGAGCTAGTTGACTCAAAGACCGTTGAATCTGGTCATCGCTTATATCGCATTACCGCGCTAGGTAAGCTGAGGTTGGGCTAGGATTTCCCCCTACCGCGTAGCCCCTGGCCGCCACAGCACGTCGGCCGCGCCGTCGGCGTTGGCGCGGCGGGCGGCGACGAACAGCAGGTCCGACAGGCGGTTCAGGTAGCGCAGGGCCGGTTCGCCGACGATCTCGCCCTCGACGCCCATCAGCTCCACCAGCCGGCGCTCGGCCCGGCGGCAGACCGTACGGGCCACGTGCAGCGCCGCCGAGGCCGGGCTGCCGGCCGGCAGGACGAACGAGGTCAGGGGCGAGAGCCGCGCATTGATCGCGTCGATCTCGCGCTCCAGCCGCTCGACCTGGCTGTCGACCACCCGCAGCGGCTCCCAGTCGGGCTTTTCGTTCTGCTCGGGGGTGGCCAGGTCGGCGCCCAGGTCGAACAGGTCGTTCTGGATGCGCTCGAGCAGGGCGTCGAGCTCGGCGTCGTCCTTCGTATGCTGGCGGGCGACGCCGATGCAGGCGTTGGTCTCGTCGACCGCGCCATAGGCCTCGACCCGCAGGGACGCCTTGCTGACCGGCTGGCCGGTCGAGAGCCGCGTCAGGCCCTTGTCGCCGGTGCGGGTATAGATGCGGTTCAGCGTCACCATCGATCAGGTCTCCCCAGGGGTGTCGGAGGACAACTTGTCCCAGGACAAGTTGTCCTATCGCTATTGGTGCGTCGCTCCGCTCTACTCGCCTTACCGGAGCGTCTCCCCCCTAGCCGCTCCGAGACTTAGGCGTTCAGTAGCTTATGCGTTCAGCAGCTTAGGCGCGACGGTCGTTCCCCCCGCAAGCAGGACGGCCGTCGCGTTTCAGAAGGGGTTCCGAAGCGTTCAGTGGGTGCGCCACCAGAAGGCGGCGACCAGCACCAGCACGGCCAGGAACTGCAGCGCCACGCGCAGGCGCATCAGCTTGTTGGAATAGGAACGCCCGAAATCGCCGCCCCGGAACAGGGCGTAGATGCCAAGGCAAAGCGTGATCAGGACCGCGCCCAGCGCGATCGGGACCAGGAAATCGAACAGGTGGCTCATGGCCGCCAAGCCTAGGCGCTCGCCCCAGGCTTGGCCAGAGCGCCCGCCTCAATTCCGCTATGCGCCCGACTCAGAGTCGGCGGTCGGGTTCCATATCGCGATTCAGCGACCCTGTTCGTTGAGCGCATTTGTCGCAGTGACCGGCTGCTAACGATACCATACTGCTGACAAACGTTGCTGTTCGTCGATTTTGGTTCGGTTTTTGGGTTGCGCACCCTTGCGGCACGGGATAAACGCGCCACCTTCCAATTCAAGTGTGCGTTCGTTGAACATGATCAACTCCTCACCGCAGGTCATGTCAGCGCCCTTTTCAGCGGGGAGGCAGGAGAAAACAGAATGGCCCGGAGCGCTCGCATCGCCGCCGCCGATTTCTCCGCGTCCGAACGCGAAGACGCCATGGCTGAAGTCCGCCAGCTGATCACCGACCTGCGCGACGCCGCGCAGGACGGGCGCGCCCTGGCGCGCCGCTACGCCGACGTCCTGACCAGCGTCGTCGACGAATATTGCCTCGAATTCGAGAAGCGCGCCGAAGCCGCGCTTGCTCGCCTGGAGACCGTGGAATGAGCTTTGTATCCCTGAACATCGAGTCGCCGACCGACGCCCCCGTCAAGCTGACGCGCCGGGCCCTGGCCAAGCAGCGCACCCGTGAGCGCGTCCTGTCGGCGGCCCGCCGCCTGTTCACCGAGCGTGGCTACGAAGGCGCGACCATCCGCGACATCGCCCAGGCCGCCGGCATGTCGACGGGCGCGGTGTTCGCCAGCTTCTCGGACAAGAGCGAACTGTTCGACGAGATCCTAACCGCCGACTACGAAGTCATCTACGCCCAGATGAAGCAGGCCGGCGTCAACGCCGCGACGGTGGAAGAGGGCGTGATCGGCATGTTCGCCGTCGCCTACGGCTTCCATGTCGAGCAGCTGCCGCTGCTGCAGGCCAGCATCGCGGTGTCGTGGACGCGCTCCGAAACCGCCGAGCGCCGCAACCGTGGGCACCTCAAGCACATCTTCGCCCTGCTGAACGGCGTTCTGACCCGCGGCGTCGAGCGCGGTGAACTGAAAACCGACGCGGACGTTAAGCTGCTCGCCGAGATCATCTGGGACGTGTATGTCGCCAACTATCGCCGGGCGATTTTCGACGCCTGGTCGGTCGAGGCACTGCTGTCGCGACTTTCGGATCAACTGAAAGTCATTCTGGCGGGCGCGCGCGCATAAGATTACGGCCGGGGGCGGAGCTCTTTGCCGGAGCGTCCGTCCCCGGAACAATAAAAGCGACGCAGACATCCGGGGGGAGGGTGCGTGGGGGTTAGAGACGAACAGAAGCAGGCGACGCGCGAAAAAGTGCTCGAGGCGGCGCGCGACCTGTTCAACGAGACGGGCTACGAAGAGACCACCATCCGGGCGATCGCCGAACGGGCGGGCGTCTCGGTCGGCAGCGTGTTCACCACCTTCGCCTCCAAGGCGGAGGTGCTCAGCCATGTCATGGACAAGCGCCTGGGCGAGCTCTACGCCGAGTTCGACCGGGTCGTGCCGTTCCTGCGCGGCTCGACGGCGGATCGGCTGTGCTCGATCTTCGCCATCCATTACGAGTTCGAGACTCGGCGGGTGAAGCTGTTCCTGGCCCACATCGCCGCCTCCTACAGCCCCTGTCCGGATCCGGGCGTCACGCCCTACGGCCGCAACGAGCGCCTGACCCAGATGCTGCGCGAGGTGCTGGAGGAGGGGGTCGCCCGCGGTGACGTCCGTTCGGACTTCGACCCGCAGCTGGCCATCGACGTGCTCAAGGCGGCCTACGCCTGGAACTATCGCCTGGCCGCCAACCGCCAGGCCTCGGCGACCGAGCTGTCGGCCTTGATGGACAAGCAGATCCAGCTGATCGCCGAGGGGTGGCGGGCGGCGTGATCGATCCCGTTCCCGGCGGCGGAGGGACACCTTCGTGTTTGGGCGTCGCCGGTCTAGAACCTCGCCCATGATCGCCCCTCGACCCCTCCGTCCCCGCGTCATGGGGATCGTCAACGTCACGCCCGACAGCTTCTCCGACGGCGGGCGATTCCTCGATCCCGCCGCGGCCCTCGACCAGGCTCGGCGGCTGGTCGAGGCGGGGGCCGACATCCTCGACATCGGCGGCGAGAGCACCCGGCCCGGCGCGACCCCGGTGTCGGCCGCCGAGGAGATCGCCCGGGTCGTCCCGCTGATCGCGGCGATCCGTGCGAACAGCGACGTGGCGATCTCGATCGACACCATGAAGCCCGCCGTGGCCCGCGCCGCCGTCGCCGCCGGGGCCACGATCTGGAACGACGTCGCCGCCCTGCGCTTCGCGCCCGACGCCCCGGAGGTCGCCGCCGAACTGGGCTGCGAGGTCGTGCTGATGCACATGCTGGGCCAGCCCGGCACGATGCAGGACGACCCGCGCTATGAGGACGTGGTCGCCGAGGTTGAGGCCTTCCTGCTGGCCCGGGCCCTGACCGCCATGGCCGCCGGGGTGGCGCGCGAGAAGATCTGGCTGGACCCGGGGATCGGCTTCGGCAAGACCCCCGCCCACAACCTGGCCCTGCTGGCCGCCCTGCCGCGCTTCGTGGCCCTGGGCTATCCGATCCTGCTGGGCGCCAGCCGCAAGCGCTTCATCGCTGTGATCGACCCCCTGGCCGCCGACCCCGCGACCCGCCTCGGCGGCTCCCTGGCCGCCCACCTGCACGCCGCCGCGGCCGGCGTGGCGGCGGTGCGGGTCCACGACGTCCGCGAGACGGCGCAGGCGCTGGCGGTGTGGAGCGCGATCGGGGGCGCCTAGCGGCCGCTGAACCTGACGGGGGGCCCTACGGCTACAGGAGCCGAGACACCGGCAACCTCAGAAATACGTTTCCCGCGGCGGTCGGCGCGGGCAAGGCTCCGGCGCGGATGTTCACCTGCAGGGACGGCAGGATCAGGGTCGGCGCCGGAAGGGTCGCGTCCCGCGCCGTCCGCATGGCGACGAAGGCGTCCTCGTCCCGACCGTCCCGCACGTGGATGTTGCGGGCCCGTTCGGCGGCGACGGTCGTCTCCCATCGATGATCCGAACGGCCTTCGGGCAGGTAGTCGTGCCCCACGAAGACGCGGGTCTCCGGCGGCAGGGACAGCACCTTCTGGATCGACCGATACAGGGTCCGCGCATCCCCGCCGGGAAAGTCGGCGCGGGCGGTTCCGTAGTCGGGCATGAAGATCGTATCGCCCACGAAGGCCGCGTCGCCGACCAGGTAGGTCAGGCAGGCCGGCGTGTGTCCGGGCGTATGCATCGCGCGGATCGACAGCTCGCCCAGCGCCAGGACGTCGCCTTCGTTCAACAGCACGTCGAAGGCCGAGCCGTCGTCGGCGACCTCGGCCTCGAACACGGGAATGAAGGTCTTCTGCACCTCGACGATCCGGGCGCCGATGACCACCTTGGCGCCGGTCTCGCGGCGGATGTAGTCGGCGGCCGACAGGTGGTCGGCATGGGCGTGGGTCTCCAGCACATAGGCGAGTTTCAGGCCTCGCGCCCGAACGGCCTCCAGCATGGCGTCGGCGGAGCGGGTCGAGAGCTTGCCGGCCTTGGGCTCGAAATCCAGCACCGGATCGATGATCGCGGCGGCTTGGGTGGCCGGATCGGCGACGATGTAGCTGGCGGTGAAGGTGGCGGGATCGAAAAACGCTTGAACGTCGGGTCGCATGGCCGGAGCCTCCGATTTGGCGAGGTTCTTTATATTAGGTCTTGCTAAATTAGATCAAGCTAATATATGGCGTTCATGTTCGATCTTTCGCGTTTCGACGTCAGCCAGTTCGAAGCCAGCGCCGCGCAGGCCGCCAAGCTCCTGCGCGCCTTGGCCAACGAACGCCGGCTGATGATCCTTTGCCAGCTCGCCGATGGCGAACGGTCGGTGGGGCAGATCCAGCCCCTGGTCGGCCTTTCGCAGTCGGCGCTCTCGCAGCACCTGGCGGTGTTGCGCGAGGAGGGGATCGTGGCCTCGCGCCGCGAAGCCACGAGCCTCTGGTACCGGATCGCCGATCCCGCCGCCCTCAAGGTGGTGGGAACGCTCGCGGAGATCTTCTGCCCTCCAGTGGAGAACGCCGCCCATGACCACGATCCTGAAACCTCTGAGGCCTGACGACGTCGCAAGGCGCCTGGCCGAAGGCCGCGCCGTGCTGATCGACATCCGCGAGCCCGACGAGTTCGCCCGACGCCGCGCGAAGGGCGCGCTATCGCGTCCGCTCTCGACGCTGAACGCCGAGGGACTGGGCCTGTCCGACGCGCGCGAGGTCATCTTCACCTGCCGATCGGGCCTGCGCACCGGCGCCAACGGCGAGCGGCTCGCGGCCGCCTGCGGGCGTCCGGCGTTCGTCCTGGAGGGCGGGCTCGACGCCTGGGACGGCGGCGGTCTGCCGGTCGAGATCGACGACAAGGCGCCGCTGGAAATCATGCGTCAGGTCCAGATCGCCGCTGGGTCGTTGGTGCTGGCCGGGGTGGTCCTGGGCCTGATGGTCTCGCCCTGGTTCCTGGGCCTGGCGGGGTTCGTCGGCGCGGGCCTGACCTTCGCGGGAGCCACCGGCTTTTGCGGCATGGCGAGGCTCCTGGCCCTGGCGCCCTGGAACCGTCCGGCGTCGGCGTGACGCCATGGATACGAGCCTTCTCGCCGCCGCCCTCAGCGGGGCGGTGGTCGCGCTGCTGCTGACGCTGTTTGGCGGCGGCGGCTCGGTGCTGGCCACGCCCTTGCTGCTCTATGTCGTCGGGCTCGACGACGCGCATGTGGCGATCGGGACCTCGGCGGCGGCCGTGGCGGTCAACGCCGCCGCCGGACTGGCGGCCCAGGCCCGTGCCGGCCGCGTGAAGTGGCCCTGCGCCCTGACCTTCGGCGCGCCGGGCCTGCTCGGTTCGCTCGTGGGCGCGCACCTGGCCAAGGCCTTGTCCGGAAATCACCTGCTGGCCGGGTTCGCCCTGGCCATGGCGGCGGTGGGCCTGTCGATGTTCCGCGCCCCGCGTTCGCCGGGCGATCCGGGCGTGCATATTGACCCTGGCAAGGCTCTGCGGCTGGTTCCCGTCGGCGCCGCCACCGGTCTGGCGGCGGGGTTCTTCGGCATCGGCGGCGGGTTCCTGATCGCGCCCGGCCTGATGGCGGCCACGGGCATGACGCTGGCCAACGCGGCGGCCTCCTCCCTGGTGTCGGTCACGCTGTTCGGCGCGGCGACCAGCGTCAGCTACGCGGCGTCGGGACTGGTCGATGGCCCCGTGTTCCTGGCCCTGGTCCTGGGGGGCGGCGTCGGCGTGCTCCTTGGCGCGCGCCTGGCTCCGCGGCTGGCGTCGCGCGCCTTGCTGGCGCGCCGGCTGTTCGCCGCGATGATCGTCGTGACGGCCGCCTATGTGCTCTGGCGCGCGACGTCAGGCCAAGCGTGAGCGGCGAGCCCGTCGCGCGCACGGCGAACGTGCGCGCACTGTCACTGCGCCCGGTCGCCAAGCCGCTGAAGGCCGAGAGCGCGCGGCTGAAGGACGCGCGGGACTAGCCGCTCACAACCGCCCGCGTCGGCCGCCCTTGAGTTTGTCGAGCGCGCGGCGGGCGTGCTCGGCCTGAGCCGCCACGGGGGCCGCCACGGGGGCGAGGGCGGGCGCGGCCAAGGTGCCCAGGTCGGCCGCGCCGTGGACGGCGGCCAGGCCGGCGGCGAGGACGTCGACCGGCGGCTTGCGGGGGATCGGCACGATCAGCGCCACCTTGCGGGCCATGGCCGCCAGCTCGCCGATCGCCTTGGCCCGGTCGCGGACCCTTCGGATCTCGGCGGGATCGTCGCTGCGCTCGAGGATCGCCCAGGCCGCGTCGAGGGCGGCCATGAGCTTGGCTTGCAGGGCCTGGGCCCAGGCGACGGACGGGGCGGGGGTGTGTTGGGTCTGGGTCATGCCGCAAGTGTGCGGCCGTCCCGGAGGGTGGGGACAGGAAACCTGCGTTTTCGTGTAGCGCGTTGATTTTGTTGGGGGCGGATCTGGATTTCGCGGGGATAAACCCCCTCAGTCGGCTTCGCCGACAGCTCCCCCAGAGGGGGAGCAGCTCGTACGGCGCAGCTCCTCCCCCTCTGGGGGAGGTGGCCCGAAGGGCCGGAGGGGGCGCGTGGCGGAGGATGAACCGCAACCCTGTGGATAACTTTCACCCCTAGCCCGCCGGCAGGGCGTCGATCAGGTGACACGACTTGGCGGCCGTGACGTTTTCCAGGCCGATCACGTCCAGCCCGTTGCCGTCCTCGCCCTGGACCTCGACATAGTCGCCGATCACCTCGGCATAGACCGGGGCCTTCAGGGTCTTCAGGCGTTCGCGCAGCTTGGCGACCGGCTTTTCCGCTTCGCCGTAGCGGTCGCGCAGCACGTAGCGGTTCTGGGCCAGGTCGCAGCGGGTCAGGACCACCTGGTCCTTGCGGACCTCGACCGTGCCGATGAACAGGTCCTGGGCCAGGGCGGGCGCGGCGGTCGCCGCCAGCCCCAGGGCGCCCAGGGCGGCGAGGATCGTCTTACTGGCCATTTTCGATCATCTCGAAGGTGTAGCTGCAGCCCGCCAGGGTCTTGCCCGGGTGCGAGGCGACGGTGGAGACGTTGAGGGTGACGCGGGTCTTGTAGGTGAAGCCGCCGGCCTGGCCCTTGTCGGTGGTGGCCGAGATCTCGCGCTCGCCCAGGAACTTGGCGGGGACGTCGATCGCCGGCTCGATCTCCAACTGCCGGGCCAGCGGATGCGGGTCGGCCTCGTCGAGCACGGCCATCGGGCCGGAGCTGTTGAAGACGATGTGGCGGGTCTGGCGGCCGAACACCGTGATCGGGGCTTTCAGCGCATAGGCCTTGAGCAGGAAGTTGTTGGTCTTCTCCTCGGTGAGGCCGAAGTGGGCCCGGGCCTGGGCGGCCTCGTCGCCCACCAGCCAGAAGGCCAGGGCGTTGTACGACGGCACGTCGTAGGTGCGGCACTCGATCATCTTGGCCAGGTCCAGCGTGGCCGGATCGACGTCGTCGCCGCCGGCCGCCTGGGCCAGGGCCGCGGCGGGCGCCAAACAGGCCGCGCCGATCAGCGCGACGTGGAACAGTCTTCTCATCAGGAACCCCGACCTATGCAACTTGGCAGGGAATACGCCCGGATACGGTGAAGGTTCCAGGGGGCCAAGCGGGAATGTCGGTCGGAAAGCGGAAACCCCCTCAGTCGGCTTTGCCGACAGCTCCCCCAGAGGGGGAGCAGCGCGTACGGTGTAGCTCCTCCCCCTCTGGGGGAGGTGGCCCGAAGGGCCGGAGGGGGTACCCGGCCCCCCGACTCCCCGCTAGAACCAAGGCATGACCCAAGCCTCGCACCAGGGCCGCGTGCTCGTCCTCGCCGGATCGGATTCTGGCGGCGGGGCGGGGATCCAGGCCGACATCAAGACCATCACCGCCCTGGGCGGCTACGCGGCCACGGCGATCACCGCGGTCACCGTGCAGAACACCCTGGGCGTGACCGGCGTGCACCCGATCCCGTTGGAGATCGTCGAGGCCCAGGCCCGCGCCGTGCTCGACGACATCGGGGCCGACGCCTTCAAGACCGGCATGCTGGGCGACGCCGCCACGGTCGAGGTCGTGGCCCGGGTGCTGGACAGCGCCCCAGGCGCGGGTTTGGGGGACATCCCGGCCGTCATCGATCCGGTGATGGTGGCCAAGGGCGGCGCCGCCCTGCTGGCCGACCAGGCCGTCGGGGCGCTGAAGAGCCTGCTGGTCCCCCGCGCCGCCCTGCTGACCCCCAACGCCCCCGAGGCCGCCGCCCTGACCGGCCTTTCGGTCGAGACCACCGACGACCTGCGCCGGGCCGGCGAGGCCCTGCTGGCGCTGGGCGCCCACGCGGTGCTGATGAAGGGCGGGCATGTGCCGGGGGAGCGCGTCGTCGACCTGCTGATCACCCGCCAGGGCGAGACGGCCTTCGAGGGCGAGCGGATCGACACCCGCCACACCCACGGCACCGGCTGCACCCTGGCCAGCGCCTGCGCCACGGGCCTGGCCCAGGGCATGAGCCTGACCGAGTCGGTGGCCCGGGCCTGGAACTATGTCCACGAGGCCATGCTGCGCGCCCCGGGCTTCGGGGCCGGGCACGGACCGCTGGACCATGGCTGGGTGGTGCGCCGATGAGCGCGCTGGAGGCCCGCCTCGTCGAGATCGTCCGCGCCACGCCCACCACGCTGCAGGTGCTGCGGACGGTCCGCGACCTTGCCCTGCCAGACGCCATGGTGTTCTCCGGCGCCGTCTACCAGCCGGTGTGGAACCACCTGACCGGCCGGGCGCCCGACTATGGGATCAAGGACTACGACGTGGCCTATCACGACGCCTCCGACACCTCGTACGAGGCCGAGGACGTGGTGATCCGGCGGGTGGCGGCGGCGTTCGAGCCGCCGCTGCGCGACCTGGTCGAGGTGCGCAACCAGGCCCGCGTGCACCTGTGGTTCGAGCGGAAGTTCGGGGCCGACGAGCCCTATCCGCCGCTGGAGTCGAGCGCCGCGGCCCTGAAGCGCTTCGTGGCCACCGCCTTCTGCGTGGGCGTGCGGATGGAGGCCGACGACACCCTCTCGGTGTTCGCCCCGTTCGGCCTGGAGGACCTGTTCGCGATGCGCCTGCGGCCCAATCCCCTGCGGGTGAAGGGGGCCGGCGGCTGGGCGCGCACCACGGGCTCGGCCAAGGCGCGGTGGCCGGAGATCACGGTGGAGGGGTAGGGGGTTCTCAAATCCTGTCATCCCGGACGAGCGCGCAGCGCGAAGATCCGGGACCGACGCGTGAACTCGGAGCTTCCGGCGGTCCCGGATCGGCGCCCGGCGCTGCCGGGCTTGTCCGGGATGACAGCTGAAAATGCATTGTCATCTGGGACAATGTTCGAATTGATCGGCGAAAATCCCGGTCCTACTGCTCGTGGCGCTAACAGGAGCCTCGCCATGCGCCAGTGGACCATCGACGCCTTCGCCTCCGGCCCGTTCAAGGGCAACCCCGCCTGCGTGGTCGAGCCGTTCGCGGCCTGGCCCGCCACCGCCTGGATGCAGGCCCTGGCGGCCGAGAACAACCAGGCCGAAACCGCCTTCCTGCTGAAGACCGCCGACCCGGCGCGCTTTGGCCTGCGCTGGTTCACCCCGACGGTCGAGGCGCCGATCTGCGGCCACGCCACCCTGGCCAGCGCCCATGCGCTGTTCCAGGAGATGGGCGTCGACGCGCCCGTGCTGGCCTTCGACACCCTGGCGGGCGAGCTGACCGTGCGGCGGATCGACGGCGTGTTCGGCGGGGCGGGTCTGGAGATGGACTTCCCGGCCGACCCGCCACGCCGGGTCGAGGCCGGCCCCGAGCTGGCCCAGACGCTGGGCGCGACGCCGCTGGAGGTCTGGGCCGGCCAATATCTGCTGGTCGTGGTCGCTGACGAGGCGACGGTGCGCGGGCTGGCGCCCGACCTGGCCCGGCTGGCCACGGTGGGCGCGGGCCTGGCCGCGGGCGGGCCGGGGCAGGTGATCGTCGCCGCCCTGGCCGATCCGGGCCGCGACTACGCCGTGGTCAGCCGCTTCTTCGCGCCCGCCGCCGGCATTCCCGAGGACCCGACCACGGGTTCGGCCCACTGCATCCTCATGCCCCTGTTCGGCGACAGGCTGGGCGCGGCGAGCCTGCGGTTCCATCAGGCCTATCCGGGACGGGGCGGCGACCTGGACTGCGAAAACCGCGGCGCGCGCGTTCTCCTGCGCGGCCGCGGCTTCACGATGGCGGAGAGCCGGCTGAGGGTGGAGCCGGCGCTCGGTTAGGCCTTAGTAGCGACGGCCGTAGCCGTAGTCGCGGTCGTGGCGCTCGTAGCGGATCTGGGCGCTGATGCGGTCGTAGCGGCGATCCAGGTCCTCGCGTTCCCAGCCGCTCAGGCCGCCGCGACGATAGCGGGCTTCCAGGCGGGCGGTTTCGCGCAGCTCGCCCTTCAGGCGCCAGGCTTCGTTGCGGGTCAGGCCGCCGCTGCGGACGCCGCGCTCGATGCGGTCGTCGAGGCGGGCGACGCGGTCGCGGCCGTAGTCCTGGCGGTCGCCCCGGTCGTAGCCGCGCTCATAGCCAGGCTCGTAACCACGATCGTAGCCGTAGGCCTGGGCCGAGGCGACGGCGGGGACGGCGGCGGCGACGGCCGAGACCGCGGCGATCGAAAGCAGAATCTTTTTCATCGTACGGTTCCTCTTGATGGTTTGCGACGCCCGGCGGGACGACGTTGACCCCAAGAGACCACATCGAGGCTGAAGCGGCCCTGAGCCGCTCGTTATGTGGCGTTCAGGTAGGTGAACCGGTGGGGAAAACCCCCTCAGTCGTCTTCGCCGACAGCTTGCCCGGAGGGGGAGCAGCTCGTGCGGCGTAGATCCTCCCCCTCTGGGGGAGGTGGCCCGAAGGGCCGGAGGGGGCTCAGGCCGCCGCCACCTTCGCGCCTTCGCGCCGGGCCGCGGCCACGGCGGTCTCGATGGCGTCATAGAGCTTGGTCACCTCGATCGGCTTGGCGACGTGGCCGTCCATGCCGGCCGCCAGGTAGCCCTCGACCTGGTGGACCAGGGCGTTGGCGGTCACGGCGACGATCGGGATGCGCTTGCGGTCTTCGCTGACCTCCAGCGTGCGGATGATGCGGGCCGCCTCGACGCCGTCCATCACCGGCATGTGGATGTCCATCAGCACGATGTCGAAGGCGCCGCGCTTCCAGGCCTCGACGCAGGCCGCGCCGTCGGCCACCAGCTCGACCTCGGCGCCCAGCGGGGCCAGGACGGCGGCGATGACCTTCTGGTTGGTCGGGTTGTCGTCGGCGGCCAGCACGCGCAGGCGGCGCTCGGATTCGATCGGCGGCGGCGCGGCTTCCACCGGCGCCGGGGCGGTCGCCTCGCCGCGCGGCATGGCCACCACGACGGTGAAGGTCGAGCCCTGGCCCTCGCGGCTCTGCACATGGACGCCGCCCCCCATCAGGGTGGCCAGCTCGTTGCAGATCGACAGGCCCAGGCCCGAGCCGCCGAACCGGCGGGTGGTCGAGCTGTCGGCCTGGACGAACTTGTCGAACAGGCGCGGCAGGGTCTCGGCGTCGATGCCGATGCCGGTGTCGACCACGTCGACGCGCAGCCCCGCGCCATCGTCGGCCGAGGCGAAGCGCACCGAGACGCTGCCCTCCAGCGTGAACTTCAGGGCGTTGGAGACCAGGTTGCCCAGGATCTGGCGCAGGCGGTCGACGTCGCCGCGCCACGAGCCCAGGGCTTCGGGCGCCACGAACACGCCGAAGTCCAGGTTCTTGGCCCGCGCCTGGGTGGCGTAGGATTCGCGGATCGACAGGGCCAGGCTGGCCAGGTCGAAGTCGCGCTCGACCAGGTCCAGGCGGCCGGCCTCGATCTTGGACAGGTCCAGCACGTCGTTGAGCACCGACAGCAGCAGGGTCCCCGATTCGCGGATCACCGACAGGCGCTCGCGCTGGGCGGCGCTGAGCTCGCCCATGGCCATCACCTCGGTCATGGCCAGCACGCCGTTCAGCGGCGTGCGGATCTCGTGGCTCATATTGGCCAGGAAGTGCGACTTCAGGACGTTGGCGGCGTTGGCGTCGTCGCGCGCCTTGACCAGTTCGGCCATCGCCCCGCGCAGGTCGTGGTCGTTGATCTCCAGCCGCGCGACCAGGTGGTTGAAGCTGTCGGTCAGGCTGTGGAAGACGTCGTCGTCGGCCGCCTGTTCCACCGGCTTGAAGCGACCGTTGGCGGCGACCTCGCGCATGGCGTTGGATAGGCGCTCCATCGGCTTGGTCATGCGCCGGGCCAGGCCGTTGGCCAGCAGGATCGCCAGGCCGGCCGAGCCGAAGAACAGGGTGCCGGTCAGGGCCAGGTCGCGGGCCATGATGTCGGTCAGGCTGGGACGGCGGGCCATCAGGGACAGGGCGCCGACCTGCCGCGATCCCAGCTTGATCGGCCGGACCAGGGTGTCGACCTCGGCGTCCTGCGCCGCGCCGACCTGGGCGACCACCTGGCCCTGCATGTCGGTCAGGCGCACCGATGCGACGCCGGGCGCCTTGGCCACCGCCTCGAGGGCGCGATAGGCGCCGACGGTGTTGTGGTCGGCCACCGGCGCGGCGGCGCCCGCCGCCACCATCTGGGCGAGGATTGCGTGATTGGCCTGGGATTCCTGACGGGCGACGCTCCACTGCTGGAGCATGAAGCACACGCAGGCGGCCAGCAGCGCGGCCACCGTGGTGGTCAGCGCGACACTGGCGATTCGCGCCTGCAAGGGCGCATGCGGCGTGCTTTCAGGGCGGGAGCTCTGGTCGATCATGACCCGTCCAAGGTGGCTTTCGACCGCTATTCTCGCGCGATCTTCCTAACGCTTCGCTTCCGCTCGAGGCCCTGCCCCGCGACAAACTAACGCTAGCGGTTGTTTTTCTTTCCGCTCTCTTAACATCTGGTTTACCGTCTTCCTTAGGTTTTCGTTAAGGAGGTGGGTGTGGAAAAGGTTTTCGTTGCTCAACGTGTCGCCAACAAGTTGTTCGCTACCGAGTCGGCCGTCGACGCCGCGATGGTGGAGGCCATGGAAATGATGGCGGAACTGATCCAGGCCCGTAAGGACCTGGGCCTGTCGCCCACCGTCGCCAACGGCGCCACCGCCAAGCTGGGCGATGCGCTCGCCGCCCTCACCACCGCCCGCACGGCCGTGGTCGAGGCCCACGCCCAACTGGATGAAGTCCGCCTGCGCATCGGCATCCGGACCAAGCTGATCGGCGTGATCGGCAAGGAAGGCTCGCTCGTTCAACACGATCTGCGCGCCGCCAGCTAAGTTACATTGCAAATAGTTTAATACCTTGGGCCTCTAATTTCGGTTAGAGGCCCAAGATATGCATTTAGATCTCCTGATCCTTTTCGGTTGGAGCTTGATTTTAGGCGTCAGCCTTTTGGCTTGGCGCTTGGGCGGCCGGGTTGAACGGCAAGTCGCCATTCTGGTGGTCGTCATGTCGCTCGCCATCACGCTGATCGGCCTGATACCGGACAAGGCGATCCAGAAGCCGAGCTATTTCCTGGTCGACGGCCTGTTCGGCGCGGGGCTGATGATCATGGCCATGCGCTACACCACCGCCTGGCTGGGCGTCGCCGTCCTGCTTCAGGCCGCGCAGTTCAGCCTTCACGCCTATTATCTGGTGGCGGGCAAGCTGTACGACAGCTTCTACGCCATGGTGAACAACCTCGTCAGCCTGGGCGTGCTGGTGTGTTTGGCCGTCGGGTGCGTGCTGGCCTGGCGTAAGCGCCGCCGCGACTTGGCGGGCGCAAAGTAGGTGGGCGCAAAATAATTGCCGCGCCCGGATGATTCGTTCGTCCCGCCGCAAAATCTCTCCTTGCCTTCGCCGTCGAAAAAGGGTTTGTCGCCGGCGGGCCACATCCCCCCAACGGGATGCAGTCCATCTGTAAGGATGGGAGACATCGATATGACGACCCTCGCCAAGCCGGCGATCCGCCCGGCTCGCCCCGAGTTCTCTTCCGGCCCCTGCGCCAAGCGCCCCGGCTGGACCCCCGAAAACCTCAGAAACGCCGTCCTGGGCCGGTCGCACCGCTCCAAGCTGGGCAAGGGCCGCCTGAAGGCCGCCATCGACCAGACGCGCGAAGTCCTGGAGGTCCCCGCCGACTTCCTGATCGGCATCGTCGCCGGGTCGGACACCGGCGCGGTCGAGATGGCGATGTGGTCGATGCTGGGCGCCCGCCCGGTTCAGCTGCTGGCCTTCGAGTCCTTCGGCAAGGACTGGGTCACCGACGTCACCAAGCAACTGAAGCTGCCGGACGTCGAGGTGCTCGACGCGCCCTATGGCCAGCTGCCCGACACCTCCAAGGTCGATCCGGCCAAGGACCTGGTCTTCACCTGGAACGGCACCACCTCGGGCGTCCGCGTCCCGAACGCCGACTTCATCTCGGCCGACCGCGAAGGCGTCGTGATCTGCGACGCCACCAGCGCCGCCTTCGCCCAGGACCTGGACTGGACCAAGCTGGATGTCGTGACCTTCTCCTGGCAGAAGGCCCTGGGCGGCGAGGGCGCGCACGGGATCCTGATCCTGTCGCCGCGCGCCGTGGCCCGGCTGGAAAGCTACACCCCGGCCTGGCCGATGCCGAAGCTGTTCCGCATGACCAAGGGCGGCAAGCTGGCCGCCGACATCTTCGAGGGCGCGACCATCAACACGCCGTCGATGCTGTGTGTCGAGGACGCCCTGGACGCCCTGAAGTGGGCCTCGTCCATCGGCGGCCTGCAGGCCATGCAGGCCCGCGCCGACCAGAACCTGGCCGTGCTGGCCGACTGGGTGGCCAGGACCCCGTGGGTCGAGTTCCTGGCGGCGACGCCGGAGATCCGCTCCAACACCTCGGTGTGCCTGAAGGTGGTCGATCCCACGATCGCCGCCCTGCCGGACGACGCCCAGGCCGACTTCGCCAAGAAGCTGGCCAGCCTGCTCGAGAAGGAGGGCGCGGCCCTCGACATCGGCGGCTATCGCGACGCCCCGGCCGGCCTGCGCATCTGGTGCGGCGCCACGGTGGAAGCCTCGGACCTCGAGGCCCTGACGCCCTGGCTCGACTGGGCCTTCGCCACGGTCTCGGCCGAACTGGCCGCCGCCTAAGCTAGCGCTAGAACCCCTCAGTCGCTCCGCGACAGCTCCCCCAGAGGGGGAGCATCTCGCACCGGGCGGATCCTCCCCCTCTGGGGGAGGTGGCCCGAAGGGCCGGAGGGGGCCTTCACCCACGACATTCTCCGCAAGGACCCCCAAATCATGACCGCTCCCCGCGTCCTCATCGCCGACAAGCTTTCCCCCGCCGCCGTCGACATCTTCAAGAACCGCGGCGTCGATTTCGACATCAAGGTCGGCCTGTCGAAAGACGAACTGATCGCCGTGATCGGCGACTATGACGGCATCGCCATCCGCTCGGGCGCCAAGCTCGACAAGGACGTGATCGCCGCCGCCCACAAGCTGCAGGTCATCGCCCGCGCCGGCATCGGCGTCGACAATGTCGACATTCCCGCCGCCACCGCCAAGGGCGTGGTGGTGATGAACACCCCGTTCGGCAACTCGATCACCACGGCCGAGCACGCCATCGCCATGATGTTCGCCCTGGCCCGCCAGCTGCCGGCGGCCGATGCCTCGACCCAGGCCGGCAAGTGGGAGAAGAACCGCTTCATGGGCGTGGAGCTCTACGCCAAGACCCTGGGCCTGATCGGGGCCGGCAACATCGGCGGCATCGTCGCCGACCGCGCCCTGGGCCTGAAGATGAAGGTCGTGGCCTACGACCCCTTCCTGAGCCCCGAGCGCGCCGTGGAGATGGGCGTGGAGAAGGTCGAGCTGGAGGACCTGCTGGCCCGCGCCGACGTCATCACCCTGCACACCCCGCTGACCGACAAGACCCGCAACATCCTGTCGGCCGAGAACCTGGCCAAGACCAAGAAGGGTGTGCTGATCGTCAATTGCGCCCGCGGCGGCCTGGTCGACGAGGTCGCCCTGCGCAAGCTGCTGGACGAGGGCCACGTGGGCGGCGCGGCCTTCGACGTGTTCGTCACCGAGCCGGCCAAGGAAAACCCGCTGTTCGGCAGCGACAAGGTCGTGGCCACCCCGCACCTGGGCGCCAGCACTTCGGAAGCCCAGGAGAACGTCGCCCTGCAGGTGGCCGAACAGGTCAGCGACTACCTGCTGACCGGCGCGGTCACCAACGCCCTCAACAGCCCCTCGATCACCGCGGAAGAAGCCCCCAAGCTGAAGCCGTTCGTGGCCCTGGCCGAGAAGATCGGCGCCCTGGCCGGCCAGATGGTCGACTTCGGCATCGCCGCCATCGACATCGCCTTCGAGGGCGAGGTCTCCAAGCTGAACGTCAAGCCGATGACCTCGGCCGCCCTGGCCGGGATCCTCAAGCCGATGCTGGCCGAGATCAACATGGTCTCCGCGCCGGCCGTGGCCAAGGAGCGCGGCATCACCGTCTCGGAGAGCCGCCAGGAGGTCAGCCCCACCTATGACAGCCTGATGCGCATCACCATCACCACCGAGAAGGGCAAGCGCGCCTTCGCCGGCACGGTGATCGCCGGCGCCCCGCGCATCGTCGAGGTCAAGGGCATGGAGCTGGATGCGGGCTTCTCGCCGGCCATGCTGTACATCAACAACCTGGACAAGCCGGGCTTCATCGGCGCCCTGGGCATGCTGCTGGGCGAGGCGGGGGTCAACATCGCCACCTTCAACCTGGGCCGCGTCTCGGCCGACGAGGACGCCATCGCCCTGGTCGGCGTCGACCAGGCCCCGGACGAGGCCCTGCTGGCCAAGATCCAGGCCCTGCCGCACGTCAAGGAAGCCCGCGCCCTGACGTTCTGAGAGTGGCGGGCGCCGGGTGATCCGGCGCCCGTATCTTTTGGAAAACTAACATTGCCTTAGGTCGAGTAGGTCCAGGGTTGGGTATTCATATCCGCCAAGACCGAGGCTCCCTTGCAAAAGGCATTACCGCCCCACGTCGAATTCCTGGCCAAACGCCGATTGAAGGGGAACGCGGACCCTCAACCCAAGGCCTTACTGCGTTGGCTGGTTGAAGGACTTTCGGGGATACTGGCTACGGGCTTTATCGGCTCGATGCTCGTCAACTCGATCGTCTTTGCTTCCTGGAGGCTTTCCTTCCCGCAGTTGGCTTCGGCTAGCGACGTCGTCAATTCGGGGCTCCAGCTTTCGTGGCCGGTCGCTTGCTGCGTGGTTGCCGCCGCCTTGGGCAGTGGTGCGCAGATCATGATTTTCCGGCTTGAGCCGCGCCGACGGCGCGTCGCAGACACTGGCGCCAGAATCCTGATCGCGATCTTGGCCCTCGCCTCGTGCTGGTGGGCGATCGCATTGATCGTCGCCGACCCCCAGAAGAACGCCCGCCTGGACATCTGGCTGATCTCATATGTGTTTGTGGCATTCGCCGGGGGCTACGGGCGGACCAAAAACATCCTGAAGCCTTCCAGTCGAAGCCTTGACCGCGATCATGTGCGTCAGGGCTTGAACGACATGTTGCTCATCGTTGGCGGAGCCGGCTTCTCGCTCGTGCTCTTCAATATGACGGCGACGATGTCGTCTGGTTTCCTCGGAGGCGGATACAGGCTCGTGGAGCCTCTTTTGCCTGGGACGTGCGAGGGGGCGGTTCTGTGGACCGGCGAACGTGCGATCGTCGTGCGTTGCGCGGCGGGCGAGCGACCAACGGTGGTGATCGGCGCGGAAAATGCGATCCTGACGCCGATCGCGAAAGCCAGGCGATAAAAGCCCGCTCCGTGCGGCAGAAGGGTCTCGGTGCAAATCCGGTGCATGCCGCAAGGCGAAAGGGCCAAGACGCCGTCCGGCCATTTTCAAGCCTCACCAGAACGGCTAGGTGCGGACTGTCCTAGCCAGGAGCCCCGATGTCCCTTCGCGCCCGCAAGATCAACCGCCTGGTCTTCGTCGTCTTCCTGGCCGCGTCGGCCTTCGCCCTGGCCAAGGCCCTGCTGCCGGACAACGACAGCCTGGGCCTGATCCCCTGGGACAAGGCCAAGCACTTCATCGTCTTCTACGTGCTGAGCATCCTGGCCAGCCTGGCCCTGCCGCAGAGCCGGCTGCACCGCATCGGCCTGGTGATCCTGGCGTTCGGCGGAGCGATCGAGATCCTGCAGGCCTTCGTCGGCCGCGACGCCTCGTGGTTCGACCTGTTCGCCGACGCCTGCGGCATCAGCGCGGCGTTCGGGCCGATGCTGGTGTCGCGGTGGTGGCGGGCCGAGGCGCGGTTCTAGGGCTCCGGTTCACCGCGTTTCGATGCTCCCGGCCGTTCGGCGGATAGGCGTAGTTCACGATAGGCCGCCACCAGGGCGTCCTGGCTGAAGGCCAGGTTGCGACCGCTCGGATTGGGCAGGACCCAGGCGACGACCCCGCCGAAGGGCTGGTCCTGCCGCCCCCAGGGCACGGACCGGCGCCCCATCATGGCGCCATAGGCCGCCTTGCCCAGAAAGGCGACATGGCGGGGGGCATGGCGGCGAACCCATGGCTCGAACCCGGCGGCGGCGGCCACGAATTCCGAGCGCGCCAGATCGTCGACGCCGGCGGTCGGCCGCTCGACCACGCTGGTGATCCCCAGGCCGTAGGCGAGCAGGCTTGCGTCATCTTCCGCGGCGATCTGGAGAGGCGTGAATCCGGCCAGATGCAGGACGCGCCAGAACCGGTTGCTCCGACCGACGAAATGGTGACCCGAGGCGGCGGCGGACAGTCCCGGATTCAACCCGCAGAAGATCACCGACAGGCCGGGGCCGACGATGTCCGGAAGAGGCTTTGTGGTGCTCATCGGCGCTCAGCCATTCAACGACCTTGGACCGCTGACGAACGGACTGCCGCGCAGATAGAAGCGCAACACGCGTTCCGCATCCTTCGAAATGCCGATCCTGACACTTTCTCCGATCTGGCCAGGGTCGCCGTCCCCGTGCGCGAGCCGGAGCGGGCCTTCCGCGCACAGATCAAGCCCGTCGGCCCAAGGTCCGATTTGCAGCGCCGCCGCCAGCCTGCCGGGGCCTCGCGCCAGGTCGCGCAGCCGCTCGGTCCCGCGACGACGCTGCATGAGCGCGATCCCTTCCAGCGGCTCCAGCGCCCGGATCAGGACGCCGGCCCCGATGCCCGCCGCCTCGCTGGAGACGTTCAGCATCCAGGAGACGCCGTAGGCCAGGTAGACATAGGCATGGCCGGGCTCGAGAAACAGCGACCGCGTCCGTGGCGTCACGCCCCGGAAGGCATGTCCGGCCGCGTCGCCGACGATATAGGCCTCGGTCTCGACGATGCGCCCGCTGATCACGCCCTCCGGCGTTTCGCGCACGACCACCTTGCCGATCAGAAAGCGGGCCAGGGCGGCCGTGTCGACGGGCAGTTCGGAACGCGTGATCGGCGACCTCACCAGCTGCCCACCCGCGCTTCCCAAGGCCGCGCCGTCCTCGCCGTCGCGTCCAGCCCGCCGGCCGCATGGGCCGCCCCGCTGGCGGTCAGGACGCTCTCGAAAGACATGGCGGCTCCCGGCGGCTTCGTGCGGGCGTTTGACGCACCATGACGGGCTCCGCTTGACTCTCCAACCCCGGAGGATCAGAACAAAAGTGGAACATTGGAGAAGCGACATGCCTGGGGCGAAGCCCGCCCTTTCGGCTCTGAGAGCCCGGATCGCCGCCCTGGAAGCGGGGACTCGGACTCCGCCTCCCGTCCTGCCGTTCGGCGATCCGCGCATCGACGGCTGCTTTCCGGCCGGCGGCCTGCCGCGCGGCGGCTGGCACGAGGTGGGCGGGGCCGGACTGGAGGAGGAGACCGGCGCGGCCCCCGCGGCGTTCTCGGCCCTGATGCTGCGGCCGCTGGCCGCCCGGGGCGCGGTGGTCTGGGTGATGCGGCGCGCCGACCTGCACGCCCCCGGCCTGGCCGGGCTGAGCTTTCCGACCGGCCGGCTGATCCAGGTCCGGGCCCGCGACGAGGCCGAGGTGCTGTCGGTGCTGGAGGACGCCCTGGCCACGGTGGGCGTCGCCGCCGCGATCGGCGAGGCCCAGAGTCCCGACCTCAAGGCCGGCCGTCGCCTGCAGCTGGCCTGCGAGCGGCGCGGGGCGACCGGGATCCTGCTGCGGCGGCGGCCCTATGGCGGGCCCGCCGGCCCAAGGGGAGACCAGGGGCGGGAGGTCTCCGGCGCGGCCGCCCAGACCCGCTGGCGCATCGCCGCCGCCCCCAGCCAGCCGCCGCCGGGCGATCCTGGCCTGGGTCCGCCGCGCTGGCGGGTCGAACTGCAACGCTGCCGGGGCGGTCGTCCCGGCGCCTGGATCCTCGAACAAGCGGAGGCCGCCGATGGCCCGCATCCTTTCCGTCTGGTGTCGCAACTGGCCGATCACGACGTGGGCGAGGCGGCAGCCCCCTCGGTCACCTTCGGTGACAGCTCCCCCAGAGGGGGAGCAGCGAACGCCGCCTAGATCCTCCCCCTCTGGGGGAGGTGGCCCGGAGGGCCGGAGGGGGCCGTCCCCGCCGCTGGCCCTGGTCGCCGCCGAGGGCGGGACCCGGCGCCTGGCCGCCGTCGACGACGCGGCCGCGGCCCTGGGCCTGTATGTCGGCCAGAAGGCCGCCGACGCCGCGGCCCTGGTCCCGGACCTGGTCGCCGCCGACCACGATCCCGACGGCGACCGCGAGGCGCTGGAGATCCTCTGCGACTGGTGCGTGCGCTTCTCGCCGGCCGTGGCCCTGGACGGGCTAGACGGGCTGTTCCTCGACGTCGAGGGGGTCTCGCACCTGTGGGGCGGCGAGGCCATGATGCTGGACGACCTGCTGGCCCGGCTGGCGCGCTGGGGCGCGCCGGCCCGGGGGGCGATCGCCGACACCCCCGGCGCGGCCTGGGCCCTGGCCCGCTACGCGCCCGACCGTACGATCGCCCCGCCCGGCGGCCAGGCCCCGCTGCTGGCTCCCCTACCGGTGGCGGCCCTGCGGCTGGACGAGGCGGCCCAGGCCCAGCTACCGCGCCTGGGCCTGTTCCAGGTCGGCCAGCTGCTGGCCCTGCCGCGCGCCCAGCTGGCCCGGCGGTTCGGGCTCTCGGCGGTGATGCGCCTCGACCAGGCCCTGGGCGCGGCCCGCGAGGCCCTGGTGTTCCGTCGCCCCGCCACCCCGTGGTTCGACCGCCTGGCCTTCTTCGAGCCGATCAGCGCCCTGTCCGACCTGGAGCGGGTCACCGGCGATATCTGCGCCCTGCTGTGCGCCCGGCTGGAGGCCGAGGGGCGGGGCGCGCGGCGGTTCGAGCTGGTCTTCCACCGCCTCGACGGCAAGGCCATGCCGGTCGCGGCCGGCCTGTCGCGCCCTGGCCGCGACGCCGCCCGCGTCGCCAAGCTGCTGAAGCCGAAGCTGGATACGGTCGACCCGGGCTTCGGGATCGAGGTCGTCACCCTGTGGGCCGCCGAGGTCGAGCCGCTGTCGAGCGCGCAACCCGGCCTGGACGCCGACGACGGCGCCAGCCTGGAGGAGGGCCTGGCGCCGCTGGTCGACCGGCTGGTCAACCGCCTCGGCGAGGACCGGGTGTGGCGGGCCGATCCGCACCAGAGCCACGTACCGGAACGCTCCGTGGTCCGCCACGCCCCGCTGGATCCCCAGCCCGAGGACGCCTGGGATCCGGACCGCCCCCGGCCGACCCGCCTGCTGCGCCGTCCCGAGGCGATCGAGGTGGTGGCCAAGCTGCCCGACGACCCGCCGGTCCGCTTCACCTGGCGCGGCCAGTCGCGCCGCGTGCGCCTGGCCGAGGGGCCCGAACGGATCGGCCAGGAATGGTGGCGCAAGGCCTTCGACGAGGTCGGGCCGGGCAAGGTGCGCGACTATTACCGGGTCGAGGACGAGACGGGCGAGCGGTTCTGGATCTTCCGGGCCGGGCTGTACGGCGACGGGGAGACGATCCCGAAGTGGTGGTTGCATGGCCTGTTCGGGTAGGCCCCCTCCGGCCCTTCGGGCCACCTCCCCCAGAGGGGGAGGATCTGGTCGGCCGGCGCACTGCGCAGCTGCTCCCCCTCTGGGGGAGCTGTCGGCGAAGCCGACTGAGGGGGTTTCGCGCCCATGACCGCCCCCCGCTACGCCGAACTCCAGGCCACCACCAACTTCTCCTTCCTGCGCGGGGCCTCCCACGCCCAGGAGCTGATGCTGACCGGCCAGGCCCTGGGCCTGAGCGCCGTGGGCGTCGTCGACCGCAACAGCCTGGCCGGGGTGGTGCGGGCCTGGACGGCGGCCAAGGACCTGGACATCCGCGCCCTGACCGGCTGCCGGCTGGACTTCATGGACGGGACGCCCAGCCTGCTGTGCTACCCGTCCGACCGCGAGGCCTTCGCCCGCCTGACCCGCCTGCTGACCGTGGGCCAGCGCCGGGCCGAGAAGGGCGAGTGCCACCTGTTCTGGAAGGACTTTCTCGACCATGCCGACGGCCAGCTGGCCCTGATCGTGCCGCCCGCGAAACTGGACGAGGCCTTCGAAACCGACCTGACCCGCATGGCCGGCGAACTGCGCGGCCGGGTCTGGCTGGCCGCCAGCCGGGCCTACGCCGCCCAGGACCTCAGGCGCCTGGCGCGGCTGGCCGAGCTGGCGCGAGACGCCCGCGCCCCGATGGTGGCCACCAACGACGTGCTCTATCACGGCCCCGAGCGGCGGCCGCTGCAGGACGTGATGACCTGCATCCGCGAGGGCTGCACGATCGCCGAGGCCGGCTTCCGCCTCGAGGCCAACGCCGAGCGCCACCTCAAGACGCCCGCCGAGATGGCCCGGCTGTTCGAGCGCTGGCCCCAGGCCGTGGAGCGGACGATCGAGATCGTCGAGCGCATCGGCTTCGACCTTTCGCACCTCAAGGAGCAGTACCCAGACGAGCCCGTGCCGCCCGGCAAGACGGCGATGGAGCACTTGACGGATCTGGCCTGGAAGGGCGCGGCCTGGCGCTATCCCGGCGGGGTTCCGCCCAAGGTCCAGGACAACCTCCGCACGGAGCTGGGCCTGATCGCCAAGATGGACTACCCCAACTACTTCATCACCGTGCACGACATCGTCCAGGAGGCGCGGGAGATGGGCATCCTGTGCCAGGGGCGCGGCTCGGCCGCCAATTCCTCGGTCTGCTACTGCCTGGGGGTGACGGCGATCGACCCCATGGAGCACCGGCTGCTGTTCACCCGCTTCATCTCGGAAAACCGCGGCGAGCCGCCGGACATCGACGTCGACTTCGAGCACGAGCGGCGCGAAGAGGTGATGCAATATGTCTATGACCGCTATGGCCGGGAGTACGCCGCCATCTGCGGCACGGTGATCCACTATCGCCCGCGCAGCGCCATCCGCGACGTCGGCAAGGCCCTGGGCCTGACCGAGGACATCACCGCCGTCCTGGCCAACACCGTCTGGGGCAGCTGGGGCGACGGCCTGCCCGACGAGCACATCAAGCAGACGGGACTGGACCCCAGGAACCCGCAGATCGCCCGGGCCATCGCCCTGGCCACCGAGCTGCTGCAGCACCCGCGCCACCTGTCGCAGCACGTGGGCGGCTTCGTGCTGACCAAGCGGCGGCTGGACGAGACCGTGCCGATCGGCAACGCGGCGATGAAGGACCGCACCTTCATCGAATGGGACAAGGACGACATCGACAGCCTGGGCCTGATGAAGGTCGACGTGCTGGCCCTGGGCATGCTGACCGCCATCCAGCGGGCGTTCGGCATGCTGCGGGCCGACCACGGCCAGCCGATCGTCGACCTGGCCGACGTGCCGGTCGAGGTGAAGGGCGTCTACGACATGCTGTCGGTCGCCGACAGCGTGGGGGTGTTCCAGGTCGAGAGCCGGGCCCAGATGTCGATGCTGCCCCGGCTGCGGCCCAACCGGTTCTACGACCTGGTCATCGAGGTGGCCATCGTCCGGCCGGGGCCGATCCAGGGCGACATGGTCCATCCCTACCTGCGGCGGCGCAACGGCCAGGAGCCGGTCGAATTTCCCGCCCCGTCGCCCGAGCACGGCCCGCCCGACGAGTTGCGCAGCATCCTAGGCAACACCTTCGGCGTGCCGCTGTTCCAGGAGCAGGCCATGAGCCTGGCCATCGAGGCCGCCAGGTTCACGCCCGACGAGGCCGACGGCCTGCGCAAGGCCATGGCCACCTTCAAGCACGACGGCGACCCGGGCCAGTACCGCGACAAGTTCGTCGAGGGCATGGTCTCGCGCGGCTACGAACGCGACTTCGCCACCCGCTGCTTCAAGCAGATCGAGGGCTTCGGCTCATACGGCTTTCCGGAAAGCCACGCGGCCAGCTTCGCCAAGCTGGTCTATGTCTCGGCCTGGATCAAATGGGCCTGGCCGGACGTGTTCTGCGCGGCCCTGATCAATTCCCAGCCGATGGGTTTCTACCAGCCGGCCCAGCTGGTGCGCGACGCCCGCGAGCACGGGGTGCAGGTGCGGGCCCCGGACGTGCTGATGAGCGACTGGGACTGCACGCTGGAGCCGGCGGCGGTCCCGGCTGGGGGGGAGCGGCGGATCGCCGACGACAAGCTCTTCAACCCCGACACCCGCCCGTCCTGGAAGGCCGTCCGCCTGGGCCTATGCCAGATCAAGGGGCTGAAAAAGAAGAAGAAGCCGGAGGACGCCGATCTCGACGCCGATCTCGTCATGGCCGCCCGCGCCGCCGGCGCCCGCATGCCCGCCGACTTCGCCCGGGCCGGGGTCTCGCAGCGCGGACTGGAGCTGCTGGCCGAGGCCGACGCCTTCGCCTCCACGGGCCTCTCCCGACGCGACGCCCTGTGGGCGGTCAAGGGGCTGAAGGGCGAGGCCAGGGTCGACAGCCAGGCGCCGCTGCTGGCCGGCCTGCCGCTGTTCGAGGACGCCGTCGCCCTGCCGGCCATGGCCCTGCCCCAGCAGGTGGCCGAGGACTACCGCACCACCAGCCTGTCGCTGAAGGCCCATCCGCTGCGGTTCTTCCGGCCGATGCTGGACCGGCTGAACGTCACGCCCGCCGAGCGACTGAAGGGCGTCCGCGACGGCCGCAAGGTCTCGGTCGGCGGGCTGGTGCTGATCCGCCAGCGGCCAGGCACCGCCAAGGGCGTGGTGTTCCTGACCCTGGAGGACGAGACCGGCGTGGCCAACGCCGTGGTCTGGAAGGACTGTTTCGACGCCCACCGCCGCACGGTGATGAGCGCCTCGTTCCTGGTCGTCCACGGCAAGGTCCAGGCCGCCGACGGGGTCATCCACGTGGTCGCCGAGGGCTTCACCGACCTGTCGGCGCAGCTGGCGCGGATGAAGAACGACCCCGAGGCCCCGGCCCCCACGGTGCGGATGCGGACGTCCGGGCGGCTGCAGAGGAGTCGGGATTTCCATTGAGGGCCGAGCGTCACCAGGACGGCTCGCGGACCCCTGGTTAGGGGGCCGCGCCCAGCGTCTTCAGCTGCGCCGCGCCGTTCGCATTCCCGGGGTTCAGGACCAGGGACTGGCGATAGGCCGCGATCGCCAGCGCCTTGTCGCCGTTGGCGGCGTAGGCCTCGCCCAGGCTGTCGAAGGCGTTCCAGCTGTCGGGGTGCAGGTCCGCGGCCAGCTTCAGGACGCCCACGGCCATGGCGGTGTCGCCGGCGGCCAGGCGCTGGTAGCCCCAGCGGTTCAGCTCCGTCTCGTCGATCTCGAAGCCCAGGTCGCGGGTCTTGAACGCCTGATAGGTGGCGAGCGCCTTGTCGAAACCGGCGCGGTTGAGCTCGGCGGCGAAGGCCGCGCGGGTGGGCGGCGCGCCCGTGGACTTGGTCACGTCGACCGCCAGCAGGTGACGCGGCGCGCCGGTCTTGGCGACGGGCGTGTCGAGGAAGGCGCGGCTGGCGGCGTCGCCTTTCAGATAGGCGTCCAGGAAGCGGCGGACATAGGTCTCCACCCAGCCGTTGGCGACCGACAGCTCATCCTTGTCATAGGCGCCGTAGTCATCCTGCAGCCGCTGGCCGAACATCACCGAGAAGTTGGCGTGGACGTAAGGGTACGTCGTGACCTTGTAGAGGTCGGCGTATTTCATCTTGGCCAGGAAGCTCTGGTCCTTGTTGACGTCGGCGGAGGTCTGCTCGACCGACTTGGGCGCGGCGGCGACATACAGCATCGGCGCGGTGGCCCGCGCGGGGGTCAGGTACTGGGATTGCTTGATGATGTTGGGCCAGTAGCGCACCGAACCGTCCAGCGTCACCAGGGCCCGGATCCGGCTGTCCTTGGCGGCGGCCATGGCGTTGGCCAGGCCGCCCCAGCTGTAGCCAGCCACGGCCAAGCGGCTCATATCGGCCTGGGCCAGGCCATGGGCGTAGCCGATCAGGAACTCGATGTCGTCCACCTGGGCCTCGACGCCCTCCAGGTCGGTGGTCATGCCCCGCGAGGCTTGGCCGAAGCTGGGGCTGGCGATGACCAGATAGCCGTGGCTGGCCAGGTACTCGCACAGGTCGGCGTTCTCGTAGGCCTCGGCGTTGAAGCTGGGCGCGTAGATCACGACCGGGAACCTGCCCGAAGCCGGCGCGGCGTCGCGGCGGGCCAGCATCGGCGCGGCCAGCTCGGCCTTGGCCCGTTCCGGCGACAAGGTGGCGACCTTGGCGGCCACGAACTTGGCCTGCATCGCGGCGCGCTCGGCCGGCGGATGTTCGAAGTCGTCGGCGGTGACCCCGAGCTTGACGTAGTCGCCCACGGTCAGGCCCTGGCCGGAGCCCTTCGCCGCCGGGTACCAGATCAGGGTCTGGATGGGCCGCGCCCGCTCGCCGGCGATCGGCTTGCCCGTCTCGACGTCCGTCTCGCCGCGATAGCCGCGCGAGAAATCGTACTGCTCGACGATCCGCAAGCCGACGGCGTTTGGCCCAGGCGGATTATGGCGGGTGAAGTTCGACTCGGCGAACGACATGGACGGCGCGCCGAGCAGCGCCAGAAGCAGAAAAACAATACGCATCGCTTCACCCTTTGAACGGGGCCAGCCATGGCGTCGCGCGCGCGCCGTGACAACTGAAGGTTTTGTAATGTGAAGCTTGGGGGCGGCTTGGTCACGACAATAGGAGTTGGGGGAGGTCGCCAATCACCCCATGGGACTCTTCGAGCGCCGTGCGTCCTTGGAGGCGCGCTCAGGAGCGTGCGCCTCAGGATGAGGAATCTAGTACAGAGCTCCTCATCCTGAGGCGCCCGCGCAGCGGGCCTCGAAGGACGCAGAACATGTCCGACATCCAACCAGAGCAGGCCCGCATCGGGCGTCGCCGCGCGCCGCGCGCCGATCCGTTCTAAGCCGTCGCCCGCTTTTCGTTCGCGGCGCCCGCCTTCGCCTCCGCCACCTCGGCCAGCAGGGCGAACAGGGCCACGGTGTCGATCGGCTTGCGCAGCACGCCGTCGGCGCCGTCGGCCCGGTAGCGGGCGACGTCGTCGTCGAAGACGTTGGCGGTCAGCATCCAGATCGGCGTGCGGGGACGGGACCCGGTCGCGGCGGCCTCGAGCTGGCGGATCCGCGCCACGGCCGCCACGCCGTCCATCACCGGCATGTTGACGTCCATCAGCACCAGGTCGAAGGCCTCGGCCCGCCAGGCGTCGACCGCCCGGGCGCCGTCCTCGGCGAACACCAGCTCGACCGGCGAGGCGGCCAGCAGGGCGGCCAGCACCCGGCGGTTGGCGGGGTTGTCCTCGGCCGACAGCACCCGGATCGCGGCGGCGACGGGCGCTTCCGTCGCGGCGTCCGCCGCCGGGGCCGCCAGGACCGGCGCCTCGAAGGCGAACCAGAACACCGCGCCGCGCCGGGGCCCCTTGCCGGGCGGACCGTCGTCCTCGGGAGCGTCCTCGACCCCGATCTCGCCGCCCATCAGGGCCAGGTTGGCGGCGCAGATCGACAGGCCCAGCCCGCTGCCGCCCAGGCTTTTGCCGCGCTCGGTCTGGTCGAAGGCGTCGAACATCCGCGGGCGGTCTTCCGGCGGCACCGGGGCGCCGCTGTCGCGGACCTCGACCAGGGCGGTCAGCGTCCGGTCCTTGACCATGCCGGCCAGGCGCACCGTCACCGCGCCGCCCGACGGCGAGGCCTTCAGGCCGTTGGAGACCAGGTTGACCAGGGTCTGCTCCAGCTTGGCCTCGTCGGCCAGGACGCCGTAGGCCAGGCCGGGATCGGCGTCGTCGAAACTCAGCAGCACCCCGACCGCCTCGGCGTGGGCGCTCCACACCCGCACCACCGTGCGGATCAGGCGGCGCAGGTCGACGGCCGCCGGGTTCAGGGCCGCCTGGCCGGCCTGGACCTTGGTCAGGTCCAGGACAGTGTCGAGCAGGCGGGTCAGTTGGGCGCCGCCCTCCAGCACGCCCTGGGCCAGGTCGGCCTGGATCGGGCTCAGCAGGGTGTCGCGGCGCAAGGCGTGGGCGAAGCCCAGCACCGCGTTGAGCGGGGTGCGGATCTCGTGGCTGGCCACGGCCAGCAGGTCGGACTTGGCGCGGCTGGCCGCCTTGGCTTCGGCCACGGCCTCGGTCAGCTCGGCGTTCTTGCGGGCCAGGTCGCGCAGGGCCTGGGCCAGGGCGCGGTCGGTGGTCTGCTGGCGCCAGGTGGCGGTCAGCACGGCGACGACGAACAGCAGCATGGCCGCGCCGTAGTGGTTGGCCGCCAGCGGCGTGTGGCGGTCGAATCCGATCCACAGCAGCGTCGCCACCGGCGGCGCCACGGCGGTGACGTAGCTGATCTTGCCGGTGTGCACGCGCAGGGCGGCGAACAGCAGCACGCAGATGGCCAGCAGCGCGGCCTCCACCCGCATGATCGGCTGGCCGATCATGCGGATCTTCACGGCCAGGGCGCAGGCGTTGACCGACAGCAGGAAGACCAGGCCGATCGACTGCCAGCGCAGACGCCGGAAGGCCGTGATCGGATCGGGATGACGCTGGGCGACCTCGGTGGCCAGGAACAGGGCGGCGTAGATGCAAAGCTCGACCAGACCGAACAGGGTCATGCGCATCGGCGAATAGAGCGCCAGCAGGCCCACGAACAGGGCGACCAGGACTAGGCGGGCGCGGACGATCCCGCGCGTATACCGAACGAACCCCTCCAGGCGGGTAACGTCCACCGTCTGTTCGAACATCCAGGTTCCCGCCGACGCTTACTGTCGTCCCAAGGCTGGGACGGCTCGCCACGGCAAGCGCGGCGAGACAAGCACGAGAGGCCGATTCGGGCTTGCTAGATCGCCTTATAGGCGATCTCGAGCGAATTCTATTTAGGCCTGAGTCCGGGCCGCGGCGAATTTGCCCCGGGTTTCGCTGGCCGGCGCTTTTCCGGCGGCCGTGGGGACGGGCGACGCGGTCCGCAATCCCTCGACCAGGGCGAACAGGCGCTCGCGAACGACGGCCTCGTCGCCGGCCAGGGCGGCGGCTTCCAGGGCGGCCAGGGCCGCGGACGGGATCGGCGGCAGGGGCGTGACGGGCGCGGCCTCGGTGATTCCCGCGGCCTTGGGGCGGGCCGTCTCGTTGATGTCGACCAGGGCCTCGGTCAGCTTCTCGCCAGGGCGCAGGCCGGTGATCTTGATCTCGATGTCGCGCTCGGGAACCAGGCCCTGCAGCTCGATCATCCGCCGGGCCAGGTCGATGATCTTGACCGGCTCGCCCATCTCCAGGGTCAGGACGCCGGTCGGGGGCTCCAGGTCGCCCGCCGACAGGGCCACGGCCCGCAGCACCAGCTGCACGGCCTCGGGGATGGTCATGAAATAGCGTTCGACCTCGGCGTCGGTCAGGGTCACCGGCCCGCCGCGGGCGATCTGGTGCTGGAAGATCGGCACCACCGACCCGGCCGAGCCCAGCACATTGCCGAACCGGACGACGCTGACCCGCGTCCCGGCGCCGCGTCCGTCCGGATCCCTGGCGAACTGGCGGACCACGGCTTCGGCGACGCGCTTGGTCGCGCCCATCACGCTGGCCGGGGCCACGGCCTTGTCGGTCGAGATCAGCGCCAAGTGGGCCGCGCCGCAGGCCCTGGCGGCGACGGCGACGTTGCGACTGCCCAGCACGTTGGTGCGCACGCCCTCGCAGGGATGGTTCTCGACCAGGGTCACGTGCTTGAGGGCGGCGGCGTGGAAGACCAGTTCAGGCTTCTCGGCGGCGAACACCTGGTCAAGGCGGGCGGCGTCGCGCACGTCGCACAGCACGTCGCGGCGCGGCAGCCTGGGCCAGGCCTCGCCCAGCTCGCGGTCGATGTGGAACAGATTGGCCTCGGCGGCGTCCAGCAGGGTCAGATGGGCGGGGCCGCTGGCGGCGATCTGGCGGGCCAGTTCGGAGCCGATGCTGCCGCCGGCCCCGGTGACCAGCACCCGCTTGCCGGCCACCAGGGCGCGGACGGGTTCGGGATCCAGCCGCACCGGCGCGCGGCTCAGCAGCTCCTCCAGGCTGATCTCGCGCAGGGCCGAGCCGCCGGCTCCAGGGCTCGGGGCGCCCATGTCGACCAAGCCCTGGCGGCGCAGCAGGCGCACGCCCTCGGTCTTCAGCCGGCCCAGGCGCTCGGCCCCGAAGGCGCTGAGCGGGCCATCGGTCAGGAACAGCACCGCCGACGGCTGCAGGCCGCCATCGCGCAGCTGGGCCATGACGGCGTCGAAGTCGTCGATGACGCCCAGGATGCAGACCCCGCCCAGTTCGTCGCCGGTCTCGCGCGCCTGGGGGGTCAGGACGCCGACCGGGGCGTAGCGCTCGCCCAGGGCGGCGGGCGCGCGCAGGAAGGCCTCGGCCTCGTTGGCCGAACCGACGATCAGCAGGCGCGGCAGGGCGGGCGAGGCGGGGGCCGGGCGCAGGCGGGTCAGGGCGTCGACCAGCGCCTTCTCGTGCACGGCGCGGCGCACGATCCGCAACCCGGCCAGCAGGGCGGTCTGCAGCAGGAAGGCGACGGCCAGGGTGCGCAGCCCGCCTGGCTGGCGCACCTCGGCCAGGCGCGCGATCAGGGCGAAGGTCAGGACCGACAGCAGGGCAGAGCGCGCCAGGCGCAGGCCGTCGCTGGCCGCGAAGAACCGCCAGGGCGAGCGCTCGACGCGGAACAGGATCTCGACCGCCAGGGCGGAGACCGCGAACAGGGCGGCGAGGGTCAGGGCGGAAGCGTCGGGCAGGGCGCCGGCGGCCAGGGTCTGGGCCAGCAGCATGGCCGCGAAGGCCAGCACCATGTGCGCCGCGATCTTGCCCATACGACCCATGAACGCTGACTCCCGCCGCGGTCGCCGCGAACCGCATCGCCCGGGACTTAGCACGCTCCGCGTGCGTCGTCGCCAGTCGAGGCGATCAGCCCCGCGCCAGCGGCAGCAGCTGGACCACGTCCCCCACGCCCGACGCCCCGGCGCCGGCCGGCCGCAGGACCAGACAGTCGGCGCGGGAGAACACGCCGATCAGCGAGGAATCCTGGTCGGGGAAGGGGGTGACCCGGATCCGGCCGTCAGGGTCGACGGCCCGGGCCGCGCGCATCCAGTGCTCGCGGGGGCCGTTGGCGGGCAGGGGGGCGGCCAGGACGCCGGCCTCGATCGCCAGGGCCGGATCGGCGCCGGTCAGGGCGGCCAGCAGCGGCCGCAGGAACAGCTCGGCGCAGACCAGGGCCGAGGCCGGGTTGCCGGGCAGGCCCAGGACGCGGCGGCCGCCCACGCCGTCGGCCTCCAGGGTCCCGAACCAGGTCGGCTTGCCGGGACGCACGGCGACGGTCTGGACGCGCAGGGCCAGACCCAGGGCGGCCAGGGCCGGCTTGACCAGGTCGTGGTCGCCGACCGAGGCGCCGCCGACCGTGACCAGCAGGTCGAACGGGGCCTCGGCGACGGCGCGGGCGATGGCCTCCCGGTCGTCGGCCTGGGCCTTCAGCCGCGTCGCCTGGCCGCCCCAGGCCTCGACCAGCGCCGCCAGGGCGAACGAGCCGGATTCGAAGATCTGGTCGGGGGCGGGCACGTAGCCGGGCGGGACCAGCTCGTCGCCGGTGGCCAGGATGGCGACGCGCGGCCGGATCGCGACGTCGAGGCTGGGCCAGCCCGCCGCCGCGGCCAGGGCCAGGCGCCAGGCGTCCAGTCGCGTCCCTTCGGCCAACAAGAGGTCGCCGGACCGGAAGTCGCCGCCGGCCGGCCGGATGTTGCCGGGCGGCGGGTCGTGGTCGATCGTGAAGGCCACCGTCTCGCCGTCGCGCGCGGCGTTCTCCTGGATCACCACCAGGTCAGCGCCCGGCGGCACGGGGGCGCCGGTGAAGATCCGCACCGCCTGGCCGGCCTCGACGGGACGGGCATAGGCCTGGCCCGCGGCGCTTTCGCCGGCGATCCGGAAGCGCGCCCCGGGCGCCAGGTCGGCGCGGCGGATCGCCCAGCCGTCCATGGCCGAGGCGGCGAACGGCGGCTGGTCGCGGTCGGCGACGACCGGGGCGGCCAGCACCCGGCCCAGGGCCTTGGCCAGCGGGACCTCCTCGACGCCCAGCCGCGCGGCGTCGGCCAGCATGCGGCCGCGCGCCTCGTCGACGGTCAGGTTCTTCAATTGAAGCTCGTCGCCGCCCACGCCCGTACTCCCTCAAGCATGAGCCTTGTGTAGCCTAGGTCGCCTGGTCTGGGGACCTGGAGCGCGGCCGGGGACAGGCGCATGCGCCTGTCCCGGTCAGTGATCACCCCACGAACGCCCGCTCGATCACGAAGTCGCCGGGCTCGGCGTTCGAACCCTCGACCAGACCGTGGGCCTCCAGCAGGGCGGCGGTGTCCTTGATCATCGCCATCGAGCCGCACAGCATGGCGCGGTCGTGTTCGGGGTCGAACTTCGTCTGCTCCAGGCCGAGGTCGGCGAACAGCTTGCCGCTCTCGATCAGGTCGGTGAACCGGCCCTGGCGCTCGAACGGCTCGCGGGTCACGGTGGGGTAGTAGACCAGCTGGGCCTTGGCCTCGTCGCCGACCAGCGGATCGTCGTGGATCTCTCGGGTGAACAGGTCGCGATAGGCCAACTCCTTCACCTCGCGCACGCCGTGGGCGACGATCACCTGCTCGAAGCGGCTGTAGGCGTCCGGATCGCGGGCCACCGACAGCCAGGGCGCCAGGCCCGTGCCGGTGCCGAACAGGAACAGGCGCTTGCCCGGGCGGACGGCGTCCAGCACCAGGGTGCCGGTCGGCTTCTTGCCCAGCAGGATCTGGTCCCCTTCCTTGATCTGCTGCAGGCGCGAGGTCAGCGGGCCGTCGGGCACCTTGATCGAGAAGAACTCCAGTTCCTCGGCGAAGTGCGGCGAGCCGATCGAATAGGCGCGCAGGATCGGCTTCTTCTCGCCCAGCTCCTCGCGCGGCGGCAGGCCGATCATCACGAACTCGCCCGAGCGGAAGCGGAAGCTGGCCGGACGGGTGATGGCGAAGCTGAACAGGCGATCCGTCCAGTGCTTGACCCACAGCACGGTCTCGGTGTGCCAGGCGGCTTCCTTCACGGGGGCGGGAGCGGTGGTTTCGATGGCCGTCATGATGTGGGTTTCAAGTCCTGGACGCGCGGCGAACCGCGGAATTCTAGAGGTGGCGCCGCAACGGCCCAGAAGCGACTGCGTCTCATGTGAGCAGACCCGGCCCGATGTCAACTTTGGTGGTCTGAAAGGGCTTTGAGAAAATCTTCCCCAAAAGCGTCAAAACGGCGGGCGCCTGTTTTTGAACCGTGTCAAAATTGTGATTGCCGCCTCCCCAAACGGGGCGCACTCTTCGTCTTGCTTCCACGCCAGAAGACGGCGCGGAGGCCAATGATACGGAGGAACGTATGCGGGTAAGGTTCGTAAAGGCCGCCGCGGCGGCCAGTCTGTTAGCGTTAAGCGTAGCTGCCTGCGGGCAGGAAACCGGCAATACCGGTCAAAAGGCTCAAACGGTCTCTCTCGAAGGCAAGGCGGTCACCGCCTCCGGCTGCGTGCGGCCGGTGGAATCGACGTCCTGCCTGGTGGTTCGCGGCCCCGGCGGCGGCTACTACGACGTCAGCGGCGCCAGTCCGGCCCCGGACCCCACCAAGGGCGTGGCCATCTCCCTTCAAGGACGCGACCTGGGTGAGAACACCCAATGCGGCCGCAAGCTCGCGGACGTGAAGTGGTCGTACCTGAACATCCAATGCGCCGCCCTGACCCCGGCGGCCGCGCCGGCCGCCGAAAAGGCCGGCTGACGAGGCTGACCCACCGCATGCGGAAAACGGGAGAACCGGTTTTCCGCGAAAGCGAGGCGAAGACAAAGACCTAGGACAAGCCGCGCGCGGCTCGTCCTAGGCTTCGCCGGAGCCTGGGTCGGTGCGGGTCTTTGGCGAGTCCGAGCTGGTCTTCGCGCCCCGGGGCTCGGTCGCGGGGCGCGGCGGCTTGCCGCCTCGATCGGGACGCTGGTTCTCGTTCTCCACCTCGCGATTGGACGGGCGATCCTGGCCCGGACGGGACGAAGGGGGGTGACTGTCGGCATGGGCGTCTCCTCGGGCTCGGCCGCTTGGACCTCTGAAGGGTGTGGAGCCCTAACGCGCCGCGCCCACGGCTGATCCTCGCGGACGCCTGGGCCGCAAGCGCCCCACGCCCCGCGCCGGAACCCGAGAACCTGAATGCGCCGATCGTGCGCCGGCCGCTTGCCGGGCTCGAACGACCCTGCTACACGACGCGGCTCTGGCGATGAGACCAACGCGCCGGCGGGCTTCAAACAGCCTACCGGCGCGATGTTCATTGCCGGAAAGCCGGAATCTCCGCTAAGGGGATCGCGGTTCCGCAGGAGTGTAGCTCAGCTGGTAGAGCATCGGTCTCCAAAACCGAGGGTCGTGGGTTCGAGTCCCTCCACTCCTGCCACTATATGTCATCGGTCACCCGGCTTTCGGGCTGACCTATCGAAAGTCGCGAGCCTCTTAAGTCATGGCCAGGAAACCGGGTTCTAGCCCGTCAGCGATCAAGAACCGCGCCGCCAAGACGGCCGCGGCGCTCGCGCCTTCCGCTCAGGGGGGCGCCGCCACCGCCGCCGCCAAGGCTCCGGCCGCGCCGAAGAAGCCGATCAACCCGGTCCGCTTCGCGCAGGAAGTCCGCGCCGAAGCCCGCAAGATCACCTGGACCACCCGCAAGGAGACCTGGATCACCTCGGTGATGGTCTTCATCATGGTGGTCCTGGCCTCGCTGTTCTTCACCTTCGCCGACTGGCTTCTGGGCCTGGGCTCGCACTTGATCCTCAAGTTCGCCAGCGCGGGATAAGAAACATCATGAGCAACGAAACCGCGTCCAACCCGAACCACAAGTGGTACATCGTCCACGCCTACTCGAACTTCGAGAAGAAGGTGGCCGAGAGCATCCGCGAACAGGCCAAGAGCCACGGCCTGGAAGACAGCTTCTCCGAGATCCTGGTGCCGACCGAGGACGTCGTCGAGATCCGTCGCGGCCGCAAGGTCAACGCCGAGCGCAAGTTCTTCCCCGGCTACGTGCTGGTGAAGATGAACCTCACGGACGAAGCCTATCACCTGATCAAGAACACCCCGAAGGTCACGGGCTTCCTGGGCAGCGCATCCAAGCCGCAGCCGGTCTCCGAAAAGGAAGTCCAGCGGATCGTGGGCGCCATCGAGGAGGGCGTCGAGCGTCCCAAGACCGTGGTGCTGTTCGAGGTCGGCGAGAACGTCCGCGTCACCGACGGCCCGTTCGCCAGCTTCAACGGCTCGGTCGAGCAGGTCGACGAGGAGCGGGCCCGCCTGCGCGTCACCGTCTCGATCTTCGGCCGCGCCACCCCGGTGGAACTGGAATACAGTCAGGTCGAGAAGATCGCCTAAGGGCGGCTTCACCGCCGAAGCTTTCGAAAACCCCGCGCCCGCAAGGCGCGGGGTTTTTGCTTTTGGGCCTGTCGTCTTTTGGGCCGTCGTCGCCGCGGGCTTTGACTCCGTACGGATTCAGGACGAACCTCCTCGCCAACGAGATCGAGGGAGTGGCCATGTCGAACGTCGCGGAGCAGACCGGCAAGGGCGCGTGCCTGGTCGTGGGCGTCGGCGACGGGGTCGGCGGGGCGATCGCCCGGGCCTTCGCCGCCGAGGGCTATACGGTCTGCATCACCCGCCGGCCGCGTCACCTGGATCAGCTGGAAGCCCTGGCCGCCTCGATCCGCGAGGGCGGCGGATCGGCGCGGGCCTTCGGCGTCGACGCCCGCGTCGAGGCCGAGATGATCGCCCTGGTCGACACCATCGAGGCCGAGGTCGGACCGCTGACGGTAATGGTGTTCAACATCGGCGCGAACGTGCGGTTCTCGATCACGGAAACCACGGCCCAGGTGTTCAGCAAGGTCTGGGAGATGGCCTGTTTCGCCGGCTTCCTGGCCGGGCGCGAGGCCGCCCGGGTGATGACGCCGCGCGGGCGCGGGACCATCCTGTTCACCGGAGCCAGCGCCAGTCTGCGCGGCAAGGACGGTTTCGCCGCCTTCGCCTCGGCCAAGGCCGGCCTGCGCGCCGTGGCCCAGAGCATGGCGCGCGAGCTGGGGCCCCAGGGCTTGCACGTGGCCCATGTGGTGGTGGACGGCGCGATCGACGGGGTCTTCACCCGCTCGATGCGTGACGACGTCCAGGGCCTGCTGGACCGCGACGAGATCCTCAAGCCCGACGACATCGCCGCGAACTTCGTCTGGCTGCACCGCCAGCCGCGTTCGGCCTGGACTCACGAGATCGACCTGCGCCCCCATTCCGAAACCTGGTAGGGGGCGAGAGCCGGTGAGCGACATGACCAAGACCGCCAAGACCGTCGAGTTCATCTTCGATTTCGGCAGCCCCAACGCCTATCTGGCCCACAAGGTGCTGCCGGACATCGCGGCGCGGACCGGCGCGGGCCTGGTCCTGCTGCCGTGCCTGCTGGGCGGCATCTTCAAGCTGACCGGCAACCAGGCCCCGATGGTCGCGTTCGGCGGGGTGAAGGGCAAGATGCAGTACGAGATGCTGGAAACCCGGCGCTTCATCGAGGCCCACGGCCTGGGCGCCTTCCGCTTCAATCCCCACTTCCCGGTCAATACCCTTCTGTTGATGCGCGGCATGGTCGCCGCCCAGCGTGAGGGCGTGGGCGAGGCCTATCTGGACGCCATGCTGCGCGGCATGTGGGAGGCGGGGCTGAAGCTGGACGATCCGGCGGTGTTCACCGCCACGGCCGACGCAGCGGGCCTGGACGGGGCGGCCCTGCTGGCGGGCGCCGCCGATCCCGAGGTCAAGGCGCAGCTGGCGGCCAATACCGACGCGGCCGTGGCGCGCGGCGTGTTCGGCATCCCCACCTTCTTCGTCGGCGACGAGATGTTCTTCGGCAAGGAGCGCCTGGGCCAGGTCGAGGCGGAGTTGATGAAGGGCTAGGATTTCACCTCCCAACAGTTGTCATCCCGGACGAGCGCGAAGCGCGAAGATCCGGGACCAACGCGTGAACTCGGCGCTTGCGGCGGTCCCGGATCGGCGGCCCTCCGGGCCTTGTCCGGGATGACAACCGTAGGGGGGGTCATAAAAGGCGCGCCGCCTCCCTCACGCCCGCTCGAACGCCGACAGGATCGGACACGGCCCCGAGGTTGTCTCGCCACAGGTTCGCGCCAGACGTTTCAACGCGTCGCGGGCCGCCTCCAACTCGGCGATCCGCTCGTCCAGGGCGGCGATGCGCTCCAGGGCCAGGCCCCGCGCCCGGGCGTGGTCGTCGCCGGCGTCCAGGGCCAGCAGTTCGGCGATCTGCTCCAGGGTGAAGCCGGCCGCCTGGGCCGCGCGGATGAAGCGCAGGCGGCGGACGTCGGCCTCGCCGTAACGCCGGACGCCACCCGAAGAGCCACCGCTGTCTGGCCGCGCCGGCTGCTCCAGCAGGCCGCGCCGCTGGTAGTACCGGACGGTCTCCACGCCCCAGGCCTTTATCGACGGCCGCAGGACCGGCGGCTCCTGCGTCGGCGGCGACAGCAACGTGCCGCTGGGCTTCGTGTCGCTGACCGAGAACCTGATGATGGTGGCCATGGCCATCTGGATGCTGGCGATGTAGCAGCCTGTGGCCCGCCCCGCGCCGTTCGAAGGACCCCGACCATGGCCGACCTCGTGATCCGCCCCGTGACCCGCGCGGATCGCGACGCCTGGGCGCCGCTGTGGGACGGCTATAACGCCTTCTACGGCCGGTCGGGCGACACGGCCCTGGACCCGGCGGTCACCGCCATGACCTGGAGCCGGTTCTTCGACGCCTACGAGCCCGTCCACGCCCTGGTCGCCGAACGGGACGGCCGCCTGCTGGGCCTGGTCCACTACCTGTTCCACCGCAGCACCACGGCGATCGAGCCCAGCTGCTACCTGCAGGACCTGTTCACGACGCTCGAGGCGCGGGGCCGGGGCGTCGGCCGGGCCCTGATCGCGGCGGTCTACGACGCGGCGAAGGCGGCGGGCGCGTCGCGGGTCTACTGGCAGACCCACGAGACCAACGACACGGCGATGACGCTGTACGACCAGGTCGCCGACAGGTCGGGGTTCCTGGTCTATCGTAAGCTGCTCTGAGGGCTCCGCCGGTCTCCACGCCTGAGCCTGAACAGACCTACTTCGTTGCATCCATGACTTGCGGAAAGATCGAGAGATCCGGCAGCGGGCGCGCCTGGAGTTCGGCGTCGTTCCCGATCGGCTGTACGGAGGCCTTCGATCCATCAAAGGTCGGCCACGCCGGCAGCCCGTCGCCGGTCGGGTGGCCGGTCCGAGCAAACTGGATCACGGTGTCGGCCAGCCGGTCGGCCAATCGCCGGTCCTCCGCGGTCCAGGATCGAGGATCCACGTCAAGATTGTCGAGCATGTACTGGATTTCGACGCCGTGGCCCGCGCCACAGCCCCAGGAACAAGGCGTCGGCGGTTCCGCCGGGCGGTGCGCGAAGTAGTAGACGTAGGATTTGGAGCGGCCGTATTTCGCTTGCAGGGCGGCCCAGTACGCCATTCGCCAGCCCCACCAGTCATTGGTCAGCCGTTCGATCGACGCGGCGGCTTCGGCGTCGGTGGCGCCCCGGTAGGCGGCCAGCAGTCGATCGGATGGCGGATAGCCCAGGAGCTTGGCCATCTGGTCGCGGCGCCCGGCGGCGGTGGAGGCGCGGGCGTCCAGGTAGAACGGGATCAGGTCCTTGCCTTCCTCGGCGGTCCATCCCACCAGCAGGGGCACGTCATTTTGCTGGTGATCGCGATAGGTCGTGGCCAGGTCGGCGCGCAGCAGATGCCCGTCGACATAGACACGCGGCAGCCATGCCTGCTTCTGCAGGTCCTCGACGCTCATCCTGCGCAGGTCCGCCAGATGTTCCGCCCCGACGGCCTTGGCGAAAGCCAGACCCTTTGCCTCGGCGACGGACTTCGGGTCGAAGCGGTGATCGTCCTCCGGGTTGATCGGCATCGCATCGTTGCCGCTCTCGGCGATGGCCCGCTGGAACAGGCCCTTGGCCAGCGGAGAGGCGACCAACAGCGCCACCGACTCGCCCCCCGACGAGTTGCCCATGATCGTCACGCGGTCAGGATCGCCGCCGAACGCCGCGATGTTTGTCCTGACCCAGCGTAGCGCCGCGATCTGATCGAGAACGCCCTGATTTCCCGACACGTGCTCCGGCGACTCGGCGCTCAGCTCCGGAGAAGCATAGAAGCCAAAAATGCCGAGACGGTAATTGACGGTGACCACGACGGCCCCGCGCTTGGCCAGATTGGCGCCGTTCTGCACGGGCACGGCGGCGGCGCCGCTGTCCATGGCGCCGCCATGGATCCACACAATGACGGGCAGGCCCTTGGCCTCTTTCGGCGCCCAGATGTTCAAGTACAGGCAGTCTTCACTTTTGGGATTCGATATCCAGGTGGCCGTTTGGGCGCATGCGGGGGAGAACGCGCGCGTCGCCCTCACGCCCTCCCACGCCACGACGGGCTGCGGTGGGCGCCAGCGGAGGTCACCTAGGGGCGGCGCCGCGAACGGGACCCCGAGATATTCGTTGAGGCGGCCGTCTTCCGATCCGACGATCGCGCCTCCAGTCACCTTGACGACATGGGGCGTCGGCGAGGCGTAACTGACGTGTGAAAGGAAGAGGCTCAGGACTGCGGGGGCGACAAGTCTAACGCAAGGATATTTCACGATTTTACAGCCCCCGGAGTATTCTTATGGCGTGTCAGCAAGCTGATTCTGTTTGCCGTTATAGGCTTTTCAAGCCGAAAAGTACGGCGTACAGCGACGCAAGCCGTTGGTTCTGCTCGGTTTCATTGATGGTCGCACCTGTCAAAGGATTGGTCAGCTTCTGGTGGTGAACTGGAGCGTTCTGCAACCTGAACTCATGCGTCGACCAGGAACGTCCGACCTCTCCAGGGCGGGGTTTTGAACGTTGCTTGGCGCCGGCGCTCCAGCCCCGCCCGCTGGACTCCCCGCCGCCCACCTGCTACATGCCGCGCCTTCGCCCCAGGACCCTGTCCCGGGGCGTGCTTGTCGTTAGCCCTCCTGGGCGCGGCGAGATCAAATCCGTGGGAGGGCCGCCAGCCCGCACCACGGCCAACCAGCGAAGGCCGCCCGTTCGGCTTTCTTGAGAGGATACAATGGCTAAGAAGATCCTGGGCTATATCAAGCTCCAGGTGAAGGCCGGCTCCGCCACGCCTTCACCGCCCATCGGCCCGGCTCTGGGTCAGCGCGGCGTCAACATCATGGGCTTCTGCAAGGAGTTCAACGCGCGCACCGAGAACGTCGAAAAGGGCACCCCCCTGCCGACCGTCATCACGGTCTATCAGGACAAGTCGTTCACCTTCGTCACCAAGACGCCCCCGGCGACGCACTATCTGAAGCAGATCACCGGCCTGAAGTCGGGCGCCAAGCTGACCGGTCGCGAGACCGTCGGCCAGGTCACCCGCACCCAGCTGCGCGAGATCGCCGAAAAGAAGATGAAGGACCTGAACGCCAACGATCTCGAGGCCGCGGCCAAGATCATCGAAGGCTCCGCCAAGGCCATGGGCCTGAAGATCGTGGAGGCCTAAGACCATGGCCAAGCAACCCAAGCGCATCCAGGCCTGGACCGGCGATCGTGACGCCACCCACGCCGTCGCCGAAGCCATCGCTCTGGTCAAGGCCAACGCCAAGGCCAAGTTCGACGAATCCGTCGAGATCTCGGTCAACCTCGGTGTCGACCCGCGTCACGCCGACCAGCAGGTCCGCGGCGTCGTGAACCTGCCGTCGGGCACCGGCCGCGACGTCCGCGTCGCCGTCTTCGCCAAGGACGCCAAGGCGGCCGAAGCCACCGCGGCGGGCGCCGAGCACGTGGGCGCCGAAGACCTGTACGAAAAGATCGCCGGCGGCTTCATGGACTTCGATCGCGTCATCGCGACCCCGGACATGATGGCCCTGGTCGGTCGCCTTGGTAAGGTGCTGGGCCCGCGCGGCCTGATGCCGAACCCGAAGGTCGGCACCGTGACCCCGAACGTCGGCCAAGCCGTGAAGGACGCCAAGGGCGGCGCCGTCGAGTTCCGCGTCGAGAAGGCGGGCATCGTCCACGCCGGCATCGGCAAGGTCTCGTTCTCGGACGAAGCCCTGCTGGTCAACGTCAAGGCCCTGGTCGAAGCGCTGAACCGCGCCAAGCCCAGCGGCGCCAAGGGCGTCTATGTGAAGCGTATCGGCCTGTCGTCGACGATGGGCCCGGGCTTCAAGGTCGATATCGCTTCGGTCAACGCCTAAGCCTTTCAACTTGAGCTAAGCGAGCGGGCGCTGGAGCGATCCAGCGCCCGCTTTGCGTTCGGGCGGTGAGTTGGTTGGCGGGTTTGCCGATGATAGCTTCGGACCCGCATCTCGCATTCCGAAGGCGAACTTCAGATGGCCATTCATGTCGCGAACCCGGAAGTCTGCGCTCTGGTGAAACTCTTCGCCAAGGAGCGGGGCGTGAGTATGAGCCAAGCCGTGAAAATCGCCGTCAAGGAAGCCCTTGCCGCAAGGGACCAGCCGACGAGCGAAGTTCAGGCGGATAGCGCAGCGACCCATCACTCCACGTGATTGAAAGATCTAGTCCAGACGTCGCCGTGGTCGGCGGCGGGCCGGCCGGGCTGATGGCGGCCGAGGTGCTGAGCGGCGCCGGACTGTCCGTGGCGGTGTACGAGCGCATGCCGACCCTGGGCCGCAAGTTCCTGATGGCCGGGCGCGGCGGGCTGAACCTGACCCATTCGGAGGACTTCGAGCGCTTCGCCGGGCGCTATGGCGCGGCGAGCGGGCGGCTGCGGCCGATGCTGGAAGCCTTCGCCCCGGCCGACCTGATGGCCTGGGCCGAGGGGCTGGGCCAGGCGACCTTCGTCGGCAGCAGCGGCCGGGTGTTTCCCAAGACGCTGAAGGCCTCGCCCCTGCTGCGGGCCTGGATCGCGCGGCTGGAGGGGCGCGGCGTGGCGCTGAACCTCCGTTCGGCCTGGACCGGCTGGAACACGGCCGGGGACCTGACCTTTGGCACACCGGACGGGCCGCGCGCCGTGCGGCCGCGGGCCACGATCCTGGCCCTGGGCGGGACCAGCTGGCCCAGGCTCGGTTCGGACGGGGCCTGGGCCCCGTGGCTGGCGGCGCGCGGCGCGGCCGTGGCGCCGTTCCGGCCGGCCAATGTCGGCTTCACCGTGGCCTGGACGCCAGTGTTCCGTGAGCGGTTCGCCGGCGCGCCCCTGAAGAACGTCGCCCTGAACTTCGAGGGACGGATCTCGCGCGGCGACGCCCTGGCGGCGGGCTATGGCCTGGAGGGCGGGGCGGTCTATGCGCTGTCGGCGGCCCTGCGCGACGCGATCGACGCCCAGGGCTCGGCCACGCTGGAAATCGACCTGCGGCCAGACCTTTCCCTGGCCCAGCTGACCGCGCGCCTGGCCAGGCCGCGCGGCGGGCAGTCGCTGTCGAGCTGGCTGCGCAAGGCCGCCCACCTGTCGCCGGTCGAGATCGGCCTGCTGCGCGAGGCGCACGGCCTGGCCCTGCCGGTGGCGCCCGACGCCCTGGCGGCCGCGATCAAGGCCGCGCCGATCGTGCTGACCGGGACGCAGGGGTTGGAGCGGGCGATCTCTTCGGCCGGCGGGCTGTCGTTCGAGGCGCTGGACGGCTTGGAGCTGAAGGCCGCGCCCGGCGTGTTCGTGGCCGGCGAGATGCTGGACTGGGAAGCCCCGACCGGCGGCTACCTGCTGCAGGCCTGCTTCGCGACGGGCGTGGCGGCGGCGCGGGCGGTCATCGCAAGGCTCTCTTAAATCCGCTCATCCCGGCATTCGCCGGGATGAGCGGATCCAATATCACTTCATCGCCCCTCTGATCTTCGCCGCGACCGCCTCGATTGCCTTCGGATCGCCCCTGGCGTTCTCGACGAACATCAGCGGCTTGCCGGCCACGCGGGGGATGACGTGGATGTGCAGGTGCGGCACGCTCTGGCCGACGCCGTTGTTCTGGACGATCGTGAAGCCCTCGACGCCCAGGCCGTCCACCTGGGCCTGGCCGACCCGGGCGGCCACGGCCATCAGCCGCGACAGGTCCTGGGGCGAGATCTCCAGCAGGTTCCGCGCCTTGGAGGTCTTGGAGATCACCAGCACGTGGCCGGGCTCGGCCGGGGCGTGGTCCATGAAGGCCAGCACCTGGTCGTCCTCGTAGACCTTGGGGACCGGGATCTCGCCACGGATGATCCTGGCGAACGGGTTGGACTCGTCATAGGCGGCCTTCAGCGGGATCCCCGGCGTGCCGACCTTGGCCGAGGCCGGGTCGAACTGGCCCAGCCAGCGGATCACCTCGGCCTCCAGGGCGATGCGGCTGTCGGAGAAGCTGTGGTCGGTGTCCATGTAGGTTTCGGTCAGCGCCTTGGCCTGGGCCTGGCGGGCGGCGGCGGCCAGCTTGCGGGTGGTCGGCGCGCCGGCGTGCTCGGCGCCGATCAGCAGCAGCGGCCGGTCGGCGATACGGGCGCTCAGCGCCTCGAGGTCCAGCTTGGCGGAGGTGGTCTCGATCTCCCTGGCCAGCAGCTCGGCGCTGGTTCCGGCCAGGGGAGGGGTGTTCTCCCGCAAGCCCTCCAGCGCGGCCTTGCGCTTGGCGGGATCGACGAGGTCGGCCTTCTGCTTGCCGATGTCCCAGGCGTCGATCAGGATCGCGCCGGCCGCCTTGGGATCGGCGGCCACGGCGTCGGCGGCCATGAAGCCGCCCATGCTGTGGCCGGCCACCACGATCCGGCTCGGGTCGATCCGGTACTTGGCGACATTGGCCGGGTCGCGCAGGAAGGCCAGGGCGGCCTCGCCGTCGGCCCGGCTGCTGGCGAACGAGAACTTGCCCGGGCTGCCCCACGAGCCGCGATAGTTGATCCGCATCACGTTCCAGCCGGCCCGGCGGACGGCCTGCATCAGGTCGATATTGGTCTCGTTGCCGGGGAAGCCGTGCAGCATCAGCATCGTCGGATGGGGCTGGTCGCCCGAGGCCAGGTACATCATGGCGTTGACCCGCACCCCGCCGGTCGGGACGGTGAAGACCGCCATGTCCGCCGGATGGGCCGGGTCGCGCGCCGGATCGGCGACCACCGCCTGGGGGATCGGGGCGAAGCGCGGCTCGGCGTGAGCGGGCGCGAGGCCGATCAGCATCAGAGCGGCGAGGCCGGCGGTGAACAGGCGCTTCATTGGTGGGCTCCCCCTCGGTGTCCGCTTTTGTTATCCACAAGGCGCGGGGAGGGCCAGCCCCGGCTCGTGACCACGGGGACAGGCGCATGCGCCTGTCCCCGGCCCTCGCTGCGATCCGGGTTGAAATCCTTCCCCAAACCGTCTATACGCCGCCCCTTCTCCGCTGGGCTCGCCCGGCGGCGATCCTGTTTGAGAACTGCGGGGCGTGGGGTCACCAACGCCATAATCGAGGAAGAGCCCTTCCTCGCCGTCGGGAGACAGGGATGGACAAGACCACGCAATTCCTCCTCTCGGGATGGGACGCGCGGCTGACTTTCCTTGGAACAGGCTGATGCAACTCGCGTGCGGGAGCGATCCCGCGTGGGACGCGCATTTGGCTGCCGGAATGGTCCGGCCGCTGTAATTGAGTAGGAGACCGCAATGGACCGCGCTCAAAAGCAGGAGTCGATCGAGTCGCTGAAAAGCGTCTTCGCCGGCGCCGGCGCTGTCGTCGTGACCCACTATTCGGGCATGACCGTTGCGGAAATGACTGAACTGCGCGCCCGCCTCCGCAAGGAAGAGGGCACGTTCCAGGTGGTGAAGAACACCCTGGTCCAGAAGGCGCTGGACGGCGCGATCGGCGAAAAGGGCGACGCCCTGTTCACCGGCCCGGTCGCCATCGCCTATGGCAAGGACCCTGTTTCGGCCGCCAAGATCGTCACCCAGTACGCCAAGGAAAACGACAAGCTGAAGCTGGTCGGCGGCATCCTGGGCCAGACGAACGTTCTGGACGAAAACGCGGTGCGGGCCCTGGCCACGCTGCCGTCGCTCGACCAGATCCGTGGCAAGCTCATCGGCCTCATCCAGGCTCCGGCGACCAAGGTCGCGGGCGTCCTGCAGGCCCCGGCTGGCCAACTGGCTCGCGTCTTCAACGCCTATGCGACCAAAGACGCCGCGTAACGGTCATCTCCGCATAAATCCCTCATCCTCTAAGGAACTTACACATGTCCAAGCTCGAAAAGCTGGTTGAAGAACTGTCCACCCTGTCGGTCCTGGAAGCCGCTGAGCTCTCCAAGCTGCTCGAAGAAAAGTGGGGCGTCTCGGCCGCCGCGCCGGTCGCCGTCGCCGCTGTCGGCGGCGCCGCCGCTGCTCCGGCCGAAGCCGCCGAAGAGCAAACCGAATTCACCGTCGTCCTGACCGACGGCGGCGACAAGAAGATCAACGTGATCAAGGAAGTCCGCGGCGTTCGTCCGGACCTGGGCCTGAAGGAAGCCAAGGACCTGGTCGAAGGCGCTCCGCAGAACGTCGTCGAAAACGTTTCGAAGCAAGTCGCCGAAGAAGTCGCCAAGAAGCTGACCGAAGCCGGCGCCAAGGTCACCGTGAAGTAATTCACGTCCCCATGCCTCGCGCATGGGGGACCTGCCGGCGTCGGTTCTCTGACGCACACGTTGACGGCCCCGGAGGGAAACCTCCGGGGCCGTTTTCTTTTGGACGCGGTCCGCCTGCGTCATTCTGGCACGGTCGTTGCTAGCCCGTCGCGCATACGGCGGTGGAGAGCGACCATGGCGATCTCGGGCATTTCGGGCGGCTATTCCAACTGGAGCCCGCTCGGCGCGGCTTCGGCGCGCTCGGCGTCGACCACGGCGATCGAGACCGCCAGCGACCTGGACAAGGTCCGCGACAAGGGCCTGGTGGCTTTCGCCAGGGAGGCCAAGAAGGACGCCTGGGAGGAAAAGCTCAAGGCGTGGAAGGCCGAAGCGATGAAGAACGCGGGCCTGACCGAGGAGAGCCTGGCGGCCATGACCCCCGACCAGCGCACCGCGGCGCTGCAACAGATCGACGAGGCCGTGAAGGCCAGGATCAAGGAAGCCATGGACGGCGCCAAGGCCCAGGCCAAGAACGGCCTGGCCGTGCCCAACTTCGTGGACTTCAGCGTCTAGGCCTGGCGCGGCAACCCTTGCCGCGCGACGGGCGTTATCTGCCCATGCTGAAGCTGGCCGCCATCCTGCTGGTCCTGATGATCGTGTTCGGCGTGCTGGGCTTTGTCGTCGACGTGGCCGGCGGCCTGGCCAAGATCGCCTTCTTCCTTTGCCTGATCGGCCTGGCCCTCTCGCTGGTCGGCAAGGCCGTCCGGCGCGGCTGAGCGCCATTGTTAGTATCAATCCTGTTGACGCTGCCCGCCGGCATCTCTAGCCATGCGCCCCAAGAGATAGCGGTAACATTCCGGGGAAGAAGCGATGGATCGGCTAAACAAGGGCGCGCGCCGCTGGTCGGCGGGACTGGTTTCGGGCCTGGCCCTGACCCTCGCCGTTGGCGTCGTGGGCAACCTGGCCGCGCCGGTGGCCGCCGCCCAGGCCGCGCCGATGGCGGTGGTCGACCGCAACGGCTCCTACGTCTCGGTCGAGACCTACGCTCCCAACATCGTGCGGGTGACGATCAGCCAGGACAAGGATCTGGCCGCCGCCGCGCCGGGCTATGGCTTCTTGGCTGACAGCGATGTCAAGGGCTGGCGCCACGACCAGAAGGCCGGGGCCGACCTCTTCACCTCGGGCGCCCTGTCGCTGGAGGTGGTCGCCCAGCCGTGGCCGGGCGCGCCGTCGCAGATGGACCGCTATTTCGCGCCGTCCCTGCCGCCGGTCTCGGTCAAGATCCGCAAGGCCGACGGCTCGGACCTGGTGGCGATGAACGGCTGGGAGATGTCGCCGCACGTCGTCTCGGGCGAGCGGACCTATCAGGCCGGCGCCAGCTTCTCGACCAGCGCCGACGAGCACTTCTACGGCCTGGGCCAGAACCAGGAAGGGATCCTGGACCTGCGCGGCCGGTCGATCACCTGCAAGCACGACTACGACGCCCCGCACGGCGAGACCGTCTGCGTGCCGTTCCTGGTCTCGAGCAAGGGCTACGGCATCCTCTGGGACAACCCGTCGGAGACCAAGGTCTATCCGGCCGTCAACGGCCGCACCCTGTGGCAGTCGAAGGTCGGCGAGCGGGTCTCGTTCTTCGTGATCACCGGCAGCTATGACGAGATCTACGCCGGCTACCGCAAGCTGACCGGCGTGACCCCGCTGCCGCCCAAGGCCGCGTTCGGCTACATCCAGTCCAAGGCCCGCTACGAGACCCAGGCCCAGATTCTGAACGTGGCCAAGGGCTATCGCGACCGCGGCTACCCGCTGGACGTGATGGTGCTGGACTGGTTCTACTGGACCCGCATGGGCCAGCTGGACATCGACCCGGCCGCCTTCCCCGATCCCGCCGCGATGAACAAGGAGCTGCACGACAACGGCGTGCACAGCATTATCAGCGTCTGGCCGCGCTTCGAGAAGGAAGGCCGCTACTTCAACTATCTGGCCGACAAGGGCTGGCTGCTGAAGGACAAGGACGGCAAGGTCGTCGACGGCCTGGCGTTCCGCAGCGACCGCACCGGCGGCCTGATCGACAGCACCAACCCCGAGGCCCGGGAATGGTTCTGGGGCAAGATCCGCGACAACATCGCCTCCAAGGGCTTCGACTGGTTCTGGCTGGACGAGACCGAGCCGGACCTGGTGCCGGAGGGCTATTTCTGGAGCATCGGGTCGGGCGACCGCTACCGCAACGTCTTCCCGCTGGTCCACACCCAGGGCGTGGCCGAGGGTTCGCGCCGCGACCGGCCCGACAAGCGCAACCTGATCCTGGCCCGCGCCGCCTATATCGGCGCCCAGCGCAACGGCGCCCTGTTCTGGTCGTCCGACATCCAGCCGACCTGGGAAGCGCTCAAGCGCCAGGTGCCGACGGGCCTGAACTTCACCGCCTCGGGCTTCGCCTACTGGGGCAACGACATCGGCGGCTGGCAATGGCTGCCCCAGACCACCACGGCGACCAAGCCGCCGCTGCTGGACCCGTCGGACGCCCGCGACGTGGTGGGCCAGAACAACGACTATCCCGAGTTGTTCGCCCGCTGGTTCCAGTACGGGACCTTCACCCCGACCCTTCGCGTGCACGGCATGCGCAAGGACACCGAGGTGTGGTCGTACGGCAAAGGCGCCGAGGCCGTGGTCGTCAAGTACCTGAAGCTGCGCTACGCCCTGATGCCGTACCTGTACTCGATGGGCCATGCCACCTACGAGACCGGTGCGCCGTTCATGCGCGGCCTGTTCATGGACTTCCCGGGCGATCCGAAGGTGGCCAACCTGGGCGACCAGTACATGTTCGGCCCGGCCTTCCTGGTGGCCCCGATCACCGACCAGGGCGTCGAGGACCGCGACGTCTACCTGCCGGCCGGCGCCGACTGGTACGACTACTGGACCGGCAAGAAGTTCACCGGCGGCCAGACGATCAGCGTCCACGCGCCGATCGACACCATCCCGCTGTTCGTCCGCGCCGGCTCGATCATCCCGATGGGCGCGCCGATCCAGAACACCTCGCAGCCGCAGGCGATCAATGCGGTCAAGGTCTATCCGGGCCGCGACGCCGACTTCACGCTCTATGACGACGACGGCGTGACCAACGCCTACGAGAAGGGCGTCGGCAAGACCGTGAAGCTGCACTGGGACGACAAGGCCGGCAAGCTGACGGCGACGGGCGACAAGGGGCTGAGCGCCCAGGCGCTGGCCGCGGTGCAGATCGTCCGCTGATTTTCGAGCCTCCCGACTTGCGCCGGGCGGAGGAGAAATTACATGCGCGGTCCGGTTCCTCCGGGCCGCGCATTCTTTTGTGGATAAACCCCCTTTCCAACCCCGGCGGGTTGTCCTATATCCGCCCGTTCACGAAGACATTCGGCGGAGCGCGCATGCGCGTGTCCGCATGATACGCCCCGAGGCGCGGTCAGCCGCCCTCCGACCAGCGCGAAGGGGCGCCCGTCAGGCTTCCGGTCCCGGTTGTCCTGACAGGGGAATTCCAGCGTCCGCAGTTCTCCCTGAGGGGGAACGGCGAGGGTGGACGCTAGGTCATTCGAATTCACGCGCGGAGTCCGTCCGCGCCCAGGGAAAAAACATGGCGCAATCCTTCACCGGCAAGAAGCGGATCCGGAAATCTTTCGGCCGCATCCCCGAAGCTGTGCAGATGCCGAACCTCATCGAGGTTCAGCGCTCCTCCTACGAGCAGTTCCTTCAGCGCGAGGTCCGTCCGGGCCAGCGCCGCGACGAAGGCATCGAGGCGGTGTTCAAGTCGGTGTTTCCGATCAAGGACTTCAACGAGCGCGCGGTGCTCGAATACGTCTCGTACGAATTCGAAGAGCCCAAGTACGACGTTGAGGAGTGCATCCAGCGCGACATGACCTTCGCGGCGCCGCTGAAGGTCAAGCTGCGCCTGATCGTGTTCGAAACTGAAGAAGAAACCGGCGCCCGCTCCGTCAAGGACATCAAGGAGCAGGACGTCTACATGGGCGACATCCCGCTCATGACCGACAAGGGCACCTTCATCGTCAACGGCACCGAGCGGGTCATCGTCTCGCAGATGCACCGTTCGCCCGGCGTGTTCTTCGACCACGACAAGGGCAAGACCCACGCCTCGGGCAAGCTGCTGTTCGCCGCCCGCGTCATTCCCTACCGCGGCTCGTGGCTGGACTTCGAGTTCGACGCCAAGGACGTGGTCTATGTCCGCATCGACCGCCGCCGCAAACTGCCGGCCACCACCTTCCTCTATGCCCTGGGCATGGACGGCGAAGAGATCCTGACCACCTTCTACGACGTCGTGCCGTTCGAGAAGCGCACGGCGGCCGGGGCCGAAGGCTGGGCCACCCCGTACAAGCCCGAGCGCTGGCGCGGCGTGAAGCCGGAATTCGCCCTGATCGACGCCGACACCGGCGAGGAAGTGGCGCCGGCCGGCGCCAAGATCACCGCCCGCCAAGCCAAGAAGCTGGCTGACAACGGCCTGAAGACCCTGCTGCTGGCGCCGGAGGCCCTGACGGGTCGCTACCTGGCCCGCGACGCGGTCAACTTCGAGAACGGCGAGATCTACGCCGAGGCCGGCGACGAGCTGGACGTCACCTCGATCCAGGCCCTGGCCGACCAAGGCTTCAACACCATCGACGTGCTGGACATCGACCACGTCACGGTCGGCGCCTACATGCGCAACACCCTGCGGATCGACAAGAACGCCGTCCGCGAGGACGCGCTGTTCGACATCTATCGCGTGATGCGTCCGGGCGAGCCGCCGACCGTCGAAGCCGCCGAGGCGATGTTCAAGTCGCTGTTCTTCGACGCCGAGCGCTACGACCTGTCGGCCGTGGGCCGCGTGAAGATGAACATGCGCCTGGAGCTGGACGCTTCGGACGAGATGCGCGTGCTGCGCAAGGAAGACGTGCTGGCGGTCCTGAAGCTGCTGGTCGGCCTGCGCGACGGCCGCGGCGAGATCGACGACATCGACAACCTGGGCAACCGCCGGGTGCGCTCGGTCGGCGAGCTGCTGGAAAACCAGTACCGCGTCGGCCTGCTGCGCATGGAACGGGCCATCAAGGAACGCATGTCGTCGGTCGACATCGACACCGTGATGCCGCACGACCTGATCAACGCCAAGCCGGCCGCGGCCTCGGTGCGTGAATTCTTCGGCAGCTCGCAGCTGTCGCAGTTCATGGACCAGACCAACCCGCTGTCGGAGATCACCCACAAGCGCCGCCTGTCGGCCCTTGGCCCGGGCGGTCTGACCCGCGAGCGCGCCGGCTTCGAAGTCCGCGACGTTCACCCGACCCACTACGGCCGGATCTGCCCGATCGAAACGCCGGAAGGCCCGAACATCGGCCTGATCAACTCGCTGGCCACCCACGCCCGGGTCAACAAGTACGGCTTCATCGAGAGCCCCTACCGTCGCGTCGCCGACGGCAAGCCGCTCGACGAGGTCGTCTACATGTCGGCCATGGAAGAGTCGAAGCACGTCATCGCCCAGTCCAACATCAAGGTGTTGAACGGCGAGATCGTCGAGGACCTTGTCCCCGGCCGGATCAACGGCGAGCCGACCCTGCTCCAGAAGGAACAGGTCGACCTGATGGACGTGTCGCCGCGCCAGGTGGTTTCGGTGGCCGCGGCCCTGATCCCGTTCCTGGAAAACGACGACGCCAACCGCGCCCTGATGGGTTCGAACATGCAGCGTCAGGCCGTGCCGCTGGTGCAGTCCGACGCCCCGCTGGTCGGCACCGGCATGGAAGCCGTGGTCGCCCGTGACTCCGGCGCCGTGGTCATCGCCAAGCGCACCGGCGTCGTGGAACAGATCGACGGCACCCGTATTGTCGTCCGCGCCACGGAAGAGACCGACAGCGCCCGTTCGGGCGTCGACATCTACCGTCTGAGCAAGTTCCAGCGTTCGAACCAGTCGACCTGCATCAACCAGCGTCCGCTGGTGAAGGTGGGCGACAGGATCAGCGCCGGCGACATCATCGCCGACGGTCCGTCGACCGAGCTGGGCGAGCTGGCCCTGGGCCGCAACGCGCTCGTCGCGTTCATGCCCTGGAACGGCTACAACTTCGAAGACTCGATCCTGATCTCCGAACGCATCGTCCGTGACGACGTCTTCACCTCGATCCACATCGAGGAATTCGAAGTCATGGCCCGCGACACCAAGCTGGGTCCGGAAGAAATCACCCGCGACATCCCCAACGTCGGCGAGGAAGCCCTGCGCAACCTCGACGAAGCGGGCATCGTGGCGATCGGCGCCGAGGTCCAGCCGGGCGACATCCTGGTCGGCAAGGTCACGCCGAAGGGCGAAAGCCCGATGACGCCGGAAGAAAAGCTGCTGCGCGCCATCTTCGGCGAAAAGGCCTCGGACGTCCGCGACACCAGCCTGCGCCTGCCCCCGGGCGTCGCCGGCACGATCGTCGACGTGCGGGTGTTCAACCGTCACGGCGTCGACAAGGACGAGCGCGCCCTGGCCATCGAGCGCGCCGAGATCGACCGTCTGGGCAAGGACCGCGACGACGAGTTCGCGATCCTGAACCGCAACATCTCGGGCCGCCTGCGCGAACTGCTGATCGGCAACGTCGCCCTGTCGGGCCCCAAGGGCCTGTCGCGCGGTCCGATCACCGCCGAGGGCCTGGCTGAAGTCCAGCCGGGTCTGTGGTGGCAGATCGCCCTCGAGGACGAGAAGGCGATGGGCGAGCTGGAAAGCCTGCGCCGTCTGTTCGACGAGAACCGCAAGCGCCTGGACCGTCGCTTCGAGGACAAGGTCGACAAGCTGCAGCGCGGCGACGAACTGCCCCCGGGCGTGATGAAGATGGTCAAGGTCTTCGTGGCCGTGAAGCGCAAGCTTCAGCCGGGCGACAAGATGGCCGGCCGTCACGGCAACAAGGGCGTCATCTCGCGCATCCTGCCGATCGAGGACATGCCGTTCCTCGCCGACGGGACGCACGTGGACGTCGTTCTGAACCCGCTGGGCGTGCCCTCGCGCATGAACGTCGGCCAGATCTTCGAAACCCACCTGGGCTGGGCCTGCGCCAACCTGGGCAAGCAGATCACCAACCTGCTGGAAGACTGGCAGGCGGGCGGCCAGAAGGAAGCCCTGGTCCAGCGCCTGCGCGAGATCTACGGCCCGGACGAGGAACTGCCGGAAGCCGAGGAAGAGCTGGTCGAACTGGCCCGCAACCTCGGCAAGGGCGTTCCGATCGCCACGCCGGTGTTCGACGGCGCCCGCATCAGCGATATCGAGGACCACCTCGAAATGGCCGGTGTGAACCCGTCGGGCCAGTCGATCCTGTTCGACGGCCAGACCGGCGACCAGTTCAAGCGTCCGGTCACGGTCGGCTACATCTACATGCTGAAGCTGCACCACCTGGTCGACGACAAGATCCACGCCCGTTCGATCGGTCCGTACTCGCTGGTCACCCAGCAGCCGCTGGGCGGCAAGGCCCAGTTCGGCGGTCAGCGCTTCGGGGAAATGGAAGTGTGGGCTCTGGAAGCCTACGGCGCGGCCTACACCCTGCAGGAAATGCTGACGGTGAAGTCCGACGACGTGGCCG